>Ga0307432_1000005_pt1 | contig 203784 bp, 214 predicted proteins | sample SalMarWE160150MG_FD_202158 | JGI IMG/M metagenome (GOLD analysis project Ga0307432, IMG submission 202158) | Salt marsh sediment microbial communities from the Plum Island Ecosystem LTER, Massachusetts, United States - WE1603-150 | ecosystem: Environmental > Aquatic > Marine > Intertidal zone...
GCCCGTCTCCGCTTGATTTAACACCACCAACCTCATCTGTTCTTTCTTGTTCAATATCACCATCTCCTTCATAGGGTGACATTTTCTCAGAACACTTAGATGGTGACAAAATCATAGAACATCAACAGTATTTAGTTACATAAGTTGACATATTTACCGTTCTTTGCTAAGTTGTGCGTTTGTTGTGCTATACTTGAGGAGTAAGTTAAGTAGTTAGCAAAAACTACCCAACTGAACTTATGCTATATATAATTAGAACAAGAAAGGTTAATGTACAACTAGCTATCTTTTAAGCAGGCTAGAACATAGGAAGGTTATAGAAGTGCCAACTGTTAATCAGCTTGTCCGCAAGGGGCGCAGGAAACCTGGTAAGCGAACCAGAGTTCCGGCGCTGCATTTCAGCTATAATGCTATAAAAGGCAAGACCAGATGGACTCAAGGTTCACCTCAGAAGCGAGGAGTCTGCATTCAGGTTAAGGCTGTTACTCCTAAGAAACCAAATTCGGCGCTACGTAAAGTTGCTTATGTGAGGCTAACTAATGGAATGGAGGTGACCGCCTATATTCCTGGTGAAGGGCACAATTTACAAGAACATTCGGTGGTTTTGATCCGCGGTGGTAGAGTCAAGGATGTTCCTGGAATTGGCTACCACATTATTCGCGGTACCTTGGATACTGAAGGGGTGGCTAATCGGAAGGGGAGTCGTAGCAGATATGGTACTAAGCGGCCTGAGGGTGAATAGGGTGTCATATGCCGAGAAAAAGTAATAAGGTAGTAAAAAGAGAAATTTCTCCTGACGCCAAATACGGAAGTGTTATTGTGTCTAAATTCATCAATAAAGTCATGCTGCGTGGGCAGAAAGCCACTGCAGAGCACATTGTCTATGATGCTCTGTCGCTTGCCAGTGAACGAGTAAATAGTAGCCCTGTGGAAGCTTTGGAGCAGGCGATTAGGAATGTCACACCAGCTGTTATGGTTAAGCCGCGGCGTGTCGGTGGAGCTACGTATCAAGTTCCTGTAGAAGTAGAAGAAAATAGAGGATGTTCGATTGCAATGAGATGGTTAGTTAGTGCAGCTAGAGCACGCCATGATAAGTCAATGGGGCAAAAGCTAGCTGCCGAGTTGATTGGTGCCATTCAAGATCAAGGTGCAGCGGTTAAGAAGCGTAGCGACGTTCACAGGATGGCTGAAGCTAACAAGGCTTTCGTACATTATCGTTGGTGAGGAGTGGGTGTGTCACGAACTTTTCCTTTAGAAAAGATACGCAATATGGGGATTATCGCTCATATAGATGCTGGTAAAACCACCACTACAGAGAGGGTACTCTACCATACCGGGCGTACCTACAAGATTGGTGAGGTGGACGAAGGCACTGCGGCTATGGATTGGATGCAACAGGAGCGCGAGCGTGGCATCACTATTACTTCGGCAGCCACTACTTGCTATTGGCGCGATTACCGCATCAATATTATTGATACGCCCGGGCATGTGGATTTCACTGCTGAAGTAGAACGTACTCTCCGTGTCTTAGATGGTGGCATCGTGATACTTGATGCTTTAGCGGGTGTTGAGGCTCAATCGGAGACAGTGTGGCGTCAGGCGGATAGATATAATGTAGCCAGGCTTTGTTTTCTGAATAAGATGGACAGAGTCGGTGCTGACTTTTATCATGTCGTAAGGATGGTAGAAGAGCGGCTTCAAGCTAAACCATTGCCCATAGAGCTTCCTCTAGGGGTTGAAAATCTCTTCCGGGGAGTTATTGACCTCGTGGAGAATAAAGCTATCACCTTTCCTGACAATCCTGATTTAATGCCTGTAAAGGAAAGTATTCCGGAGAGTGATAGAGCCATAGCGACTGAGTACCGTGAAAAATTAATTGAAAGGTTAGCTGAAAGTGATAATCAGATTATGCAAATGTATCTCGAAGGTCAAGATATTACAGTCTCATTACTAAAGGCTGCTATAAGAAGGGCAACCATAGCTAATCAAGTAGTTCCTGTTCTTTGTGGTAGTGCTTTGCGAGGTAAAGGAATACGTCCTCTGCTTGATGCTGTTGCTGATTATCTCCCTTCGCCTCTGGATATTCCTCCCGTCCCCGCAATGAGACTTAGTGACGGGGCGAGAATTGCTTGTCAGCCTAACGATGAAGGTCCTTTTGCATCGCTGGTTTTTAAAACAGTCTCTGACCCATTTATGGGCAGATTGAGTTATCTCCGTGTGTACTCAGGGAGGGTAAGAGCCGGGGCACAGGTTCTTAACTCCACTAGAGATGAGAGGGAACGGATGGGAAAGCTGTATCTTATGCATGCTAATCGGCGGGAGGAAATCGATGAAGCTGACACTGGCACCATTGTAGCTGTTGTTGGACTTAAGAAGACATTCACCGGTGACACGATTTGCAATGTTACCTCTCCCTTGCTCCTTGAATCTATACGTTTTCCTGAGCCGGTGCTTTCCATGGCAATTGAACCTAAGAGTAAAGCTGATCAGGATAAATTACACGCTACCTTAAACAAACTCACAGATGAAGATCCAACGTTTAAGTTTTATCAGGATTCCGAGACCGGTCAGACTATTATTTCAGGCATGGGCGAGCTTCATCTTGAAGTTCTCACGGAGCGTGCCGCTCGTGAATTTGGAGTAAAGGTAAACGTTGGTAGGCCACAAGTAGCTTACAAAGAAACAATAACCATGCCCGTAGAATCGGAAGGGAAATTTATTCGTCAATCTGGTGGTAAAGGGCAATATGGACACGTTTGGCTCAGGCTAGAGCCAGGTGAAAGAGGTAGTGGTTTCGTCTTTTCGGATCAAATCCGAAGTGGGGTTATACCTAGGGAATTCATTTCTGCTATAGAAGCAGGTAGTCGAGCAGCTGTGCAAAGCGGAGTATCTGGATATCCTGTGGTGGATATCAAAGTGATCCTATATGATGGTAGTTTCCATGAAGTCGATTCTTCTGATTTAGCTTTTAACGTAGCAGCGTCTATTGCAGTGAAGAACGGTATACCTAAGGCTAGGCCCATTCTGCTCGAACCAATCATGAAGGTAGGAATACTCACCCCAGATCAATTTCTAGGGGAGATTTTAGGTGATGTGAATTCGAGAAGAGCTCATATTGAGAGTATTCAGACCCACGAGACACTTTGCATCATTCGCTGCTATGTTCCTTTAGCAGAAACCTTCGGTTTCGCGGGAGATTTAAGGTCACTTAGCCAGGGAAGAGCCAATGGCACTATGGAGTTTTACCGTTATGAAGAATTACCTGGCGATTTGGCCAGGCAGCATATGGCTGAAATGGCGGTGAAATAGATGAGCAACCAGAAAGTTCGGGTTAAAATAAAAGGGTTTGACCATAGACTGGTTGATCAGTCGGTAAAACAGATAGTGGATACTGTAGAACGCACTGGAGCTATAGTTGTTGGTCCTATACCTTTGCCTACAAAAATAGAGAAGTTTTGTGTTATTCGCTCCCCAAATATTGACAAAGATTCCAGGGAGCAATTTGAAATTCGCACACATAAGCGATTAGTAGATATCCTACAGCCTAGTTCCAAAACTATAGACGCGTTAAGTCAACTTAATTTACCCTCTGGAGTGCAAGTGGATATCAAATTGTGATAAACCGATGGCTCAAGGTATTATTGGCAAAAAAGTAGGTATGACGCAGGTTTTTCTAGAGAGTGGCGAAGCCATAGTAGCGACTGCTATCGAAGCTGGTCCGTGTTTTGTCATTCAGGTGAAAGATGAGAGCAAAGATGGATATAATGCTATCCAGCTTGGTTTTGGGGAAGCAAGCCATCTTAATTCGCCTCAATCTGGACACCTCAAAGGTATAGAGAAAGTTCATTATCTTCATGAATTCAAGACCAATGATATTAGCTCATATCAGCCTGGTCAGCGGATAGACGTCGGTTTTCTGAATAAAGGTGATTTAGTAAATGTAAGCGGTTTCTCTAAAGGCAAGGGCTTTGCTGGTGTAGTAAAACGTCATCATTTTGCCGGAGGACCGAAAACGCATGGCCAATCTGACCGTCACCGGGCTCCAGGGTCAATTGGTGCTACTACGTTTCCAGGCAGGGTGTTTAAAGGGATGCGTATGGCTGGACATATGGGAGCGAAGAAAGTGACTCTGCCTAATGTCAAGGTCATCGAAGTTGATTCCAACCACAACCTGCTTTTGTTAAAAGGTGGTGTACCTGGGGCTAACAAGGGATTACTGTTTATTGAGAAAGTAGGGAGGTTATAAGTGCAAGTCCCGGTTTACAATTTATCTGGTGAGGTTGTTACACAGCTAGAGGTTAGCGATGATATTTTTGACCTTCCTTTCAATGATGCGGTAGTTCATCAAGCTTTAGTAAGGCAATTAGCCAATAAGCGTCAAGGTACTGCATCCACGAAAACAAGGAGGGCAGTTCGTGGAAGCACGAGGAAAGCTTATTTCCAAAAACATACAGGACGGGCAAGGAGAGGAACTTTGAGGTCACCGCTTCTCGTGGGGGGAGGAATAGTTTTTGGGCCCCACCCTCGCTCATATTACCAGGCTATGCCTAAGAAAATGAGGCGTCTAGCTCTAAAGTGTGTTCTTTCTGCCAAAGTCAGAGAGGGCAATATGAAGGTAGTAGAAAAGTTTACTTTTGATAGGCCGGGAACGAAGGAAATGATCGATATCTTGTTGGCGCTTGAGACCGATTCTTCAGTGTTAATTGTCACTGCTGATTCTACTCCAAATGTAGTTAAGTCAGCTAGTAATTTGGCTAGTGTAGATGTTTTACCTTCAGCTTTAATCAATATAGCTGATTTGCTTTCTCATCAGAAGCTAGTGGTTACCATTCCTGCAATACATAAAATAGAGCAAATCTGGGGAAGAAAGGTGATTAAGCATGCATCCTTATGAAGTTTTACGACGTCCCATAATCTCGGAGAAAGCTACATTGCTGCAGGAGAGAAAGAAGTATGTCTTTGAAGTGGCTAAAGAAACTAATAAGGCTCAAATCAAACAAGCAGTTGAGCTGGCATTTAAAGTAAAAGTATCTAAAGTAAACGTGATAACCACACCTGGGAAGACGAAGAGAATGGGAAGGAGGGAAGTGACAGGTTCACCATGGAAAAAGGCAGTAATTACCCTGGAACCAGGTGATAAGATCAGTTTCTTTGAAGGTGTTTAAAGGGAGTTAATCGTGGGCTCGGTAGTAAAGTGGAGAAAAAAGAAGATGTCCAGACATCGCCACCGGAAACTTATTAAGAAAACTCGGTGGCAGAGGAGACATCCATAGGCCCAGATTGAGGGTGATTTATGGCATTAAAAAGTTACAAGCCAACTTCTCCTGGTCGGAGAAGTATGGTCAAAGCTAGTTTTGAGGAAATAACTAAGACAGTTCCTGAAAAATCATTGCTGTTACCATTGAGGAAGAAAGGGGGACGGAATAGTCGCGGTGTAATAACAGTACGTCACCGTGGTGGTGGGGCCAAACGAAAGCTTAGAATCATCGATTTTAAGAGGGATAAAGTTGGCGTTCCTGGTAAAGTAGCTGCAATCGAATATGATCCTAATCGTTCAGCTCGGATCGCATTAATTTATTATGCTGATGGAGAAAAACGTTATATTCTTGCTCCCTTAGGTCTTCGGGTGGGGGATGTTGTGGAGGCGGGAGAAAAAGTTGACATAAGACTTGGCAACGCCTTACCTATTAGTTTGATTCCTACAGGCACATTAGTCCACAATATTGAAATTGAGCCTGGTAGAGGTGGTGGGCTTGTTCACAGCGCCGGGACTGCTGCTCAAATATTGAGCAAGGAAGATAAATATGTCACACTTCGGTTGCCCTCAGGTGAATTACGGAAATTTCATCACAGGTGTTGGGCTACTGTTGGACAAGTGGGTAACGTTGAGCATGAGAATTTGGTGCTGGGTAAGGCAGGATGTCGAAGGTGGTTGGGATTCCGTCCTACAGTTCGTGGTTCTGCTATGACTCCAAGAGATCATCCTCATGGGGGGGGTGAGGGTAGAACTCCTCGCGGGATGCCTCCTAAAACACCTTGGGGAAAGCCGGCACTGGGGCGAAAGACACGCCGTAATAAGAAATCGGATAAAATGATTGTTAAGCGAAGGAAGTAAAATGTCGAGGTCACGTAAAAAAGGTCCTTATTGCGATGCTAAATTGCTTAGGAAAATAGAGTTGCTGAATAATTCGGGGAAGAAGACGGTAATAAAGACTTGGGCTCGTGCTTCCACCGTCCTTCCTCAAATGATAGGGCACACTATTGCTGTTCATAATGGGCGAAGGCACGTACCTATTTTTATTACCGAAGGTATGGTTGGACATAAGTTGGCAGAATTTGCTCCTACCAGAACATTTAGAGGGCATGTTACAAGGGCTAAAGTAACTGTACAGGCAAGGAAGTAACTGAATGAAGGTAAAGGCGGTAGCTAAAGACGTTGGTATCTCACCCCAAAAGGTTCGTTTAGTGGCGGATATAGTTGAAGGTAGAAAAATTGATGAGGCGTTAACAATGCTTAGTTTTCTACCTACTCCAGCAGCTAAGGCTGTAGCCAAGGTGATTAAATCAGCGGCAGCTAATGCTGAAAATAATTTTGAAATGTCGCCTGCTGGCCTCAGGATTAGTGAGATTTTTTGTGATAAAGGGCATACTTTGAAGAGATTTCGACCACAAGCGAGAGGGAGAGTAAACCCCATTTTAAAACGAGCCAGCCATATTACGGTGTTTATTGCAGAGGAGGAAAGTTAACCTTGGGACAAAAAGTCGACCCACGTGGTTTCAGGCTGGCCATTAGTCGAGGCTGGGAGGCTAAGTGGTTTGCTGAAAAGGACTATGGCCGCTTCTTGCAAGAGGATTTAAGATTGCGCAAGGTTATAGCGCAGAGATGCCGTGATAGTGGTGTTTCTTCGGTGGAAGTCGCGCGACTTGGGGACGAGATATATTTAACCATTTATGCCGTTCACCCAGGTATCTTGATTGGTAGGGGGGGGCAAAATATAGAAATATTAAAGAAAGAATTGCAGAGAATTAGCAGTGGGGAAGTTAGATTGACTATTCGAGAAGTTGAGCGTCCGGAGCTTGAAGCTTCTCCTGTAGCTCAAAATATAGCTGACCGTATTGAAAACAGAATTCCATTCCGCCGGGTAATGAAGCAGGCAGCTTTTAGAACTTTAGAGGCAGGTGCAAAAGGGATAAAGATAAAATGTAGTGGCAGGCTTGGTGGACGAGAGATCGCTCGATCTGAGACTTTACATCAGGGCCAGATGCCGTTGCATAAGTTATCTGCTGATATAAGCTATGGTTTTGTTGAAGCTCGTACAGTAATGGGGCGTATCGGAGTCAAGACATGGATCTATCGAGGCGACATTCCTGAGGAGGTGATGAAGGAAAGTGTTACAACCGAAACGGGTTAAATATCGTAAAGTCCAGAGAGGCCACTTGAGAGGGAAAGCCACTAGTGGTAATACTGTGGTCTTTGGCGATTTTGGGTTGAGGGCTGAGGAGTCTGTCTGGCTAACAGCGAGGCAGATAGAGGCTGCGAGGCGTGTTTTGGTGCGCTATATACGCCGCGGTGGCAAATTATGGCTACGCATTTTCCCAGATAAGGTCGTAACTAAGAAGCCGGCAGAGACAAGGATGGGAGGAGGCAAAGGTTCTCCTGACCACTGGGTAGCTGTGACTAAGAGCGGTAAAGTTCTTTTTGAGCTAGGGGGCATAAGCGAAAACTTAGCTCGCGAAGCAATGCACTTGGCTTCTTACAAGCTACCCATTGCTACCAGCTTTATTACAAAGGGAGAGACGAAAGTTGAAGGCTAGTGAAATCCGTGCTCTTGGCGATGGAGAACTGTTAAAGCAATTAGAAGAGGCTCATGAAGAGCTGTTTAATCTTCGTTTCCGTCTAGCCACTCGGCAGCTTGGCAATCATCGTGAGGTCCCTCGAGCTAAGAAGAAGATTAGCAGACTTAAGACCATTCTTCGTGAAAGAGAACTTGGCATATGACGAGTCAGTTAGGAAAAAGAAAAATTAGAACTGGAGTAGTGGTGGGTGACAAAATGAATAAGACTGTTGTGGTAGCTGTAGAGACGGTGAGACGACATCGACTATATAAGAAACTGGTAAAACGCATGAAAAAATACAAAGTTCATGACGAAGATAATGCTTTTAAGGTTGGAGACAAGGTAAAAATTATGGAGACGCGCCCTCTGTCTAAGGGAAAAAGATGGCGAGTGACAGAGCTCGTATCGAGACCAATAGGGGTACAAGTAGATGATTCAAACCAACAGCAGAGTTAAAGTAGCTGATAATACAGGAGCCAGGCAGATCATGTGTATCAATGTGCCTGGTGGCACTAGAAGAAGGTATGCTCACATTGGTGATATTATTGTAGCTTCGGTGAAACGAGCTATACCGCATGGTATGGTGAAACAAGGCGAAATAGTACGAGCTGTGATTGTTCGTGTGGCTAAACCTTACCGTCGTATAGACGGTTCTTATATTAAGTTTGATGAGAATGCTGCAGTAATTCTTGGCGATAAGAATAATCCTAAAGGAAGCCGTATCTTCGGTCCGGTGGCTAGAGAACTACGAGATAAGAACTTTGCTAAAATAATTTCGTTAGCTCCAGAGGTTGTATAAGATGAAGATAAGGAAAAACGATACTGTTGTTGTTATTGCTGGCAAAGGAAAAGGTGCAAAAGGGAAAGTTCGCAAAGTTCTTCCTGAGGAGAATAAAGTTGTGGTGGAAGGAATCAATCTGATTAAACGTCATTCTAAAACCCAAGGTGCAGCTCGACAGGCGGGCATAATAGAGCTTGAAGCTCCGCTCCACTGTTCTAATGTAATGTTACTTTGCGATAAATGTGGTAAACCGGTGCGCGTTGGTTTTCGCTTTCTAGATGATGGTAAGAAGGTGCGAATTTGCCGTTCTTGTAATGAGGTGATTGATTAATATACTAAACATGGCTCGACTAAGGGAGAAATACCTAAAGGAAGTAGTTCCTCAGCTTAAGGAAAAATTTGGTTACAGCAATATGATGCAAGTGCCTAAGTTAGAGAAAATTGTCTTGAGCATCGGTTTGGGAGAGGCGGTACAGGACCCTAAGGCACTTGAATCAGCTGAGAAGGATTTGACAGCAATTTCGGGGCAAAAGCCTGTGGTTACACAGGCAAAGAAATCTATCGCCTCATTTAAATTGAGAGCTGGTATGCCCATTGGTCTGATGGTCACGTTGCGTGGTACTCGAATGTACGATTTCCTGGACAAATTAATCAATATAACCTTGCCACGGTTTCGTGACTTTCAAGGGGTATCGAGAACTTCTTTTGATAATCGTGGAAATTATAATTTAGGTATGAGGGAGCAAATAGTTTTCCCCGAAATTGAATATGATAAAGTGGATAAGATCCGTGGACTCCAGGTGACCATAGTGACTACTGCCAATGCGGACGAAGAAGCAATGAGCCTATTGGAATTCTTAGGCATGCCTTTTATGAGTAGGAGTGATGGCTAAAGTAGCTAGGATCGTGAAGTCGAAACGTTCGCCGAAATACAAGGTTCAGCAACGTAATCGCTGCGAATTATGTGGACGCCCACGTGCTTATATGCGTAAATTTGGCTTGTGCCGCATTTGTTTTCGAAAACTAGCACTAACCGGGCAAATCCCCGGAGTGAGAAAGTCGAGTTGGTGAGGACTGCACTATGATGGTAGGCACTGACCCAATCGCTGATATGTTGACTCGAATCCGCAACGCCATTATGGCGAAGCATGATAGCGTTGTCATACCCTCCTCTAAAATAAAATTATCCATAGCTGAGGTTCTTAAGGATAAAGGGTTTATTCAGGATTACAAGGTAATTAAGAGTAAGCCACAGTCAACGATAGAAATATATCTCAAGTATATAGAGGGTCAACCAGCGTTGTTGGGATTAGAAAGGGTTAGCAAACCTGGCTTGAGGATTTATGTTGGCAAGGGAGAAATTCCCCGTGTTTATGGAGGACTAGGCATGTCTATTTTATCTACCTCTAAGGGTATTATGACTGGCCAGAAAGCATGGCAGCTTGGGCTGGGAGGTGAGCTTTTACTTTATGTGTGGTAGTTTGGAGGTTATGTAATATGTCTCGCATCGGATTACTTCCTATTCCCGTGCCTGAAGATGTACAAATAGATATTCAAGGAAACAAAGTAACCGTAAAAGGGAGCAAGGGAGAAATTTATCGTTGCTTTCACCCAGATATCTCTATTAGATTAGAGGAAAGGGATATAGTAGTGTCCCGGCAGAGTAATGACAGATCGCATCGTGCTTTACACGGGCTCACGCGCAGTTTAATCGCTAATATGGTCGAGGGGGTTAGCAAAGGTTTTGAAAAAGCTCTAGAGCTGCAGGGAGTGGGTTATAGGGTGCAAGAAAAGGATGATAAATTGTTGTTTCAGGTTGGATACAGTCATCCTGTGGAGTTCCAAATTCCCTCTAGTATTTCCGTTTCCGTTGAGGGAACGAACCGTGTTTACATTAAGGGTATTGATAAGGAGGTTGTGGGGGAGGTAGCCGCTGAAATCAGAGCTATACGTCCCGCAGATTGCTATAAAGGAAAGGGAATTAGATATAGTCGAGAGGAAATTCGACTGAAACCTGGTAAGGCTGGTAAGGCAATAAGTGGAGGCTAGCGGATACAATGCTTAAAGCAAATTCAAAAGTGCTTCGACGAGAACGGCATAAGCGGGTAAAGAAGAAAATATCAGGTACAGTCTCTCGCCCTAGGTTATGTGTTTTCCGAAGTTCAGATCACATATATGCACAGATCATAGATGATTATTCGAGGGAAACACTGGTTTCAGCAAGTACTGTTGAGCCCATTGCAAAGGAAAAGCTTGGGAAAGAGGTGAAAACAAAGAAAGCTGAATTTGTAGGTTCGCTGGTTGCCCAAAAAGCAATACACAAAGGTATTACACAAGTAGTTTTTGATAGAGGTGGATATAAGTATCATGGACGAGTCAAAGCTTTAGCCGAGGCTGCCAGGCAAGCTGGATTGGAATTTTAGGGTTACTAGAGTGAAAGTAGTTACTAAGGTAATTGGTGAAAAAGCTAAAATTGACCCCTCGGGGTTAGAGATTAACGAGAGGCTACTAGCTATTGACCGTATAACTAAGGTGGTTAAAGGTGGTCGTCGTCTTCGCTACAGGGCTTTGGTGGTGGTTGGTGATAGCAATGGACATGTGGGAGTAGGGTCGAGTAAAGCCACCGGTGTTCCTGAGGCAATTCGCAAAGCTAACACAGCGGCACAAAAGGAATTGATTGAGGTTCCACTTGCGGATAGTACCATTCCTCACGAAGTTCTGGCCAAATTTGGTGCATCTAAGATTTTACTGAAGCCAGCAGCGCCGGGCGCCGGCTTGATTGCTAACAATACAGTTAAAGCAGTGCTTGAATTGGCAGGTATAGGGGACATTCTTAGCAAATCCTTGGGAAGTTCTAATCGAATTAATACAGCCAGGGCAACAATACTTGCTTTGGCAAGCCTGAGGAAGCCAGAAAAGGTTGTGAAGGACGAGCAAAATGAGACAGGATGAGTTAAGACCGTCAATAGGTGCTAGACATAAAAGGAAGCGTGTTGGGAGGGGGAACAGCAGTGGGCATGGCACCTATTCAGGGAGGGGATGTAAGGGGCAAAAGTCTCGCTCCGGCGGTAAGGTACGTCTTGGCTTTGAGGGTGGGCAATTGCCTCTTATAAAACGATTGCCGGGAAAAAGAGGCTTTATTAATGCCTTCAAAAAGGAATACAGCATTGTGAATGTAGATAAGCTGAACATATTTCCTCCTAGCGCTGAGGTCACCAAGGAAAAGCTTTTTGAGGCAGGCTTAATTGGGTCACTGAAGCATCCTGTTAAGATTTTGGGTACCGGTGATGTGCATCACTCATTGTTTGTGAAAACTGACAAGCTATCTGCTACTGCGCGAAAGAAAATACTATCCGCTGGTGGTGAAGTAAAGGAGATTTAGGTGCAGCGTAGGGAATCTCAGTCACGTCTCATCCAGGCAATGAAAGATATGTTCATGTTGCCAGACTTGAGACGAAAGCTTCTTTTTACCTTGGGCATTTTAGTGGTTTTTCGATTTGTAGCTCACGTTCCCTTGCCCGGCATTGACGTTGATGCCCTGCGTCAGCTTTTCGAGCAAAACCAACTTTTTGGTATGCTCGACCTATTTAGCGGCGGTGCTATGAGAAGATTCAGCGTTGCTGCTATGGGAGTTTATCCTTACATTACTGCTTCGATAATTATGCAGCTACTAGTCCCGGTCATTCCTAGTCTTCAAGCTATATCTCAACAAGGGGAAGCTGGACAACGGAAGATTAACCGTATTACCCATCTCCTAACAATACCTCTGGCGGGTTTGCAAGGTTATGGTATGCTGGCCATACTGCGAGGACAAGGTATTGTGATGCAGCTTGACCCGCTAACCACTGCCACTGTAGTAATATCAATGACTGCTGGCACTGTGTTTCTCGTCTGGTTGGGTGAATTGATTACTGAGAGGGGTATTGGGAATGGGATATCATTGATAATTTTCGCTGGTATCGTAGCTGGATTACCTGATATGCTGGGGAAAGGTTTCCTATCAATGGAAAACCCTCTGGGGTTAGTTACCTTCCTTATACTTGGTTTGGGTACTCTAGTATTTATAGTGGCGTTCATTGAAGCTCATCGCCGTATCCCTGTGCAGTATGCCCGCACTACCTTTCGTAGCGGGCGCATGTATCGACAATCAGGTTCAACTTATATTCCCCTTAGGGTAAATACAGCGGGGATGATTCCTCTCATTTTTGCTATTGCAGTGGTGACACTTCCGGCAACGATTGCTAGCTATTTTGCCAGTTCGACATCCCCGAATTTTGCTAACACAATAGCGCATGTTTTTAATCCCGGCGCTACCCTTCCATTGGGGTTAGTTTATTGGGGAGTATATTTTCTGCTAGTACTGGGCTTCACTTTCTTTTACACCATGATAATATTTGAACAACTAGGTTTGGCTAAGAGATTGCAGGAACAAGGAGGTTTCATTCCGGGAATTCGTCCTGGGAAAGCAACTGCAGCATATTTAGACCATGTTATCCGTCTTATTACGTTCGGTGGTGCTATTTTCTTGGCTTCGGTAGCAATTATGCCTTTCATTGCCAAAGAAATTACTGGCGTCGCTGTACTGACAATTTCCAGCACTGCCCTGCTTATAGTTGTTGGTGTCGCTTTGGACACTATGAAACAGGTGGAAGCTCAATTAACTATGCGGCGATATGAAGGGTTTTTGAGATAAGGATAGGTTAAGTATGTATATTATTCTCTTAGGACCTCCAGGTGCTGGTAAGGGGACACAAGCAGATATCCTATCCAGTGAATTAAATTTGCCGCATGTAGCCTCGGGTGATTTGTTTCGAGAAGCATTGAACAAGGAAACTGAATTGGGCCTGTTAGCTAAATCTTATATGGAGCGAGGCGAATTAGTGCCTGACGAAATAACTATTAAGATGATTTTGCAGAGGATTGAGATGCCCGATTGCATTTCTGGCTGTCTTTTCGATGGTTTTCCACGGACGTTAGCGCAAGCTGAAGCATTAGATAAGAGTCTTACCGATGCGGGCAAACATGTTGACAAGGCGGTATATATCAAGGTCTCCGATGAGGAACTTTTGAAGCGGCTCGGAGGGCGATGGCTATGCCGGAATTGTCAGACTCCATATCATTTACTAACCGCACCACCAAAAGTACCCGGGAAGTGTGATAAGTGTGGTGGTGAACTATATCAGCGAGATGATGACAAAGAAGAGACGATAAAAGAACGGCTGAGAGTTTTCTTTGCTCAGACTATCCCGATAGTGGATTATTATAGGAATCAAAGTAAGCTTATTGAAGTCAATGGTGACCGAGGGATACAAGAGGTAGCGAAGGAAATAATATCATTATTAGGGATGAAGCAGAGAATTTTCAAATGATAATCGTAAAATCTCCTGAAGAAATAGCTATTATGCGCCAAAGTGGCAAGATCCTGGCAGCTGTTTTGAATAGGTTGAGGGAGGAGATAAAGCCCGGAATCGAAACATACTATTTGGATGAGATTGCAGCTGAAGAGTTAAGGAATAGGAAAGTTAAATCCTCCTTCAAAAATTATCAGGGTTTCCCGGCTAATTTATGTGTTTCGGTGAATAATGAAGTAGTTCATGGTATTCCTGGTGAGCGAGTATTAAAGGAGGGAGACATCGTTTCTCTGGACGGAGGGGTTATTTTTGATGGTTTTCATTCCGATTCAGCTATAACCGTCGGTGTCGGGGAGGTAACTGCGCAAGCTAAAGAGCTCATGAGGGTTACCGAGGACAGCTTGAAAGCGGGCATTGCCCAAGCTAAATCTGGTGCACATGTTGGTGATATTTCAACTGCTATACAAAATTACGTTGAGTCGAGGGGGTTTTCTGTAATTAGGGAGTATACCGGGCATGGAATAGGTCGGAAGCTACATGAGGAACCTCAAGTACCTAATTTTACGTTCGGGAAAGGTCCCCTGCTTCGCAAAGGCATGACTATTGCTATTGAGCCTATGGTCAATGCCGGGGATTGGCGTACTGAGCTTGCACCTAATAGGTGGACTGTGTTAACTGCTGATGGAAGTCTCTCGGCACATTTTGAACATACCATTGTTATTACCGATAACGGGGGTGAAATACTCACCAAGTATGGCTAAAAAGGAAAGAATAGAGGTCGAAGGTAAGGTGGTCACATGTTTGCCTAACACCATGTTTCGTGTTGAACTAGCTAACGGTCATATGGTGTTAGCCCATATTTCAGGCAAGATGAGAAAGCATTATATTAAAATACTACCCGGAGATAGGGTATTGGTAGAGCTTTCCCCTTACGATTTGACTAGGGGCAGAGTTACTTACCGGCTTTGAATGGAGTTTCCGTGTGTTTTGACAAGTATCTAATGTTCTCTTATAATGAGTTTTCGTTTTGACGTTAATTTGAGATGAAAGTAAGTTCTTCGGTTAAGCCTCGTTGCGGCAAATGCAAAATTGTTCGACGGAAGGGTGTAATTAGGGTTGTTTGTGTTAATCCAAGACATAAGCAGAGGCAAGGTTAATAGATAATGGCGCGCGTTGCTGGAGTGGACCTTCCCAAAGAAAAGCCGGTTAGTGTAGGGTTACAATATATCTATGGTATTGGATCTACATTAAGCAAGCATATCTTAGCTGCTACTGAGATTGATCCTAGTATTAAAGTCAAGGATCTTACCGAAGAGCAGATTGTTCGAATTCGCGATATTGTGGATAAGCAATACAAAGTAGAAGGTGGACTCCGAAGGGAAATACAGTCTAACATAAAGCAATTAATTGAAATTGGTTCCTATGGCGGTATCAGACACCGTATGAATTTGCCAGTTCATGGACAAAGGACACGCACTAACGCTCGTACTAAGAGGGGTGCACGGAAGACGGTAGCAGGTAGGGGGCAAAAACGCGGTTTAGGTAAGAAGTAATATGCCAACGACAAAAAAGACCAAAGGAAGAAAAAAAAGAATACGCCGTGGAATCAACGAAGGAAGGGTTTATATTCAGTCTACCTTCAATAATACTATAGTCACTGTGACTGATTCGAAGGGCGACGTTATTGCTTGGGGAAGCGCTGGTAGTGCTGGATTCAAGGGTTCTAGAAAGGGTACTCCTTACGCTGCTCAGTTAGCCGCACAGAGAGCAGCGCGTCAAGCAACAAACAGCGGTTTGCGCCAGGTTGATGTTTATGTTAAAGGACCTGGTAGTGGACGAGAAGCCGCTATTCGCACATTGCAAGCTTCGGGGCTTACTGTTACCAGCATTAGAGATGTAACCCCGATTCCACACAATGGTTGCCGTCCACCTAAAAAGAGAAAGGTGTAGAATGGCGCGTTATACAGGACCCACATGTCGTTTGTGCCGTTATCTTGGTGAAAAGTTAATGCTTAAAGGAGAAAAATGTTTGACTCCAAAGTGTCCTTTGGAGAGAAAGAACAGCCCTCCAGGGGAGCATTCGTTGAACAGGCGACGTCGTAGGATTACAGAACGTGGGCTTCAACTGCGTGAAAAACAAAAACTTCGGTTTAGTTATGGAATTCTTGAGCAGCAATTTCGCAATATCTTCGAGGAAGCGCAAAAAGCTCAAGGCATTACTGGTGAAAATTTGCTAATATTGCTGGAGAGACGGTTAGATAATGTAGTATATCGATTAGGTTTTGCCAGTTCACGTCCCCAAGCTAGACAGGTAGTTCGGCATGGTCATATGCTTGTTAATGGGACTAAGGTGGACATACCTTCCTATCTAGTGCATGTAGGTGACGTCATTAAATGGCGGGAAGGAAGCACTAAAACCGGATATTATGAAAGACTACTTGAGGAGATTAAGAGAAAGAGTATGCCTAGTTGGCTGAGCTTAGATGAGGAAAATGTGGTAGGTGAAGTTTTGGCATTACCTACTAAGGATGATCTTGATGCTAAATTCGATGGAAAAGTCGTTGTTGAATACTACTCAAGATAATTCAGTGAAGTTGCCTATTCCTGACGCTAAGTCTGTTGAGACGGTAAACAACTATGGCAAATTTCTTGCTGAGCCACTAGAGCCAGGATACGGCATCACTTTAGGTAATGCTCTTCGACGTGTGCTCCTTAGCTCCTTGCCTGGGGCTGCGGTAACCTGGGTTAAAATTGAAGGGGTTCAGCATGAGTTTTCTCCACTCCCTTACATCAAGGAAGATGTCATTGAATTTCTGTTAAACGTTAAGCAAATAAGATTTCGACCTCTGTCCTATCAACCTGGTAATCTACTTCTGGATGTAGCCGGGGAAGGGAAAATTTCTGCTGGTAATATTGAACCGTCAGCAGATTTTGAGATTGCCAGTCCTGAACTGTATCTGGCTACATTGGATTCTCCTGAAGCCAAGCTTCGGGTAGAATTTAACGTAGAATTAGGTAGGGGATATTTACCAGCGAGATCTGCCAAAAACTTACCTTTAGGAGCATTGTCGATAGACTCTATATTCACACCGGTGCGCAAGGTCAATTTTTCAGATGAGACTATTAACCCTGGTAGGGAGGGAAGCCCTGAAAGACTTATGTTAGAGGTTTGGACTGATGGTACCATGTCGCCAAGCGAGGCAGTCAGCGAGGCTGCTGATATCTTGATCGGCCAAATTTCCCCATTTAAAGAGCTCATTCCAGTAATAGAGAGAGAACTAGAACCTGTTGCCAAATTGACAGCTGGTGTTGATGTTGATGCCCCTATAGGGAAATTAAGGTTGTCCACTCGCAGTTGCAATAGTTTGGCCAGAGTTGGAATTTTGACTCTAGGGCAACTTATAGCGAAGAGTAGGCAGGGATTACCACCACTACCTGGGTTAGGAGCGAAATCTCAAAAAGAGGTGTATACATTGCTAGCAAGCTTGGGCTTTGCTGTAGAGGAAAAGGAGAAGAAGAGGAAAAGAAGAGGAAAATAAGAGGATGAGGCATAAAATAGCTGGACGCAAGTTAAGCAGACCGACAGGTCATCGATGGGCGCTGTACCGTAATCAAGTAGCCGATTTGTTGACTCACGGAAGGATTATCACTACGGAGGCTAAAGCCAAAGAGATCCGTAGTTTGGCTGAAAAAATGATTACCTTAGGGAAAGATGGTAGTCTTGCTTCGAGACGTCGTGTGTTGGCATTTGTTACGGACAAAAAGGTAGTCGAAAAGCTCTTTAATGAGGTTGCTCCAACGTATTCTAGCCGGGTTGGAGGCTATACTCGGTTGATTAAATTGAGACGCCGTGTCGGAGACAATGCTTGCCTGGTACAGGTCCAATTAATTGAATAGTGGCTCTTACAAAATATGTTCTGGTTGTAGAATACGATGGTACAAAGTATTATGGTTTTCAATGGCAACTTGGATTGCCCACTATTCAAGATGAGGTGGAAAAGGCTATCAACAAGTTTTGTGGTCGGAGCAGTCGAGCTATGGCAGCCAGCAGAACCGATGCCGGTGTGCATGCTAAGGGGCAAGTAGTAAGCTTTTGGGCGAGAGAAGGATTATCCACTATGGCGATGATAAAGGCGTTAAATTATTACCTTCCTACAAATATAGTGGTTAAGGCGGCTTGTCGAACTAGTGATGATTTTAATGTCAGGCGAGATGCTTTGAGTAGGGAATATTGCTACTATATCCTGAATACTGAATCGCGGTCTCCATTCAGTGAAGGCTTTGCTTTGCATGTTTCCAGTACGTTGGATACAAACCTGATGAATCAAGCGTGCCAGCTTATTGTTGGCAGCCATGACTTTACATCCTTTGGTACCTCTTTAAATAGTCCAAAGAACGCGGTGCGTAATGTTTACAAAGCGGAGGTTGATAAAAAGCAGTGTTTAATCGTTTTTCGGATAGTAGCTGATTCATTCTTGCCTCACCAAGTACGCAATACCATTGGACTCCTGATTAAGCTGGGATTGGGTAAAATGAGAATCGAGGATCTTAGGAATATTATGGAGGCGAGGATTTTTGGCTTGGCTGGTCCCAGAGCTCCTGCTTATGGTTTGTTCTTGAATAAGGTTAATTATTGTAAACCTCTGGGGGTTCAGCAATGAAGACTCCTAGTCCTAGCTCCACAGAGATTAAGCGAGAGTGGCAGGTCGTTGATGCCACTGGACAGGTTCTGGGTAGATTAGCATCCCAGGTAGCTAAACTGTTAATGGGAAAGCATAAACCAATTTATACACCTCATCTTGATACTGGTGATTATGTTATAGTGCTTAATGCTGCCAAGGTGAAGGTTACTGGTAAGAAAGGTAAACAAAAGATTTACTATCGGCATTCTGGTTATCCTGGAGGGTTGAGAGAACTTAGTTTCCAGGAATTATTCTCCAAGCGTCCTACACGGGTAATAGAAATAGCTGTTAAGGGAATGTTACCCAAGAACCGCTTGGGCAAAGCTATGTTTAAGAAACTAAAAGTTTATTCCGGGAATGAGCATCCACATCATGTTCAAGTCACATCAAGGAGATGAAATTCAATGGATGAGCAAGCTTATGTCTGGGGCACGGGAAGGCGTAAATGCGCTATAGCGAGAGTCAGACTTTTCCCTGGTGACGGAAAGATTATTGTCAATGGTAAGCCTTATCAAGAGGTTTTTCCCCGTCTTTTACATCGTCAATTAATAGAAGCCCCTGGTCGAGTTACTGAAACCATGGGCAGCTATGACACTACTATAAAGATAAGAGGCGGCGGTTTGAGTGGGCAGGCTACGGCTATTCAGCACGGCATTGCCCGGGCTCTAGTCAAACAGAACGAGTCATTTAAATCTCTGTTGCGACAGGAAGGGTTGCTCACTCGAGATGCCAGAGTCAAAGAACGTAAGAAATACGGTCTTAAGCGGGCTCGTAAAGCGCCACAATACACTAAGCGCTAACGCGGATAATCCAAACTGTTCCCCTCCACCGAAGTAGAAATAGCTATGTTGACATCATGATACAAATTTAGCTAAAATAACTTGAATGAAGCTACTAGTTATGGGTCTGGGACAATGTGGTGGCAGAATTGCTGATAGGTTTGCCTGGCTTAACAAGAGAGCCCAAGTTGTACGCAAACTTGACGTAATTGCTGATATCTTCGCTATTAATACAGACATTGCTGATTTAAGTGGACTATCCAACATCAAAGCTGACTACAAACACCGGATTGTTGTAGGAGGGCAGAAGACTGGTGGGCATGGAGTAGGTAAGATAAGTGAACTTGGCGCTGAAATAGCGAGGGAAGACGGCGACAAGATCATAGATGCTGTAAGGGCAGCGGAACGATTTCCTGAAACTGATGCTTTTCTATTGATTGCCGGTGCTGCCGGGGGCACTGGCTCTGGAGCAATAGGGGTATTAACGCGGTTCCTAAAAGAGCGCTATGTAGGAAAACCAATTTATAATATAATTGTTCTCCCTTTCCGACAGGAAGAGACATCCGAAGCAAGAACGATTTACAATACTGCTATTTGCCTTAAATCGGTATATTTAATAGCTGACGCCATAATTCTTGTTGATAACCAGAGGTATATCAGGAAGGATTCCTCAATTGCAGAAAACATGGCGAGGATTAATGCCCGGATAGTTGAGCCATTTTACAATCTACTTTGTGCTGGTGAGGAGACGAAGCCAAAGTATATTGGATCAAAGGTGCTCGACGCTGGAGATATAATACAGACTCTTGCAGGGTGGACAGCAATTGGGGTAGGTAAATCGCTAATTCGGCGGAGGAAATTGCCGCTCAAGGACAAAGCTCACTTCAAGGACAAGATGACTGAAACCAACAAGGGAGTCCATGCAATGGATAGGGCTCTAAGTGAACTGTCGCTCACATGTGACCCTAGAAGTGCGAGGAGAGCTCTTTACCTTCTCTCCGCACCGGTTGGAGAGATGAATATGGACGTAATGAAAGAGCTTGGAGACAATTTGAGGGCGGTAGCCCCGAATGCCTTGATACGAAGTGGGGATTATCCTAGGCAAAAAAGGGCAGTAGATGTTTCTGTAATTCTGTCTGATTTTGACGCTCTGGGAAAGGTGACAAACTACTTCACCAAAGCAATTGACTTGATCACGGCTATGAAAGCGAGACAAGGATTACAGTATGCTAATAGAGAAGTTGCAGAAATCTTTAATGATATTCCTGTGCTGTTGTAATTACGAAATAGTCGATATATTAGCTTCCCCGTAGTAGCTGGAGACGTAGCAAAAAGGCAGGTTTTCCCCTAGCCTTTGCTCTTAGTAAAGATTTGCCATGTACGCTCTATACCTTCATTTCGAGCTTTCCAGGCTTGTTGTTCTGCCTCCTCACTGATTTTTAACGCTTGAGCTATGTTTTCCTCAAAAATTCTGCTGGCTTGCTGCTCTGTCTCTTCGCGAGCTTTCAATGCCTGTGCTATAGTTTCTTCATAAGACTTTGCAGCTTGTTGCTTATTCGCCTCACGCGTTTTTAATGCCTGTGCTATATTTTCCTCACAAGCCTGCGCAGCTCGTTGTTTGGCTCCTTCATAGACCTTTTCTATCTGCCGTTCTTGTTGCTTATACGCCTCTTGTACCTGACGTTCAGCATCCATGTAGGCCGTGTAAGCCATCATTGCTCGTTGCTGAATTTCAGTAAGGGATTCTATGGCTTGCCTGGGTTTCTTAGAAACTTTCTTCACTTGCTGTTCAGTTTTTCCTTCGTCTATATCAGTATCGGGGAATTGCTCTTCCTGATTCAACATAATATACCTCCTTTTCCTATTACATCTTTCCTCTTAATACATTTACTCGCCGTTTACGCAGGTTTACCCAAGGATATAAGTCCTGAACACAAACAAGTCCGCTTCAATTGTCTGTATAGCCTCGCTTTTGCTTAGTCTTGCTCCACATCTTCTTCTTCGTCTGCTGCCAGCCCAATCTGTTCAACTTCTTCAACATATTTATCTTTATTGGCGGCATACATTTTGGCGAGCAGGTTCAAACGTGCCTCGATTTCCTTGCTGGGCTCCACTGGCTTCTTCTCTTCTTCTTCCTCGCTGATTTCATCTTTACTTATTGCTTCCTCAAACACCTTTGTTGGCTCCTCAGTAACTTCCTTAGCTTGTTGGCTTTCTTTTCCGGCCTCGCCTATCAGCTCCTCAAATACTTGTACTGATGCTATTGCAGCCCTCCTGGCTGATTTACTTGTTTCCTCAGCTCTATTAACTACCTCTTCGAATGTCTTTATTGAGGCAATAACAGCTTTGCTGGCTTCTTCAGTAGATTTTCTAATGGTTTTGCTAGCCGCTTCGGCTATTTCTTCACCTTTATTTATAGCGGCCTGGGATGCTCTTTTTGTTTCTTCAGTGGTCTCCTTAGCCATTTGGCCTGCTTCGTCAACTTTGCTTATTGCCTTTTGAGAAGCTTTCTTTGCTTCTTCAGTGTCCTCCAGGATGCCTCGGCTTATTTGTTCAGCCTCGTTTATTACTTGCCTAGCAACCCCCTTAGCTTCCTCGGCAGCTTCCTCAGCCCTTCGCATCGCTTCTCGGGACGTTTTTGCCGCTGTTTCGACAGTCCCTATAACTGATTTGATTAATCGTTCAGCCTTACCTTCTGTTTCCTGAGATGCTCTTTTCGCTTCTTCAGCAGCTTGCTTGGCTGCTTGGCTTATTTCTTCAGCCTTACTTGTTGCTTCTTGGGACAGCTTCTTTGCTTCCTCAGCCGCTTCCTTGGCTCCTTGGCTCATCTTCTCGGCTCTAGTCATCGCTTCGTGAGACACCCTTTTTGCCTCTTCAGCCGCTCCCCAAGCTACCTGGCTTATTTCTTCAGCTTTACTTGTTGCTTCCTGAGACAGTTTCTTTGCCTCTTGAGCCGCTTCCTGGGCTGATTGGCTTATCTTCTCAGCTCTAGTCATCGTTTCGTGAGACACCCTTTTTGCCTCTTCAGCCGCTCCCCAAGCTACCTGGCTTATTTCTTCAGCTTTACCGATTGCTTTTTGCGATGCTCTTGCTGTCGCTGTGGTGGTCTCCATGGCTGTTTTGCTTATCTTATCAGCTCTGCCCATGGCTTCTTGAAACACCCTCGATGCTGCTTGTGTAGCCTCCATAGCTGTTTTACTTACTTCGTCAGCTCTGTTTATCGCCTCTTCAAATGTCCTTCGCGACGCCTCCGTAGCCTCCGTGGCTAGCCTAATTGATGCCTCGGCCTTGCTTATTGTTTCTTGCGATGCTTTTATGGGTATTTCAGCAGCCTCTTTGGCTTCTTGACTTATCTTTTCAGCTTTGGTTGCCGCTCTCTGTGATGTCTTTTTCGCTTTTTCAGCAACCTCTATTGCTGCGCGACTTACTTCCTCAGTCCTACTTATCGCTTCTTGAGATGCCTCTTCTGCTTTGTTAGCAACTTCGATGGCTGCACGGCTTATTTCTTCAACACTGCTTATTCTTTCTTGAGATGCCTTTAGCGATGCTTTAGTAGCATCATTGGCGGATTTGGCTGATGTTTCAATCCTGCTTGCTGTTTCTTCAAGTGTCTTCGCTGATACCTGGGCTTTGCTTATTGCTTCTTGGGCTGCCTTTATTGATTCTTGGGCAGCCTCCATAGTTGCCTGACTAATTTTTTCAACTTTGCTTATAGCGTCGCGAGAGGCTCTCTTTGCTTCCTTAACAGCCCGTATGGCTGCCTGGCTAATTTCCTCAGCTCTGCTTATGGCATCTTGGGAAGCTCTTGCAGATTGTTCTGCAGCTCTCCTTGCTTCCTGGCTAAGCTTGCCAGCTCGACTTACTGCTTGCTCAAGTGTCTCAATATCAGGTTCCATATACTTTCATAATCTTGGGGAATCTCACCCCGGATTGTAATTCTTTTGCCGCTCTGGAGTTAATGCATATTGCCATTCTACAATTATAGTGGGCCATTGTGGATTCGAACCACAGACCCCGGTCTTATCAGGACCGTGCTCTAACCAACTGAGCTAATGGCCCTCTATTGAATAAATATATCCTTCATGGCTACATAGTGTCAATTACTTATATCCTTGTATTAGTAATTTTTAGTATTATACAATTAACTCTTTTATTGATTGGCCGGTATACTGTTGAAAACTAGGAGGGAACATAATTATGGTAGTAAATTGGATTGAGGCAATTAAGGTTGCAGGATTGGGATTTAGCACTGTCTTTATCGTCTTAATTATCCTTTGGCTGGTGACTTCTGGCATGGGAATAATATCCCAAAAAACACAAAAGAAACAGGAGAATGAGCCGGAGAAATGAGCGATGCTAAGACTTAAGTCAGAGGACGAGCTATGTTTGGTATAGGGGAGAGCTTAGCTTCCTTCAGTTACCAGCAGTTAATAATGCTCGTCGTCGGTGGGTTACTCATTTACGCTGGCATAGCTAAGAAATGGGAGCCGCTGATTTTAGTGCCCATTGGTTTTGGGATTATTATAGGCAACTTACCTTTGGGCTATGGGGTCATGGGATTCCAAATGCCCGACGGTACTATTGTGGGTTATCTACCACCTCACTGGGTGGAATTAATAGGGCAGGGTGGAGAGCCAATTGGATTTCTATCCCGTATTTTCCGGTATGGTTTTGGGTGGGAGATTATCCCTATCTTTATGTTTCTCGGGTTAGGTGCCATGACCGACTTCGGCCCTCTTATTGCCCGACCTATCTATTTCTTACTGGGGGCGGCAGCCCAGTTAGGCGTCTATGTCACCTTGTTCATAGCTATAGCATTAGGATTTACTCTTCCCGAGGCCTGCAGCATAGGAATCATAGGTGGTGCTGACGGTCCGACTACGGTTTATCTCACCCAGATGCTGGCCCCTTATCTTATGGGGTTTACCGCCATAGCTGCTTATGTTTACATGGCTATGGTGCCATTAATCCAACCCCCGGTCATTAGAGCTATGACTACCAAAAAGGAACGAGCGATATATATGGCGCCGCAATTAAGGCCGGTTTCTACTCTCGAAAAGATAGCTTTCCCGATATATACTACTGTCATCGTTGGACTTCTAGTCCCTTCAGCATTACCACTCATCGGGACATTCATGCTGGGTAATCTTCTTTCAGTCACTGGCGTTACTGATAGGTTGTCCAATTCAGTAGCTACCGGCTTCGTGGATATAGTAACTATTTTCCTTGGTTTCTGTGTGGGTGCCTACGTATCAGCTCAATCCTTCCTACATCCTGGACCATTGTTAGTGTTTGCTATTGGTATATTTGCCTTCACGCTGGCTACTGCTGGAGGTGTGGTTTTTGCTAAATTGATGAATTTGGTACTTAAGACGAAGATAAATCCCATGATTGGGGCTGCTGGTGTTTCAGCCGTGCCTATGTCAGCTAGAGTCGTTCAGAGAATGGGGCAAAAAGCTAATCCTAGAAACTTCTTACTAATGCATGCCATGGGGCCCAATGTAGCTGGTGTCATTGGCACGGCTGCCGCCGCTGGGGTGTTCATAAGCTTATTTGGTTACTAATTTGCTTCTTTTCTTCCCACAAGCGGGATAAGATTTGTCTGATGACAGCATAACTAAAGCCACGATAACTAAGATAGCTGGATAGGCGTCTATAGAAGTCCAAGTAATTTAACTCAGCCAGGGTATGCATCCGACTGGAACCTAGCTTATAAGCATTGGCTTCATCATCTATGTCCTGAGTTACTTGTTCGATAACTTCCGGAGCTATCTTTTTATCCTTCAATTCCTTTATTATTAATCTTTTACTCCTGGGCTTGAAAGATAAACGATTACTCTTCCAAAACTGTGCGAAGGCAACATCGTCAATCAAATTTTGCTCCTTAAGTTTCGCGATTGTTTTCTCTACCACTTTGCTATGAAAGCTGCGTCGTTTCAGGCATTGCCTTATCTCAGCTTCACTGCGGGGGCGGTAACTAAGATACCGATAAGCTGAATCAAGGCAGCGCTGAAGAGGATCATTATTGCCTACCATGTAAGCCTTTCTAGCTAGACAAGCTCTGCATTAGAGGTTTCCGAGCTTCATTAAGTGGAAGTATCTAAAGAGGCATTTGCAGCTCTAATCTCGCGTTCCAGTTGTGAAGCAACCTCAGGATGTTGGGTCAAGTAGTCCTTAGCATTCTCCCTTCCTTGTCCCAATTTTGTATCGCCATAATTGAAGAACGCACCAAGTTTCTTTATTATGCCTGTGGCTACTCCGATGTCGAGTAACCCTCCCTCCTTGCTTATCCCATGGTTGAACATTATATCGAATTCGGTGTTACGAAATGGGGGAGCTACCTTATTCTTAACCACTCTAGCTCTAACACGTGTGCCGATTATCTCTGCGCCTTGCTTAATAGCATCGCCTCTCCTTAAGTCTATCCTTACTGAGCTATAGAATTTCAATGCTCTTCCCCCTGGTGTTATCTCTGGGTTGCCAAAGATGATGCCTACTTTTTCACGTAGTTGATTGATAAATACCACTGCTGTTTTCGATTTGCCGATAGCAGCCACTAATTTCCTTAACGCTTGAGACATCAAGCGGGCTTGCAAGCCAACATGGGCATCGCCCATCTCGCCTTCTATTTCTGCTCTAGGCACCAATGCGGCTACGCTATCAATAACTATTACATCTATGGCGCCACTTCTTACCAGAGTCTCAGTGATTTCCAGGGCTTCCTCGCCGGTATCAGGTTGGGAGATAAGCAAGTCATCAAGCTGTACGCCACAATTGTTAGCATATGTAGGGTCAAGTGCGTGCTCAGCATCTACATACGCAGCAGTGCCACCAGCCTTTTGAGCTTCGGCAATTATATGTTGGGCAAGAGTGGTTTTACCTGAGCCTTCGGAACCAAAGATTTCAACAACACGTCCTTTAGGTATGCCGCCAACACCCAGGGCCAAATCGAGAGCAATCGCACCAGTTGAGATAGCTTCCACGGGTACTCTAGCAGAAGCTTCGCCTAATTTCATAATCGAGCCCTTACCAAATTGCCTTTCAATTTGCTCGATGGCTAATTCTATGGTCTTTTCCCGCTCTGTCGACATTTCAGTGGTATTATGACATGGAACATCAGGCAACGCAATAACAAGCCAAGGGGTAGAATATAGTGTGGTGGATAAGGTAATATTGATGCAACGGAAGCATGGAAGAAAAATTAGATTTGAAATGGGATGATGACCATGTAGTGCCGCCGGTAATACATCCCGACCTAGAGTTCTTATTTCGACAAACACCCCGCCTGATCATTCAAGACGTAGCTGCTAAAGAAGGTGAATATATATTAGATGTAGGATGTGGTAGAGCTGTTGATGCCGCTGAGTTAGCGAACAATGGGGCTATAGCTATCGGTCTTGAGCCTTCTAGAGTAATGCTAGGTCGAGCTAAGGAGCACCTTGCTCAAGCTGACACGACAGTAGCTTTATTGCAGGGTATGGGAGAGACTCTACCATTCAAGTCATGCTTCTTCGATAAAGTTATGTGCAAAGGAGCACTGGACCACTTCATGTCACCAAGTAAAACCATGGAAGAAATTTCCAGAGTGCTTAAGCCCGAAGGGGAGATGATAATTGCCATAGCTAATTTCGAGAGTCTTGGTTTTCGTATAGGGAAAAAGGTTACCAGGTTAAAAGTGGTTTTTGGGGAGAAAGCTGAAGAGCAAATAACTCCCTGGGTTTTACCTGTTGACCACACATATAAGTTCGATTATCAATCACTCTACAATTTGGTGAAGGCCAACTTTCAAATAAAGAGCATTAAAGGAATATCTCTGTTATGGGGCATGCCCTGGTGGGGCAGCATTCTTTCCAGGCTTCCGAAGCCAATCTGCTATGGTATTCTGGGAGCCTTAGACAAGGCAGCTCGTTTGTTTCCTTCGTTAGCAGATATTATTGTAGTGAAGGGTGTCCCTTTTTCCGAGTGTAGATGACAATGCTCTTGGGGATGATCGGATTAAGGAAACGCTCCAGCCAGCGCCGAGCCCTGTGATTGTTGTCTATATCAAGCAGCAGGAACTTATGATATAAGGAAGGGAGCACGGCATTTTCCCTCTTGATTCCGAAAAGACAGCGAAGTATCCAGTAAAACGAGTGTAGAGCGTGGTTGCGGCGGATAGCATAGATATTGAGTCCACTGGAGTGCAAGAGAGCAGTAATTTGTCGAGACTTATATTTCCTTATGTGCCCTCCCGGAAAACCGTAGTAATCCTTGGAAAGCATCCAGCAGATAGACTCGGCAAGATAGTGTGGCACACTGACTCCCATTGCACCATCACTATCCAATACTCTAATCAGCTCTCTGACTGCTTGTCGGTCTTGAGGTATATGCTCTAAAACTTCAGAGCAAATAATCCTATTGAAAGCACCATCCTTGAAAGGAAGGCTAGTTATATCAGCTTGGAGCAGGTGGCTATTGCTGTTTACCTCACCTTTTTGCCTTAATAGAGCTAGAGTGTATTTATTTTTTTCAAGGCTCTCCCAATCAGTATCGAAAGCGATAATGGTGGAGTGATTCCTCTTAGATGCTACCCAAGAGTGTCTCCCTTCACCGCAACCAGCATCTAGTAACCAATCACCATCTCTCAACCCCAACAAGTCAAGTCCTACAGTGACCATTGCGCTACAATAACTCCTGGTATACTTTCACAATCTTGTTAGCTGCCTGCTCCCAGCTAAATTCTTGCTGTATCCTCCTCCTTCCTGCCTCTCCCAGCTCCCGTTGTAATTGTTTATCTTTAAGCAGACGCTTGATTGCTTCAGCCAAAGGTCCAGGTTCTCCTGGTGGGACAAGTATGCCAGCGTTCCCCACTACTTCAGGGAGAGCTCCACCGGAACTGGCTATTACCGGAAGGCCACAAGCCATCGCTTCAGACGCAGGGAGCCCAAAGCCTTCGTAGAGAGAAGGCACCACTGCTATTTCTGCCCTTGAATATTGTCTGGCTAGCTCTTCTTTAGTCAGCCGCCCGGTGAAACTAACTAACCCATCCACTCCGAATTTTTCCAACATACGCAAAGAATAGGAAGGTGGTGGTGGTTCCACTTCGTCCCCATATGGCAAGCGCTGCCATGGGTCATCAACAATATTTAGCCTTACTCTAGCATCCGCTAATAACTGCAGCGCTTTCAGGAGGTAAATAACCCCTTTCTTTCTATCATCGGTATTCCCAACCATAATTAAGCCATTTCTATTGTCAGTTTCTTCCTCAATTGGTTGAAAGATATCAGTATCTGTACCGTTATAGACCACTCTTAATTTATCCGGATTTACCTTAAATGACCTCGTAACTTCCTTAGCCGAACTCTGGGATACTGTGATTACTCTGTCCAGGCGTCGGGCAACGAAAGCCTGCATATGGGTAAGAAGATAGAACATCTGGATTCCCCACTTACTTCGTAAGCCATCAGCTTGTTCTAAATCAGCCTGCTTATCTATGGTAAGCGGGTGGTGGATAGTAGCAATGACTGGTATCCCCAAATTTTTCATTAACAGAAGCGCATAACCAAGCCCTTGATTGTCATGTATGATATCGAATTTCCGTGATTTACAAAGCTCTTTGACCTTGGCGTAAGCTCGTACACTGAATGCCAGTGGGTCACTAAATATGCCATATTTGGTGGTGAATAATTCACCAAAATCGGTCAGACTTCGACATTTGAGAAAGTTTTCCTTAAACGAGGTATCTCGATAATATATGCTTGAGGTTTTGAGGCGATGCAAGGTAATCCCTTCGCTTAATTCGGGAAATGGCTGACTACTGATTACGTCCACTTGATGTCCCATGCGCTGTAATTCACGAGCTAGATAATAGATGTAGATACCTTGACCACCGCTGTAAGGATTCCCCCTATAAGTAAGAAGGCAAATCTTCATCTTCCTCATAACTATTAATAATAAAAGTTAATATGATACGGTAGCTCGGTGATTTTAACATAATTATGTCACAAAAAATAGACTATTGTATTCAATTTTCCAGATTTTATGCGTTCTGGCAGCTCTTACGTGTCTATCCCTTTACAGGTATTACTTTTTCAAACTATAATTGCCCCCGTATTTTGTTATGCAGACTGATGTAACTCTTATCCTAAACAAGATGTCTTCGCTGTTGGACCATCAAGGATATCAAAGCTACGCGGTGGGAGGTCTTATTCGTGATTGGTTTTTAGGTAAAGAGACTAATGACCTCGATATTGCTGTAAATGGTAGTGCGATAGACATAGCCAATGAAGTAGCTAGGGCCATGAAAGGCAAATTTGTGCTACTAGACGATGTCAATGGGATAGCTAGAGTGGTGGTAAGTGAAGGTGAACAAATATGGTATGTTGATCTGTCTTCCTTCTCGGATGATGTTGAGTCTGACCTTGCGCGTCGTGATTTCACCATAAACGCTATGGCTGCCGAGCTTAAGCAATTTGGCAACGTGGTAAGCCGAAGCCCCAAGCAGAATCAAGGAATTATGAAGGAATTTGGAGTGAAGCTCATTGATCCATTTGCGGGCGAGAAGGATCTAAAAAACGGGATCATACGAGGTGTCACTAAAGAAATATTTGAGGTTGATGCTGTCAGGATGTTACGAGCGGTGCGTCTCGCTGACGAACTCAATTTCACTATTGATCCCAAGACTGAGGCTTTAATCCGTTACCATTCTCATTTGGTTAGTAAGACCCCTGGGGAAAGAATCAGAGAAGAATTGCTTAAGATAGTTAATTTGTCAAATACTGCTCACTACCTGTATTATCTTGATGAACTTAGCTTGCTTTTGGCTTTAGTCCCGGAGTTAGCGAAAAGCAAGGGTGTGGAACAACCCAAATTACATTTTTGGGATGTATTTGACCATTCTTTACAAACCGTAGCAGCAATAGAATTTCTAATCAGGGAGCATGATTGGGAATACGGGAGTGAAGAAATATTGGCCGATGCTCCTTGGTCGGATGGAATAAAGGAACATTTGAATCAAGAAGTATCCAGTGGTAGCACTCATAGAACGTTGCTTAAACTGGGTGGGTTGTTCCATGATGTTGCTAAGCCGATGACAAAATTTGTTGATAATGCCGATAGAACGCACTTTTATGGTCATGCTAAAGAAGGGGCGGATATGACAGCGGCTATCTTAGGAAGACTGCGATTCAGCAACCGGGAAATAAACTTTGTGGAAAGCCTTGTTTATCACCACCTTCGCCCAATGCAAATGGCAGATAAAGAAATGCCCACGCAGCGAGCAATTTATCGCTACTTCAGAGATGTAGACGACGCTGGCATCGATATTTTGATCTTGGCTTTAGCTGATTATCTCGCTAGTCGTGGCCCTCTTTTAGACATGGAGGAATGGAAAAAGCATTGCAGACTGATAAACTATATATTAACTGAGCGTGAAAGGCAGCAGGCTAAGGTTCTGCCGGCAAAACTGGTCGATGGTCATGACTTGATCAACACCTTTAGCTTAACACCAGGGCCATTGATTGGTGAGCTTCTGGACTTAGTGCAGGAAGCTCAAGCCAGTGGCGAATTAATCACTAAAGAGGAGGCATTGGCGTTGGTGGGAAGAAAGCTGTCATTACAAGGGCAGCGAAGCAATCTCCCAAAACAAAGGTTGGTTAATTGAGCAAGAGAAATATTTACTGGTTGATTTTCATCATTGCGCTTCTTGGCCTTGCGTTATGGTCAATATTGCCAGTAAATACGAAATTACTCGGTTCTAATGGGCTGACGTTAGGGCTTGACCTTAAAGGTGGCAGTCAATTGCTTTATGAAGCCAATTTATCTCAGAAAGACGCCTCTGTGAGTGACGCGGAAGCTATGGCGGCAGTGGTAGAGAAAATTCAGCGGAGAGTTAACGAATTTGGTGTCACTGAGCCTACAATTCAGAAATTAGGGACCAACCAAATAGTAATTCAGCTTCCCGGGGTAGAAAATATTACCAGGGCGCTTAAACTCATCGGGGAGACGGGTCTGCTTGAGTTTAGAGAGCAAAGGTTCGATGAAAGCGGTGACCCGGTAATTAATGAAACCACGGGAGAGCCGGTCTTTGGGAATGAATCTGCTACGGCTATCGGTAAAGATGGTCAGGAGAAGGCGCTCACTGGTAAGTATTTGAAGCATGCTTACCGAGATGTAGACCCTTATGAAGGTCCAATAATTGCTTTTGAATGGGATAGTGAAGGTGCATATCTCTTCGAGCAGATAACAAGGCGCAACCTGGATAAGCAATTAGCTATTTTTGTGGACAACGAGCAGATATCAGCCCCAGTGGTTCAAGCAGTAATCAGCGACAGGGGACAAATTGAAGGTCGTTTTACCCTGGATGCAGCTGCTGACCTGGCAAACAAACTTAACTCCGGTGCTTTAGATGTACCCTTGATGCTGATTAATCAGCGAGACGTAGATGCTTCCTTAGGAGCTGATTCTATAAGGAAAAGTATAATTGCTGCCGGAATTGGGTTGGTACTGTTATTGCTATTTATGCTTGCCTACTATCGCTTACTCGGGTTAGTCGCTTGCTTCAGCCTGGGAATCTACGGTGTTGTTCTTTTAGCTATTTTTGGCTTTTTCCCAATAACCTTAACTTTACCTGGTATCGCCGCTCTCATCTTGTCTTTGGGCATGGCTGTTGATGCCAACGTTCTTATTTTTGAGCGAATGAAGGAAGAGCTGCGGTCGAGACGCACGTTGGGTGCCGCTGTAGAGGCTGGATTTAATCGCGCCTGGCCAGCTATTCGCGATAGCAACATCACTACATTCATTGCTTGCATCATCCTTTTCTGGCTTGGTGGTACCTTTGGGGCTTTCATGGTTAGGGGCTTTGCCCTCACTTTGTTTGTTGGCGTGGCACTGAGTATGTTTACCGCCATCGTGATTACTCGAACTTTCCTTCGCCTTATTGTTGGCAGTCGCCTGGTCACTAATCTAGAAGCTTACGGGGTTAAATTATGATTGACTTTATAGGGAAAAAACAGTGGTTTTTCCTCGGCTCAGCCATAGTGATTATTGTAATGATAATCTCACTGGCAGCTTTTAGGCTGGAACCGGGGATTGACTTCACTGGTGGCACGTCCATGACCCTCAGTTTTACTCCACAGGTAGAACAGAATCAACTACGTCAAGAATTGACTGCTCTGGGATATTCCGAAGCCATTGTTCAGAGGAGTGAGGACAATTTTTTCATTCGCATTAAAGAAATATCGCCTGAGGAGAAAGAAGCTCTAATTAGCGGATTGGAAACTGGCTTAGATACGGAGGTCGGAATTCTTGACCATGATACAATTTCCCCTGTCATAGCTGCTGAAACAGCACGTAACGCCGGCATCGCCGTAGCAATAGCTGCTGTGGCTATGCTAATTTACATTGCTTGGGCATTTCGCCGTATGCCTAGCCCGTTCAAATGGGGCACCTGTGCCATTATCGCTCTTGTTCATGATGTGCTCATTGTTGTGGGCGTTTTCGCTATTCTTGGTCAAGTGGCTAATGTGGAAGTTAACGCTATGTTCATTACCGCGGTGCTTACCGTTGTAGGCTACAGTGTCAACAATACTGTAGTTGTATTTGACCGCATTAGAGAAAATAGGACTAGAGGCATCAGCCCTGATTTTGCTGTAACGGTGAATTCTAGCCTTACGGAGACTCTAGCACGCTCCATGAATACTTCATTGACCACGCTCTGTGTTATTTTAGCTCTGTTGCTCTTCGGCGGAGCCACGATTCACTACTTTGTGCTGGCATTATTAATCGGGTTACTCTCTGGCACTTATAGCTCACTATTCATCGCTGGTCCCCTCTTAGTTATCTGGGAGAAAGGGGAATGGAAGCAAATGTTTCCCTGGCTCTCCTCTCTCCCAAAAACTGCCTGATGGGCAAATCACAGAAATTGAGCCTTTACTTTCATATCCCTTTTTGCTTATCCAAGTGTTATTACTGTGATTTTAACTCCTATGCCGGGCTAAGCTGGCTCATTCCTCAATATGTAGATGCTTTGAAGAAAGAAATGCAGCTTTATGCTAAAGGTATTTGGCAGTTTGAAATAGAAACAATTTATTTTGGTGGAGGCACACCTAGTTTGCTTCCCATGGAATTAGTATCCTGTATCCTGAAGACCTGCAGCGAGCTTTTCAATGTGCTACCGGGTTTGGAATTGACTTTGGAAGCAAATCCGGGAACCATTGACCAATCCTTTCTAACCATACTAAGGCAAAGCGGTGTTAATCGGTTGAGTTTAGGAGTGCAAAGCTTCAGTGATAATGAGCTTAAGCTATTAGGTAGAATTCACTCAGCAGGAGAGGCAAAGGAAGCCTTTTTTATGGCCAAGCAAGCAGGCTTTGAAAATGTCAACATGGATTTGCTATATGCTTTGCCGCGACAGGCGGTTAGCGACTGGCAAAATAATCTTGTTGAGGCAATAAAGCTCAGGCCTGACCATCTCTCACTTTATCCACTCACCTTAGAGCCTGGGACACCATTGGCCAATGCGGTAGCATCAGGTTCACTGCCAAAACCCAACGCTGACCTGGCGGCTGACATGTATTTGTTGGCTTCAGAGAGGCTGGCTAAGGAGGGCTATAATCACTATGAGATATCCAATTGGGCATTGCCCGAGAAGGAATGTCAACACAACTTAACCTATTGGAAAAATGAGCCTTACCTGGGTTTTGGTGCTGGTGCTCATTCTTATTTGGGTGGTTATCGCTGGGCTAATGTTTTAGCGCCAATAGAATATGTAAAACGCCTCAGCAATACGGAAACAAAAGCGTCTCAAGAACCATATTTTAATAATCCCTTGGTGGATAACATTGAGCACATTGACGGGGATTTAGAAATTGCTGAGGCAGTGATTTTAGGTTTGAGATTGGACGAGGGGGTAAATCTTGCTGACTTTGCCCATCGCTTCGGCGTGGAGCTTTATTCTATTTATCAGGAGCAACAAATTAACGAGCTGGTTGAGCTGGGTTTGATAGCTAAAAATGAACATGGAATCAGGCTAACCACTAAAGGCAAACTTTTGGGGAACGAGGTTTTCTTACACTTTCTACCGAAGAACAAAGGATAGTTTACATAATATAACCGACTGTCCTGCTAATCCTGATTTTCTATATGGTGTATTTCCTTTATTCTTTTAAGCTGTTCTTCAAAACCAACGGCTTTTCTTATAACCGGTGCTTTGCCTAATGGGTCAACTACCTCCGCATTGCCCAGAAGGACATCGAAAATAGCTCTTGTTCCTGAAGCAGCTACTTCAAGGTTGTAGCCCCCCTCCAGAGTAAGGGCAAGATGTCCTTGACATAACTCGACAGTCAGTTCCTTCAATATCCTAACAATCTGAGCAAAACCAGAAACGCTCACCTGCATCATAGCTATATTGTCAGCCCAGTGAGGGTCAAAGCCAACAGAAACAAGGATAAGCTGTGGTTGAAATTTTCTAGCTGCGGGAACCAAAACTTCGTTGAAAGCCCTGAGGTATTGCTCATCTCCCCAGCCAGCAGACATCGGAAAATTAACAGTATATCCTTTTCCTTCATTGGTTCCAGTTTCATCGAGCCAGCCAGTTCCGGGGTAGAAGGGATATTGATGGGTGGAGAAATAAAGAACCTTTGGGTCGTTGTAAAAAGCCTCCTGAGTTGCATTGCCATGGTGAACATCGAAATCAGCGATTAGAATGCGCTCAATATTGAAGTTAGCTATGGCAAATTTAGCTGCGATAGCTATGTTATTGAAAATGCAGAATCCCATTGCTCTATTGGAGGTGGCATGGTGTCCCGGAGGCCTGACGAGAGCGAAAGCAGAGTCCACTTCTCCTGTCATCACCTTTTCCACAGCGGTTAACACCCCACCGGCGGCATATAATGCTACCTCATAGGATCTTGGGCACATTACAGTATCAGGATCAAGCCATCCGCCTCCGCTTTCAGCTTTGCTTTTGATGTGGTAAACATATTCCGGAGCATGCACCATTTCTACCTCATCTATTGAGGCTAGGCGGGGAGAAAACAGGATAAGTTTTTCTTTCATCCCGGTTTCCTCCAAATGCGATATTATGGATACCAACCGCTGCGAATTCTCTACATGGTCGCCAGTATCATGCTCCAGGTAAATTGGGTCATATACTAATCCTGCCTTCATAATTAATCACCTCTTGTGGCATCATAGCAAAGCTAGTTGAGCAAAACAACGATGTTTTCTAAGCTGCGATTGACTGCACTTCCCAAATGGAATAATATGAGCGGTTGGCTATGCTAGAATCTCAAAAAGTTTGGATAAATAGTAGCCGCTGATAGTTATTAATAGCGAGATAATGCCTGAAATACTTCAAAAATTTGACCCCCTTTTCAATCCTAAGTCCCTTACTTTGATTGGAGCATCAGCAAATCCATATAAATGGGGGTCTGTTATCTTGTCTCACATTATCACCGGGCACTTTAGAGGCAAGGTGTACCCGGTAAATCCGAGAGAGAAAGAAATTCTGGGCTTGAAGGCATATTCCAGTGTCAAGGCTCTGCCTGAGACTCCCGATCTTGCTATATTTGTGATTCCTCCCTCCAGCGTGCCACGAGCTTTGCAGGAATGCGCTGAAAAGGGAATCAAGGCTGCGGTCATCATTACTGCTGGCTTTGCTGAGGTAGGAGCTGAAGGAGCGAAATTGCAGAGGGAGGTCGTCCGTATAGCTCACAAGAGCGGGATGATTTTAGTGGGACCCAATTGCTTTGGCATTATCAGCACAGCTTGTAGCTTGTCTGCTCTCATGCCACCTTTATTCCCTGAGCCGGGGCCCTTTGCTGTAGTTTCACAAAGCGGTAATATCGGGTTTTCCATCGTCCAAAGATTAAACAATAAGGGTTTTGGTATCAGTAAACTTATCAGCTATGGCAATGAAGCAGATTTGCATTTAGAGGATTATCTTGAGTATTTGGCTGAGGATACTGAGACTAAAGTCATATTGAGCTACATCGAAGGATTAAGAGACGGTAGAAAGTTCTTTGAAACAGCTAAGAAGGTTACTCAAAAAAAGCCCATCGTGACACTTAAAGCAGGATATACAAATGCGGGAGCTAAAGCAGCCAAATCACATACTGCTTCATTAGCAGGCTCTGATGCTATTTTCAACTCTGTTTGCAAGCAATCAGGGATCATAAGGGTTCGGGACATGGATGAGATATTCAACGTTGGCGCTGCCCTGTTACGTCAACCGCTACCTCAAGGGAAAAGGGTAGGGATAGTGACTGCTGGTGGGGGTTGGGGAGTCCTTGGTGCTGATGCCTGTGTCAACGCTGGCCTTAGTGTGGCTCAGCTTCCTGAGGAAACTATAAAGGAATTGGATGGCCTCTTGCCTGCCTGGTGGAGCCGAGGCAACCCGGTAGATTTGGTAGCGGGGGTTTTCGGGGAGGATGTGATGAAATCTATTGAGGTTATGCTCAGTTGTGCCACTGTCGATGGTCTGATGTTGCTGAACTTATCACCAATGTTACCAAGAAGCATAGTATTGGTATCCAGTGAGAGCTCAGTCTTGCGTGAACAGCTTAAGGCATTCGCGGATACCATGGCTGAGGTCCTTGAACAGTTAGCAGTTTTAGTGGCTAAGTATGGTAAGCCAATTATTATCGCTTCAGAGTTTGGTAGTGGATACATAGATGCTCAGGTGAGCAAGCTTGCGGTGCAAAAGGGAATCCCACTTTATCCGTTGCCCGACCATGCTGCTGCCGTACTTTCCAAATTAGCTGAGTATGCTGAGTATCGGAGAAATTTGTCCTCTCACGGTTCTTGAATAATCTAGCCATAATGCTTGATAGCAAGAAACCAGATCAACAAAAACGCTAAGCTAAATAGGCACCGACGGTAGCATGCTTTCAGTACAGCTGGATATACACCATCGCACTAAACAAGAAAACTTCTAAGGTTTGAGTTTGTTGGCTACTCTGATGTTGGCCGCTCGACTAACATTCGTATGGTTGCCTTTGCCAGAAGACTTCTATGCGGCATCTGCTTCTTAAATTGTCTAACCCCTTAAAAAATCCCACTTGGGCACTGTACTCATATATTCTTCATAACTGTTCCTAAATTTTTTTAGGTTACCTCTCAGAGTTATTCTAATTATCTTCGATCCCTTCTCGGTGGCTTCGCTTCGTCAACTTTCAAGGTGCGTCCTTGAAAATCGGAACCGTCCAGTGCTTCCTTTGCTGTCTCAGCTTCCGATGGGCTAGACATCTCCACGAATCCAAAACCTCTGCCTTCAATTACATTGACTTCCTTAACTTCACCATGGGTGGAAAACAATTCCTCCAACTGCTTATTAGTTACGGAATAGGTGAGATTTCCTACATAGAGTTTGCTACCTTCCATTGTAACCTCCTTTTCTTCTTTATTTCTCTTTGCCCAATAATGTTTCTTCTGGAGATAGAAGCAAGCTAGTGACTCTCAGCTCTTTAATGACAACACTATCAAGCATAAGAGAACTCATTAAGGACTTGTTCCAGAAAACTTAACTGAGCATTTTTGCCACCCCCTCCAGTATTTACCAGCCATTTCATATAATATTGGAATATACCCACTTTGTGCTTGCTTAGTCAAGCTTACTTTGTCTCATCCTGTATCTTTAATATACCACTTATCATGATAGCAGAACACAAGGGCAATTTTATAGAGTTTTGCATTGAAGGGTAAGACTAGATTGACTCAAAAGAGAAGGTACTTTATACTGGATAGCTAAAATTAAAAACAGTAAAAAGCGGCACAGTCAAGTCGTGTTTCCTGCCAAGGCTATCTTAGTGAAAGTGCTGCTGACTGAAAAAATCCTGGTTGCCTGTGGATAATTTTTGTTGTAGGAGGTGAGATTATGGCTAAAATAACGGGTGGGGAAGTTCTGAAGCGCTGCCTTGTTCAAGAAAACGTCAAATATGTTTTCGGTGTGTGTGGCGCCCAATTTTTACCTTTTTTAGATGCCATCTACAAGGACGAGCAAATTGAGTTCATTGGTACAAGACATGAGGCTGCAGCAGCTCATGCGGCAGACGCTTGGACACGCGTAACGGGGAAACCAGGTGTATGTATTGGAACGGTGGGGCCTGGAGCTGCGAATTTGGTTGCCGGAGTATACCCTCCTTCCGCAGATAGCATACCTGTAATAGCAATTACGGCACAGAATCAGACATGGCGTTCGTATCCAGACCACGGTTCTACTCAGGGTTTAGATCAAATTTCGCTATTCAAGGGAGTCACTAAATGGAATGCCGTTGTCTCTGATTGGGAACGTATTCCTGAGCTTGTTCATCAGGCTTTCAGGATAGCTACATCAGGTAGACCTGGACCGGTTCATCTCGATTTCCCTTCGGATGTCATGTTTCAAGCCAAGGACGAAAATGAAGCTAAAATTGCCTCCCCAAAAACTTACAGACCCATGGGTCGGCCTGTTGGGGATATTTCGTCAATCGACCAAGCTGCCAAAATGCTGAGCGACGCAAAGTTGCCGCTCATCCATGTTGGTGGTGGAGTTCTTCGTTCAAAAGCTTCCCAGGAACTTATCGAACTCGCTGGGTATTTACAGGCTCCGGTAACTACTTCTGTACAAGGAAAGGGCTCTATTCCGGAGGATCATCCCCTCTGCCTTATTTCAAGTTGTTTTGGCAGCGCTGGAGTTATTGCTCAGGCCGATGCCGATGTCGTACTCCTGGTTGGAGGGCGACTAGCGGACCTTGAGTTCTGGGGCAAACCGCCTGCCTGGGGGGAGGCACCACAACAGAAACTTATCCAGATAGATATCAGTGGTGACATGATTGGACTTAACCGATCAGTAGACATTGGGATAGTCGGTGATGCAAAATCTACCCTTCATGCCCTTTTGGAAGCGTTGAAGAAATATACGTCGAAAAAACCGGAACGTGAGGCTCTTCAGTCCTACAAGGAAGCGGAGAAGAATTGGCTTGAAGGCTTCAAGGGAATGTGTGAGTCGGATAGTGTGCCGATCCACCCAGCGCGACTGGCAAAAGAGACACGGGACTTCTTTCCACGGGATGCTATCGTGGTAACTGATGGAGGAAACACATCTGTCTGGTGTGTGCGTCTAAATCGTATCTATGAACCAAATACATTCTTAAGCTGTTCATCTGGAGACGCAGGCCACCTCGGAGCCGGTATCCCCTACGCTATTGCAGCAAAGCTAGCATACCCTTCGAAACAAGTATACTGTGTTACCGGGGACGGTTCATTCGGGTTTAACATCCAGGAATTGGAAACGGCGAGCCGTCTACAGTTGCCTATCGTATTCATAGTTCACAATGACGGTGCTTGGGGAATGATAAGAGGCGGACAAACAGCATCTTTTGGCAAAAGATACATCGGGGTTGATTTTGATGGTATCCGATACGATGAAGTCGCTCGAGGTATGAATTGCTATGGGGAAAGAGTGGTAAAGCCTTCCGAGATCAAACCTGCCTTACAAAGGGCGGTCGACTCCAAGCTTCCCGCTGTGCTAGACGTAGCAATTGACAAGGAAGTATTACCCTCACCGGATTTTGAGCTTTGTGTGGGAATGTGGTTGGAGGGTTGTGGTGAGTAAGCAAAAACGCAATAGTAGAGAGATGTGATCGTTTGTAAGTCCTGGGATAGCTTTCGGTGAGGATGTGCTTGCAGGCTTACTCCTATCAGGTGATAGTAAAGCTTCAACTACCGATACCAGCATTCCCGATAATGAGATAACTAGCAGTGTGAATCAAACCGATAGTCCCCTTTCTGCAAATGCTACAATTACGATAATCATGACAACTCCACCTTTGCCTGAGGAGTAGTTTAGATAGATGGATTTGGAGGGTCTGCCAGATTGCTAGTCCTAGGGTGTTAAGCAACAACTGAGGAATATAGCTTCGACGAATCCTCGAACTTACCAACCCGAATTTTGAAACTTGCCAATTTGCTCTCGCTACCGGCTGCCTCTGGTCTTGACAAGCCGTAGGCAAGGTTATAGGCTTATTGCGTCGGCATATCGTATCAGCCGAGGCCCGGCTGAGTAATGAGGCTTGGTCGTGACGTAGACAAACAAAAAAGGAGGTGAGCAGATGGCAAAGTTCGTGGTCTTTCACGCCATACCCTTTCCCATGACAGACGCCAAACCGTACACAAGCGACGCCCAAGTGGCTATGACGAAGGGTATGCTAGGTGGCTTTACAGCGGAGACCTACTGCATAGCAACTTGGGCCGCAGCCGGCACTGGGAAGATGGCCTGCCTCTGGGAGGCACCCTCGGAGCAGGCGATTATAGATGTGTTTGCCAAGACGCCAGATATACGCCTTGTACCCATAGAGGGTATCTACAGCGCTATGGTCATCGATTGGGCCGAAATGAAGAAGGCGCTGGCAGGAGGATAGCACTCAGCCACCAAGCCTCATGATATGCTCAACTGCCATTGAACCTGTGATAAATGCTCAGGGCATCATCAAGGGTAAGAGATTTAGAATAGTGTTCAACCATGGTGAGTTGTTCCAGATGCTCTGGTAGTGATAAAATCGCTAAGTAGTTGGCTTGTGAACTTTTAGCTTTGAGATAATGTTTTTGCGGGAGTAACTCAGCGGTAGAGTTCCTGCCTTCCAAGCAGGGTGTCGCGGGTTCGAATCCCGTCTCCCGCTCCATTACTATAAGGGATGGCTTGTCTCACCAAAAAATGAATTTCGACACCTTACCCAATGCGATGTTGTAGCTGCTTAAGCACAAGACTTGAGCCCTAAAACAATCACTCTTGTGAATTTGCCGTACGTTGTTTTGGTATATATAGCTATGCTAGCTGATATGGGAAATCCCGGTTCTTTTGTTTGGAGATGCAATCGGAAAGGGAAAAGGCAGTGGTGATCTAGTTCAGATAGATGGGTGACACACGCAAGGACTATGAAAGGGCGTTATAATGGCTGCGTTATGAATGTTTATAGGCTGTAAGTGTGAGATGCTGTTTTACACAGAGTGGCATAGATTTTTAAAATTTAAAAGGGAGGCAAAATGCAAAACATGGAACTTGTAGGAAAGAATTATTTTGATGTGTTAATGCCGGAAGGAGATAAGCTTGTACGGGAAATGCTACGTGCCTTTGTTGATAATGAGATTATGCCAGTCCGCCAACAACTTGATTATGACTACGAACATAAACTGGTTGATAAGATTCGCCAGGGTTTGACAGATGTTGGTGTTCAAAGGAGTATGTTTCCGGAAAAGTATGGCGGCATGGGTATGATGTCAATGGTCACCGCCTGGATACTTTTTGAGGAGCTTGCTCGTGGGGATGCAGGAATAAGCATCAGTACAGGGTGTACTCCCTGGTGCTTTCAACCTGCCATACTTGCTTCAAATGAAGCAGTCCTGGACAGATTTGCACCCCAGTTCTGTGGCGATGAGCTCCAGACAGGCTGTTTTGCGGTGACTGAGCCAGCCAGTGGCTGTGATGTTGAAAACCCTGAGATGCACGGCCGCACAATAAAGACTGTAGCAAAACTCGATGGCGATGAATGGGTAATCAACGGTAACAAATGCCTGGCAAGCAACGCAGGGATCTCTGACGCCTACTGTGTAGTCTGTACCACGGATCCCAATTTAGGGGAGGAAGGAATTGCCCTCATCTATATACCATATCCAATTAAAGGCATGTCCTTTGGTAAGTTTGAGAATAAGGCAGGGATGCAAGCAGACAGGAATTGCGATATCTTTCTGGACAACGTGCGGGTTCCCAAGGAATATCGCGCCGCCGGGCCGGGAAGGGATGCAGACCTTTTCAAGCTCAACGTCATTATTGGTAGAGGCGGAGCTGGTGGATTTTCTCTAGGACCTGCCCAAGGTGCCTTTGAGAAGGTGTTGGAGTATACCACGGATAGAATCGTAGCCGGCAAGCCGATAAGAGAGCATTCAGTATGTGCTTGTATGTTAGCCGATATGGCCATTGGCACCGAGACCGCTAGAGCCTACTACATGAACCTTGCCTATATGTTGGATGAGTCCAAGATCTTTGACACAATCGGCAGCAAAGGATTCGAGCCCCAGCTTGCAAAGTTCTTCCTGTCGAGGGCAACCCTCGCTAAAGTCTACGCGGATGATGTAGCTGTTATGGTGACAAACAAGGCTATGGAGCTTATGGGTTCTTACGGCTATCTTCACGATTATGATGTGGAGAAGTATTGGCGAGATGGTAAGGAATGCCAGCTATACGAGGGAGGAGCCCAGCTAGGCAGGCTTGACATTATAAGAGATTACCAAGCGTAGGGGAAGTCGAAAGGGGGTTAAGATTGTTTATCTCCGTTGACCACCCCATAAACATTGTGATTTCTGTCCTGAATAGTTAAACTGGGCTAAATAATCGAAGGAGGCGCTATATGCCAGAAGTAAAGGTAAAAGCAGGGGAGGAGCTCAATGGCTTGGGGAAGATGCTTAAGGAGACAATAGACACAAATCTCCAGGACTCCAAGAAATACAAGCGCATCGAGAAGTTAAAAGCTAGTGTAGTTATAAAAGAGAGCACTTCCGGTGTAGCTGTTACACTTCACTTTAGACAGGGTGAGATAGAGATACAAAATGATGCCATAGATAAACCAAACGCATATCAGGAAGCCGGATTTGAGAACATGGCACATATTAGTTCCGGCCAAATTAGCCCAACAATGGCTTTGCTTACCAGGAAAGTGAAGGCTAGAGGTAATCTTTTAGTACTAATGAAGATTGCACCACTAATGGTGCTAAAAGGATAGAATAAGAAAATCAAGCAATGGCGCATGTAATTGTTTCTATGGAAGAGGGGCAAGTGGAAAATCAACATTCTGTGAGAAAATTGTAATTGATAGCTATGTTATACACTCTGGCGAGTATTTTTATTGACTTTTGAGAAATCTGTGGTAAAATTCAAAAAACGAAAGTGACAAATGGCTATGAGTTAGGTACCGAATAACAAGAAGGTACTAACTGAGGCAAAATCTAAAAGAAGGAGGTCTAAGAGATGGCAATCACGTTTGCATCGGAGGAATGGGTAAAGGCTGCGTGCGCAGAGCTTAATAAGAGCCAAGCCTACAAGGATGCGGCCAAGAACTGGGAAGGGGACATGTATTTTATCATTGAGCCAGAAGGCGGGTTGAAGGAGACAATCATTACGTACTTCGACCTGTGGCATGGTGAATGTCGTGGTGCTGCTGTATTAGCTGACGAGAGTGCCAAGACCCCTGCGTATCGCTTGTGGGCTCCGCTGAGCGTATGGCTCAGTATATTGGAAAAAAAGGTTGACGCCGTCCAGGCGATGATGACCGGCAAGCTCAATCTCAAGGGGGACATGGCGCAAATTATGAAGATGCCCAGGGCCGCCGTGGAGCTGGTGGAGTGCACAACGCGCGTCGACACTGAATTCCCCTGGTGAGCTGCATGGTTCTTATCGAAATTGAATTCCGTGCGTAGCCAGCACCAAGAAATGATATCAACCTTGAACTGAACGCAGCTGACATAAAACATTTTAAGCAAGCTCCAGATTTCGGAAAGGAGGTAGTTATGTGGTACTTTGTTACTCCTGAGGTGGTTTACGGTGAAGATGCGGTGAGTCGTTTGGGGCAATTGGAGGGAAAATCCGCCTTTATCGTTACCGACGCCAATATGGTGAAGTTGGGCTTCGTTGACAAGGTTAAGGAACAGCTCTCCAAGGCTGGGATAGGAAGCACCGTTTTTGATGAAGTTGAGCCTGACCCATCACTTGAGACGGTAGAGATGGGGGCGTCCGAAATGACCAAGTATGGGCCGGACTGGGTAGTGGGGTTGGGCGGAGGCTCAGTTATTGATGCCGCCAAGGCAATGTGGGTGGTATATGAAAGGCCGGATGTAAAGGCAGAGGAGATAAATCCCGTTACTAAATTAGGCCTCCGCAAGAAGGCCAAGTTTATTGGCATTCCCACAACTTCAGGTACGGGTGCGGAGGTGAGTATGGCGTCAATCCTCACCGTCACAGCCGAGGATAGGAAGGGAAGTTTTGCTTGCCGTGAGATGACCCCTGATATTGCCATTGTAGATCCCCAGTTTGCAGTGGCAATGCCTCCGGGGCTCACCGCGCTGACGGGTATGGACGCGCTGACCCATGCCGTAGAGGGATTTACCAGTACCTGGAAGAACGATATCAGCGATGGGCTTTGCATTAAAGCTATCCAGCTTGTTTTCCAATACCTGCCCAGAGCCTATAAGAATGGGCAGGATATGGAAGCCAGGGAAAAGATGCATAATGCTGCCACTATCGCCACGATGGGGTTTATCAACTCGATGGCTGCAATGGCACATGCTGTCGGCCATTCTCTAGGAGGGGTTTTCCATACACCCCACGGCAGAGCGGTGGGGCTATTGCTGCCCTACACTATTGAGTTTATCGGCGATGTTCGTGAAGAACTCTGGGCCGAGATAGCTTACTCCATCAGATTAGACGTACCCAAAGGGAAAAAGGCAGGGCCAATTCTAGCTGAGGCGATACGTGGACTGGCCCGCAGTATCAAGGAGCCACTAAGCATCAAGGAAACAGGTATCCCAGCGGATAGCTTTAACAATTCCATGGAGAAGCTGGTAGATAATGCCTTTGCGGATTTTCAACTGGCTACTACTGCCAGAGTGCCTAGTACTGAAGAGACCCAAAAATTTCTCCGCTATGCCTATGAAGGCAAATCCATAGATTTCTAGTTTGTTACAAACGATGGTATAGAATGACCAATGCCGTAGCTGCTAGCGAGAACAGGCATAAGCTAGCTATATAGGAACTGGTTGTGAGAATCTGGCAGTGGTCAGGCCGGCCTGACAGTGGTGTTAGGTATTAGATACACGTAAGTTGGGCGAAATCTCCTGAGAATTAGGGTAAGATTTCAAGAATATAGAAAAGAAAGGAGGTGCAGAAATGTTCGGCTACATGGGGAAGATATTAAAGGTTGATTTATCAAAGTCTAACATCTCAGAGGAAGTCCCTTCAGAGGATGCGCGGAAAATGTTCCTCGGCGGGAGTGGGCTGGCAACAAAGTACCTTTTCGATGAGGTACCAAAAGGTGCCGACCCGTTAGGCCCGGAAAATGCGCTCATATTCATGACCGGGCCGCTAACAGGGACGGAATCTCCAAGCGCTGGAAGATATTCCATAGTCTTCAAATCCCCTCTTACCGGTTTTTGGGGAGAGGCAAACTCAGGTGGTAATTGGGGGGTGTATCTCAAAGGCTCAGGCGTTGACGGGATTATTTTCAAAGGTATCTCACCACAGCCGGTCTACCTGATAATCGACGAGGGAAAAGCCGAGCTTAAAGATGCCAGGAATCTTTGGGGCAAAGGTGTTTCTGAAACCAACAGATTAATCAAAGAAGAACTCGGTGACGAATTCAATGTTGCTTGCATCGGCATAGGTGGTGAGAATCAAGTTAGATATGCTGGTGTTATCAACGACCTTCACCGGGCACTTGGAAGATGTGGGGGGGGGACTGTAATGGGCTCGAAGCGCTTAAAGGCCATCGCTGTAAGGGGGGCAGAGGGAATCGAGGTGGCAAACGAGGAAGTCTTCGCCAAGGTTTCAAAGACAAACTATGACCTGGCTAATGAAAGTATGTTGAAGATTACCCTTGAGACTTTTGGAACAGCGATGACCACAAATCTGGTAAATGTCAGAGGTGGATTCCCCACGAGGAACTGGCAAACCGGGGTTTTTCCAGAGATAGACAAAATAAGCGGGATTACGCTCGCAGAGTCTGGACTTCTGGTAGACAGAAAACACTGCTATGCCTGCCCAATTAGCTGTGGAAGAGTAACTGTAGTAAAATCTGGACCATATGCTTGTAAGGGAGAGGGACCAGAATATGAAACAATCGGGGCTTGTGGTGCCATGTGCGGAGTTGAAAACTTAGAAGCAATCACGTACGCCCATAACTTATGTGATGACTACGGCCTGGATGTAATTTCTACCGGTAGTTCAATAGCTTTCGCCATGGAATGTTATGAAAAGGGAGTCCTGACAAAATCTGAAACCGATGGATTGGAGCTGAAATTTGGAGACCCCGATATTATGATTCGGTTGATACATAAAATAGCCAAAAAGGAAGGCATTGGAAATTTGCTAGCTGAAGGAACAAAAAGGATGGCGGAGAAGCTGGGCAAGGGAACAGAAAGATTCGCTATGAATGTCAAAGGTCTGGAGATGCCGGCTTATGACCCCAGAGCTGCTAAAATGTGCGGATTGGCATTTGCTACCGCAAATCGTGGCGGTGACCATATGACGGCTTATATTGAAGGCCCGACCTTCCTGGACATTCCTTTTCTTTGTGTTGAATACAGCAAGATTGAAGACCTGCTTGTAGAAAACCCCGCCGAGGCAAAAGTTCTAAAGGATTTGGAGGACTCCCTTACTGTTTTTGATGCCATGGGAACGTGTAAGTTCATGGGAATGGCCCTGGCTACGGAAGACTGGGTCGATATGATAGCCAATTGTGTGGGCTGGAAATTTGACGTGAACGATTACAGAAAGCTCGGAGAGAGGATTTACAACCTGGCACGAGCTTTTAATGTAAGAGAAGGGCTGACCAGAGATGATGACACTCTTCCTAAGCGCCTATTGGAAGACCCACTGCCTGAAGGTGCCGCCCAAGGGCATGTAGTAGCCAAGTTCGATGAGATGTTAGATGCCTACTACGAGTTTCGGGGATGGGACAAGAAAACTGGCAGGCCAACCCCGGAAAAGCTCAAGGAGCTAGGGCTAGGTGATATAGTCAACAAAATGTAAAGGGAGGCAAGATTATGGTTTCCATCGCTGAAAAGCCCTGGCTTAAAGGTTATAGGTTAGGGCCGTATAAGCTTCCGCAGACAAAAGAACCTTATCCAAAGGTGACTGTTCATAGCTTTTTGGATACTGCGGCAGCCGAGTTCCCGGACCGTGCTGCTTGTTCCTATCTGGGGAATGAGATAACCTACAAAGAGTTGAAGCTCGAGGTAGATAGGTTAGCGGCAGCTCTCGCCGACCTGGGTGTAAGAAAAGGCGACAAGGTAGTAACCATCCTTCCAAATTGCCCGCAGTTTGTCATAAGCGACTTCGGGATACTGAAGGCAGGAGCCACGCATGTTCCATGTAGTGTAATGCACAAAGCCGCTGATTTGATATACGAGATTGGCGACTCGGGAGCCGAGACGGTAATTTGCTCTGATGGTTCTCTAGAACTTGTTGATTCAATAAAAGACAAGACAAAAATTAAGAGGATAATCCTTACCTCCCTTATGGACTATTCATTGGAGGAGCCGGAATTAAAACAAACACCGGGCACGTATCAACTTCGTGATTTGATAGCCAATCACGAGCCCAAGCCCCCGAAGGTCGAAATTGACCCGTTAGAGGATTTGGCAATTCTGGTATTCACGGGGGGGGCTACCGGATTACCCAAGGGCGTAATGCTGACTCATTACAACCGGGTGGCAGCGGTGACCCAGATTGCCTGGTCTTATGAACCCTTGAAAGTAGGAATCAGGGGGAAAACTTCCATATTGATGCCCATTCCGCTTTTTCACCAGTATGGGCATTGCATAATGCACTTTGCTGTTTACTGGGGTCTTAAGATGTACTTCCTGCTTGACCCAAGGGATACCGACACCTTCGTGAAGATGTTGACAGAATATCGTCCTTTCATGTGTGCATGTGTGCCTACTCAATACAACAGGCTGGTCTTGAAAGGACTTGGAAGGATAACGACCACGTTCATCTCCACTACATCTGCCCTGGCTCCAGAAGTTGCTCAGAAATTCAGGCAGCAAACCGGTGTGCCGATAACAGAGGCTTATGGCCTAACGGAAACAGCCGGGGGTACCCACATCAATCTTTCATCTTTTTCAAAGATCACCGGCTTCATGGCTTCTGAGAAATTCGGCTCCATAGGGGTACCAATGCCAGATACAGAAGTCAAAATTATAGACCTGGAAACAGGTGAGGAAGCCGCGGCGGGGAAAGAGGGAGAGCTATATGTTCGTGGGCCGCAGGTTATGAAAGGTTACTGGCCTGAACCCGGCAAAGGACTGGTGGATGGCTGGCTTCCTACCGGTGATGTCGTAAAAATGGACGACGAGGGCTATTTCTACATCACAGACCGGGTTAAAGATATGGCAAATATCTCCGGCCTAAAAGTCTATACCAGGCTGGTTGATGATGTACTTTACGAACATCCAGCAGTCGCCGATGCCGTGGCGATTGGAATCCCGGATGTTGAGCGTCCCGGCAGCGAAAGGATAAAAGCTTTCATAAGGTTAAAAGAGGAACAGGAGGGAAAGGTAACCGCTGATGATATAATCAGCCATTGCAAGGAGAAACTTCCAGCCTATTCCGTTCCGAAGTTCGTTGAGTTCAGAAAGGAATTGCCTCTTACCGTAACTCTAAAGCTTTTCAAGAGGCAATTACGGGAGGAGGAGATAGCCAAGATGAAGGATGCAGGATTATTGGAGGGCTGAAGGTCAACCAAAGTGAAAATGCCGTCCTTGTGATACTACATATGGAAGATGCCGAGTTATGAAGATTTAGAAGCAAGGATAATAGATAGTGGTATATGTACAAGCTGTGGGGCATGCATTTTAGCCTGCCCCAATTCTCATATTAAGTTTATTGAGGGAAAGCCGAAGAGGCCCAAAAGGACACTGGATTGCGTAAGCTGTAGCACATGCTACGATGCTTGCTATATGCTCAGGCGAGACTTGATTCAGGACATTGAGGCGCGCATTTTGGGTTGGGGGGAAAAGAGGAGTATCGGGATATATAAGCGCCTTCTGGCTGCAAGAACAACAGAACAGAGCATAGAAAAAGCTTGTCAGGATGGTGGAATCGTAACCTCGCTCTTGATTTATGCGTTAAATGAAAATCTTATAGATGGAGCTTTGGTTGTCGGAAGAGATGGATGGATGCCGATAACCTCTATAGCGAAAACCAAAGGTGAGATTATTTCCTCAGCAATGACTAAATATGGGATAGCCCCTATACTAAAAGAACTCAGAGCTGCTGTTGTAGACCACGGTCTCAGCAGAATTTGCGTTGTAGGCTCACCTTGCCATATCCAGTCTATAAGATACCTTCAACATAAAGGCCTGCCATTAGCCTCGTCAGTAAAATTTACCATAGGTTTGTTTTGCCGTGAAAATTACGACTACCACTGCATCGAAGAGAAGATGAGGGGAAAAGGGCTAAACATCGAGGAGATAGATAAGTTCAATGTTTCAGAGGAGTTCGATGTATATGCAAGTGGGAAGAAATTATCTTTTCCCATAACTGAGGTAAAGAGTTGCGTGCCTAAACACTGCCTTATTTGTGAGGATTTCGCCGGTGAATTAGCAGACATATCAATTGGAAGCGATGGCTCTCCAGAAGGATGGTCAACTGTTATAGTTAGAACCGAGGAAGGAGAAAAGGTTTTCTCACAGTTTGAAACAAGTAAGGTTATAGAGACAAAACCTATACAGAACTTGGATTATCTAAAGGAGATAGTGGATAGAAAAAGGGAAAAGGGTAAGCAGACAAGGGACATATTTAGTTTAAGAGAAGAAGGTTTAGAGAAAAAAGACATTGCGGTTAGATTAGGGATAACAGAAGAAAGAGTATCCCATAGGCTTGCGGGAATTTAACCTGTCGCAATACTTGCAACCTATATTACACAGGAAGCTTGATTGCGGTACTTGTCTCCGACGGCTTTGCCAACAGCCAAAACACTAGATTCAATTCAAGCCAGAGGTTGTATACTAGACTAATAGCCAGTCGCCGACTTCGTCGCTTACAGTTCAGCTACAGAGATTAACTAATTCATTGCAAATATGTTAAGCTCTTATCAATATCCAAAAGGAAGCAAGAGTGGGTCAGAGGAAATTAGGGGGGCGCCCGCCTCACCGAATCTTGATATGCCATATCATCTTTGTTACCTTGTAATGGCAAGGCTGATTCAGAAAGATGCGGACTTCCCGTCTCCCGCTTCTGTGGGCTCGTAGCTCAGTGGCAGAGCGGCCGGCTCATAACCGGTTGGTCGTAGGTTCGAATCCTGCCGAGCCCATTTAATTCTTAATCTAGATAACAGGATAACGATAAGCTTACTATGGGAGCAAAGGTGCTAAAGGACTTCGACTATATTTTTAACCCCAGGTCTATTGCGGTAATAGGAGCATCGCAGACCGATGGTTTCACAAGAAGCCTAACGAGGACAGAAAAGACAAAAGACAAGCTGTTCTTGGTCAATCCAAATCACAAGAAGCTTTTTGGCAAGAAATGTTACCCAAGCATCCTGGACGTCGAAGAGGAGGTTGACTACGTTGTCATAGCAGTGTCAGCGTTGCTAATCTCCCAGGTATTGAAGGACTGTATTGAGAAAGGAGTAAAGATAGCTCACGTTTTTTCTTCAGGCTTCAGCGAGACCGGGATAGCAGAAAGAGTAGAATTAGAGGATGAACTGAAGGAGATAACGAAAGGCAAAATTAGACTGATCGGTCCAAACTGCCTGGGAATCTATTGCCCTAAATCGGGATTATCCTTTAACCCTGAGGCATCAACTGAAGAGGGACCTGTTGGAGTCGTTTCGCAAAGCGGAACGTTTGCAGATTTATTTCTAGAGATTGGAAAGATAAGGAACATTAAGTTTAGCAAGGTAATCAGTTATGGGAATGGTATAGACCTGGATTGTCCCGATTTTTTGGAATATTTGGCAGAAGACGATGAGACAAAAGTCATAGCGTTATATATCGAGGGCATACGAGATGGAGAACGGCTTAAATCAGCACTGAAGAAAGCCGCAAGTAAAAAACCAATAGTAGCATTAAAGGGAGGGGTAACAGAGCATGGCAGTAGGGCAGCAGCCTCTCACACTGGTTCCTTAGCCGGTTCTCCCCAAATCTGGAGAGCATTCTTTGAGCAGGCAGGTGTAGTTCAAGTAGAAAGTTTTGATGAATTAGTGAATACCATCTTAGCAATTAACTGTTCACCTCTCCCTTCTGGAAATGGAGTTTCAATTATTACGCACTCTGGTGGTTTTAGTGTGCTGGAAACCGATATATGTGTAAAGGCAGGATTAGAGGTTCCTCAATTCGGGGAGGAAACACTGAGGAAACTAAAGAAACTAGTGCCAGTGGCAGGAACAAGTATCAAGAATCCCTTGGACGCCTGGCCGCTATATTATAGGTTATCAGCCCTTCGCGATACCATCAAGGCTATAGCTCTTGATGAAAACATACATTCACTGGTGTTACACATCGATGAGCTGAAATATTGGAAGCAAATATTGGGCGAAGAACTTGAGCGCTTTGTGAAAGAAGTCCTTGGCTTCATGATAGATGCGTGCGAGTATGCCCGAGATGAAATTAAGAAGCCTGTAATGGTCTGTGTTTCGTTAGAAGCTTATTCAGAAGACGAAGAGGATAGGAAATGCCACCTGATGGTTAAGAAGGAATTTGAGAACAGAGGATTTCCGGTATATCCCACGCTTGAGGGGACGATCAAGACCTTGGTTAACCTCTACAAATATCGCACGCGATTTCTTCGCAGATAGTTCATCATTTAAATCTTTTCAGGGAATTAGACCTTGCGACCTATTTCTGCAGCCTCAGCGATAGCATCCAGAGCTTTGCGTGGTTGCTTAGCGTCGCCGATAACATACGTTTCTTTTATCTTATCTCGGATTTTTGCAGCAAGTTCATTTACGGGAGCAACTCCCATCGCCAGAACAATGGTGTCAAAGCCTGAAAGCGTTTCTTCCTTGCCATTTCGCTCAAGGATTGCTCCATCATTGGTGAGCTGCTTTACTGCGGCAGAGGTGATGATCCTCACTCTCCTTTGGGCAAGTCTCTGCAGCAGGAAATGCCTTGTTGTATCCCCAACATCCTGTGCAACTCTGGGTAGCGCTTCCAGCAAAGTTACCCTGCATCCCATGATTTGTCCTAGAAAGTCCGCTGTCTCACATCCCACCATACCACCTCCGATTACCAAAATACTGCGTCCCGGTGTCACTTTGCTTTCCAAGACGTCAAAAGCTGTGACCACCCTTTCCTGTTCTATCCCTGGAATGTCAGGAATGACAGGAATCCCTCCCGTAGCAATTACTACTACCTCTGGTTGGAGTTCATCAATTATTTCTTCAGTTACTTCTTTACCTAAAATTATCTTCACTCCGGCTTTCTTAATCTGGATACTCAGGTAATTTATTATCTTGGTGATTTCTTGCTTGCATGGAGGAATAGCTGCAAGCTTAAATTGACCTCCTAGTTTTTCCTCCTTTTCATATAGGGAAACTTCATGGCCTCTTAGGGCGGCGACACGAGCCACTTCCATACCACCAGGACCTCCTCCGACGACCAGAACCTTCTTACTTTGAGAAGCTGGAGTAAGTGCCATCTCCTCTTCCTTGCCCACCGAGGGATTAACCAGACAAGATATGCCGGTCTCCTCCAAATCAAGAAGCCTATCTATACAACCCTGATTGCAAGCAATGCACCATCGGATATCTTGATAATTTCCATCTGCTGCTTTCTTCGGCAGTTCGGGGTCTGCCAGTGAGGCTCGACCCATAGCAACCAGGTCAGCTTGTCCTTCTTTCAAAATTTCTTCAGCCATGCGAGGATCATTAATTCTACCTACAGCAATCACTGGCACAGAGGTAGCTTTCTTAACCTCACCAGCAGCACTTACATTGTAGCCCGGAGGAATTGCCATGGGAGCAGTTATATAATCAGAACTAGCGTAAACACCGGTGGAGACATGGAAGGCATTCACCCCAGCTTGCTCCAAAAGGGGGATTATTGTCTTGGTTTCCTGAATGGTTCTTCCACCGGCGACTCTCTCATCTCCACTTAAGCGAAAAATAATAGGATAGCTAGCTCCCACCTTTGCCCTGATTTTATGGACAATTTCGATGGGAAACCGCAGCAGCCCCTCCAGATCTCCTCCGTAAGCGTCCGACCGATGATTGGCATACCCTGACATGAATTGTGCTACCAGGTATCCATGAGCCCCGTGAATCTCTACGGCATCTATCCCTGCCTCTTTAACCCTTCTAGCTCCTTCAGCAAATTGCTCCTCTAGTTCCCGGATTTCCTCTACAGTGAGCTCCCTAGGAATTTCTCTACAAACAGGGCAGGGAATTGCTGAAGGGGCCACCACGGGTCGACCAGTTAGGAACGAAAAAGTTTGTCTTCCTGGATGATATAGTTGAACTGCAACTTTAGCTTCCTTAGCATGTATCGCCTTGGCTAAATCCCTGAATCCCGGGATAAACTTGTCGTCCCAGATGCCGAGTTGGTTAGCCATACCTTTGCCATAGGGACTAATAGCGGTTATCTCAGTGATAATCAGACCGAACCCACCATCAGCCCGGGCTGCAAGGTAATCCTTAAAGCGCTCGCTGACCGTACCGTCGGAATTAGCAAAGCCAGTCCCCATTGCAGGAACTACCAGCCGATTCTTAAGCTCCAGGGAGTTAATCTGTATCGGTTCCAAGATCTTTTTGAGGGAGGATATTGCCATTACAGTTCCTTTCGAATATTCGAACGATGGTAGAAAGTTAACATCTATTAGCCACGTGAAGCAAGGCTTTATTTGACATAATACTAACAAACCGCAACAAAGAGATGCTACTCAGGGTGGGAATAACCAATCAGGAGGCTTTAGACAAGAGCTGAGGTAGAGTAAGGCAATTATGGCATGGTTATTCAGGTACCATTATAACTATGAATCATCGGGGTGAAGACACATCATGCCGGTGATGGATCCACTATATAAGTCATTGTTAAGGCCAATTTCGGTTGCTGCCCAACAACTGTTATACCGTGGATCACTGCCAATCTCATAGGAGAAAACCGATTTCCCTGTATCCCAATTCAATGCTTCCCATGTCCAGTTTCCTGATCGTTGTCCAATGTCATAGATGAGGTTAGTGGCTGCACTCATTGCTGGTATTCCATTAGGCAGGCTGACCTCTTCATTCACCCAGACCGAGCGTAGCTTTCGAGCCTGAGAGTCCCACTCAAATTTCTCGGCGCCATATGGCGCTACGTCTGGATACTGTGACATCACTATATTGATGATGGGGTCTTCAGAGGTGGTGTTCAGTTGATTGTTGACGACCAGTGCGCCGTATCCTCTAACACAAACGGATTGCTCGGAGGAGGACTCCGTAGCTTCAGGATTTCCGAATGTCACCGGGATCTGAGCTGCTATACGTCGGTCTTTAGTCTCAGGAATCTGCACCCAGTCAGAGGGAATCTTGTCCCGCCAGAAGAGCACTATGTGCATTAAGTCCTGACCGTCAGTAATGACAACGAACTTATCTTGCTCTCCAGTCCCCATCAAGGTAGGTGTGGCACCAGAACCCTTGCCAAGCCTTATACCACCCACCTCACCACCTGTTTCATAACTGGCAATCCAACCCCCTTCGCTTTCGTTGGTTGTCAATTTATCTCCCGTCCATTGTACACGATACATCTGCTCGCTTGTGACCACATAAATCCCGCCATCTTCATCACATGCGATTGAATTCGATGTTTCTTCGTCTTCTCCAAGATGCAGGAAATGTGCCGAGTCGAAATTGCGGGATACAACCCCAACAGTCGCTTTATTGGTAACGAAAACGAGCATGCCATCGTATGCAATATTAAGGCCGGCGATAAATTCATCTTCGCTGCGAAGCTGGTCCTCAGGGATTTCAAAAACGCCCTTTGTTACTATCTTTGAATAGGAATCACCGGGAACCTCATCACCGTATCCGAAGATCTTACGGATGCTGGGAATAAAAAACGTACCTTCGCAGTCAGCGAGTGTATACGCGTTGGACAATCCGCATTCCATGCGAGATAGCGTTACGTTTAGAGCTTCTTTCTCCATCTTCTCAATGTAGCAAAGCTTACCTCCATCGAGACCTGCCTTGAATACCGTGGTCGGGGTATTTCCCCATAATACACGGTTGCCGTCGGGGTATGTACCGGAAATGGCAACGGTTATTGGAGGGTAATACAGCAGCTCCCCCAGGTAATCGAATTTATATTCCGATGTATCTTCAGTTGGCCCCGGATACAGGGAAGATGCCTGACAGTATGGATTCGCGTGTGACATAGGCCACGGTGAATCAGCCACAAATGGATTTGCCGGAGGCTCATCGAGAGTAGCTGTGTTAATTGCACCAGGTTGCTTGCATCCCTGTGTATAAAGCAGAGCCCCGAAGACAATCAAGACAATCAACAGTGCCATTATGGCTTTGTTCATGGAAAAACTAAGGCCTGTTGGTACAGTTTTTCCCCATTTCCCTCTCATGGTTCTTAACCTCCTTTGAGCTTACTGAGAAGTGAACAACATCTGCGGCGGTGCTCAGCACCAATTCTACGCAAATTCCTTACTTTCTACTATGAAAAGTTCTGTAAACTTCCTTTAAGTGCCTGTTGGTGACATGAGTGTAAACCTGGGTTGTTCTGATACTTTCATGGCCTAGCATTTCTTGAACAGAGCGAAGGTCAGCCCCACCTATCAACAAGTCCGTGGCAAATGAATGTCTCAACGTGTGAGGGCTTATTTTGATTGGCAATCCACACCTCTTTGCATATTTAGTAACGATTTTTTGGATGGACCTTGCTGTCAGTCGCATTTTTTCACCATCTTTTCCAGTGTTTATTCCACCGCTATATCGAATAAAGAGTGGCTTGAAATGGTCTTGACGTGATTGCAAGTATCGCTCAATCCACTGCGAAGCTGTATCCGATAAGAAAACCACTCGGAGTTTGTTTCCTTTACCCTTGACACCAAATTCCTGGCGCTTCAAGTCTATCCGGTCACGATTCAATCCCACTAACTCTGATACTCTTAGCCCTGTGCTAAATAAGGTTTCCAGGATAGCTTTGTCTCTTAGCCCTATCTCGTTTGATATTTGGGGACTGTTCAATAGCCTTTCTAGCTGCTCCGAGTCCAAGAAACTAACAGAACGAGTGTTCTGTTTTGGAAGTTCTATCTTATCAGGAGACAAGGTGGGTATATCACGCTTGACTAAGAGATAACGTAGAAAAGCTCTCAGGGCGATAATGTGGTAGCTTTGTGAGACGCGCTTTAATAGCAGGCCGTTTCGAGTACGAAGATGCGCCAAATATAACCTATATCTTCTAATAAGCTCCAGGTCTATGTCTTCAGTTCTACTGGTAGTAGGGGAATTTTCACTGAGCCAGTTGTGGAAACGGTTCAAATAATGTCTATATACGCGAGTAGTAAGAAAAGAGCAGCCCTTTTCGATTTCCAGGTATTCCAGGAACTCGGTAATTAATAGATCTAAGGTTGTGTTATGCATGAATGCTTTATTCCATCCACTTCCTTGGTTCGCAAAAGGTTTGTTATGCGAACCAATTTTATATTAAATCACTATACTCACTTTTGTCAATAGATGTGTCCCCTTCCCCTTTTTGTTAGTTATCGGTATTTCCGGGGTGCTAAGGCTGGCTGTGGGCGAAATTGCCTGGGAATTATTCTCTTCGACCGCAAGGTTATGACAAATCAATCTCTATATTTCGATTACCAGTCCTGCCCCACATTTCACAGCTTTTCCCTTGAACACCTCGCTTATTTCTTGTTTGTGTTGAGTGCAATGACAGGGATAAATTAGCGATAAATCATCAAATGCCTTAAAGTCATGAAATCCATGAAATCCGCCGGCAATCCCGTAAACTTTGCCGAACTTCGACGCAGCACCTAATATGCTTCTCATCGCAGGATGAGAGCAGCCAGTTACCACGAAAATGCCTTTATCTGTCTTGATCGCCAGAGACTGCTCTATACCCTCGAGTTCACCTGTAGAAAAGACATTTTCACAAATCTGGACAGCATCCTTTCCAACGGTGGTTATCTTTCTCCCCGAAGGTGCGAGTCTAAGCGAGTTGGGAATGTACAATTCCGCAGTTTTGTTTATTGTGAGGATTTCAGAAAGTCCCCCGGTGTGGTCGAAATGAGCATGGGAAATCACGATTATCCCTATTTTCTCAGGGTCAATATTTAACTCTTTCATATTATGTAATAACGTAGGGCTATCGGCGCCGGTATCAAACAAAATCGGCGCTGCCCTTTCCATCTCTATATAAGCTGAAAATCCCCAGCCAGATTTTAGTCCCTCCTTTTTTACTTCATTGTCATAAACGATTGTGATTCTCATTCTTTCCCCCTTATTTCACTGCATTTTACCAAACCTCCACTGGAAGCCGGCCACCAAATATGTGCATGACAATGCCCTACCCCTACACTATAGGCCCCAGTCCATAGACCGAATCTTGTGGAGGGCATTCAATTTTAATGCTTGTTGGCACACCGTTAATATTGCCCTCCCAGAAAAGTCCAGTTCTAGATTCCGCAAAGTTATCGTCGATAAAATCTAGCCCAAGTGGATCCAAAAACCAGGAGAAATAAGCTACGTATTCACCTCCACTCCTCGAAATCTTGCCATAAACATGGCACTCGGTTACAGTAGAATAGCTTGTTTCATTAAAGCTAAAATTGAAATCCCCGGCATCTACATCATATGTTTGGTTGAATAATTCCATTAAATTAGCGTCAGAAAGCGCTGAAAATTGCTCTTCCGTCCAGAAGCGCTGGCATTGGTAAATGACTTCGTTTTCTCCATCTGGTGGTAGTGTTCCACCTTGCTGCTCACATCCAAATGAGATCAGTAACCCAACTATTAATAATGTGAAGTAACCCCATCTCACTTCATACACCACCCTCAAGTTTTGATACCTCAGTGATTACTATATCATATTTATGCTTGATAAGCGCTTTTTGTTGAGCTAAACTTTGCTGCTATTCCTTTCGAAAATGCAAAACATGGTGTTTAAACGTCCATGGCTTGGTTTTATGTAAAGTCGGGGTGAGAGGATTCGAACCTCCGACCTCATGGTCCCAAACCATGCGCGCTAGCCGCTGCGCCACACCCCGCCGACAGGAATTATATTTTAGCAATTCTGGTTTTACCAGAATTGCTTATTTGCAGTTAGGACAGACATCAAAAAAGTCTGCAGGTAGATTCAACTTTTTCCTGATATACTCCAACTGTTCTTCAGGAGCCCAGTAATTGCCGCACACTTTGCATTTCTTCAACTTAAATTCCTTCTTCCAATTGCTGGCATATACCACTCGAGTGCCATCCTTATCATCCATCTTTATCGCTCCAGTGGGACAAACATAGGCACAAGCGCCACATCCAATACAATCTGCAGAGGGTTCGAGGAACGGTGGGGCCACTTCCCTGTTTACCCCACGATTAACCAGACTGATAGCACTTCTCCCCACAATCTCCTCGCAAGTCCTGACACACAAGCCGCAAAGGATGCAATCCTCATCTTCCCAATATTCCGGTCTAAATGGTGGCTGCTCAACGCCCATTTCTGAAGCTAATCTCTTTATTACCTCATTTTGGGAGCATCGGGCCAGGAGCAACTCCATTATCATCCTGCGATTACTTACAACGCGCGGTGAGTTAGTCTTAACCTCAAGTCCTTCTTCCACAGGATAAAGGCAAGAGGCGACTATTCGCGAACGACCGCCCTTAGAGATTTCTACGGAACATAGGCGGCAAGCCCCGTAAGGAGCCAGGTTTTCATTATAACAAAGGGTAGGAATATAGATTCCGTTCTCCCTGGCTACCTCGAGTATCGTTTGCTCTTCTTTTGCTTCCAGTTTTTGACCGTCGATATTTATGGTTACCATTTTTACTTCACGCCTACAGCTCCTAGGTTACAGACATCTTTGCAAATACCGCACTTGATGCACTTGCTCTGGTCCAGAACCACTGGTTTCTTTTTACCCATAAAGGTTATTGCCTCTACAGGACAAGCTTTTTCACAAAGCCGACAACCTACACATTTCTCGTCTATTATGTAATATTGGATTAAGGCTTTGCAGACACCGGCAGGACACCTCTTGTCTTTGATGTGAGCTTCATACTCATCCCTGAAATAATGAAGCGTGGTTAACACCGGATTGGCAGCGGTAGCGCCTAAGGCACACAACGAGGTATCTTTTAAGGTGGCGGAGATGCGTTCCAGCAGCTCAATATCACTTTCCTCGCCTTTGCCTTCGGTAATATCGTCTAGTATCTGCCGCATTCTCTTTATGCCTTCGCGACATGGGACACATTTGCCACACGATTCTTCCTCCAGAAAGGTGAGGAAATACCTGGCAGTGTCCACCATGCAGGTATCTTCATCCATAACAATCATGCCACCTGAGCCCATCATTGAACCAGCCTTGGTCAATTCATCAAAATCTACAGGCATGTCAAGCATGCTCTCAGGTATGACACCACCTGAAGGTCCTCCGGTCTGCACTCCCTTGAATCTTTTCCCTTCCTTTATGCCACCACCAATATCATAAATGACTTCTCGTAATGTCATCCCCATAGGTACTTCCACCAAACCAGTGTTGTTCACCTTGCCTACCAGTGAGAAAATCTTTGTCCCTTTGCTTCCTTCAGTGCCTATAGCTGTAAACCAATCAGCCCCTTTGTTGATTATCAAGGGCACATTTGCCAGTGTTTCAACATTGTTTAAGTTGCTGGGTTTATCCCATAAGCCTTTCTCTGCGGTGTGGACATATTTGGCTCTCGGCTCCCCTACCCTACCCTCAAGTGACGCCATTAGGGCGGTTGATTCACCACAAACAAAAGCGCCGCCACCTCTATTGATATGAACAATGAAATCAAAACCAGAGCCAAGAATGTTCTTCCCTAAAAATCCTGATTCCTCTGCTTGCTTTATTGCTATTGTGGCATTTTCTACCGCTAAGGGGTACTCGTTACGCACATAAATATAACCTTCGTGGGAACCAATAGCGTAAGCAGCAATTAATAAGCCTTCAAGAACACTATGAGGATTGCCTTCAAGCAGGCTTCTATTGGCATAAACACCAGGGTCACCTTCGTCACAATTAGCGATAACATACTTAGGTTCTCCCGGAGCATTACGACAGGACTCCCATTTTCGACCAGCGGGAAATCCCCCACCTCCACGTCCCCTTAACCCTGACTTCTTTACTTCCTCAATCACTTGCTCGGGAGACTTATCAAAAAGAACTTTAGCTAAGGCTGAATAACCGCCCAAGGCAATATAATCCTCTATATTATCGGGGGCGATTTCACCATTGTTACCGAAGACAATCCTTCTCTGGCTTCGATAGAAAGGCACTTCTGATGGATGTACATATTTCTTCCCTGTAGCAGGGTCAACGTACAACAACCTATCGATGACATTGCCCTGGATAATGGTTTCTGCCACGATTTGAGGCATATCGTCTACCTTTACCTGCTGATAAAAAATATCGCCGGGCTGAATGACCACAATCGGTCCTCTCTCGCAAAAGCCATGACAGCCTGTAGCTTTTATGGCAACTTTATCAGCTAATTCTTGACGCCCTATTTCTTGCCTGAAAGCTTCGATAACCGCCACAGAGCCACTGGCATGACAACCTGTGCCATTGCACACAGTAACAAGTGGCTTACCCTCTTCCCTTTTTGCCACTATTTTCTTCCTTAGATTCTCTACGTCCCGTTTAGACTTTAATTTCTGTAACATTCTGACCTTACCATCGTCGCTAATATTGAGCCAGCAAAGAGTCAACTTTACCAGCGTTCATCTCTCCGAAATACTCGTCATCAATCTTTACTACCGGTCCTAGGGCACAGCATCCCATGCAATTCACCGTTTCCAGCGTGAACTTAAGATCGCTGGTGGTTTCCCCACGGCTAACCTTTAAACTCCGCTCAATTTGCTCCAGTACTTTAGAAGCACCCCTGACATGACAGGCAGTTCCTAAACAGACATTAACTAGATGCTTGCCTCTGGGTTTAAGGGTAAACGCCTTAAAGAAAGTAGCTACGCTGTATACCTGGCTTAAGGGAACGCCCATGGTATCACTGACCTGGGTCAAGTCCTTTTTGCGCAAATAATGGAATTCAGCTTGAATATCCTGCAGTATGGAAATTAGCTGTCCCTTATCAGCATCATATTTATTAATAATAGCAGCGACCTTTTTATGCACCAGCTGCCTTCTCCTTGAGCTTGGCATACTCAGTGTTCACTCGCTGCTGTATTTTATCTATCATCTTCGGTGTGAGATGTCTGAACCTCCCTTGAGGCTTAAGGTAATCTGTGACGGGACGTAGCTGAGGGGGGTCATAATTCAAGGTATACTTTCCATTTTCCACCTCATAAAGAGGGAAAACGCCCGTTTCTACTGCTAATCTTCCCAGCCTTACAGTCATATCAGTAGGAGTCCGCCAGCCTGTGGGACAAACCGATAGGATATGAACGTAAGTGGGACCTTTAACCTCTACTGCCTTCTTTATCTTGTTCACAAGGTCAAAGGGATAACTGGGACAGGCAGTAGCTACGTAGGGGATATCGTGAGCAACAGCAATTGCAGGCATATTTTTCTTCCATGTCCTTTGTCCCATACTGACTTTACCCGCAGGCTGAGTGGTAGTCGAAGCGCCAAAAGGGGTGGCACTTGACCTCTGGATGCCAGTGTTCATATAAGCCTCGTTATCAAAACAAACATATAGAAAGTCATGCCCCCTTTCAAAAGCGCCTGATATAGAGCCGAGGCCAATATCAAATGTTGCTCCATCACCACCCATAGCCACTACCTTGGCTTCAGGCAAAGAAGTGCCCTTCCGCCTTAACGCCTTCATTCCTGCTTCTACCCCTGAAGCTACTATAGCCGAATTCTCAAACAAGGTATGAATCCAGGGAACCTCCCAGGAGGTATAAGGAAGCTGTGAGGATACAATCTCCATACATCCGGTAGACATGACAACAATTACATTCCTGCCCAGAGCTTTCATTACAAGCTTCACTGCTATAGCCTCACCGCATCCTGAACAAGCACGATGTCCAGGAACAAAGCTTTGCCTCTTTGTCACTAAGCGAGGTACATATATACCTAAAGTCTCCATTACTTCACCCTAAAAATTGTGCCAATTTTTTGGGAATCCATTACTCCCTTACTCCAAATAGTTCAACTTCCTCAAACTTTCCCTGTTCAGCTTTGTCCATTCCTCGATGAATCATATCCCGAAAACCATCGACTGGTATGTCTCTGCCACCCAATCCACCGATAAAGCCAATGATTTGTGGTCTCTTTCTCAGATGATATAGAGCAGCCTTTACTTCAGAGCAAACGGGACCTGGCCCACCAAAGGAGATAGCGCGGTCAAGAACAATAAGCAGCTTTGCTTGAGCTACTGCCTGACGAAATTCACGAAAGGGAAATGGTCGCCATAGCCGTAATCTTACTAATCCTACCTTTTCCCCAGCTTCTTTTAATTCATCTATGGCTTCCATGGCTACCTCGCTGAAGCTTCCCATAGTTAATAGTAAAACATCGGCGTCCTCAGCTCGATACATTTCCACGGGGGAGTAATTACGTCCAAAGAGCCGTCCAAATCCTCGCCATGCCTGTAAAATCACCTTCATGGAATTTCTTAGAGCTTCGTCCTGGCCTTTCTTGACCTCGGTATAAAGGTCAGGCGTGGCGAAGTCACCCATAGTTGCTGGCTTACTTGGATTTAGAGTGTAACGAGGGTGAAATTTAGGTAGAAATTTATTCACTTCCTCAGGCTCAGGAAGCAAAACAGATTCAATAACATGTGATAGGTGAAAACCATCAATGTGAACCATGGTAGGAAGGAGAACTGCAGGGTCTTCAGCAATACGGAAAGCACACAGGGTTAAATCAAATGCCTGCTGCGCATTTTCAGCAAATATCTGAACCCAGCCAGTATCCCTGACAGCCATGACGTCAGAGTGGTCACCCCAGATACTCAGTGGCGCTGATAGAGCCCGATTGCAGACTGACATGACTATCGGTAACCTCATTGATGAAGCGACGTACAATACCTCGTGCATTAGCTCCAAACCTTGACCGGCGGTGGCAGTGAATGTTCTAGCACCAACTGCTGAAGCGCCAAGGCAACCACTCATCGCTGAGTGCTCTGATTCAACGGGTATGTAATCTGCATCCAGTTCACCATCAGCAATGAGTTGTGCAATGCGCTCCACGATATGAGTTTGAGGTGTGATGGGGTAGGCCGAAGCAACATCAATGCTTGCCATTTTCACTGCCTCGGCAATGGCAAAGGAGGATTCGAATCCTACCCTTCTCATTCCTTTACCTCCTCGACCATCGTTATTGCCTGTGTCCAGCACTCACGGGCACAAATGCCACATCCTTTGCAATAATAAAGGTCAGCTTCAAAGTAGCCGTCCCCATTCTGGCCAATACAGTCTTCCGGACAGAAAAGCGAGCAGATACCACACTTGATGCATCGGTCATGATTGAATACAGGACGTTGTGCCCTCCAATCTCCACTGCGGTAGCTTCTGGCATTTCCTGGGTCGGTTACCACACCTCCAGGAGCCAGCTCCTGCCACGAAGGCAATGATTCCTTCACATATGCCCTTTCAATCCTCTTGGAGGCAGGGCTGAACTCAGCAATAGAAGTTTCTTTATACGCCCTTTTGCAAGCTTCGATGTTCCTCTGGGCTAATTTCCCAAAGCGTTCCTCTATTGGCTCCAATAAAGAATCTAGCTTAACTATGCCAGTTGCCTTTACCAAAGCTCCTAACATAGTTGTATTCACAATAGGCACTTTTAGTAACTCCAGTGCAATGGCTGTAGCATTGACTACTGCCAAACGCCACGGCCCCCCAAGTTCTAACTTTATGTCAACTAACTTCCTGGAGCTATTTATTATTAGCGTGCCGCCATCTTTAAGCCCGGAGGTAACATCGATTATCCCAAGCAAACCCGGGTCGAGCACCACTACGATGTCGGGTTGAGTTACCGCAGACCTTACCCTGATGTGCTCGCTTTCGCTTATACGATTGAAGGCTAGGACAGGAGCACCTCTTCTTTCCGGACCGAAGCTGGGAAAGGCCTGAGCAAACTTACCTTCTTTTATTGTTGCCAACGCTATAAGCTCTGTTGAAGTTACCGCGCCCTGGCCTCCCCTGCCATGCCAACGAATTTCAGTAAGTTTACTCACTTGCATTAACTGCCTTACGAGCCCCTGAAGGGACTTGAACCCTCGCACCTGGCTCCGGAGGCCAGCGCTCTATCCACTGAGCTACAGGGGCATATTAATTCTCAGTAGTTTATCACAAGCCACCACTCCAGGTGAATAGAGCATAGGCTCCAAGGATATAAAGCGCGATTAACCCTACGGAATACCAACTTACGACAGCAAAAGTCTTGCGCTTTTGCTGAAATTTGACCCCGGCAATAACAACGAGGCTCATCGCTACCACTGTTACTGCAGTAACAAGGTGAGAGTTCGACGCTAAGGAAAGCACAGGCCCCTGCCTATATGCAATGTCGACAGGAGCAACGATGGCGATGTTGAACATGTTGCTACCTAATATATCAGCAATTGCCATGTCTATTGCGCCTAGACGTAAGGCGGCGATACTAACCACTACTTCAGGAGCAGAAGAACTGATTGCCAGAAATAGACTCCCTACAAAACTACGCTCCCAGCCGGTAACCTGGGCAATTTCATCCCCTATGAATGATAACCATATTCCGGCAGCAATGACTGCTATTGCAGCCAGCGTGAACCTGAGATATACCATCCTTGTTGAAATACCCTCGTATTGGGTAGAGATAGCTTGTGGCGAGGATGGCTGGTGACTTCGTTCAAAGCGGAATATCTGCCACAGCGCTACCAGATAGACTATGAATATGACGATGCTCGGGAGTCCCATCCACCCCAAACCTAATCCGGAAAATCTTTGTCCGGCAAAAATGCCGCCCGCAGCAACAGCGATAAGCAGTATCCCCCAGCCAGCCGATAGCATGTGCTCCGACCTTGCCTCGCTTAAAATCGGAGTACGACGGTACAGAATATCCAACAAGGCCAGGATGACCAGATTAATGGCGCAGCTTCCAAAGAGGGTGCCTACAGCTAAATCAGGAGAACCAACCAGGGCAGCAGCGCTTACCCCGGTGACCAGCTCGGGCATAGAGGTGACTGCGGCAAGAAGCAACAGCCCTATCCAGATCCGTCCCAAACCTGTCTTCTCGCCAATAGCATCCCCATACCGAACTGCCTTTGTTCCCGCGAACAGGATGATGACAAGACATAGAACAAACTTGAGCCAAACCAATGCAGAGCAATCATACTACATAGAGAACAAGCATATAAAGCATATGTACTCCCCCTCCTTGTCATTGCGAGGAATGCCGAACGAAGTGAGGGATGATGAAGCAATCTCAAGTTGAAGCTCTAAATACCAAGCACTAAATTCTAAACAAATCCTAATATCCAAATTCAAAACTCAAACCCCCTTTGGTCATTTGGATTTCGGTCATTTGATATTGTCTAGTATTTCGGATTTAGGATTTCGTTTTTCTGGGATTGCCACGCTTTCGGCTCGCAATGACAGGTAAAAAAGGCTGGCAATGACGCATCCCTTTTATCATTGCGAAGCACGCTTTTCTTTTGTAGTGCGACCCTTCAGGGTCGTGCGCACGAGGCTAAAGCCTCGCACTACATTTCTAAACTTTGCTCTGTCATTTTGCCCTTTGATTTTTGAGTTTTGACTTTCTTTAACTTGTTAGCTATCTATCTAACCCAGACCCCCACGTAGCTGGTAGTGTCTTATATGGAGTATAATTTATTAGTCCCGATGGGGAGAGGTGACCGAGTGGTTTATGGTGCCGCTCTCGAAAAGCGGTGGGCTGAAAAATGCCTCGTGGGTTCAAATCCCACCCTCTCCGCCAAACATCAATAAGGAGAGAGTACTATGAACTACATTGGCACTGACACCAAGGAAGGAATTATCAGGCGCTTCTCTGAATATGTATCTTCCGGAAAGGTTGATTTTCTTACCGGCGTTGGGATTGATTTTGTCTTCGGACGAAGAGAAGGACCATACGTATGGGATGCAGCAGGTTCCAGGCGTCTCATTAACTGCCACTGTAACGGTGGTGTCTTTAACCTGGGGCATAAGAATCCAAAGGTTATACAAGCCCTTGTGGAGAGTCTCAAGGAACTTGATATTGGCAACCATCACCTCATCAGCGAGCAGCGAGGTCTTCTGGCTGAAAAACTGGCAGAGCTAACTCCAGGCGATATCAAGTATACTGTGTTTGGCGTCGCTGGCGGCGAGGCTATCGACCTGGCCATAAAGCTGGCCCGAGGCTATACGGGAAAACTCGAGGTAATATCTGCTGTGGGAGGCTATCATGGACATACTGGTCTTGCCCTTGCCGCGGGAGATGAACAATACCGAAAACCATTCGGACCACAACCTCCTGGCTTCATACAGATACCTTTTGGTGATATAGACGCTCTAAGCCAGGCTATTGACCACGATACGGCAGCGGTCATTTTTGAGACAATACCGGCAACATATGGGATACCAATTCCTCCGCAGGATTTTTATCCTCGGGTGCAAGACCTCTGCAGGAGAAATGGCGCCCTGCTGATTATCGATGAGGTCCAAACAGGGCTGGGACGCACAGGCAAGTTATGGGCAATTGAACATTACGATGTAGTACCGGATGTCCTGGTAACAGGAAAGGGGCTTTCTGGTGGGATATATCCGATGAGTGCCACCTGCTTTCGCCCCCAGTACGAGTCCTTCTTTAAAGCCAATCCTTTTATCCATGTATCTACCTTTGGAGGAGCAGAGGTGGGCTGTCCAGCGGCAATGGTTGTGCTGGAGGAATCATCACGCCCGAAATTCCTGGAGAACGTCCGCAACATGGCTGAAGTCTTCGCCAGGGGCTTCGAAAAACTTAGGGCAAGACATCCGGAAATTCTGGTCAGGCTACGTCAACTGGGATTAATGATGGGGATTGAGATGGTAAACGAGCAGTGTGGACCAGTAATGTCGAAGACATGCTACGACAATGGGATACTGTCCATCTATGCTAACAACGACACCAGAATCAGCCAGCTTTTGCCTCCACTCACCATTGACCAGGACATCGCCGAAGAAATCCTGGACAGACTGGACCACGCACTCAATGATGCGAAAAACATGTTAAAACTTTAATCTGGAGAAAGCAGAGTATGCCTGAATTAGATATTGATTTGCTCAAAAGATTTGAGCAGGGGCTTGACCCAAGACACCCGGAAAAAAGCAGGATATCGGCAAAGGTTATTGGTTACGGAGAGATTAGCACCATCTTTGAGATTGAGGCTGAAACGCTCGCAGGATGGGCCTTCAAAAGGTTGCCCATCTTTAAAGCTTCAGCCGAAGTAGACCAATACGAACGGATATTTATTGAATACAATAAGCTCCTTAAGGATGAAGTCGGCATTGATGTGCCCGAGTTCACCTGTGCAAGGATTATGCCTGAAAAGGGAAACATCGTTGTATTTGATATTCAGCGTAAATTGCCTTCCGAATCCATGGGACACAAGGCTATTCACGTTCTGGATAACAAAAACATCGTAACCTTTGTGGAGATAGTGCTCAGGGAATTGAAAAGGGTCTGGACCTTCAATAAGAGAAATGACCACATACGTATTGGCATTGATGGACAAATATCCAATTGGGCTATCAAGGAGTTTGATACCAAAAACCCCCATGTAGACACAAATACCCAGCTTTATTATATAGACACCAGCACTCCTTTTATTCAAAAGGATGGAGAGGAACAACTTAACCCGGAGCTATTCCTGCGCAGTGCCCCTTCCTTTTTAGTCTGGCTGGTCAAATGGCTTTTCCTCGAGGATGTCATGACCCGTTACTATGATTTCCATTTAGTTGCAGTTGATGTGATTGCAAATTTCTACAAGGAACAGCGACCAGATTTGATCCCGGAGCTTGTTGATACCGTAAACAAATTCCTTGCCACAGGGGCAGAGGAACTGGGCATGTCACCTGTTACACAGAAGGAAGTGAGGTCATATTACAAGCAGGATGCCAGGATATGGAGGATATATCTTAACCTTCGGAAGCTGGACCGCTTCCTCTATACCAGAATACTGCACAAACCGTATGTGTATATATTGCCCGGTAAGATAAAACGGTGAATCTTTACCTGGAAGGCAGATTAGTGAAAGAATCCGACCTATTATGAAGAACGGGGTAATGCAGTATACTTAAAGCATATCGTGAGCTTGATACGGAGAGGTGCTGGAGTGGCCGATCAGGCGCGCCTGGAGAGCGCGTGTCGCCTTTGGCGACCGTGGGTTCGAATCCCACCCTCTCCGCCATAGTTGATATATAATACGAAGAATGAAGGAGGGACATCATGGAGATAGCCCCGAGGATTAGCGTAGACGAAAGAATTCGTTTTGGTAAGCCCGTGGTTAGCGGAACACGCGTCCCGGTAGACCTTATCATGGGCAAACTAGCAGGCGGAATGACTTACGAACAGGTTATGACTGAGTATCAAATCACTCGTGATGATATACTGGCTGTTCTTGATTACGCTGCCAAGGCCTTATCCAGCGAAGAAGTCAAGGCAGGTAATGAGTATGGAGGTAGGAAGTGATAGAAATTGAGAATTTGCCATTTCCTTTAAGAAAAGAGCGTACCGAAGAGAAATTAGCTAAAATCTGCGAAGAGAATAATGTAACATTCTTGGCTATTTTCGGCTCTTTTGTTAGAGGAGAACAAAGAAAGAAAAGCGATATTGATATGGCAATTGAGTTCGATAAAAGCAAGGGTAAAACTCTTTTAGATTTAGTTCACCTAGAGTATGAATTAACGAAAATATTTAAAAGAAAGGTAGACCTTGGGATTTTCAGTAGCATAAGCCCCTACCTAATAGAACATATAAAAAAGGAGATGCAAGTTATCTATGAAAAAAGATAAGGCATATCTTCAAGATATGTTAGATGCAATTTGTGACATAGAGAAATTTACAGAAAATATAACTCAAGATGAGTTTTATAAGAATAAAGAGAAGCAGTATGCAGTATTAAGAGCACTTGAAATAGTTGGTGAAGCGACCAAGAAATTAAGTAAAGAATTAAAAGCAAGGCACCGCGAAATTTCGTGGAGGGAGATTGCAGGTATGAGAGACAAGCTTATCCATGAGTATTTTGGCGTAAACACAGACGTCATTTGGAATACCGTGAAGCAAGATATTCCTACCTTGAAAGTAAAGGTAAGGGAAATCGTAACGGAGCTAGTGCCAAATAGCAACTAAATAATGCGTAGTGGGATAGGTACTGGAGTGGACTATCAGGCGCGCCTGGAGAGCGCGTGTCGCCTTGGCGACCGTGGGTTCGAATCCCACCCTCTCCGCCAGTTAGGAAATGGCTCACCAGCTGATTTTAAGCGCAAAAAAGAGTAGTATGATTTCGTATGTTATACAATATTAGTTTGATATTATGAAAATAATTCGCATGATAACGAGTTAGGCGAAACGGACATCGACAGGAAGTTAAATATTACGCGAATCGCTATATTAGCCTTGCAGATAAGTATATGGCCTCAATAACTGGTAATACTCATGGGTTTACCACTGTGAATTGAGGGGCGGAACATGGACAGAAGACAAAAACTAGAAATGCTACAAGAGTTGAGTGAGAAGAAACTTACAAAGAAGTTCCTAATTCCGCTCTATGAGTCACTAGGAATGGGATGCAAAAACGTTCAATATACTCATAAAATTTTGGAATTTGGTAAAGACATAATTTATTACAAAGACGACGAATATGGGCGAAGAATCTACACAGGCGTCCAGGTGAAAAGAACGAAAATTACAGCCAGGGGCCTTAGGGATATATTCTCTCAGATATGCGAAGCTTTTGGGCAACAATTTAATGATTCAAGTGACAATAAGCAGAAGTCCCTAGATAAATTTGTCGTGCTGACTTCAAATGAAATTACAGAAGATGCAAAACAATCTTTATCGGCCCAGCTCAGGGGTAGCAGCCTCCAAAAAGACGTCACATATATAGATGGAAATCAACTTGTTTCCCTTCTTGAGGAGCATCTCCCTTCCGCTTTATGGGACGAATATGATTACTTCAACAAGTATTTTAACGTAATGAAATCCGACTTCGAAACAATCAAGGATATATCTGCCATCGGTCAGAAAGAACCTATTTCCCTGGAAAACATCTATGTCTCGCTGAGTGTGAGTGAGAAGATTAGAGAACGTGAAATACCAATCGAGAAAGAGCAACGGATATTTGAAGAGGAATTAATGAGGGGAGAGGCAGAAGGACAGGTGGAAAGAGAGAAAGTTATTGATGCTGAGAAAGCCATCAAAGATTACAATAGGTTAGTTATTGTGGGTGTTCCGGGCTCTGGTAAGAGCACACTGCTGAAACATCTCGCTCTCAAATCCTGCAAGGAAAACCTTGAGAAGCAAGAAAGGACTTGTGTTCCTATTCCAATTACGTTGCAGAAATTCTCAGATAGCAGGAAGGGTTTAAGGGAGTACATTGGCGATGTGTTTGAGGAATACCAAATTCCTAAAGCTAAAGATTTTGTGGAGAAAGATTTGAAGGAAGGGAAGTGCAGGCTTCTCCTTGATGGCTTTGATGAGTTGGCAACTAAAGAAAAGCAGGATGTTGTTGGAGAAAAAATCCATGGCTTCGTTGAGAAATATCAAAAGGCTCAGGTTATTGTTACGTCAAGAATTGCAGGTTACCATGACGAACTGAAGGGCTTCACAAAATTGGCGCTGGTGGAATTTGCCGATAATCAGATAGAGAAGTTCATAGAGAATTGGTTCGGAAAAACCGATCCCGAGAAAGCAAATTCAATGTTCAACGCAATTGAAGAAAATGAGCAAATAAAAGCAATTGCTCGTAACCCTTTAATGATTGCAATCATTGCGATTATCTATGAAGAAGATAGAGAGTTGCCGCAAAAAAGGGCAGCCCTGTATAACCGTTGTGTTGAGGTTTTGCTCAGCAGATGGGATGTGCAGAAGAGACTTAAAAATGAGTACCATTCAGATAAGAAAGAGTTCATCCTAAGAAAATTAGCCTTCTATGGTCATATGAACAATAAGAGGATTCTGACTGAGAAAGAAGTTACGGCGGAGATGATCAAATGTTTCCCTCAAATTCAACTGCAAGAAGAGGATGCAAAACCGTTCCTCGACGAGATATATCAGAGGAATTATCTCCTCAGACAAATCTCAATTGACACCTATGATTTTCTCCATTTGTCTTTTCAAGAATATTTCACTGCCCTTGAATTGAAAGAACAGGCAGACGGTATCTCCACTATTATTAAACATTTGTCTGAGCCTTGGTGGGAAGAACCTGTACTCCTTTATGCTGGGATATGTAAAGACGCAACTACCCTTATCAACCGAATAAATAGTGATGTACCTGAGGACATATTCTACAGCAATCTCATGCTCTTCGGGAAATGTGTAGCAGTGGCAGATTTCACAGAACCAACACTAAAGGAAAAGATCATTGATGAGCTTTGGTCTCTGTACCAAACTGCAGAGTTCTCACCCCTAAGACAAAAGGCGATTAATGTCCTCGCCTCCATTAAAACAGACAGACTAATTCAACAAGTGATACTGGATTTGGAATCTAAAGAGAGCTATGTTCGAGGGAGCGCAGCAGATGCCCTCGGGCAGTTAGGTAGCGAGAAGGCAGTCGAACCGCTAATCAAAGCCCTCACTGCTGATAAAGTAAGCGGTGTTCGAGGGAGCGCAGCACATGCCCTCGGGCAGTTAGGTAGCGAGAAGGCGGTCGAACCGCTAATCAAAGCCCTCAGCACCCATAAAGTAAGCAGTGTTCGAGGGAGCGCAGCACATGCCCTCGGGCAGTTAGGTAGCGAGAAGGCGGTCGAACCGCTAATCAAAGCCTTCAGCACTGATAAAGTAAGCGATGTTCGAGGGAGCGTAGCATATGCCCTCGGGCAATTAGGTAGCGAGAAGGCGGTCGAACCGCTAATCAAAGCCCTCACTGCTGATAAAGAAAGCGATGTTCGAGGGATCGCAGCATATGCCCTCGGGAGGTCAGGTAACGAGAAGGCGATCGAAACGCTAATCAAAGCCCTCAGCACCCATAAAGTAAGCGGTGTTCGAGGGAGCGCAGCATATGCCCTTAGGTGGTCAGATAGCGAGAAGGCGGTCGAGCCGCTAATCAAAGCCCTCACTGCTGATAAAGAAAGCGATGTTCGAGTGAGGGCAGCATATGCCCTCTGGCAGTTAGGTAGCGAGAAGGCGGTCGAACCGCTAATCAAAGCCCTCACCACTGATAAAGTAAGCGGTGTTCGAGGGAGCGCAGCATATGCCCTCTGGCAGTTAGGTAGCGAGAAGGCGGTCGAACCGCTAATCAAAGCCCTCACTGCTGATAAAGTAAGCAGTGTTCGAGGGAGCGCAGCAGATGCCCTTGGGCAGTTAGGTAGCGAGAAGGCGGTCGAACCGCTAATCAAAGCCCTCACTGCTGATAAAGTAAGCGGTGTTCGAGGGAGCGCAGCATATGCCCTTGGGCAGTTAGGTAGCGAGAAGGCGGTCGAACCGCTAATCAAAGCCCTCACTGCTGATAAAGAAAGCGGTGTTCGAGGGAGCGCAGCATATGCCCTTGGGCAGTTAGGTAGCGAGAAGGCGGTCGAACCGCTAATCAAAGCCCTCACTGCTGATAAAGAAAGCGATGTTCGAGTGAGGGCAGCATATGCCCTCGGGCAGTTAGGTAGCGAGAAGGCGGTCGAACCGCTAATCAAAGCCCTCACTGCTGATAAAGAAAGCAGTGTTCGACGGATCGTAGCAGATGCCCTCGGGCAGTTAGGTAGCGAGAAGGCAGTCGAACCGCTAATCAAAGCCCTCACTGCTGATAAAGTAAGCAGTGTTCGAGGGAGCGCAGCAGATGCCCTCGGGCAGTTAGGTAGCGAGAAGGCGGTCGAACCGCTAATCAAAGCCCTCAGCACCGATAAAGTAAGCAGTGTTCGAGGGAGCGCAGCAGATGCCCTCGGGCAATTAGGTAGCGAGAAGGCGGTCGAACCGCTAATCAAAGCCCTCAGCACTGATAAAGAAAGCGATATTCGACGGATCGTAGCATATGCCCTCGGGCAATTAGGTAGCGAGAAGGCAGTTGAACCGCTAAGAATTGGTTTAAAAGATGAAGGTGAGTGCTTTGGAGAGAAAGTAAAAGATGGCGCATTTGCAGCCCTCGAAAAAATTAGCAGGAGAATCAAAACTAGAATTCTTATAGAACGAGCTTGACGCCGACCATGAACAAAGACATTCTTAGGACCAGCCACTGTTTGTAAAGGAGGAAACGGATGTCCGCATCGCCTAACACGGCATATACGGCTCATTTCGGTCGTCCAAATTTTGGCTTCGCCGAAACTTCATATATGCTGAGAACGTTAAGCTAAATGCCTGAAAAAGTAGTCTTTGGGTGGAGTGGTGGCAAGGATAGCACCTCGGCGCTTTATGAGGTGCGAAAAAGCAATAAATATGAAGTAATATCGCTTCTGACAGCTATTAGAGAGGATTACGACAGGGTAAGCCTGCACGGTGTAAGGCGCGGCATGATAGAGCGTCAGGCTGAATGCCTTGGCTTGCCGTTGTATGAAGTATTCGTTTCCCAGGGTGAGTTTACCCAGGAATACGAGTCCAAAATGATGAATGCTTCTCTTGAATTCCGAAACAAAGGTATCACCTCGGTGGTCTTCGGAGATATTTTCTTTGCCGACATAAGGAAATATCGAGAGGAAAACCTGGCAAAGATAGGAATGAAAGGAATTTTCCCTCTATGGGGAAAGAACAGCGCCGAGCTTATCCGGGCATTTATAGATTCAGGCTTCAAGGCTATTACCGCCTGTGTTGACTCAAAGGTTCTCGACAAAACATTTGTGGGCAGGATAATCGATAAGGATTTCCTGGATGAGCTTCCTGCGAACGCTGACCCATGCGGCGAAAACGGTGAATTTCACTCGTTTGTGTTCGATGGTCCGATATTTAAGACCAGGGTGCGGTATATCACAGGAGAGGTTGTGCTAAGAGACTCATTTTACTTTTGCGACCTGCTGCCCGTTTAAAAGATTTTTTTTTGCCACTTTCCGCAATTTGAGCTACGATGAAGATGAAAGGAGGGATAAACAATGTTTGATCAATGCCCGGGAGCAGCTCACATACGAACACCCACACTTGAAATAAAGAAGTGCCCTCAATGTGGCGAAGAGGTAGAAATTTTCTCTAACGAGATGCAGGTGGAATGCAGCAATTGTGGGCTTACAATTTACAATGACCTGGAGTCCTGTGTGCAATGGTGCAAGTATGCCAAGGAATGCGTTGGAGAAGAACTCTATAAGAAGTTGATGAAGAAGGAAGCACCATAAGCAGGGTATTTGGTAAAAAGGAAAAGAAGCCGCATGTTGTCAATCATTTGAATGTGTGTATTGCTTAGCGCAATTTAAACAGAAAGGGCAAATATGAAAACAATCGGGTTAATCGGTGGAATGAGCTGGGAGTCAACGGCGGAATATTACCGAATCATAAATGAAGCTGTGAATAAAAAGCTGGGTGAGCTCCATTCAGCAAAAATCGTGATGTACAGCCTCGATTTCGAGGAGATTGAGCAGCTTCAAATCCAGGGAAAGTGGGACGAAGCAACCGATTCAATGGTGGATGCCGCAAAAAGGGTAGAAAAAGCCGGCGCAGATTTTGTTGTGATTTGCACCAATACAATGCATAAGATGGCTCAAGAAGTTGAGGCAAGCGTAAATATTCCCCTGCTGCATATCGCCGATGTTACCGCGGAAAAGATTGTTTCCTCGGGTTTGAAAAAGGTTGGTCTTTTAGGCTCTACGTATACTATGGAGGAGGATTTCTATAAAGGGCGTTTGATAGATAAATTTGGTCTCGGTGTCGTAGTTCCAGATGAGGCTGACCGACAGAGAGTTAATAGTATAATCTTTGAGGAATTGTGCGTGGGCAAGATAACGAGTTCGTCGAGAGAGCAAGTTAAAACAATTATCCAGAAGCTCATTGACCAGGGCGCTCAGGGAATTATCCTGGGTTGCACAGAATTGCCCTCTCTGATAAAGCAAAAAGACTGTTCTGTTCCTCTCTTTGATACTACAGCAGTACATGCTCAGGCTGCTGTGGATTACGCCTTTAGAGATTAGGAATTTTATCTTAATTGGGACTATGCGATAAGGAGATTAGTGGATATGAAGCATCCAAAGGGCAAAACTCCTAAAGTTGGTTTAGCCCTGAGCGGTGGTGCATTTCGTGGGATGGCTCATATTGGAGTATTGAAAGCCCTGGAAGATGGATCCATCCCTATTGATATGATAAGCGGCACAAGTGCCGGAGCGCTTGCGGGTGCCTGCTATGCCAAAGAGAGAAATGCTGCCATTTTAGAGGAAATAATGCTGGGGCTAGATTGGCGAAAGTTAGCTGGCCTGATTGACCTGAACCTGATATTGCTGTGGAAAGGATTTGTACAAGGACAGAGGGCTAAATCATTCTTGAGTTCCATCATTGGAGATGTAAGGTTCGAGGATTTAGAAATACCGCTTAGCGTTGTGGCCACCGATATTCAAAGCATGGAAGAAATTGTTATCAATGAAGGCTCGGTGACAGAAGCGGTAAGAGCCAGCATTTCGATGCCAATGATATTCACGCCGGTGAAGTGGAGAGGCAGATTTTTGGTTGATGGTGGAGTGGTCAATCCCATACCCGTGGATGTTGTCCGCAATATGGGTGCTGAGGTCGTCATCGCTGTAAACACAGCTGGCATAGCTCAGCGAAGAAAACGGCGGAGTCGTGCTACAAAAGAAGTCAGGGATAAACCGATTCCCTACCCTGAAAGCACCCGTCTAGCGATCGCAAAGAGGAGACTCAATAGTCTAATACGAGGAAATAAGGATAGGCTCAAGATATTGGATGAGCTTTCCAATGTTGCCAAGACCAAGATTTACATTGGCAGAGGAAAAATAGACCCGCAAACCCCCAATATGTTCGAGGTTTTGATGCAGTTAATTAACGCTATGCAGTATGAAAAAATCGGACTGGCGACGAAATCGGCAGACATAGTCATAGAGCCAGATGTTAGTTCCATCGGAATGTTTTCATTTTATAAGGCCGACGAGGCTATAGCACAGGGATATAAAGCTACAAAGAAGATACTGCCGAAGCTGCGAGAATTAATTCATTGTCCCTAGCTAACACCTGTGCTAAAATCGGCTAAGTTCTATGCTAAATGAAGACGAACTGAAATACTGGATAGGTTTTTCCAGGATATCTGGTATTGGCAAGGTCAGGATTTCGCGATTAAGAGAGCATTTTGACAATCTGAAAGACGCCTGGAATGCTCCAACAAGCGAGTTAAAGCAAGCAGGCCTGGACTCACGGAGCGTAAATGCCATGGCTGCCTTACGACCCAGAATTTCCCTGGATGACGAGATGGAGAAACTGGAGCGATATAAGGTAAAAGTGCTTACCTGTGAAGACCCTTCTTATCCTCCCAGGTTAAAGGAGATTTACGACTACCCGCCAGTGCTTTATGTTCGGGGCAACTTACTGCCAAAGGATGACCCCTACCTGGCAGTGGTAGGCACACGGAAGCCCACTGTATATGGCAGACAGGTAGCCGAAGAAATCGTAGCTGACCTGGTGCGAAGCAAAATCACTATCATTAGTGGTTTAGCTAGAGGAATCGATTCCATAGCTCATCGAACAGCATTAGATAGCGGTGGCGAGACCATCGCTGTTTTTGCCTCAGGACTGGATATCGTCTACCCTGCTGACAATGCTAAACTGGCTCAGGCTATTATGGAGCGTGGAGCCCTGGTAAGCGAGTATCCTCTGGGGGTTAGACCGAAAGCCGATAATTTTCCTCAACGTAATCGAATTATGAGTGGTTTAAGTCTCGGTGTGCTGGTAGTAGAGGCTGGCGAGAGAAGTGGCGCTTTAATCACTGCGCATCAGGCACTAGAGCAAAATAGAGATGTTTTTGCTATTCCAGGCAGTATTCTTTCCCCAAGCAGCAGAGGAACTAACCAAATCATACAGGAAGGAGCTAAGTTAGTTTGCAATTGTAATGATATTCTGGAGGAGCTGAATCCAACCGCGATAGCGCAGCAACTGGAGATTAAAGAATTCCTGCCTGCCAATGAGAAAGAATCCCAGGTGTTAACTCAACTGACTTCCGAGCCAAACCACATAGACGAGATTTGCCGGCGTAGTGGTTTAGCCATGCCCGAAGTAAGCAGCACACTGGCTATGCTGGAGTTAAAAGGAATAGCCAAGCAAGTAGGAAACATGAATTATGTGCTTGGTGGTAGAGTAGGCAAAGAATAAATCATGGCAGTTAAACTAGTCATTGTTGAATCCCCGGCCAAGGCAAGAACGCTCAACAGGATACTGGGGCGCGGCTATACGGTCAAAGCATCAGTGGGACATGTCCGTGACCTACCTAAATCAAGCCTGGGTGTGGATATTGAGAAGGACTTTGCTCCGGAATATGTCATTCTACAGGCAAAAAGAAAAATAATCCGCGAAATCAAGGATACCGCTAATAAAGCCAGCTCGATATATTTAGCCACTGATCCTGACCGTGAGGGGGAGGCGATCTCCTGGCATTTGATTAAGGCATCCAAGCTGGATGGAAACGATACCCCTATCCACCGTGTTGTGTTTCACGAAGTAACTGAAGAGGCAATCCGGGCAGCATTCAAGAAACCCCGCGCTATTGATATGAACCTCGTTAACGCCCAGCAAGCAAGACGCATTCTGGATAGGCTTGTTGGCTACAAACTAAGCCCGCTGCTGTGGAGAAAAATACAACGGGGACTATCCGCCGGCAGAGTGCAATCGGTAGCAGTCAGGATGATCGCTGATAGAGAACAAGAAATTGAGAATTTTATGTCTGAAGAGTACTGGAGCATTGAAGTTGAATTGGCTCCTCAAGAGCAACAAACGAGCTTCAAAGCCGAGGTTGTAGCTTTCCTCAATGGCACAAAACTGAACGTCCATAATGAAAAGCAGGCTAAAGAAATTGTTGCCCGCTTGGAAAAGTCCAAATATCACGTTAGTAGTGTTCAAAGAAAACAGGTGGCTCGCCAGCCATCTGCACCTTTTATAACCAGCACTCTACAGCAAGAAGCCTGGAGAAAGCTACACTTTACTGCTAAACATACCATGGTTGTTGCTCAGCAGCTTTATGAGGGTTTACCCCTGGGTGAAGAAGGCTCGGTGGGACTTATTACTTATATGCGCACCGACTCCACTCACATTGCTTCCTCCGCCCTTGCTGAGGCAAGAAGCTTCATCAACAAAAAATATGGAAAGACTTTCCTGCCTTCAAAGGCACGCACTTTCGCTAAAAAGACAAAATGGGCCCAAGAAGCACATGAGGCAATCCGACCTACCAAAGTTATGCGGGAACCAGAGAAAGTCAAGCCTTTCCTTGATTCCGCTCAGGCCCAGCTTTATGAACTGATCTGGAAACGCTTTGTAGCCAGCCAGATGGCAGCAGCGTTATACGACACCACTAATGTGGAAATACAGGCGCTTGTGTCAAAAGGCACGGACGGCTACCTGCTTAAGGCAGCTAGCTCGCTTATGAAATTCTCCGGCTTCATGACTGTTTATAGTGAAGGAAAAGATGAGAGTGATAAGAGAGAGATACCTACTTCGCTGCCTGAGCTGGAGATTGGTGACAAATTAAGCTATATAGGTGTTTTCTCAGACCAGCATTTCACCCAGCCACCAGCTCGGTATACTGAAGCAACACTGATAAAGGCATTGGAGCAGGAGGGCATTGGCCGTCCCAGCACCTATGCTCCTATTCTGGCTACTATCCAGGACAGACAGTATGTGTACAGGCAAGGTGGACGATTTCACCCTGAAGAGCTAGGAATAGTCGTTAATAAGATGTTGTGCCAGCATTTTCCTAAAATTGTGGAAACCAAATTCACAGCACGAATGGAGCAAGAGCTTGATGAAATAGCTCAGGGGAAGAAAGACTGGGTAGCTGTGTTACATACTTTTTACCCTCCCTTCCAGGATACGCTGCAACGTGCATTAGCTAACGCGCACAAAGTTAAGGTAGTGGAGATGACCGACCAGAAATGTCCCAATTGTGGTCGTCCTATGGTGGTAAGAGTAGGGCGATTCGGTAAATTTCTGGCTTGTAGCGGGTACCCACAATGTAAAACAACGATGCCATTCCTGGTCAAGACAGGTGTCCCTTGCCCTCAATGTGGCGGTGAATTAGTGCAGAGGATTAGCAAGAAGAGGAAGGTTTTCTACGGCTGCAGCAATTTCCCCAAGTGCCAGTTTACTACAAATACGTTACCAGAAAGGAGCAACTCATGAAAATTTTAATTATCAATGGTCCAAACCTAAATATGCTGGGTAAACGGGATAAGACAACTTATGGAGAAAAAACCCTGCCTGAAATTGACTCCTTGTTAAAAAAACAAGCGGAAAAATTGAACGCAGAAATAGTTTCCTTTCAGTCCAATAGCGAAGGGGCATTGGTGGATTTTATTCAACAACAGTCAAGCTCAGCCAATGGTATAGTCATTAACCCTGGAGCTCTTACTCACTATGGTCTCTCGCTGCGTGACGCCCTGGTGGATTCCGGACTTCCAGTCATCGAAGTTCATTTATCTAACATTTATGCTCGGGAAGAATGGAGAGCTACATCGGTGATAGCACCCGTTGCTAAAGACCAAATCAGTGGGTTTGGCTGGCGAGGATATATCATTGCTTTGGAAACCTTAGTAGCTGAACTCAAGGGAGAAAGTTGGGAGTAAACCGGCTGCAGAAACTCCGTCCCTTAATCGTTCAACAAAACCTGGACGCCCTTTTAGTTTCAAAAATAGAAAACTACCGCTACCTCTCTGGCTTCACTGGTTCCTCAGGATGGCTGCTTATTTCCCATAACCAGGCCATCTTGGCTACCGATTTTCGATACATTGAACAAGCTAAAAAAGAAACCCCTGATTTTAACGTCATCCAAATCAAAGGCGATCTAAGTGACTGGCTACCCAGCTTAGTAGCTGAATTTAGATGGCGGAAATTAGGCTTTGAAGCAAACTTTGTTCCCTACGCTGTTTATCAACGCCTCGGTAAAATAATAGAAACGAAGAAAGTTAATGTACAGCTTATCCCAACCACGAACCTGGTAGAGAATCTACGCTCGATAAAGGGAAAAAGTGAGTTGAGCTTGATCGCTAGGGCAGTGGAACTAACCGATACTGTGTTTGCCCAAATTAAATCGAACATTAAGCCGGGTATGACTGAAAAAGAGGCTGCATGGGAAGCGGAAAAAAGCTTACGGGAAAACGGCAGTGACGGGATAGCCTTCGACATTATTGTAGCCTCAGGTGCAAACTCAGCACTGCCTCACGCTAAGCCTACCAAAAGGACAATCCGTCCCAATGAACCGGTGCTTATCGACATGGGGGCTAAGTTTGACGGATATTGTAGCGATTTCAGCCGTACCTTGTGCTTCGGTAAACCAGATGAGACCTTAACCAAGATCTACGATATCGTCTTGAAATCGCAGCTCACTGCTATAGAGGGAATCAAGGCCGGGATGAAGGCTAGCGAAGCGGACAAATTAGCCAGGGATGTTATTCAACAGGCTGGTTATGGAAATGCCTTTGGGCATGGCTTGGGACATGGCATTGGATTGGAGGTGCATGAATTTCCGGCACTGGGGCCTGGCTCTGACGATTTGCTCACTGATGGCATGGTTTTCACCGTAGAACCAGGGATTTATATCTCCAGGTGGGGAGGGGTTAGAATTGAGGATGCGGTTAGCTTACAACAGGGTAAAGCCACGGTGCTTACCAGGTCGGAGAAAGCTGTGGAGGTAATTACATGATAGACGCAGGAGAATTAAGGAAGGGGATAGCTATAGAGCTAGATGGCAAGATATATCAAGTCAGTGAATATCGACACATTAAAATAGGACGCGGCTCAGCTCAAATTCGGTTACGCCTTCGTGATATCCGTAGCGGCAATACCATTGAGCGCTCTTTTCAGGCTAGTGATAAATTCACTCCGGCTTTCCTTGAACGTCGCCACGTTCAATATCTTTATAACGACAGCGGCATGTACTACTTCATGGATAATGAATCCTACGAGCAGATATCACTGACAACAGACCAACTGGGAGAGGCAAAGAATTACTTAAAGGAAGGGCTGGAATTGGATTTGTCAGCTCACAAAGGTACACCAATAAGTGTTGAGCTGCCCGCTGCGGTAGAGCTTCGGGTTATACAAACGGAGCCAGGATTCAAAGGGGATACCGCTACCGGTGGCAGTAAACTGGCAAAGCTGGAGACAGACATCAATGTTCAAGTTCCCCTATTTATCGATACCGGGGAGATTATTAAGGTTGATACCCGCACTGGAGAATATCTGGGGAAGGCAAGCTAAATGCTAAAGGCTGACTTGCATGTGCATACTTGCTATTCTATGGATTGCGGGACACCACTAGATAAGATAGTGACTCGTTGCCTACAGATAGGCATTAATTGTATTGCCATAGCTGACCATCACAGCATAACTGGTGCGTTAAAGTTGAAGGAAATCGCTCCGTTTCATGTAATCGTCGCCGAGGAAGTTATGACACCTATCGGTGAGTTGATGGGACTGTTCCTCACTCAGGAGATTCCTCGCGGATTATCTGCTCAAGAAACGATTACGCGAATTAAGAGCCAGGGTGGGCTGGTTAATATACCTCACCCATTTGGGCACTCACTTCGCGAGAATAAGAAGTTACTATCACAGGAGATTTTATCCCAGGTTGATCTCATCGAGGTGTTTAACTCTCGCATCCCTTTCCCAAATGCCTGTCCTAAAGCTTCTAAATTGGCTTCAGAGTATGGATTACCTGCCAGTGCTGGAAGCGACGCTCATACCGTCCGTGAGATTGGTAGGGCTTACGTGGAAATGCCTGAATTTAATGGACCTGAAGATTTTCTAGATTGCCTAACCCGGGGTAAGATATTTGGGCAGAAGTCAAGTCCCCTCTTTCATTTCGTTAGTCTGTGGTGGAAGACAAGGAAGAGATTGTTTTCCTGGTGAATATCGGCTGGTTTTCCACAGGAAGAGATGAAGCTGCTCGGCAGCTCTTGCAAGCTGTGCAAGAAAGCATCTATGCCGGTGAAATTAAGGCGAAAATCAGCTTTGTTTTCAGCAATCGTGAGCCAGGTGAGTTCCACGAAAGCAATCTGTTTTTCGGATTGGTTCACAGCTATAATTTGCCCTTGATTTGTCTATCACACAAGAATTTCCAAACAGTAAACAGTACGCAGGATTGGCGTATCAAATATGATAAAGAGGTAATGAGCAGAATTAAGAAATTTTCTCCAGACCTCTGCGTCCTTGCCGGTTACATGCTAATTGTGGGAGAGGAGATGTGTCACAGCTATAATATGCTCAACCTTCATCCCGCACCTCCAGGCGGACCTATAGGTAGCTGGCAGGAGGTAATCTGGCAATTAATAGAAAACAAGGCTGATAAAGCGGGAGCGATGATGCATTTAGTGACTCCAAAATTGGATGAAGGTCCTGTAGTCAGCTATTGCCTCTTCCCTATCAAAGGCGAGCCTTTCGACCGATACTGGCAGAAAGATGACAGAGATATGCTGTTTAAGCTTATTCGCAGGCATGAACTTGCCCGGGAATTCCCTCTCATTATTTCCACGCTTAAGGCTTTCGGTGAAAACGAGATAGGCATTGAAGATGGCAAGGTAGTCGACGTTAAGGGAAACTTCATTGAGGGATATGACTTTAGCGATGAAGTAAACCAGGCAGTACAGGCAAGATTACAATGAATTTGATATGCTTCGACCTTGAAGGACCCCTGGCCCCTCAGGATAATGCTTACGAGCTAATGAAGTTATTCCCCAATGGAGACAGGATTTTCCAAGTCATCAGCCGCTATGATGATTTGTTAACCCTTGAAGGTAGGAAAAACTATGAGCCAGGTGATACTTTAGCTCTTATCGTCCCCTTTCTCGCCTATCATGGCATCACGGAGGAGCAGATTGGCATTATGGGACAGCAAGCTCCCTTCACTCCCGGAGCGCCTGAACTTGTTTCCAAACTGAAAACCCGTGGATGGGAGGTTTTCTGTGCCAGTACCAGCTATGAACAATACGCTACCGGTATTACCCAAAGGCTGGGAATTCCTACACAAAACGTAGCATGCACCTCTTTCCCCCTGAACAAGATTTCTCAATTACTCAGCCAGGACGATTTCACTTTGCTGGAGCAGATAGAGAAACAAATTATGAACCTTTCCCCTACAGTCGATGACAACGATACAAAGAAATTGCTTGACCATTTCTATTGGCAGGAATTACCACGGACTAAGTCAGGCAAAATGGTAATTGAAGTGAAACCCACAGGTGGAAGCCGAAAGGTAAAAGCACTGGAACATTTTGCAGCCAAAACGGGAGAACCACTTTCTCACTGGGTAGCTGTCGGAGACAGCATCACTGACTTTAAGATGCTTCAAGCAGTGGACAACGCTGGCGGCTTAGCCATTTCGTTCAATGCCAATCAGTATGCCCTGCCCTACTCGACCATGAGCTTGGCATCCACCCGACTCGACGATTTATGGGTGATATTAGAAACCTGGGGTACAGGAGAGCGAAGCGCAGTGGAGGAAATGGTCAAGGAAAAGGAGGAAATTGGAGGCCAAGGCAATCGAGGTCACTTCCACTGGTTGGCAGGAAGTAATGATATGACTGAACCTCTGGGAATCCATAGCAGGATACGGCGTTTGGTTAGAAAGGAAGCAGCCAAGCTGGGCTAGTATTATGTCAGCTATTGAGGTAATTGGACTCGGCGCTTTGAATATGGACTATTTATATCGCGTAAAGCAGATTGTCCTTGATGGAGAAGTTCCAATTGACCGTGTTACGGTAACTCCCGGTGGTTCAGCAGCTAATACTATTTATGGCTTAGCCAAGTTAGGTGTAAGAACGGGATTCGTGGGCGCTACAGCAGACGATGCGGAAGGTAAAGCCTGCCTCAGCGACCTCCAAAGAATCAACGTGGATACCACACACATTCGTATTAAGAAGGCAACAAAGACCGGCATTGCACTATGTATCACTGATGAATTGGGAAGACGTGCTATCTATCTCCTGCCTGGAGCGAATAGCGTGCTTAATTTTCAGGATATAGATGCAAATTACCTGAGCCAGGCGAAAATAGTCCATTTCTCGTCTTTTGTAGATGAGAAGCAATTCACTATTCAAGCTAAATTGCTGAAAAAATTGTCAGGTTCGGTTAAAATTAGCTTTGCTCCCGGAATGCTCTATGCCGTCAGAGGGATGCAGGCTCTTTCTCCCCTGCTTCAAGAAACCGATGTATTATTTATCAATAAAGATGAATTGGAAAAATTAACCGGCGAGAATCTCGTGGGTGGAGTAAAGGAGTGCCTCAAGCAAGGATGCCAGGTCGTTGTGGTTACCTTGGGCAAGGGATTATCTCTGGAAGCAGGCCAGGTTATGACCGGCTATATTTGCGACAGGGATCATGAATATAAAGTTGAATCATCGGCGGCTCTCGCAGGTCAACTCGATAGCACTGGTGCCGGTGATGCTTTTGCCGCAGGCTTTCTTTTCGGTTTAGTCAAACAAAGAAAACTTGATGAGTGTGGACAATTGGGAGATATAATGGCTCGTTTTGCAATGAAAGAGGTGGGAGCCAGACAGGGTCTTCCCAGCCTGCACACTTTGAAAGAAATACTTCCTTCAATAACTAGTTTTTGATGTTGAAGAAGTTGATTATTTTTGATAAGTATTAAAAATTTGGTAACCTAAAGGAAGTGTGAAATGAAAGTAGAGTTGTTGTTCATCACCCCCGAACCGGAAAAACTAATAGAAGCTGCAGGGCGGACGTCGTATCTGTCGTTCGGTAAACAGGGGAAAGACAGTGAAAAAGCGTTTGTCAGGATGTTGATTAAAAGCGGACACCTTTCTGTGTTAGAACATGCCTACGCTACCTTTAGAATTTCAGGCATATCAAGGGCGTTTACGCACCAGTTAGTGAGGCAGAGATTATGTTCCTTCACCCAGCAATCCCAAAGATATGTAGATGAAAGCAATTTTGATTACATTGAGCCTCTGTCGATAAAGAACCGCCCTGAGGCTCATTCAGCCTTTATCGATTTTATGGAAAAAGCAAGAAAAGCCTACCAGGAGTTACGCAGATTAGGAATCAAGAAGGAAGACGCCAGATTCGTGCTTCCCAATGCTGCGGAAAGTCAAATTGTAGTGACTGCAAATCTCAGGGAGTGGCGGTATATAATTGAATTGAGAAGCGAACCAGGAGCACAGTGGGAAATAAGAGAAGCCGCTATTGAGATTCTAAAAATATTGAAAAAGCATGCTCCGACGATATTTGAAGATTTAGAAGTGGATGAGGAAAAAACTAGCATGAAAAGGCATTCGTAAGACGCTAATTTTTGCACACGTTACTTTTTAGCGGGCGCAGTAAGTATTTCATCAATCAGGCCATATTCCATTGCCTGCTTTGGGTTAAGATAAAAATCCCTATCAGTATCGTGAGCTATCTTCTCTATTGGTTGACCGGTATGTTTGGCTATGATATTGCGGATTGTTTCCTGCATTCTCATTATCTCTCGAGCGGCAATTTCAATGTCAGCTGCTTGCCCCTGAGCACCACCCACCGCCTGATGAAGATGTATGGTGGAATTAGGCAAGGCATACCGCTTACCCTTAGTGCCCGCAGAAAGAAGTAAAGTGCCCATGCTAGCCGCCAGGCCAACACAGATGGTAGATACATCGCACCGGCTAAGCTGCATGGTATCGTAGATAGCCAATCCGGCAGAGATGATACCACCAGGACAATGAATGTAAACACTTATGTCCTTCTCCGGGTCCTCTCGCTCCAAATAGAGAAGTTGAGCGATAATAAGGTTAGCTATCTGGTCGTCGATAGGCGTGCCCAGGAAAATGATCCTCTCTTTAAGCAAGAGAGAGTATATATCGAAGACACGTTCGCCTCGAGCACCAGTCTCGGTTACCGTAGGGATTAGTATCTGAAATTTCTCATTCATGTGCACCTCCTGAAACAAGAATCTTAAGGCCTAGCTCCCCTGACCAGCAGTATCATAGCCGTTATCCCCACACCAATGCCCACTATTCGTGTATTATATGAATTCCACCATTGGATATTCAATAGTGTATTAACCTGCTCAGCGAAAACGTCAGGAGCAAACTCCATAATCATAAATATAAAGGCAAGGATAAATCCAAGCAAAATACATAAAAATGAACGGTATGGGCTCACTCCTCTGCTTCGGCTTCAATTTGATTACCACTGGTAGCTATCTTTACCAGCCAGTCTACTGTTTTATTCCTCCGTAGAGTTTGTCCCATAGGTTCCTTCACTTGAGGTGACTGCAGGAGCTGGCGTAGTTTCTCACCATCCTGTTCTTCGTTTTTCACCATCTCATTAATTTGATTATCTACCTCTGACTCGTTAATTTCAATTTTTTCTATCCTGGCTATCTCATCCAATACGAGGAGGCGAGCAATTTGCTTTTTTACCGTCGGCCGTAATGAATCCCTCAATTTCTCCTCGGTAGAGTTGGTAGCATTCAAATAATCGTTCAATTTGGTGAAGCCAAGACGACGTGCCTCTCTTTCGAGAAGCCTGTCAATTTCCTTATTCTCCAAAACAGGTGGGTAATGCACTTGACTGATTTCAACTACGGCATCAACTGCTGTTTCCCTTAATCTTTGCTCCCCTAACTGCTTCGCCTTGTCTTTCAAGTCAGCAGATAACGCCTCCTTCATTGAGGTTAAATTGTCATAGCCACAGGTTTGCGAAAGTTCATCATCCAGCTCAGATAGCTGCTTCTCCTTTACTTCAGTGACAGCTACTTTGAAGAAACACTGCTTGCCAACAAACTCCTTAACTCGGTAATCAGGCGGAATAATAAGAGTGAAATCCTTTCCCTTGCCTTTCTGTGCTCCCTGCAATTTCTCGGCAAATCCAGGGAGCGGCACCTGGGAATCCTTATTCACCTCATAGACTATATCCTTATGATTTAAGAATGGTTTTTCTCCGATATCGGCTTTGATATTCAGAGTAACCACATCACCAAATTGAACAGGACGATCCACAGGGGACAAAACTGCCTGCTCTTGCCGTTTCAATTCAACAGCAGCATCGATTTCTTCATCGGTAATCTCCACAGGCTCCGGTTGTAACTTGAGATTATGATAATCGCCGAGCTCAACTGTGGGCTTAACAGGAACAACAGCTTTGAACACAACAGGCTCAGTCTGGGTAATTTCTATCTGCGGCTGGTCAATAGGCTCAATTTTTTGTAAGTCAATAGCTTCCTTATAAAGCTGGGGTACCAACTGCTCTAATGCTTCCTCCAACAACGCACCTTTACCGATATGCTGCTCCAGAATAAATCGGGGAGCTTTTCCTTTACGAAAGCCAGGTACGGAAATTTTGTTAACCAGCCGGCGGTAAGCATCATCCATAGCCTTGTTAAGCTCACTAGCCTCAGCTTCAATGTTAAGTGCTATCTGGCTATCTTCTAAGGTCTCTGCAGTCACTTTCATGTTTCACATCCATAATTAGCTTCCCTTTAACTTCAGGTTCAGCTCATCAAGTTGCTCCTTATCAGTCTCTGAGGGGGCACCAAACATCAAGTCTTCAGCATTTTGATTTTTAGGGAACGCAATGACTTCCCTGATAGTTTTTTCCCCAGCAAGAAGCATTACAAGACGATCCAGACCAATAGCAATACCGCCATGGGGTGGAGCACCATATTCCAGCGCTCTCAGAAGAGCTCCAAACCGGTCTTGCATTTCCGCTTTGCTGTAACCAAGCAGCCCAAATATCTTTTCTTGAATCTGACGCTCGTACACTCTAATACTGCCGCTGCCAAGTTCACAACCGTTGCACACTACATCATAGTGACGCCCATGCACTTTACTCGGTTCACTATCAAGCAATGATATATCCTTCTGTTGGGGAGCAGTAAAGGGGTGATGCATGGTCTCCCAACAGTTTCTCATCTCATTCCACTCCAGCAGAGGGAAATCAACTACAAACGCAAAGGCTAGCAAATTAGCATTTAACAAGTCCAGTCGCCGCGCCATTTCACACCGTAATTCTCCCAAAGCCTTGTTGACCACTTCCAATTTATCACTGATAATCAACAACAGGTCGCCAGGCTTAGCATCAAATCTGGCAATGACCGCCTTTGTCTGCTCCTCAGTTAAATACTTTGTAGCCACCGACTTAACCCCGCTTGTACCAGAGTCTTCTCTGGTAACAGCCATAGTTAGTAAACCCTGTGCTCCATAGTCTTTACTCAACTGAATTAAGTCATCAAGCTGATGACGGCTGTAGTCAGCACACCCAGGAACGCATATCCCTTTCACTTTTCCGCCTCGATTGAGAGCAGCACGAAAAATATCGAAAGCAGTGTCAGCAGCAATATCCGATATATCTCTGAGCTCCAGGTTGAAACGCACATCGGGCTTATCTGTGCCATACCTCTCCATTGCCTCCATATAGGTAAGGCGAGGGAAAGGTTTCACCATTTCCATGCTTGGTTTGACAGCTTTCACAAGCAAGGCAAGCAGCTCTTCCGTAAGCTGCAGCACATCCTCTTCATTTATGAAGCTCATCTCCAGATCAAGTTGGGTGAATTCCGGTTGGCGGTCAGCTCTCAAGTCCTCGTCTCGGAAGCAACGCGCTATCTGAAAATATTTTTCGAAGCCGGCAACCATAAGTAACTGCTTGAGCTGTTGTGGTGATTGGGGAAGAGCATAAAATTTACCAGGGTTAAGGCGGCTGGGCACAAGATAATCACGTGCTCCTTCAGGCGTGCTCTTAATCAATATTGGTGTTTCAATTTCAATAAAGCCTTTGGCATCTAGCGAATCACGGATAAATTTTATGACCTTGTGGCGTAACACAATATTATCCCTTACTCTAGGCCTCCTTAAATACAGGTAGCGGTTTTCAAGGCACAGACTTTCATCCACTTCCTCATCCTCATTTACATAAAATGGAGGTATCTTTGATGGGTTAAGAACGACGACTTCACCAGCCACAATTTCAACCTCTCCAGTAGCCAGTTTTGGATTCTTCGTTCCTGGAGGACGCAAAGTAACCTCTCCGACAACTTGAACTACATACTCATTGCGCAACGAACTGGCTGTGTGAAATGCCTCCTTTACTGTTTGTGGATTAAAAACTACCTGGACTATGCCACTACTATCCCGCAAGTCAATAAATACCATGCCACCATGGTCACGGCGTCGATGTACCCAGCCAGCTAAAACTGCTTTGTGGCCAGTGTGTTCTTTCCTTAACTCACCACACCCATGGCTTTTGAGCAAAAATGACCTCCTATTTAATTTACTTAACCGATTATAGCTTATAGACGGCTTGTGCTCAATCAATGCCTGGTAACGAGTTGACTAGCTCAATCTTCGCGTTCCAGGCTAAAATCAGCGCTGCACCTTCCAGTCATCTCTTCTATCTGTACAATTCCAATGCAAACTTTCACATTCTGAAGATGTTCTTCACTGAGGTCTTGACCTGTCATGATCTCGAAACATTTTTTCTTCGCCTCAACATCTTCCCTCAAGATAGCTTTGCCATAACAAATTACGCTGGCCCAGTTCTTTTGCCACTCATCAACCTGAAAGCAAACCCTGTCATTCTTCCTGATTAAATCCAGCTTCTTACCTTGCCTGGCTGAGTGAAAATAAATCTTCCCTTGCTCGTATCCATAGGCTACAGGGACAACGTAAGGTTCGCTCTTAAGGCAAAGACCTAATCTGCCGTATGAATGCTCTTTAATAAAACGCTCCATTTCATCGCGGCTCAGCGCTCTTGATTCTTGGTGCACAAACTGCTGCATATCTCATCCTCCCTGGATATATTTGATGTTCAGTAGTTATATTCAGGCTTTATGCCATAAGTAAATCAAGCACAACGCCTCTGCTTAATGTCTCTTAATTAGCGCTTGAATCAGCCCACTTACAAAGTGTGAGAGCTCATATTCCATCATTTGATGGTATTCTTCAAGCACTTCCAGAATCATGGCTTGTTCTTTTGGTGTTAACAAATCCCATTGTTTTCGAAGTTCCGGTGGCATACGCTGATAATAAGCTGCCTGCAATTCTTCTGTCAGCGGTCGGCTCCTCCTGCTACGAACAGCTTGTGTCATTCTCTCCACTTCTTCAAATTCTGTCTCCATCACTGCTCCCTCCTTGCATTTAGCTTAGTTTATTACTTCGTCTCTTCACTTTATCCAGCACCCCGGGTCGGAAGCAAGCATATCGCCTGTTTCTTCATAAGCTCTGCCGCGGCATCCGGCACAGGTGTTCTTGTAATCACATTGTCCACATTTGCCCTTCAATTCCCTGGAGCGAAGTTGTTTTAATACCGGCGATTCATTCCATATCTCCCGGATGCTTTTCTTCCTTATGTTGCCCAGGTCAATCTGCAGCAGCATACAGGGGTTAACTTCACCATTAGGTGCAATCCTGATATAGCCAAAAGGCATCCCGGCAGCACAACCCCGGCCATAATAGGGAATGCGAGCTAAAAGCTCTGGAGGAAAATACCTTGGCTTAATTTCCCTTTCCTGAAGGACCAGGGGATACATAGGACAGGCAGGCACCCTTATAATGATAGGGCAGTCTATCTGGGCTTGAGCCAGCCACTCCATTATTTGTTTCCTTTCCTCAGGGCTTAGTGATTCACCGCGGCATCCTACTCTCGCCCTGCCTGCTTCCACCAGGTCGAAGAATTCAGCACCATCAGCGCCGCTCTCTACAGCTAGCTTTAGCATATCGGGAACTTCGGATAGTGTTTGCTTTCTAATAACCATGCCAAATTGAAATGGCAGCCCTGCTTCTTTACACGCTGCTACTCCGCTCATTGCCTGATGAAAAGCCCCTTTCTTACCACGAAAGGTATCGTGAACCTCAGCCCTAACACTGTCTATAGAAATAGCTATCGATTTAACACCAGTATTTTTTATCCTCTCAGCCATGGTTCTATCGATGAGAGTCCCATTGCTGCCGATGCCGGTCATCAAGCCCTTGCTTGAAGCGTAAGAAGCAATCTCCAGAAAATCGGGACGGAGCAAAGGCTCACCACCATCCAGGACAAGGAATTTCGCTCCCAAATCCGCCAGCTCATCAATAAGCCTCCTGGCTTCCTCAGTTGATAGCTCATCGCTTGCGGCTTCTTCCGTGGCTTCGGCATAACAATGCTTGCAACTTAGATTACATTTGCGGGTGATGCCATAAGAGACCATGAATGGTGGTGGTATGTCAGTCATTTTTTCCTCCGCCGATAGCTTCTCTCTGTGGTAAGCCTGCCTTAACCAGTGCCATGACGGCAATTATAGCCGCAATTGGCATCAATGTAGCCAGATGTATCGCAATGCTGGTTCCAACTCTGCCGGCTAACACCCCTGCAACAGGAGCACCGACCGCCACACCTAAGGTGAGTAACGCATGGAATATCCCCATTGCAGTTCCTCTCTCGCCTTTCTCAGTATTATCGGAGATTAGCGCCAACGCTGAGGGAAGTATGCACCCCATTCCTATCCCCTGCAACATACCCAACCCTATCAATTGTTCGAAGTTTGTGGCTATGGGAATCAAATTTATGGTAATTACGAGCAATGACAGACCCATGAGGGAGGGGATTTTACGCCCTACCTTATCCGACAGGAGTCCTGCGGGATAGCTGAAAGCGGCATAAGTTGCTGTTACTGCCACCATAACCATGGCGACATGAAAGGCTGTCATGCCTAAGTTCACCATGTAGCTGGGTAATAAGACGGTTATGACACCCATTATAAACCACTGAGAAAAGATAGCGGCATAAGAGGCTATATTTGCCTTCTTTACTGCTATTACGCCTATTCTTTTGAAATCTATACTTTCAGCTTTGCCCTTCGCTTCCGTTTGGGGAAGCAGAAATGCCAGAATTACAGCAGCCAGCAACAACGCGCTCCCGGTGTAAAAGACCATATTGAATCCGACCGGGTTACGCATGATGATTCCACATAGCATCATTCCAATAAGCGGAGCCAGGCCCATGGCTATCGCATAAAATCCCATACCTCTTCCTCTTTTCTCCGTTGGGGTATAATCAGCAACCATAGACGCAGTTGCCAGTCCCAAGACTGCTCCAGCAAGTCCGTGAAATCCTCTGACGACAAGGAGCTGTAGGGAAGTGCTGCATAATGAGTAAAGAAACATGCATATAGCATCGCCGACAAGTCCAATGATCAGGGGGATTTTGCGACCAAACTTATCGACTACCGGGCCAAACCCAATGTTTGCTGGCGTATTCAGAATGGAATACATACCAATGATAAATCCGGCGATAGCAACGGTAGCTCCTAAACTATCGGCGTAAAGCCGCATTATAGGAACGGTCAACTGGGTATCAATAAACCCGAGGAAAGTTATGCCGAAAACTAATAGCAGTAGCTTCTTATTCAATCCCGGTATTCCCCTGGTAACTCTGATATACCTTGACTAACGAGAGCAAAATCTCATCCTTGCACTAATCTCGCTCTGCGCTGATTTCGTCTCAATCAGCGCTAAAACAGCACTACAGCCACAATTGGCATCAAATGTGCAGTATATCATAGCAAGGCTACTTCTAATGCATTTTTAGCGTTTTTTTGAGTATCGGCTCGAAGTCAGAAAATAAGATGCTCAGGTTTGGCCTTGCGCCTAAAGTGAAGGTAATAGACGACACATGCTACAAGCAATATTCACGAGGGCTTAGATTTTGAGTATCCCTTTCTTATATAAGTAATAGCCATTTCCAGTAGTTACATAGCTAATAACTGCTATCTTCTTGAGAGGCTCATTAATGTCTTTATTATTGTCGATTGCATTACTTAACTCGTCCAGATGCTTAGCAAGCCTGTCAAAAAGTCCTTCTGGGACTTTGATTGCTCTCTCTTGGCCGCTTCCGATAGCAGTTAGCCTGGTATCAATGTTTCTATATGTTCTCTGGAGAACATCGTGAACAAGTACAAGACTAGGGTCAAATTCTAGATTGAAAACCCTATATACGACTGCATAGGCAGCACTAAAGAAGTAATTCTTGCGTGCTGAATCTTTCTCTTCTCTAATCCTTTCTGCCACATATCTAAACTCATCTGCCACGACTTTTCTCAAGTTATCTGAAAGCTCCATCATTCACTAACACTCCTTCCTACATCGGGCACATCGTGCTTTTGATGAACTTGAATTACGTCCTCTGGAACACCATAGCCGTCCAAGGCATTTTCAATATCGGTATGCCTTACCTCAGGCTCGGAAGTTTGGTCCGTAGTCCCACTGATAGCATGTATGCTTACTTGTGTCACCGCATACTGAGAAGTATCAGCAGGCATCGCCATTATTTGCTTCTCTAGTAAATTTCGGTCAAAAGCCGATTTTCCACCCTCCTCAATTTGGCTGAGGATCTCCCCTCTTACATCCTCCCATGTGATGGCCCGAGGAATCTTTACCTTGAATGGAAGATGCATATTAAACCCTTCTCTTCCCTAGTTAAATTTTCTGTAACCTTTGTCTTAATTCAGCTTGATTCTTCGCGCCTCTCAGAGTCTTACTGGCTGTTTTAAAAATGCGGGTATTTTCTTTATTGACTGAGACTATGCCTCTGATTGCCCAAATTAAAGGGAGCACAAGAAAAATATCGATAACTCCAAGCCATATTAATACACGGTGTGCCAAAATTCCAAATACAATCCCAATTACGAAAAGCCCGATAATGAACAATTTTAAAAATACTATAGTGTCATCATTAGTCTTAAAGGCTTTATCAATAACGTCAGTAAACATCAATAGCCTTACCAACCACCCTGTGGGGTTATTTTAACGCACTTTAATAGAAAATGAAACTTTTTATGCTTTGCAAGCCTTGACTCATTTTAGCAACTCAGAAACGGCTTGGGGTAAACATTTTGTAGAAAATTACCTTCATAATTTAACCTTAGCTTCAGAAAGAGTTTCGCACACCCCGCAGGCTCTCTCATAAATTTGGCGGAGACATTTAACGGAAAATATTAAGGCATCGTTTTTGTATAACCTAGCAACCAGCCGCTACACTAACGAGGCATCCAGGCACATGGTGATAAAGATAATGCCAGGATAGGGAAAGGCGAATTGCAAGGTTTTGGGACTACTAATGCCTTTAATGGTCAGAAAACGCAGCTTTTACTTCTCTAAGGATGCTTAGGTTTGGCCTTACGCCTGAAGTAAAAGTAATAGACAACACATCCTAAAAGTAATATTCCAACAGGAATGCCGACAACCAATCCCACATTGGTACCGGCTTCTACCTCTTCCCCTGTCGACACCAGAAGGCGGATATAATAATTCACCACCAAAAATTCCCTTTCTTCAGGAGCAACCCTCAACCATATCTCCCAATCCTTTCCTGTCCACTTTTGATTTGGCGGTACGGTAACTGTGACCTCTGTCCTAGCCTCGGAGTTAGCTCTCACCTCAACACTCTGGGGAGAAAAACTTATCCAGCTATCATCGGGAAACTCAGCTCTCCCCTCCCTTCTTTCTGATTTCCCAGGATTATAAGTGGTTAAGGCGAAAACATGATTCACATCCTCCCTATTATGAATAGTAAGGTTGAATTGAGTTACTCCACCAAGAGACAGGTTATCTATCTCTATCTCTACTGGCGATACACTGAAGCTCTGAGCTTGAACTGTAGCAGGGCCCAGGATAACTGCAATTAACAAAACTAGAGCAAGCCAGGCGAGGTGTTTGCTCTGCCGCACCATTAGGCAGCTACCGCACTTATGGTGACGTGCGTTTGCACTATCGCACTACCAACTGAGAAGTAACCTGTCCCACCCTTGGTAAAATCAGGTTGAGGAGTTAGCAATTTTAATCCAAATTGCTTGCTGTCGCCGGGTCCCAGCGTACCGGAGTAAAATGAAGTTTGTCCTTTAGTAATGGGGATATAACTTTCCCCTCCGTCTGGCTTAAACCATAGCACATACACCTTTATATCATTTTGTTCATTGCTGCTCAGTGTCCAGTTATATGCACCAGGATCATCTGCCCAAACAGCGTCCTCACCCGTAATATAGGTATTGATAGCACAGGTGCTAGTCGAGTCAACAGTCAGGTTGAACTGTGTTAAGTCTGTTGTATTTACTGTGTTTGGAGTTACAGTTCCAAAGCTCCAATTTGCTGGGGTTAGACTGATGGAGAATTCATTGGCTCCAGTCATGTTAATAGTTATAGTGCCGCTATCCTGCGCTGTTGCCGGCAAACACGGAATTAAAGCCAGGATGCCAGCCAGTAAAATACCCATAATACCCAACTTCATTTCCCTTTTCATCAGATTAACTTCAAACCATTTCATCAGGCAGCCACTGCACTCAGGATAATATTGGCTTCCATTGTCCTGCCACCAATAAATTGAGTGGGAGTTAGCAACTTCAGTCCAAATTGCTGTGTATCATCGTGCTTCGCAAGATTTAATGGCTCGCCATCTCTCACCCATTTCATCGAAGCTAGATCTTTGGTAACAACAGTATAGCTATCCGCCGTGTCGCCCTTTATGTGATACCAAAGTGCGTAGACATTTTTGCCGTTATCGCCAGTACTGCCTAGAGTCCATTTCTTAGAAGGATCACTGACCCATTTAGCATCATCCCCCTTAATGAACATAGTCACATTAGCGTTCCCCTCGTTGGTTATAGTACACCAACTTGCCGGCAGGTCGGTCTTGTATGTGGTATTTAAGCTCACCTCAGCTCCCTCACCCTCCACCTGCCATTCTATTTGAGTCAAACTAATACCCATCACCGATTCTGTGTTCATGGTGATGGTTGTTTGCCCATTGCTACCATCTTCGGCAAACACTGGCAAATAAGGAATCCCAGCTAAGATAATAGCTAACAGAATGGTTATAACTTTTATCTTCATCTGCTGCACCGTTAATTTGCGCAGAACTTCTCTATAGTAGGCAATTTGCCATCACGGCGTCAATACTTTGAGGCCTTATTATGAATCTCGTGGAGAAATTTAATCTAGCAAACAACCACTACACAGCCAAGCATCCAGGCACATGGTGATAAAAAATTAGCTATTCAAAGAATGAATGACTATCAATCTAGGTATTGACAAAAGTCAAAAGTATTGGCAATATAACATATGTGGTATATTATGGTACGTAGTGGTACGTAGTGGTACGTGATGGAAATAATCTAGATGAGGCGGGCAGTGAAATGACGAACAAGAAAGCTACAAATTATGAAGAATTTGAGGCGGAATTACTCAAAAACCCGCAAATTCGCAAGGAATACGAGGCTTTAAAGCCTAAATATGACATGATACGGAGTTTAATAGAACGTAGGAATCAATTACATATTAGTCAAACGCAACTTGCGAAGATGATTGGAACAAGACAACCTGCCATATCTAGATTAGAAAAAGGCGATTATAATACTACGCTTAGCACATTTTTAAAGGTAGCGAATGCTCTCAATTTGGACATTTCTTTGAAGGCATGTAGGAAAACTACGAGAATTTCCAACAAGGTTCATGCTTGAAGTCAAATAACCTTATATATTAATCAATCAATTTGCCATCACTGCGTCAATACTTTAGGGCTTTATTGTGAACTTCGTGGAGAAATTTAATCTAGCAAACAATTACTACAGCAGCCAGATATCCAAATACATCGTGATAAAGATGATACCAAGATAGGGAAAGGCGGTCAGCTTATATACCTGCCAGGCTGATTTTGAGCTCTGAGAGCTTAACAGGCGCAGGCAGGCAGTAACCAGTAAGATGCCCAGGATGTTGGCTACTACCAGATAGAACAGGTGGAAATGGCAGGCAAAGAAGACAAAGATGGAAACCCCATAAAGGAGAAGGGACAAGCCAAAGAGCAGCTTTACCGACTTATTGACCTCCCAGTCCAGGGGAAAATAACGCAGCCCGGCCTGGCGATAATCATCTCGATAAGCAACCATTACGCTCCATACATGCAATGGAATCCAGACAGCAACCAAAAGGCAAATAGACAGAATTTGAAGGTCAAATACCGGTCTTATGGCAAACCAACCGATGAGCACAGGCACACAGCCTGCGATTATCCCCAGGAAAACTTCCAGAGATGTTTTCCTCCACAGCGCTGCGGCTATAACCCCAATGACCCCAAACATGAAGCACCAGGGATTAACAACCAGGGCTAAGATTAGCCCGATAACTATCAAGGCGATAATCAACGGGAGCGATTTTTCCGGGGGATAAATGCGCCTTGATGGCAAAGCCCTGAGACAGGTTCGGCGCATTTTAGCATCGATATCACGGTCAAGATAATTGGTGAGCCCGTTACATCCCGGGATTCCGCAGGCAATAGCGATTGCAGCCAGAATGAATTCCCGAAAAGGGAAAACACCTCCGGCGGCGATAATGCCTCCCGAAGCGATCAGGGCAGCGATAGCGCCCATGAGAAAATGCAACCCTGATTCCCGGGGCTTCAATACCTCAATATAATTCCAGACAAGTTTTGCCCTGCTGGCACCAACTGAATTCATTGTTGGGATAGCTCTTCGAGGACAGCCATGACATCCTGCTGTGGTACATTGGCGCGAATCGCTGTCTTACCTATATCTTCCAGAAGAACCCAGCGGATTTTCTTTGCCCTCGTTTTCTTGTCCACCTCCATAGCCTCAGCTATTTCAGCCAGATCTGTACTGGAAAAACTAGTGGGCAAACCAAATTTCTGCAGCAGCGATTGCTGCCGCTTAACTACATTGGTATCTAGAATGCCTGACTTCTGGCTGAGTTTGGCTGCTCCCATCATGCCAATAGCCACTGCCTCACCGTGAAGGAAGTGACTGTATCGAGTAGCTGCCTCCAATCCATGGGCAATGGTGTGCCCATAATTCAGGATAATGCGCTGTCCCCTTTCCTTCTCATCCTGGCTGACGACCTGTGCTTTCAGGCTTGCACTGCGTATAATCGCTTTGCTGACCACATCCGGCTCCAGCTTTATCAACCTGCCGGCGCTGGACTCCAGAAATTCGAAGAACTCTTTATCCAGTATCATCCCGTATTTAACGACCTCAGCCCAGCCTGAGGTTAACTCGCGTTTGGGCAGAGTAGCCAGAGTCTGAGTATCAGCTAAAACGAAATTGGGCTGATAGAAGGCGCCAATGAGGTTCTTACCCTCATGGTGGTTAACCGCTACTTTGCCTCCGATACTGGCATCAACCATAGCTACCAGGCTGGTAGGCACCTGTACCCATGGAATGCCCCGCAAATAAGTGGCTGCCACGAAACCGGCTAAATCACCAATCATCCCACCACCCAGGGCGATAAGTAGATCGTCTCGCTCCACCCGTTTCTTTATTAGAAAGTTATAAATATCTATTGCTGTGTTTATGCTCTTGCTTTCTTCACCCGGCGGTACCACAAATGAGTCAACCGCAAAACCAGCAGATTCTAAGATTTCCTGAACCCTATCTCCATAGAGACGAGAAACATTCCCATCGCTAATCACAATAGCCACCCGGGATGAGCTAACTTTTTTCAGCTTCTCTCCAAGCCTACCTAATGAGCCATAGCCGACAAAGATGGGATATCTTTGAGTGGCTGTTTCCACCCAGCAAGCAACGTCTTCAGCAACATCATTACCAGCCTTTGCTTTCTCAGTCATTGCGAGCCGAAGGCGTGGCAATCCTGGTGGGGCATGAGATTGCTTCGTCGCTGCGCTCCTCGCAATGACAGGGGGGGTGTCATTGCGAGACTTTCCTTTGTCATTGCGACCGAAGCGAAGCAATCTCCAACCCTTTACCACCTCTTTAGCCACCTCACCAATGCTTAAATCATCCGTATTAATCACCAGGTCAACATCATCGTAATAAGGTTGTCTTCGAGCTTTAAGCCGCCTGATATGCTCCAAAGGGTTATCACCTTCCAGGAGAGGACGAATCTCAGAGCCATGACTCTCTTCCTGAAACAGCCGCTGATAAATTGTCTCCGGTCTAGCTTCAAGGCACACAATGAACCCATTTCGGGCAAGTCGGCTGCGATTTTGTGGGTCAACGATGGCACCGCCACCGATGGCGATAACTCTCTGACTTTGCCGGGAGGCTCTCTTTACAGCCTCTCGTTCCAGTTTCCGGAATTTTTCCTCCCCATCGCTGCTGAAGATTTCAGCAATGGGCTTTTTTGCCAGGCTGACTATTTCATTATCGGTATCGATAAAATCCCACGCTAATTGTCCAGCTATCTCCCTGGCTACTAAGGATTTCCCGGTGCCTGAAAACCCCGTGATAACAATATTGCCTGGTTGGCGGTTCATGACTTCCAAAGCGATATGCCACTCAAATAACTGTGGTAATTTGCTTGGGTCTCCTTTAAGCTGTCACCGCCGAATTTCTCCAGGCAGGCATCAGCGAGAACAATGGCTAGCATTGCTTCAGCAATTACCCCCGCAGCAGGAACAACACAGATATCGCTGCGCTCATAATGAGCTTTAGCCTTTTTACCAGTACGCAAATCAATGGAATCCAGTGGCTTAGCCAGAGTAGCGATAGGTTTAACCACGGCTCTGACCATTATATCCTCGCCATTGCTTATACCGCCTTCAATGCCACCAGCATGATTGGTAGGGCGATACCAGGGGAGAGATTGCTTCGCTGCCTCTTCGCTTCGCTCAGAGCTTCGGCTCACAATGACAGAAGGACTCGGCTCTATGATGTCATGAGCCTGCGAACCTTTGAGTTCAGACAAGGCAAAACCATCTCCTATCTCCACTCCCTTCACGGCGTTAATGCTCATTATCACCCGGGCAATTTTGCCATCAAGGCGGCGGTCCCACTGGACATGGCTACCCAAGCCTGTAGGGACTCCAGTAGCAATCACTTCAAAAATACCACCCAACGTATCTCCTTCAGCCTTAGCTTTATCAATGGCGGCTATCATTTGCTTTCCTAGCTCAGCATCAGCACAGCGAACTGAAGAGGCTTCCACCTGCTGCCAGTTTATGGAGATTGCTTCGACCGACTTATAATGACATCCTCCAATTGCCACAGTGTGACTATGAATAGTAATACCAAGCTCTTCCAAAAATCTCCTGGCTACTGCCCCAACAGCTACTCTGGCTGCCGTTTCTCGGGCGCTAGCTCGCTCCATAATTGGTCTGATATCGTTAATTCCATACTTAACGACTCCAGCGAGGTCGGCATGGCCTGGACGAGGAGAGGATACCGTCTCGGTCTCCCACTCTCGCCAATCCTTATTGTAGATAAGCAATGCAATCGGACTGCCTGTGGTAAGTCCACGCCAAAGTCCCGAGATAATCTCAACCTTATCTTCCTCAATCTTCATCCGGGAACTACGCCCATAACCTGCCTGACGGCGTCTTAATTCCCTGTCGATATATTCGCCCTGTAACGGCAAGCCGCTCAGCATGCCCTCAATTATGGCGGTCAAGCCCTTTCCATGGGATTCACCAGCGGTGACAAAGTGAAATCGTTCCATCAATTCCTTTTACCCATCCCTTTCAACTCACGGAGAGACGAGATATCGAGGCTGAGGATAAGTATGGGTTAATGTTTCCAGTAAAACAATATCCTGCCCACTTAGCCCCAGCAGTCTTAACTTAAGCAGGTTGCTTAATTCAGATGAGCTTAATCGAAAAAGCTCGCTTAAGATAGAAATTGAGCTTGGTTTATAATATTCCACCTTTGGAGATACAGCTCCGGATAACTCCGTTGCCACTTCCACCGCCTTATCTAATCCACCTAATTCATCCACCAGACCAAGCTTCTCAGCCGCAACACCGGTATAAAGCTGTCCAGTAGCTAAGCTCCTCACCTCTTCTTTGTCCATTCCCCTGCCTTCAGCAACAACGGCGATGAATTGCTCATAATATTCATCAACCAGATTTTGCATGATTTCCTGCTCCTCAGGTGTCAGGTTTCTATATCCGGCATACATATCCTTATGCTCACCACCGGTGAAAGTCTGCATCTCAATACCCAGCTTGTCGAACAAACCCTTGAGGTTTGGTATCTGGGCAATAACTCCAATGCTTCCAGTCAGCGTGCTAGAAAGAGCTACTATTTTGTCCGCCTCGCATGAAATATAATAGCCGCCAGAAGCAGCCGTTGACCCCATGCTGACCACAACAGGCTTGGATTGCTTGGCTTGTTCTATCTCCTCCAGAATTTCCTGGCAAGGCGCTACTTCGCCACCTGGACTGTCTACACGTAGAATAACTGCCTTTACTGCACTATCCCCCTCCGCTCTCTTTAGTTGTTCCCTTACCAGCTCCGGAGTAATAACTTGACCATACATAAACGATCCACTTGTGCCGGTAATAACGCCGGTAAGAGGAATCACTGCGATCTTATCCCCACCAACTCTGCTGGGCCCTGGAATACAGCTAACTGGAATCAGCATCACTAGAAGCAACAGCACCACCACTCCAATAATAGCCATTCTTCCCTTTTTCATTTCTCCTCTCCTTCTACCAATTCTTTGAGCCTTCTAAACATTATGTCAACCAAGTCTCTTCATCCCGCAAACTTTCCCCTTGATATACTAACATAGGCAAAATATTGGAAAAAGGCAATGTACTCGTTAATGTGATTAGCAATCACTTGAGGTCCCTCCTTGTCATTGCGAGGAAATCCTTCACCTCCAGATTTTGTAGTGCGACCCTTCAGGGTCGTGCAGCACGAGGCTAAAGCCTCGCACTACATTTTTAAACTTTGCTCTGTCATTTTGCATTTTGATTTTTGCCTTTTGACTTTCTTTCAGGTGTCCACCATCTATCTGAACTAGATCAGCAACAAACCCCAAATTGAACAGCGAATTTGCAAGAGCAGTGCACCTACAATAGTAGGTCCTCGATCTTCACCATACTCAGGTCTGGAACAACGATGTCTGCTCCAGCCTGATGCAAGGCACTTTCCTCACCAATACGCAGTACACCAACGGCATAATAGCCGAGGGAATTTGCCGCCTCTATTCCTGAAGGAGCATCCTCGAATACCACAAACTTCCTTATCTTTTCCTGGGGCAAAGCATTCAATCGTTCAGCGGCAAACTTTTGCATAGCTTCCTTACCGCCGACATCAAGGCCACAGGCATCGACGTCAAATATAGAATAAAGGCTATCTTCTTCATTCAAAACACCAAAATCATCCCCCATTTCGTCTACTATTCGCTCTCTGGAAACACGGAGCAACATACCTTTAGCATTCTTGGACGCCGATGCTGCGGCTTGCCGTATTCCAATACTTTTTGCCTTTAACAATAATGGTATTGCGTCGTCGAATAGTTTGAACTTTCCTGCCCCTATAAGCTCTCTTATGAGGGCATTTTTCTCACTGCAATACTTCTCCAGAAGTCTGGCCTTTTCTTCCTCTGTGACTGCTCCAAGTCGTTCATACACACCGTTTAACTGCAATATATTGTTTCCCCCCTCGTATCGAGCTCTGGAAGCCACGTGAGTGAAGTAAAAATCTGAGCTCAGGTCTTTTATATTCCATGGCTCTTTCATCGCTGTGACACGCCAGGCCTCTTCATGAGGGCTATCTACGACAATGCCATCGATATCCCAGATGAAACCAACATCCTTTGCGAGATTCATTTTCATTTGGCCACTGTCGTTAATTTACCGGCTCCAATATAGCATGCTTTATTATAAATGCTCATCGGTAGCTTGATTTTCTTATTCCTTGAGCTTAAAAGTACCTCCACTTTATCTCCGGATACTCGAAAGCTAATATTGTTCCCCCTCCAAATCAGCTTGAATTCCAGACTCTGCCAGTTTCGAGGTAACCTGGGATTTATGGAAAGTATGTCTTCCTTTACTCTCACCCCGACAAAGCCATTAATTACCAGTTGCCAGATACCTCCTAAGGACGCGGCATGCATGCCCAACTCGGTATTACCAAAATAGTCTTTAAGGTCACCATTTACGGCATAGCGGAAATATTTATATGCCTTGTCAATATCGTTTAGCTCGGCAGCGAGAATAGCATATATGCAGGGGCTAAGCGATGATAAATGGGTAGTCCGGGTGTCATAGTAATCAAAATTCATTTTTTTAATATCCGCAGTGAAATCATCGGGGAATAAATGCAGCAGCAACATGACATCTGCTTGTTTCACCAATTGAGTATACTTTAGCTTTGCCTCATCTTTGGAATATATCGGCATACCTTTTTCATCCCATTGTTCAATAACGTCGTTTCTCTTCCCAAAATAACCCTGAAACTGCTCAATCAATCCATTTTTACCAATTAGAAACATAATCTTATTGCCAATGTCTCTCCATTTCTCTACCTCGTTCTGGCCTAAATCCATCTTTTTAGATAACTTTTTCAGACGGTTTGGATGCATTTCCAGAAATTTGTTGTAAAGCTCAGCGGCATACAGTAGATTCCATCGTGCCAGGTAGTTAGTATAAGAACTGTTATCGACATCTTTATGGTATTCATCTGGACCGGTCACTTCTTTCACCGCGTATAGAGAAAGCTTCTTATTATAGCTAACGCGACTTGCCCAAAATCGTGCCGTTTCAAATATCAGTTCAGCAGCATAATCCAGCATAAATTTATCGTCCTTAGTTGCCCTATAATATGCCGCAACAGCATAAGCTATGTCGCTCACGATATGATGCTGTATCTGCTTGGTATATACCTTGATTATGCGTCCATCCGGTCCCTTCCACCACTGAGGAGTTTCGTCCTTACCGCTAGCCGCCGATTCCCAGGGGAATAATGCTCCCTCATATTTTTGGACTTTTGCTTTGGCCTTCGCTTGACTCAACCGACGACATCTATAAAGTAATAAATTCTTGGCAATCTCCGGCTGGGTATATATGAAGAAAGGAAGTATATAGATTTCAGTATCCCAGAATACATGCCCTTTATACCACTCACCTGACAGTGCTTTGGCAGCAATACTCACATTTATATCTTCAGGCGGCGCCGCGATTAGCAAGTGATATGTATTGAACCTGATTGCTTTCTGTGCCGCTAAGTCGCCCTCCACCCTGACATCAGAGTATCGCCATCTATTATCCCAGGCTGCTACATGTCGCTTCAGTAAATACGGTGTCCTGTGCTTCCTTGCAGATTCCACCTCATCAAGACAAGTTGTTTCAACATCACCCTCAACATCACGCGAGGTGTATATTGAAATATAGTCATTAAATCTATACTTTTCTCCCTTTCGAGCGTTGAACTGAAATTCTCTTACTACAGATTCTCCATTGGTATAACACTTCCTTTCCACCACAGATTGGAATTTTCCTGTCCCCATGTCGTCGGCACTAGCTACCCCAATCAATATACCAAGATCATTGGTCCTTGCCTCTAAATATAACTTGCCACTTCCTGTGTCCGAGACATGCGTAACGGAATAATGCTTTATAGGTTCTCCGACAGCTTGAATTTCGTTCCTTGTTGTTCCATCTATAGTGCGTTTAACAACTACATGAGCATCACTATCTAATGCTTTGAAAGAGAACCTCATCACGCCCAGATGCATGTTCCTCAGGTTGAGAAAGCGCATAGACTCATATTCATATCTCTTTCCAGCATCGGTAAACACGCTGTGTCTCGAAAGCACCGCTTTCTTCATATCCAGCATTCTGTGATGCTCAATAATCTCCATGTTATCCACAGATAGCTTTTTGCCGTTTACGTATACTTCCACGCGGAAAGGATTGGGGACATTGACAATTTCAGAAGATTGCCCTTTACCCTGGTCATATATGCCAGCAATATAAGTGCCCGTACATTCTTCCCTGTAACCTTCCTCCAAAATGCCTCTGGCACCAATGTAGCCATTCCCAAGAGTGAATATCGTCTCCTGGAACCTCATCTTTTCCCGGCTAATGCCGTCTTCACATATAACCCAATTTTTATGTGATGATGGCTTTATAGACATAGACTACGTCCTAACCTGATGATGAATTACTTACTGTTCAACACTTCCAGATACACACGTTCGTAGCCATCAACCATAGTGCGAGCGGTGAACATCCTCTCTGTCCTCTCACGGCATTTTCGAGGGTTAATTTCGTTAACATGCCTTACGGCATCTACAAATTCATCCATCGTTTCCACCACAAATCCGGTCTCGCCATGGGCAACAACCTCTGGCGCCGACCCTCTTTTGAAAGTCACCACCGGTGTGCCACATGCCATCGCCTCAGCCATGGTGATCCCAAATGGCTCATCCCACTGTATGGGATATAGAAATGCCCTGGCATGGGAAAATAAAGCCATTTTCTCTTTACTCCAGTGTCCAAGTTCGCCGACGAATTCAATCTTATCGCTTATATGGGGCTTTATATACCTGTCGAAGTAATCTCGCTCAGCCTTTTCATTGACTTTGCCCGCTAGAATAAGCCTTGCACCAAGTTTTTCAGCCACTTCACATGCTAAATGAGGCGCTTTCTCTTCGTTGAACCTCCCAAGATAAAAGAGGAAGTCTTCCTTCTTTTCGGAATAGGGATATTTGGGGAAATCTACGCCGTTGTAAACCGTAGCAATGTAATCAAGCTCCGGGAAACAAGTTTGTTGATAGTTACTTATGGTAACGAAATGTATCCCCGAACAGTCTTTAAGAAGGCTATAAAACCTTTTATTCTCCTCGCTAAATGGAGCATGCAAAGTGTGAACCACAGGAATACTCATAAATGCCGCGGAACAAAGGCCTTCCTTCCAGGTATTGTCGTGTATTATGTCGTATTCTCCTCGAGATATCTCAAGGTATGAAGCTAACGAATGAGTAAGAGCCGTATTCAAGAAACTTGAAGGCGGCTCGTCGAGGTAGAATCTCATTTCTTTGTCAAAGACAGTAAATTTATCTGCCTTTGTTACCGAGTCTGCTACGGTAAACAGGGTGACTTGATGACCCTTATCGGTAAGTCCATCCGCCCATAGACTAACAAGAACTTCGATGCCCCCGTATCCTTTCGGCGGCACCTCGAACCACGGCGGGACAACAATGGCAATTCTCATTGTATGTCCCCCTTAGCTTGATATAAACCGTCCTGCATAAGCTCCCACAAAGCTCCTCGCCCTTGACGGGAGAGGATTAAGGTGAGGGTGAATTATAACAAGTTTTGCGGTTAACTGTAACACACACTAGCTTCCTGCTCAGGGCATTTCCCGAAGGGCTTCTTCAGCTTTATTAAACATTATATCAACTGGAGCCTTCTTACCTGTCCATAGCTCAAAGGAAGCCGCTCCCTGATATACTAGCATAGGTAACCCACCAAGAATATTCGCTTTTGCTTTCTGGGCTAACTGCAATAGAGGTGTCAGCCGCGGATTGAATACCAGGTCATAGACCAGAATACTTTCGGGAATTACATCGCTTGAGAGAGGCGATTGTTCCTGCTGAGGGCTATATTTCATTCCTATGGTAGTGCAATGGACTATTAACCGGCAGCGCTCAAAAGTATCAGCGGAATTTACGCTTTGCCAGGGCAAGACAGCGATTCTGGTTTTCAAGCCAGCTCGAGCTACATAGCGATTTATATGCTCGGCCAGGGCTTTGGACTTATCCAGTATCCCATCCATAATAGTGAGTGACCTTACCTTGTTTTGCACCAGGGAAAAACAGACTGCCCTGGCAACCCCACCAGCACCCAGAATTGTCGCATCCTTGCCCTCAGGTTCAAATTTACCTTCGTTGCGCAGTGCGTTGATAAATCCATGAGCATCAGTATTGAAGCCAAGCAGTCTATCACCTCTCTTGGCTATCGTGTTGACAGCACCAATCAAGCTTGCCAGTTCATCAATTTCATCCAGCAGGGGTAGGACCTTTTCCTTGTAAGGCGTGGTTACATTGGCTCCTAAATTTTCATGTTCCCTCAGCCCGGCTACCCTGGAGTCAAGTTTCTCCGGCGCTGTTTCCCAGAGCTGGTAGCGAATATCAAGGTGATAGTAATCCAGAGCCGCCTGCTGAAAGTATGGGGAGATAGAGTGCTTAACAGGATAACCAATAAGACCGACAAGCTTTGGCATCGATTTGCCTTTTTCTTCTAGAGAGGATATCAAACCCTGCTTTAGCTAGAGCAACTGCATAAATTCCTCATAACTAAGGCCAGCATCCTTGATAAGTCCAGATAGCAAGCCTTTGGGCATATCGCGCTCATGGCGGGGAATAGAAAGAGTAACCGGTCGATTATCCTGGTGGCACATAATGACATGACTACCTGTTTGATGGTCAATATACCAGCCAGCCCTCTGAAAAGCTTTAATTGCCTTCAGGGGCTTAATGACTGGCAGCTTCATGTTGACTCTTTTACCTCGACTCGGACTACCTCCCTTTCTGGTATCTTGTGTCCGTGCTTTTTAAGCGCAGCTAGGCAGCCCTGGATGGCATCAGCAATGTTCTCAAGGGCTTCCTCCCTGGTCTGTCCATAAGAGTGACAGCCTTTGATGGCAGGGGCATAAATATGATACCCGCCTTCCTTCTCTGGCTCAAGGACTACCTCAAAGTCATAAACTGTAACCTTTTCACTCATTGCTTGCTCCTAGGCCTATTATAACACCAATAACAAATTTTAGTTGTGATGATAGACCCTTCATCTCTTACCCTACTCAATCGCTTCCCTTGTCATTGCGAGCCCTTCCCTCCCTGTCATTGCGAGCGAAGCGTGGCAATCTCAGCAGAACTTTCCTCTCCCTTAATGGAGAATGTAGTGCGAGGCTTTAGCCTCGTGCACGACCCTGAAGGGTCGCACTACCAAACTTGAAGGTGAGGGCTATTAAAACTCCCGCCCTGTCATTCCGAGCCAATTCTCCTCTCCCTTGAAGGGAGAGGATTAAGGTGAGGGTGAAGGAACTTGCGAAGCAATCTCGTATCCTTCAAAGCTTGTTTTGGTTAGCAATGGATTATCTTTTTCTTCCAGGATGGGAAGCCTACTACGACTTGGAAAACCTCAGGAATCTACTTACCACCACCACCAGAACCACCAGAAGTGCTTTTTAGGCTTTTTAGTAGTAAAGTTAAGCTCATCGCCGTACACTATCGTCCCATCACCTTCTGCCTTAGCTCTGAAGTAATAAGTAGTATTTGGTGATAAGCGCGGCAACCTGGCGCTGAAAGCTCCAGATAAAAGCGATGTAAATGCCCTCTTTATGTACATATTGGGGAATATCCTCATCGTAGCTCAAAGGCAACCCCATATGCTGACTATCGAGAGGTGATAAACTATTTACGATAATGAAGGAAGGGAGGAATAATCAAGCTTTTGGGGTGGTTATTCACTCTGTGCTGGCTGTGCTGGTTTCTTCCACCTTCTCCTGCCCCAAATCACTGCCCAGGTAATCAAGCCAATAGCGACTATTATGCCAAAGATAGACAACCAGTCGATGCTTCGTGACACTGTGAACTCTCCACTCAACCCGGCGACTTCCACCTGATACTGTCCATAATCTATTCCGGACAGAGTGAACCTTACCTGCTGGCTCTGTCCCGGACCCAGTGTCACTTCTTTGGTATCTATCGTTTCTCCATTTAACTTCAGCTCAGCAATATAAGTGCCTTCTTCACCACCGTTATTAACTACATTAGCAGTGATGGTAACATCCCCTCCTGTCACTCCCACGAAGATGTTCTTCCATAATAGAGGGCTTTGCTTAATATTCAAGGCGCTCCCCGCAAAACTGGCCGGTGCGGGAGCGGGGCCAAGTTCTGCTATTATGGCGACTGTGCTGAAGTGGTTCATCAGACCGGTCGCCTTACCAACCTCAGCTACGCGACCTATGTCGGGTGGCATACTAACCCAAATGCCCTGTTCAGCATCATAGTAGGCAACAGCCAGCGAAACAGTAGATTCGGGCAGCTCATTGGGGTCATAGTCCAGCACTATTGTGACATTCTGGTCGAAGGTAACGCCTGAACAATATTTCAGCATGTTATAGCCATAGTTGCCGGTAAAGTTATAAGCTGAACCGATTAATGCTGAACCATCTGGCACCGGTGGTGATTCCTTTGCCACTCTCATCATTAGTGCTTCTGGCGCCTCGCCAATCTCAGGACAAATCACCGTGGTGCCATAGTCAATCTCCAGGAAATTGGTGTTATTAAAGTCAGGTACCACCACCGATTCGAGAGTTCTGCTGGTAGCATATGAGATTCTCACCCTGGTTATCTTCCCCAGAATGTCTATGTCGAGATAATAGGCGCCTCCGCCACCACCACCACCACCTGGACCAGGACTAGGGGGTGGTACTTCAGACTTGATTTCAAGCGTAGCATTATATGTTCCCGGAGTTGTACTGCCATTTGCTTTGACTGTTAAGGTGACATTAGTATAACTGCCCCCAGACATAGTAAAATTTGAATTGTTCAATTCAAAGATAAGGTTACCATCGTCCAGTGAGTCAGGATGTATACTCACTTCGACATCCAAGGAGTTACTGGCTGAGTTATGAAGATTTATAGTGGTGGATTTTGTTTCGCCAGGATATATTTCTACCTGCCAGGTATCATCCGTCCACACACCATCTCCAGTTTTGCTTACTATCTGAACACCTGAAGCCGCATCAGTCGTCACAGGTATCAGTAGTAGTGCCAGTAATAGTATTGGTATTGTTATTAATTTTTTCATCTCTCTCACCTCTCTCTCACCTCTCTCTTAGTTCTACCCTTTAAGGGAGCAGCAAGCATTGCTCCCTAGCCTCCTCTTTCCACAGTTACAATAAAGTTTAATGGAGTAGCAAGTTCTGCATTGCCCGCAACCTTACCCTGGACAAAGAACTTTATCTGATTGGAGTCAGCTAAAATGTCACCGCCAGGACAAGGTGATGGATAAGTTATTGACCCCATGTCAAACGTGAAAGTCTGAACATTATCTTCCGCAGTTGATGTCACAAATGGTAAGTCCCAATTGGCAGTATCTGTTGCGTGCCATCCGTTGGCGGGGTAAATATCTATACCATACCACTCCATTTGTCCGGTAGTCTCTTCTACAGTAACGGTGACGCTGATGAACTGGGGAGAACCACTTGGTAGTCCATAGAGATTGTGCGACGGTATTAGGTTCTCAATAAAGTATTTGCCACCGTAGCCTATGGCTCCTATGTCCATTCCAGCATAGATTTCTGGATGCTGGATAGTAGCTTCTGGGTCACTCCAATCCCACCACTCACCGGTAGCCTGTATTTCGGTAACCTCCAATGGCTCCAGAACTGTAACTTCGGTATCACTTCTGAAGACCTCAAAGGCACCTGTAGCAGCAAGGACACCACCAGCAACTAGAACTATTGCCAGCAACGCCGACACTATGCCTACTGGTATGCCATGCCATCTTTTCTTTAAGAATTGTTTCATAAGCTTTTTCTCCTCTCTCACTTTATTTGCTTGTCGAGAAATCATAGATTTCTCATATTTGCTTGCTACCCCCTTAAAAAATAGAACCAATGTCATTCAGTCTTTCCTGAAAGTCATCCCGAAACTTCGCTCTCTTCCTTCCTTTCCTTCTAGTTAAGCATCACCTCCTTTATTAAAACTCGATGAGGTTGAGATTGCTTCGGCACTTCCTGCCTCGCAATGACAGGGGGGAAAACCCTCGCAATGACGAAGGCAGAAGAACCTGCCAATCACATTTGAGATTGCCCAGATCGACCGCTCCTTCCTTAGTTGGTTGAGTTCCTTGAGTTTATTGAGTTCGAGCCCAGCGGACTCTTTAACTCTATGAACTCTGGCACTCTATAAACTGGACTAGGGAGCCTGGTATTATTCTTCATCTCATCAGGCATATCTAAACTTCACGTCATTTTTTCATTTAAGGTGTGCCTTACCGGGGTCACCCTCACCTTAATCCCCCTAAATCCCCCTTTACTAAAGGGGGGCTAAGGGGGATTCCCATCAAGGGAGAGGATATGTGAGTTGTGGAGTCAAGGGCATCAGCCAATAATCTTGAAATCATCTTCATATGACTTCCCTTTGCATTCGGTAACGTCGCAGTAACGAACGAACCCTGGCAAGTAATTTCCTCGAGTTCAGGGGAGAAGTTAAATAGGCATCGGCACCCATTTCGAGCAGGTCAATTCCAGCCGCTTCCTCCCGCTCCCGCCCCATGATGATGATAGGAGTCTGGCATATTTCTCGAATGCGACCACAAAGGTCGTTTCCATTCAACCTGTGGCTGCCTTCAGCCAGGAGTATAAGGTCGGGATGAACATTGGATATACCAGCCAGAGCTTCCTGTCCTCCCGAAACGCTTACCACATGAAAACCTGAGTCCCGTAATATCATAGTCAACTCGTCTCTCAACAGCGGGTCGGGATGAATTAATAAAATTGTCTCCATCCTTAGACTAAAAACTCAAACACAGTCTAATTGCTAAGGACAGAAAACTCAGTGACTTTTTGGTGGAAAAAGGTCGTTATCTGGTGGAAAAACGTCTTTATTTCATGGAAAAAGGAAATTTATCCTGCGAAATCACTGTGCTGCGATAACTTGTAGCCCACACCTCTTTCAGTGAGGATGAGCTCGGGACTGGCAGGGTCGTGCTCGATTTTAGCTCTCAGGCGATAGATGTATTTCTTAAGAAAACCGGGGTCAGCTCGATAATCCGGCCCCCAGGCGCTGTGGAGTAAACTTGCACTGCTAACTACAGTTCCCGCATGTGTCACCAATTGGCAAGCAATCTTGGACTCGATAGGAGTTAGCTTCACCATCTTTCCCTCAACTAATACCTCATGGGCGGCACAATTTATCATCAGCTTGCCATTGAAGAAAGATGATGTAGCCTCAGTATTTTGAGCCGAGCAGCGGCGGAGGATAGCATTGACCCTGGCGATAAATACCATGGGTGAAGCCAGGACAATCCAGTCATCGGCACCCATTTCCAGAGCCCTTACCTCATCGGTAACATCGTCTTGGTGGCTAACAGTAATGATAGGCACATCAGAAAAGCTGCGAACCTCGCCTATGAAGTCAAAGCAGTCCACAGTAGCTGCTGAATCGAGATGAAGCATAACGATGTCTGGTTGTTCTCTATGTATTAGGTCCATGCCCTCCCTAGCTTCAGTGGCCTGGAGCATGGTTAAATCCGTCCATCTCACCCTTAAAATGACAGAGATGGTCTCCACCACATCCCTGGAGTCAGCGAGAACCAAAACTTTCATCTTCAGCTGCTACTTTTGGATTTTAGTACTAGTACGATTTTCCCATACAACCATGTTCATGTCAACAGCGTTATCTTTACTTTACTTCACTTTACCTCCAAACCACAGGGGAAACGTCCTGTCTCGCGGGACTCTTGGGCAAAGGCTTTAGAGTTCGGGGATAGGACTTTTGGGTGATTTACAAGGGAAAGAAGTTAAGTTAACATAAATTCAAGTAACATAAATCAAGATATATGAAGATGAATAAGGTGAGATAAGATGAAAATAGAGTCAACGGATTCAGACATGCTGACCACCGCTGAGGTAGCCAGGCTATTGCATGTTCATCCCAACACAATACGGCAGTGGTCAAATAAAGGGCTGATTCATGCCTATCGCCTGGGGACAAGAGGTGACCGCAGGTTCAAGCGGAGAGACGTAGACCTCTTTATAACAGTGGATAAGCTTTTCACAAAGTAGCTACTTCACACAGAGTGCCTTATCAATATACGTGTTCAGCAACTCCCCCTTTGTCATTGCGAGCCGATTTTCCTCTCCCTTGAAGGGAGAGGATTAAGGTGAGAGTGAAAAAGCTGTGCGAAGCAATCTCCAGTATCCTTCAGACATTGCTCTGGCTTAGCGGAGGCTAAACCCCCCACTACTTCTTCAGCAGCTCAATAAATTCCTCCACATCGAGCTGGGAAAGCCGAATCAATTTACGAAGAGTGCCTCGGTCTAATTCTTTGTGAGCAGGAATCGAAAGATTAATGGGCAAGTCCGATTTGATCATTATCATGTGGCTCCCTTTCCTTCGCACATAACGCCAACCTGCCTTTTCGAAAGCTGCCACCACCTCTTTGCCTGAGATTACAGGCAAATCGGGCATTAGACTTTTACCCTACGGGTCTTCCTATTGTCGCCAACAGCTTCTGTGACCTTCTCAGCTTCAACCTCTAGCCAGAGTTCGATAGCTTCCTTAATGTTGACGAGGGCCTCTTCCTCAGTCTTCCCTTGACTGACACAGCCAGGGAGACTGGGGCACTCCGCCACAATATAGCCATCCTCCCCTTGCTCCAGAGTCACCATAAGATGCATAACAACCTCTCATAGCAATTATACTATAATTTTGACATCCTCGCTCTTAGTCCTCTTCATCATCTTCTGGTTGACTCCTGCCATCTCGAATCAATTGTGGCATTGCGAGCCCTTCGGGCTCCTGTCATTCTGAGCCCCTTTTAGATTGTCATTGCGAGCGAAGCGTGGCAATCTCGGCGGGGTGTGAGATTGCTTCCCCTGCTTTCGCAGGGGCAGGCTTGCCCACTCCTCGCAATGACAGAAAGGAATTTTGTAGTTGCCTGATTCATCAGTCGCATTTGCTCAATAAATTGGGCAACTACATTTCTAAACGGCCTCGCTATCTAAAAATCCCTGAAGGATAATAGCTGCAGCTAAAGCATCCTGGTGCTGTTTTCTCTTATCCTTTTTAGTTCCGGCTTCAATCATCAACCTTTCCGCAGCCACGCTGGATAGCCGCTCATCCCAAATTTGTATGCTGACTTCGCTAAGACGAGATTGCTTCGCTTCCCCTTCGCTGATTGCCACGCCTTCGGCTCGCAACTTTGGCTCAGGGCTTCGGCTCATCGCAATGACACCCTGGAGCTTTTCAATAAAAGCCTCCACCTTTCTACTTTGCTGAGTCAAATGCCCATCTAAAGAATAAGGTAAACCGACCACAACACATTCCACCTGATACCGCTCAACAAGTTTAATAATGTCAGCTATGACATCCTCCTGGTTTCTACGCTCAATCACAGTGAGAGGAATTGCTAATATTCCTTCAGGGTCACTTATTGCGACACCGGTTTTCTTATCTCCAATATCCAATCCAAGACTGCGCATATTCACCTCCACAAGGAGATTATAATCCCCCTCTTTCCCCCTTTAAAAAGGGGGAAGATATAGGCAATGCAGAGCATCGAGGGAGAGGAGATTGAGATTGTTTAGCAACTCCCCTCTGTCATTGCGAGCGAAGCGTGGCAATCTCATGCCCACCTCTGAGATTGCTTCGTCGTTAACACTCCTCGCAATGACAGAAAAGGGTGTTCCTCGCAATGACAAATAAACAACCTCAGGAGGTTTTCTCTGCGATGATACTTTCAACTGAGTCTAGCGCTTCATCCAGCCTGGTTGCATCCTTCCCCCCCGCCTGAGCCATCTCTGCTTTGCCTCCGCCACTGCCACTGGCAACCTTAGCTACCTTTTTGATAATGTCATTGGCATAGAAACCTCTGGCTACCAGATCAGGGGTAACCATGGCTAGAAAGCTGGGGTTATCGTTGTAAACTGTCGCCAAAACTATCACTGCGCTCTTTAATTTGCTGCGTAATATGTCACCCATCTCTCGAAGGACAGATTTGGTTAACGGTGGTACTCTGGCTGACAAAAATGTTATCCCAGCCACCTGTTTGACTTGCTCAATCAATGATTCGGTTATCCTTCGAGATAACTCCCTCTCCAACCAAAGTGAATGCTTATGCTCTGACTCCAGCTCGTTAACGAGAACTTCAACCTTGCCATGAACCTCGTCAGGGACGGTTTTTAATTCTCTGGCTATACTTTTCAAGGTAGCAGAATTCCTCTCGGCTACCGCTTCTGCTGTCCTGCCGGTCACCGCTTCGATTCGATGCAAACCGGTGCCAATGCTAGTTTCGCTCATCACGATAAAAAAACCAATTTCGCCGGTTGATTTCACGTGCGTGCCACCGCAAAGTTCCCTACTTAGTACCGGCTCGCCAATTTCCACCACTCGAACGGTTTCTCCGTATTTCTCCTCAAACAAAGCAATAGCGTCCTCAGCTTTAGCTTGGTCATAAGAAACAAGCTTGGATTTTACCGGTAAATTCTGCCGTATTTTCTCGTTAACCAAACCTTGAATTTCACCGAGCTGCGACTCGGGAATCGCTGCCAGGTGGGAAAAATCGAACCTGAAACCTTTTCCCTCCACTAAGGAACCCCTTTGGTAAACGCGACTACCTAATATCTCCCTCAAGGCATGTTGGAGCAGGTGAGTGGCAGTATGATTACGAGCAATGTCAAGACGATGGTCTATGTCAATCTTCGCCTCTACCTCATCGCCTCTAGATATGCTGCCTTCAATGACTTTGCCATGATGAATTATCACATCAGAGAGACTTCTAGTAGTACTTGTAATAGCTACCTCTCCCTTCTGGCTGCTGATTCTACCGGTATCGCCAACCTGCCCACCCATCTCGCCATAGAAGGGAGTTTTAGTAAGAATTATGTCAGCTTCCGAACCTTTAGAGGCGTCTTTGGTAACCTGTCCTCCAATTTTTAGCTCAAGGATTTTAGATTGACACGTCACCATGTCATAACCGACAAACTGTGTAGGACTAACGGTTATCACCGTAGGTGTGCCAAACCGCTCCAGCGAGGCTATTCCAGAGGGCCTTATTATCTGTGTTGCCCTGGCTCTTTCCTGCTGCTTTTTCATCTCGGCTTGAAAACCTGCCGGGTCTATGGATAATCCCCTCTCCCGGGCAATCTCAGCAGTTAGTTCCGCAGGAAACCCATAGGTATCATAAAGCCTGAATACTTGCTCGCTTGGCAAGAACTTTTCCCCTTGCTTCACAGTTTCTTCAATCAGCTCTTCCACCAGAGTAAGTCCGGTTTCTAAAGTACCAATGAACTTTTCTTCCTCGGCCGTGGTAATTTCTTCAATCACAGCCTGATTAGCCATCAGTTCAGGATATACATGCTTCATCTTGCTAACAGCAGCGGTGGTGATTTCAGAGAGGAAAGGCTTGTCTAAACCAAGCCTTCTCCCGAACAGAGAGGCACGCCGCAATATCCGCCGCAGCACATATCCTCTACCCTCGTTTGAAGGCAAAACGCCATCAGCAATAAGAAAAGCAATACCCCGACTATGCTCAACAACAATCCTTATAGCGCGGTCAATTTCTTTCTCCTCACCATAGTTTTTCCCCGCTAGCTGAGTAACTCGTTCTATTAAAGGGAGAAAAAGATCTGTCTCGTAAGGCGAAGGCTTGCCCTGGACAGCGGCTACAGTCCGTTCCAATCCCATCCCGGTATCGATGTGCGGCTTAGGCAAAGGGATACGCTTACCATCGGTGGTCTGATTATATTGAGTAAACACCAGATTCCATATTTCCGAAAAGCGACCACATTCGCAGTTTGGTTTGCATTCAGGTCTGCCACAGCCAAATTCCTCACCAAGGTCGTAATGAATTTCGCTGCAAGGTCCACAAGGTCCCGAGCCGCCGGTGGGTCCCCAGAAATTATCTTCGTCGCCAAACCGCAATATTCTCTCCGCAGGAATACCCGCTTGCCGCCAATAATCAAAAGCCTCGTCATCATCAAGGTAAATAGTTATCCACAATCGCTCCCTGGGTAGCTTCAACCATTCGGTGACAAATTCCCAGGCCCAGGAAATAGCCTCTTCCTTGAAATAATCGCCGATGCTGAAATTTCCCAGCATCTCAAAGAAGGTGAGATGCTTGCTATCGCCGACCAAATCTATATCGGTAGTGCGAAAACACTTTTGGCAAGAAGCTAGCCGCGGTCCTGGTGGCTTTTGTAATCCTAAGAAATATGGCTTAATCTGCACCATACCGGCGGTGGTCAATAGCAAGGTGGTGTCCTTGTGGGGAATTAAAGATGAGCTGGGAATAACCCTGTGTGCCTTTTGCTTAAAAAAGCTTAAAAAGACTTCCCTGACATCGTCGCTAGTCACTTTTCCATTGCCTTCAATTCCACAAATTGAGGCTAGCCAGTAGGTATGTTAGCATAAACATTTATATGGAACAAAAACAGATCAGGAACTTCTGCATCATCGCTCATATTGACCACGGCAAGTCGACTCTGGTCGACCGCCTCCTGGAAGTAACCAAAACTATACCCCAACGGCAAATGCAGGAACAATTCTTAGACCAAATGGAACTGGAGAGGGAAAGGAGAATCACTATCAAAGCCAAGGCGGTGCGTATGAACTATAAGGCGCCCAATGGTCAAGAATACCAACTAAATCTGATTGATACACCGGGACATGTTGATTTTACCTATGAAGTGTCGCGCAGTTTAGCTGCTGTGGAAGGCGCTATTCTGGTAGTCGACGCCTCTCAAGGAATCCAGGCCCAAACTCTGGCTAACGTGTCAATTGCTATGGAGCACAACCTCCATCTTATTCCGGTGATTAACAAGATTGACCTGCCTAACGCTCAACCAGGCGAGGTAGCTGAAGCACTGGAACAGGTTTTAGGATTCGATGAAGGGGAAATTATCTTCGCTTCAGCCAAGGAAGGCAAAGGGATAGGTAAAGTTATGCAAGCTATCATCGAGAGGATACCATCACCGCAGAGAAATCAAGATGCTCCGCTAAGGGCGTTAATCTTCGACTCTAAATATGACGCCTATAAGGGCGTTGTTGCCTTCATCAGAATTGTTGATGGCAATATTTCAGCGGGTGAGCAATTGAAACTAATGTCCACAGGTAAACCGTCCGAAGCATTAGAAGTCGGCATTTTCAAGCCTGAAATGCTCCCACTACCAGTTTTAAACGCCGGAGAGGTCGGTTATATCGCTACAGGGCTAAAGAATGCTAGTGATTGCCGTGTAGGTGACACAATCACTTCAGGCCTTAATTCTGCTTCTCAAGCCCTACCAGGCTACCGCCCAACAAAGCCAATGGTCTTTGCCGGACTTTATCCTATAGAAGTAAAGGATTACCGCAACCTCCGTGACGCATTGGATAAACTGAGGCTAAGCGATGCTTCACTATCCTATGAACCAGAGAGCAGCAATGCACTGGGCTCAGGATTTCGCTGCGGATTCCTGGGCCTATTGCACATGGATATTGTCCGAGAGCGCCTGGAAAGAGAATATGGGTTAAGGATATTGATTACCGCACCCAGCATAGCATATCAATTACATAAGAAGGATGGCACAACAGTCATGGTAGATAATCCAGCAAGGCTGCCGCCATCCTACGAAGTCGAGGAAATTGACGAACCCTGGATATCCGCCAGCATTATTACTCCAAACAAGTATATTGGCACTTTGATGGAGTTGTTACCATTGTATAAAGGACAATTCCAACAAATGGAATATTTAAGAGAAAACAAAGAAGAAGGCGACTCCATTTGGAAGCAATCCATACTAAAGTATAACATGCCACTAAGTGCTATTCTGGCTGACTTTCACGATCGTCTCAAATCATGCACACAAGGTTATGCCTCTTTAGACTACACTTTTAGTGACTATCACCCGGTACATTTAGCAAAACTGGAAATTCTAGTTAACAACCAATCTATCGATGCGTTATCTCGTATCGTCTATGCTGATCAATCCTTCGCTGAAGGGAGAGCATTGGTTAAAAAGCTTAGAGAGCTTATCCCGAGACAGCTATTTGATGTAGCCATCCAAGCAGCGGTTGACGGGAAAATAATCGCTCGAGAAACTGTTAAGGCACTGAGAAAAAATGTGCTCGCTAAATGCTATGGGGGCGATGTCACACGCAAACGGAAGCTCCTGGAAAAACAAGCCGAGGGCAAAAAACGATTAAAGAGGGTAGGGAAAGTCGAAATCCCTGAGGAAGCCTTCATGACAATGCTAAAAAGGGATTAAACTTGGTAATTTATTCAATTTTTGTGCTCAAACTATTGACATGCAAATTGTCGGTTTGTTATTCTGCTAGCTACAAAACTAATAAAGGAGGGAGGTTAAAATATGGCCACAGCTTATTGTGTAAAGTGTCGACGGAAGGTTGACATTAAGAACCCAAGAAACGTTACCCTTAAAAATGGGCGCCCGGCAGTACAAGGTGTTTGCCCCAGATGCGGTACAAAGGTATTCCGCATCGGCAAAGGCTAAACAGAGTTACTTATCCCGCTCTGGGAAGTTTAAGCTTTGTTTAAAAGAGGGCGGAGGTTCCCTCCGCCCTAAGCTTATCGGCTTAGAAGGAGAGGGGTTATGTGCCCCTCTATATGTTTGTGTTTTTGCTACACTGTATTTGTATCTTAATATCTATCATTACTTTTGGATTTAAGGTAGATTTGCTGCTGCCTTGGATTTTATTGAACTAAGCACTGAGTTGGTATACCAGAAGGATGAGCTTTGGCCGTAAGCATTACAATTTACGGTGGTGCAGGAACAATCGGCGGAAACAAGATTTTACTTGAAACCGATGACACTACCGTAGCTTTTGATTTCGGCATTAATTACAGCCTCTGGTCTCAATACTTTGAAGAATATTTAAAACCCCGAACTGCGAGAGGGGTAGTTGATTTATTTGAAATCGGTCTTCTTCCTCCCCTCAAAGGCATATATCGCAAAGACCTTGCACCCTCCTGGGAAAACATATGGGATAGAGTAAGTCTAAATACCAGGGTTAGAGAAATACATCTGGATGCTGTGCTACTCTCCCATGCTCACCTTGACCATAGCGGCCACATATCTTTTTTACACCACGATATTCCCATTGTCTGTAGCACAACCACCGCATTTCTGGTTAAGGCAATCCAGGATTCAAGTAGAGGAGACTTTGAAAAAGAGGTATGCTATGCCATTCCCCGGGAGGAACAAGATCATCGATTCACTCCCGGGGATTATCAGCAATATCGTTCGATTCAAAGACAATTTTGCTTCACTGACGCAAAACTACTACCCACCGAAGCCAGTAAATTCTGGCAAAAATCTCCTACCCGCAGGAAGATAGAGTCCAAGCGGCCAATAACCACTACCACGATTGGCAATCTGGCAATCAGGAGTTTTCCCGTTGACCACTCTATATATGGAGCAACTGCCTTTGCTGTCAAGACAAGCCAGGGTTGGGTAGTTTATACCGGTGACCTGCGTCTCCATGGCAAGATGGGACATTTGACCAGGAAATTTATCAGCGAGGCAAAGGCTCTTCATCCAATCGTGCTACTATGCGAAGGAACAAACATCAAAGAAGAAGGCAGCAATATTACAGAAGAAATGGTTCTTAACAATGCACTCAGCAAGGTATTAGAAGCCCAAGGCAAGCTGGTAATAGCCGATTTTGGTCCCAGAAACCTGGAAAGGCTGTTCACGTTCAAAGAGGTCGCCAGGCAATGCAATCGAAAGCTGGTAATACTGCCTAGAGATGCCTATCTGTTACAATCCCTGCACCTGGTAATGGAAGAAGTTCCTGACCCCGTTGAAGACGAGACAATTACTTTATACACAGAAGCAAGAAGTGCTATGGATTGGGAGAAGCATTTATACACTCAGTACAGGAAAAAGGGGAAATGTGTCCACCCCGATGATATTAGACGATCTCAAGGGGATTATATCCTCTGTTTCAGTTTTTGGGATATTAACAAATTAATTGATATTTGTCCTGGTGAAGGTGGCATTTATATTTACTCCTCAAGCGAGGCATTCGATGAAGAGCAACGCATTGATGTCAAGAGATTGAAACAGTGGCTTACACATTTCAAGCTCCTACCCGTGGGTATTCCCAGCGCAAAAACAGGCAAAGTGGCAACAAGTGAACAAGGCTTTCACAGTTCAGGACACGCTTCAGGCCCGGAGTTACTAGAGCTCATGGAGGCTATAAATCCAGATGTTATTATCCCAATACATACGGAACATCCCAGATTCTTTGCCAGTAAACTCAGTTCCACTATGCAAGTCCGCATACCGAAAATCGGAGTGCCAATCAAGCTCTAACCTTTAACCAAGAGTTGCACTTTAAACAATTCTATGATAAATGTAGGGTTAGTTATGGCTGAGATATTCACTATAGGGTGGCTTAAGGATAGCGGTATCAGCATTCTAATCATCATTGCTATTGCTGCTGTTATCTACTTTGTGCTGCGCCGTTTCATTCCACCGATAATCAAGAGGACAGTGGCACAACGTATGAAAGGAGAACTTGAAGAAGAGATAAAACAGAGAAGCAACACCCTATCTTCAGTATTAATAAGAATAGGCTTAATCATAATCGTAATTTTCGCTCTATTCACCATTCTTCCCGAGTTCGGAATAAACATCACTGCGATGTTAGCCGGGCTTGGCGTTATAGGTATCGCTGTCGGCTTCGGCGCTCAAAGCTTAATCAGAGATTACCTCAGTGGTATTTTTATCTTGCTAGAGAACCAATATGATGTTGGTGATGTGGTTAGAGTTGCCGGCATTGCTGGCTTCGTAGAGGAAATAGGTCTACGCCGCACTGTTCTCAGAGACCTGGATGGTATAGTTCATTCCGTTCCCAATGGTGAAATTAAAACAGCCAGTAATTTTACCAAGGGGTACTCCAGAGTAAACCTGAATATCTCGGTGGCTTATGGAGAAGACCTTGATCATGTTATCAACGTCACAAATGAAGTATGCCAGGAAATGGCTAAGGACCCTAAATGGAAGGCAGACTTTATCACCACGCCACAGGTGCTCAGAGTAGATAATCTCGGGGATTCCGGCATTGACATCAAAATACTGGGGGATACCAAACCAATAAAGCAATGGGCTGTGATGGGCGAGTTAAGACTCCGTCTTAAGAGAACATTCGATGCTGAGGGGATTGAGATTCCATGGCCACATACCAAAGTTTACTTTGGCAACGCTATCCCCGAAATGGAAGAGGCTAAGCAGCCATCCCAAAAAGCCACAGCTACTAGGAAGAGTAAGAAGACATCTTAATGTCTTTCTACAACGTTGTTAGCGTGTGTCCTTTTGCTACGGCACAACTCGGCTATTAATAGCTCGAGAGCAATCCGGTCACTATATCTACCCGTCTTAATATCTATATCGGTCTCTAACAGCCTGCCGTATGCCCGCTTTATACGCTCAAAGCTATATGATTTAGCCTGGTCAAGCGTCTTATCCAAAGCGTAACTTTTCAAGCCCAATTTAGCCTGGATTTGAGGTGGTGACAATCGCGAACTCAATTCCTTAGTTTGTACTATCAAACGAAGTTGCCTGGTAATCATGACTAAGACATAAGCGGACGAAGCTCCTTCTTGATACAATCGATGAAGTATCCTGTGAGCTACTTCGGGTCGTCTTTCAAGCACAGCATCTACCAAAGCAAAGATATTGGCTTCCTGTGCATAGCTTACCAATTGTCTGACATCATTCTCCTCGATGCTGCGCCCTTGCGCATAAAGGAGAAGTTTATCGATTTCGTTGCTCATCGCCCATAGGTTCCCACCGATAAGCTGAGCAAGCAAGTCTGCTGCTTCAGGTGTAATAGCGCCGTTCTTTCCAGTCACCCATTGTTGTATCCAGGTCGTTAACCTTTTGCTTCGCAGCAGGGAGAAAACCCTCGATTTAGCCAATGGTGAAAGCTCCTTCAATAACGGGTTTTGTTTGCTTAATTTACCATCAATTAACACTAACACCGTAGTTGGCGCTCTTTGTTCAATGCAGCAACGAAGATCCTTCCATTCTCCCAGCCCACCGTCAGCTTCAGCAATAGCACCGCCACGATGTAACTTGCTTGCCCTTGCCTCAAAATGCTTGAGCAAACCCTTAACCACCACTAACCGATATGGCGCTAGGAAGGGAACAGTGTCGCAATTATACCTGAGCTCGTTTAAAGTCAAATGTTCACCGTCCAAGCTCATAGTGTTGACTGCCAGCGTTCCCGCATCACCTAATCCTTCCTTGATCTCACCCAAAGCCTGGTGAATGGAGAAATCGTCCTCCCCATAAAGGATATAGAACATCTTTTATATTTTATCATGGCATTGATTACTTCTGTTATCAAGTTGAAGCCCAAGGTTGTGGTAAAATGTGGATATGAAAATTGCCATTACAGGCTTGCCCAAAAGTGGAAAAACAACTATTTTTAACGCTTTGACCAAAGGCAAGGCTGAGATCACCGCTTATTCTTCATCGCTGACACCTAATGTAGGGATAACCAGGGTATCCGATTCACGGTTAGAGGTACTTCAAAATATGTTCCAGCCTAAGAAAACCGTTCCAGCTGAGGTTACTTATGTGGATATTGCCGGCTTCTCTAAATCTTCACACCGTGGTGGAGGAATAGAAGGAGAATTTCTAAATTACCTGACTACTGCTGATGCTTTGCTTCAAGTAGTTCGCGCTTTTGAAGACGAAAACCTTCCACATCCTGAAGGAAGCATAGACCCTCAGCGAGATATAGCTAACTTAGATTTAGAGCTTGCCTTTTCCGATTTGACGATAATTGAAAGGAGACTGGTAAAACTGGAAGAGGCTCTAAAAGGAGCTAAAGCTTCAGAGCGTGAAGCATATTTGAAGGAACAACACTTGCTACAGAAAATAAAATCGGGGCTGGAAAAGGATCTACCTATAAGGCAACAAGATATCACTAAAGAGGAGCTAAAGGCATTATCCAACTACCAATTTCTCACAGTTAAACCAATGATGGTTATTCTCAACATTGGGGAGGAACAAATACCGCAAGCCACATTGCTGGAAAACGAGCTGGATTCTGTCTACTCTCAATTTGCTATAGTAGCCTTGTGCGGAAAGCTGGAAATGGAATTAGCTCAACTCAACGACGCCGAAGCTGCGGAATTTCGTGAATCGATGGGGCTAACTACCTCCGCAGTCGATCGAATTATCGATCTTTCTTACCACCTTCTAGGATTCATTTCTTTTTTCACCACAGCCTCTGCTGAGTTAAAGGCCTGGACTATCCCCGGTGGTACATTAGCGGTGAAGGCAGCCGGTAAAATCCACTCGGACATGGAAAGAGGATTCATCCGAGCTGAGGTAATCAGCTACAATGATTTACAGAAGTGCGGCAGCCTAGCTGAGGCAAGGAAAAGAGGCATGCTCAGAACAGAGGGCAAGAACTATCCTGTCAAGGATGGAGACGTAGTTACTTTCCTGTTTAATGTTTGATGAAGAATCCTGTTTACCTTCGCGTTTTTAAGGAACGACCGTTTGGAAAAACTGACTTTGAAGTGTACCATTTTTGTGGAAATCCAGCATAAGGAGTAAGAACATGTGTGAGTTATGTGAAAAATATGGAGATAACGGTGGTCGGTGGTATCTGAATCCACAGAATTATGCCAGGCCGTTATACAAGAAAGTGGAGAAGGGAGGGGAAAAAGAACCAATGATACTGGCTGAGCTCCAGGGGGCTTTTTACTATAAACCACTGGTAGAGCTAAAAGATAACCGTGAAGCTTTTGAAAAGATGCGAGAAGGATACTCAAAGTTCCATGAAACAATGGGAGGACAGGTCGTATCCCTGGAGGATGCCAAGAAAATGGTTGAGATAGCTCAGCCAATAGCCAGGATGGATTGCATCTGCAGGAGGCTTACGCGAGCGACCTTAGAGGATGGGGAGCAGCGCCCCCGTACCTGTCTTGGGTTAGGTGTTGGAATGTTTCGATGGGAGGAATGGCCAGAGAGGTACAAAGGTGGCGTGGAGTTTCTCTCCACTGAAGAGGCAAAAAAACATATTGAACACTGGCATAAGCGAGGAATGGTCATAACAATAATGACCTTCGGCACCCCCTACATTGGTGGTATTTGCCTTTGTGATTATCCTGATTGTCTTGCTATAAGGATGAGGTTGGACTACGGAATAAAGCCCATGTTGCTAAAAGGGCATCAAGTAGCAAAGGTAAATTATGAGGAGTGCACAGGATGTGGGGAGTGTGTACAACGATGCCAATTTGGGGCTATAAAAATGGAAGTTACCACGAAAAAGTCCAATATCGATATGACGCGTTGCTTCGGTTGTGGGGTGTGTGCCTACGCCTGCCCGCAAGATGCCATAATCCTTGTTGACCGTGAGAAGCTCCCGGCTTTAAAGGAGGAATGGTAAGGTGATACCTCAAATCGAGATAGATAAAAATAAGTGTCTTACCCCCTACGAGTGTAAAAAATGCCTTCAAATTTGTCCTCAGGCTGTTTTTGCAGTCGCTCCCACCAAAGTCGAGCGTTTCAAGGAAACCGCTCCCGAGGACTACGAGGTTCAAGCGATATTTAAGGATAAATGCGTATTATGCATGGATTGCGTTAAAGTGTGCCCCACCGGGGCAATAAAAATAAAGGTTAGGAGTAACTAAATGGAGAACTATAACCTCGAGCTTGATGAGGAAATGATAAACGAGCTGTCAGAGGAATTTGCCCCCATGAATTTTGTGAAGACATTAAAATTATCGGAGCCTCATTCTATTGAAGATGCAAAAGCCTCTTTAGAACAATACGGCAGAGAATTAGCCCGTAAGAGCATCGAAAAGGGCGAGAAAAGGATTGATAGAGTTTACCACGTTATGAAAAAGGCCATAGAAAAAACAGGTGAAATGAAATTCCCCTTCATCCTGCAAAGGTACCTCGAAATAGCATACTTGAGCATTCAACCATTTAAGAGGCTAAGGATAGTCGCCAATAGCTCGAAAATTCTCTCCTACAGGCTTAATGAATGTAGCCTCTATAAGGCTATAGAGGAAGAATACGGGAAGGAAGCAGCGGGTAAAATGGTATGTAAATCGGCTTGCTTTGCGCTCATAGAGGAAATACTCTCTCACTTCGACTTCGATATCAAACCCTCATTAGAAGCTAGCATGGCAGAGGACGGGAAGTGCCAGTTCAAAATTGAGCGGTAGCTCAGCAATTTGTGAGGCTGACAAGACAAACGAGTGCATCCTTTATCATGAAGTGAGCTAAAACCCTAGCTTCAAGGTTACTATCTCAAAAGGCTTCACTTTCATTTTTAGCGTATTACCAGATGGTTTCAGCTCAAATTCTTCATGCTCCAGCAAATCGACCACCACTACCCTTTTAATGTCACGGAATAGTTCGAGCTCAGCCATCGTTTCCTCCCCCTTTGATTCAAAGAACCGTAATATCACCTCATCGCTGTCCTCGGCTTTCTTGAAAGCTGACAAAATAAGGTTATCGGGCCTCAACTCGAGAAAAGACTGCCCTCGCTGTATTCCCTCACCGAGACATATTTGTGAAGCTATTAAAGAGTAGTTAAATTCATCTGCCTTCCTGAAAGAATTCGCCTCTTTCCAGTCCCCGGCGTGTGGATATAGAGCGTACTCATAAGCATATGACCCGATTTCCGTAGCCTTAGGTGTAGGCACAAATGGTCCACTTTCACCATCTGCCGAAAGGGTAGACACGCTTCTAAGCAGGGTAAGATAAACATAGCCTTCCCCCATCTCATTTATAGGTATTCCCTTGCCGAAGAAGGTTACACCTCTATCCCTACCACTGCAATCAACCCAACTCAAGGAGGGAACTTTAAAAGACACACCAGATATGAACCTCCCTGGTTCCCCTATGACACCAAATTGCGTTGCGCGGGAATAATTCGGCTGCATTATTCTAGTATCGAATCTATTCCTGATGCGCACGTCAGGGTGCTTATTGTTAATTCGGAGAGTAAAGTCAATTCTGGGGATATCCCGATACACGGTGATTTCCTTATATACCTCAATGCTTTTATGTCTATAAAGGAGGGGTTTATATTTTTCACGCAGCCTATAAGGCCATATAAGACTATAGTATGCATCTTGAAAAGTTATCCTGGCTCTCTGGTTATTGACCTCTATATTGAAACTGACAGGTTTGAAATCCCCAAAGCGAATCCCTTCACCACCTTCAGTGTGTATCGGCCTTTCCAATCTACTGTGATGGAAGTAAAGATCTCCTATCTCGTCATCAATGATGAGTTCATTACCTCTTATTAATAGCTTCCCATTGTTATCATAAACTTCGACAATTCCGGTTTTATCATCTACCCACAGGGTGAAGAAGGGAGTGACTAATTTGTTTCCTTTTGCCTCTATTTTACCGGTAGGCTTCTTAGTCCTCTCAATTATGTCATAAATCTTATAACCCAAAGGTGGTACCTTAGCCATGAAGCCCAGCTTGGCTTTGGTAAAGACACCACCGCTAGCCTTTTCAATCTCTAATACCTGACATTCTATCTCGTCATCGCCGTCCTTCAACCCAGGCTCGTTTATGCCACTGGAATTAGCATCAAGCTCCACCCCAACCCAATCAGTCACCGACCAGGGGAAGACATTAAAAACTACCACTTTGCTTGAGCCATTTTCTTGCTCTGCGATGATATATTCCTTACATTCATTGATTACCTCGCCTAACTCCTGCCTCATAGAATTAAAGTAGCCTTCTACCTCATCATAAATTTCATCCACGCTACATCCGTTTATTACGTCGTGGAAGGCAATGAAAAGAAGCTTCTCCCAATTCCGCCTCATAACTTCACCGGGGTATTGTCTCCCCAGCAACCAAGCTATAGTAGCAAGTCCTTCAGCAGTTACAATTAATCTCTCACATTCTCTGGTGCCCAACATTACCCACACCCTGCTGGAGGACACATCGGGGAAAACCTTCGCGACTTCGTCATCGTACATTTCACCGTCTATCACCTCGAATTCCTTCCCTTGTTGTTCTAAAGCGGTAAAAAATTCGCTTGGGATGGCTATTTTCATAGAGCTATCCCTATGGGTCTTATTCCAACTATCAACTGCATCAAGTATTTCTTCCTGAGGAGGGATCGATCCGCTACCCGAAGGCATGAGTATTTGCGAAGTGGCTGCAACTTCGCTGAGAGTACTAAACGATTGCTCCAGCTTATCCACATATAATCCTGCTCTATAACCTAGAGGCATCCAGTGAGACAGGATAGTTGTTCCGTCTAAGCCTCTCCACAAAAACTCGCTTACTCGATTTCCCACGCTTTTCCCCAAACCTCTTCTAAAGGCAAGCCAGTTGTATCCTGCTTTCTTGTAAATTTGGGGCAATTGAGCATTTAAGCCAAAGTTGTCGGATGCCCAAGCTACAGGAATATCCACGCCAAATTTTTCCTTGGCATACCTCTTCCCGAGGAGGATCTCCCTTATCAATACTTCACCAACGGGACGCATAGTATCCGGCATAAGCCATTGACCATCAACGATTTCCAGCTTTCCCTTCTGGATCATTTCCTTCAATCCAGACCATAACTCTGGATTTCTCTCCTCGAAAGCTCTCAACAAAAAACATTGTTCTATACAGAACTTAAATTCCGATTTCCTCATAAGTTCAAGAGCTTCGGAATAGATAAGCTCATTTATCTGGTAGTAATCATCCTTGGTGAAAGCCCAGGCTACATCGAAATGAGTATGGGGCACTAAATATATCGTTTGCATTTCAACCTCCGAATATCTCTTTTATTGCTCTGCTCCACCCCTCAGGTCCAATTCCTTGAACCTTGCGCAAATTAGGCAGCTCTATATTCTCCCAGCCACTATCCTTTTTTTGCACTAGGATTGGTATATCAACTGTAGAAAGCATCGGCAAATCATTCAGGCTATCACCTAGTCCAATGGTCTCTATTTCACCCCACATCTCACGATATAACCCAGTCACAATGTTTACCGCTTTACCTTTATCATTCTCTCCCATAACACCGTAAAACCGTCCCCCATGCGTCCAGTTAAGGCCGGCCTGCTTAACCTTCTGTAAGAACTCATCTATCTCCCCGGCGGTAATGTGAGATTGCTTCGCTTCGCTCTCAATGACAACCGTCTCATCATACTCCCGTTGTTTAGCTAATTTAGCAGAGTCGATATCTAAACCAGTTTCCTCAGCTACTTCCTCATCACTCATATCGCCAAAGCCTCTAAAGCGAAATCCACTCTCTTCTCTCACCTTACTCAGCAATTGTCTGACCTTCTTATAAGAAGTGCCTAACTCAATGACCAATAGCTCATTGACACTTTTGTGGTACTCAAACGAAAACGGGAAGTAACCTCGCGGTATAAAGATGGCGCCCCCGTTTTCTACCATGAAAGGATGAAAAATTTCCAATTTACGACGGTATACCTCTTGTTCTGCTCTGGTCTTCGCTGAGCAAAATATCAATGGTACACCAATTTCTTTGAGTCGGTTTATGCCAGCAAGAGATTTTTCATATGAATAAGTAACCAAGTCGAGAAGGGTGCCATCTAAGTCAGTGAATACAATTTGCCTCATCTTTAGCAGTTAAACAACCTCGTTCGGTTGAATTGAAGCGCCTCTGGGTAATTTGCTGCCCTCTTTGACTCTCACCCTGTCACCTAAAACACAGTTATCCAAAATTTCGCTTCGCTGTTCAATGTGGCAATTAGAAGCAATAATACAATTCCTGAGCTTCACTTCTTTACCAACTTTGCAGTTTTGCCACAACACCACTCCTTCTACTATAGCTCCCTGCCCTATTTGGCAGCCAGGACCGATAACGGCAGGGCCTTTTATTACCGAATCTTTATCAATAAAGCAGCTTTCACCAATTATTGCTGGACCCTCGATTTGAGCTGAAGGGTGAACAAAACTCTCTCCATCAAGTTTTACATCCTTATCGCTAACATAACGATGGAGTAGGTCACGATTCAGCCTCAAGTATTTCTCCGGTGTGCCAATATCAATCCAATAGGATTCAAATGAATAGCCGTAGACAGCTCCCCCTTTTCCCAGAAGCGGAGGGAAAACATCGTGTTCGAATGAGAAAGAAGTATTGCAGGCAACATAACCCAAAATATCAGGCTCCAGAACGTAGACGCCAGCATTAATAATGTTGGTGGTCACTTCACCTCGACGTGGTTTCTCTATAAAATGCTTTACTCTGCTCTGTCCGTCAGTCTCCACTACTCCGTAGATAGTGGGATTTTCCACTGGCGTCAAGGCTATTGTGGCAATAGACTTTCTTTCACAGTGAAAATTTATCATGGCAGTTAAATCAAGGGCAGTGAAAATATCACCATTTAAGACAATGAAGGATTCATCCAACAATTTTTCAGCATTTTTTACTGCTCCCGCAGTTCCCAATGGAAAATCCTCCACAGAATAGGTTAACTTCACACCAAATCCACTACCATCACCGAAGTAAGCCTGCACTTGTTCAGATAGTTGCCCCATCGCAAGTATTATGTCAACAATCTTGTGTTTCTTAAGATAATTGATAAGGTGTTCCAGAAAGGGACGATTCAACACAGGAACCATTGTTTTAGGAGTATTATAGGTAAGTGGGCGTAACCTGGTTCCTTCTCCACCAACTAAGATAAGCGCCTTCATGAGCTTTTCACTTTCGCCAAGTTTACCTTGCCCCAATTACATGGGTCAACGCTTTTGTTCATCAAGGCTTACTCCACAATTTTGCGTTACCCGAGTCACCCTGTTAAAATAGCCCTCACTTGTCGCTCTTCGGAATGAAAATAATATGAGTCAATTAGTTGGCGTTTTCAGCCAGAATGGTAGCGAAGGAAGAGATAAATTAACTACCATGCTGGAAGCCTTCCACCCTCAACATGCTACTAAAGCTAATTCCGGTAGCAATGAACACCAGTGGTTACTCAGTTCATCCTTTGAAAATGTAACTGGCAACACCGCCTTAGCTGAACTATTTTCACCTATCGACATAAAAAATCTGGAATATCCTTATTTAGATTACGGCGATAACCTGGTGTTGATGTTTGATGGTCAGTTTTATAACCCATCTCCAACAATATCTGAGCTCCCTCACAATCGTCGCCTGACGGAGAACGCTAGTGCCGAGGGGCTAGTTCATCTAGTGAAACAACACCGCGGCAACCTTGAACAAAAGATAAAGAAAGCGTTAAGGGACCTGGACGGGAATTATGCTTTGGTGGCTAGCAACGCTGACCAAACAGTGGTAATGCGGGACCTTTTAGGCACAAAACCCCTCTATATTGCTAAAGATGACAATTTTTCAGCTTTTGCATCCAATAAAAAAGCTTTGTGGAGAATAGGGTTAAGCAATGTCATGCCTCTGCGAGCGAGCATGCTCGCTGTATTTAATCAAAACGGCATTAGAATCAAGAAGGCCTTTCTTCTCAGCAAAAGTGGGATTGAAATAAAGGACCTGGAGCAAGCTGTAAATTACTACCATGAAGCTATTTGTTCATCGGTGCGAAAAAGGGTAACGGATGTAGATAAAGTTGGTGTGTTGTTATCCGGAGGTGTGGATAGCTGCTTGATCGCAAAATTGGTGTCGGATATTGCTTCCTTCAATGGAATAAGGGTGACTGCCTACACCGCTGGCTTTGCTGACTCTCCTGATATGGTCCTGGTCAAGCGATTCGCCAAGAAGATGGGACTTGACTACAGGGTAAAGGTGTTAAGCATCGACGATGTCCAGAGATACATCCCTAAAGTTATCAATGCGGTGGAGGAAAGAGATTTTATTCAAATTGAAGCCGGTATCGCTATTTATGCCGCGCTCGATATGGCCAGTCAAGATGGCATAAAGGTCATCTTCTCAGGGCAAGGAGCAGATGAACTATGGGGTGGATATAGCTGGTACCCCGATGTCTTAGGCAAGGATGGGCGTCAAGAACTCTCCCGAAGGATGTGGGATGATTTCACCATGGCTGATGTAGAGACTCTGGACCGGGAAAATAAGATAGCTAAGGCGCACGAGGTGGAAATGATGTTTCCTTATCTTGATTCGGAAGTAGTGAAATTAGCTATGAGTGTAGCCCCCGAGCTGAAAGTGACTTCTAAGAATGACCGAATAGGAAAGCATCCCCACCGCCAGCTTGCCAAAAAAATAGGGGTCCCCAGTAAATATGCTGACAGAAACAAGGAAGCCGCTCAACACGGCAGTGGTATCCACAACATACTAGACACAATAGCCAAGAGGAATGGCTTTAATGCCGATTTAGTCAACAAAATCGGTTACGCCAGCAGTAAAATAACTACCAAGAAGATGGGTAGTTCCTCACGATATGGCTACCGATATGCCAGGAGTGCTATCTGGCAAATACCCGAACATGTACAGCTTTATTTAGATATCACAGCATATAACGAGGAGATGCTTAACAAGCTGGAAAAGGAGAAAATACAATCTTTCGCAGATAAGATATGAATCCCTTATTCCTCATGTAAGGCATAAAGCGCACTGAGGTGCTCTTTTATAGCATTTATAAACTTCGCGCTGTCTATTTTACCTATTGGAGCATTGAAATGCGGGAGAGGTGGTTTTTCCCTACTATTTAAAGCCCCCTGGTTGACTAGTTCTCTTAAGATAAGCTTTTTTGTCCCTTCCTCACAAAGCGGCGAATGGTAAATAGTAGCTAGCCCCTCAATCAACATGTGCTTGAGATGCTGTATTCCCTTCTCCTCGTGCATATGAGGGTTCCTGGTCTCGATTTGAAATAAGTCTACACCATGCTCTACAGCCTCATGGTCTATCCCGGGTGGTATGCCACCAAAACTTTCGAAGAGGTATACCAGCTCACCAGGTTCCACAGCATACCCAGAGGCATAAGGCAGAAGCTCAGCAAGCTTCATACTTATAGCATGCTCCCCAGCATTTGCTGTCTTTATCACCTCAGTTTCAAAGTCCGTTTTGGAGAAAATCAAATCATTCAAACACTTGTTCGTCGTTTCTGACACTCTTCCCCATTTCTTAAAGTATATCCCGCCTGAGATTTTAGGCTTATAATGCCATAATATTCTCACCATACTGTAAGGAGACCGAGCTAAGCTAAAACCAGCAGCGAAATTCCTGACATATTCTAATACCGCGCCAGGGAAATAGTTGTCAGCATCAACAAAGCCAACATATTCTTTCCTTGCCACTTTGGCCATAAGTAAGCCTATTACCATAGCCTCACTTTTGCCATCCCGTATTAGCCCATCCTCTCCTAAGATGTCATCGTATCCTGCCTGCCTGACGGCATCAGCAATGATAGGGTCTTTTTGATGCACAATAAAGGCATTGCGCATTGTGTAGCGACAAATTTGATTCAGAGCATCCTTTTCCATCCTAAATCTATCAATTTTCCCCCTCTGGCTGTTCGATACCACTATAACCAGGCAATCATGTGGCACGCCACTAATCACACCTTCAAATAATTTCAGCTTTTCATCTTTGGTTGGAACGACCACCGCCATCCTATCTTCGAAGGATTTGATGGTATCTTCATTTATTTTCATCACCCACATGGCACAATTTGCAGGCAGCTCACTTCTAAATCCCGAATCTAATGAAATAACCCGTTGTACCCTATTTATCCTTATCGCACCAAAACGCTCAGTATATGTCGGACTTTCAATAAACATTTTGCCTCCACTAAAAAGAAGATAATATCAAAGTTAACTATCCACCAAATAAATTATACACAGGATAACTCGAGTATCAAAATCAAGTAAATGCCTTGTCACATAATAGCAAGTTTCTAATCATGTTAATTAGAACAACTGAGATTACGGGAAAACTGAATACCATAGCCCGATCAGAAGTTAACAGTTGGCTTTGAGAGAATTTCAGCGTATAATTAATCAGGTCGTTCAGCAACAATAGCAAATCGTCCTTAACGACAATGAATGTGGGTGTATGCCAAGTACAACTTCGCCTTCCTGAGAATCAATCTCTTAAAGGTAAACGTCGGGTGATTAAATCTATGATCACCCGGTTACGCAATAAGTTTAATATCGCCGTGGCTGAGGTTGACAATCAAGGTTCCTGGCAACTAGCTACCCTGGGACTCACCTGCGTTAGCAACCATAGAAGTTACGATGACGAAATTCTGTCTAATGCAATTAGATTTATCTCTCAAAACTACCCTGAACTAGAATTACTGGGTTCAAAGATAGAAATTTTCTCAGCTCCATAAAGGGCTGATGGATGCTATTGCTTTTCTTCATCACCTTAAAAATCTCCCCAACTACAGGCAGCAATTGGTTCACATCGAGCATATTACTTCGCAGGACACTATTTCAGATAAGCTAGACGAGTTGAACCTCAACCCTACCCTTAAACTACGTCTCACATCCCTGGGTATATCCTCACTTTACAGCCATCAAATAAAGGCATTAAATGCCATTCTCGCTGGCGAGAATGTAATAATAGCCACACCCAGCGCCAGTGGGAAAACCTTGTGTTACCATCTAGCCACGCTGGAGGCAATTTTAACCGACAAAAATAGCTGTGCGCTCTACCTTTTCCCTACCAAAGCCCTGGCTCAAGACCAATTATCCAGCCTGAAGGAAATAGCATGCCCGAATTTTCTTCCAGATGGTGCTATAGCCACATTTGATGGTGATACACCACAAACAGAAAGATCGCGGATAAAGAGGCAAGCCAGGATAGTGTTAACTAACCCGGATATGCTCCACCTTGCCATTTTACCCAATCATCAATCCTGGTACAGGTTATTTCGCCACCTCAGCTATATAGTGATTGACGAAGCTCACGTTTATCGGGGTGTTTTCGGCTCCCATACTGGCAATGTCATACGAAGATTGTGGCGGATTTGTGCTCTTTATGGCTCCAACCCGCAATTTATCTGCTGTTCGGCAACCATTGCCAACCCAAAAGAACACGCTCAGAATCTGATTGGGCTGCCATTCAAGGTAATTTCCGAGGATGGTTCGCCTCACGGAGAGAAATATTTTGCCTTTTGGAACCCACCGATTATCAATGAGGCTAACAGCACCAGACGTAGTCCCAACAGCGAGGCATCTTTCCTTCTCAGTCAGCTAATTACGAAAAATATCCGCAGCCTTGTTTTCACGCGCACTCGCAAGCTAACCGAGCTTATCTACATTTACACCCAGCAGCAGTTACCATCTTCCCTTAGCTCAAAAATCAGCCCATACCGGGCAGGTTACCTCCCAGAGACAAGACGCCAAATTGAACGCCAATTCTTCAACGGTGAGCTTCTCGGTTTAGTAGCCACAACAGCCCTGGAATTGGGCATAGACATCGGTGACCTGGAAGCAACTGTGCTCACGGGCTACCCTGGAAGTATCGCTAGCACCTGGCAACAAACAGGACGCAGCGGACGAACTACTGGCAGTTCTCTAAGCTTCCTTATTGCCTTAGATAACCCCCTTGATCAATACCTCATGCGGCATCCCGATTTCCTCTTCAGCAAGAACTTCGACAATGCCTTGATCAATCCTGAAAATCCGTACATCCTCCGACCTCATCTTCTATGCGCCGCCTGGGAGAAGCCTCTCAATAGTGGCGATAAAGACTTCTTTGGCAGTAACACTGAAATAGAAATGGACAGGCTAGTGCGTGAAGGCAAAATCAGGGAACGCAAGAATAAATGGTATCTTTCTCCGAGTATTTCTTACCCCGCCCAAGACATAAATATACGAGCGACATCGAAGCATAACTATACTGTGTTTGATATTTCACAAGGATGTATCTTAGAGACTGTAGAGGAAAGCGCTGCCTTTTCTCAAATACACCCTGGCGCTATCTATCTCCACCAGGGCGAGTCCTATCTCATAGTTGACCTTGACTTAAACACTCATACTGCCATGGCAACGCCAACGCAAGTTGATTACTACACTCAAGCTAAGGAAATCACCGACCTCCGAGTTACAAAGATAACCACAGAAAAAGAGCATAAAGGCATAAAAGTCTATCTGGGAAATGTAGATGTTACCACTACAGTAATTGGCTTTAAGAAAAAGAGGCAATTCACTGAAGAAGTTATTGGAGAGGAATCACTTGATCTACCACCACAGAACTTCCCTACCCAGGCTTTATGGTTTGATTTGCCACGCAGAGCGGTCGATAAGATAGCTGAAAGTGGGCTTGATTTTCACGGTGGCTTACATGCCTGTGAGCATGCCGCTATTGGTATACTTCCCTTATTCGCTCTCTGTGACCGAAATGATATTGGCGGCGTCTCTACTCCCTTTCATCCTGACACCGGGAAGACGCAGATTTTTATCTACGATGCCTATCCTGGCGGTATCGGCATTGCTGAGAAGGGATTTGAGATAATAACCCGATTATGGCAAGCCACTTTGAAGGTAATCGAGGAATGCCCCTGCTCCGATGGCTGTCCATCCTGTATCCAATCGCCAAAGTGCGGCAACAATAACCAGCCATTGGATAAGAAGGCAGCGCTGATAATACTTCAAGAACTGACTGCTTAGCGTAGAGCTAATTGTAACATTGCAGCATTTAGCAACCCCTTCCGCTATAATACCACCCGTGATTCAATATTCAATACAACTCTTGCAAGGTCAGGGCTATAAGGTTACCAAACCTCGGAGACAGGTGCTTGAGATTCTCAATAGAACGCAAAGACTGCTCTCACCTTACGACATACAAAGGCTTCTGCGCCGACAAGACAAGCACTTAAACCACGTTACCATCTACCGTATACTCGACCTGTTCTGCAGTCTCAATTTAGCCTATAAATTGTTATCTACCGGTGGATTTGTGAAATGCAGCTTAGGCAATAAAGAAGGTTGCCACCGCTTCATGGTCTGCCGTTGTTGTGGAGCTACCCAAGAATTTGTTGACCAACAATTGTGTCTCCAGGAGAGCAAGTCCACTCAAGACCTTGGGTTTCATACTGAATACCATTTCTCTGAATCCTCGGGGCTTTGTTCCGCTTGCTACAAGAAACAACTCCAAAAGCAGGAAAACGCTTAACCTCAATCCATTAAACAAAAGATGCTTAAGAGAATAGCCAAGGAACTCAGAAGACACGCTCCCTTCACTGCCATCGGAGCCCTTACTGGAATTACCATCATGATTATAATAATTTTCGGTGAGGTGCCTTCCCAAATCTCGCAGACTGCTTTCTACACCTTGCACCCAATCCATGTTGTATTGAGCGCGCTGGTAACCACGGCAATGTACGCCAAATACCGGAAAGCTAAAATTTGGGCAGTGATTTTAATCGGCTGGACAGGCTCAATCGGAATAGCCACTCTCAGCGATGCTATAATCCCCTACTTAGGAGGAGCGTTACTTCACACTGAGATGGCGTTCCATGTGCCCTTTATTGAAACCTCAAAAATGCCTGTTATTGGAATCGAGAAGTGGATAATAGTAAACTGTGCAGCACTCCTTGGCATCGCAGTGGGTTATTGGAAGCAAACAACCAAGATCCCACATTTCGGGCATGTATTGTTGAGCACCTGGGCATCGCTATTCTACTTCACCTCATTTGGAACAGCGAACTGGATTCCTCTCCTACCTTTCGTTTTTGTATTCCTATTCCTTGCTGTCTGGATTCCATGCTGCCTCAGCGACATAGTCTATCCACTGCTATTCATCAAAGAGCAGCCACAGTTACCCTTTCCCAACAAAAAACAATAATCAAAAATACGGTTCCAATGGTGATATTATACTTAATTTAGCAGTTTGCAGGAGATTACATTGTTTGAGCAAGGGGTAAAGCAAACTAAGGAAGCCTGGTTTGGCAAGATAGCTCATATTTTTGACCGGGGTTCGCTTGGCACAGAAATCTGGTATGAGCTGGAGGAATTGCTTGTTTCGGCTGATGTTGGCGTGGAAACTACGAACAAACTAACAGACACAGTCAAGCAACGAATGAAACTGGATAAGCTGACACAAGTCTCTCAAGTAAGGTCAGCTTTAAAGCAAGAGATGATAAATTTGCTAAACATCCCACCAAAGCCGATTAACGCTGACTCAGTGCCTCAAGTCATCCTGGTAGTAGGAGTGAATGGCTCGGGGAAAACCACCAGCATTGCCAAGCTGGCTTATGGTCTTACCTCGCAAGGGAAGCGAGTCATCCTGGCAGCCGCTGATACCTTCAGGGCAGCAGCTATAGACCAACTAAGGTATTGGGGGGAGAAAACTGGGGCTGAAGTTATTGCTCACCAGCCAGGTAGCGACCCCGGGGCAGTTGTCTTCGATGCTATCCAGGCAGCACACAGCCGCCATGCCCAAGTAGCTATTATTGATACCGCTGGTCGTCTCCACACCAAGTTTAACCTTATGGAAGAGCTCAAAAAAATCAAAAAAGTAGCCGGTAAGCTTGACACCACATCACCACACCAGGTTTTATTGGTATTGGATGCCACTACAGGACAGAACGGCTTAACTCAGGCAAAGTATTTTACTGAAGCTGTAGGTATAACCGGGATTTTCTTAGCTAAACTGGATAGCACCGCCAAAGGAGGAATAATATTCGCTATCTGCCATGAACTAAACATACCCATCGCTTATATCGGCACTGGTGAAAAATTGCAGGATATGGCCCCCTTTAATGCCGAAAGTTTCGTCAATGCTATTTTATCTTAGATTCATTTCCTGTATCATGATGGTTTAAGAATTTTGGCTACATTCTGTCATGGCTGCGATAAAGAGTACGATGGAAATTCAAATAAAAGACACAGTTGAGCAAGTGCAGAAAAAACTACCTTTAGAGGACGGCACCATGTACAGCCGAAGAAAGGGACTGGAGTCCCTTTCGGTATCTCCCTTACAGGATTATATTCCCATAGTGGGTGAGCAGCGGATAGAGACGCTAGAAAAACTTGCCCGTAAACTCAAGGGAATAAAGATGTTAGGGATTAACTCAACAGCGGTAGGTGGCGGCGTAGCTGAGATGCTTTACTCTCAAGTGCCATTCCTGAATGCGTTGGGGGTAGAGGACGAATGGAAAGTCATGCGTGGCACCAAGCCTTTCTACAAAGTGACAAAAACTATCCACAATCTTCTACAAGGCAAGAAGGGAATGCTCACTCTTGAAATGATAAGGACATATTACAATACTCTCAAGGAAAACGCTGACCTTTACTCCAAAGACCTTAGCGATTATAAGCCAGATATAGTAGTCGTGCATGATCCACAGCCGTTAGCTTTGGCTCGCTATTTAAAAAAGAGAGGACAGAAGTGGGTTTGGAGATCCCATATCGATGTGGAAGAAGAGACGTTGGAAGCTAATCCCACTTTATATGAGTTCATCACGTTCTGTGCTAATTTCTATGATGCTGCGATATTCTCCGGCGCCCACTATGTTGTGGAGTACTGGCCTCTACATAAATACATAATCCCGCCATTCATCGACCCTCTTTCCAACAAGAACAAGGAATTAGTCCAAAGCGAAATCACACACGTACTGGAGAAATATGAAATAGACCGGAGTATACCCATGCTAGTCCAGATAGGGAGATTTGACCCCTGGAAGGGAATTTACTTGAGCATCCAAGCTCACAGAATTGCCCGAACTGAAGAAAGATGTCAGCTAATAATAGCTGGCAATATGGCTCTCGATGACCCTGAGGGTGAAGCAGTCTTCAACCAGATATGTGAGAAAACGAAAGATGACCCTGACATTCACATTATCAAGCTTTCGAATGACCGAGACGTCAATGCCCTGGAGGTAAATGCTTTGCAAAGAGCTGCCAGGATAATATTGCAACCTTCGATCAAGGAAGGATTTGGGCTAGTTATCACCGAAGCCATGTGGAAGGGCAAGCCAGTGATAACCCGGGAAGTTGGGGCAATTCCCATTCAGGTTACAGATGGAGAGACTGGCTTCTTTGTTACTTCAGCAAAAAAGGCTGCTAGCAAGGTAATCGGCCTGTTAGGAAACCCAAAAGAAGCGGAATTGGTTGGAGAGAAAGCCCATGAATATGTCGAAGAGCACTTTTTGATGCCTGATAGGGTAGCAGACTACTTGAGAATCGCCAATTATTTTGTCCACGGTAAATTAGACCGCGATGCCATAATTAGCTATCATCCGTGGTTCAAACTATCCAAAAGGAAGGGATAATTGCTTGTCATCAGCATAGACCCTGTCGCTTTTTCCATCGGCACCCTCCAGGTAAGATGGTATGGGATTATGGTGGCTGCGGCTGTGATAGCACTATTAGCCATCACCTTTCGAGAGACGAAGAAACGTGGTGTTTCCGAAACCACTACCATCTACAATTTGCTCTTTTGGGCTCTCATCGGTGGTATTATCGGAGCAAAGTTAGTTTACTTCGTTGAAGCATGGTCCCTCTACGGTGTAAAGCCCTCCGGCATTATTTCACCCTATGGCTGGGCCCTTTACGGGGCTATCCTCGGCAGCATATCGGCAGGATTAATCTACTCGAGAATAAGACCAAAGGAGGCTTCTTTCCAGAACCTGCCGGCTATAACCGATGCAGTGGCTGTGGGAGCACCGTTAGCTCAGGCGATTGGCAGAATTGGCTGCACCATAAATGGGTGCTGCTATGGCAAACTTAGTCCGTTTCTCTCTTTCCCGTGGGCAGTGAGTTACACTCACCCAAATAGCGCCGCCCCTCAAAACACGCCTCTATATCCAACACAAATCTACTTCCTATTATGGAACCTCATAGTCTTCGCTATAGTATGGAAACTACGCAGACGGCCCCAACTTCAAGGTTCCCTTCTCTTTCTTTATCTTTCTCTCTACGCCGTTGGTGATTTTGGCCTGAGATTCTTTAAGGCCGCACCTCCTGTCCTGACTGGACTCCGTGGGGAGCAAATCATCAGTTTAGTAATATTAGCAATAGCTTTACCTGTGCTTATTATCAGGATTCACAGGTTTCAGCAGAAGGCCACTGCTGAACCTGCTGATAATACTACCCAGCAGCAAAATCAAGAAGATTAAGACGCAACACTTCCTCATCACCCCAATCACCCTTCCCCAACTGATATACAATGTCTATGTGGGTGGGGATCTCTTTCGCTAGTTGCCGTGAATTGAAATCAAATGCTTGCCAGGTTACACGATTCTGTCTTAGTTTTAGCTTCAAGTGCTCCCCCTCATTGCCAAAATTATGACGCTCTACTACCTCTACTTGCCGGCTAAGAAAGGTAGGTTGAGGATTGCCCTCCCCAAAAGGGGCTAATCTCTGAATCAGGCTCAATACCTCGCCACTGAGTGCCGATAATGGAATCTCAGCATCGATGGCTAACTTCGGCTGAATATCCAGGTGAGAAAGCTGGCTTGCCCCCAGGTCCATTAGCTTCTTCTCCAGTTGAGTCAAATTCTCCCGCTTTACTTCGAGCCCTGCAGCTAAGGGATGCCCTCCAAAAGTGACCAGTAGATCACGACATTCCTCCAGGGCGAGCAAGATATTAAACTCAGATATGCTTCGGCAACTCCCACGACATAACTCTTCACCGAGGTTGACTATAATAGCTGGTTTGTTAAATTCACGCGCCAACCTACTAGCAACAATCCCGATAACACCAACAGGATACCCCTCATCACCTTCAATAATCACGGGAAGTTCTTCCTTGAGCTGTATCCTCTTCTTCACTTTATCCAATACCTCCACAGTCAACTTTTGCCTTTTCCTGTTCCTTCTCTCCAATTCCGCGGCTAAACTATGCGCTTCATCCAATAATTGAGCAGTGAGCAGGTGATAACTAGCCGAAGCACATCCTGTCCTCCCTGCAGCGTTAAGCCGCGGACCTAAAGTCCATGAAATTTGCCCAGCATCAATCTTGCCAATCTCCAATCCAGACTGTTTAATCAATTCTTGAAGTCCTAATCGGCGAGTATTATTGAGGACCCTCAATCCTGTGCTCACCAGGTAGCGATTTTCACCCACAAGGGGGACCATATCATCAACAGTGCCTAAAGCAACCAAATCTAGCAATTCATTAAGCCGTTCCCTTCTACTATCCTGGTAAAACAACGCTTGCACAAGCTTCAAGGCAACACCCACACCAGCTAACTCCGAAAAAGGATATTGCGAATCTTTTCGTTTGGCATCAACCACAGCTACTGCCCGAGGTAATTCTTCAAATGGCGAATGGTGATCAGTGATAACCACATCCATACCTAATTTTCCAGCTTGCTCCACTTCGTTGATGTCACTAACTCCACAGTCAACAGTGATGATCAGGCTAACCCCCTGAGTACGAAGTTTTCTCATTGCTACCAAATTCAAACCATGTCCTTCATCAACACGGTCAGGGATGTAAGAGACAACCTCGCCACCAAGCCATGATAACCCCTCTACCAGCACGACTATGGCCGTGATGCCATCGACATCGAAATCGCCGTAGATAGCGATTTTCTCCCTTGAAAGCAAAGCTTTATAAATTCGGTCCACTGCTTGGGTCATATCAGGAAGTAAAAACGGATTGCCTTCAAGACGATGGTCAGCGGTTAAAAAGGATTCTATCTCATCAACTTGCACCCCGCGATTATAAAGGAGCTGGGCAATCAATGCTGGAACACTCGAAGCACGCAGATATACCTGAGGTGCCAAAGGCAAAAGATACCACCGAACTCTGGGGACGAACTTCATGTTCAAATGACCTCTATGAAAACCGTTAACTATACCACGATGACAAAACCAAGGTAAATATTACCAATTTGACCGCCCTATCAAATAATAAATATAATCCTTTTATGCATGACAAAAGAACCTTAAAGGTAGCCTTGTATACATTGGGCTGCAAACTAAATCAAGCAGAAACTGAATCCCTAATTGACCAGTTCCACGAGGCTGGTTACCAGCCTGTGTCACCAAACGATATAGCAGACATCTACATTGCCAACACCTGCACGGTCACTCACCTTGCTGACCGTAAGTCACGCCACTGGCTCAGGCTGGCGAAGCGGAGAAATCCTCGGGGTTTAACCGTTGCTACCGGCTGCTATGCTCAAAGAGCTCCCCAAGAATTAATACCTATTGTTGACCTCATTTTGAATAATGAGGAAAAGGAACACTTGATTGAGAGTATAAAAGCCTTCTTATTCCAAGCCCATCCCTCGTGCGAATATGCTGGCTTAGCTTCCTATTACTCTGGCGAAGAGAAGCGATTGGAGAAACTCGCTCAGAACAAGTCCCACCAACCAACTTCCAACATAAGCGGTATTTCTAGAGTTCGCTCCTTGGTAAAGATTCAGGATGGCTGTAATAGTCACTGTGCTTATTGCATCATCCCTAAAGTGCGAACTTCCCAGTTTTGTTTACCAGCCTCGGAAATAATCAACACCATTCAGGAAAAAGTAGCCATGGGCTATAGAGAAGTTATTCTCACCGGGACAAAAATCGGCTGCTATAAAGATGACAGTAGCAATCTCGCTACTCTGATAAGGCACATCCTCAATGACACAAGAATTGAGCGACTGCGCCTTTCTTCATTGCAACCTCAGGAACTCTCCCCTACCTTTCTAGCACTATGGCAAGACAACAGGTTATGCCCTCATTTTCATCTGGCTCTTCAAAGCGGTAGTGATACGACGCTTAAGCGGATGCGCCGCCATTATTCCCTGGACGATTATAGAAAGGTGACAGAGTTGATTAAGCAAGAAATACCCGCAGTCGCCATCACCACTGACATCATCGCTGGCTTCCCTGGGGAAAGCGATGAGGAATTTGAGCAGAGCTACAATTTTTGCCAGCAAGCTGGCTTTGCTAACATCCACGTTTTCCCTTTTTCTGCTCGACCTGGAACTGAGGCAGTCAAAATGCCTCACCAGGTGAACACCAAAGTCAAGAGGCAACGCACTCAAAGAATGCTGGAGCTATCACAAAGTTGTCGGCATAGCTTTCAACAGCAACTTTTAGGCCAAACGGTGGCTGTCTTATGGGAAAAGGAAACGAACCCACAGAGTGGTATATATTCCGGGCTGACCAATAACTACATTAGAGTATTCACTCACAGCGAGAAACCATTGAGCAATGAAATAGCGGAAGTCAGGTTAAGCGGGTTTCACAACCAGGGAATGTGGGGAGACCTAATTGAAAATTCAAGTTAAGGTAAAGCCTGGCTCAAAAAACGAAGAAGTTACCCAGAAAGGCGATACCCTTATAGTCACAACTAAAGAGCCACCAAAAGAAGGCAGAGCCAATCGGCAGGTTATTAAGTTGCTAGCCAAGCACTTTAAGGTGCCTCAAAATCAGGTCAAGCTTGTGAACGGCTTCAAAAAACGGGATAAAGTCATTGAGATTGTACAAAGATAAATTGCTACGAAAAAGCAGGACAACTCGTGAGGTTATCTTCCCCCTTAGGTTTCAGACGGGTAGAAAGATTTTATTATTTGGCTTATAATTTAAATTGTGAATAATAGCCCAGCTAGATTTGAACTTCGGTGTAGAATTAAGTTAGGAGGGAACTATAAATGGCTAAAAAGCAAAAGATACTTGTAGTGGATGATGAGTCAAATATAAGATTGTTGGTCAAGAACATGCTTGGCCACCGCTATAATGTCGTTGAAGCGGGCGACGGAGACGAGGCTATGACCCAAGCTGAAAAAGAAAAACCTGACTTGATTTTGCTGGATATCCTGATGCCCGGTAAGGATGGCTTTACAACCTGCAATCAACTCAAAGCCAATAAAGCTACCAAGGGTATCCCTGTCGTCATGGTTACTGCTCTGCAGCACAAATTGGATGAGAAGCTTGCTTTAAGCTTGAACGCTGATGGATATATGAGAAAACCTTTCACTTCCGACGACCTACTAAACGCAATTCGCAGTGCGCTGTCCCCTAAACGCCAAAAGTAACCCCGTGAAATGTCAAACATAAAGGAAGCTCTTCTGCTATTGTTCTATGTGTATTTAGCAAAGGCTGGATGTTATAGCTTTTCCGTTGATTGCGTTGAGACCTCAGCTTCTGTCGCTACGGGCAAAGTGAAATAAAAGGTACTGCCTTTACCTGACACGCTTTCGACCCAGATGTTGCCCCCATGGTGGTCGACTATGGTTTTACAGATATATAATCCTAGACCCATGCCATCATATTGCGCAGTACCTCGCCCAAAAGGCTTGAACAACTTAGCCTGGTCTTCCTTAGAAATACCAATTCCCGTATCAGATACCTGAATCAAGATATTTTTGTCTTTTTCTTCCGTAGTGATGCTAATCGTTCCAACAGAGGTAAACCTTACAGCGTTACTTAGCAAATTCGCTACGACTCGGCTCAATCGCTCTTTATCCCCATATATTGGTGGTAAGCCAGGGAGGATACTCACTTTCAAGGATAACCCCTTTGCCTTAACCGCCGGTTCCGTCAAGGCTATTGCCGGCTCCATAATAACTGAGACATCATGCACCTTCATATTCCATCGCAGTGTGCCTGCTTCTTCTCGAGATATGTCAAGAATATCATCAACTAGATGCCCTAAACGCCGAGATTCATTGTTTATGATTTCAAGGAAGTACTTTGATTCTGAGTCTACCTTGGCTTTTTGGCGCAGCACTTCCGAAAATCCTATGATCGAGGTGAGTGGATTGCGAAGGTCATGAGATACACCGACAAGAATCTGCTTCTTCTCTTCATTGAGCTCTTCAAGCCGCCTGATTAGCCGCCCTAGCCCCTTATTTGTTTCCGCCAGCTCCTCTGTTTTGAATTTAACTTCATTGGATGCAAAGCTCCCCATAAATACCATCAACCCAATACAGGCAGCGAAGAAGGTCAAAGAAAAGATAGTTAGAGGAGGGCTGGGCTCAAGCATAACCACACCTGGAAGTTGGCTTGCTTTAGGCAGGAGTGTTACTCCGGCAATAAACAAGGAAGCAATCCCGAGGAGAGTCCAGCCTGCTAAAGACAAATTTAGAAATATGCTGACACTCAGCAGGTGCACCACGAAAAGCATAATGAACGGACTATACAGATAGCCACTAAAATAAACTATGGCCGTAATCCCGACGACATCAACAATTAAACTGCTCAAACCTATCCAAATTATTCGCCTATAGTCCTCTGCTTTCTTATATGCCGCTGCCCTCAGAAGATAAAAGTAAAGAAAAGTATTAGCGGATATTCCTACCGCGGCTAAGATGTGGAACGGAAGCATTGACAAAGAAAGTATTCCCTGGACATATCCGATCAAACAAAAAATCCAGACCGCTACGATTACCATGTAACGAATTCTAGCTGTCCAGAGAAGATTCCCGCGGAATCGCGGTGCAGATAGCTCACCAAGAAATCTAGGTAATTTCAGACCTGCCCTATGAACTCCTTCACTTTTTGGCATAACGCGATTATAAACAAATAAGGTTATTTCAACAAGGGCTGGTGCGTTATCTCTTTTATTAAACAACTTTCGGATAGTTTATTTCACATTTAACACCTAACAGCCAAAAAAATAAGCAGGAAAGAGGATAAGTTTGTAACATGAACATAAAGAACCACATTTCACTTGCCAATTTTGCATCCTTGGTATACAATCACTTATTAATTTTGGTTTTGGGAGGTGGAATCCATGGAAAACATGATGTTCCCTAAGTGTCAGAAGTGCGAAAAGGGAGACCTGGTGCCGCTGTCTGATTTTGGTGGCCAGGGAGCTGCTGTTCACTACAAGGCTTGGGTATGCACCAATCCTGATTGCGGCTATAATCTAAAAATCAGGAATGGCGAGATATACATAAACGAACCTATTCTCAGCGGAGCAATCCACAGCCGCCGCTCATAACACACGGTATTACAAAATCGACTGCACTTGAGCCAGCTAGTTGGTTTGGTGGTAGATTCTCTCTTTCCAAAGCGGTGTATCAGCTGCGGGAAAGCGGGGAGCTTCCTATGCTCTGATTGTCAACAGAGCGTGCCAAAGCTATTGCCTCCGCTTTGTCCCAAGTGTGGCAAACCCCAGGTTAACAGTGTCTTATGCGCAGCGTGCCGGCAAAGGCAAACTGCGATTGATGGAACTCGCTCTCCTTTCCGCTTTGAAGGCGCAATGCGCCAGGCTATCCATCAGTTCAAATACCAAAACTTGAAGGCAATCTCTTCATCTTTGGCTGCATTAGTAGCTGATTATTTGCTACTCAACCCCCTGCCAGGCGAAGCTCTCGTTCCAGTACCTCTTCATCCACGGCGGTTGAGAGAACGAGGTTATAACCAGGCAGCCCTCTTAGCTAAAGAGTTGGGTAAACTTATGGACCTGCCTGTTATTACAGATTGTCTTATTCGCGTTAAAGAAGCAAAACCTCAGGTAAGAACAACAACTGTGAAAGAACGAAGGAAGAATGTCACCGGCGCTTTTGTATGTCGTGGTGATACAATAAATGGTAAACAAATTATTGTTATTGATGATGTGTGCACTTCAGGAGCAACGTTGGAAGCTTGTGCCATAGCTCTCAAAAATAGTGGGGCTATTTCAACCTGGGGATTAACCATGGCTATGGAAATTCTAGAATGAGGGGGAAATATGAAGCTACAAATTATCACTAAGAATGCAGAGCTTTCGGAATCAATGCTTGCATACGCCAACAAAAAAGCTACCAGATTAAATCGCTATCTTCCTATTATCAGTGAAGCAAGGTTAGAGATTTCTAGAGAAGATACAAAGCTACCAACGGAGCGATTTATTGCTCAGCTCACCATTGATAGCAAGGGGACTTTAATTAGAGCTCAAGTGAGAGCCGGCGATGTTCGAACTGCTGTTGATAACGTCATCAATGCACTAGCACAACGACTCAACCGATTCAAGGGCAAGCTCTATTATAAAGGAAGGGGAATCTCTCCAGCCCGCCAGGAAATAACACCTGAAGCTGAGCAACCTGTCACAGAGGTGGTAAAAACCAAACATTTCCTAGTCAAACCAATGTCCGCAGAGGAAGCAATAACTCAGATGGAGCTTTTGGGACACGATTTCTTCCTGTTTATCGACTCCGATACCGATAAGCTCAACCTACTATATCGTCGTAAAGATGGCGCTTATGGGTTGATCGAGCCCGAGATGGCATAACAAACAACTAGCTGAAGTTGTTGTTCTTTTAAAAAGCTCCCCGGGTAGGATTCGAACCTACAACCAAGCGGTTAACAGCCGCCTACTCTACCATTGAGCTACCGGGGAAAGGCATCTGATAAAGCTGCCGAGCCAGGATTCGAACCTGGGCTTAGGGATCCAAAGTCCCCCGTGCTACCACTACACAACTCGGCAAGCTTGTGCCGAAGGTCGGAGTCGAACCGACACGGGAGTCGCCTCCCAACAGTTTTTGAGACTGCCGCGTCTACCATTCCGCCACTTCGGCATATAAATTTGTCTTCAAGCAGTGCCGAGGAGCAGAGTCGAACTGCTGACACGCGGATTTTCAGTCCGCTGCTCTACCACCTGAGCTACCTCGGCGCACGAAACACTGCACCCAAAGACCACAATTAGAATAATGCACAGCTAAAGTGATGTCAATTAATCTATCTCGTGATAGGCCTGTTGACCATCTCGGTGAAAACAGCCCGGGCTAAGTTCTGCAAGGAATGGCTTGATTTGCTACTGCGAGGATTTTGAAGCAATGGTGTAATGGAAATTCTTTTCTGCTCTACCGCCCAGGCATCACTGCCCAGACCTGCCTCACCTATTACCTTGTCCTTCAAGATGATATAGCCTTCACTTTCACCACTTAACACCTTCTTTATCTCACCGCCGTGGCTTTGCTTGCCTAATTTTGTAACCTCTATTCCCCTTATCTCCTCCAGAGGTAAATTAGGTAAGTTGATGTTCAGCAAAGTTTCCCTGGGTAAATCGCCTTTCTTTACCCTATCCGCAAGCAGAGCAGCTAATTTAGCAGCAGCTTCGAAATCTGACCCCTCAAAAGCATCCACTGAAACGGCAAAAGATGGAACACCGTGAAAAGATCCCACCAGAGCGCCAGCAACAGTGCCCGAAATGAAAACATCATATCCTATATTAGGACCTTTATTGATGCCCGAGACAACAAGGTCTATCTCTCCGGGGAATAAAGCCCTGAAAGCTATAATGACGCAATCGACTGGCGTGCCATCGGTAGCATAGATTCCACTTCCACTCGCTTGTGGAAACACCTTCACAGCACGGCGCAAATTAACCGAAGTGCCTACTCCACTCTGCTCACTCTGTGGAGCTACAACCACCACCTCACCTACTTTGCGAAGTTTCTCTGCTACAGCCCAAAGACCAGGAGAGTCAATTCCATCATCATTAGTAACTAATATTTTCATAAATGCCCGCTGGCTATCAAACTTCTGAGTAACTATCTCAGTAAAATAATTGTGCTTTGATTATCGGGCTATGTCAAGCTTGATAGTTGTTGCAACTAATGTAAAAATATGCTTTATATTGAGATGAACCCAACTAGTGAAAATAAAACCCTAATTCAGTGCGACTTTGACGGCACTGTTACCGAAAAGGATATCAGTTATCTGATATTACACACCTTTGGCAACGGGGATTGGAAGAAACTAGTAGCTGACTACCGAGAGAACAAAATATCGGTGGACTACTTCAACAAGCAAGCATTCGCTATGGTGAAAGCCAGTAAGGAAACTTTGACCAAATTTGTGAGAGAAAAAGCAAAGTTACGACCTGGGTTTAAGGAGCTAATTGATTACTGCCATGAACGGGACTTTCGCCTGGTCATTGTAAGCAATGGTCTAGACTTCTATATCGATATAATACTCACTGATGCTGGCATCAGAAACATTGAAGTATTCGCCGCACAAACTAAATTCTGCCCTGAAGGTATTAAAGTTCAATATATCGGACCAGATGGCAATCAAGCAAACGATGGGCTTAAAGAAATATATACCAAATTGTTCCTGGCGGAAGGTTATCGCCTGGTATGTCTGGGAAATGGTGTCTCCGATATTTACCCGGCACGGTTAGCTCACCACGTTTTTGCCCGGGACGACCTGCTATCACATTGCACCAAGGCAAATATCGCCTGCACACCATTTACTGACCTTAATGATGTGGTCGAAGATCTGAAGCTACTCACTCAATCCCATTCAAATGCCTGATACTCACCTCTCCCTACGTTTGTGATACAATTCTATATTCGTTAAATTTTTGAGGGTGAAAGGAGGACAAGCAATAGCAGAGGTAAAAACAACCCTACTGTAGACGGCACTTCTACTGATAGATATGAAAGATGATACGCTTCATAAAAAGAGGACTTGTTTGACAACAGGCAAGCTAGAGGCGTAAATTTATATTTAACCTTGGAGGGATAGAAATTTACGCTATTATTCAAACCGGCAGTAAACAATATAAGGTAGCCCCTAACGAGAAGATACAGGTTGAGCGCCTGAACATACCTGAGGGCAATACCGTTGACCTGGACAGTGTATTGTTTATTAATGATGATGGAAATATAATTACGGGCAACCCTACTATCAAAGGCGCCAAGGTAAGAGCTACTTCTCTGGGAGAGTTTAAAGGTGACAAGGTTACCGTATTTAAGTATAAGCCAAAGACTCGTTACCGCAGGAAAACAGGACACCGGCAAATTTATACCAAATTATTAATAAATAAAATTATTAAACCACGGGGGCATAAGCATGGCACATAAGAAAGGCGGTGGTAGCACACGCTGCGGCCGCGACAGCCAATCAAAGCGTCTTGGCGTGAAGAAATTCGGAGGGGAGCAGGTTCGCGCCGGGAACATCCTGATTCGGCAACGAGGCACTCGTATTCTACCAGGAAATAACGTCGGCATGGGCAGAGACTACACCCTGTTTGCTCTAATGGATGGCTTTGTAAAATATGAGCCAGCTAACAAATACAAGAAAAAGGTGAGCATCTACAAATGAAGGATAAGATACACCCCAAATATTATGAAAATGCTAAAGTAACCTGTCTTTGCGGCAACACCTTTACTGTGGGCTCAACCAAGCCAGAGCTTAGAGTAGAGGTGTGCAGCAAGTGCCATCCTTTCTACACCGGGGAACAAAGAATAGTGGACACCATGGGAAGGGTAGGACGGTTCAAGAAGAGATATAGAATAAAAGATTGACATAGAGCAGTTGTTTAACACCGTTAACAGAACTAGCTAGGCTAGGTCCTGGTTCTCCAGAAGTCTGAAGTCCGTATCATTTCGCAAAAAACAAGTGCGATTGCCGGTATGGCAAACCGGGCCCGTCGGCTCCGCCTGGATGAGAAGCGTATCACTATCGCAGTCCTTGATAATGGACTTCATCCTGAGGAAATTGCCTGAAGTTTCCCCCTTGTGCCATAATTCCTGTCGACTGCGACTATAGAACCACACATCACCACTATCTACCGTTCGAGCCAGCGACTCCTTATTCATATAGCCCAGCATCAAAACTTCACCATTCCTGGCATCCTGAATGATGGCAGGAATTAAACCTTGAGAATTGAAATTCAACATCTTCATTAACCTCCAGTTGCTATAGCCTCCCTCAAGTCAATATCGCCAGTATAGAGAGCCTTACCGATAATCGCCCCTCGCACTCCAAGTTGCTTAAGCCTTTCCAAATGCTCCAGCTTGCAAATGCCTCCAGCAGCAATCACAGGAACATTTACTCCACCAACCAGTCTTCCTACCATGCCAAAGTTAGGCTCAGTCAAAGTGCCATCCCTCACTATATCGGTAAAAATAAATCGCCTTACCCCAATATTTACCATGTCGGTACTCAACCGCAAAACATCCACCATAGTATCTTTCTGCCAACCGTGAATACAAACTTTGCCGTCTCGAGCATCAAGGCTCACAATTATTGCTTCACCAAACCGACTGCATAGTTTCTTTATCAGTTCGGGATTCTCTACCGCTGATGTGCTCAAAACAATGCGTTCTATCCCCTTTCCTAATAGCTGCTCAACCGTGTTTTCTTGCCTGACACCGCCTCCGAATTCCACGAAGAGGCTGCTCTTTTTTACTATTTCCTCCACCAAAGCTATGTTTCCCGGCTTACCCGTGGCTGCTCCATCCAGGTCGGCAATATGTAAACAGCGTGCTCCTTTGGAGCGCCATCTCAAGGCTACTCCAACAGGGTTTTCATCATAAATGGTTTGCTGCCGATAATCACCCTGGTATAGCCGAACACACTTGCCTTCCCTGATGTCGATAGCTGGAATTATTTCCATTTTTCCCTCATAGCGAGCTAAGATAATAATTAGGTCAACAACTCTGTAGCATCAGATTATAACCCAACAAACCCCCTTGCTGGCAACCTTGCACAATTTTGCACCGTGTTGCTTCTTATAGCTATTAATGCTATATGTTTCTATGAAGAAGGCTACGAAAATGCAGGAAATAATTGAAGCACCCATGCCAGGGAAAATACTGGTCGTAAATATCACGGCGGGAATACCATACAGGAGAGCGGAGCGGTCTGTATCATAGAGGCGATGAAGATGGAAAATCCCATAATGTCACTGGCGAAGTGCTCCGTCGAAGAGGTGATAGTGTCACCGAGCACAATTGTTAAGACTGGTGACAAGTTAGCTGTTATCCAATACTAAAAGGAGGTTGAATCATGGGCGAAGTAGTTAGAGGGGCGACGGCGCAAAAAATTGAGGAGTACAAGCGTAAAAGAGAGTATATCTTGCAAATGGGCGGGCCTGAAGCTATTGAGGAGCGCCACAAAAAGGGGCAAATGTCAGCACGGGAAAGAATAGATTATTTCTTCGACCCTGGCACTTTTACCGAGATAGGATTATGGATTAAACATAGAACCACCGCTTTTGGAATGGATAAAAGAGAGGTAACTGCTGAGGGAATTGTCACTGGATTTGGTAAAGTAAATGGAAGACATGTGGTTGCCGGCGCTGAGGATTATACTGCCATGATGGGAACCTTTGGTGAATACCATGGCAAGAAGCTGTCTTACGCCATTGATTTTGCTAAGAATAAAGGCTGGCCGTTTATAACCATGAATGACTCTGCAGGTGCCCGACTCCACGAAGGAATGGACACTCTAGAATCTTATGGCTGGACATTCAAATCTCAGATATTGGCTTCAGGAATAATCCCTCAAGTATCCCTACTAATGGGTCCTTGTCTCGGGGGGCAAGCCTACCACCCGGTAATGATGGATTTTGTCATTCAAACCAGAAAAACTGGCTTTATGGGCATCGCCGGACCTGCTTTTGTAAAAACACAGACTGGAGAGGAAATTAGCCTGGAGGAGCTAAGTGGCTGGAAGAATCATGCCATTAAATCGGGGCAGACACACATTGTAGCTGAAGATGATAAGGATTGTTTAGATAAATGCAAGGAGTTGTTATCTTTTTTCCCATCTAATAGCAAAGAGAAGCCACCTCGAATAGAGACCAAGGATAGTCCTGAGAGAGAGATTCCCGAGTTCGATACTATAATTCCTGATGAGCCAACAACACCATACAATATGCACGAGATAATCAAGGAGATTGTGGATGAGGGGCAATTCGTGGAGATATTCAAGGATTATGCTGCAAATGCCATATGTGGCTTTGCCCATATGGATGGGCGTCCTGTGGGGATAGTATCCAACCAGCCCATGGTAAAAGCTGGAGTCCTGGATATCAATGCCTGTGACAAATTGGCGAGATTCATAAGATTTTGTGACCTATTCAATATTCCCCTCGTCTCGCTTACCGATTGTCCTGGCTATATGATAGGCTCTGAACAGGATTGGGCAGGCATACTAAGACATGGTGCCAAGCTGCTCTATGCTTGGGCTGATGCCACAGTGCCCTTAATTTCAGTCATAATAAGAAAATCCTACGCCGGTGCTCACTACGGGATGCTAGACAAGTCTATTGGTGCTGATTTCGTCTTTGCCTGGCCGACTGCCCGGGTTACCATTGTTGGTGCTGATACCGCTGCCAGTGTCATATTCGCCAAGGAGATAAGGGAGGCAGAAAATCCCGAGGAGGTAAGGGCAAAGAGGATAAAGGAGTACTCTGAACTTTACGAAAGTCCATATCCCGCCGCCGAGCGAGGCTACATTGATGACATAATTATGCCCCATGACACCAGAAAGGTGGTAAATAAAGCGCTCGATATTTTGGAGTACAAGTTGGAACACAAGGAAGTTGCCAGGCCGTGGAGAAAATATTCTAACATAAATCTTTAAGGGGGAAGTATGGATTTCAGTTTTAGCGAATCGCAGAAGAAATTCAGACAAGAGGTACGAAGCTTCTTAGAACATGAAATAAAGAAAGGGCTCTGGGAGCCAAAGTGTGATGCCTGGATACAGGGATATAACCCCGAGTTTACCAAAAGAGTGGCACAAAAAGGTTGGATTGGACTTACCTGGCCTAGGGAATATGGCGGGCAGGGACACAGTCATATAGATCGACTTATTCTTACCGAGGAAATGCTAAGATATGGGGCACCAGCAGCTTGTCATTGGTTTCCTGACCGCCAGATAGGTAGTTCAATACTTAAATATGGTAGTGAGGAACAGAAAAGAGAATTCTTGCCGAAGATAATGAGAGGAGAAATGTACGTTGGGCTGGGAATGAGCGAAACGGAAGCTGGTTCAGATTTAGCTTCACTTAGAACAAGAGCTGTTGAGCAGGATGATTGTTTTGTGATTAATGGACAGAAGACATGGACCAGTGGTGGTCGGTTTATGAACTATGTTTCTTTATGGGCCAGAACAGATACGAATGCTCCCAAACATAGAGGCATAAGTGAGTTTATTATACCTATAGATCTCCCCGGAATTTCCCGCATTCCCATGATAGACATCACTGGCACGGAGGCTTGGAATGATATTTTCTTTGATAATGTTCGGGTCCCCAAGAAATACATGATAGGGGAGAAAAACAAAGGTTTTTATCAAGTCGTGGAGCAGCTTGCCTACGAGAGAAGCGGTATGGAAAGGCTGATGGGCAACTATCCTCTATTTGACGCCCTCATCAAATTTGTTAATGAGACAAAATACAATGGGAAACCTCTAGCACAGGATGCAGTAATCCGTCATAAGCTAGCAGAACTACAGGTTGAATTTGAAGTGGGAAGGCTCCTTATATATAAAGTTTTTATTACTATGGATGAAGGGCGAGTACCTACTGTAGAAGCTGCTATGGCCAAAGCCTATGCCACTGCTTTCGAGCAACGCTTGGCTAATATTGCCATGGAAATATTAGGCCCTTACGGATTACTGTGGGCTGGCTCTAAATATACCCCCTTTGGAAGCATAGCAGCTCGCTCATACTTAGCTTCTAAGGGCTATAGCCTTCAGGCAGGTAGCACAGAAATCTTGAAGAATATCATAGCTACCAGGGGGTTAGGGCTGCCGGTAAACCAATAACAAAGATTTAGTTGATAGGAGGGTAAAGTGGATTTATCGCTTTCTGAAGAGCAGGAGATGTTAAAAAAGGCAGCACGTGACTTCGTCAGTGAAAAGTGCCCTAAGAGCTTCGTTAAACAAATGGAGCAGGATGAGAAAGGCTACTTACCAGAGCTATGGGAGGAAATGGCCAGCTTGGGTTGGTTGGGGCTGGTATTTCCAGAAAAATATGGTGGCGATGGCATGAGCTTTCTTGATCTTTCAGTGTTACTAGAAGAGATGGGATATGCTTGTTTGCCAGCGCCTTTCCTTGCTACCGTGGTTCTTGGTGGTTTGCCTATCATGGATATTGGCAGTGAGGAACAGAAAGAGCAATATCTGCCTAAGATAGCCAGTGGCAAGCTAATCTTGAGCTTAGCTTTGATTGAACCGACGATGGAATATGGGCCTGGAGCAATTGCGGTTGAAGCTACTCGCGATGGAGATTTTTATGTTATCAGTGGAACCAAATTATTCGTTCCATACGCTAACTGTTGCGATTATTTGTTATGTGTGACCAGGACCAGCAAACAGAAAGAGGGAATTACCATATTCATAGTGGACACCAAAAGCACCGAGATAAAGTGCACGGTTTTAAACACCATGGCTCATGATAAGCTTTACGAAGTAGTTCTCGATCATGTACGAGTGCCAAAGGAAGCCATTTTAGGGCAACTAGACCAAGGCTGGCCTGCAGTGCAGAAGATAGTGGAAAGAAGTGACGCAGCAAAATGTTGTGAATTAGTTGGCAATTTCCAGTGGACTTTAGAAGATACTATTGCTTATGCTAAGGAGAGACAGCAATTCGGTCGTCCTATCGGCAGCTTTCAGGCCTTGCAGCACTATTGTGCTGACATATACATCTATGTGGAAGGAGCAAAGCTCAGCGCCTACCAAGCAGCCTGGATGCTAAGCGAAGGGCTTCCTTGCACCAAGGAAATCGCGGTAACTAAATTATGGATAAGTGAAGTTTCACCGCGCATTTTCAATCTGGCACACCAAATTCACGGAGCTATGGGAGTTACCATGGAACATGACCTGCACTTTTACACCACGCGAGCCAAATCTGTTGAGTTCAGTTACGGCAAGGATAATTACTACCGAGAAGCAACAGCTAAGGCGATGGGCTTAGCTTAGCAAGTTTTGCTCGTAACATAACTACCAGCGCATACTTATCTTACATGCTTACTCAACATAGAAGCTGTTTATCCAGTCTGGTCTTGAAGGCTGTTGTCCTTGTTCCAGCATATCCTTCCACTGCTCGTCGGTTAATCTATCGCTCATAGGCTGCTTAAATTCATAATAACCGAGGGTAGGTCCACCACCAAGGATAATGCTGCCATCAGGAACTTTATAGGCAACCAGAACAAGGTCAATATAACCCACTCCCTCCTCAAGAACCTGCCCTGAGTTAACATCGGTATGCACATCAGCAACAAGCGTGGTTTCCTTCCCCCTTGCTTCAACACCGGTCACTATAGAATCAAGCTGCTGACCAAAATTCCTGATGAATTCATAATCGCCTTTGCTCAGTTCCTTACCCTCCAATTCATCCCGGGAAATGGTAATCAGCCTATCTAAAATATTTTCCAGGCTCTCCAGCCTTGATTTTTCCTCGTGACTCAAAGCACCAAGCTGGCTTAGCCCCTCTCTCGTCATCGTGGTGAGCGATAGCATACGATTATAGAATTCAGGAACCGGCTCCACATAGCCCACCACTGGCTTCGGTTGCGGTGGCATCGCTGTTGCTGCCGGAGTGTAGCTCTGCTTGGCATAAAGGATGGTGTCGTGCCGAAGTTCAGTCCAGGATGCCAGAACGGTTTGCAATTCCTTATCCTGCCATGCTTCAGTCTGCATGAAAGCAGGATAACCTTGACCAAAATCTTCAAGCAACGGCTTCAAGGAATAGAGCCAGCTCCAGTAGAGATTGCGATTCCAATCTTCTTCACTAAAGGCGGCAAATTCCTCTTTGAGCTCGTTTAGTTGCTTGTCATAACTGGTATTTTCTCCTTGATACTCGGTATCACCTTCAGCATCCAATATCTCATAGGCACGCTCTGAGCCAAGAACTGCCATGGCATCCAATCCTCTGGGGAAACACCTGCTGGGACCAATAGCAGTCATCCCCATGGTAAACGGCTCATCATCGCCGATATACATACCCGCAGCAGGAAAGACTAAATTCTGGAACATGTAGGAGTCAGGGACAAATCTCTGCCCCATGAATCTCATCCCCTTGGTATTACTCAAACATTCATAAAGTTTCTCCTTGGTCACCGGGGGATAAATGACACAAACGCCGGAGCCACCATAAATCTGGGGATTCCTCATCTGAGCCAGCTCAGCTTTTAGATTGAGCAACATTTCATCGTCAGCAAGCTGGGTGGAGTTAAACTCAGTGCCAAGGACTTTCTCCATGGCGCCCAGATACTCATAGGGAGTAAGGTCATCAGCGATGCCCACAAAAAATGAGGTAACCGAGTAAATTCGGTTCCAAGTATCCCAGCAAGTGCTGTTATTGACTTTCACCTCAGGCAATTCGGCTGAGATAAGCGAAGCTTGAATTGTAGCTATTCGGGCATCCTTTTCGCCTACCAAGGCATCATCACCCCCTTTAAGCAGGAAAGCCATCCTGCCATACCACATCATCGCCTTAAAATATCTTTTAAGCGCCTCGCTTCGGGTGTAATGCCCCCGGGGAAGATACTGAGAATAGTCCTCACAATAGCAGCAAGTACTAAGACACTGGCAATCATCCTGGGAATTAAATATGGCGCTTGGCTTAAAGCCCTGGTGAACCTCGATGCTTTCAATTTCCTCATTGACCTCATCAACCACATAAGAAGGGACGGTAAACTCGACTTTCTTCAACGGTTTGAATTCCTTGGGTTCCTCCCAGGGATGGTCTTCATTCCACTGCTCGATTTCCTGCCTTATCGCTTCTTCATCGTAGCCTTCAGTTGGCGTTTGTAACAGACTCAGGGCAACAGCAAAGTAGGCAACGTTTCTTCTCGCAGCCTCTTTCAAATCAGCATCGCTGAAGGATTGATAATCCTGCATCGACTCATCCATCATCGCCATGCTCATATTAATAGCCTCGTCAAAGAACTCTTCCTCCTCCAATCGCTTCAATATTTCATTGAACTGGATATGGTATAGATGAAGCAAAGTATCCGAAGTAACAAAAATGGGTATTCCTTCTTCCTTCAGCATCTCGTAAGGCTGGACGACGTCATCTCCGTGCCAGGGAATAACCACAAAGCCATTTTCCTGCAAAAGCTGCTTTTGACTTTCGGTTAGATAGAAAGTGGCTCCCACCTCCCCAAAATTTGTCACTTCATTTAAATCTAATGGCAGTAAGTAGTCAGGGGCACTAGGAGATATAGATAGTTGCTCAAGCTCATAACAATCCACCATGATAAATTTAGGATTTAATACCTCACCTCCAGCTACTGAAGGTATAGTAAACTGCGAAGATGTGACCTCATGTGTACAGCTACTAACAACAATAATCCCGACAAGCAATAAGCTGCTGAATACCTTGATTATTTTACCCTTCATACCCATCCCCCTTTCTGTACCAGCATAATATCGCCCAGCTAACGCAAATACTCCAATGCAAGTGTCTCACCTATCCCATCTTCATTTTAGGTGAAATGGACAAACAGGGCAAAAATTCAGACCTTCTAACTCAAAATATCCTCTAGTTTTCTAGCCTGTTCGACTCGATAATTGCCAACTCCGGTGCGACGGACTTCCACCACAGTAGCACCAACGGCTAACTTCTTCCCAATATCATGAACCAAACTTCTAACATAAAACCCAGAAGAAACAGCGCAGTCGAATGTGAAATACGGGAATTGGAACTCCCCGAGCTTCAGGGAATAAATGCTGACCTTTTTAGGCGGCATCTCCACGCTAATGCCTTTTCTAGCCAGTTCATAAGCTTTATGGCCAGCTAACTTCTTAGCAGAAAAGGGAGGGGGGACCTGCCAGATCGCAGCACCAAATCCCTTCAACACCTCCTCTAACTCCTCCCTTGTTATCGTGGCATTGCTTTGCTGCAGAACTTTCCCGTCGCAATCAAAAGTGTCAGTTTCCACACCCAACCTGGCTTTCACCATGTAACTCTTATCCAGCGTTAAGAATGAGGCAGCCTCCTTAGTGCGCCTGCCCGTAAGGACAATCAAGAGCCCTGTAGCTATGGGGTCTAGCGTACCTGTATGACCAGCCTTTACCTCTAACTTCTTCCTTATTAACTCCACCACACGGGACGAAGTAAGCCCTTTAGGCTTATCTACAAGCAAAATATCATCCATTCCAGTTAGTATTTTAGTATAACCAAAAACGATTGACGTAGCTATAAAATTACCAGCACTATGCCTGCGATTAGCAATATCACACCCAGGATTAGTAAGCCAATCAATGCCTTCATATCCATTTTTAAAATCCTTTAGTCGCGTTTGATAATCTTGCTTCTAACATTATAACGAAAAATAGCAAGCAAAGGATTAAGCTATTCTCGAATATTTAACAAAAAAGGGGGGCCTTCCCAGAACACCCTTTCTGTTTACATGGCAAGTTTTGCAGTCACGCCTTCTCGGTAATATTGAAAAGGTATACCCTCTCGCCAGGCTCAACTTGAGAGACGAGCTCTACCTTGGTCACTTTTCCATTAGCAAGGTCAATCCTGACCATCCATTTCTCCTCGTCAAGCTCAAGCGTAAGCGCAGCTTCTCCAGTATCGGCTGTCCCGGCTATTTCAACAGCCACTAATTTAGCTCCCTGGTCGAAAAGTTCCTGGACTTCAGGGGCAGTCTTAGCTATATCAATAAGCTCTTTCCAGGAGGGAGCAGTCCAAACTGGCTTTGGTTTTTCCAGCACCGCTTTCTCTGGAACTGGCTCAATTATATCCACTACTTTCAAGCATCATTACGCTCGCTTGACCAGAGGTAACAAAAAAGATAGACTATCAGTTCAAATTTAGAAAGCTCTGGCCAAGTTGAGATCTATACTGGGTGGGGCTGATGTAAGACTGGAAGACATCACTGGAGGAGTGGTAACCCTGAGATGTTGCCGACCACTTATCAATCCCTCAGCCTGTCATGTATACCGGTCAAAAGTGAATAAGGATATAGTTGCTGAAGCGGAAGACTGTACGGGCAGGAGGCTGATGCCCGAAGTTAAGGAGGAAGTACTTCCTGGCAAAGATTAAGCTCAACTGAGGAGGTGCGAATTGGACTTGAATAGTTCGTATGAAGTAGTCATTATTGGCGGGGGGCCAGCAGGTCTTACTGCGGGCCTTTATGCTTCCAGAGCCGGGCTTAAGGCTATGCTTCTAGAGCGCGGTATTTTCGGCGGCCAAATAGTCAATGCCCAACTAGTGGACAACTACCCCGCTTTCCCTGAAGGAATTCCAGGAACAGAGCTGGGAGAGTTGATGCACCAACATGCAATTAAGTATGGGCTGGAAAGTGCGACCACCGAGGTAACCGGGGTGAGCATGAGACATCCTTACCAAGTATCTACCACTGATGGTGACATTCAGACCAGGTCAATCATTATCGCCAGTGGCTCAGAATATAGCAAACTCGGGGTTGCTGGGGAAGAAGAGCTTATGGGGAGAGGCGTGTCTTACTGCGCCACCTGCGATGGCTTCTTCTTCCGTAACCAGGAGGTAGCAGTAGTAGGCGGAGGCGACACTGCTATCACAGATGCACTGGAACTCGCTGAACATTGCCGCAAGGTCTACCTGATACACCGACGTGACCAGCTTCGGGCAACGAAAGCACTGCAAGCAAAAGCTTTCTCGCAACCTAAAATGGAATTCATATGGAACACAGTGGTGGAAAAACTCGAGGGAGAGAAAAAGCTCAATGCTCTTCGATTGCGAGATGTCAAAACAGGAGAGCCATCAACACTAGAGGTAAATGGAGTATTTGTTGCCGTAGGGCTCAGTCCCAACACCCAGCTCTTTTCCAACCTGGTAAAATTGAATGAAATCGGTTTTATCACCACCGACGAGCTGATGAGAACTTCAACACCCGGTGTCTTCGCTGCGGGAGATGTCCGACAAAACTCCGCTCGTCAGGTAATAACTGCCGCCGGAGACGGAGCCGTTGCTGCCACCTCAGTGTTCAAATATCTTCGGGAGTGATCCAGAGCCAAGGAAAAACATCCCATCAGGCAAAAAGGATTTTGGATTTCCTGTTATCAAAGTGTTAGAATACGGGTTTTTGAGGCAAAGAGGATAGATATAACATGGAAGAGCTAAAAGGAGTCGAAAATAGTGTCACAAAAGTCTTGCTTTTGTGCTATAGTCAAGTGTTGCTGGTTCCGGCGAGGACCTCCGAGAGATTTCTTTCTAGTTGCAACATAAAATTTTAGGAGGTATGACATGGTTATTGAAGTTAACGACCAAACCTTTGAGCAGGAGGTATTGAAATCAGATTTGCCCACCGAGGTGGATTTCTGGGCCCCTTGGTGTGGCCCCTGTCGAATGGTCTCTCCTGTATACGACAAGCTTTCTCAGGAACATGGCGATCGATTTAAGTTCTGTAAGCTCAATGTGGATGAAAATCCTCAGACGGCTGCAAAGTATCAGGTCATGAGCATTCCCATGCAGTTTTTCTTCGTTGATGGCGAGATGGTTGACCAGCTTCTTGGTGCTTATCCTGAGCAGGCAATTCGCTCAAAGGTTGGAGAAATCATTGAGAAATTTCCGCCTGATGAAAATGACAGGCTCAAGCGGATTTTGAGCCAGTGGGTCCGACAAAACAGGGAGTATAATCAGAAAATCAAGGAGTGGGCAAACAAGGCTCAAGGAAGTGGTGCAAGCAACAACGGTCTCTTAGGAGCAACCAGAATGGCGGAGGAAGCCACTGAAAAGCTGGCACAAGTACTAAGCCAATTGCCATCAGCGAACAAATAAAGGAAGTGAAGGGAAATCATGGCGATTTCGACACAGCCAAGAATACTAGTCTTTACCACTACCCACTGTCCCTGGTGCAAGCGGGTCAAGGAATACCTGAGGGGAAACGGATTCCGCTTTCGAGAAGTGAATGTCGAGAGGGATCGAGATGGAGCTAGAGAACTTCAACGTCGGCATATAACGGGAACGCCATTTACTCTAATCGGTAGCCGAGAAGTGCTGGGCTTCGATAAAGCAAAGATAGATAAGTTACTGCCAATCAAAAGGTGAGAAAGGAGGTAGCAAGGATGTTAATTAAACCATTTGATGACCGGGTTCTGGTTGAACCAGAAGAGGTTACTGAAAACAAGACTAAAAGTGGGCTAATCATTCCCGATACCGCCAAAGAGAAGCCAAGAACAGGCAAGGTCGTCCAAGTGGGGACAGATGAGGAGCTCGCAGAGAAAATCAAGGCAGGCGATAAGATAATGTTCGCCAAGTTCACCGGCGATGAGGTCGAATTTAAGGGGAAGAAATATTTGATAGTCTCAAGAGGTGATATCCTCGCCATAATCAAGTGACTTTCTCTTAAAACGGCTCCCTAACCTAGGTGTACCTGGATGAAATCGCGTGGCCTGCCTGATTGGTTCTTTATCTGTCGGGCGATAAATAGTGTTTGACCTCTCCAGATAGAAAGCGAATATTCAAAAAGAGTTAGTATAACTGAGTGCTCCATCTATTTTGGGAAAGCAACTATGACAACTACAACCAAGGAGGGAAATGATGGACAAAGACGTATTCCATGATGTGCAGCAAGCGATAAGCCAGGTGATGCACCCGGAGATAAACCGCTCGCTGCTTGAGCTCGGAATGGTAAGGGGAGTAACGGTCAATGGACAGAAGGTGGCCCTCACCTTAGTGCTCCCCTTCATGGGAATTCCAGCCGAAATCCGGGACTACATGGCCAATAGCTTACAACAGGCAGTGATGGGCATGGATTCTAGCTTTCAAGTCGAGATAAGCTTCGCCGCGATGAGCCCAGAGGAACGCACCAAGTTCTTCCAGATGGAGCAGGAAGGCTGGAAAGGACTCTGACACCGAAGGATACTTTTAAATCACCTGGCAAATAGCCAGTCCTTTGATTTGTTCTTTGTCCTATCTACATGGATACATTACGACTACCAATCGTATAGACGAGTGCGATTGCTTGACGGAAGCTGACAAAAAAGATAGGCTATTAGCTTAAATTCAGGAAGGAGAGCAAAGTAAATTGAGATGTCGCGGCATTAGAGGTGCAATTACAGTACCTGATAATGATAGAGAGAATATTATGACAGCAACGAAAAGATTGCTTGAAGAGATACTACGAGCTAACGAAATTGAAATTGGTGATATAGGGGCAATATTTTTCAGCACTACCCCTGACTTGAACGCCGAATTCCCCGCAGCAGCAACAAGAGAGCTGGGATGGCCACAGCACATTGCTCTGCTTTGCGGACATGAGATGAACGTTCCTGGTGGCTTACCTCATTGCCTGAGAATTCTGATGTTGGTAAACACCGAAAAGAAAGCTGAAGACATCGCCCATATCTACTTAGGCGAAGCCCGGAAATTGAAGGAAGACAAATTAGCGCTCTCTGGAGGCAAAGCATGATCGTAGTGATGAAAAGCAGGTGCAACAAAGAAGAAATTAACGCCGTTGTTCGCCGCATCGAAGAGTACAGGCTAGGAGTGCACATCTCTGAAGGTATTGAGCACACCATAGTCGGTATACTGGGACAAATCCCTCCCGAACTTCAGGAGAGGATGGAATTGCTTCCCGGCGTAGAACAAGTTATCCCTATTAGCAAACCTTACAAACTTGCCAGCCGAGAGTTTCACCCTCAAAATACTACAGTGAAGATAAATGATATCACCATTGGTGGCGATGAAATAGTGGTCATGGCTGGTCCCTGTGCCGTAGAGACTGAAGAACAACTGTTAACCACGGCTCTGGCAGTCAAGGCAAGTGGCGCCAATATATTACGTGCAGGCGCCTTCAAGCCAAGCACCTCCCCCTATCACTTCCGTGGCCTGGGTGTAGAAGGACTCAAATTGCTGAGGAAAGTCCATGAGGAAACGGGAATGCCGGTAATCACCGAGGTAATGAGTCCCGGTGATGTTGAACTGGTAGCTGGTTACGCCGATATACTACAAATTGGAGCACGAAACATGCAGAACTTCAGTTTGCTCGATGAGGTAGGGAAAACAAAGAAGCCAGTGATGCTTAAAAGAGGCTTATCAGCCACCATTCAGGAGTGGCTATTAGCTGCGGAATATATCCTCTCTCAAGGGAATGAACGGGTTATCCTTTGTGAGCGAGGCGTGAGAACCTTCGAAACTTATACCCGTAATACTATGGATGTCAGTGCTATACCGGCTATCAAAAAAGTTAGCCACCTGCCAATCATTGCTGACCCGAGCCATGCTACAGGAAAGTGGCATCTGGTAACACCGGTATCACTTGCTGCTATAGCCGCTGGAGCAGATGGGCTTATGGTAGAAGTCCATCCTAATCCCGATTTGGCACTTAAGGATGGTGCACAATCGCTTACCTTCGATAATTTCAGCAAACTCATGTCACAATTGACAACGATAGCTGAAGCAATAGGTAGAAAATTAGCCGCTACTGGCGTAGAGGCAAGTCCCTGAAGCTTTTATGACCATCGAACAAGAATTAGCAAACCTGGTCCCCCATAAGGAAACAGTCCTCACCATCGGCGTTTTCGACGGCGTGCATGAAGGACACCGCTATCTAATTGAAAAACTAATTCACCAAGCTCAAGAAAGAGATTTGCTTAGCGGAGTAGTTACTTTTCACCCTCATCCTCAATCAGTACTGGATCCCGATAATCAATTGCCTTCCTTGATGAGCTTGGACGATAGAATTGAGGGAATTCGCTCTCTTGGTGTAGATTTGATTGCTTTGCTATCCTTTACCCCGCAGGTAGCAAGACTCTCGGCGAGACAATTTGTTACCCTGCTTAGAAAATATCTTAAAATGCGCGGCCTGGTAATCGGGGACGATTTCGCCCTTGGAAGAGGACGCCAGGGAAATGCCGAAAAACTTGCTGCACTAGGGAGAGAAATGAGTTTTTTCTTACACATTGTCCCACCGTTCACAATCGATGGCGAAACAGTAAGTAGCACACTTGTACGTCAAACGCTTACTCAAGGAAATATGGAAAAGGTGAGAAAATTAATGAGGCATCCCTTCAGCGTCAGTGGCAAAGTCATCACTGGCGATAAGCGGGGACATACCCTGGAATTCCCCACTGCCAACCTTGACATAGGTTCACAGCAGGTACTGCCTGGCAACGGAGTCTACGCATCAATCGCCTACGCAGATGGTAAACAATTCGCTTCAGCAACAAACATAGGCATTCGTCCCACTTTCGGACAAGGTCAAAAAACTGTGGAGACTTATCTGATAGACTATCATAGGGAACTATACGGCAAAGAACTCAAGGTAGAATTCATCCGCAAAATAAGGGATGAGCAACGGTTCACTTCTCCCCAGGAGTTGAAGTTTCAGATTGAAAAAGATGTTGAAAAAGCAAGAAAAATCGTGGATAAGGAAATGAAATGACGGCTTCCAGATTTGAGTCATTGCTAAGACGTGGTGTCGCTGAAGTCACTGTCGAACAGGAACTCATAAAGCTGCTGGAATCAGGGAAACGCCTGAGGCTTAAACAAGGGTTTGACCCCAGTACTTCCGATATCCATCTCGGACATGTTGTTGGATTGAGGAAATTACGCCAATTCCAGGAACTGGGGCATACAATTATTCTGATAGTGGGCGACTGGACAGCACGGATTGGAGACCCCAGTGGACAGGTAGCTACCCGCCCCATGCTTTCACCACAGGAAGTGGAGGCTAACACCCAAACCTACCTGAAGCAATTCTTTGAAGTGGTGGATAAGGCTAAAACAGAAGTAAGATGGCAAAGTGAATGGTACGATAAATTTGGTCTCGGTGAGGTGATTAAGCTTACCAGTAAATCCACCATAGCCCAGCTTATGGCCAGAGAGGACTTCAACAAAAGGTTTAGTGCAGGGAATCCTATTTCCCTGGCTGAAATGCTCTATCCCTTGCTCCAGGCTTATGATTCAGTGGTTATTCAAGCTGATGTTGAACTTGGCGGCACTGATCAGAAGTTCAACTGCCTGTTGGGTCGAGAGCTACAGCAGATGAACGGACAGCCCCCTCAGCAAGTCCTCCTCGTGCCTCTCCTGGTTGGAACCGATGGCAAACTAAAGATGAGCAAAACCTTCGGTAATCACATAGGCATCGACGAGTCCCCTCAGGAGATGTACGGCAAAGTGATGTCAATTCCCGACCACCTTATTAGCGATTATTTCCAGCTAGTAACTGATGTCCCTGAAGGGGAAATCACTGATTTTAGGGAGCAGCTGGGCTCCCATTCCATTAACCCGATGATACTCAAGAAACGATTGGCATATGAGATTGCAGCTCAATTCCACGGCGTTGAATCTGCCAAAGAGGCGGAAAAATATTTTTCCATGGTATTTCAACAAAGAAAGCTGCCGGAGGATATTCCGGAATACACTTTCACCACCAGCCATGCTGAAGATGAAGTTTATCGTATTGACATTGCTCCTACCCTGGTTAAAGAAGGGATAGTTAAGAGCAACAATGAGCTGAAGCGCCTTCTTGCACAAGGAGCAATCGAACTGGACGGCAATAAAATAAGCAGCAATATCATCGATGCCCACAACGACAGCGTTCTAAAGGTAGGAAAACGCGACTTTGTCAGGATAGCGATTGAATTGCCTTCGGGAGGTTTATAACATGCAGCTACGCATACCAGGACCTACACCATGCCCGCCAGAAGCTCTTCAAGCAATGAGCCGTCAGATGATAAATCATCGTGGCAGGGAATTTGACCAGCTTCTCCAATCGATAACGGTAAGGTTGAAACAGATATTTCAGACTAAACAAGATGTTCTTGTACTCACCTGCGCTGGAACAGGTGGGCTAGAAGCAGCTATCGTCAATACACTGTCTCCAGGTGACGAGATACTAGCCTGTTCTTGCGGTGTATTTGGCGACCGGTTCGCTGACATCGCTGAGCAATATGGCGCCAAAGTAAATCGCCTCAACTTTGAATGGGGAACTACGGTAGACCCGGAAGCAATACGCCAGGCTTTGAGGTCAAATGCCAACATCAAGGCAGTTTTGGTTACCCATAACGAAACCTCCACCGGCGTAACCAACGACCTGGCCAGCATAAGCTCGGTGGTCAAGGAATTTGACAAGCTATTTCTCGTTGATGCTGTAAGCAGCCTTGGGTGCATCGACTTACCCACAGACGACTGGCATTGTGATGTGGTAGTAACCGCTTCCCAAAAAGGCTGGATGGTTCCCCCTGGCCTGGCAATGATTAGCGTAAATGAGAAAGCGTGGGAAGCTTATTCACAGGCTAGAATGCCGCGGTTTTACCTCGACTTCATTAAAGCCAAGGACTACTTACAAAAGGGACAGACGCCCTGGACCCCAGCCATTTCTATTTGCTTCGCTCTGGATGTTAGCCTGGATTTGATGCTGAATGAAGGATTACAAAACGTATTTGCCCGGCACAAGAGAGTAGGCCATCTGACTAGAAATGGCATAAAATCCCTGGGATTATCTCTTCTCCCCGATGAAAGTTGCGCCTCTAACACAGTAACTGCAGTCAACGCCTCAGACAATCTTGATGTGCCTAAACTCATCCAAATCCTGAGAGAGGAATATGAGGTAGTTATCGCTGGAGGTCAACGCAAGTTGTCCGGTAAAATCTTTCGCATTGGTCACATGGGGCTGGTCACCGAAGATGATATTAGAATAACATTACAAGCAATAGAAAAAGCTTTGCCGAAGGTGAGGTATTAACCTAGATGAAAGTATTAGTCGCAGACCCTATTGCTGAAGAAGGAATAAAATTTCTCGCTGAGCATGCTCAAGTTGATGTCAAGCTCAAATTAAAGCCTGACGAGATTAAAGCGATAATCAACGAGTATAGTGCACTCATTGTCCGTAGCGAGACGAAGGTATCCGCGCAGATAATTGAATCCGGGAAGAATCTAAAAGTCATTGGTCGTGCCGGGATAGGGGTGGATAACATCGATGTTGCTGCCGCTACCAGAAAAGGCATAGTAGTAGTGAATGCTCCTACAGGCAATACCGTGTCTGCCGCTGAGCATACCATCGCTCTCATCCTCGCCTTAGCACGGAACATACCCAAAGCTAATGCTCAACTGAAGTCGGGGCTATGGCAGCGAAGCAAGCTAATGGGCACCGAGATCAGAAACAAGACTTTAGGAATTATTGGCCTGGGGAATGTTGGCTCCGAGGTAGCAAAACGAGCTCAAGGATTTGAAATGCGGGTTATTGCTTATGACCCTTTCATCTCAGCACACTATGCCAAAACTAGAAAGATTGACCTTGTTCCTTTAGAGGAGTTATTTCAGGAAGCTGACTTTATTACCCTTCATACGCCATTGACTCAAGCTACCAGGAACCTAATCGGTGCTGAAGAAATTGAAAAAATGAAACCCACAACCTATGTTATTAATTCCGCTCGGGGTGGTTTGATCGATGAAGAAGCATTATTCAAAGCGATTGAAGAAGGTAAGCTAGCCGGGGCTGCCTTTGATGTCTTCAGCACCGAGCCAGCAACGGATAGCATCCTTTTTAAAAGCGACAAAATAATTGTCACCCCGCATCTTGGTGCTTCAACCGTTGAAGCACAAGCAAATGTCGCTAAAGATGTTGCTGACCAGGTTTTAACAGTCCTTCGCGGAGAATTCAGCAAGTATGCCGTCAATATGCCGTACATCACCCCGGAATTACTGCCACTGCTAGAAGGAGCTACGTTAATTGGCAGCTTTGCCAGCCAATTAATGGAGGGGCCAATTTCTGATATCCATATCAAGTACAGCGGTGGGATAGCCAATTATGATTTAAGCCCGGTAAAGGTATCCATTATCAGCGGATTGCTCCGGCAAATGACTGAGGAAAAAATAAATTTGGTTAACGCTAATTTCTTCGCCGACCAGCGTGGTTTGAAACTTATTGAGGAAAAAGAGTTAATCTGTGCCAACTACCCTAATTTACTCACCCTAAAGGTTAATACAGATGCAGGCACTACCACCATATCAGGAACATTTAGAGATAGTGCAACCCACATCGTTCAAATCAATGACTTCTGGGTAGACATAATACCTGCGGAAGGCTATCTTCTACTTTGTGACCATCTTGATACTCCCGGCCGTGTTGGTGCCATTGGAACCGTGTTGGGTAAAGCTGGCATCAATATCAGCGCAATGCACTCGAGCAGACAAAAACCGGGAGGAAAACAGCTTACCATTCTGGTTTTAGATGAACCACCAACTGGTGAGCAACGCAGGGAAATCCTGGCGTTGCCCGATGTTTATGCTGCTAAACTGGTTAAAATATAATCACCAGAGAGGGTTGATAACTAACCCGGCAGGAACTTTGGGGTAGAAGTAAGTCGATTTCCTTGGCATTCTGTCACCGGCATCAGCAATGCTTTTAACCACCTCTACTTTGGGTAACGAGGTGATGAAGGCTAATTGATAATCTCCTTCTGTCACTCTTCGATAAGCTTCGTCAACATCGGCGGTATATTCAATATCATCTTTGCTAGAGTCAATTCCCAAAATTTCCTCCAGAATAAGATGATTGAGAAGACTAACACTAAGTTTCCTATAAGCCTGGGAGCGAGCTTCAGGCATTGCTTTATCAATAGACACATCCGAGCGTTGTCTTAATATTATTAGTGAATCATCCTCCAATCCCAAAACTCCTAAAAGTGCGCCTTCCCCCTCAGCAGGTTTCAGTTTATGGAAGATATTTTCAGCTAAATTGGCCTTGATATCTAACAAAGGATTTGTCTCCACCGTAAACAAATTCTGGTTCGTTAGCCAACGGATTAGTTTAGCTTTGGTATCAGGTGATATGCCACGTACCAGCCTGTGGATAGGCAAAACAACAAGTCCCGGGTCGGAAAACTCAACCAGGGACATCATTATGTAATTAAAAGCTTCCTTCCCGGTTGGAGAAGAAAGCTGTTCTATCCTTTCCCGTTGATATGCTAACGCAGTCTCATAACGATGGTGACCATCAGCAACATAAAAGGGTAAACCGGATAAAAGATCACTGATTTGGCGTATTAGCTGAGACTCAGTTATCGCCCAAATAAGATGACGTTCACCAGAATCAATAAAGTCCACCGGCGGGTTATACTGTGCCACCGACGACAGTATCCCGGCGACCTCCTTGTCCCTGCCCTGGTATAGAGCAAGGATGGGACTGGAAGCAGCCTGGCAAGTTTGTAACAGCTGAAGCCTATCCTGCTTGACTTTGGAAGATGTCTCTTCATGAGGACATATGCCTTCACCCCACGGCACCAGCTTAACCCGGGCTATCAGTTCACGCCGCCTTCGCCTCCCTTCATACCTAAAATAATGGTCATGGAGGTAAAAAGCAGGTGAGCCATCCGCTTGAAGAACCCCTTCTTTAAGCCAGCTTTTCAAGGTTACTGCAGCATTGCCATACTTAGACCTACCCTTGGCACTACCTGCGGATGGCTGGGCAGGAAGTTCCAGGCGAATCACATTGTAATCACTTTTCTGGTAATAGAGTTTCTGTTTTGCGGCAGTAATCACATCATATGGTGGACAATTGACTACTCCTAAATTGGAAACCTTTTCCTTTTTGTATCGTATGCCACAGAATGGACAAACTTCAGCCATCCAAGAATCACCTCACGATTTATCTAAAAGCGGTTATCCTGTTTATCACCAGAATCCCGAGTCAGTATTATGTAAAGAAGTTAGGCTGGAGCAAGTAGCTCAGAAACTATCTCGCTCACTTCCTTGCCATTAGCTTTACCTTTAAGCTGGGGCATAAGCTGAGACATAACTTTACCTTTGTCTATCTCCCCTCTCGCGCCAACCATATCAATTGCTCGCTGCGCTGCAGCTATAATTTCCCCACGACCCATTTGCTTGGGAAGATACTCCAAGACAATAGCCAAGCCTGACTCTTCCTGAGCTACAAGATCACTGCGATTTCCTTGCTTGAAAGCCTCGATGCTTTCCCGCCGCTGCCTCATCTCTCCACTAAGGAGATCAATGATTTTGTTATCGTCGATAGGTTTTCGTTCAGCAATTTCAGCATTCTTTATGCTGGATATAAGCAATCGCAGTGTGGAGATTCGTACCTTGTCCTGTTGCTTAATTGCTTGATACAAATCATCCCTTATTTTCTCCCCCAGCGTCACCTCATTCCCCCTAAGCTTTTCCGCCTCTTTGCCGCCTGTTTCCTCTTCCGCGCCTCGCTTGGTTTCAAAAAAAACCTTCGACGCCGAACCTCAGCTAAAATACGGCCTTGCTGCACCTGCCTGTTAAATCTACGCAGCAAGCTCTCAAAGCCCTCACCAGAGCCAAGCTTTACTTGAGCCATATCGTATCCATGCTAGTCTTACAAACGCTACATTGTATCGGTTAGAACCTGCCGCTGTCAATGGCTTTTATCACCGCTCGGCATTCAGCCATAATCTCTCCCCATCTGTGATAAACTCAATGGTGCCATTCTGGGAAGTTAAGTAGACGTTGTCTTCACCCAGCCTTCCTTTCAGCCTCTCCACCACCTCGGGGCTTGGATGCCCGAAAGTGTTGTTTGCCCCTACCGAGATTACATCTACCTCAGGGTCAACCACGGCTAGAAACTGTGGTGTGGTGGATGTCCTGCTCCCATGATGGGCTACCTTAAGCACGCTGCTTTTCAAATTAGCTCGCTGTTTAATAAGCTCAAATTCTCCTTCCCACCTGATATCTGCGGTAAGCAAAAAACTGATTTCACCCCAACTCAGTTTTAATACCACACCATTGTTATCCACATCGGCGCTGGTTCCTTCGAAAAACTCATTTGGAGGACTAAGCACTTCTATCTTAATGCCTCTGCCCAAATCGATTCCCTGCCCCGCTTTAGCCATATCACTCTTGATTTCCTTCTCCTCAACAAGCCTGAGCCATTCTTGATAAACGCAGGAATTATAACAAACACCGGGCTCGAGCACCTGCTTCACTTCATATCTTTGCAGCACTTCCACCAATCCAGTAATGTGGTCAGCATGAGGCTGTGTGGATACCATTAAGTCCACTGTTCTATCCCAGAAGGGAAGCTTCCGGCCTAACTCCAGACTTATTGTCTGAGGGCTGGGACCACCGTCAACAAGTATATTCTGATGATCGGGTGTTTGTATTAAGATGGCATCTCCTTGCCCCACATTGAGGAAGGTCACGTGAAGGTTATCATCCGGCGTGGTGAGAACTACAGCCCAGACCAGTATAGCCACTAATAAAAGAGGAGGAATGAGCCACTTTAGAAGCGAATGCCGGGAGAATTTAGCCATCACTGACTACCTCCCTCTTCCCTAGAAGCTAACCTGGAGAAGATATCGTTCAACTGCTTCCTATAATTAAGCCATGCCACAACTATTGCAAGTATGATGTAATATTCCCATACCAACCACACAGGGATAGCGGATACCTGGAAAGAAGAGAATGGCAAGGCATCAAAGCCCTCAACTACCAAAAGCAAATAGGTTAAGAATAACCAGGCGACCCAGCCTAAAATTTGAGATACAAATACGGCAAATAATCCCACAAAAGCAACCAATGCAGCGGCAACGATGATAGCTGGTAAAGCAGGCAGAGAAAGGAACGTGGCTGGAACACCGACCAGTGAAACAACGTTGAAATAGTAGGCTACAAGTGGCCAGACTGCGATAATAGCCGCTATGGTCACTGCAAAGCTATCCGTAAAAACATTACCGATAGCTATAGCTTTGTCCCTGTATTCAAATACCTTAGCAACGCCTTTCCTCCCCCAACTCTGAAGATAAGGATAGAACAAAATAAGCCCGAGCATTGCCGTGAAGCTAAGTTGGAAGGAGATGCTCCATAAAATTTGAGGCTGAATGCCCACCATCACTGCACCAACAAAAGCCAGCGCAGTAATAGCGCTTCGCTGCCTTCCCAAATATTCAGCTAACAAGAATAAGCTGCCCATCATGGTAGCGCGAATTACCGGCGGATGCATTCCAGTAAGCAAGGCATAAATCCAGATAGCAATAAGGGTAAGCCAGATATAGATGGAGCGCTGTCTTCCAAAAACCAAAATTAGAAAACTGAGGAGAATACCGATGATGATACTGATATGCAAGCCAGAAATAGCCAATATATGGGCAGTCCCTGACCTTGAGAAAGCTTGTGTCACAGAATAAGGTATGTTGCTCCTTATGCCAAGCAAGATACCCTGAGCTAACGAGCTTTGTGGCTCAGGCAGAGCTTTAGTCAGAGAATCAGAAAGCCTACCCCTGAAAGAATAAAGCCATTGCAAAGGTTCAAAACCTCTACCTTCCTCCAGAATCTCTATTTTAGGGTAATAACAGATAGAGTAAATCCCCTGATGTTCCAGATAGCTTTTGTAGTCAAAATCTTCAAATGTGGGTGGTGTCTCTAATTCTCCGGTCACCCCGAGTATATCCCCATAATGATACTCAGGATATCTTGATACACGCACCAGGACAGCACCCGAGACCGCCTTCCCTTCACCCTCCATGCTTATCTCCTTGGTTGAAATGGTTAACAGACAATATCTATCTCTAACATCGGGCTCCTCTGCCACCATCCCCTGGATTTCTACTGTCCCTTGTTCATTGTAGAAGCAAATAGAGTGTTCATCTACTCGAGGTAAGCTTGATGGAAAATAAAGGATACCTCCAGTTAAGGCGAAAAGGCACAATCCTATCACTATTAAGTTCTGTCTTCTATTACGGAAAAGCGGGATAAACAAAAACGGAAAAACACCGAGTAGGACAATTATCAAGGGTAAGCTAAGTTTTGAGCCTATGAGAATACCCGCTACCCAGGCACAACTAATATAAAGCAGCCACATCAAAAAGTTTTGCTATCTGATACGGTGATATAGTCCTTTATCTTGTCAAGTGTTCCCTGCCCGATGCCTTTGATTTGAAGCAAATCTTCAACCCGCTTGAACTCACCATTCTCATTGCGGTATTTCACGATATCATCAGCTCTAGTTTCACCTATCCCCGACAGGGCTTCAAGAAGCCAGGATTCCGCCCGGTTGATGTCTATCCTCTGCGGCGATTGTTCTTCCCCCTCTTCAGGAATATAAATAGCGATACGGTTAAGGTCGGCATCAGGTTCAAGGCCAACATCTGAAAGAAGAGTCTGTATTGTCTCGCTTTCCCTGAGGGAATAGATACCGGGGTTAATGACTGCACCACCAATATAAACTTCGCCACCCTGCTGCGGAAGCGCACCTTGAGATAACACCAGGTCGACAGGCTGGATTTCATTGCGATTGGTCAGCAGCATAACACCGCCGACCACCAGGGCAATAATCAAGAAAACTGTGATAAAGATGTAAAATCTATCTGCCTGACTCATTTCGGTTAAACTCCTTTCCTGGACATTGTTTTAGCGACCTCATCTTTCGTCATTCTGAGCCATAGGCGAAGAATCTTCGAGATTCTTCATTTCGCCTTCCCTTCACTTTGTTCAGGACTTCGGCTCACCCATTCAGAATGACAACCTTGCATTTCAATGGTAAGATTTTCATATGGCGAAAAATTCAGGAATATCAATCGTCAATCGCAAAGCTTATCACGACTACCATATCGAGGAAAGAGTTGAGGCAGGCATTGTGCTTAAGGGCTCCGAAATCAAGTCAATAAGGGCGGGAAAGATGAGTTTACAGGATGCCTATGCCAAACCGGAAAATGGAGAAGTTTGGCTATTCAACAGCCACATCGCCTCGTATGATGCTGCTAGCTACAACACACATCAGCCAACCCGTCCCCGCAAGCTTTTGCTCCACAAAAAAGAGGCCGGCAGACTCACAGGGAGGGTAATGCAGCGAGGTTTGACTTTAGTCCCTCTTAAGCTGTATATTAAACATGGGATTGCCAAGATCGAACTGGGTGTGGGTAAGGGAAAGAAGGTTTACGATAAGCGCGAAACCATTATGCGCCGTGATACAGACAGAGAAATAGAGCGTGCGCTAAAGCTTAGAAGGAGGTGAAAGGTGATTTGGCATATTTTGGCAATCATCTTTGGTGTTTTAGTAGCCATATCAGCGATTTGCCCAGCGCCATCTAGCAGTATTGTCCTAGGGGTGTTGGTGGTTATCTTTGCTTCATTAGCTCTCAGGAGCTTTCAAAAGAGAGCTTAAGATTAAGCGTGGGGAGGTGATAGAAAGGGAAGTTTAAAACACGGGGGCGCGCGGGTTCGACATAGGAAGGCCTACAGAATCGCAAGCTGAGGTGCCATTAACCTCAAAAAACAAATGGCAAAAAAATAAATGCCGAACCTATTGCAGCTTAATTAAAGCTACACATCCACCTCAACCTCTCCTCGAAGGTTGGGACTGGGTGTCAAAAAGTCGAGGTGCTCCAATCCCAACGTCGATACGGATTGGATAAGAAAATCGACTGGCTTAACTGGATTCGGTCAGCAGATGAAAGTTAAGCGAGACAAGTGGAGCTGACTAAGCTTGTAGGATATTCTGGCAACCTTTCTATGGACGGGGAGTTCGACCCTCCCCCGCCTCCACCAACGAAATTAGAACGCTAGCGTTTTACCGCTAGCGTTTTCCTTCAAACCTTAATTACTCATCAGAGATCCAAGCCTTGGCTAGTAGACACGAGCTGATGAAAGGATATAATTAGCAATCTTCTGAATAGTTGCCCAATCTTGCTTTGCTGGCGTAAATCGCCTATCCACTTGCAATGTCCACCCTTGAAATTCTTTGGCATAACTGTGAACTGTCAAGTTGCCAATCCTTTTCGCCAGGTCTTTTACTGTTTCATCGTTGGAAAGAACTTCGGCTAGTCCAGTATAATGGTCGTTTCCTTTCCAAGTCACATCGACTACTTTCCCGAACAATGGAAATGTCTTTTTTCTTATTGCCTTGATGTCAACCGCTTTGTGATTTGGGAGGGGTCTCTCATCCGGTATACAAAGAACGACCCACCATCGAGGAGGGCTGTATCTAGTCCTATCTTTTTTCAAGATATTTATCCATCTGACCAATCCTTCTGGCATGTCTATAATTCCCAAAGAACGTTGATACCATGAATTTTCTATTTTTTCTTCCACTCGGCCACGTTCAGCCAAGTCCGCTCTAATACCCAAGGAGTTAAGATCCTGAGCTAATTTATCTCTTGATTTATCACGGAATGTTTCTTTCATCTGTCAGAATCGTATCATAGCGTATTGCAGATAGTAGTTAAACCATTTTGTTTCCGTAGAACAAACATCGGGATGTAAACATGCACTTAAATGTGAGAGGGTTCCTTTCTCATTTGCAATATATGGCACAAGATGAGTATTTGTGACTCGTTAATATCGCAAAGAGGGGACGATACCTAGAACTCTTCACCAATAAAGGGCTCCAAAGTGGAGATTGACAGCCAGGTACCATGTACATATTATTGGTGATAAGAGCAATGAGAGTCAGGACGCCTCATTGTGAATTGAAATGGGAAATGTCGGTTAAGATGTTTGCTTATCAACCCGTTATGTGTGTAATCTACAAACCATATGAAAAGAGTACTGGTAAATGAAAAAATATAAAGGTCTTAATATGAAAAAAGCGATTCTTTTGATTTCAATTCTTTTGCTATTACTTGTAGGTTGTCAATCAGAACCTTCCATTCAATACACTTATCGACAACCTGAGAATATTAACGATGGATTTGATGTCGGCACTTTGGATGAAGTCAATATTGATTTGGCATTGATTGAAAAGGCAATGAATGATATAAACCGGGGCAAATTTAAAGAAGTGCATTCACTGCTTATTTTTAAGGATAACAGGCTGGTACTTGAAGAGTATTTTCAGGGACATAAATACCAATGGGATGCTCCTAATCATCATGGCGAACTGGTGACTTGGGACAAGTCTATGTCACATTGTGTTCATTCTGTGACTAAAAGCATTACCTCCGCCTGTATTGGAATCGCCATAGACGAAGGTTTTATCGGAAGTGTGCGTCAGTCCATATTTGATTATTTGCCTGAACATCAGCACCTCAATACAGATGGGAAAGACAAAATTACCATCGAGCATCTGTTAACCATGACCTCCGGATTAGAGTGGATGGAGTGGAACGCACCTTACAGCAGTCGGGATAATCCTATCGTTGAAATTTGGTTTCAAGATGCAGAGCAGAATAAAGATCCATTCACTTTTGTTTTAGAAGGGTCACTGATAGACGAACCCGGAACAAGCTTCAGGTATTATGGTGGAAATCAGATTGTTCTGGGTGGAATTATTGAAGATGCTACACAAATGGATATTGATGAGTTTTCCGCAACATATTTATCTGGGCCCTTGGGGATTGATTCTTTTGATTGGTGGTTACGCTTCGAAAGTGGTGTGATTGAAGCAGCCGGTGGTTTAAAAATGACACCAAGAGATATGGCTAAAATTGGTGTGACATTTCTAAATAATGGAGTTTGGAACGGGAATCAGATTATTTCCGAGCAATGGGTCGAAAAAAGTGCCACTGCATTTCCTAGTAACAAAGGGATTAATGTCCCGGGTACGGATAAGAAGAATGTTGGCTATTCCTATTCGTGGTGGACTAAAACATTTTCTGATTCAGGTAAAGGAATACATATGTTTTATGCCGCAGGTTGGGGAGGACAGCACATTATGGTCTTTCCTGAATTAAACGCGGTTGTTGTTACTACCGGTGGCACATACACTTCTAGTACAAAGACATTTACGCTTCTTGAAAAATATATTATACCTGCTTTTAATTAGGTTATGAATAAATCAGTAATCCAAGCTAAGATGAACTGCTATATGCTTGGCTTCAAGTGCGTCACCACTTCACTAACATAGGGATGTTTGATTATCTTGTACTATGACCAAACTTCGCGAAATGAGTCCGTAAGCATTCTGCCAGCGACTACAATTTAAAGGTTTGTTAACCACTTATTTTGGGGTGACTCCTCAAATTCGTGATTATCTGGATGATAAAAAGACCGAGCATGACGAGCCCCCATGGTAAAGAGGATTTCCACGGCATTACCACAAATCCGTAGTTCATCGCATAGTACAAAACCAAATAGGGTAGTACCCATTTCCAATTTTGCTTCCAGTTCTCTCGAAAATTGATTTTCAAAACGTAATCAAACAGCCATTCTAGAGCTAAAAATGCCAAGAAAATCCCCAGGAAGATACTATATTGTACCCCTTTCTGCTCCTGGAAGACCAAGAAAATGCCATAAACGGCTGGAATCGCCAAGAGCAAATACACCCGCCCGATTCGCTGCAAGAGGTCTAATCTATTCTTTCGAATGAGAAAGATGAAAATCAAGCAGACACTATTCACAAGTCCAAGGACAAAGAAGAATAGTTCCAACATAGTAAGTCACTTCCTTCAATGGCTAGACCTCAACAGAAGACTGTGGTCTAGGCATCGGTTATTATACTTGACGACCACAGTGAATCTCAAGGTTGTGGCTGAATGAACATCGGGATGTCTGCCCTTCCATGCGTATGTGCATGCTGTATTTGCTTAGAAATCCAGAATAGGAACTCATTTGACAATGATCAGATCAGGAGTACTATCCAAATTATGTAAAAAACGAAGGCAAGACTCCAGGAGACTATATACGCATAAAACAAGTTTCCTGGTTTTCCACTCTCCTCAATAGTGAGTTTTCGATATTGTTTGAGATATTTAAGCATGTATAACCTTAACAACCAATAGTTGATCTTGATACCATGCTTGGATAAAAAAGACGTAATCTTCAAAGTAAAAACAACGCCGCAAATGGTACTAATTACTGTAATTATTGCCAGAATAAGGAAATCTGTACTCATTACTTCACACCTGATTTACCTTATATAACAACACAGGATCCACTATACCTGAAATAGGGGTCTGCCGAAAGGCGTCCGACCAACCAAAACCCGTCGCAACCCAGAAACATTAATAAAAACCACAGCTCCCCGCCGTCAACTACAACGCTTGTTAGGTTTTGTTATTATGCTCCACAGTTATTACTACATTTCCCTTTTTGTGCCCTTTATCGACATACCGGTGAGCCTCGACTATTTGTTCCAACGGATAGCGTCTATCTATGACCGCTTTTATCTTTCCCGCCTCAATAAGCTCTTTGAGGAAAAGTAGATACTCAGTCTTAAGCTTTGCTATTGAAGATTTTTGGGAAACATAGAATCCTTCTTTCTTTAGCGAGCCTTTGCAACGCGAAAACGAAGGCTTGTACACTGCGTCAATGATAACGTCATAGGTCTGGCCATTCTTGGTAAAATCCTCTTTGGTGTAATCAATTACCTTATCGGCTCCCAGAGATTTCACCATTTCCAGATTGGTGGTACTGCATACCCCAGTAACTTCCGCCCCAAAGTACCTGGCAAGCTGTACTGCAAAAGTACCTACACTTCCAGAAGCTCCATTGATAAGGACTTTTTGTCCGCTCTGGATATTTCCTTTTCTACAATAAAGCAATGCTGTAAGTCCCCCACCGGGGACGGCGGCGGCTTCCTCATAGGACATATTGACTGGTTTTATTGCCACCAACCCCTTTTTTTCAACCGCCCCTTCTTCAGTTCTTTCAGGCATACATATATACTCAGCATAAGCGCCGAAACCAAAACCGGCAAATGCAAAAACTTGGTCACCTTTCTCAAACAGCTTTACATCTTTGCCTACTGCTTCAATCTCTCCGGCTAGCTCCATCCCTAGTATGCTTCTCTTTGGCTTTCTAAGACCTAAATATATTCGAAAGGGGAGCATTTGCCAGAAAGGGACTTTGAAACTCCGAATTCTCACATCCCCTACGTGGCAGGTTGTTGCACATATTCTTATCAGTACTTCATTGTCCTTGGGAGTAGGGTTTTCTACCTCTTTGAGTTGAAGAACATCGGGGGGGCCGTATTTTGTGCATACAACTGCTTTCATGAGTTCCCTCCAAGGTTGTCAGGTGTTGTTATTATGCTCCACAGTTATGACTACATTTCCAGTTTTTTGTCCTTTTTCAACATACCTATACGCCTCGACAATTTGTTCTAGCGGATATTTTCTATCTATCACTGCTTTGAATTTTCCTTGTTCTATGAGTTTTTTGATTAAAAGTATACTTCCCCTAATATCTGTAGGAATTGGAGATACGGTTTTTTTGTTCCCAATCATTGGTTTTATAATCGGTGTTATAAGTGGTAAGAAAACATTCTGAGCCATATAACCCAAGTCTGATGAAATATAAATTCCGCCTGATTGTAACAATGGTTTGCATTTAAAAAATGAACTTTTTCCAACAGCATCAAAAACAAAGTTATATTTTTCTTCATCTTTTGTAAAATCCTCTTTTGTATAATCAAATACTTTATCAGCTCCTAATGATTTTACTAATTCAATATTTTTCGTGTTGCACACTGCAGTAACATTAACACCAAAATATTCTAGAAATTGAACTGCCGCTGAGCCAATAGCTCCTGTTGCACCATTAACGAGAACTTTTTGCCCACTTTTAAGGCTCACTTTTTTGATAAAATTATACGCATAATGCGCACCTTCACTACTAGCCGCAGCCTGCTCATATGTTATACTTTTTGGCATTGTCGTTAGAGCTTTATCTTCACCTATTGTCATATACTCTGCATGAGACCCTAAACCACTGCCATCAAATCCAAAAACCTTCTCACCAACTTTAAAAGATGATACGTTTTTCCCAACAGCTTCAATTGTGCCAGCAAATTCAGTTCCGGGAATTTGCTTTTTTGGCTTGAATAGTCCTGTAATAAATCTTGCAAAAAATGGTATTGCTCTAATTGTTGCGCAGTCTGTTCGATTTACTGTTGTGGCATGTATCTTTATTAGTACTTCGTTGTCCTTGGGAGCAGGTTTTTCTACCTCTTTGAGCTGAAGAACATCGGGGGGTCCGTATTTTGTGTATACAATCGCTTTCATAAGTATTCCTCCAAAGTTATTACTAGTTTTCCTTTGGCGTGTCCTTCTCCAAAATACCGGAGAGCTTCAGCAACCTCACTTAACGGGTAACGTTTATCTATAACAGGTACTACTTTGCCGGCTTCAAGAAGCTCTTTCATAAAAGCCAAATCCTTGTTTGGTTTATGCATCAGGATGCCCATTTTCTTACTCGTGGTCATTGAAATCAATGGTCCCAGAAACACAACTTGGAAAAATCGAAACATGGAACCTCCGACCATGACATAAATTCCCTTGGGACTCAAAGCACGCTTGTAATCGAAAATCGAATGATATGCCGCCATATCAAGAACCAGGTCATAACGCTGCCCACTTTTAGTGAAATCTTCTTGAGTGTAATCAATGACGTGGTCTGCACCAACCGAACGCATAATGTCCAATTTTCTTGTGCTGTCCACGCCAGTCACTTCAGCCCCGAATGATTTGGCAATCTGCACCGCAAACGTACCCGCACCACCACCCGCACCATTAATCAAAATTTTTTGCCCTGGCTGAATCTGTCCTTTACCGCGAAGACCCTGCAGGGCAAGGACCGCCGCTTGAGGTACGGCTGCTGCTTCCTCGAATGTCATACTGGCCGGTTTCAGCACTAATGCATTTTCAGGAGCACATACATACTCGGCAAAACCGCCCCAACCACACCCGGATATATCCCCGAACACCTCATCACCTAGCTGAAACTGCTTTACGTTTCTGCCAACCGCTTCAACCCGCCCCGCTATGTCACATCCGATTGTCTTGATTTTTGGTTTTACAAGCCCAAAGAACAGGCGGTTCATAAACGGCTTACCTCTCAGGAGACCCCAGTCCAAATCATTTACGGATGCCGCATGAACTTTCACCAGTACTTCATTGTCCTTGGGAGTAGGTTTTTCTACCTCTCTGAGCTGAAGAACATCCGGGGACCCATAGTTGTAATATACAATCGCTTTCATAAGTATTCCTCCAAGATTACTTTGATTCGGCCATTTAAACTAGGACTCAAAGACTTAACTCGGACTTTGCTTTGCTACGCTGGCGATTAACTTTATGAACCGAACCAGTGCCCCAACTCCCAACCCAACTGCGATGATGATTAGAACAATGGTTACCACTACTGGCACAATATCGACGGCGGTGGCATTGGGAATCACACTGAAATCAAAGGGGAATATGGATACCAGATTCGCAACCACGACCACGCCGATTGCGGGGAGTATAATCTGAATAATCTCCCGCAGCCAGTATCTATCATAAATTATCATAATAATGTTGGCGGTTATGGATATGACTAATGCTGTAATTAGAATCGGAAGCCAGGTAAAGTAGTCGCTGGTGAGCAATGATAGTCTGGTGACGCTCCCATCCGGTTCGACATGGTACCAGGCAATATAGCGGTGGAAGAAGGAGAAGAAAATAAGTAAGACTACATTCCAGAAGATTACAGCGCTATAGCCAGCAATCCTGACTCGCTTTCCAAACTTCTCCACCTTTCCTGATATTGCCGGAGACGGTGTTTCTGGAGGCTCAGGTGACTTTGGGACCTCGTCTGGTCTTGGAGACTCAGCTGTCTTTTGTTCCTCACCTGTTTCAGGCTTTTCACCACGCCAGGTAACTGGCAGTATTCCCTCAGCCACATGACCTGCCACCGGAACCTTATACAGCTCACCTTGGTAAGCCTTGACCATCAGAAGTATCCACAGAATGAAGGCCAAGATGCCGATAGCGGCAATGAAGAAGCCCCCAAAGAAAGGTATCCAACTTAGAAGAGCACCAGCGACAGTTAGTGCACCAAAGGTGACTATTGACTGGAGAGCATGGAAGCGAACGAATTTGTTCTTTTGCTCAATTACAAGAAAGACAATGCCAGTAATCCAGCCACCCAGGTAACAAAGCAATCCAGCAATATTTGGCTCCAGTCCGGTTGTTGAACCACCCGTAGTCATCCGCTGTTTCTGCTCAGCGTCAATCCGCGCCTTCTCCTCCTCGTAGATTTTATGCCTTTCTTCCGGTGGTAATTGCATCACTACCTCCTTCTCCCTCGGTCCTGCCACAATTATAACACTTCACGAAATTGAATAATCCTAACCGTGAGTCGTACAACTATCGTAAGGCCGGAATTAGTTGCTTTTCTGAAATAAAAGAGCAGGAATTGTGTGTAAATCTCACCAAGGTGGACGAACCCTCGATCTCCCCGTCCATTTGGGAGGATTCTATAAGACCTTTGTGCTAACTAGACAAAATGGACTAAAGAGGCGCGGGAACAGTTGGAGGTCAAGAACACTAATGCCCTTCGATTATGATTTCCGCTGCGATTCGGACTGCTGCTGTAACTACGGCAGAACATTTCCCCACAGCATCAGCCTTCTGCCACTCCTCAGCCTCGGCCGGGTCTGCCAGGTTGTACCTTCTGCCGAATATCGACTCCACGATGTCGCCGCACATGGTGCTGCCGAGCTCCTTTTCAAAACTGCGGCAGAACTTTCGACCGGGACGGAGTGACCTGATATAGCCTTCCCAATCATCGAGCCTTTCCCGCCCATAGACCAGGCTAAGCGCCATAAGGCAGCCAACTACTGCGCCGCAGGTCTCTCCCCTGAGAGCAATGCCGGGGAAGACTGTGAGCGCCTTCAGGATGGAGCCATCATCCAGCCCAAACTGCTCCTGCAACGCCAGAAAGCTAGTTTGGGCACAGTTGCCAGATATCTCTAAATATCTCTTGACCTTTTGCTCGAGCTGCTGTAGCGTGCCTTCAAACTCTATACGGCTATCGTCCATTAGGGGGCCTGCTGCAAGTTAACGGTATGCGTCCTCTGCTAGCGATTATAGCAGCGTGCGAGGAAGGGGGTCAACGAACCTCGGAGCATGGCGTTAGGTTGCTTAGCTCACGACATATTGGTCGAACCGCGATCAGGTAATCTACCTCAATTCTGCCTTAGCTACAAAAAGCATACTGGTCACTTTGTGACGGGGATGCATAACCCGGAGGTCCCTGGTTCGAACTCAACTCCCGCTACCGAGGAAGCGCTGGGGCGCGGTCTTCGAGTCTGTGCCTTTCTTCTTCCCTTGATTCGACCTTCTCGTATAATGCCCTGGCTTCAATGTCCATTGCCGAAAGGAATGAAGTCGCCTTTTCAGGAGGCATTGCTTCAAGATCCCCGTCTGGATGCTGTACAACCACTCCGCTTCTGATCAGCATCTGATATCGTCGCTTGCGTTCCTCCTTGTCCGGGTGACACACAAGCTGGCAGTTACCGCAAGTCTGCCAGAGTTTCCCAGGCATCAAACTGTGATGAAACCCCCCTTCCATTTCTGGGCGGCTGCAGTATGCATTTATACTGCTCGCCAATGCATGGCCAATCTCAGCATCGTCTTTAGGGGTTGGGAACCGGCCAGGTGACCATGTGGACCATTTGCCGGACGAATGCAGTCCGGTGAAGCCACCGCAGACATAGTCGCACCTGAGATAGCTTCGACGCTTTGAATACTCAAATTCAAAATCTCCAAGCTTAATTCTGGTCTTTTCCTTCGGATCCATCAGGGCCGATGCGCACGATGCCATGCACAAACGGCAATTATCGCAATAACTTTCATCCTCGGGAAGTGGGTCAGTAGGATTCAGCTCAGCTGTTGTAACAACGCAGCCAAGAATGACGGCTGCACCGTAGTCCTTGGTAATGACATTTCCCGATAATCCGAAATGACCAACGCCCGATCGAACCGCCAGGTACCTCAGGGAGAGTTCAGGGTACATATCGAGCACCCTGCCTGGTGTATCCCGTCGATAAACGTCATTCGGTGCCTGGGCGATTGAGGGATAGCCCTTCTGATCCAGCCATCTGGACAACTGAACAGATAAGCCACCAGCAAGCCCGTTTGTCCGGAAATTATCCCGTTCATGGGAAGACCTGTCCTTTTTCCGTAGAAAAGGGCGTATCAGGTTCTGATTCAGAGGTAATGCAAAACTTATGGCAGATTTTGCATCAGGTAGCACATAGGTTCGATCTGAAACCGAGCGAGATATAGACGGCGTCAACAAGGCTTTGCCCCCTAGGACTAAGCGCATAGCTGAGGCTCATTTTGTTTAATTCAACCGTCCTATTTCCTATTCACTGTGGAGCCCCCGGATAGGTCAACATCACCCAGGGTAGCTTCACCAACATACAGGACCTTTGAGCCGCCGCTGAGGTTAACATCCAGGGTGCCATTTACATTGACGGTAGCTCTGCTGCCCCCGCTAAGGTTGACATCAGCGTTGTTTACAGAGAAGGCTTCCAGATCTAACTGGCTACCGCCTGAGCTGTTAACATCCAGGTCATCCGCCGAGCCTGTCAGGTCAACCCAACTACCCCCAGATAGGTCAAAGTCGGCATCAGCTGCTGTCATGTCACCCTCTAGCCTGCTGCCACCAGACAGTCCAACCGAGAAATCATGCGACGAGCTAAAACCAGTAATACTGGCTCTAGAGCCACCAGATAGATCTAATTTATACAGGTCGGGCATGGTGATTTTGGCTCTCAGGGTTACCGAGCCGTATATGCGGCCAAGTTCCAGTCCTATCTCCAGCGTTTCACCGGATTTGGTAACCTTGAGGTATTCCTGTACGTTGTCATCGGTCGTTATTTCTACGCTAAAGGTGCTTGACTTCGTTATTTCCACCTTGGAAGCCATTCTGTGCTTCAACCTCAGTAAAATCACTGAAATTGAATGTTTCACTTTCCAGGTTCCCAGAACCAATTATGCCACCTCCTATGCAGCCCACTGACAATCCCAAGGTTAAAAGTATTGCCACCAATGTTGTCACCATTGTTTTTTCATAGATGCCTCCTCTTCAGGTTATAGTGCACATTCTAAGTTGCGAATCACCCATTGTCAAAACGTGCGTTATAGATTGTTTCTCGTTCCTACCCTGCTCACTTCTTGAGATAGTATTGCTCCGAGATATAAAATGCTATCTTCTGGGATAAGCAGCTTGAACTTTTCGTCATAAAGTGCAATAGGTAACAATTCAAGCAGTTGTTATCTCATGCGCTCATATCAGGTGCCTGATCGCCAGAAAGCATACAATTGCGCTGATACTTGCTCAGTCACCGTTGGATACACATTGGGATGTCTATTAATCCATATGTATTACTGGTGTTCTTGAGTAGCTTTCCCCTGGAAGCTTGTCCAAATAATACGACCAGCAAAAAGTCATTCTGCCGGGCTTTCCCTCATATTAAGCAACTCCCGTTTCCCCAGATCAAGGCCCCAAGTACCTTTTAAAGCCCCCTGAGCGCAAACGTTTTCACACTCAAAACAGAGAATGCATTCTGTGGAAAGAACCCGCTGTCCGTTCTTGATATAATCCATAATGCGGATATCCATCGGGCATATCTTTTCGCAAGCGCCGCAGTAATTACACTTCTCGGCATCACCAGCTATCTTGAGGAGAGCAAAACGGCTAGACACCTTGAAAAAAAGCGTTATTGGGCAAACATACTTGCAAAAAGCACGATTATCCTTGAGGGTAAAAGCTAATGTGATTGCTACAGCATAGTACAGCACATTGCCGCCAATAAGCCAGTAGAGGTCAGTTATGCTTTTTGTTTCGACTCGGTAGCCTAATCCAAACCAGAGCACCAGTATAAGCCCCAGGCTAAGAGCAAAGTGTATATAGCGAAGGTTGCCCCACCTGGTTGGAAGTCTCCCTCGCTTGTTGCGCGGGAAGGGCAAAAAATCCAGTACCATAGCCGTCCAGCAAGCCCAGCTACACCACCCCCGATTAAAGATAACAGGACCGGCAATTTTGGCAACCAAATAATGGACAGTAGCTCCACCAAAGAAACCAGCCAGCGAGTAGAAAAATAAGCCCTCAATCTGCATATTTTCAAATTTGATAAAACCAAGAAAAACGAGCATATAGAGGCCTACGAGGAGCTGAGATAGCTGGCGTCCCCGGCGTTTTTTCTTCTTAGGTAGTGCTCCGTATAGTCCCGCCCCCACGCCGATGGCAGTGCCTATGTATCCGAAGTTAACCACGTAAAAGATTTTACCCGTTGTTTGCCAAAGGACTATGGCAATTATCCAGAATATGCCCATCAGTATGAGTGGTATCCTGAGCTCGGAATATTTGAGTTTGTCTTCAGAATCCATGCCTGCTATCTCTTTCCATTTAATACGGCCGTATTAGATCCCTATTCGCTGTCACGCTCCCTTTTCTATGAAAGGTCTCTAAGATTATTCTTCCTTGGATTTTCCTTTTCTGAGTCCCCAAAATTGTGCCAGTACACCAGCGACCAACCAGCAAACAAACATTAGAATGACGCCTATAACAGTAGCATACACATGTGCAAGCGCCCCTATTAACAGAAAAATAAGTCCCATTCCACCAACCAGACCAACAATTGCCCTCTTAGCATTGGTTGACATGAGAATCACCTCCTTTGTTTTATGTATTTACTCGTTTTGCCACGATTAAGACCTTCTTCAGTTCGGCTGTTGAGTTACCTTCGGTTTCTTCTTCAGCCTCATTCCAAATAGAAAACGGAGTACGTTTATACGCCTGACCAGTACCTCATAGATTGCCATTATGGCGGCAAAGGAGGAAGTGCTTATTATGAGATATTTTAAAGGTATACTCATACTCCACTGGACGACGAAAAAACCGATGCTGATAATAACCGTCTGGTGGAGAACATAGAACGGCAGGACGGCCTCGCTGGCGTAGGTTAGGAATCTGTTATTGAAATTCAAAAAGCGGGCGGCGATGCCGATAAATGCCAGCATCCACGCCCAGGAATTCATCGACCTGAACAGGTGGGCGAGGTTATAGGAAGCGGTACCGAAATAATTTCCAGGTTCGGCAAGCGGGTCCACGAAGAACACGAAAAGGAGACCCGATAATATGATGCCGGCTCCCAGGAAATACCAGCGAAGGCGTTTGACGATTTCAAGAAGACGCGTATCGGAGAATAGAAGGTAGCCGAGGATAAAGAACAGTGCGTAAGATAAGATGCTCCAGCCGCCGTGGTCACGGTTTCCCCAGAACCCGGTGGGCGTGATCAACATGTCGATACCGGCAATGGACAAAACTAGTAAGGGCAGCAGTGTCCATGATTTGTTTAAAACGGCTGCCGCCCGGGCAATAACGCTTTTGGCGGCTTTACCGAACGGCCGAAAGACGGGGAGAGCGACCAGTGAAAACACGAACAGGTACGCCAGGAACCAGAGATGAAACCAGTTGAGTTCAGACAGAGTGGTAAGGTATTCAGGATAATACCCGAAGAAAGACGTCCCTGTAAGCTCTCCATGGCTTACTGCCTCGAAATAAGCTTGTGGCATGACTATTATGAACATGCCGAATATGAGAGGAATTAAAAGGCGTAGGCTTCTTTCCTGGATAAATTGCCTTACTCGCCTGGATTTGAGAGAATAGTACGTACCAGCTCCAGCAATCAGGAAAAAAAGAGGCATTATCCATGGATCCATAAAGCCAATAAGGGCAGAAGCTCCGAAATTAGTCGAAGCATTTTTTACGTGCCAATCGCCAAATACGTCATAGAACCTGGCATTGTGAAAGAAGAAAATACCAACCATCGCGAAGACTCTAAGCCAGTCAACGTAGTAAAGCCTTGCGGGTTTGGCTGTTATGTTAGATTCAGCGACTTGGGATAGACTACTGCTCATAATTCACCCATGCTTTGCAAACGATATATGTTGCGGTAACTGCAGGCACAGCAGTCTATGTTATTGGAGTAGTGGTCAGTAGCCCGACATACAGTGCTGTGTATCAAGGGTCTCTAAGATTATTCTTCCTTGGATTTCTATTTTCTGACTCCCCAATATCTGGCAAGTATGCCACAACCTATCCAACAAGCAATAGCAATAATGACACCGATGACCACAGGATATACATGCGTCAGCGCCGGCACCAAAAGAACAATTAGACCCACCAAACCCAGCACAGCAACCCAAGCCCTCTTAGCATTCTCTGTCATGTTAAGCACCTCCTTGAGCGGAATACCATATAGAGTCTACACTGGCTCTGTCAAGAGGTCTGGCAAATCGCTACCCTTTCTAGCTTCAAAGCCAAATACACAGCCGTTACATGAAGCGGTCCAGAGAATGGGAGTCTATAGCTATGGTAGAACGTTACACTAAGTCGGTGAAGTTTGAGGCTTTTAGGCTTAATGTGGGCTAAACCACCTCTTAAGGCTTACAACTTTTGAAAATATTAGCAGCAAGGTGATGCATGTTATTAGCGTCTCCCGGTCCCATAACCCAAACGCCGTTGGTTCAAATCCAATTCCCGCTACCAATAGAACTCAAGGGCACAGGTCCATAATCTGTGCCTTTTTGCTTGCTTTCGACTTCAGTGGTAGAACCTTCATCGATATTAATGTATCCTGCTTAAATTAAATGAACGAGGAATTAATCGCTCCATGCGGAATGAACTGCGCGATATGCAGCGGATACCTTGCTTTCCAACATGATGTAAAGAGCAAGGGAATCAGAATGCCTTACTGTACCGGTTGCAGGCCAAGAGATAAAAAATGTGCTTTTCTGAAAAAGAAATGTGATCTGCTCGCTAATCGCAAGGTTGAATACTGTTACCAATGCGATGATTTTCCCTGCCAAAGGCTCAGCCATATCGATGAACGCTACAGAAGACATTACAGGATGAGTATGATTGAGAACCTCGAATTCATCAAAGAGAATGGCATCAAGAAATTCCTTGAAAAGGAAGAGGACAAATGGAAATGCCCTAGGTGCGGTGGGATAATATCTTGCCACAATGGCATCTGTTTTGACTGTGGATTGGATGAATTAAGAAACAAGAAAAAATTATATAGATGGGAGGATTAATAAAATTTAGCTTTTGGGTGTATTATGACTTATGAAAAGGAATCTTTGATAAGGGATATGTTTGGTTAATATATAAAGTAGGGAATAAAAATGAAAACAACAATAATTGATGTAAATCAAAATAATATCTCAGAGTACCCCGCAACTTGTTTTCTTAATCCAAAAAATGAAGGATATCAGATAAAACTTAACTGGCTAAAAAAACGATTTAGCGAGGGCTTTAAAATAAAAGTCTTATATGATGAAAAAGACAAGAAAATTCATGGCTTCATAGAGTATGTCCCAGGAGAATATGCCTGGAGATCGGTTGAAGCAAAGAATTACATGTTCATACATTGCATATGGATAAATCCTAATAGCTATAAGAATAAGGGAAATGGTTCTGCACTAATAAAAGGATGTATAAATGATGCCAAAGGAAAATGTGGCATTGCTGTGGTCACAAGTGATGGTCCGTTCATGGCAAGTAAAGACATCTTCTTGAAAAATGATTTTAAGATTGTCGAAGAAGATGGAAAACATCAGTTGTTAGTAAAACCATTAAAGAAAGGACCTTTACCTAAATTCAAAGATTATAGAAAACAATTGCAGAGATATAATGGATTGCATATTGTTTACTCAAATCAATGTCCTTGGGTCGCAAGGTTCATTAGTGAACTAGATAAGAATTTAGTGAATAAATTAAAGATAAAAGTAACAGAATTGAAAACTGCAAAACAAGCACAAGACGCTCCTTCAATATATTCTGTATTCAATTTAATTTATAACAGTAAACTTTTAGCAGACCATTATATTTCCAATACAAGATTCCTTAATATTATCGACAAGGAGCTAAAATAGTAATTTAAAGGAGGTGATAAAATGCCTACAATTGTTCACTTCGACATAGCTGCCGACGATCCGGAGAGAGCAAAGAAGTTTTATGAGGAATTGTTCAATCGGAAAATTGAACTATTACCCGGGCCGATTAACTACTACCTGATTGAAACAACTGATCTGAATGGCAAGAAAGGCATTGGAGGAGGTATGGCAACCTGAGAGAAACCCGAACAGAAGATTACAAATTTTATCGGTGTCAAATCTATGGATGATTACATTGTCAAAGTTGAAAAACTTGGTGGGAAAGTGATTGAACCTAAGGCTGCTATACCAGGCTGGGGCTATCTTGCAGTCTGTTTAGATACAGAAAATAATCTCTTCGGCCTCTGGGAAGAAAATAAAGACATGAAGTGAGAGTGGGCTTCGGAGCTCTGCAGACTTGCCTCGGCAAAATCTTGTCACGCTGTATTCTCAGAACCCCGACTTTGAGGCCACTTAATACCGCTCACTAAGATTACATTGATTTTTCCTCGAATTGCTTCTACAATTCTCTTGATTTGGCTCATCGATGATAATTGGCCATTAGTGGACAGGTTTCATTGATCAAGGCCAGCAGAGCAGCATTGTTAAAGCCCACCGCTCGCTAAGATTGTGGGAAACAGGAGGTAATAACGAAGGAAGTTGTTATAGTCAGCGGAGCAAGGACACCAATCGGTACCTTCGGTGGCAGCTTAAGAGATATCCCCGTTGTCAATCTAGGCCGCCTGGTGATCAGCGAAGCGCTTGAGCGCGCCGGCTTAAGACCAAAAACCAGCAAGAAGCTTCTAAGCTACGGACCTTCCGCCTTTAAAGGCGAAGAGGCTTCTGAGTTAGAAGCAAAATACCAGGATTGGGATTCTTCTTTGCAGGAAATTCAAGTTGACGAAGTAATCATGGGAAATGTCCTTCAAGGAGGACAGGGACAGAACACCGCCCGTCAGGCTGCTATCTATGCAGGCATCCCTAAAGAAACACCCTCTTTTACGGTAAATAAAGTCTGCGCCTCAGGCTTGAAAGCCATTACGTTGGGAACTGAGGCGATAATGCTTGGCGAAGCAGACGTTGTGGTTGCTGGAGGAATGGAGAACATGAGTCATTGTCCCTATATCCTTCCTAAAGCTCGTTGGGGCTACAGGATGAGCATCAACGCCAGAGCAGACATTGTAGACCTCATGGTGCTTGATGGACTGTGGGAGATATTCTACGGCTATCATATCGGTAATACCGCAGAAAACATCGCAGCCAAATACAATATAAGCCGGACTGAGCAAGATGAAGTGGGATTCCTCAGCCATCAGCGAGCCAAAACAGCTATAAGAGAAGGAATTTTCAAACAAGAAATCGCTCCTGTGCCCGTTCCACAGAGAAAAGGAGGACCACCAATCCACTTCGACACCGATGAACGTCCTATGGACACAAGCCTTCAAAGAATGGCTTTGCTGCCTCCGGTATTTAACAGAAGTGGAACGGTTACCGCAGGTAATTCCTCAGGCATAAATGATGCCGCAGCGGCGGTGGTGCTTATGTCAAGCAGTAAAGCTAAGTCATTGGGCCTCGAGCCCTGGGTAACTATCAGAGCTTACGCGTCCGGGGCTGTAGACCCAGCCTATATGGGACTCGGAGCTGGGTCAGCAATAAAAAAAGCCCTCAAAAAAGCAAGGCTTACCATTAGCGACATGGAGCTCATCGAACTTAACGAAGTCTTCGCTCCCCAGATTATCGCCTGTATGAGAGAGCTTGATACAAGCTGGGATATCACCAATCCCCATGGAGGCGGTATCGCCCTGGGACATCCCCTTGGCGCGACAGGAGCAAGATTAGTGGTTACCGCTATGCACGATATGAAGCGAAGAAACTTGCATTACGGGCTCGTGGCTATGCCTGTCGGTGGAGGACAGGGGATGGCAGCGATACTGGAGAGGACAACATAATCATTTGCCCTTCTTACAATAGTCAGGGCACCAAATAGCATTGGGACGCTCAGGACGATTACAAGCACCCCGCCAGTTCCACATGCAACTATCACATAGAATAATGTACATCCCTAACGCCTTCTTAATTCTGACCTTGACTCTGTATGCCCAACTCGGGCCCGCGGTGCCCATAACACAATCAAGATTCCTCACATCTCTTTGGACAAAGTGGCTAAGAATTCAGCGTTATTCTTCGTCTTAGATAACCTGGTCAACAACCTCTCTGTAGCTTCACTGGGATTAGGAGAATCATCAGCTAGCATAGAAACTACACGCCTGAGCAGCCATACTTGCTTTACAGTGTCCTCATCTAAAAGAAGCTCCTCCCGCCTCGTTCCACTGGGAATTATGTTTATTGCTGGGAAAATCCTCTTCTCCGCTAATTTTCTATCTAAATGAAGCTCCATATTCCCCGTCCCCTTAAACTCTTCGTATATAAGCTCATCCATACGACTGCCAGTATCCACCAGGCAGGTAGCAATGACTGTTAAGCTACCCCCTTCCTGAGTATTGCGGGCAGTACCGAAGAACCGCTTCGGAGGATACAAAGCCCCTGAGTCAATACCACCAGACAAAGTGCGCCCGCTGACAGGCATCGCCAAATTGTAAGCTCTAGTAAGACGAGTAATGCCATCGAGGAGGATAACCACATCCTTGTTCAGTTCCGCTAATCTTTTCGCCCTCTCCAATGCCAACTCAGCCACACGAGTCTGATTCTCCACTGGCTCATCAAAGGTGGCAGCAACAACCTCAGCCTCTACTGACCTCTTCATATCAGTTACTTCCTCAGGCCTCTCTCCAATCAGACAAACCATAAGGTGAATATCATCGTAATTGGTAATAATAGCGTTGGCAATCTTCTTCAAGAGCACTGTTTTACCCGCTTTAGGAGGTGAGACTATCAAGCCTCTCTGTCCCCTACCTATGGGAGTCACTAGATTAACCAACCGTGTAGACAGTTCAGTTTGAGTCGTTTCTAAGTTAATCAACTTGTCGGGGAATGTGGGCGTCAAAGAGCCAAAAGTGGCACGCTGCCTGACTACTTCAGGGTCAAGCCCATTGACACTTTCCACACGAAGTAACCCATAATATTTTTCGCTATCCTTAGGCGCTCTAGCTTCCCCACAAATATAATCGCCGTTCTTCAAGTTGAACCGGCGAACTTGAGAATTAGATACATAGATGTCGTTAGCACCACGCAAAAAACTGTCTTGCCGTAAGAACCCATAACCCTCATTCATAATCTCCAATACACCGCTGACAAACAAATTACCTTGCTGCGTTGCCTGAGATTGCAGGATATGCCGAATAAGTTCCGCTTTTTTTAGCGAAGAATATCCAGTAATGCCACCTTCCTTGGCCATCGCCTCCAATTCGTCACGAGTTTTATCCTCAAGTTCAGTCATGCTTACCATAGCAACCTCCTCAATCCTTCATCACCTTTGACCAGTCATCCATGAATCGCTTAACTCCAATGTCAGTCAAAGGATGTTGTATCATTTGGAGCAGCACCTTATAGGGCACAGTAGCAATATGCGCACCGGCTTCCGCCGCCACCAGACAATGCTGCGGATGTCTAATGCTCGCTGCTATCACCTGAGCGGGGAGTTGATAGAAACGTAAGAATTTAACAATATCCTCCACTACCTTCATGCCATCCTCACCAATATCATCAAGCCTGCCTACGAAAGGGCTCACAAAGCTAGCTCCTGCAGCCACCCCCAATAGAGCCTGATTTAAAGAAAAACATAAGGTGAAGTTCACCTTAATGCCTTCTTTAGATAACACCGAAGTAGCTTCCACTCCTTCAAGGTTAGCTGGTATTTTCACTACGATATTCTCTGCCCACTTAGCTACTCCCCTGGCCTCATCAATCATCCCAGAAGCATCCTGGCTTAACACCTCGGTAGATACCGGTCCAGGAACGACAGAGCATATCTCTTTAACCAACTTTTGATAATCAACCTTCCCCTCCCTGGATATTAAGCTAGGATTGGTAGTCACCCCGCTGACCACTCCCAGTCTCACCCCCTGGCGAATGTGCTCTATATTGGCGGTATCCAAGAATAATCTCATCGTCTAATTCGAAGGCAAGGTTATTTGAGCGCCCTCAACAAGCGTCTCCTTAGCTGCCCTGATAAAGTCCACAAAAAGTGGATGAGGACTGTCAGGGCGGGATTTAAATTCAGGATGGAACTGACAAGCGACCATCCAGGGATGGTTCTTCAGTTCCACGATTTCCACCAATTTCCCGTCCGGTGAAAGTCCACTAAGTATAAGCCCCGCTTCCTCCAACAGCTGGCGAAAGCGATTATTAAACTCAAAACGATGGCGATGTCTCTCATAAGCTATCTCACTACTATAAGCCTGAGCTGCCTTCGTACCGGGCGCCAAGTGGCAGGAATAAGTCCCCAAACGCATTGTTCCCCCCTTCTCACTAATATCGCGCTGCTCAGGGAGCAAATCAATCACAGGGTAAGAGGTATCAGCATCAAACTCTGTAGAGTTCGCCCGCATATTATGAAACACATGGCGGGCAAATTCAATAACCATAACCTGCATGCCAAGGCACAAGCCTAGGTAAGGAATCCCCTTCTCCCTGGCAAACTTAGCTGTCTCTATCATGCCTTCGATACCTCTATAACCAAAACCACCAGGCACCACTATTCCCTGAATTTGCCTCAGCTTATCATCGTTGCCATCATCCAATCCCTCCGAGCTAAGCCATTCTATCTTCACATCCAAATTGTGCGCTAAAGCTGCATGGCGTAATGCCTCCCGCACCGAGTAATAGGCATCATGAAGCTCAACATATTTCCCCACTAGACCAATGACCACCAAGTCCTTAGGAGCTTTCAACCTGGCGACCATTCCACTCCAATCATCCAAACTAGCCTCCTTAGCCTCCAGTCCCAAACGATTGACAATGAAGTTCCCCAACCCATATTCCTCCAGCATCAAAGGCACTTCATAAATAGTCTCACTGGTAACCAAGGGGATAACTGCTTCTTTTGGCACATCGCAGAAAAGCGATATCTTATCTTTTATCCCTTCCGATATCTCCCTATCACTGCGACACAGGATAACGTCGGGCTGAATACCAATCCTCCGTAGTTCATTGACACTATGTTGTGTAGGCTTGGTCTTTAACTCGTCCGTAGCAGCAATGTAAGGGAGAAAAGTAACATGTACATACAACACATTATCTCTTCCCTCTTCCCTCCTCATCTGGCGAATGGCTTCAAGAAACGGCTGCCCTTCAATATCACCAACCGTGCCACCAACTTCAACTATGACCACATCGGCATTAGATATTTCAGCTACTTGCCTGATACGCCTTTTTATTTCGTTTGTTACATGAGGTACTATTTGAATAGTGCCACCCAAAAAATCACCTCTCCTTTCATTGGTGATAATTGTGGAGTATATTTCACCCGAGGTAACGTTTGAGGCTTGGGTTAACTCCACGCCGATAAATCTTTCATAATGCCCCAAATCTAAATCAGTTTCAGCTCCATCCTGAGTAACAAACACCTCACCATGTTGATATGGAGACATCGTCCCCGGGTCAACATTAAGATAAGGGTCAAGCTTTTGTGCCAAAACGGAAATTGAGCGACTTTTCAATACCTTACCAATGGAAGCTACCGATATCCCCTTACCAACAGAACTAATTACACCACCGGTAACAAAGATATACTTAGCCACTATTTATAATGAACCTAGTTAAATAAAGAAACAATGTGCTGTCCTACAGCTATGAGACAAGTTGACTCTCGTTTATTATAAGAAGTGCATAGCAAGTTTGTCAAGAAATGCGGTCTATATCAAGTTCCTTAAGAACGGTTTAAGAAAGTGGTGAGCTAGCGATAACACCACAACACGTGTTGCCACCCCGATCATAGCATCCCGTGTAAAACCCATAATGGCAACACCCAAAGCAGTAGCTGCCGCAGCTGGAAAACATAGTTTTTCCAAGGCAACTTGAATTTCTCGGTCATCTACCACTCCTTTCAAATATTAATGATTAGTTTGGCAAAACTCACTGTAAAGTCTCTCCACACAGCTATGGCAGTATTCCAATAGCAGGGACGGTGTTTATCAATTTCACAGTTGAAGCACATACCCAATTACGATAGAATACGGATGACCGGGAAATGCGGATAACTGGGGGTAAAGCCAAGGGAATACAATTAAAGACATTACAAAACCGCTCACTTCGACCAACCACTGATTTAGTGAGGCAAGCAATTTTTTCTATCCTGCAGAACATGTCCAATGATTGGCGTCGCATTGCTGATTTATATGCCGGCACCGGGGCTCTGGGCATCGAGGCTTTAAGCCGCGACGCAGAGTGGGTTGATTTCGTTGACCAAAGCAAAAAATGCTGTGACCTCATCAAACATAACCTGGAAAAGACAGGATTTTCGGACAGAGCTCATGTTTATTGTTGCAACATGAACAAAGCAGTTACACTTCTCAACAGCAATTACGACGTTGTTTTTCTCGACCCGCCATACTCACTTTCATCTATGGACAACGTGGTAGCAACCATAGCCAAATCAGAGCTCATAGGAGCCAATTCTACGGTAGTGCTTTGCCACACAAAACGCTTTTCACCAAATCCTGTCTATGGTAAACTATATCTAGCTAAGCAATTCCATTATGGCGATACATCTGTTACTATTTATCGGATTATCGGAGAGTAAAGAATGGTAACAGCAGTATATCCCGGCAGCTTCGACCCCATAACTAACGGACATCTTGACATTGTTACCAGAGCGTGTGCTTTGTTCGATAAGTTAATCGTTGGCATTTATGATCGACCTGATAAACAAATGCTCTTCTCCGTAGAAGAAAGAGTGGCTTTAGCCAGGGAAGCGATGGCCAATTTCCATAACGTCCGAGTTAAATCTTACTCCGGGCTTACAGTGGACTTCATCCGCAAGGAAGGGGGAAGGGCAATGATGCGTGGATTAAGGATGAATTCCGATTTTGAGGCAGAGTTCGAAATAGCAGCAATGAATAAAAAACTGGCACCTGATATAGAATTAGTTTGCCTGATGGCAAGCTCTGAATACCAGTGTCTAAGTTCAAGACTAATCAAAGAGGTAGCAAGCCTTGGAGGTTCCCTCAAAGGATTGGTTCCCGAGCATGTTGCTGTCGCCTTAAACAACAGGTTGGCCGGAGTAAAACTTGAAGCTTCCGCACAAAGGGCTTCACGTCGAAACAAAAATTCTCAGCAATAAGGAGGTAATGAAGAGATGGCATACAAAATCACCGATGAATGTATCAGCTGTGGCGCTTGTGAATCGGAATGTAAGAATGAAGCAATAAGCGAGGCTGAATCAATTTACGTGATCGACCCCGATAAATGCACTGAGTGTATAGGATGGTTCGAATCACCAAAGTGTGTTGAGATATGCCCTGTAGATTGTTGTGTTCAAGACCCAGAACACCAGGAAACTCGCCAGCAACTTTTGGAGAAGTGGCACAAGCTACATCCAGGCGAGACTCCAACTGTTACCTAAGGCAAAGCTCGCTAAACATCTTAAGCAAAAAGACGCTTGTAATAACTCGGAGCCTCTTTCAACTGACTCCACAGTGACCTTTCGCTATAAGCCCTTATGCTAACATAACAATCGCCACAGCGATTGCGATGCGAAAACTTCTCTATCATCTCTTTTTGACTGGAGTATCTGTTACGCCATAGTGAACACGGGACAAAGCCTCCATCAGGCATTACCACAAAGAATCTTATACCCGCTTTACAGTTCGGCATATGCCCTTGTTCCAAGAACTTCAAAGTATCCAAAAGTTCAGCTTTAGGGTTAACTATATGATTAGTTCGCTTTTGTAATTCCACAAGCTGTTGAATAGTTCCGCGTAAAGTTTCCCGCTCTTCTTCACCATCAATACAATAACTTCTATCACCCGTTCGTCTTGTAGTATATGCGCTATACGATATGAATACATTCCATTCTTCAGCCTTGCTAGCTATAGGCAAAACTTCCTTCAGGTTATCTCTGGTTATAACTGTGTTCAAGATAATATCTCTGAAGCCAAACTTCGCCAGTTTGGGAATTGTTCGCTCTAAATGATTATACAAACCTCGATGCCGCCGGAAATCGTCATGCCTTTCATCGGGAAAATCAAGCGATACCGAAATTTGGTTCACACCAGCCTTGTGTAACTCAAGATAATTACTCTCATTTAATAACACACCATTAGTAACAAATATCAAGTAGGGAAGTCCGTCAGGTTGCTTGATAGCCTTCACCACCTCGATGATATCTTTACGCAGAAGCGGCTCACCACCGGAGATTTGCACCACAGGAGGCTTTAGCAATCTGGTTAGCTTACCATACTCATGTGGCTGAAGCTGCTTCTCATCTTTTATCATGCCGCCCAAATCACAATGCCGACAGTTACAGTTACAAGAAAGAGTCACTTCATAAGAAACCACCAAAGGGCGATTTGTTATATAGCTACCTATTGCCTTCCCGGCAAGCTTGAGCCCTTGTAATACCGAAAAATTCGTCATTTCCTAGCAATAGGCTTGAGAGTTTTGTTTAAAGCCAGTCACCACACAGTTATCCAGTCTTGAAGGGTATACGAACGTTATCTTGTTCATAACTCTTCCCCGAGTAGAGCCAGGGTGGAGCAGAGACCTTACTAGCTCATACGCCTTAAACCATTTCAACAATGGTATAACCACCATAAGTAAACTTATAGATTCCCTGTAGTTGACGGAAGACAAATTCTTAAACCCGGCATTCCTCAGAATGTTCTTAAGACCTCTGGTGGTAAACTGATTGATGTGAATTCTCCTCACATTCCACCACCTTTTCCCCATGATTCTTGCCGGTACCCCTCCAAAGTCTGGTGTTGATGCCACCAGCAGCCCTCCGGGTTTAAGTACCCTATGAACCTCTTTAAGAACTCTAAGCGGTTGTGGAAGATGCTCCAGAACTTGCCATAGAGTAACCACATCAAAATAGTTCTCCGGAAATTGCATCTCTTCAAATAGCCCCACCCCTACATCCAACCCAAATTCCCTTTCAGCATATTCTGCGGCGCCGTGCGACAACTCAACTCCCTTAGTAATATACCCAGCCCTGGAAGCATTGGACAAGAAAAAACCCTCCCCACAACCTACATCCAAAAGCTTCGTATTGCTCTTATATTTTCTTATTAATTTCACCTGCGCTTTAGTAGCACGTAAGCGATTCTCCCGAACAACACACACATCGCTATTCTTCATTCCAGAGTAATTGCCGTTGATTCGGTTTGATTTCTCAATTGGATTTACATACACAAGATGACAATTCCGACACTTGACATGCCTTCCATATTTATCCCCGGGAAGCATGTAGACCGTATCTATACCACCCTGAAGATCACCTTCCTCTATATTGGATTGGAACAGCACGTCAAAGTCATTCTCACCACAATTGGGGCAATTACGATACTCTACCAGTGAAGCCATCCTACTTCGTACCTTGCTTAAAGCTGCTTGGCTTTCTCATGAGCAGCAACAACAGCTTCAAGAATACTGGACCGAAAGCCTCCCCATTCCAACTGAGCCAAAGCTTCGACAGTCGTCCCCCCGGGTGAAGTAACCATGTCTCTCAGCTCAGCAGGATGTTTCCCCACTTTTTCAACCATGTGGGCAGAACCCAGTATCGTCTGTATTGCCAATTCTTTAGCCACTTTGTGAGACAAGCCAATATAGACACCAGCATCACTAAGCGCTTCAATAAATAGAAACACGTAAGCTGGACCACTGCCACTTAAAGCCGTGGCCATGTCTATATATTTTTCCTCTGGAAAATAAATTTCCTTACCTAAGGCACTAAGTATCGCGCGAGCCATCTTCTTATGCTCCTGGTTAACTTCAACCGTGGTAGTCCACACAATCATCCCTTCACCGATTCGTGCAGGCATGTTGGGCATAGCGCGGACAATATGAGGATAAGTCAAGCCATCACTCAAAGTAGCTAAGCTAGCGCCAGCCACTATGGACAATACAGCCTGTTCCCGAAGCGAACTTTTTATCACCTCCATCACCTCTGCTAAATTCTCAGGCTTAATTGCCAGAATAACTACATCAGCATTTTCCACCGCCCTTTTACTATCAGCAGAGGTTTTTACTTTATATTCTCTGCCTAATAGTTCCCGCCTCAACTCATTTACATCGCTAACCACAATATCCTGAGGTGCGACTACTTTTTGAGTCAAAAGGCATTTAATCATTGCCTCTCCCATTGTTCCACCACCGATAAATACTATTCTCATAGTCCTCCTCCTTTATCTAAACCCCAGATTTTCACTCCACCACAATATTCATCACTCGGCCAGGAATGTAGATGATTCTATCAATTTTTTTGCCATTAATATAACCTTTGACTCGCTGACGATTCAATACCAACTCTCTAGCCTCAGCTTCAGTTATGGAAGCGGGCACAACCAGCTTATCACGCAACTTCCCGTTCACCTGTATTGGCAGTGTAATTTCCGCCTGTTCAGCAAGCTCTTTATCAAACTTCGGCCAGAATTGATTATGTATGCTGTAAGAATGACCACTTCTGACCCATAACTCTTCAGCAAGGTGGGGAGCGGTCGGAGCAAGAAGAAGCAAAAAGTAGCTAACAGCCTCTTGCCACAGCGAAAGCGAGACATTCCTCACCTCCCGCACTTTAGATAGCCAATTGGTTAACTCCATAAGGCTGGCTATCATAGTGTTAAAGCGTAATTTTTCCAAATCCTCAGTTACCTTCCTAATTGTCTTGTGAATAGCATGGCGAAGCTCACTCTCTGCCTTAGATTCAACTTTCAGGCTAGCATAGCCTATCGTTACTAAACTCCATACCCTGTCCAACCAGCGGCTTATGCCTACAATACCGCTATCACTCCATTCACCACCAAATTCCCATGGCCCGATAAACATAAGATAACCACGAACAGCATCCGCCCCTAACTCAGCCACATACTCATCTGGTGCAATTACATTCCCCCTGGACTTGCTCATCTTTCCGCCACGGTAAACTATGGTGCCTTGATTAAACAGACGAGTGAACGGCTCACCAAAATCAACCAACCCCATATCTCTCAACGCTTTAGTGAAAAAACGAGCGTAAAGGAGGTGCATAACAGCATGTTCAGCCCCACCAGTATATAAATCCACAGGCAGCCAATACTTGACCTTTTCAGTATCAAACGGAACATCACTAGCTTCAGGACTAGCATATCGCAAGAAATACCAGTTGGAGCACATAAAAGTATCCATAGTGTCAGTTTCCCTCTTCGCTGGAGCAGAGCACCGAGGACATGTAGTGTTAACAAACGACGGACAGTATTTAAGAGGAGATTCACCGGTGGGCTTAAATTCAGTATCAGGAGGGAGTAACACCGGTAAATCTTCTTCAGGCACAGGCACCATGCCGCACCTATCACAGTAAACTATGGGTATCGGCGCTCCCCAGTATCTCTGTCTCGAGATGAGCCAATCCCTCAGTCGATAACTAACCGTTGGTTTACCCCATCCCCTTTCATTTAAGAAATCACAAATTGCCTTATTGCCTTGTTCACTGGATAACCCGGTGAATTCACCGGAATTTATCATCACCCCCTGTTCAAGATATGGAAGTGGTGTTTCCTCACCCGACCGGCCAGGAGGAGCAATGACAGGACAGACAGGCAAATTAAATTTTCGGGCGAATTCCAGGTCACGCTCATCATGAGCAGGTACCCCCATCACTGCTCCAGTGCCATAACTAAGCATCACATAATCAGTGATCCAGATAGGCACTTTCTCGCCATTCAATCTATTGATGACATAACTTCCTAAGAAAACACCTGTCTTTTCCCTGCCTAAAGCTGTCCGCTCATATTCAGTTTGCCGCCGACACCAGGCAGTATACTTCTCAACTTCAGCCTTATGTTCCGGGGTAGTCAACAAAGGAACTAAAGGATGCTCAGGTGGTAACAGGAAGAAGGTTACCCCAAAAATGGTGTCGGGGCGAGTGGTAAAAACCCTTATCTCCTTCTGCTCTACACCATCGTGCTCTAGCTCAAAAGAAATTTCAGCACCTTCGCTTTTACCAATCCAGTTTTTCTGCATTAGCTTTATGCGTTCCGGCCAATCTATCTGACTGTAGGCAAGGAGTTCCTCGGCATATTTGGTGATTCTAAAGAACCACTGCTCCATATCTTTTTTAGTCACTTGAGTGCCGCAACGTTCGCATAATCCTTCACCTACTACCTGTTCATTAGCCAGTACAGTTTGACACTTAGGGCACCAGTTAACTGGCGCCTTAGCCCGATAAGCCAATCCAGCATGGTAAAGCTTCAAGAAGAACCACTGTGTCCATTTATAGTATTCAGGAAGGCAGGTAACTACCTCGCGCTTCCAATCATAGATTGCTCCTATGCTTTTTAACTGGCGGCGCATATTCTCAATGTTCTTCATCGTCCATGTATAAGGATGGATACCACGGTCAATAGCGGCGTTCTCCGCAGGAAGACCGAAAGCGTCAAACCCCATCGGGTGAAGCACATTATAACCCTGCATCCTCTTAAACCGGGCATGAACATCCGAAGGAGCCATAGCATACCAATGTCCGATATGAAGGTCCCCTGAGGTATAGGGGAGCATGGTCAGGGCATAAAATTTAGGGCGGTTACTTTCCTCCCTTACCTCATAAATGCCATCATCCGCCCATTTACCCTGCCACTTTTTCTCAATTTCCTGAGGATTGTATTTCAAAGCCACTTTAGCGATAAAGTTTAGCCCATTTCAGCCACAAGTTAAAGAGCCAAG
>Ga0307432_1000007_pt1 | contig 185314 bp, 194 predicted proteins | sample SalMarWE160150MG_FD_202158 | JGI IMG/M metagenome (GOLD analysis project Ga0307432, IMG submission 202158) | Salt marsh sediment microbial communities from the Plum Island Ecosystem LTER, Massachusetts, United States - WE1603-150 | ecosystem: Environmental > Aquatic > Marine > Intertidal zone...
CCCACCACGGCGACTTCCCCAGGGCTGTCTTGGCACCGGCTACCATTGAAGATGCCTTCTGGGTAACGATCAACGCTTTTAACTGGGCAGAAAAATATCAACTGCCGGTTATTATTTTAACCGACCAGCATCTGGCAAGCTCCTACGCCACCGTTGACCCGTTAGACCTCTCGCAGGTAACCATTGACCGCGGCATGTTATTTTCAGAGGAAGAAGATGACCCCTTGGAGTATATGAGACACAGGGTAACAAAGTCCGGTATTTCTCCCCGGGCCTTCCCCGGTCTGGGCAAAGCCCTGGTGGTTACCGACTGCGACGAGCATGATGAGGAAGGACACCTCACGGAAGATGCTGGGGAGAGGACAGCGCAGGTGCAGAAAAGACTGCGGAAGCTTTTTCCACTCGAAAAGGAGATAGGCACACCAGAGAGGTACGGTCCTAAAAAGGCGGAAACAACTATTATAGGTTGGGGCAGTACTTATGGAGCTATCCACGAGGCAATGGATATCCTGCGCAAGGAAGGTGCCAGCGTAAATATGCTTCACCTCAATGAACTATGGCCTTTCCCGGCGGAGGCAGTAGCCGATGCTGTCAATAAGGCCCGAAATAGCTACGCCATTGAGAACAATGCTACGGGCCAGCTCGCCCGTCTTATCAAAGCAGAAACGGGATATGATGTCAGCGGTCGAATCCTGAAATACGATGGACGGCCTTTTACACCAGGCTATATCGCCCAAGCAGTGAGAAAGGAGGCACGCTAAAGATGGTTACAATGTCTGATTATGCTGGACTTAAGCCGGCGTGGTGCCCAGGTTGCGGCAACTTCGGCATATTGAATGCATTAAATAGAGCACTGATTGAGATGGAGATCGAGCCTCACCAGGTCTTATTAGTCTCCGGTATCGGCCAGGCAGGCAAGCTGCCTCACTACGCCAGAGGCAACGTGTTCAACTCCCTGCATGGCAGACCGGTTCCGCCAGCCATCGGCGCCAGGATTGCCAATTCTGAGTTGATAGTCATCGCCGTCAGCGGCGATGGGGATGCCTATGGTGAGGGAGGTAACCATTTTCTCCATGCTGCCCGTCGCAATCATGATATTACCTATCTGGTGCATGATAATCAGGTCTACGGGCTGACCAAGGGACAGGCATCCCCCACCAGTGACGTCGGTTTTATCACCAAGACGACGCCTTACGGAGCAGCTAGCCCGGTAAATCCTATCGCCCTGGCGATAATCAGCGGTGCCAGTTTCGTCGCCAGAGGCTTCGCCGGGGATATAGACCACCTTTCCCACCTTATTAAAAAGGGTATCACTCATCGGGGATTTGCCCTCATAGATATTCTGCAACCCTGCGTCTCATTCAACCATAAGAATACCTTCCAGTGGTATCGGGAACGGGTATATAATCTGGAAGACGAAAGGTATGACCCCAGCGACAAGAAGGCAGCACTGGAGAAGGCACTTATATGGGGAGAGGAAATTCCCATCGGGATTATCTACGAAGAAAATTTAACGGTTTACGAGGACCAGCTACCTGCTCTGGGCGAAGGAGCGCTGGTGAAACAGAAAATTGACCCCCGTCGAGTTGAGAAACTCCTGGCGGAATTTATGTAAGTCGACGTGATTTCGGCGATAGGGGGGAGACCATTATGAGAATAGGTCAATTTATAGCAGAGAAAGGGAAAAGCCTTTCCTTGGAGTTTTTCCCGCCCAAGGACAAGGCAGCGGAGGATCGGTTATTCGAGAATATTGCTAAATTTGAGGCCCTCAATCCTACCTTTGTCTCGGTAACATATGGCGCCGGTGGCGGTACGTTAAAGAATACAAGGCATCTCGTACTGCGTATTTTGCAGGAGACTTCTCTGGTCCCTATGCCGCATCTGACATGTGTAGACCAGAATAGAGACGAGCTTAAAGCTATTCTGGAAGACTACATGAAACTCGGCATTGAAAATGTGCTCGCTCTCAGGGGAGACCCGCCTAAAGGAGCCGAAAGGTTCACTCCACCAGAGGACGGCTTCTGTTACGCCAAGGACCTTGTACAACTTGCTGTCTCCCTGTCGGGCTTCTCTATCAGCGTAGCTGTCTATCCGGAAGGCCACTGCGAATCGCCAAACCTCGAAATGGATATGTACTACACGAAACAGAAAATCGATGCTGGCGCTGACTTCGCCATAACTCAGATGTTCTTTGATAACAGTTACTTTTATGATTTCTTGGAGAGAGCGGCTAAAGTCGGCATTAAGATCCCGATCATAGCAGGCATTATGCCAATTACTGACATCGATAAGACCAAAAAGTTTAGTCAAATGTGTAGCGCTACACTTCCTGAACATGTTATCCAGAGGTTTGAGAAGGTGGGCTCTGTGGCCGGGGACGCAAAGAAAATTGGTGTAGAAGTGGCTACCGAGCAATGTGCTGACCTCTTGGAGCATGGTGTCCGGTACTTTCATTTCTACACTCTTAATCAAAGTGACGCCGTACTTCAGGTAGTCAGTAATCTCGGTTTACAGAATCTGGGAGCCGAAAGAGTCGGAGGATTAACAAAATCAGGGTGATTAGCAGTTATGTTAAACACCCGTAGGTGGGGACAGTAAACGAAGCAATATGCAGCGTTAACTAAGGTCGAAGAACAAGGAGGATTTTTAGGGGGTTGTAATATGCCAACAGTAAGAGCGTTTTTCACCAATATGTCAGTGCCCATGCCTCTGGGACGGAAGCTGAAACTGGTATTTCGCAATAACTTTATAAAGATCTGGCGAAGACAGAACTGTTGTGGTCATCCAGGAGAACCAGGGTGTTGTGAAGGGTCTTCAGCCAAGCCCCACTCCCATGGGTAAAAAAAGAGTTCAAGTGAATGTGGCTGAACTGCACGGCGGAGCGAGAGGAGGGTGTAGATGTTTAAATCTAATAGAGTATACCATCTGGCTATAGGTACGGGGACATGACAAGGCCATATATTTCTGGAGGGATCTGCTAGGTATGCGCTTAATTGCCGGATTGGGACAGCCGGGCCATCGACACTATTTCTTTCAGAATCTACTCAGCCAGGATCGTCGACGAGAGTATTGGAATATTGACTGGCGTACCCGCAGGCGAGAGACAGAAAGATGACACTTGTCCTAAGAGCACGGTTAATTATTTCGTTGACAAACGCCTAAAGGAAATGGCGGAACGGCTCAAGGGCTTCTACGCCGAGGAGAAAAAAGAAGGCAGGTAACATAGTTGCCCTTATTTAGATATCTGATACGAATCTCTTACGGAGTCTTCAGGAGCAATCCTTCTGTCTTATTTCAGTACCTGCTGAAGAAAATATTCAGTGTATAATTCAGAGCAATATACTAGTACTGGTTATTAGAAAAGGATTACAATAAGAGGGTTGAATGCTCAGTTGGCTTGAATCGCTGTTATTAACGTTTGTTCCCTTATTTATCGTTATCGATGCTTTTGGCAACTTGCCTTTTGTCATCTCATTGAGCGAAGGAATGTCCAAGCGTGATCGGCGAAAGATGATACATGTAGCTGCGGTCACAGCTACAATTGTTGGCTTGGCATTCCTCTTCTTCGGTCAATTCATTCTGAATGTCATGGGGATTTCTGTTGGCTCATTTACGATTGCCGGAGGGCTTATCCTGCTGGTACTTTCTATCAAGTACATCTTAACCGGGAAAGTAGTGGAGGCAGTTAGGGAAGAAATGATAGCCGTCGTTCCAATCGGTACACCCCTGCTCTCGGGTCCAGCGACAATCGCTACATTATTGCTCCTGGTGGGCCAGTTTCCATTGTATATAGTCTTAATATCTTTCATGTTGAACTTGCTGATCGCTTGGGTACTCTTCCTGCTGGGCAACCAGATCGTCAATTTCATGGGTAAAGGTGGGCTCAGGGCGGTTTCGAATGTATTTAATCTTCTTCTTGCTGCCATAGCGGTAGCGATGGTAATCCGTGGCCTCGAACTGCTTGGCATAATCAGTCTGGGTGTCTAATCCAGACCCTGTTGGATTTTTATCTTAAAGCAGGGCAGGCACTGCTGGTGGGTGTGTGACGAAAGTCGCGTACACATAATTCAGGCAGGGACATATTTATATGCAAAAAGAAAAGAGGGTATGAAGAGGAACAAGGATGGCAATCTCTATCTATGCCATGCTCATGTGCCATTATCTTCTGTTCACGTAATCATGAAATTGCGCTCTTCAGGTTATTTAACACCACAGGTATTAGCTCAGTAATGGCGGGATGGATATGCATACTTGCTTGTATGTGGTCAATTCCACCGCCAGATGCCATGGCATTTATCACTTCCTGAATCAGAATAGGCGCGTAAGGGCCGATGATGTGAAAACCCAGTATCTTCCCGGTATCTGCCTCTACGATGGCTTTGGCGAAGCCATTTTCCTCCATCATGGCCTCACCCTGGGCCACGTATGAATACTCAGCCTTGCCGACCAGAACCTTATGTGCTTTTCTGGCGGCCTCTTCAGTCATTCCTACGGATGCAATCTGCGGGTGGGAATAGACGGCGTGGGGAGCAGCGCTGTAGTCCATCTTTACTTTGCTGCCGTGGATGGCATTATCGGCAGCCAGCGATGCTTCTACGTTGGCTACATGCGTAAACATCTGCTGGCCATTGATATCTCCCACGGCGAATATGTTCTTCTTGGTGGTCTCAAGATACTCGTTAACCTTGACAAAACCTTTTTTATCAACCTCAACACCGGTATTCTCCACATTCAGCAAGTCGGCATTGGACCTTCTACCCACGGCGACCAGAATCCTCTGTGCTGTGAATTCCTTTTTCACGCTACTCTTTGCATCCGTTGCGATAACAGTAATGCCACGCCCATTTTCCTTCACTTCTTCGGCTCGAACATTGGTGTAAACATCCATGCGCCGACTCAGCTCCTTCTTCAAAACCTCGGCTATCTCGGGCTCTTCGGCAAGGACGAGCCGGTCAGCCATCTCCAGAATAGTCACCCTGGTTCCCATGGCGGCAAAAAAGTGGCCGTATTCCACTGCAATATAGCCCCCACCGATAATTATGAGGCTTTCCGGCCTCTCTTTTAATTGCAGTACGGTTTCATTGGTCAGGAAGTCTACACTATCCAAACCCTTTATCGGCGGTATCAGGGGACGCGAGCCGGAGGCGATAAAAATCTTATCGCCCTTTATTTTTTCACCGTTAACCTCCATGCTGTAATCGTCAACAAAATGTCCTTCGCCTTCGTAAAAGTCTAGATTTTTTATCTGGGAGAGCCCTTGCCTCATGTGTTCTTGATTTTCCCGTATGAATTTTCTCATACGCTCCATGATGAAGCCGAAGTCGATATTCTTTATCTCGGCTTCAATGCCCAGCTTTCTGGCTTCCTGTATCTCGGCTATCCTGTCAGCAGCGAATATGAGCATCTTGGATGGTATACAGCCAAGATTGGCACAGGTACCTCCGAATGGGCCTTTATCCACAAGCGCCACATTTAGGTCATGGGCCAGGGCTTCCTCAACAATAATCATTCCGCATCCTGAACCGATGACAATGACATCATATTTTTTCATAATCCTCCCGATCTACATTTGCCTAGTACTTAAAAGCCTCGTCTTGAAATTATAGTTTGCCTGCCATAGAGAAGTCATAAAATATCAATGGGAGATATTACATTACTATGACATTTTATACCTGAATCCAAAGCGATAAAAGTCACAGACGCAGGCCGCCCCTGAGTATACAATTATAGGATAAAGCTGAAGAAGTGTGCCGCTTTTCATATAAACTGGCTCGTAGCAAAATGATATATTTTTGTAACTTTTATTGTCCTCATTTTATGACTTTTCCATTATCCAGTAATTAAACTAATGATTAAATTGTACAAACACTAAAGAGGGGCTATTATACTCGCCCACAGCTACCAACGAGGCGAGGTACAGGAGAGGTTAAAAATGAAGGTGAAGGTAGATAGAGAACTATGTAGTGGGGTCAGTAACTGCGTGGCTGTTGCCCCCACAGTCTTCAAGCTGGATGACCAAAACAAGGCTGTAGTTCTTGACCCCGACTCAGTTGATGAGGAGACTTTGATAGAGGCAGCCGAAAGCTGCCCTGAGAACGCCATAATCGTTGAGGACGATGAGGGTAATCAGTTATATCCCTGAGTCTGGAAAGCTATGTTAGGGAGGTATCAATATGAGAAGGGTTTATTTAGATAACGCAGCTACCACACCGCTTCTTCCTGAAGTCTGGGAGGCAATGATGCCCTATCTGGGTGATATCTTTGGTAACCCGTCATCGCTCCATGATTGGGGAGACGGTGCCCGGGAGGCTATAGATCGTGCACGTAGCCAAGTAGCCCAGCTTATCAATGCTAATCCTGACGAAATAATTTTTACTGGCAGTGGCACAGAAAGTAATAACTTTGCCGTCAAAGGGCTGGCGCTGGCGCAACAGAACAAGGGCAAGCACGTAGTCGTTTCCGCTATCGAGCATTTCTCTGTATTACACTCAGCGAGGACACTGGAAAAGTGGGGCTTCGAGGTGAGTGAAGTCCCGGTGGACAAACATGGGGTGGTCGACCCTGATGACGTACTACGGCAGATAAAGAAGGATACAATACTGGTCTCCATAATGCATGCCAATGGTGAGGTGGGTACTATCGAGCCCATCCAGGAGATAGCCAGGATAACTAGGGAGCGGAAGATTCCCTTCCATACCGATGCTGTGGCCACGGTGGGGACAATGCCCGTTAACGTGGCGGAACTGGGAGTAGATGCCTTGAGCCTGGCTGGGAACCAGTTCTACGGCCCCAAGGGAGTTGGGGCGGTGTGGATAAGAAAAGGGGTGCGCATTATGCCGCTTCTTGACGGCGGTATCCAGGAAGAGGGGCGGCGTGCCGGCACCGAGAATGTCCCGGCTATTGTCGGCCTGGGGAAAGCGGCAGAACTGGCTAAGACTCACATGGCAGACCGGATAAAGCGGTTAAAACCGCTGCGTGACCATTTACTTAAGGAGCTACCGGGCAGGATCGAACGTGTGGTCGTCACTGGACACCTGCAATACCGTTTGCCCGGACATGCCAGTTTCTGCGTGGAATTTATTGAAGGCGAGTCCATGCTCATGCTGCTGAATAGTAAGGGGATTGCTGTATCCAGCGGCTCGGCGTGCACCTCCCGGGCACTCAAAGCGTCCCATGTGCTCATCGCCATGGGACTGTCTCACGAAATAGCCCAGGGTTCTATCCTCTTCACCCTTGGCATAGATAATACTAATGAAGATATAGATTACGTCCTGGAGACCATGCCGCCCATCGTTGACAGGCTGCGACAGATGTCGCCGCTTTACGCCAAGTTTAGTAAGACAGTTAAAGGAGGCAAGTAACATGCCAGTCTATAGTGAAAAAGTTATGGATCACTTCATGAATCCTCGTAACGTTGGGGAGATTGAAAACCCCGATGGGGTCGGCGAGGTTGGTAATCCGGTATGTGGGGATATGATGACCTTCCACATTAAGGTGAAGGACAACCGCCTCGAAGATGTTAAATTCAAAACTTTTGGTTGCGGGGCGGCGATTGCTGTTTCCAGCATGGTGAGCGAGATGGCTAAGGGCAAAACGTTGGAGGAAGCGATGAAAATCACTCCCCGCTCGGTGGCTGACAAGCTAGAGGGATTACCCAAGCAAAAATTTCATTGCTCCAATCTGGGCGCCCAAGCTTTGAACAAAGCTATAAAGGATTACCTGAGCAAGAAGAAAGGAGGGAAGAAGTGATGACAGAGCAAAAAGGGAAAAAGAAGTATATTTTTTGTCCCTACTGTGACCAGGAGATAATGGAGGCTGATTTTCCCTACTGCCAGGCTTGCCAGGTGACTATATTTCATTGTCCCAAGTGCCGAAAGCCTTTGCCCCGGGAGAATAGGGTATGCCCTCATTGTGGGGCTGAGATTAAGGGCTAGTGTCACTTGGAGGGGAGATTATGATTATAGGAGGTCTAGACTGTGACAGACTCTAGTTCACCGAAGCGAGCTCATCAAATCTTAGATTGCATAGGTCTTTATTGTCCAATGCCAGTTATACGAACCAAGCAGGAAATGGATAAACTTGCCGTTGGTGAGACCCTGGAGGTATTAGCGGATGACTCTGCTGCTGAGGAGGACCTCAAGGCTTGGGCAAAGCGGACCGGGCAGAAAATACTTGAGATAGAGAAAACCAATGAAGGTTTAAGATTTCTCATTAAAAAGACAGAATAGGAGGTTAATGATGGCTAAGAAAAAACATATCCTCTACGTTCAAACAAGTGGTGTTGATACACCGAAGCGTCTTTACTCGCCTTTCGTCTTGGGGATGACGGCCAAGGCGATGGATATAGATGCTACCGTTTATTTCCTGGGGTTGGGGGTGACAATTGTAAAGAAAGGCGTGGCGGAGACAGTCAAAGAGGGCAACTTCCCCACCGTTAAGGAAATAATGGACCAGGCAATAGCTGCCGGGGTCAAACTATTAGTCTGTGAACAAAGTACCCAGTTGCTTCGCCTCGACAGGGGAGACTTCATACCAGAAGCCAAGGTCGTAGGAGCGGCGACACTGAATGACCTGGTTCTCGATGCTGACGGCACTATGTGGTTCTAGATTGAAAGAAGGGTCTGCTTGAATATCACATTATGGTTAGACTTTGAGAACGTGGAGGTCACTCAGGTGTTATAATAAAGCATATTTTGCTACCTCTTGGGGATATGAGGTATGGCCGTTCAGTTGGAGTTTTTGAAGGGCATTCTATACTTTTCCGCCCTTGGCCTTGCTGAGCTTGAGTCGATCAGAAAGCTCGTCTTTGAAAAAACTGCCGACAGAGCAGAAATGGTCTTGCTTGAGGGTGAACCGGCTGCGAATCTGTATTTTGTCGCTTCGGGGGTGGTGAAAGTATTCAAGACATCGGCCGAAGGAAAGGAGCAAATCTTGAGCATCGTGCGGCCCGGGGAGTCCTTCAATGATGTCCCTATCTTTGACGGTGGTCCAAATCCCGTCAGTGCTCGGGCTATGGGCCCCGTCCTTCTTTATGGGATAAAGAGGAATGATATGGAAGTTATCCTTTGGAACCATCCACAGATAGCATTGAATGTAATTAAGGTACTGGCAAGGCGAGTGCGTCACCTCGTATCACTGGTTGAGGATCTGTCTTTCAAGCAAGTCATCGGCAGGGTAGCCAAGATACTCCTTGAGCACATCGGAGGGGAAATAGGCCGCGGGCCGCGGCTTACACAGCAAGAAATGGCAGCTATGGCAGGTACTGCTCGTGAGGTAGTGGGTAGGTCGCTAAAGGCATTAGAGGAAGAAGGGGTGATCAAGTTGGATCGCCACCGAATAATAATTATTGATAAAGAAGCACTCAAAGAAATAATGGAGACGCCTTCCTGAGACAAAAGTCACAGACGGATGGCAAGCTTTGATTTTAAAATAACAAAAATGGAGACTGAAATCAGTGGCTGAAATGCCTGTTATAGACACCCAAAAGTGTGATGGTTGTGGATTATGCGTTGGCGTGTGCCACTTAAATGCTCTGGCGCTGGTTAACAATATTGTTACCATTGTCGAAACAGTGGAGTGCGACTGGTGTACAGACTGCGAAGCCGTTTGTCTCACTGGGGCTATAAGTTGTCCCTTTGAGATAATTCTCCAGGAGTCCTAGAGACCAACTAAGACCTTTTATACAATATTTTCACCCGCTTTCCTAGTCAATCTTTTAGTGTTCCGTCTTTCCCTATCCCGCCGCCATGTCTGTGTGAGACAAAAGTCGCATACAAGGATTGATACCATACCTATAATGATTTTGCATGAAAAATGCAGTTGAGCGAATGGTATAAAGGAGGCTGAAGATGATTTTAGAAAACGTTAAAGATAGAGAGCAAGTCTTTTCCGAAGATGAGGAATTAGATTCGGCTAATAAGGAGATTGATCAGGAGGATGAGGTTTACGGGCACAGGATTATTCCTCCAAAGCGGGAGCTCGAACTTGGTGAGGAGTCATTGAACTTGTACCTCGCTGAAATTGGGCAAACTTCCCTTCTCAATGCCGAGGACATAAAAGTGCTGGGCAGCCAGATAGAGGGGGGTAAGTATCTTGCCCGACTTGAGGAGGACTGGATTGCCGAATATGGCGCTCAGCCTTCAGCAATTGACCTATTGTTGGCATTGATGGAACGATTTAATCGGGCGTGTTTGCTTTTTGAAGCCCTTTATCAGTATCTGGAACTTCCTTCTCACGGGAGTATAGCAGAGAAGGTATCGCACCCAGATCTACGTCGTGCAATCGATGGCAATATCGATCAGCAATTATCCAGCGCTATAGCTAAAATCACTGGAGCAAGCCAAACTAAAACTGAGAAGGCCCTGATTGAATTGTCGCTGGACAGCCGGCTGATATCTTGGCATATCATAGGAGGGGTAGGCCAGAGAGGTTCCCTGACCGAATTTGGGGAGGCGCTGCAGTCGCCAGAATTCCATGACAAACTGGAAGCGCATCGCTCAGAAATTGCCAAACACTTTGAGCAAGTAAGAGAAAGGTCCCGCCAGGCAACCAACCACATGATTCAAGCTAACTTGCGCCTAGTGGTAAGCGTGGCTAAGGGACATATTGGTTGGGGCGTGCCCCTACCTGACCTTATCCAGGAAGGCAATATCGGGTTGATGCAGGCAGTGCAGAAATTCGATCATCGCAGAGGCTATAAGTTTAGCACCTATGCTATTCCCTGGATCTGGCAGGCAATCAACAGGGCAGTTAATGACCAGTCACGCATTGTGCGCCTGCCGGGCCACCTAGTTGAGGATCTGACAAAACTATCCCGGGCAAGGAATAGTTTAGCTCAGAAGCTTGGCCGCCAGCCAACTGATAAGGAACTAGCTTCTGAGACGGGACTGCAGCCCAAAAAGATAGCATTGCTGCTTAAGCTGAGTTCTAGTGGGCCTGTTTCTTTTGAGAAACCTATAGGAGAAGAAGGAGGCCAACTTGGTGATTTCATCGCAGATCAGGAGATCCCGCAGCCTGAAGAGCAGTCCACTGCAAGCCTGCTCAGTGAAGAATTGAGCAGAACATTAGAGTCGCTGGCACCCCGAGAACGACGCGTCATTGAGTTGAGGTTTGGGCTGGATAATGAATACAGTCGAACCCTGGCAGAGGTTGGCACAGAGTTAGGTCTCAGCAAGGAACGAATACGCCAGATTGAAAAAGAAGCACTGGCTAAGCTACGCCATCCAAGTCACAGCCGCGAGTTGATAGGGTATCTCGGATGACGAGTTTTTCGACTGTTTAATTTTGATTTTCTGTTCAAATTTCAGCATTTTATATGCCGCCTCTTTTTGGCGGGGGATAAATCCCTGACCTGCGAAGCCCGATTTATACAGTCACGTTTTGTTGGGTCTCAGGAAGACATGGCACAGAGATTTGATCAGTTATTTGGACGCCGGTCGGCGCACTGAAATTGGAGAGGCTGATGTTAGCAAATTCTGATGATTTAGCTGGTAGGCCGTACATGATTCGAACCTGTGACACCTGATTAAAAGTCAGGTGCTCTACCGATTTAGCTAGCGGCTCCTGCTGGCCAGGCAGAACTCTTTGTCACCATTCTTTCTTGTAACCCCTACGAGACATAGCTATACATATAAGGGTAATGCCAATATTGGTGTGCCCAGCCTTTCACTTACTATTTTAGGATGTACGCCGCCTTTTAGCAAGAGAGTAGCGTGAGCGTGTCTAAGGTCGTGATCGGTTATACCGCTTATCCCGAATTTTTACCTGAAAATAACTTGTCAGGTCTCTCTGCTTACGGTCAAGTCGGGAGGTCAGTTTTGCTACTTCTTGATTAAGGCGCTGATTGTATTTATCGGCTGCACATGTAGCCTACAGCCTTTGTGCCTCTTCCCCTTCGCGCTCTTGAATCTTTTTTAACCACCAACCATAGTCAGAAGCCCTCGCATCATCCAGGTATGCTTCACCCTTTTCTAGGTATGCATCGATGGCTTTTCCGACAGCTAGTGTGAACTCGTCGTGTTCCTTATCGTCCAGATATTTCTTGGCGTCATCAACAGGCGGATTTATAGATACGAATGCAGCACACCATCTATCCTCGTGTTCCTTCTTCCGTCGTTCCGCCTCAGCCCTTTGATATGCCCTCATTATCAACGATTCAACTCGGATCATCGGGTCAATAACCCATGTGGCGTAGGGATGAAAGAAATATCTATTTGCAATATCCATACATCCAGACAGCCACCTTTTTATAGTGGCCAAGGATTTGTTAAATTCAACCCTCTCATCATCGTGTAGATAAGTATCCAGGTCTGTCATGACTTCTCGGATATCGAGCTGTGGCGTCTCCTTTAGAATGCGAACTTCCCAGGCATTCATGCGTTCTAATGCATGGGGATTGAGCCTCCGCTCATCTTCAGGTTTTATGTTGAAGAGTCTCGCTAACTCAATCATTGACGATTCCCCACATACATATTTTACCATATGCAGGCTTTGGAAGGCATTCAACCAGAATCTGTATTCGAATGTCAGCATTAAGGAATAGTGCCGATAGGCAGAGCTATAGCGAATGAACCGACTTTATGGTTTATGGTAGAATGAAACTTCGCTAATGAAAATTCTTCGCGAAGTCGGCATAACTATTCTTATCGCCGTAGCTGTTTTTGCTCTCCTTCGGCTCACTGTACAGAGTTATACTGTGGTAATGTCCAGTATGGAGCCCAATTTCCAAGACGGTGAGTGCATTATGGTTAATAAGGTGTGTTACCGTTCCTCTGGCCCACAGCGAGGAGAGGTAATAATCTTTGACCCGCCGTTTACTTCCCTACACCCTTTCATCAAACGTGTTATTGGCTTGCCCGGCGAGATCGTGGAGATTAAAGATGAAAAGGTTTTTATTGACGGCATCCCCCTGGAGGAGGAATATATCATGGCGCCGCCAAACTACACGATGCCAGCTACGGAAATTCCCGAGAACGAATACTTTGTCCTCGGCGACAATCGCAATAGCAGTAACGACTCACATAATGGCTGGACGGTGCCCCGGGATAATATCATTGGCAGAGCTTGGTTTACCTACTGGCCACCAAGCAAATGGAGGGTAGTCAAGCATTACAGCTACCCGGAGTTAAACGTAGCCGGTGAGCAAGAAATGATGGTTAGCCATTCGTTTGGGGTGCAACTTGAGTGACGAGGTGCTGGAGATATTCAAGACGGCTGGAGCAATAAAAGAAGGCCATTTCCTGCTCGCCTCAGGATTACACTCACCTGTTTATTGGGAAAAGTTTCGTATCTTGCAGCACCCGCATCTCACTGAGAAACTGTGTCGCCTTATCGCCCAACACTTTAAAGGGCAAAAAATAGACGTAGTTGCCGGGCCAACTACCGGCGGCATTATTGTGGCCTTTGAAACCGCCCGCCAATTAGGAGCGAGGAGCATATTTGCCGAAAAAGAGGGAGAAATAAGGATCTTCCGGCGCGATTTTGAAATTGCGCCCGGCGAACATATCCTTATTGTCGATGACATCTTGACCACAGGAAGTTCACTCAGAGAGACGATAAGTGCTGTAGCTAAACAGGGGGGGATTGTCATTGGTATTGGTGTGCTTGTTGACCGCAGTGAGGAAAATTTGAACTTTAACCTGCCCTTCTTCAGTTGTCTTCGTGCCCCCACCACAGTTTATTCACCTCAAGAATGCCCCCTTTGTGCTGCTCATATTCCTCTGGTCAAGCCTGGTGCCCCAAGCTGAACCACCCTACGAAAATCTTGCGATTTTCGTAGAGATCCTGTTAATTTAGAAACAAATTTACCTAGGTTGAGCATTTCCCTCGCTTAAGGCAGCGGTTAAACAATCACGAGTACACGTGCTTGACACTGGAGTGGGGAAAACCTACAATATCCCTGAAGCCGAGGTAGCTCAGGTGGTAGAGCAGCGGACTGAAAATCCGCGTGTCAGCGGTTCGACTCCGCTCCTCGGCACCAACTATGAGGTTGTAAAGCCGAGCTAGATTAGCAGTAGAACGCCTCCTTGCAAAGGGCGGTCACGGAGACTGTTTGAAGGGGATTAAGGCTTCTGGGGTAAGTGCGCCGAAGTGGCGGAATGGTAGACGCGGCAGTCTCAAAAACTGTTGGGGGGCAACCCCCGTGTCGGTTCGAGTCCGACCTTCGGCACTATAGATAGCAAGCTTAAATGAGTATCAGTGCCGGGTTGTGTAGCGGTAGCACAGAGGACTTTGGATCCTTTAGCCCAGGTTCGAATCCTGGCCCGGCAGCCAACTAAAATCAGAAAAGATAGGAATGTGGTCGAAAGAAGGTTGAAGAAGGGCTTCGACCAAGAGGCTGGTACCAGAGCTGGCGCCCAATCCAGAGCGGGATCCAATGGACAAAGTTAAGCACGTGACTATATATACCGATGGCGCATGTCTTGGAAATCCTGGCCCCGGCGGGTACGGAGCAATGCTCTTCTATCAAGGTCACAAAAAAGAGCTATCAGGGGGCTATAGCAAAACTACTAATAATCGAATGGAAATAATGGCTGCGATTGTTGGATTAGGGGCTCTAAAAGAGAAATGCAAGGTGACTTTGTATAGTGACTCCGAATACTTAGTCAAAGCAATGTCGAGAGGATGGGCTCAGAGATGGCGAGCAAACGGATGGAAGCGCAATAAACGGGAAAAGGTGCTGAATCCCGACCTCTGGGAGAGACTCTTGCAACTATGTGAGTATCATGAGGTACAGTTTAGCTGGGTTAAGGGGCATGCCGGGACCCCGGAGAATATACGCTGTGACGAGCTAGCCATGCAAGCGGCCCAGCAACCGGATTTGCCTGCTGATGAGGGCTATATCAAAGCGACTCAGGGAAAGGCATCTTGAGGAAAATCCTAAAAAATGCCAAAATCAGCCTGGCGAATTTGAGCAGTTGCGCTAAGGTATTCGTTCCCCGGTAGCTCAATGGTAGAGTGGGCGGCTGTTAACCGCTTGGTTGCAGGTTCGAGTCCTGCCCGGGGAGCCAAATTTATCAATACACAGAATTTCCTCATCGTGCTCAACCCCTGCTTAGAATCGTGCTGGGAATGACCTATGCTAGGGTTTATATTACCAAGATCCGCTTAGATTGCAAGGCTTTGAAATGGTATACTATGGGTGAATGATTTTCAACCGACGGAGGCTGAAAACGGAGACATTTGAGGATATCCTAAGTACACCCAAAGAAGATATCGAATTCGAGCTAAGAGGAATCGCTTCTGTTGCGTGGGCAGACTTTTTGTTAAACCCCAGAAGGCTTAGGGGTAGCGACTTCCTAATGAGATGGTCACAAGGAGTCTGGAGCGAACATAGGGTAATAGAAGCGGTTAACGATACAAAAGAGTTTTTTACTGTTGAATATGGACCTAGTGGTACCGCTCCAGACAATGATGTACGAGCCTTCGAACTCTATTTTGAGAGACTGGAAAAAGCTGGACTCGGAGACATCAAAAGGCCAGACTTACTTATCGTCCCCGACAAGCACAGGGCGCGTGTTGAAAAGTTCATCCGTAATTTAGGAGGTAAAGAGGAATTGCCTTTTACTCCCGAAAAAAAGCTGCAAGAACTGCTATCCCACTCAATAATAGGCGTTGAATGTGAAAATAGCCTTTGGAAATCCAAGGCAATGCCTGACTACGGTGTTTCTCTGACTCCTCAAAAAAGGCTAGATGGTAAGCTAGGGCTCAAGAAAACAGCCGTAATTCCCACCGTCATACTCAAAGAAGAGGATATAGACCCACTTGACAATTGGCAAAATACCCATGAAATTAAGGTACATATATGGCATGTGTTTTTGACCAAGCTTTCGGGTTATCCTTCGACAAAGCGAAACGTCTCATATCTAAAGGACTCATCGAACCAACAGTTCAGACATTTCAAGCTCCAGGAGGAGCAAATACCCAGAAAACAATTTATAAGTTCTATTATCATTACGCTTACGAACTAGGAATCTCTATCGAGAAACCTTCTTTGGAATCAGCTTATATTGAGGACAAGAATGGTCACATCTTACCCTATGTGACTTTCAGAGGTGGAAAGCTCAAGCTTACAGAAGAAGCGCTAAATACTCTAAGAAAACTTAGCCAATGAACAGCATAATCTCACAACGTCTGCCAACTGAGTGGGCCGAAAGAGAAAAACTAAGGGAGAAAGGGCAGTTCTGGACTCCTGATTGGGTTGCCAAAGCAATGGTTAATTATGTCGTTATCCATTCGAATTTGGTTTTTGACCCAGCTTTAGGTAGAGGAGCTTTCTATACCGCTTTGAAGACTATAAACCAGTTTAGAGGCACCAACGTCAAGTTTTATGGAACTGATATTGACTATCAGTTGGTAGAGCAAGCAAACAAGGAATGCTCAAGCTCAGGGATCTGCCAAGCTGAGCTTAGAGATTTTATTAAAGAACCTCCAAAGGGACCATTCAAGGCTATCGTAGCTAATCCCCCGTATATAAGACATCATCGTTTGCCAGAAAAAATAAAACAATTAACCAAACAGATTAGTCTAGAAACTCTCGGCAAAACCTTAGATGGTAGAGCTGGCATACACGTTTATTTTTTAATTCAGGCATTAAGACTGCTTGAACATAATGGTAAGCTTGCCTTCATAATGCCATCGGACACGTGTGAGGGAGTCTTTGCGTCTAGGCTTTGGTATTGGATTACTAATAATTACTGCCTTGAATGTGTAGTAACATTTACCCCCGAAGCAACTCCATTTCCGAATGTAGATACAAACCCAATCATTTTCTTAATTAAGAAGACGCGTCCGAAGAGCAATATCATATGGGTAAAAGTAACTCGTCAGCAAACAGAAGACCTAAATGATTTTGTTTTGTCTAATTTCAGGCTAAGAAACTTCCCCTCTTTAAAAATCGTAAAAAGGCGTTTAGACGAGGCTCTAAACACCGGTTTGTCCAGAGAACCACAAGAAGATGTAGCTTCAAGATATACACTCTCGTTATTTGCGACCGTGATGCGTGGGATAGCTACAGGAGCGAATGATTTCTTTATGCTTACAAACGATCAAGCCAGGAAACTAGAAATACCGCCAGAATTCCTAATTCCTGCAATAGGCAGAACTAGAGACCTTGATGGGCCTTATATTACTAATGAGGTACTTAAGAAGTTAGAAGAAAAAGGAAGACCAACACTATTGTTTACTCCTGATGGACGGAGACTCGAAGATTTCCCTTTCGCAGTTCAAGAGTATTTGAAAGAGGGAGAAGAAATAGGCTTGCCTGCGAAACCACTTATTTCTTCAAGGAAACCTTGGTATAAGATGGAGCGCAGGGCTGCACCTCCATTACTCTTTGCATACCTCGGCAGACGAAACGCGAGGTTTATCAGAAACATGGTTGCTATTGTTCCTCTAACTGGCTTTTTATGTGTTTATCCACATTACAACAACCCAGAATATATTGAGAGCTTATGGAATATCTTGCAACACCCAAATACACTTAAAAATCTACCTCTTGTTGGCAAATCATATGGTTCAGGAGCGATAAAAATAGAACCTCGTGCACTTGAACGTTTACCTATACCCGAAACTTTGATGCAATTATTTAACCGATACTTCATCCATCCGCACCAAATTCCATTGTTTAGGGTTAGTGAAGGACACTTGGAATACAATCCGAAGGGTTCTGTATATTGACCCATCCGGGGAGCCTGGAATTCACCCCAAAATTTTCATAATCACCAGGGGATTGCCTGTGGAAAGTTCGGATTTTCCCTGGCTCCAGATTCCACACGCCCCCCAATTCCCTTGACAGTGTGGGGGATGATATAATGCAAGATAATACAAATTAGGAGTTCAAAAAACTAAACTATCATAATGGTAAATCAAGCAGGACTACCTCAGACAATATGATTGAAGTAAGGCTTAAGAAATTAACGCCAGAAAGGGGACGACAAAATGAGTGAGAACGAAACCTTTGAACAGCTAAAAAAGTTGATCGTGGAGCTGTTGGAGGTTGATGAATCAAAAATAGTCCCAGAGGCGTCATTTGCTGATGACTTTAATGCTGATAGCCTGGACTTTATTGAATTGATTACTGCGGTGGAAGACACCTTCAAAATCGAAATCCCCGATGAGGACGCGGAAAGTTTACAAACTGTTCAAGACGCAATTGACTATATCGAATCAAAAATCTAGAAGGTAGCCATTGCTGGAATAAGCACTCATACCTCTCTTTACTCCCTGTGACGGGGCTAACAGGGATAGGAAATCAGCTTAAAAATCTTTTGGGACTGGAGAATAAGCGTTGAACAGAAATGAGCAAGGCGCTTAGAAGAAGAGTAGTAATAACTGGACTGGGTGCTGTTACTCCTTTAGCCACAGGTGTTGAGGAATCCTGGCGAAAGCTATGCCAGGGCAAATCAGGGGTGGCCAGAATCACTAAGTTTGACCCTTCAGGTTTCAAGTCGCAAATTGCTGCCGAGATTAAGAATTTCTACCCTGAAGATTTCCTGGATAAGAAAAGAATTAGAAGGACGGACCCCTTCATCCAGTATGCGCTAGCGGCTACTCGCATGGCAATAGATGATGCTGGATTGACTATAAATGAAAATAACGCCAGCAGGGTAGGAGTAGTGCTGGGCTCATGTGTTGGCGGCATGACCACGTATGAAAAGAACCTTTTCGCGCTTTGCGATGAAGGACCAGAGAAAGTTTCTCCTTTCTTCATTCCCGCGTTTATAGCCAACATGGCGGCAGGGGAGATCTCCATGGCTTTTGGCGCCAAGGGACCGAGCCAGTGTGTGGTTACTGCCTGTGCTACCGGAAGCAATTCCATTGGTGATGCCTTCAGGCTTATTCAATATGACGAAGCAGATGCTATGATCGCCGGAGGAAGCGAGGCCTACATTCTCCCCGTGGGCATTGCTGGATTCGATAAAATGAGAGCCCTATCCCGAAGGAATAGTGAGCCCGAGAAGGCGAGCCGTCCCTTTGATAAAGACCGTGATGGTTTTATAATCGGAGAAGGTGCTGGGGTTGTTATTTTAGAGGAAATGGAGTCAGCTATGCGAAGGGGGGCTGAAATCTACGCCGAGCTTGCCGGCTACGGCTCCAACATTGATGGCGTTCATATAACCGAGCCTGACTGGGAAAATCAAGCCCTGTGTCTTAAGCTGGCCTTGAATGACGCCGCTATCTCACCTGCCGATGTTGATTACATTAACGCCCATGGAACGTCTACCGTTATTAATGATGTATCTGAGACCAAGGCTATAAAGGCAGCCTTAGGAGAACACAGTAAAAAAGTGCCCATAAGCTCTAATAAATCTATGTTCGGTCATTTATTGGGAGCAGCAGGTGCAGTAGAGGCTATTTTCACTGTTCTTACGATGAGGGATGGTATTATACCGCCTACCATAAATTATGATACTCCGGACCCTGAATGCGACTTAGATTATGTCCCTAATATAGCCAGAAAAACACAGATAAATATAGCTCTTTCCAACTCTTTTGGCTTTGGTGGAGTTAATGCTACTCTTGTCTTCAGGAAGTTCCAGGAATAGTAATCCCAAAAACGTCTTCCAGCGTATCCCACAACTCTCCCTCACTCATAAACGCACCGATTTTTGTGTGCTTAACCATGCCTTCGCTATCAATGAACAACGTAAATGGGATATACCCCTGGTTGCCGTACTTTTGGCAGTAGTCTGCGAAAGCTTCTCCATTTCTATCCGACGCCAGCATCATCGTCGGTTCATAATCGCCGAAGAAGCTCTGTATCCTAGACACAGATTCACCCACGTTAATAGCTACGACCTTTATTTCTCCTTCACTCTCCTGGGCCACAGCCTCCAAATAGGGCAACTCGGAAGCGCAAGGCCCGCATGTTGTAGCCCATAAATTAAGCACCACCGGTGTCCCTTCTAGCGTAGACAGGCTTGTTTCATTCCATGTGATAATATGCAATGTGACACCTGAGGGGCTGCCGGAACTACGACTCAGAACGATTCCAACTATAGCACCAACCACGATAATCAGGGTTACGATTATTATTAACCGAGTCTTGTTTAATCGAGTCTTTTTTGACCGAGTCTTTTTTGACATTCTACTGGCCATACTAGTAACCTCCTGGCATAAGAAGCCCGCTGAGATAGTTCAGGTAACCGGTCAACATCAGAATTCCTACGCTGATAAGCAGTACCGCGGCTACGATTGAGGTGATGAAAGAATGGCGACTAAGCCATCTTAGGTATCGGGATGCTGCCCCCAACACCAGACCCACGGCGATGAAAGGCAGCCCCAGCCCTAAACAATAAGCAAGTAAAAGATAAACTCCCTGCCACACTGTTTGTGAATTCGCGGCTAGAGCTAGTATGCCCCCCAGAATTGGGCCAACACAGGGAATCCAGCCCAGGGAGAATATTACCCCTATTAGCAAAGACCTCAGATAGCCTGTACCTCTGGCCCTGGTAAAGTCGAGGCGTTTCTCATAATTGAGCCAGGGCACCTTAGTAGCGGCTATTAGGAATATGCCGAACGTGATTAACAGTGCCCCGGCCACTTTTTCCAACACTCCCTGTGGCACCGTAGCTCCCAATAAGCCAAGAGAGGCTCCTAAAGCGGTGAAAACCAGAGAAAAACCGACTATGAAGCTGATGGTATGGAGGAAAATATGTCTTCGATCAGCAAGGTCTGGAGTAAGAACCGATGCCCCAGCTACGTTGGCCAGATATACCGGAACCAGCGGTAAAATACAAGGTGATAAAAAGGATAGAATCCCCGCGGCGAAAGCCGTTAAAAAGGTTATGCTTGGCATCTATGTATCCTCTCTTTAGTATAACAGCTATGCCACAAACTAAAAAGTATAAAGCTTTTGCTATCACATAGCATTTGATACAATACTTGAGCGTGGGGCTGTAGCTTAGCTGGGAGAGCGCCTGCTTTGCAAGCAGGAGGTCAGGGGTTCGAATCCCCTCAGCTCCACTTATATCAGAATGTTCTACGCATATATCCTTCAAAGTGAGAGAGGTAATAGGTATTATATTGGTTCTACAAAGGATATATCTCGCAGAATAACTGAGCATAATCAGGGAAAAAGCAACTCAACAAAGACTTATCGTCCCTGGAAGCTGGCGTATTGCGAGTGTTTTCAAACTCTGGCCGAAGCCAGACGAAGGGAGCGAGAGATTAAATCGTGGAAAAGTCCCAAATATATGAAAAGGATCCTTAGGTTGAATGCCCAATCAGGCAGAGCGTCCCGATTGCATCGGGGAGGTCAGGGGTTCGAATCCCCTCAGCTCCACTTTCCCGGCTCGCTGTGCCAGATATAAAACGCACATCAGCCTTCTTCAAAATTCGATAAACCTATCGTACGATTGGCCTTCCCAATACTCGGTTTCATGTTCCTTTACATCATGTTACAACCTCTTTGAAAGAGCTATAATAGGTTGTAATTGATATGTACTTCGTATCCGACTTGCATTTCTAAGCTCATATGATTATTAATGACCGGATATGGAGTCGATATCAATGATAGAATTGAAATGAACCGGGGTTCATAGTGCATGCACTGAGGTATTCCGTTCGACTTCTGCCTGTACTGAAATATTTTGGCCAGCTCTGCATCGTTCTGGCACTGCTTACGCTGGTGCCGTTAGTTGTATCCATTATATTCGGCGATTACCGTGTTACACTCCGGTATTCCATTGTTGTGGCGGGTGTCTTCACTATGGGGTTTTTCCTGCAAAGGCTGCCGACCCCCAGACACATCCAAACGAACGAAGCCATGGTCGTTACCGCTTTGATATTTCTATTTGCGGCGATGGTGATGACCTGGCCTACCATGGCTTCCGGCTTAAGCTTCACAGATGCGCTGTTCGAGACTATCTCCGGCGTAACGACAACAGGCTTGAGCGTTACGGCTTCAGTAGTAGATAAACCGCCTATATTTCTATTTTCCCGTGCCTGGATGCAGTGGGTCGGGGGTCTGGGTATCGTGATTCTTTTCGTGGCAACCATGATTCAGCCAGGTCTGGCAGCCAAGCGTATTGGCGATTTAGAAGACTATGAGGCTGACCTGGTCGGTAGTACCAGGACACATGCCCGCCGTGTGGTTATTGTCTATTCAATTCTGACTGGTTTCGGCATTATCGTATTAGGATTACTGGGCGCCGGATGGTTCAACAGCGTAATATACTCTCTCTCTGCAGTGTCTACCGGAGGGTTTTCACCTCACGATGCCAGCCTGGCGGGACTTAATAGCTCGTGGCTGCAAGCAATAGTGATATTGCTATCCATGGCAGGCTCTATTCCTCTGGTTTTATACTTTCGCTCATTTAAAGAGGGTGGCAGAGTGTTAATACGAGACCACCAGCTGCAGGGGATTCTTATAGCCGGTTTAGTAGCAGCCTTACTTATGGCATGGTTTCTCTTTACCCAGAATGGTTTTAGCTGGATTCAAGCCTTGCATCATGGGGTATTGAATGCTTTTTCTGCTCAATCAACGGCGGGTTTCTCTTCATTGGATATTTCTCAACTCAACGCTGGTGCAAAACTTACGCTTATTTTTTCCATGTTTCTGGGCGGCGGTGTCGGGTCTACTGCCGGGGGCATCAAGATTCTACGTTTACTGATTTTGGGGCAGCTACTCTATATTTTTCTACAGCGCCCCGGTATGCCCAGGCAAGCTGTTGCCGAAGCCAGTCTTGGCAGGCGCCGGCTGGAAACAGACGAGATACAGAACGCCCTAAGTATCGTTTTTGTCTTTCTGGCGTTCGTTGGGATTTCGTGGCTAATATTTGTAGGTATGGGACATAACCCGCTTGATTCGTTATTCGAGGTCGTCTCAGCGATTGGCACAGTCGGGTTATCGTCTGGAATAAGTGCTCCCGACCTGCACCCGGTTCTTAAAGGTGTTCTATGCGCAGATATGCTTCTCGGGAGATTGGAAATTATTGCCTGGTTAGTGCTATTCTATCCTCGGACTTGGATTGGAAGAAGACTGGAGGAATAATATGAGGATTGTATTTTCAGGAGCCAGCCCGTTAACGATTACAACAGCTAGAACATTGATAAAACAGGGACACGAAGTGATTATCATAGAAGTCAATAAGGAAAAAATAGATCAGATTTGCGATGAACTGGATTGCAGCTTCCTGAATGGCGATTCGACCAAGCCGGCAATACTCAGTCAAGTTGATCCCAAAAACAGCGATATTCTATTTTGCCTGACCAATAGCGACCAGATTAATATCATCACATCTCTGCTGGGACGCTCGATGGGCTTTAAGCGCGTTATAACCAGCATCGAAAATACGGATTTGGTGCAATTATGCCGTGAACTCGGGCTTGAAGACACTATTATCCCGGTATGGGCGATGAGCCGGCACCTGGACAATATGGTACGCGGACTCGATAATATCAATTTATCTACGTTGTTAAAAGGAGAAGCTAGATTTTTTACTTTTACGGCTGGTGAGGATGACGCAGTTGGTGTTAGTGAACTTGGGCTTCCCAAAGATGCCAAGGTCATTTTTTACTATCGTGACAATAAATTTCACCTTGCTGATGACGACACAAAACTCCGTAAAGGCGACGAGATTGTCATCTTAACCCATATCAAAAACATTCCTGATTTTAATGAACGCTGGTATCCGAAGGAAGTCAACAATAAGAATCCCAAGAAATGACCCCGCTCCACCACTCACAAATCCGCAAATACCTGGGGAGCGATTTCCTTTACTATCCTCCGTATTGCCTCGGCGACAGCCCTGAACTCAGGAAGCGCCCGCTTGGATGTGCGCAGCTTGATGATGTGGCGGATTTCGCGGAAATTCCAGGTGCAGATTATCTGGGTCTCACAGGCGTTGGGAAGGACATAGCGAGCAATCTCAGCCTTTATCCCATCGGCCAATAAGTCGCCATAGGCTTGCCAGCAAGTCGTCATCGCATCCTCGAACTGCTTATGGGCAGATTCATTATCTTTGATTGGAGGTGGCTCGACATATCTTGGCTCGGTTTCCTTCACATATCGCTGGCTTCTCTGGCTGTAACTTGCCAATCTGTGCCTGACAAGCTCGTGGGTCAGGGCGCGGCTGGCACGAATATAGAAGGTAGCGCAGGCATGTTCAACCATCGACTCATGCCCGACATCCAGCCACTTTTGAATTCGGTCGGGTACCGTGCCTGTTTTATCCTGTGTGTCCCAACACAGCCTACCCGCCGTCTCTATCAATTTTTCAGCATCAGGGGTGACGGCAAGTAATTTCACTTCTACGTCATACTTATCGGTCATCGCCTACTTACTAAAGCGCAAATTTTCATGGCGTCCCTGGAGGGATTCGAACCCACGACCCGCTGCTTAGAAGTTATACAACGGGCGTGTTTTCTACTAACTTTGAAGCTAAATTGCTGTTTTGTGCCTATCCCTGTTTTAGCTTCAAAACCCCCATTTTCGACCCCTGTTTATAATAGCATTAGTGCCAATTTAGTGCCAACATCTTATTCCAGCAATCGCCATTCAAGCATCAATATCTTGCACAATACATGTCTTTCTTTCCTTTTGTTCTGTAATTGCTGTATAATTATCAATAATCGGAAAAGAATGTGAGGTGCCCTTGGTTACGGATACCGCTACTAGAAATTACGGCTCTTTCCGAGATAGTCTAAAATCACCCGTTCACCGCTGGTTTACTTATCCAGCTGGATACTCCCACAAACTTGTATCTGAAAAGATATTTGAAAACAAGCTAACCTCATCAAGCTATATCGCCGACCCATTTCTCGGCACAGGTACAACCTCAATAGTAGCCAAAATGTGCGGCATAAATTCTCTTGGCGTCGAGGCTCATCCTTTCGTACATTGGGTAGCTTCCACAAAGATGAAATTCGTCTATGACCTAGATGCTCTCTCCAGAGATGTCCAGCTTACACTTGATAGAGCCCTATCGTTAGAGACATTACAATATGATGCTTCCTGGCCTGCCCTTATATATAAGTGTTTTGATGAAGATAATCTCCGTAGATTGCATGCTTTGAAAAGCGCAATTATCAGCGCAGAGATCGACCCAACTCATATAGATTTCTTGAAGTTAGCGCTTACCGCTACTTTGCGTCTTGTAACCACTGCCGGTTCCGGATGGCCTTATATAGCTCCCTCCGAGTATGCTCACCGGACTGTTACACACAATGCTTTCACAGAGTTTGATAAACAATGTACTTTAATGCTCTCCGACCTCCGCTATGTCCAATCATTGAACTTGCCATCCTCAATTCACAAACTCGTCCTCGGCGATGCTCGCAGATTGTCTGATTATACTCACCCAGAAACTATTGACCTTATTGTTACATCGCCACCCTATCTTAATAACTATGACTATGCCGATCGTACCCGCTTGGAAACATATTTTTGGGGAATTTACAGCAGTTGGAGTGATATTACCAGTAATGTCCGTGATAAACTCATAATCGCCGCTACTACTCAGGTTCGCCTCAACGCAATGAATGGAACCATAACATGTCCTGTTATTAGTCAAATTTCTCCTGATATTCACATAGAACTATTGGATACAATACATAGGCTTTCTGAAATGAGGCACGTTAAACCAGGGAAAAAAACCTACGACTATATGGTAGCTGGCTATTTTGAAGATATGCTCAAGGTCATTCAAGAAGCTTATACTATCTTAAAACCTAAAGCCCAATTCATACTCGTGCTTGGCGATTCTGCTCCGTACGGCATTCATGTCCCAACGGAAGCAATTATAGGCCGATTAGCTCTCGCAGTAGGATTCAAAACATATGACGTGGAAGTTATACGAAAGCGTGGCGACAAATGGTCTCACAATACACAACGACATAAACTTCCCCTTAAAGAGAGTATACTTACCATCCACAAGTAGAAGGTGAAATATGACCTCTAATCCAGGCAGTGCTTTAGGCGAGGCAGTCGGTAAGCTTTTTGAGACCGCAATCATTCAAGGCATAAAGGAATCAGTAGAATCAAGAGGTCACACAGTACGCCCTGCGAGACTGAAGAACGGCAGCGGAAATGTTTACCAAATTGATGCTGTCGTATTCGACAAGAGCGGACATCCAATTATTATCATTGACCCCAAATATATCCGCTATAAAAAGCATAATAGAGACAAAGGTAGTTGGCTCTGTGTTGCACACTATAACCTTCGTAAAACTTTCCCCACCATCCGAAAATCTATTTCCATCTTAGCCGGCCGGTGGTCTCAACCGTCCAAGGCTCTTATTCGCAGCTTTGGTGTTGAAATCCTGGAAGTCCCTTTTGAGAAAATGGTTGATATCATGCACAAATGGAATATTGATTTTGACTGGCGAGAATCTGACCGCGCTACTGCAAGCAACTCTTGGCAGAAATTTCAGTCATTGAATCCCGAAAACCGTATTCAAATAGCTTTTGACTTGACACAAGACATCTTGGGGAAACTGCGTAGTGACGTCATCCAGGTTCTAGAAACAGATATCTCTACCTTGCCTCGCCGTGTCTCCCAAGTAGAAATGCTTTTAAAGACAGACCAGGACGAAATCGTGCTACTAACCTTTGATAGTATTGCAAAAGCTCTGCAGTCAATGGCCAGTTTAGTATCCGATAGTCCAGATGTCAGCACTCTGCTACATCCAGAGCAACACTAGGCCTTTCCAATCCTACTCTCCCCAACATAACCCTTCATTCTTACCTTGACTAGCTTCACCACTCAGGCCTTAATTCTGGATTCAAGAATGGCTGCGCTTGCCCTCTTTCAATTGTCGAGCCGATTCTTTTTCTGCAGCAAGCTTGGCGATGGCTTCCAGTTGTAACCTCTTTTGCTCGCGGGCCACATACCAGTCTTTCAGGAGAATCTCAATCAGCTCCACCAGCAGCTGCGCCTCGTTCGGATCAACATCAACTATTACATTGACGTCTTTTTCCATATGCGCGCCGATATTGCCTACGCTTCTTACTCCGTCTATCGCTTTCCATGTGTCATCATCGACCTTGTCCTTTAGCTGCTCTATCTCGCGAGCTAACCGTCCCGGCTTAACTTGCCCTCGCCAGAAGTCGCGTATGATCCCTTGCAAGCACCTACGGGACAAGGTAGCAGAAGCCTTTGGACTCAATTCTTTTATCAGGCAAGCCTCACTATAATCATCCAGAATCGGCTTCGGTATGTAGTTGGGAAAAGACTTTGCCCTAGATTCTGGTATTAGGTCCCAGCGTCTTAGAACCGGTAGGTCGCTATAATCTGGACGCCCCGACCCATCTGGACGAAATACACTCTTAATCTCCTTGAGACCTGCAGTTAGAGTGAATCTCCGGCATTCTGGGTTCGGACAAACGATGAAAACACTAGTTAGCACTCGATAACCATCCTTGTTCTTGATGTCCAGTATTGAATCATCGACACAAATATCCTCGTCCCTTATGGTTGCCGCATGCCCACAGTGTGGGCAAACCCACGAAAATGCATCCATGTCGCCAATCTAATTCATACCTGAACATTTGTCAATATTGCCATTCAATCAAAACCATTTGAGCACCCATCTCTGTAGCCGCATCAAACACCTCAGTATTCCGCTGTTAACTCAAGTGAACAAACCGCGCTTTTTGCATTAAACCAGCCTCGATAACCTTTTCAGGTATCTTGCATTCCCACTCTTTCTCAAGAATTAGCGTAGCATTAGCATCACCTACATTAGCAGCCAGTCTTGCCCAGGCGCTCGATAGACATCCATTTGCTTGCTTCACCACAGGACGCCAATCAAGGCTTAGCTGTTTTATCGGCAGAACACCTTGCCGCTCACCGAATAATCCATAGCAGCCCTGGTAATCCTTCCAATATTCTGTAACCTTTGCACGTTCCTTCCGGGTTGCAGAACCAGGTTGTATAATCCGGATGTACCTGCTAGTCATATAAGCCCATATATCTGACTTGCTATCCTGAAAAGTCGGAAAGTCCATATCTTTATCGAACCGCCTCAGACCTTCACGCCTTAATTGAAGCTCCAGACGCGATACCTCGCTTTCTCCATCCCATCCATTAGCAAACCATAACGGCATAATGTGTCCCTGTCCCTTTACCGAAATCTCATAAGCTTTATCGTATAAACGACAGGCCATACTGCCACGCCCAAATTGATAGCCAGTTTCCCTTTGACCACGCTGGAAATCGCCACCGTAGAATAAGTCTTTTTCACGCAAAAGTGATACCACTTCAGTCTTACGGTTTATCTCAGGCAAAGGCATTATCTTATCAACGCATAGGTCAACCCTTGAGACCCTGCAATATGCGATAGATGCCAGGTTATTCACGAATTCAACAACTTTATTGTACGCCTGAACTTCCCCCGATCGCCAAAGAAAGGGCGAACGAAAAATAACTCTAAGTTCAGGAGATGGTTTGCCGCCTCTGGCATCTGGCATAATCTGTAATTCTATGTCACCATTCTTTAGCCGATATTCATAGCCACCTTTTGATCCACGAGCTTGAACCATGAATTCGTTACCAAATAATTCTACTGGTACACCTAAACGCCCCTTGTATCCGGCAGCAACAGCTTCTGACTTTGCAGCATTAAGCCTCTCAAACATATCTGATTCTTTATATTCCTCGATACCAAAATTCAGCTCTAAAGTATCAACACCCGCTGCCACTATATTAGGATACCTAACCTTATCTATTCTGAATCTATCACTGGTGCCAGAGACCCCCGTGAGACAAGGGAACGGGGGCTGGGTCCCTAGCTTTCTTTGCACGCTGATAACCTTTGCACCGTAGAGCTGAACAGCATAGTCCACCAAGTAAGAATTGCTAGGAATATACTTGTTATACTTACCCATCACAATCTCAGGTTGAGGCGGCGGCGGGTAAACCGCCAGCCCGCCTCTTTACCTGCCATCCGGCCTTTGCGAACCGCTAAGTAGCTCATCTAATGACCTTACGGGAACAAGATACCTGTCACCACACCTTATTGAATAAATCTTGCCTTCTCTTACTTGCCTATAAGCCAGGCTCTTCGAAATTCTCAGCTCCTTTGCCAGTTCTTCTACCGTTAGCACTTTTTTCTCTTCTTCCATATGATGCCTATACCGCCTATTGACTTTTATTCTTTTATGTTTTATCATAAGGGAATAGAAACTACACCACAAGGAATATAAGATACTATACAAAGGAATATAAGGAATTCGAGAGAAAAATATGGCAAAACTAGGGAAACTGAAACCAAGTATAAAGCGATTCATATGTCAAGAAGCTATACGGCAGAACAACGTTCCCCGTGAATTGTTAGCTCATCGCCTAATCAAGGAGATCGACGAAAGTGGCGAAGCTCCCCCAGGTCTTGAGACAACCAAAAGGTATATTTCTAAAGCCAGGAATTCAGTTAATCCTATTGACGAACCCTGGACTTTAGGTGCTTGCCGAGATTATCCAACCTTTTTCCCACCTAGTTCTTTGCTCTTTTTAATGAAAATGCAGCAGGAATCTAAGACTTATGTGGATGTATTCACAAACGTCAGGGACCAAGGTTTCTCAATCAGAACAGCTATGTGGATAGTAAGATTACAACCTCTGATTGAAGAATATTTTAAGCCCGATGATTTCAAAGAAGAGGATATGATCTTATTCAACGTTGCACAAGCTTATTCGACAGCTGAAAGGACTAGTGAAATAATGGGAGAACCGGCTTTTGACAGCGGTGACTTGGACGATTCAGTCTGTTCTCAAAACCTTGAGAATATCATTTTGTTTGGTTTTAGTGGATTCAAAAATACTAGCTCAATCTGTGAAGGCGACTGTGATTCCTGCAAATATGTACCGATAATAAAAGGAAAACTATGTCAGCTTAAATTGATATACCAAGAACGTGAAAGGTATAAAAATGAAATGATCGAAAAAGGTCTAATTGATCCTAGCGAGGAAGGAGATTAATATGAGAGGTTGTATCATAGAACGAAACGGAAGTTTGAGGCTTAAAGTATCACTGGGTAAAAATCAGCAGACAGGAAAATACGAAAGCTACTACGAAACTTTTCGTGGTAACCGGACTGAGGCCCAAAAGAGGCTCAGGCAGATCCTGACCGAACTGGACAAGGGGATATTCACCAAACCAGGTAAGACTACAGTGGCAGAATATCTTAATACCTGGCTGCAGGACTACTGTAAGCCTAGCCTATCACCGCGTACCCTTCAACTATACTCTTATATATGTCGCGTTCATGTTATCCCTATCATAGGCAAGATAACACTCACAGAATTGAAACCTCAACACCTGCAGAACCTATATTCAGAGAAATTGTCATTAGGCTTAAGCGCCCGGACTGTCCAGCTATGCCATGTTGCCATTCATAAAGCCTTGAAAAACGCAGTTAGAATTAACTTATTAAGCCGGAATGTTGCTGATGCAGTTGAAAAGCCCAAGATACAACGCCCTGAGATGCATCCCATGACCGAAAACGATTTAAGCTTATTCCTAGAAGCTGCCAAGCAAGGTAACTATTACGCCTTATTTTACACATACCTATTTACTGGCATGCGTAGAAGTGAGCTACTAGCAGTCCGTTGGTGCGATGTAGACCTCTTCGGTATGCAGATATCCGTATCCAGAACGATGCAGTACCTTAACGGAGTTAAGGAACATGTAACCTTCAAAGAACCAAAATCAAAGAAATCCAGACGCCTTATAGCCCTATCACCATCTAACGTCTTGATTCTCGAAGAACACCGCAAAGCTCAAGAGAACATGAAAGAATCTTTACAGCTTCCGCCGATAACAGAAAATGACCTGGTATTCAGCCACTGGGACGGAAGCCCATTGCTGCCGGACAGCATAACTCATGCCTGGGTGAAATTGGTCCGCAAGTGCGGGCTAAACGGTATCCGCCTTCACGATGCACGCCATACCCACGCTACTATCATGCTAAAGCAAGGCATACATCCTAAAATAGTCCAGGAAAGGCTTGGCCACTCAACTATCAGCACAACATTGGATACCTACTCTCATGTAGCGCCAGGACTTCAGCAAGCTGCTGCTATGGCCTTTGACGATATCTTGCAGAAACAATCCAAGTTAGACAAAGAACTGGCAGAGATACTACAGAACTGAATTAGTGCCAAATTAGTGCCATTTAATGATTAAGCCCTGTGCCGTGAATCGTTATAGAGCCCATTTTAGCTTCAAAAAATGGCGTCCCTGGAGGGATTCGAACCCACGACCCGCTGCTTAGAAGGCAGCCGCTCTATCCAGCTGAGCTACAGGGACGACCAAATTAAGTATAGCATGATGGGGCGTGGATGATAAGAATACAAAGGGTGAGCTAGTCTTTGTGGGCCTGTGCTACATGCCTCTACCAGCATTTCTCGTGCACATAAACGGCACATTTGGCACAGTAATAAATATGGGCCCTGGCTTCCTTGCCACAGACAGGACACTTCATGATTCACTGCCTCCACTATCTTTCCCTTTTTGCCTTAACCCTTCAGGACTGGCCCTTTTTCCTCTTTCCTCCCTGGAGTCGGTTACATAAAAGCCTGGCCCATTAAATATGATGGGGACCGGAGAGAAAATGCGACGGGCAATCCCGTGGCAGGTAGGACAATCAGCTATCGGTTTATCATGAAAGCTCTGCTTAAGCTCAAATTGTAGCTTGCAGTCCAGGCATCGGTATTGATAAATAGGCATTTATATCCCCCTTTATTCCAAAAGAGGTGTTATTTCTTCTTCCGAGCTTTGCTCCTCGGGGCTTGGCTCCTCCAGACTTTGCTCCTCCGGGCTTTGTTCTTCCGGGCCTGGTTCTTCTGAGGCTTGCGCCACTGAAACCTGTTCCTCTACTTTGCTCTCCCTTGCTATAAATTCACCATCCAAATTGACGATGCCTACCTCAAAGGCTGGTTGATGAGCTTGCAATACGTGCTCATCCCAACAGTAGGCATGAACAAAAGCACCACAGGAACAATGAAAAACAACCCTGTCAAAAAGCAATGGATTCCCGCATACAGTACAATTCATCTACTTGCCTCCTGCAATTAGCACTCTTGCTACCAAAGTGCCAATTATAGCGTGCTGATAGGGTTTTATCAAGCTCTCTGCTGGCAGCTATCTTGTACATTATGGCTACCCTCGGCATCAGGGCATAAATGCCACCCAGTTGACAATCTGCTTTCTGAGCCGTTAATATGGACTGACTTCTATGGGCATAAAATATAGCGTGCCTGAGTCCCTTACATCTCATCACAATGGAGTGCGCGTTGAGTTAAAAAAGGTTATCGATAGCTGTCCTTCAGTTCTGCGTAATATGCTACGATACCATATGGGCTGGCAGGATAAGCATGGACATCCCTGTAGCAGAGAATCGGGCAAATTTATCCGCTCTACCCTTTGTCTTCTCAGTTGTCAAGCGGTGGGGGGTGACACGTCGCGGGTAATGCCCGCAGCAGCAGCCGTCGAGCTTATCCACAATTTTTCTTTAATCCATGACGATATCGAAGATGCTAGCGATGAGCGTCATCACCGGCCAACCGTATGGAAATTATGGGGGCAGCCTCAAGCAATAAACGCCGGCGATGCCATGTTCACTCTAGCTTATTTAGCGTTACTTAAACTAAAAGAGAAGGGAATAGCTGATGAAAAGATCGCTAGTTCCACTAAAATGTTGAGCCTGGCTTGTTTGGAGCTTTGTGAGGGACAATACTTAGACGTCGAATATGAGAACCGTCTCGACACCACCATCGAGGATTACCTTGACATGGCAGCCAAAAAAACAGCAGCCTTGCTTGCCGTATCAACTTCTTTGGGAGCATACCTGGGCAGCGAAGATAGTAAGTTGGTGGATTTTTTTCATCTGTTCGGCAAAGAATTAGGCATAGCCTATCAGATTTGTGATGACATATTGGGGATTTGGGGAATGGAGGAAAGCATTGGTAAATCTGTTAGCGATATCTATCAGAGGAAGAAAACTTTGCCCGTAGTTTACGGATTGCAAAATAGTGAAGGTGAGGCAAGAGGGAGACTCGAGAAGCTTTATTCTCAAAAATCTATCGAGGGCGAAGATATCACAGAGGTTACGAAGATTCTGGACCGCTTAGGCGCCAGGGATTATGCTGAGAATTTGGCTGAGCAATACTATTACAAAGCTTTGGCACAGCTCGAGGCTACTCGGCTTGACACATCTAGGCAAGCTCCGCTTAAAGAGACAGCTTGTTTTCTATTGAAGCGCGACTTCTAGGAGGGAAAATGCCGAAAAAGACTGCTGAAGATATAGAGGTCAAAGGCAAGAAGGTTCTACTCAGAGTCGATTTTAATGTCCCACTAAACATAAACACTGGCGCCATTAGCGACGATAGCCGCATCCGAGCTTCGCTACCTACTATCAAATATCTCGTTGACCATAAAGCCAAGGTAATCCTCTGCTCTCATTTAGGACGCCCTGGAGGCAAAGTAGTTGAAAATTTGCGGATGGCGCCAATATCGCAGAGGTTGTCGCAACTTATGGGCTTGCCTGTCAGCACGGCATCCGATTGTATAGGCCAGGAAGTAGAAAGCAAAGTAGGAACACTCAAAGAGGGCGATATTTTGGTTTTGGAAAATCTGCGCTTCCACCCCGAAGAGGAAGCAGCTGATGCCGACTTTGCCCGGAAGCTAGCCAGGTTAGCTGATATTTATGTTAATGATGCCTTTGGCACTGCTCACCGGGCTCATGCCTCTACTGTAGGTGTAGCTAAATACTTGCCCGCGGTGGCTGGCTTTTTAATGAAAAAAGAGCTAAAGGTTATGGAGAAGCTCTTGGATAATCCAGAGCGACCTTCAGCCTGCCTTATAGGCGGTGCTAAGGTGGGCGATAAGATAGAGCTATTGCAAAATATGCTAAGAAAGGTTGACATGTTGCTGGTTGGTGGTGGCATGGCCGCTACCTTCTTAAAGACACAAGGATATGAGGTGGGGCATTCTTTAATAGAGGACGATAAGTTGGGCCTAGCCAAGAAATTGTTACAGGAAACCGAGGAGTGGAGGGTGCCATTTCTGCTCCCCATTGATGCAGTTGTGGCGGAAGAAATCAAAGCCGGAGCCCCAACTAGAGTAGTGCCAACGACTAATATACCATCGGGTAGCCACATCGTAGATATTGGCCCTCAATCCATTGAGCTTTTTTATAGTGAGCTAAGAAAATGTCGTACCATCATGTGGAATGGCCCTATGGGGATTTATGAAATACCTCAATTTGCTCAAGGAACCAGGTCTATAGCCAGTTTTCTATCTACCCTCAATGCCACTACTATTATCGGCGGCGGCTCCTCTGCTGAAATAGTTCAAGAAATGGGATTAACTGATAAGATGACCCATGTTTCCACAGGAGGTGGTGCCAGCCTGAGGTTTCTGGAAGGCGTTACTTTACCTGGTGTGGATGTTTTGTTAGATAAGAAATAACAGGAGGTTGAGAAATGCACATCCCTTTTGCTGCTGGCAACTGGAAAATGAATACCACGGCGACTGAAGCTGAAAAGCTTGTCATCGAGATGCTTGATAAACTAGACAGGATAGAAGGAGTGGAAAAGGTACTTTGTCCGCCATTCGTATCTTTAGTCGCCCTAAATATGATGCTTCAAGGCTCGTCTATTAAGCTCGGTGCACAGAATATGTATTTTGAGACTGAAGGGGCTTACACCGGTGAGATATCCCCGCTGATGCTCAGGGAATTGTGTGAGTTTGTCATACTGGGGCATTCTGAACGAAGATGGTATTTTGGGGAAACTGATGAAATAGTTAACAAAAAGGTAAAGGCAGCTTTGGTGAACAAGCTCAAGCCTATCTTATGTGTCGGAGAGAGGCTTGCAGAGAATGAAGCTGGCAAGACAAAGGAGGTGGTCAATAGGCAGGTGACAGCAGCTTTGAATGGTATAGAGCCTGTCTCCAATTTAGTGATTGCCTATGAGCCGGTTTGGGCTATTGGCACAGGTAAGGCAGCAAGCGGCGAGCAGGCAGCAGCTACGATCCAGTTTATTCGCGACGTTCTGGCTAAGCTATGGAATAAGGACATAGCTCAGGATCTACGCATCCTTTATGGCGGCAGTGTTACCAGTGCTAACATCGCTGAGTTTATTTCCCATCCAGAAATCGATGGTGCCCTGGTCGGCGGAGCCAGCCTCAAAGCTGAAGAATTCGTGAGTATTATAGAGCAAACCGCTGAAATCAAGGGAAGAAAAAAGTAGACAGTAGACAGGAGTCAGTAGCCAGTAGGCAGTGTGGCATCTAAGAGTTTCAAGGATCTGATAGTCTGGCAAAAGGCTCATCAATGGGTCTTAGAAATTTATCAATTCACGAATTCCTTTCCCAGCGGGGAGCAGTTCGGGCTAACATCCCAATTAAGACGGGCAGCGATTTCCATACCAGCCAATATTGCTGAGGGATTCAAGAGGAAAGGAAATCCCGACAAGGCTCGTTTTTACAATATTGCTCAAGGTTCTATCGAAGAGTGCCGCTATTACTTGATCCTAGCTAAAGATCTTGGTTATGGAGATACAAGAACTCTGGAAAAGAATCTGGAAGAAGTCAGTCGGCTTCTAGAGGCATATGCTAGAGTAGTAGCCAAGCCATGACTACTGAATTTTGACTACTGACTACTTGAGAATGATTGCCATTGTTGGTCCTACCGCTGTAGGGAAAAGTGAGCTTGCCCTGTACCTTGCCCAGTACTTCCCCGTAGAGATAATAGGCGCCGATAGCCGCCAGGTCTATCGGTATATGGATATCGGCACTAATAAGCCGAGCCCGACAGAGAGAGAATCGGTCCCTCACCATGTCATCGATGTAGTCGAGCCTGATGAAGATTTTAGCCTGGCTATGTATCAGCAACTAGCCAATGAGGCGCTCAGAGCCATTCAGCAGAAAGGCAAATTGCCCTTACTGGTCGGTGGCAGCGGCCTTTATGTGTGGTCGTTGGTAGAGGGATGGAAAATACCTCAGGTGACACCTGATCAAGAGCGAAGACGCCAGTTAGAAGCCAGAGCCGAGCAAGAAGGTAGCCAAAACCTTTATCAGGAATTGAAGGATATCGACCCTATAGCGGCAGCAAAAATCAATCCCAGTAATACCCGTCGCATTATAAGAGCCCTGGAAATCTATCATGCGACAGGGCAGCATCCTTCACAATTACAGCGTAAAGAGGCGCCAGATTTCCCCATCCTGCTCATCGGTTTAACCCAAGAAAGAGGCGAGCTATATAGAAGGATTGATTGGCGGGTTGATAAGATGATACAAATGGGATTGGTTGAAGAAGTGGAACAGCTATTGAAAAAAGGTTATAGCCTTTCCTTGCCTTCTATGTCGGGAATAGGTTACAAGCAAATAGGACAGTTTCTTCGAGGCGAGGTGACTTTGCCTCAGGCTATTGATAAAATAAAATATGAAACCCATCGACTGGCTCGCCACCAGTATGCCTGGTTTCGCCTTAGCGATAGCAGAATTCACTGGTTTGATACCAGCGGGGCAGAAGCTAAAGGCAACTTTGCCACCCTGAACAAAGTGAAGGGTCTCATAAAAGGCTTCATACCATGAAGTTCTCCAAATTACAAGCCACGGGTAATGACTTCATTCTGGTTGACGCCAGAACTATGGAAGGTGAGTGGTCAAAGCTGGCCCGAGCTATGTGTGACCGTCACTTTGGTATAGGAGCAGACGGCTTGATACTGGTGCAGGATTCGACCGGCGCTGATTTAAAGATGCGTATTTTTAATTCCGACGGTTCTGAGGCCGAGGTTTCCGGCAATGGGCTGAGATGTTTTGCCAGGTATGCTATTGAGAAGGGCTTGCGTGGCAAAATGCCACCGCGAGGGGAACAAGACAATCGCTCTCTGGCAATAGAGACTCTGTCGGGGATAAGAAAAGTTAAAGCTTATATGTCAGGGAATAAAGTCAACCGGGTTGAGGTAAATATGGGCCTGCCCCAGTTCCAACCGGAACAAATTCCCATTAAGGTTAAAGTTGACATCCCGATTTCATCGGGACCAATATTGGATTATCCTTTAGTGATAAACGGAAAAAAGTTGACCTTGGCTCTCCTATCCATGGGTAATCCCCACGCCGTGAGCTTTTCATCCCGGCCAGTTGCTGATTTTCCTTTAGTTGAGATAGGACCGAAGGTGGAGAGGCACTCTATGTTCCCCAAAAGGACTAATTTCGAGATAGCCAGGGTCTTGAGCAGGGAGAAGGTAGAAGCCAGGGTGTGGGAGCGGGGTGTTGGAGAAACCCTGGCTTGTGGCAGTGGTGCTTGCGCCATTGCTGTGGCCGCTCAATTATTGGACTACGTAGAGCCTCAAGTTGACATAATGCTCAAGGGTGGAATTTTGACTATATCTTGGGATAGGGTAGGGGAGGTGTTGCTTACCGGTCCAGTGGAAGAAATTTTCACTGGCGAATGGCTTGAAGGAAAGAGTTAATGGAATTAGCCAAAAGGCTTAATAGATTGCCTCCATACCTTTTCGTGGAAATAAATCAGAGGATCGCTGAACTTAAGGCTAGGGGAGAGGATATAATCAGCTTTGCTATTGGCGACCCTGATTTACCCACGCCATCTCATATCATCGAGCATATGTGCCAGGCAGCACATGACCCTACAAACCATCGTTACCCTGAAACCGCAGGCCTGCCCGAACTTCGTCAAGCCATTGCTGAGTGGTATAGGAGACGCTTCGGCATTAACCTGAACCCAGATAAAGAGGTGCTTCCGCTTATTGGCTCCAAGGAGGGGATCGGGCATATAGCCTTATGCTTTGTCGAGCCTGGCGGCCTGGCTTTGGTGCCTGACCCAAGCTATCCACCATTTTTTATGGGTACCATATTAGCTGGTGGCGAGCCTTACTTTATGCCTTTGAAGGAAGAAAACGATTTTCTGCCCGATTTCAAAGCTATTCCAGCCGAGGTGGCCGATAAGGCAAAGCTTATGTGGCTTAACTACCCCAACAATCCCACCGGCGCTACAGCCGGCCTTGATTTCTTTGAGAAAGCAGTGCATTTTGCCCAGCAGCACAATTTAGCAATCTGCCATGACGCTCCTTATACCGAAGTTGCCTTTGACGGCTACAAACCACCGAGCTTCATGCAGGTACCTGGGGCAAAGAAAATAGGTGTGGAATTTCATTCCCTGTCCAAAACCTATCACATGACAGGGTGGCGAATAGGCATGGTGGTAGGTAATGCTGACATGGTGGATGCCTTATTTAGAGTTAAATCCAACCTGGATTCAGGCATCCCCCAAGCAATTCAATATGCCGCTGTGGAAGCTCTGCGCGGCTCTCAGGAACACATCGCTGAGCATAATGCTATTCTTCAACGGCGCCGAGATAAGTTGCTAAAAGTCCTTAATGAGATAGGGCTGAAGGCCAGAATACCCAAGGCAACCTTTTATATCTGGGCTAAGATTCCCCAGCGGTATACGTCTATGGATTTCACCAAGAAATTGCTGGACGAAGCTGGGATAGCGGTAACCCCGGGAACTGGCTATGGGAAGGAGGGAGAGGGTTACATCAGACTTTCCCTGACCATTTCCGATGATCGCCTGGAACAGGGAATGAGTCGTCTATTGGCTTGGCACAGGAGAAGCAAATAAAGCAGAAATTTTTTACCACTGAAGCCAAGGTAGAACAAGCACTCCTAGTAGGGGTAGGAAGCAAGGTCTCCAACCATGATTGGTCAGTTACAGATTCCTTAGAAGAGCTATCCTACCTGACTAAAACAGCAGGCGCCAATGTAGTAGGCATGTTAACTCAGAAGCTTGACGCGCCTTCGCCTACCTATTATATAGGTAAGGGTAAAATTGGGGAGCTAATCGACCTCAAAGAGCAGACTCCTTACGACACAGTAATCTTTGATGACGAGCTGTCGCCGAGGCAGCAAAGAAATCTCGAAGAGGCATTGGGAGTCAAAGTTATTGACCGCAGCGCTCTGATTTTACACATATTCGCCCGAAAGGCTCGAACCCATGAAGGAAAACTCCAGGTTGAACTGGCTCAGCACCAATATCTTCTGCCTCGGCTCGTTGGGCAGTGGCGTCATTTAGAGCGACTTGGCGGTGGCATCGGCACCAGAGGTCCCGGTGAGGCACAATTGGAAACCGATCGCCGCCTTATCTATAAGCGTATCAATCTCATTCAGCATAAAATAGAAAGTGTCAGAAAACATCGAGCACTTTACAGGAGGCGCCGTAAGGACACTGGCACGCCCATCGTAGCTCTTGTGGGTTATACTAACGCCGGTAAGAGCACTTTGTTTAACACCTTAAGCAAAGCCACTGTAGATGTGGAGGATAAGCTCTTTTCTACTTTGGATCCTGTGACTCGGCGATTGGCTCTACCTACCGGGCAACGATTCCTAATCACCGATACCGTCGGCTTTATTCATAAACTTCCACCTTCAATAATTGCTGCCTTCCGGGCCACCTTAGAGGAACTGGATGAGGCTGATTTACTTCTACATATAGTTGACATAACACACAAGAATGCTGCTCATCAGTGTCTCACAGTAGAAAAGATACTCAGCGAGCTAAATCTGGAAAATAAACCAAAAATTACGGTATTCAATAAGCTAGACCTGGCTCTAAGCAGCGAGGCAGAGCTGAAAGCATTAACCGCTATTCCTTACTTCGAGGAAGAAATCCTGTTGCCGAATGAGGGTATTGTTCTCATATCCGCTGCCAAAGGATGGGGAATGGACGAGCTTCTAAATAAGATAGCCAGCTATTTAGGGGGTGAATTAAACAACGCCACGGGACTTAGTCTCCTATTAGAAAGGAGAAAATGAAAATTACAATTATTTACGACAATGAAGTAAGAAAAGCGAGTCTAAGACAAGGCCACGGATTTTCTGCCCTTATTGAAGATGCAGCAGTACCACCGCTCTTGTTTGATACAGGTTCCGATGGCCCTGCATTACTGCATAATATGGAAGAGCTTAATATTGACCCTCAGGATATAAGTATAATCGTAATCTCACATGCCCACGGTGACCATACTGGAGGACTTTCTGAAATCCTTAAAATAAATGGGATTGCTGAACTTTACCACCCAAGTTCCTTTAAGAGAGCATTTCCAAGAAGAAAGGTAACCATGGTCAAAGGTCCCCCCGTTCAAATTCGTGAAAACATCTTCTCGACTGGTGAACTCGATGGAGTAGAGCAATCCCTGGCCCTCAAAACGGATAGGGGGATATTTGTAATTACAGGTTGTGCTCACCCTGGGATGGAAAGTATTCTCGCAACTGCTGCAAAGTTTGGAGAACTCTATGGAATTGCCGGTGGATTCCATGGATTTCATAATTTTGAGGCTTTCCGTGGCTTATCATTGATTTGCCCCTGTCATTGCACCACGTACAAGCAGGAGATAGGAAATTTATTTAAAGACAAAGTTTTAGAGTGCGGGGCGGGGCTGGTAATTGAACTATGAGGAATCGACCCTCTCGCCAAATATCTTAGTGCCTATTCTGATTATATTAGCGCCTTCCTCCAGGGCAACTTTATAAGAATTAGTCATGCCCATGGAGAGATATTTCATCTCTACATTGGGCAACTTCAGCCCCTTAATTATCTCCAATACCCTTCTTGTCTCCACAAAATAAGGCCTGGAGTCTTCAGGGTTTCCAAAACGGGGGCCCATAGTCATAAGGCCCATCACTTTAATATTTCTAAGACCGGATATTTCTTTTACCAATTGTTCCACATCCTCCGGGAGCACTCCTGATTTCTGGGGCTCTCTGCCACTGTTTATCTCAATCAATACTGGCATTATTTTGCCAATTTGAGCACACTTTCTATCAATTTCCCTGGCTATTTCCAAAGAATGAATAGTTTCTATCATATTGAATATTTCCAGCGTCTTTCTCCTGACATTATGCTTTTGAAAGGTCCCAATAAAATGCCATTTCACTCTCTCGCCCACCAGTTCATATGCTTCCTTTGCTTCCTTGACATAATTCTCGCCAATGATTTTTATTCCCGCCTGAACAGCTTCCAGGACTTCCTCAGGTGTCCTTGTTTTTGCTGCCGCCACCACCTCGACTCCGTCAGGGAGTTCGTCTAATAATTTGGCGATGTTTTGTTGAGTTAGCTCGCTGGCCACGTCATAATTGTAATCCATTGAGCATGCTAGCTTCAAGGACGAGGACTGTGGTAGGTAAGGTTGGAATGCCTGAGGCTAGAAATTTCTAAACTCACTCTGAGAGGCGATTTTAAGGGCATGAAAATGGCAGGGATACATCTTATTATCTCCCGCGCTTTTTGTGGGCTATAACTTAGTTGACATTTTCGTGCCGAGCTGTCGGGGAGAGTAGCAAAACTGAGCTTTTTAGATTCCAACAGTTTAATCGCGACATTTGTGCTCGTAGAAAGTATTAATTTGCTTTGAGTGCAACAAACAGCTGCGAAACGGGGCACTTGACAAGAAAGCGTGAGAAGGGTTAACATAAAATCGTGTCGGAAACTGTAACTTTTGCGACAAAACAATTAAGAAAATATGAGAATCAAAAATGAGCCTGGAGTTACTGATCACCGAGTTCTTAGAATACCTGGAAATCCAGAAAGGCTGCTCTTCTCTTACTATTCGACGGTATCGGCATTACTTGCAGCGCTTCCACAACTGGCTCACTGAGAATTCATCTGTTAGAAGACCTGACGACATAACTTTGGACCTTGTTAGACGGTACAGGTTATACTTAGCGCACCTGCGTACCCGAGATGGCACGCCGCTGGAGCGCGTAACACAGAGCTACCATATCGTTGCCGTGAGGGCTTTTTTGCGCTATCTCCTGGTTCAGCGCGACATAGCCACCTTATCTCCTGACAAGATAGAACTTCCCAAACAGGGCTCCCGTTCCGTTAGTTTCCTGAACTCAGATCAGATGGGAAGACTGCTGAATAGCCCCAAAATATCAAATAATGCAGGACTGAGGGACAGGACTATCTTAGAAACACTGTACAGCACAGGACTAAGAGTATCGGAATTAGTTAGCTTGAATCGTGACCAGGTAGACTTAGAGCGCAAAGAATTTGGTGTTAAAGGCAAAGGGAATAAGCTGCGAGTAGTCTTCCTGTCAGATATAGCCGCCCAGTGGATTGAGCGTTATCTGCAGGCACGTAAAGACGATTTTAAGCCGCTGTTTATTCGATATAGTGGGGCGCTAAATGCCCAAAAGAACGGCGAGAAAATGCGCCTGACGGCAAGATCCATCGAAAGAATCGTTTCCAAGTATGCAAAAAGAGCTGGCTTGCCAATCGAGGCCACCCCTCATACGCTTAGGCATTCCTTTGCCACAGACTTGCTGATAAGCGGAGCGGACATTCGCTCAGTTCAAGAAATGCTCGGCCACGAAAGCATCAGAACAACCCAGGTTTACACCCACGTTACCAACAGGCATCTGAGAGAGGTTCACAAAGCTTTTCATAGCAAAAATAGGCAGGCATAACTTTTATGTCAAGTATAAATGGGGAATTTACTGAAAGAGGATTGCCGTGGCACATTGTTGAGGAGGCTATCAGTCGTGAAATTGAATGGCTGGAGAGAGCCATCCAGAAAACGGTCATAGGCAAAGTGCCAGGTTGTGATGACTGTAGATATACTTACAGGAAAATCGCCCTCTTAATTATCACCGGCAGAATTACAGCAAAAGAGTTGATTGCCAGAGATGGGCATGACTTGTGGGATGATTTGACAGAGAAGCGCGGCATTAAGAAATCCGCGTGTCATGGTGGCGTCTGGCATAGGAAGATGATGGATATTGTTACCGAATACTTTGCAAATCAAGGTTTCGAGGTGATTCCCGAGCCTTTCCTCAGCCAGGGACGTGCTGATCTGGGCATCCATAAGGACGGCCATATGGATTTGTTCGTAGAGATAGGAGATACTTCGCCTTATAAATTATGGTGGAATTTGCAAATATTGACTAATTGCAGGATTTTGCTAGTGCCGGATGAAAAAAGAGTCATAGAGTTTAGCTGCCCCAATGAGAACCAAGGCGTAATTAGCAGCGCATTAGAAAAGGATTAACTAAAATGCTACCGCATATTGACGACTTTTTGATGAATCTACAGGCCAACCATTATTCTGGATTGACAATTCGCGACTACAAGGGATACCTGGAAGTTTTCGACCACTTTCTGAATGAAAGCAACGTTCCCTTTGATGAAATCAGTAGGCAGACCGTTGACTCCTACAGAGTATACCTTGCCGGGCTTGGTCGAGACACACGGAAGCTAGGCAATCATAGTGACAGACAACTTGCCCCGTGCACTATAAACTACAAGTTGATAGGACTCCGGGTTTACCTGCGCTACTTAATTGATATCGGTTACTCCTGCCCTTTAGCACCTGAAGCAGTGAAAAGCCTGAAAGCTCCTTCACACCGACCACAAGTACCCGAGTTTAAGGATTTAGTCAGATTAATCGAAGCACCAGTGCCCGAGTCGAGTATTATTGAACTGCGGGACAAAGCTATTCTGGAAACACTGTTCAGCACAGGGTTAAAAGTATCAGAATTAGTCAGTCTGAATCGCGAGCAAATAGACTTAGTACGGAAACGATTTGGTGTCAAAGGTAAGAGGGGTAAGATACGCATAGTATTCCTATCAAATACAGCCGAGCAATGGGTTGCGCGCTACCTGCAATCGCGCCGAGACCACTTTGAGCCGCTATTTATTCGCTATAGCGGTAAGGTAGATGCCCGGAGGAGCGGTGAAAAAATGCGACTGACACCGAGATCCATCCAAAATATTGTTACCAGGTACGCAAAAAGATGTGGCTTGTCAATCACAGCGACCCCTGAAACTTTGAGACATTGCTTCGCTAGTTATGTGGCTGGAGAAGGCGCTAATCCAGTTCCCGTTCTGTTTCTGTTTGCTCATGAATTCTTAGATGACATTACCCGATATGTGCCTGCCTCCGATAAGTATGCTGAAGAGACTCACCGCAAATATCATCCCTTGGCTAAGCCAGATTAGCAGCAGGCATTCAAAACATTATGTCAATTAAAATTAAGGAGGTCTACCTGCCAAAAATTAAATGCTAAGTTTTCACCGTCATATAACATGACATGCGGTGATTAATTACGAGTCTTAAGGAATTTGATTTTCTTTATATCAAGGAAAAGTGCTAAAATTACATTAACCGGGAGGACTAAAATGGGTGATATTTTAGATGAAGTCACGGCGCTTGTCAGATGTAAGGAATGTCCTTGGTATAAAAACTGCCTAACTCCGGTTCAGGTTAGCATTGATGATATCGCGCAGTTCAGGATAGCGATGCAGGGGACAAATCTACCTGAACAAGCCAAAAACGAACTGGACCAGGTTATGGAAAGCATGGCTTCTATGAGTCAGGAGATGATTCTTCAGAGCTGCCCCATATTTACTCAGCGTCTCAAGGAGGATCCCAAACTTGCCCAGCAAATCAAGAAGATGATGCAGAACTGGGGAAAAGAAGGAGAGCCTGATGAGTAGTACCTATGAAAAGTTTGCTTTGCTCTTTTCCCCTTAAGCCCATCTCAATATAAAGTATACTGAGGCTTTAGAGGACTTCTTTTTTGGGAGCTAAATATCCATGCCAGAGCAATTAGGCAAAATAGAGAGACTTGAAGCTGAGCGCTTCAAACAGGGAAAGAAGCTTTATCTTGTCCCACTTATATATTTCATCGAGGAAGCCCCTGATGAATACAAGGAAAAATGTAGTCGTTATTGGCAACAGGTAGCAGAACAGCTAGCAAATTTAGCGTCGAAGATCGGGAGGGTAAACCGGGTTTACCACGAATCAATCTTTCAATCTAGTGAGGATGGTATGAAGGCCATGGAGAGGCTGAGTCCAGGCAGTTATCAAATTGCCAAAACTCAGTGTGATGATGGCGCTATCTTTGAGACAGTTGAAGAGGAGGAATTGTTTGAAGAGGTCATGGACTGGCAGAGATGCCTGATGCTTGGCTTTATGAGTGATAAGGTGGCAAGTAAAGTTTCTGAATTCTATGTTGAGGCGGCAAAGAAGAGAAATGAATTTATGACTAAAAAGATAAGCGAGACGCTTAAAGACGATGAGGCTGGGCTTCTGTTCATTAGAGAGGAACACTCGGTGCAATTTCCTAGTGATATAGAGGTGTTCAGTATCTTCCCACCATCTCTGGACGAGATACACCGCTGGTACCGTGACCAAGCTAGACTGAGGACAGAGAAGTTCACAGAGGAGAGCAAAGGGAAGACCAAGGGAGAAGCTGGGAAGGTCGAGGAAAAGACAAAGACCAGGAAAAGGACGAAAAGAGAGCCTAAGGGGTAGTCCTGTTTTGGGGGGTGTCCCATGAAGATAAGAAAACCTGCTGTTTCTGGCATGTTTTATGCTGGCACTGCCACAGAATTAGAAGAACAAATTGAGTGGTGCTACAAACATGAGCTTGGACCGGGAGCTATACCCCGGGTGAATAGCAAAGGGCCGAGGGAGATTGTGGCCATCGTTGTTCCCCACGCTGGCTACTATTACTCGGGGCCAGTAGCAGCTCATGCCTATAAGGAGCTTGCTGATGATGGGATATTCGACACCGCAGTGATACTTGGTCCTAACCACACCGGGTATGGGTATCCTGTTTCTCTATGGTTAGGAGCTGGCTGGAATACACCGCTGGGTGAAGTGGAAATAAACGGGGAGCTTGGCCAAAAGTTGTTGGGGAAGCTAATCAAAGCAGACGAGGCTGCTCATATACATGAGCACAGTATTGAAGTGCAGTTACCTTGGCTTCAACACCTCTATAAGAAGGTAAAAATCGTGCCCATAACTATGCTAGCTCAAGACATAGAAACAGCTCGGACGGTAGGCAAAGCTATTTCCCAGGCAGGCGATAACTTAATAATTATCGCCAGCAGTGATTTCACACATTATGAACCTCACTCTGTAGCTATGGAAAAGGATAGCTCTGTGATAGAGGCCATAGTTGCTCTTGATGAGGAAGAGCTATACAAGCGCTGTGAGAGCATTAATTGCACCATGTGCGGGTATGGCCCGATTGCTTCAGCTATTGTCGCAGCCAAAGAAATGAAAGCCAGAAGGGCAAGTTTATTGAAATATGCCACAAGCGGGGACACGAGTGGCGATTTCTCCCGAGTGGTCGGCTACGGTTCCATCGTGATAAAACGGTAAACAAACATCATTGAGAACTGATTATTTCTCCTTTGGCCTCTCTATTAATCGTGAGAATGCCAAAAGAGTCTGTGGCCTTCCCAGGATTAAACAAGAGAGTATCATTGATGACCTTGTTTTGGGATTGGTGAGAATGGCCATAGACGATAATGTCAATCCGGTCTGACTCAAACATTTTCCTTACTCTTTCTTCTATTCCCCAAGGACTGCCTGAGCCATGAGTTATGCCGATTCGTTTATTTTCTATTTCAATTATTTCCTTGACCGGGAGTACAGCCTTTAGCTCCATTGAATCCATATTACCCTGGACTGCTTTCACCTCTCTTAGCTGTTTCAACTCTTCAAGCACTTGCACATCGGTGAAGTCTCCAGCGTGGATTATCAAATCTACCATGGAGATGGCATCAATTATCTTTCCAGGGAGGTGTTCAAGCGTGTTTACATGAGTATCGGCAAGCACAGCTATCCGCATAACAAGCTTCCTTAAACTGCATCGATTCTAGTATCAATTGCGAGCGGCAGGCAATATTAAGCTGGTCAGTTTAAAATGCTATCATCCTGGATGGAAGACTGCAAAATGCTTCTTACTGATGGTTTTGGGAGGTAACTTCTTTCACCAATTGGATGGTTTTGTCCATACCGGATAGGGAGAATGATAACCCTAGTTGCTTAAGGTCTTTGTAGCCTAATCCCTGAAATAATTTCCTTCCGGCTACTCTGGTCATTTCATCATAAATAGCCGGCCACTCCGGGCTTCGCCTCTGAGCACAAAAGAGAACGAAATCACGAAGCTTCGGGGATATGTCATCCATACGTTATTATTTTATGCCGAGAACATTGGTTTAACAAATTGGTTTATGGCTGCTGAGATGCTATCTTCTCCCTTGTTTTTTCCTTGAATAATCCCCTGGTTAAGGCTTAAGTCTCATCCTTGTCCTTTGCCGCATATAAGGCCGGAAAAAAGTTTTTTTGGGCGAGTAAACCTGTAAGCCGAGTCCTGTACCCCGACCAAGTCGGGGCGGTGACCATCCATCTAGCCCTGATGTTACCATCAGGGTCAAGCGACCAACCCGAGGGCTTCGGCCGAGCACCTTAAATGCCCTCTTATTCGGTCTTGCTCCAGGTGGGGTTTGCCCAGCCAACCAGTCTCCTGGTTGCTGGTGAGCTCTTACCTCACCATTTCACCCTTACCCGCACCCCGATGCCATCGGGGTCGCTGGCGGTGTGTTTCTGTGGCACTTTCCGTAGGGTCACCCCTCCTGGGCGTTACCCAGCACCCTGCTCGGTGGAGCTCGGACTTTCCTCCCCGATTATATCGGGGCGGTCACCCGGTTTACTCGCCCGAATTTATTTTATAGTCAACTAGAACAAAGGTCAAATTCCCGAATTGTCCAGGGCAAGATTGCCTGCTAGCAACCAGTCCAAAAAACACATCTTGAGGTATAATATAAAAGGATAATGGCAAGGACCCAGCAATACCGGCATAGCTTGGCCAAACGTATAACTGGAGGTGAACCGATGCAACCACAAAACATGATCTGGGTTGTCGCAGGTAAAAGATACCGCACAGCCACAGCCACGCTAATAGCCCATGACGAATACTGGAACGGCTATAACTGTGAGCAGGGTGGCCGTAATACATTCTTATTCAAAACGCCAAAGGGTAATTTCTTTGCCCAATATCAATCACTATTGCCAGGCGAAATTAACAAAATCACCCCCCTGGATACAAGCGAAGCCATATCTCTATATCAATCACTACACAAAAAGGAGGTCCCTTTCAGAGTTGTCTTCCCATGTGTCAAAGTAGAGAACGCCTAACACGCCTTAACCATGCCTGCCCCGCGCCTGTTGCTAACGCCCTTGTGCAAACTAACCCCTAAAAGAGCACAGACCTACCCAATGGTAGCCCTAGGCGTTTTACCCACCTAAAATCGCCTCTCAGAGCGTGTTTTATTGTAAAGTAGTGCATCCATGAAATTTACCCCTGGATGTCCGTGACACCTTGCTCCACCAGCTCGTATATCATCCATGTTGGTTAAAGTCTGGTAAAGATGCCGGCGCATGGTCGGCAAGATTGCTTGAAGAGGTCGTTTTGAAGTAGAATTTCGAAGCCCGGAGGGGTGACCGAGTGGCTTATGGTGGCGGTCTTGAAAATCCATGCCACATATGCCAAAACATCATTTTACGTACAAAATAGAACTTTTGTGTCAATGGCAAAAACCCCGTTTTGTTCGTAAAATACCATCTGGTAAAAACCTGTCCCAAATATTTTGTCGCCTTTTTGTCGCCAATTTTTGAGCTTTGATTTGAATCTGACGGCGAGACAATTAGGCATAGTAGAATGTATTCCTCGGAGGTATTCAAGTCTGGAAAATGCCTTGGTCAGGTAGCTATGAGCAACGATTTTTGTCAGGAAGGAAAGCTATGTAAAATTACCTAATCAAGGCTACTCAGCTCCGAGATCCTGAATACCTTCCTCAGGAAGGGGAGTTTCCGTATCCAGGTAATCTTCCGCAACTATTTTTAATATATCTTTATGTTGTTTGGCTTCGATACCGAGATTTGATAGAGTCTTATATATATTATCAGCGATTCTCTTTACTTGGTCTTCACGAGTTTTGCCAAATACCTGCCTAGGAACTTTGTTCCCAAATGGCCAAATTTTGTTCTGAATAAGTTTGGATATTTCTATCCCTGACACTTTTTCTGCACGAATCTTCTGCCGTTCTTGTTCACCAAGTGGCGTAAGTGGTCGACGATGATAAGATGAGAATTCCTCACTGAGACCGAGTAATACCTGGCAAAGTGCGAGGTGTCCTTGAAATATGTCCTCCATTAGATCGTAGTGCCGGAATGCGGAAATCAAGTTAAAACCTAGTATTGCTAAGGAATTAGGACGTCCTCGCCATCGTGCTGATATTGCATTAAGGATATTAATATCCCATTCTTCTTGATCAGTTGGCATATCAAAATAACGTAGGGCCTGAATATCTTCAAAAGTTTGTTGAAGTGCTTTATGTAGCACAGATTCCTGTGGAGTGCCACTAGTAGGATCGAATGTTAAGAAAACCCCTCGATCGAGTGCATCTTCTATGCACCTCGTCTTCAGATTCTCACCTCTAGTTCTTCCTACTAACGAAAATGTTAGAGATATTACTTGATCATCTGTAATTAAAACATTCTGTTTTAAATCCTTTGGTGCAATTTGTATACTCTCTCGTGTTTTGTGCATATAACGATGTCTTGGAAAGGCACTCGTGCCACTCCGCAACACCATATTACTGAGGTTCGATAATAATTCTGAGAGTAATGAATGACGAATTATCTTTTCTGATAAAGTCCTGCCTAGATTCATCCTGATTGCTAACGAATTCATCAGATACTCGAAATCGAGGAAACGCGTCAAATAGTTAGGAGCACCCTCGATTCCTGGTCGTTGTATTTCATCAATGAAAGATGCCAGATGGTTAGGATCGTCGATGCCTGCAGCTAATTGAGCTTTCCGATTGCCTTGCAATGCTAACTCGGTGGTCTTACGCAAATAGAAGAATAATCGCGGTCGCCCTGTTGATAAAAAAGCATCTCTTGCAGTTCTATATTCCTGCCGCGTGATCGAAATTCCATCCTCGAAGAGATTCCCACGTGTATTACCCACAAGCAATATATAAAAATCACAATTACAAATATTTGCCAAGCATTCTTCAATTGCGGAGCGATCCCCATGGATGTCGAAATCCGCTGCCTCTGATTGGTATACAGTGAACCCTTGTGCACGTAGGGTGTAAGCTATAGCTGAACGGAGATCACGGAACTCATTGATGGTTGATGAAATAAACACAGAAGGAGGTGAATTCGTTATTAACATTACCCACTTCCCATTTTTTCCGGCTCCAGTTATGGTCTAAAGCCAGGGGGAATTGGAGATTTTTGTTCAAAAGGATGCTGTTATGTCTTTGCTGATGCCTCTAGATGTCCTTTTCCTTCCACAAGTTGTACACCTGCTGACGCAAGAATCATTGCCACAGACAAGCGCCAGAGTTCTTCTAATTCTTCCTCTTTAGTCAACTCTAAGAGAACCGGTGGTTTACCTATGGTGATGGACTGAATAATAGTAAGCATTCTCTCTCTTGCTTCCGGAGATAAGTTCGTTTCTATTGCCTCCACGACCTCAGGCATAGTCTTGACCTGTAGTTTGCGTTCCTTCTGAATAGCTTCGGTCAAAATTAGTCTGGCAAAAGTGGAGGGACCAATACCTTGCTTAGCTGCCAGGTCACGCAGGCGCGTTAATTCCTCACCAGTCAGACGAACTGCCAAGAACGAGGAACGTTTTTGCCCACGTTTGGGTTTATTTAGTTGCCCTTTGTGGCCTTCGGCCAGCGATCCCTGTGCCTCCCAGTATTCCCGTTCTTCCGCAGGTGACTTAAATTCTGGGATACCTTCATTCATTGTTTTCTTCATAGTTTTCCCCCTTTTACTTTCTTATCCTTCTCCTATATCTCCGCTTGTAATTTTCACTCATCTCGAAAGCTGTCACAGGCCTGAACAACCCTTTGCCTAATCGCTCAACTACGACGTTGAGATATCTTCCCTCAAGAGACTGTCCACTCAGAATGTATCTTCGGCCCCGCGCCTTTTGACTCAAATGCAAGCCGAAGCATACATCCTCAACCTCTTTAGGGCTCACATTATGGCGAGCGATATGTTCAATTCTTTCATCCTCCCATAACAGCTCATCAATTTTCACTCGGTGCTACCTGGATGTTATTATATCACAATGTGATACATGATATCAATAAACGGTAGTGTACCATTTTGAGAAGTCCTATTAATAGGTGTTAATGGTACAACCTTTGACATATTAGCCAAGGCGAAGGGGATATTCAATCTCACCGATTCTATGGGCACCAATTATTAAGGCTCAATTGGCAGACTGAGGCAAATGTGTCACCTAAAGTCCTTAGTAGCAACTGAAGGGATGCGGCTAGGAGTAAAGTGTACCGTTAGGCTATCAATGCCCTTAAAATCGCCTCTCAGAGCGTATTTTATTGTAAAGTAGTGCATCCATGAAATTTACCCCTGGACGTCCGTGACACCTTGCTCCACCAGCTCGTATATCACCCATGTTGTTCAAAGTCCGGTAAAGACGCCAGCGCATGGTCGGCAAGATTGCCTGAAGAGGTCGTTTTGAAGTAGAATTTCGAAGCCCGGAGGGGTGACCGAGTGGCTTATGGTGGCGGTCTTGAAAACCGCTCCCCGACTTTGTCGGGGCGTGGGTTCGAATCCCACCCCCTCCGCCATTTGGGAGATGGTTCGCCAATGATGGCGAGAGGCTGTGCATGCCTGATGAATCAGGTAACTACAAATCAAGTCTCGCAATTGTTATAATTACTTTCCTGGTGAGCACTCGAAGCTCGGCTCGTGAAAGCAAGTTAGCCAATGAATCGCTATCCTCTGGTTGAAGAAGTCTTCACCCCCTTAACTGCCCCCGAGCTTTTTGAGCTAATCAAAGCCAACCCTTACTGCTTCTTTTTAGACAGCGGCATGGACCCTCAAAGGCTGGGGCGATATTCCTTTTTGGGCAGTGAGCCCTTTCTCGTAATGAGCAGTCGCGGCTCTGAAATCACTCTGGTTCGTGGACGGGAGCACGAAGTGCAGCATGGTAACCCTTTTGATGCTATAGGCAAGTTGCTGGAGATATATAGGTTAGACAATTGCCCAGCACCCGTACCCTTCCTAGGCGGAGCAGTTGGCTATTTCAGCTATGACCTGTGCCACTTCATCGAACGACTGCCATCCACAGCTATGGATGACCTTCAACTCCCCGAGAGTTATTTTGCCTTCTATGATGCCATTATGGCCTTCGATCACCTAGAAGGGAAAGCCTACTTCGTTGCCACAGGCTTTCCTGAGACGGAGGAAAGGCAGCGGTTAGGGCAAGCCAGAATGAGGATTGATGAACTGAAGGACTGGCTCTGTTCTAGCCATTCAGTTATTGCGAGCGAAGCGAAGCAATCTAGCGACAGAGATTGCTCCGTCGCTACTGCTCCTCGCAATGACCGGGGAAACAAAGAGGTCTTGCTTAAGTCCAATTTTACCCGCGAAGAATACATCAAAGCCGTAGATAGAGTGCGGGAGTATATCGCTGCTGGCGATGTCTTTCAGGTCAATCTTTCTCAGAGGTTTGAGGCTGATTTAAAAATTCCACCATACGAGCTTTATAAACGACTAAGGATGGTTAATCCCGCTCCTTTCGCCAGCTATCTCAATTTCCAAGGAGTGACCATCGTCAGTGCTTCCCCGGAAAGGTTCCTTAAAGTGCAAGGCGACCTGGTAGAGACACGACCGATAAAGGGCACAAGGCCACGAGGTAGAGATCTTGTTGAAGATGAGCGACTGGCTCAAGAGTTGACCCACAGCACCAAAGACCGAGCAGAAAACGTGATGATTGTTGATTTAGAGAGGAATGATTTAGGGCGGGTTTGCCGCTATGGCACGGTAAAAGTTGCTGAATTAGCCATCCTAGAGACTTTCCCCACCGTATTTCACCTTACCTCTACCGTCGTGGGCAGGCTACGCCGAGGCAAGAGCAACATCGACCTGCTTAAGGCTACCTTCCCCGGTGGCTCTATCATCGGCGCTCCCAAAGTGCGGGCTATGGAGATTATTGATGAGTTGGAGCCGACCAAGAGGAGCGCCTATACCGGCTCCATAGGTTACCTAAGTTTCAATGCGGATATGGATATCAACATCGTTATTCGCACTTTTTTTATCAAAGAAGGCAAAGCTTATTTTCAGGTAGGTGGTGGCATTATTTACGACTCTGATTCGAAAGCTGAATATATGGAAACGCTGGACAAAGCCAAGGCTCTGATTCAAGCTCTGCAGTTAGCACCAGAAGTGGTTGTAGCAGCAAAATGTTGAAAAGCGGGCGTTTATGACATATAATAGCAGGCTGAGCAGGAGCGACCACTTTTATATAGTCTTCCGCATAATTTCGTACAAGAATCCCTCTCTGCAGAGGAGGGGAATTATAAAGAGTTCTGCGGTCAATTATAATCATAAGGAGGCTTAATTTATGGCTGATGAGTCTGACAAAGGTCTAAATAAGTTGGAAGAACTGAAGAGGAAACGAGACCATATCTTGCAAATGGGAGGGCCAAAGGCGATTGAAGCGCGCCATGAGAAAGGGCAGATGTCGGCCCGGGAGAGGATAGACCATCTCTTCGACCCCGGCACATTCACCGAGATAGGCTTGTTTGTTAAGCACAGGACAACTGCTTTCGGCATGGACAAAAGAGAGGTGCCAGCTGAAGGAGTAATTACTGGCTTCGGCAAAGTGAATGGCAGGTACGTCGTTGCTGCTGCTGAGGATTATACAGCACTGGCAGGAACCTTTGGCGAGTATCATGGTAAGAAATTTGTTCGTGCCATAGAGTTCGCCAAGGAGAATGGATGGCCATTTGTAGGCATGAATGACTCCGGAGGCGCTCGACTACAGGAAGGGATAGATACCCTGGAAAGTTACGGATGGCTCTTTAGGTCTCAAATACTTGCGTCGGGGATAATACCCCAGATAGCCCTACTCATGGGCCCTTGTTTAGGAGGACAGGCATATCATCCTATAATGCAAGATTTCCTCATTCAAACGAAGAACACGGGATTTATGGGTATTGCTGGCCCTGCTTTTGTCAAAACGCAAACAGGGGAGGAAATCAGCCTGGAGGAACTTTCCGGCTACAAAGCCCATGCCATCAAATCAGGGCAAACACACATCTTGGCTGAAGATGATGCCGAGTGCCTTGATAAATGCAAGGAACTTTTATCCTTTTTCCCTTCCAGCAACAAAGAGAGACCACCTCGCATCCAAACGGACGATGACCCAGAAAGGAAAGAGGACTTGCTCGGCCTGCTGCCAGAACATCCATTCGAACCTTTCGATATGTACGAGGTCATCAGAAAAATAGTTGACAAGGGTTATTTCTTTGAGACCTTGGGGCTCCACGCCCGGAATATAATCACAGGTTTTGCTCGCTTCAACGGACGTCCTGTAGGAATAGTAGCTAGCCAACCGAAGTGGATAGCCGGTTGCCTAGATATTGATGCTTCCGACAAAGCAGCTAGATTTATCAGGTTCTGTGACCTTTTTAACATTCCCCTGCTCACTCTGCAGGATTGCCCGGGGTACCTGATAGGTTCTCAACAAGATTGGGGCGGGATACTGCGCCACGGTGCCAAGTTGCTTTATGCCTGGGCTGATGCTACTGTGCCTCTCGTTTCAGTCATACTTAGAAAATCCTATGCTGGTGCTCACTACGGCATGCTCGACAAATCTATTGGCGCTGATTTTGTCTTTGCTTGGCCTACTGCTCGAGTTACTATCGTCGGCGCTGAAACTGCTGCCAGCGTTATCTTCGCCAGAGAAATAAGGGAGGCAGAGAAGCCCAAGGAAGTGCGAGCACAAAGGATAAGAGAATATTCAGAAATCTACGAAAACCCCTACTGCGCTGCAGAGAGAGGCTATGTAGACGATGTGATAGACCCCTCAGATACCAGAAAATTCATAAACAGGGCACTGGATGCTCTGGAAGGTAAATGTGTGGCCAGGCCGTGGAGGAAGTATTCCAACATCAATCTCTAAGAAAGGAGGAAGAAGATGGATTTTGGCTTCATAGAGGAGCAGAATAAATTTAGACAGGAGGTTCGCAACTTTTTAGAGGAGGAGATAAAGAAGGGGTATTGGGAGCCTGCCTGTGATGCCTGGATACAAGGCTTCGATCCTGAATTCAGCAAACGGGTGGCGCAGAGGGGCTGGATAGGTCTGACCTGGCCCAAAGAATATGGTGGGCAGGGGCTCAGTTATATAGACCGACTCATACTCACCGAGGAAATGCTGAGATATGGTGCACCGGCAGCTTGCCACTGGTTTGCTGACCGCCAAATAGGCGGCTCTATCGTCACCTATGGCACTGATGAGCAAAAGAGGGAGTTATTACCCAAGATTATAGCGGGAGAGGCGTATATCGGTCTGGGAATGAGTGAAACAGAGGCTGGCTGTGACCTAGCCTCACTTCAAACTAGAGCTATCGAAGACGGTGACTGCTACATAATTAACGGGCAAAAGACGTGGACCAGTGGTGGCTCGTTTGTAAATTATTTTTACTTATTAGCTAGGACCGACCCGGAGGCCCCCAAGCATAGAGGTATTAGCGAATTTATTATTCCAGCGGATTTGCCTGGGATTAATCGCATCCCTATGATAGATATTACTGGTACTGAGGCCTGGAATGACGTATTCTTTGACGAAGTACGCGTCCTCAAGAAATGTTTAATAGGAGAGAAAAACCGTGGTTTCCTTCAAGCCCTTCAACAGCTTGATTATGAGAGAAGTGGTATGGAACGACTCATGGGCAACTATCCCCTCTTTGATGCCATTGTACAGTTTGCCAAAGAGAGTAAATTGTCTCAGGAATCTGTAATTCGCAATAAGCTAGCTCAGCTCCGGATCGAATTTGAAGTTGGGCGGCTACTTATTTATAGGGTGGCGTTGGTTATGGACGAGGGACGGGCTCCCAACCGGGAAGCAGCTATGTCCAAGGCATATTCCACCGCATTTGAACAAAGGCTAGCCAAAGCAGCTATGGAAGTACTGGGGCCTTATGGGCAATTGCTAAGCGAATCCAAATTAGCTCCTATTCGAGGGCTGGCAGTGCATTCCTATCTGGCTTCCAAAGGTTATAGCCTCCAGGCAGGTACATCAGAGATACTAAAGAACATCCTGGCTACCAGGGGACTGGGGTTGCCAAGTTCGTAATACGTTACCTTGAGCGAAGCGAGGGGTTCAATGGCCCAAAGACTCTTCGCCAACAGCTGAGCATATCGCTTGGAATGTTTGATACAGGAGGACAGCAATGAAGTTAACTCTTACTGAAGAACAAGAAATGCTTAAAAAGGCAGCCTGCGACTTTCTAGCTGATAAGTGCCCGAAAACATTCGTTAAACAAATGGAAGAAAGCGAGACAGGCTATTCCAGAGAACTCTGGCAGGAGATGGCCGAGCTCGGCTGGATGGGCTTGGCCTTCCCTGAGAAATATGGCGGCGGCGACATGAATTTTCTCGACCTGGCAGTGCTACTAGAAGAGATGGGACGGGCTTGCTTGCCTGGCCCTTTTTTCTCCACCGTGGTTACTGGAGGCTTACCCATCTTAGACATCGGCAGCGAGGAGCAGAAACAAGAATACCTGCCCAAGCTAATCCGTGGGGAGAAAATCTTCACCTTAGCCCTAACCGAACCAGGCTATCAGAATTACGATGCCTCTTCAGTCACAGTCGAGGCTAATCCTGATGATGGCAACTATATCATCAACGGTACAAAACTGTTCGTCCCCGATGCTCATATTGCTGACTACTTGATATGTGTAGCCAGAACCAAGCCTGAAAACGGAATCACCATATTTCTGGCTGACGCCAAGAACCCCAGAATAAATTGCACCATTCTAAAGACCATCGCAGGTGATAAGCTATGCGAGGTGGTTTTTGACCAAATGCCAGTACCTAAAGCTAACATTCTGGGACAACTGAACCAGGGATGGAGTGCAGTACAAAAGATAATCGAGCGGGCAGCAGTGGGAAAATGCTGCGAGATGGTCGGCAATATTCAGCGAGTATTGGAGATGACCGTGGATTACGCCAAGGAAAGGAAACAGTTTGACCATCCAATTGGCAGCTTCCAAATTATACAGCACTATTGCGCCGACATGGCAACCGATATTGATGGCGCCAGGTTTAGCACCTACCAAGCAGCCTGGATGTTAAGTGAGGGACTTCCCTGCACCAAAGAAGTGGCTATAGCCAAGGCCTGGATAGGCGAGGCCTCCCAGCGTGTCGTTGCTCTGGCGCACCAAATCCATGGAGCTATTGGCGTTACCTTAGAACATGACCTGCATTTTTACACCAGGCGTGCCAAAGCCGCAGAGCTTGCCTTTGGTGATGCCAATTTCTATCGAGAAGTGGTGGCCAGAGAGATGGGATTGTGACCGTCCCTTGGACAACGAAAACCTTGATACTCTTCGCTCAAGGATTAGCTAAGGTCGTTAAGCTTAGTTTCTAATTCCTTTTGCCTTAGGGCTAATGTTAAATCTCCCCGAGTTCTTTCTATAATGCCTCTTATAGCGTCTGTAGTCCGCCTCAAGCCATGAGCGAGCAGTTCCGGGAAGTCCATGGTTATCAATATTCCGTAGATCTCATCCATTATAGTCAATAGTTCCTCACAGCGGGAAAAGTCCCCCCGCCTCAGACTATCTAATATGTACCTCCGCAACTCACCCACGGACTCGCCCAAGCCATCAATGTAGGCGGCATTGCTTACGCCCAACGCCTCTGGTTTCGGCAAGCCTTCACCGGCAATCAAAGCTAAGGTTATATATCCCTCAGCGAACTCTTTTTTAGCGTCATGAACGAAACCTGAATGAAGTAACCTTCCATGTTTGGCCAGATCGTGGTTTAGTTCTCGGACCAATTCTTGGGCTGAATCGAGGCGTTGCCTTGCCTTATCCTGCTCCTGACGATGCACGGCACGTATAGCCTCAGCGCTGTGGCGGATTACCTGGCGGCAACTACGTAAAGCTTTCTCTCGAGCTTCATCTTCAGCCGCGAAGTGGGGACGAAGCTCCGCAGCAATAGCATCCAAATCTTCTACTGGCTTTGACATTCTTCCTTCGCCAAGTCCATTTTTGCGATCAGTTCCTGCACAGCCCCCCTAACATCCCCCTCACCCAGGACGGCGCTAATCACAGCTACAGCATCAGCGCCAGCAGACACTACTTCACCGATATTATTCTGGTTTATGCCGCCAATAGCTACTAAAGGGGTAGACACTGTTCGCTTGAGTTCTTTCAACATATCCACTCCCACCACAGTAGCTCCCTTTTTCGTCGCCGTGGGAAATATAGAGCCTACGGCAATATAATCCGCTCCTTCAGCTTGGGCTTTTGTTGCCTGAGATAGCGTCGTGACGGAGCAGCCAACTATTTTATCTATGGGCAATTCCCTGCGGATTACAGGCAGGGGCAGGTCTTCCTGCCCAACGTGAAGCCCATCGGCATCAACAGCAATAGCCAAGTCGAGGTAATCATTTATTATAAACAGAACATCCGCTTGACTGCAGAGCTCCTTGAGCTTTCGCGCTACAAGTAGCAGTTCCCCCTTTTTGTCCCGATAAAATCGGGACTTGTCGCGAAGTTGGATTATCCTAGCACCCCCCTTAATAATTTGGCCAGCAATGTCCATCTCATCCCTACCTACCAGAAATTGCCTATCCAGAATAGCGTAAAGCCCAGTCATCCCTTCCACTTTGTCCCGGCGTGATATTCTGGAAATCAAATCTCGCTCTAAGGTATAAAGGGCAAACCTCATCTGTTCAAATCTGGCTGAATTCAGCATTGAACTTATCTCTGGCAATTTAGCTAGCTCCTCTAACACACGAAGAGACTCTTCCACCCTTTTAGCATTGGCTGTAACTAGGCCGGAGAGGTCTTGCAGAGGTTGCTTCGTTTCTGGCTCATAGCTAGCAACTATATGGGCACCCACATCATGTCCAGAATTTCTCTGAGATAAAAGTCCTCCACTCAGTGATTTAGTCTCCCGAGCTAAATCATGACGCAGAGTCCTTAACCGCTGGCTCAGCTCAGCATCGTTGAGAAGAAAGCGAGCGACATCTTCCAGAACCCGCAAGCCTTCGCTAGCACGGTTTAGATTGGCATCAATAATACGCATTGGTTGGTGAGACATTGTGTAATAATCCTCTCAGGGATGTATTGTGAACTCGCCTCTCTCCTCCCATCCCGTCTTCAATAACTTATAATAGGCAAAGCCAGAAATGGCACGGAATAAATTGTTATTGTCGCAAGCTGCCTTTAGACCTTTTGAAACTCGTAACCAATCCTATCGCCGGGTAATTTTACCGGAAGTATCTTCAGCCCCATTCCAGGCTTAATATCACTCTCCTTAATACCCTTGCTTATCCGACCAAAGACCCTCACCCCATCAAAATCAGCTATGCCCAGAGTATATGGGGCGTCCTCTTCGAATCCTGTTGGACCGTAGTTTACTACAGTATAGGTGACCAGCCTACCATTTCCCTTAATCTCAAACCACTCCACATCACTGCCTACACATTTTGGGCAATCCATCCTCGGGGGAAAGTAATTAGTCCCACACTTCCGGCACCTAGTTGCCATTACTTTACCCTTTTCCAAGTAATCCACAAAATCAGATGCCTTCGTCTCGGTGGTAAAGCTAACAATGCCAAAATTCTCAAAACTCACTGGCTACCTCCTTAGAATGGTCACATTACCATATTGTCCTACGCCACCTATATTATGAACCAAGCCTATTTCTGCTCCCTGCACCTGGATTTCACCAGCCTGCCCCCTAAGCTGGTTTACAATGGTTCTAATCTGTGAGCCGCCAGTAGCGCCAATAGGGTGGCCTTTGGATAACAACCCACCGTCAACATTTACCGGTTTCTTTCCACCCACATATGTCTCTTTGCCATCAATCAATTCAGTCCCTTCCCCAGCTTTGGCAAAGCCCAAGTCTTCATAAGCCATAAGCTCAGCTATAGTAAAACAGTCGTGAACCTCGGCAACATCAATATCTCCCGGGCCTACACCAGCCATTTCATATGCCTGTCTGGCTGCCTCTTGGGCACACCGTAGACCAGTGAGCGATTCCCTTCCTGACATTGTCATTGTGTCTGTGGCAGCGCCCAGACCCATTATCCAGACTGGAACACTAGTTACTCTTTTAGCTACGTCACCACCAGCTATTATGATGCAGGAGGCACCGTCAGCATTGGCGCAGCAATCAAACTTCTTCAGCGGGCTACTTATTACCTCCGAGCCTAAAATTTCGTCTAAACTCAGCTCTTTACGATAAGTAGCCTTAAGATTTGCCGCACCATAGTGTGAATTTTTGACCCGTACCTTGGCCAGTTGCTCTTCAGTAGTCCCATACTTAGCCATATGAGCCCGGGCATACATAGCATAACCGGAAGGCATGGTTATGCCAAAGGGCGATTCCCATATTATGTCCCCTCCCCGGCTCATCCTCTCCGCAGCATCACGCGATGTCAAGTCCGACATCTTCTGGAAGCCTATCACTGCTACTACTTTGTGAAGACCCGCCTTTATTAATGACCAACCTACTCTTAGCCCTGTGCTACTAGAAGAACACACGGTCTCGACATAGAAACTCGGCTTGGGCGTTAGCCCCAAGTACTCTGAGATTGAACCGGCTGGTGAGCGCTGCTTATCATATTCTGGAGCAGAACAAATAATGGAGGCATCTATATCATTGTTGGTAATGTCTAGACCCTCCATTGCCTCGTTATAGGCTTCAAAACATAATTCCCCGATAGATACACCACACTTACGAGAAAAAATGCTCTGACCTACTCCAACAATAGCCACGTCTTGCATAAAGTAACCTCCTCGAATCGCAAGAGTTTAGTTTTTTCCAGAATTCTAGTATGCTATATCACATGCCCTCGCACTGTCAAGCGCTTTCCAAGATTTTTCCATCTCAAAATTAAAGTAGCGCGGCTGCATTACTTTGTCGAAGCGACGAACTTCCGGTCGGAGCTGCTGTAAGGTCTCCATCCTCTAGGTGCCAAATAAAACTGTACTGGCTACTCCAAATACAGTATCTTGCTACAGCTAGTGCATTGGATTAAATCGCCAGCTTTGGCTTTCTGCCATTGACTCGTAGGCACGGTGATGTGGCATCCCTGGCATTTGCCTTTCTCCACTTTGACCACAGCCTGTCCCTTTGTTAGCCTGAGTCGCTCATAAGTATTGAGGACTTCAGAGTCAATTTGCTGCCCTAGTCTATTACGATCCTCCTTGAGCTTAGCAAGCACAGTTTCAACTTCGCTTTTCCTTTGACCCAAAGTTTCTTGCCTCTGCCCCCATTCTCGCTTCAATCGCTCAAGCTCTTCAGCGATAGTTTTTACCTTAGCTTCTATCTCTTCCACCTGGCCCATTAATCCCAAGAGGGCATCTTCTTTTGGCCTAATCTGACTCCTAAGGCTTTTGACTTCTTTCTCAAGGTTAACCAGCTCCTTGGGATCCTTGGTTGCGCCACTGTAAAGTTTGCTATCAATCTGCCTGACTTTCTCTTGAAGGTCCCCTAGTTCCCATTCAGCGTTTTTTTGCTTTTTCCTCGCGTCTTCCAGTTGTTCCTTCTGTGAGGCAAGTTCGGATTCAGCAGCAACCAGGGCCTTATCGTCACTCAACCGATTTTCAACATCACTTAGCTCTTGTTGCTTTCTTTGAAGCTCTAGGTCAACCTGCTGCAGCTTATAAAGTTGCTCTGCCAAACTCATACTGAGGCTTATTGTAGAAGTGAACTGGGGATATTGTCAAAAAATGCAGGCAGCTTCCCAGGGAAACTAAGAAGCTAAAGTTCCACAATCCTGGGCTTCACACGGCATTTTTCAGCAGCGACAATGGTGTCTATCTGGGATACAACTTCATCAAGCTTATTTTGGCGACTTGTTATCACATAATCAAAAATCGCCAGGTTTTTTATTTCCCCTTTAGCCCTTTCCAACCTTAGGGCCAAATCTGTTGAAGACTCGCTACGTCGCTTCCTCAACCTCTTTCCTAGTTCTTCCACTGAAGGAGGCATGAGGAAAATAAATACCGCTTGGGGCAGAATTTTCTTGATAGTAGCAGCACCCTGAACATCTACTTTAACTACCGCATCTACCCCTTTGGATAAAGCCGAGGTTATTTCCTCTTTTGGCACACCATAGTAGTTGCCGTAGACATTGGCCCACTCCAGGAACTGGTGTTTATCTATCATTTGTTGAAATTCTTTCTGGGAAAGGAAGTGATAATCCACTCCGTTCTTCTCCCCGGCACGCTTAGGACGTGTAGTAGCGGTAACAGCATAGTGGAAGGGACGCCCCAACTTTTTCATTTTGGCAAGCACAGCATCCTTGCCTACTCCCGAAGGTCCGGAAAGAACGACGAGCAGGGGGCGAGAGCTCCTGGTGCTTCTTTGCTTCGTTCGAAGCTTCGACTCAAGGCTGCTTTCAGGCACTTCACAGCTCAACTTTTTCCTCAGACGGCAGAGAGGCAGTGGCTAACCTGTGAGCAATGGTCTCCGCTGTCACGACAGCCAACATCATATGACCAGTGTCAAAAAGAATAGCGGTCTTGGCTTTCCTGCCATGAGTGGCGTCAATTAAAAGTCCTTTCTCTCTTACTTCCCGAAGGAGTCGCTTGATTGGTTGCTGATTTATGGAAAGGAAAGCAATTACCCTGTTTACAGCGATAACACTACCAAAACCGATATGAACTAATTCTGTAGCCATACTGCCCCTCCTAACTTAATTACTAAAACTCATTTTGTTGTAACCACACAGCCTACTTATCGTTTAGCATTTAGGATTCCGTGCTCAGGCTTTATCAGCATTTAATACTTGTTGCAAAGTTTGCCAGAAGGCAGGATAGGATACCTGTGCTACCTGGGCATGCTTGATAGTCGTTTCCTCTTTGGCTATCAAACCGGCTACTGCCAGACTCATCGCCAATCGGTGGTCGAAATGACTGTCAACCTCTGTGCCCGACAAAGGTCTACCGCCATAGATGACCATGCCATCCGGCAGAGGCTCAATTTTAGCACCCAGACGGGAAAGCTCACTCGCCACCGTGGCAATCCTGTCTGATTCCTTCACCCTCAGCTCCCCAGCATCCCTGATCACAGTTTTCCCCTTAGCAACACAGCCAGCTACGGCTAACACGGGAATCTCGTCAATGAGGCGAGGGATATTATCGCCACCGACCTCTATCCCCTTTAACTCGCTAGATTCTACCACAATATCGGCTAAAGTTTCATCAGCCTCCAGCCGCTCATTATCTATTTCTAACCTGGCTCCCATGGCCAGGAGAATATCGATGATTCCTGTTCGTGTCGGGTTAATTCCACAATCCTTTATCACTATCCTAGCGTTAGGGTGAATAGCTCCGGCAACCAAAAAGTAGGCTGCCGAGCTGATGTCGCCCGGGACGCGAAGATTGACAGGAACTAAGGGACTGCTCAAAGGCAGCAAGGAAATCGAATTTCCCTGGCTTTCCAAACTGGCTCCCATCCGTTTAAGCATCATTTCCGTATGGTCCCGGGAAGGGATTGCTTGATGTAAGACAGTATTGCCTCGGGCAAAAAGACCGGCTAGTAGCATGGCTGATTTAATTTGAGCACTGGGAACAGGCAAGGTAAAATCTATACCACGTAACTTTTTCCCCTTAATGACCAGGGGGGCAAAGGAATCTCGCCCCCTTCCCCAGATCTCAGCGCCCATCAACCTAAGTGGCTCAATCAACCTGCCCATGGGGCGATTACGAAGAGAGGCATCCCCAGTAATAATAGATAGGAAAGGCTGGCTGGAAAGAAGACCGCCCAGAAGGCGCATTGTAGTGGCACTATCCTGGGCATCAAGCACATTGCCGGCCTCTTTGAGACCATCTTCGCCAGTTCCGGAGACTAATAGAGTAGATGAGTCCTGCAACCCTTCTCTGTCAATTTTCACCCCCAGGGCTCTCAGACACCTAACTGTGGCCAGGCAATCTCTCCCCGGAGCAAAATTATCAATCTCGGCTTTACCTCCAGCTAAGCTGTTCAGGATGACAGCCCGGTGGGAAATAGACTTATCACCAGGTAGAACTACCTCCCCCTCCAATCTGGGACAAGGTTTTATGGTTCTTGTTTCCGCTCTTGGCGAAAACGACCTTAAGCCAACAAATTGTTCAGCCATTCTTGTCTTGCTTTGTTAGCCTCAGTTAAGGCTTGTTCCAAGCGTTTATCCCCCTCAGCCACCAGTTGGCAATACCTCTCCAATTCTTGGCTGAATTTACCTATCCAGTTAACTATAGCTTCTTTATTGCTAAGGCAGATATGGGCATTTACCTCAGGATTCCCCGAAGCTAGGCGAGTAAGGTCATGATAGCCAGAGGCCGCCAGTTTGGACATTTTAGACCAGGAAGGATTCTTGGTGGTTAGCGATACCAGGGCCGCCGAGAGCAACATGGGTAGATGACTAATGCCAGCCACAAGTTTATCATGCTCTTGAGTGTCAATGAAAAAAGGTATGGCTCCAAGCTTCTTGACCATGCCTGTCACCGTATCTATCGATTTTGATGAAACCTTCTCTGACGAGGTGAGACAATAAGTGCACCCCTGAAATAATTCGGCTTTCGCAGCCTGGATGCCATAAGTTTCCCTCCCGGCCATGGGGTGTCCGCCAACGAAGTCCACCGTTGGCGGCAGTATCTCCTCGGCCCATTTCATAACCTGGACTTTCGTGCTGGCGGTATCGGTGACAATGCAAGCAGAGGAAAGATGGGGGGCTATCTCGGAGAAGATTTCCTTCACCGTCAGAACCGGTGTGGCGATGATGACAAAATCAGCTTGCTTTACCGCATCCTTTAAGTTGTTTTCGCCTCGCTCAATGGCGCCTAAACTTAAGGCATTGGCTACAGTTTCCTGACGACGGCTATAGCCGACTATTTCCCACCCAGGCTTCCTTCCCTGCCTTAAAGCTAACCCGATTGAGCCGCCGATTAACCCTAAACCGATGATGGTAACCAGCACGGTATCATTATAGCAGCGTAAGGTCCGCCTGTCATTGCCAGCCCTCCTCCCCTGTCATTCTGAGCCTCTTCGTTAAAGAGTCAAAAGGCATAAGGCACGTGTCAAATTGAGGTAATGCGGAAGCTGAGATACATGGGTAAAACTCATGGTATGTTTAGTGATAGTAACTTACCATGGGAGTTACCGGAATGACAAAGCCAACCAGCACACCATGTTGATTTTCAATCGGAAAAAGTGTATGATATCCTCCTAAAGGAGGTATTTGAAGATGGGCGAAGTGGAAATTGGCAAGGTAACGGATTTTTTTGCTAAGCCTGTGGTAGCTGGTATAGAGCTAAGCGACACATTGAAAATAGGTGATAAAATCCATATCAAGGGCAGCACCACAGATATGGAACTGGCTATAGAATCTATGCAGATTGAGCGCGTTAACATCACCGAGGGCAAGCCCGGCGACCTCGTGGGCATAAAAGTTCCTGATAGAGTAAGGCGCGGTGACAAAGTTTATAAAGTCACTGAATAGCCTTAAGCAGATTTGCCATTTCAATAGCGCTTACTGCGGCAACAAAGCCTTTGTTACCCTCTTTAGCCCCCGCTCTCTGGATAGCCTGCTCCAAAGTATCAGCTGTGATTATGCCTTGTATTACTGGTAGGCCGGTATCCAGGCTCACTCTGCCAATTCCCCTGTTTACCTCGGAAGCAACATACTCAGAATGGGGAGTGCCGCCACGAATCACCGCGCCAAGGCATACTATGGCATCGTACTTATTACTCTGTGCTAATTTTTTGCTTATAAGCGGGATCTCTAGACATCCTGGAGTCCGGACAATATCCATGTCACCTTCAGCGACACCGTGGCGCAATAAAGCGTCCTTTGCCCCCTCAAGCAGCTTCGTGGTTATTAACTCATTAAACCGAGAAACAACCACGGCAAACTTAAGCCCTTTTCCTATCAGAATACCTTCATAATGCTTAGCCATTACTTACCCTCCTGTATACCTAGAATATGTCCTAACTTTTTTTGCTTGGTTTCTAAATAGTGGATGTTATAGGGGGTAGATGGGGCTATTAAAGGAACAGTCTCGACTATCTTAATTCCATAGCTTTCCAGCCCAATTACCTTCTTAGGGTTATTGGTAAGCAATCTAATATTATGTAAACCTAAGTCGGCCAAAATTTGGGCGCCTACCCCATAATCTCTCAAATCAGGAGCAAAACCTAAAGCTATATTAGCCTCCACAGTATCCAGCCCCTGATCCTGAAGAGCATAGGCGCAAAGCTTGTTGTGAAACCCGATTCCCCTCCCTTCCTGTCTCATATAAAGAAAAACACCTCGCTCTTCTTTGGCTATACTTTGTAAAGCCATCTCAATCTGGGCTCCACAATCGCATCTCAAACTACCAAAGACATCCCCCGTCAGACATTCACTGTGAACACGTACCAGCACTGGCCCATCATTTGATATATCACCTTTAACTAAAGCAACATGTTCAGCGGCATCAACAACACTTTTATAAGCCACGGCTGTAAACTCGCCATACTTAGTGGGCAGCCTAGCCTCAGTTACTCTTTGCACCAATTTTTCATGACGAAGACGGTAGGCAATCAAATCAGCGATAGCTACAATCTTTAAGGCAAACTTAGAAGCCATGGCCTCAAGCTGAGGCAGACGGGCCATTGTGCCATCTTCATCCATAATCTCACATATGACGCCAGCAGGATACAGTCCAGCTAGTCTAACCAGATCGACAATAGCTTCGGTGTGTCCTGCTCGTACTAACACCCCACCTTCCTTGGCTCGAATAGGGAATATATGCCCTGGCTGAACCAAATCCCCCGCCTTGGTATTAGGATCAAGCACTGTTTTTATGGTATGGGCTCGATCAAAGGCAGAGATGCCGGTGGTAACTTTATGCTTTGCCTCAATAGAAACTGTGAAGGCAGTGGAGTAGTGTGAGGTGTTATTGGTAACCATCAGTGGTATTCCTAATTCGTCGAGCCTCTGGCCAGTAATAGGAAAGCAAATAAGTCCCCGACCATGCTTAGCCATAAAATTTACCGCCTCAGGAGTAACCTTCTCGGCGGCTATGGCCAGGTCTCCTTCATTTTCGCGTGACTCGTCGTCAACGATAATGATAAACTTGCCTGCCTTTATATCTTCAATTGCCTCTGAAATGCTAGCCAGCATCTATTTCCCCTACAAATCCATATTCTCTAAGGAACTCGAAGTTTAAACTTTGTCTTTTTCGCTCCTTAAGGTTTTCCACATATTTAGCTATGATATCTGCTTCTAAATTAACTACGTCTCCAGGTCTCTTCCTTCCCAACGTAGTATGTTCCATAGTGTAAGCTACCAGAGACACACCAAAAGAAAAATCATCAAAGTCTACAATGGTGAGACTAATACCATCAACGGCGATAAAGCCTTTATCTACAATATAAGGCATTAGTCTAGCAGGTGCTGAAATCCTCATAAGATGAGCGGTTTCTTCAGTAGTTACGTCCATTACTTCTCCCGTATCATCAACATGACCCAACACTAAATGGCCACCCAAGCGTTCCCCCAGTACCAGTGCCCTTTCTAAATTTACCTGGTCATTATAATGAAGACTACCGAGATTAGTGCAACGTAACGTCTCAGGCATAACATTAACCCCAAAGCCACGATTTTCCAAAGAGATAACAGTTAAGCAAACACCATTAACAGCTATGCTGTCGCCCACTTTCATTCCTTCAAGCACGCTATTTACTTCGAAGGCTAAGCGGTCTCGGCTTGTTTCCTTAACTGTACCAATCTCCTCAACTATCCCTGTGAACATACCATACACCTAAAAATCTATGCCTCTTGCGGTAGTCGTTTCTCCACGTATCCACTAACTAATACATCATCGCCGAAACTCTTGATGCCAACTCGGCTAAGGCGCAGAGCTTTAGCTACATTATCGATGCCATTTCCACCCACACTTACAGCCTCACGGCCGCCAATGATGATTGGTGAAATAAAAGCCAATACCTTGTCCACTAAGTGATGGTCAAAAAGTGAACCAAGAAGCTTACCACCCCCCTCCACTAGGACAGTGACAATCTCTCGCTTCCCCAACAACTTCAACAACTCCACAATATCTACCGAGCCTTCCTTGGCTGGTAATTCCAGTACTTCGGCACCCGCCTCTACAAATTTTTCCTTCTTCGCAGAGTCAAAAGGTGCTGCTACAGCGAGCAAAACCGCGCCCGGTGGCTCAAAAATATGAGCTTTCAATGGTACTTTCCCTTTACTATCAACAACTAGGCGTAGAGGCTGCATTTTCCCTATGCCACCTCTACCACCACAACCTTTAGCGGTGAGGCGAGGATTATCAGCAACAATGGTGTTTACCCCTACCATTATGACGTCGACAGTATAACGCAGGGCATGTGCATACTTTCTTGTCTCTTCCTTGGTTATCCACTTAGAATCACCGGTTTTAGTAGCTATCTTGCCATCAAGGCTCATGGCAAATTTGGCCACGACAAATGGTAAACCCGTAGTAATGTGCTTAATATAAGCCTCATTTATTTCGTAAGCTTCCTGTTGACATATACCTATATGGGTCTTGACGCCTCCTTCATTTAGCTTGCCTACCCCTCGCCCTGAAACTACCGGGTTGGGGTCGAGCAAGGCTATATGGACCTCCGAAATGCCGACATCGATTATAGCTTGAGTACATGGTGGAGTACGCCCATAGTGAGAGCAAGGCTCGAGGGTAACATACATGGTAGCACCTCGCGCCTTATCACCAGCCTGACGAATTGCCATAATCTCGGCGTGCTCTGAGCCGGCAGGCTGGGTATATCCCATGCCGACAGCAAGTCCATCTTTAACAACCACTGCCCCCACTGCTGGGTTAGGACTGGTATATCCCATAGCTAACCTGGCCAAAGATAGAGCACATTCCATATACTGCTGGGGGGGCATTACCACCTACCTCTTCTGAACAAACTCATTATAATAGGCTGCTAGCCGTAGATTTACTTTGCCCTTGGTATTTGCACCTTGCATCGCTAGAACCATATAATTTCCCGCATGGAGAAGTCAAGTCCGACAAAGACATTTGCCCATTGCTATCTTAATAATACAAGGTAATTGGCAATTTGCCAAATTCGACAGTTCAAGGGGAAAAGTCCTGCCACCATGATTGATATTGATTGTAACAACAGCTTGAGTGAAATGCAAAAAGAGCAAGCGTAAATGGAGATGTCGCTGCTATTTTTGTATAATGGACTCGGAGGAATGAAAAAGGCTTTTGAAATACTTGACCATACTGCTGACGTGGGCATCATAGCCTATGGGACAGATGTCGAGGAACTTTTTTCCAACGCCGCTCTGGCTCTGTTCAGTTTGATTACTGCGCCTGAAAGCGTTGAAGAGAAATTGCACCTCGATTTGGAAGTAAGCAGCGAGGACAGAGATAGTTTGCTCGTTGAATGGCTTAATGAGCTCATTTACCTCTTCGATGTCAAACATATCTTGTTCAACCGGTTCGATATTGAAAGTTTGACTCATAATCAGCTTAAGGCCACCTGTTATGGGGAAGATTTTGACCCAATGAAACATAAGATAAAGATAGGGGTAAAAGCAGCCACATATCATATGTTAAAGTTAGACAAAGATGGTGATGGGTACAAAGCACAGATAATTCTCGACATTTAGGAGCTAAGGACATGGCGCGATGGCAAGGACAGCTTATTAAGATAGATGATTATCGCTGGGAAATCCCCCAGAATTATAAAACTGGCATGAGAGTCCCCGGCCTAATCTATGCCAGTAGGAAAATGCTGGAATCTATATGTGAGGAACAAACGCCAGAGCAAGTCGCCAATGTTGCATTTCTCCCCGGTATAGTAGGTTACTCCTTTGCCATGCCGGATATCCACTGGGGCTATGGCTTCCCTATAGGCGGAGTGGCAGCAATGGATATTAAGGATGGCGTAGTTTCCCCAGGGGGGGTGGGTTATGATATCAATTGTGGTGTAAGGTTATTGCGTACCAGTCTCAGCGAAGCTGAAGTGCGGCCCAAAATCAATGAACTCATTAATGCACTATTCCGTAATGTGCCATCAGGCCTTGGCTCGGAAGGGAAGATAAAGGTAAGTCAAAAAGAGATGAACCAGTTGATGGTTGAGGGAGCTCTTTGGGCAGTGAAGCGTGGCCTGGGTTCCGAGGAAGATTTGGATGCTACTGAAGAAGGTGGATGTCTCAGTGGTGCCGATCCCAGTAAGATAAGCGATAAGGCGGTAAAGCGAGGCATGCCTCAGGCAGGCACGTTAGGCTCAGGAAATCATTTTCTCGAGATTCAAGTAGTGAAAGAGATATTCGACTCCCACATAGCTAGCATAATGGGCATCGATGAGATAGGTCAGATATTAGTTTTAATTCACACTGGCTCTCGTGGCTTTGGTCACCAAGTATGTACTGACCATCTGCGTGTCATGGAGGTGGCGGTATCGAAGTATGGGATAAAGCTCCCCGACCGGCAGCTCGCCTGCGCTCCTATAGGATCGTCGGAAGGTCAAGCTTATTTAGCTGCTATGGCATGTGCTGCTAACTATGCGTGGGTTAATCGGCAGTGCATTGCCCACTGGGCTAGAGAAAGCTTTTCCAAAGTTTTCGGTAAAAGTCCTGAGGCACTTGGCATAAAGCAGATTTATGATGTTGCTCATAACATAGCCAAAATAGAAGAACATACAATAGATGGTCGCAAGCTTAAGGTTTGCGTTCACCGCAAAGGAGCTACCAGAGCTTTTCCTGCAGGCCATAAAGATATTCCCAAACACTACAAGGAAGTAGGACAACCTGTGCTCGTGCCTGGAGACATGGGACGTTGTTCTTTTGTTGCTGTGGGCACTCAAAAGGCCATGTCTGAGAGCTTTGGCTCCACTTGTCATGGTGCCGGGAGAGTGTTGAGTCGCGGTGCTGCCAAGCGGAGTATGAAGGGCAGAGATATAGCTCGAGAATTAGAGAGCAGAGGTATTACCATCAAGGCGGGAAACATCCCTTCGCTAGCTGAAGAGGCATCCCAAGCTTACAAAGATATCAATGAAGTTATAGATGTGGTTCACCAGGCTGGTATTTCTAGAAAAGTGGCTATGGCTATACCTATGGGCGTTATCAAGGGCTAAATGTTATTTGTCATTCTGAAGGTAGCGAAGAATCTGGCATGAGGCAAACCATAATTAAGCTTCCATCTCCTCAGTTGAAAGGCAAGGTTTCATTAGAGGAAACGATACTTAAGCGTAGATCGGTGCGTAGATACCGTAGGGAGCCCCTAGAATTATCTCAATTGAGTCAAATACTTTGGTCGGCCCAGGGCATCACCGGAACTGGGGGGGTTAGGACAGCACCGAGTGCCGGAGCTACCTATCCCCTGGAGATTTTTGTGTTCGTTGGCAAAGAGGCCGTCATTGCCAGCCAGACAAAGCAAGCTCCAGAAGAATTACAGGCTGGCATTTACCACTATGAAGCAGATTCCCATTCCTTGAGCTTATACAAACCGGCCGATTTAAGACCAGATTTAGCCAGAGCAACTCTGGATCAAGAATTTATTATCGAAGCCCCGGTGGATATTATCATCTGTGCTATTTATCACAGGACTTCCTATAGATATGGCAGGCGTGGAGAAAGATATGTTCATATAGAGGTGGGACATGTAGGTGAAAACATCCACCTTCAAGCTGTAGCTTTGGGGTTAGCCACAGTGGAAGTTGGCGCCTTCCACGATGAGGAGGTAAGGAAAGTCCTCGGGGTAGAAGAACAAATTAAGCCCCTGTATATAATGCCTCTGGGCAAAGCAATGTAAGGAAACGGATTGCGATGACCAAAAATTATGATGTCGCCATAGTTGGTGCTGGTCCCGCAGGTATATTCGCTAGCTTGGAATTATGTAACGCTGGCCTCGACGTTGTGCTCTTGGACAAGGGAGGAGAAATTGATACTCGTATTTGTCCTATTCAAAACGGAAGTGGACGCTGTATACTCTGCTCCCCGTGCAATTTAGTAAGTGGTTTTGGAGGTGCTGGTGCTTTCAGTGACGGCAAACTAACTTTGTCCACCCAAGTAGGCGGTAGGCTCAAAGAACTGATCGGCTTAGACCAAGCCCAAGCACTTATAGATTATGTGGATTCAATCTATCTCAAATTTGGCGCCCCTCCCAAAGTTTATGGAATGGGAGAAAATACAGCTGAGCTGGAGCGAGAGGCTGCCTCAGCCGGGCTTACATTAACCCCTGTTAAATTGCGTCATTTGGGAACAGAGCTTTGTCACGAAACATTGAAGGCTATGCAAAATTATCTGTCATCTAAATTAGACATAAGGCTGGGAACAACAATTAAGAATATTGTAGTTGACGATGGTGCGGTCAAAGCTGTTGAAACTAGCAATGGTGAAAGCCTAAGTTGTCGCTACTTAATCTTAGCCCCGGGGAGGGAAGGGTCAGAATGGCTATGCAATGAAGCCGAGAGGCTTAAACTAAGCCTCAATTCCAACCCTGTAGATGTAGGTTGTCGAATCGAAGTGCCAATGACAACCATGGATAAGCTAACTTCGACACTGTATGAATCAAAACTCGAATTTTATTCCAAAAGTTTCAATGACCGGGTTAGAACATTCTGCATGTGCCCTGGAGGTGAGGTGATTATGGAGTCCACAGGTGGCTCCGATCCAGTTATTACGGTCAATGGCATTGGTTATACCCAACCCAAGACAAAAAATACTAACTTTGCCCTTTTAGTGAGCACCACCTTCACCGAGCCTTTCCATGAACCTATTGCCTATGGTAAGTATCTGGCGAGGCTAGCTAATATCCTTAGTGACGGTGTGTTAGTGCAGAGATTGGGAGACTTAATGGATGGCCATCGATCCACCCAAGCCCGCCTCCAAGATAGTCCCATTGAACCAAGCTTAAAAGCGTCAACCCCGGGAGATTTAAGCTTTGCCCTCCCCTATCGTTATCTCAAGAGTATAGTGGAAATGATTCAAGCTATGGACAAACTAGTTCCGGGCATAGCTTCTCCATATACTTTGCTTTATGGGATAGAGGTTAAATTTTACTCTAGTCAGCTAAAGTTGACCCCTTCTTTAGAGACCGAGATCCATAATATATTTGCTGCTGGCGATGGCGCCGGTGTCAGCCGAGGCTTAGTCCAAGCTTCGGCCTCAGGTATAGTGGCAGCTAGAGAGATATTAAAACGGTTAGGAAAAAAGTCTTCTCCAGTAACGTGAAGTATCCCACTTTTTTTGGCATCGATTTAACTTCAACAGAAGCCAAACCTAGCGCTTGTTTAGGATTGGATGGCAAATCACAACTTGTTTACTTTGGCTTCTTAATAGAGAATAGAGATATCGTCGCTCTGTTAAATTTCTATTCACCCCACGTAATAGCCATCGACGCCCCATTGAGCTTGCCACTGGGGTTATGCTGTCTAGAGGAAAGTTGCTCTTGCAAGCCAAAATTCCCAAGGAAGAACAGGCAATGTGACCAAGAACTGAGGCAACAAGGAATTCCCTGTTACCCCACCAGCAAGAAGACTTTTATCAAGGACTTGATCTACCGTGGTATCGAGCTCAAAACTAGCATTGGCTGCGATGTGAAGCAAGCTGGTCAAATCATTGAGGTCTATCCCTTCGCTAGCAAAGTCCGCCTCTTTGGGAAAAACATACCTCGGAAAACTACAAAACAAGGGATGAGCTTCCTCAGGGATAAGCTAGGAGAAATTCTACCTGGTCTTAAGTCCTATTTAGACATGTTCGACCACGACCTTTACGACGCTGCGGTGGCAGCTTACACTGCTTTGCTCCATCACCAAAATAGGGTGGAGGCTTTAGGTAGTAGTGAAGAGGGGCTAATTTTTATCCCAAGTTGACGTTCACCTTCTCTCTTGCTAAACTACGCTGGAGGGCGAAATGGAATTAACTCTAAGCGCTATCAAAGCAGACGTCGGTGGCTATGTCGGTCATTCTTCCAGTCACCCCGACGTAATACAAAAGGCTAAGGAAAAACTGGAACATGCCCAAGGCCAGGGGCTGCTCATAGACTATCACGTTACAGTTTGTGGCGACGACCTCCAGTTAATAATGACTCACCAGCATGGTGAAGATAGTGAGCAAATCCACAAGTTAGCCTGGGATACATTTGTGGAATGCACCAATGTAGCTAAGAGCTTGAAACTACATGGTGCCGGGCAGGACCTTCTAGCTGATGCTTTCTCCGGTAACATCAAGGGGATGGGACCTGGTACGGCTGAGATGCAATTTTCCGAGCGCCAGGCTGAAACCATAGTCATATTTATGGCAGATAAGACGGCGTCTGGCGCCTGGAATCTGCCGCTATATAAAATATTTGCTGACCCCTTTAACACCATTGGGCTAGTTATTGCCTCTAATATGCACTCCGGCTTCACATTTGAAGTCCACGACGTCAAAGAGCACAAAAAGATCAAATTTAACGCTCCTGAAGAGATTTACGACATGCTAGTTTTTCTCGGCGCACCAGGCCGCTATGCCGTTAAAGCAGTGTACCATAAGGAGAGCGGTGAAATCGCTGCTGTCTCCTCTACTCAGAGATTGTCTCTCATGGCCGGCAGATACATAGGCAAGGATGACCCTGTCTGTATCGTTCGCTCCCAGGGAAAATTTCCCGCCGTGGGTGAAATACTGGAACCCTTTGCTTCTGTTAACATAGTAGAAGGCTGGATGAGAGGCTCGCACCATGGCCCCTTAATGCCTGTAGCTGTCAGGGAAAGCAATCCCTGCCGTTTCGATGGTCCACCAAGAGTAATAGCCGCTGGTTTCCAACTTGCTAATGGCAAGCTTGTCGGGCCTCGTGACCTCTTCGATGACCCTGCTTTCGATGAGGTTCGTCATCAAGCAAACATTGTGGCGGATTTCCTGCGCCGAATGGGTCCGTTTGAACCACATCGCCTGCCGCTTGAGGAAATGGAATACACCACCATGCCTGAAGTGGCAAAGAAGCTGGCACCAAGATTTCAAGATATCTAACGCCAAAATGCCTGAGCTTCTATTAGCTACCTCCAACCCAGGGAAAATCAGGGAATATCGCTTTCTTCTGGACGGTCTTGGTTATAAAATAACTACGCTGACCGAAGAAGGAATAGCAAAAATCGTCACTGAGTCGGGGAGCAGCTACGAACAAAATGCTCGGTTAAAAGCCATTACTTATGCCAAATTAAGCCAGCTCACCGCTCTTGCCGATGACTCAGGACTGGAGGTGGATGCCCTTAACGGGGAGCCGGGTGTTAAGTCAGCTCGCTTTGCCGGTGAAGCTGCTACTGATGCAGAGAAGGTGAGCCTTCTCTTAGCTAAGCTTGACGGCGTTCCCTGGGAGAGACGAACAGCTCGTTTTAAGTGCGTCATTGCTATAGCTAGTCCAGGAGGCCGTGCAGAGGTATGCTATGGCGAGTGCCATGGCATGATTGCCCTTGAGGCTAAGGGAGAGAATGGTTTTGGCTATGACCCTATCTTTTTCCTTCCTGAGATAGGTAAGACCATGGCCGAGCTCAATCTTGAGACGAAAAATCAAATCAGCCACCGTGCCTGCGCAAGTCAGAAGGCACGTCAGGTGCTACAGCAACTCCACATCTAACTTGCGTGTCAAATCATCTAACCAGGTAACCCCACCTGTCACTGGTGGACTTGTCAACAGGGGTCTTCATCCCGATGAAATCGGGATGAATTTTGGTCATCAAATTCTTAAAGCATCCATCCATCATCCAATGGACTTCCTCTCCAAGTTGGAATTGGGAACAATACACATAAGCAACGAGACTTTTGACAATATTTATGGAATATTTAAGGAAAAACTATTGACATTCGAGTGATGATGTCTTATTCTTTTATAAAAAGGGAGGTGAACAGATGCAAGCATACTGCATGAAGTGCCGCGCCAAAAGGGAAATGAAGAATCCCAGGAGCATAATCATGAAGAACGGCAGGCCGGCCACTCAAGGCGTATGTCCCGTGTGCGGGACCAAGATGTTCAGGATAGGGAAGGCTTAAAGCTAATATCGCAGGTAGCAGAACCACTGAAAGGCTGGGTCTCTGTACAAAAGGATACCCAGCCTTTCATTACCGACCATATCTAGGGTTGTGGTCATGCTAGCCCATAGCAAAAATCGTTTCTAAATTGCTTAGTGGAATTTAATTTAGTTACCCTGAAAAACTTCGTTTTCATGGGGTGCTGATTACCCCCAAAGTTATTAAGAGCACTACGACACCAGCCAAAATTACACCCAGCCCAACAGCGGGGAAAGCTTTCCTCCAATCCATGCCCAGGAGCCAAGCCAAAATAGTTCCAGTATAGGCTCCGGTGATAGGCAAAGGAATAGCCACAAACAAGGTCAATCCCCAGAAGCCATATTTCTCTACTTTCGGCTCACCGCGTTTTCTTAAATTATCCAGATATTTGTTGAACAACGAAATTCGGGACAGCAGCTTGTCGTAAAAGAGGCGTAAGGCAAAAAAGATGGGAAAGAATATCAGGGCGTTAGCAACGACCGCTATAAAGAAGGTAAACCAAGGGTCCAGCCCCAAAGATATGCCTAACGGTATACCACCCCTTAATTCGCTAATAGGCAAAATGGTCGCTAGCAGAGTTAAAGCTATTTTCTCTATCATTATATGCTTCCAAAACAGCACTGCTTACGACCGGGAAGCATAGTTTAACATATGTTATTATACCGTGTGGTTGTTGCCAATCACTTAATTCCGTGTTATCTTCTACTTGACTCAGCTTAAGACAGGAAATGCACGCAATGAGACTATTTGGGACCAGTGGCATACGGGGTGTAGTTGACCAAGATTTATCGCCTGATTTCTGCCTCCAGGTTGCCTTGGCCATAGGCACCACCCTGCCTCCAGCCTCCACAGTTTGTATCGCTACCGACACCAGAATAAGCAGGGATGTGATTAAGGAGGCGGTTACAGCGGGCTTGCTTTCTTGTAGTATAAACGTAGTTGATTTAGGCATTTTGCCTACCCCGGCGCTGGCATTGCTCACCCGGGAATCGGGCTTCGCCGCTGGAATTATGGTCACGGCTTCCCATAATCCACCCGAGTTCAACGGAATCAAGCTATTCAATGGAAATTCGCTGGGATATAGCCAGGCTCAAGAAGCAGAGATAGAAAAACTTTTTTTTGAAAAACAATTCCGCCAGGGGAAAAGAGGAACTTTGGAGCAAGCACAGGATATGAAACAAAGATACCTTTCCTTTATTAAAGGCAAGCTTTCCCTGCCAGGATTTAATCACCACCTAAAAGTAGTCGTTGATCCTGGCAACGGCGCTGCCTCCAAGTTTGCCAACTATATCTTTGTCCAGATGGGTCTCAATGTGATACCTGTAAATGACGAGCCCGATGGCCTTTTCCCGGGGAGAAATCCCGAGCCGAAGGAGGACACCCTCCAGGGCACAGTTAATTTCCTGAGACAACATAGTGCTGACTTAGCTATTTGCTTTGATGGCGATGCCGACCGCGTTGTTTTCTGCGATAAAGAAGGTTTCCTCGGTTTCAACGAGCCCATTGCCTTCATCTCGAGACTGGCTGTCAAGCGAACAGGAAGGAAAAAGATTGCTACTACAGTAGAAACTGGAACGCTTCTTGACCTGGCAGTTAATGACCTTGGTGTAGAAGTGGCCAGAGGCAGAGTCGGCGATGTCGCCGTCGCTCATTTAGCCCAAGAGCTCAATGCTGCCTTGGGAGTGGAACAGGTAGGTGTCTACATCATCCCCGAAGTAGGCTATTACCCCGATAGCATTTTTGCTTCCCTCATCCTGTTAAGTCAGCTAAGCGATGCCTGCGAAATCAGGCAATTCTTCCAAGGTATTCCCAGACTATTCTTTGAAAAAGCAAAGGTTCATTGTTCTAATGAATTCAAAGAGTTGGTCATAACTCAGGTAAAGGAAAAGGCTCACCTTTTTGCTCCCGCTGAGATAAATACTCTTGATGGTCTGAGGTTGGAATTTCCTGACTCCTGGATGCTCATCAGAGCTAGCGGCACCGAGCCTGTCATCCGAGTAATCTCAGAGTCAACGTCGCAGACACAGACCGATGAGCTTGTAAGCAAAGGCAAAAAACTTGTTCAAAGTCTGGTGGAGGCTAACAGGTGAAAGCCGTATTTCTCTGCGGTGGCCGCGGCAAGAGGATGTTCCCCATTACTGAAGATAAGTTCCTCCTTGATTTTCTTGAGAAGACGTTGCTCGAACATCAAATAAAGTTAGCCTGCGCGGCAGGTTTAAGTCAATTTGTAGTCATCGGGAATCCAGAAAACATAGCTAGGATAGAGCAAATAACCAAAAAAATTCCTGGAATAAAAGCCGACCTTGCTTTGCAAAAGAAGTCATCAGGCATCGCTGACGCTCTGAAAAGCGCTGAGCCCTTCTTGCACGGGCAGCTTTTAGTAATAAATCCCAATGACGTCTTCTCAAGCTCAGCGTACACCAAAATCATCACCGAATCTAAAAAAGCCTCTGCCTCCTCCTATATTCTGGGTTATCAAGTCCAGAAGTACTTCCCGGGAGGTTACCTTCAGGTAAACTCTCAAAATGAGTTACTACACATCGTGGAAAAGCCCAATCCCGGTGAGGAACCCAGCAACCTAGTAAACATCTTGATTCACTGCCATAACAACTCGGAAGGGCTTTTACGCTATATTGAAACCGTACAGACTACGAGGGACGATGTCTACGAATGCGCCCTGGACAGCATGGTAAAAGGAGGACACAAGATCAAAGTGGTTCCCTACGATGATTTCTGGGCGCCGATAAAATATCCCTGGCATATCTTCAAAGTAATGGAGTATTTTTTGGACAACGCTCAACCTTATATTGCCTCTTCAGCCCGCATCTCCGAGAAAGCGAACATCGAAGGAAAAGTTATCCTGAGCGACAATGTCAAGGTATTGGAAAATGCTGTGATTCGAGGTCCTGTGTATATTGGGGCAAACTCCATCATTGGTAATAATGTTCTGGTGCGCGACTACAGCCACATTGGCTCTAACTCTGTTATTGGCTATTCTACTGAGGTAAAGCACTCCTACATCGGCGATAATTGCTGGTTCCATTCCAATTATATTGGCGACTCCATAGTGGACGACAATTGCTCTTTGGGCGCCGGCACCGTGCTGGCTAACTTCCGACTCGACGAAGGAAATATCCAGATAAAAGTCGGCGGTAGTCTACTAGATACTGGCTATGATAAACTAGGGGCAATTGTGGGGCGAGGTTGCCGCATCGGAGTAAATGCCAGTTTCATGCCCGGGGTTCGAGTAGGCCCTGATTCTTTCGTGGAACCCCAGGTATGTTTGCGCCAGGATCTGGGAGCGAATAAGATGGCTTTGCTTGAGTCTCGATACCGGGTAGAGGGCAACGAAACAAGACTCGACGAAGGCAAAAGGCAAGAATTATTACGAAGGTTAACGGATTAAAATGTGCGGTATCATTGGCTATTGTGGCAAAAAACCAGCAGTTCCCATTGCCCTCGAGGCCCTGAAGCGTCTGGAATATCGGGGCTATGATTCAGCGGGCATAGCTTCTTTATACGATGGCAAGCTACTGATAAGGAAAGACGCCGGCAAGATTGACGAAGTCATCCAGAAACAGAACTTGGCAGGCCTCCCCGGCATCGTTGCCATCGGGCATACTCGCTGGGCAACCCATGGTGGTGTCACTCAATTCAACGCTCACCCTCATTCCGATTGCGGTGGCAGAGTGGCTGTAGTTCACAATGGCATCATTGAGAATAATCAGCAGCTCCGCCAGGAACTCACCAAAATGGGACACAAGTTTACTTCAGAAACCGATACCGAAATTATCCCTCACCTTATCGAAGATGAGCTCAAAAACGGATGTTCCCTGGAACAGGCTGTGTTAAATATAGCTCCAAGGCTTGAGGGCTCCTATGCCTTTCTGGTCATATCCCTTGATGACCCCGGCAAAATCATAGGCATAAGGAAGAACATTCCCCTGATTGTGGGCATCAACGCCCCTGATTACTATGTTAGTAGCGACGCCCTGGCTTTCTCGCAATATACCAATCAGGTGATGAGTTTGGAGGATAATGAGGTGGTGATGCTGACACAAGAAGGAATTGAATTCTTCGATGCCCAGGGAAACAAGCTGGTTAAGCAAGCCAGGAAACTCGACCATAGTTGGGCTGAGAGTCATAAAGGAGGCTACCAGCATTTCATGCTCAAGGAGATAATGGAGCAGGCTCAGGTGCTTAGCCAGATAGTCCACCAGGATGAGAAGAGCTTCACCAAGACTGCCCTGGACATTCTGAGGGCAAGACAGGTGATCATAACTGCCTGTGGCACCTCGCGCTATGCTGCTCTGGTCGGCAGATACCTCTTTTCCAGAGTGGGCAAGAAGTTCTGTGATGTAGTCATGGCTTCTGAATTCGGTTACTTCGCCGACTCCGTGGACAAAAGCACCGTTGTTATAGCTGTTTCCCAGAGTGGCGAGACCGCTGATGTAGTCGAGGGAGTAAAGGCTGCCAGAGACGCTGGGGCTCAAGTTATCTCCATAGTCAACCGGCCTAACTCCATACTAGCTGACCTGAGCCATCAGGTCATTTACCTGAATTGCGGTTCCGAGATAGCCGTAGCCGCCACCAAATCTTTCCTGTCTCAACTAGCCATATTCTACCTGCTATCTTTCTCCATGGTTAACTCTTTTGATGAAGCGGCAGCCAAGCTTACCAACCTGAGCAGCGAGATAACCCGGGTTCTGGATTGGAACAAAAGCGAACTTATCAAGCTCAGCCAGAAGCTGAAAGATAAAAACGCTTTCTACTACATAGCCAGAGGAATTAACTTTGCCATCGCCTCTGAAGGCGCCTTGAAGCTTAAGGAAATTTCCTATATCCATGCTGAAGGTATGCCTGCCGGGGAACTCAAGCATGGCACCTTAGCCCTCATCGAGTCTGGTACACCAGTAGTGGTAATTTGCCCCGCCGACTATACCTTTCTCGAAACCATGAGCAATGCCATGGAGACTAAATCACGCGGCGCCTACATTATCGGTGTCTCCGACAAGGAAAGCGACATTTATGATTCCTGGGTCAAGATTCCCGAAGTTGATGAGTTACTCTATCCTATGGTCGCTGTAGTTCCTCTTCAGCTCTTGGCTTATTATCTCGCTATCAATCGAGGCTGCGACCCTGACAAACCCCGCAATTTGGCAAAATCGGTAACTGTGAAGTAAGTGATTGAGGTTCCGAATGCGAATACTGTGAGATGACTGGAGGAACAAATGGATAAAGTCTTAATAACCGGGGGAGGCGGCTTTCTGGGTAGGTATCTGATAAAAAGGTTACTGGACAAGTATAGCGACATCGAAGTCAGGGCACTTTCCAGGCACGAAAAGGAGATGACAGAAACAATAGTACATTGTGATAGCGATAGATTAAAACCTATTATAGGTGATATACGCGAAATCGATACATTAAAATATGCCACGAGGGGAGTTGATACTGTAATCCACTTAGCGGCAATGAAGCACGTTAATTTCTGTGAGTTATATCCGTCAGAGGCTATCGCTACCAATACTATTGCAGTGATGAATTTGCTAAAGGTATTTGCAGGGGATACCTTTATAGGAATGTCAACAGACAAAGCTATAGAAGCCACCGGATGCTATGGTGCCACCAAACTCCTACTAGAAAAGCTAATCTTGGAGCAGTCCCGGAAAGACGCGGCTCGAAGATATATGGTTGTAAGAAGTGGTAATATCTTTGGCTCAAGCGGTAGCGTAATAGAAAAATGGAAGCAGCAGATGAAGCAAAGTAATAAAATAACGGTTACCAGTTTGGAAATGACCAGGTTCTTTATCAATGTAAATATTTTAGCTGACTTCATTATAGAAATTATCGAACGAGGTGAAAGCGGAAAAATATATGTCCCATCTCAAAAAGCAGCCACACTGGAAGATTTGGCAAAGGCTGTAATTGAGTTGTATGGAAATGAGAAAACCAGGATGGAGGTCACTGGATTGCGGGAAGGGGAAAAAGTGCATGAAAATTTATTCTCCTCTTTTGAAACAAATGTTATTTCTGACTTGAAGAGCAAAAGTTCCCAGAATGGAGAGAGGTTAAGCATAGAGGAAATCAAAGTCTGGCTAGCAGGCTGTTAAAAGCGGATTCATTCATTGAATGAAAAGGTGAGTGTAATCATACCAGCAAAAGATGAGGCAAACTCCATCGGTAGTCTTATCTCCAGAACTAAAGAAAGCCTCTCTGCGTACGATTATGAGGTAATCGTTGTCGATGATGGCTCGAAGGACAACACCAAAGACATCGCTAGGAGTAGTAGCGTGATGACTCTTTCCCATGATAGAAGTTTAGGAAAAGGTGCGGCTATGAAAAGTGGAGCTGGCTCTGCTACCGGGGATATATTTGTATTCCTCGATGGCGATGGTGCTCATTATCCAGAAGATATACCAAGCGTAATAGCCCCTATACTTCAAAATAAAGCTGACCTAATTATTGGTTCAAGGAATTTTCATGGCTCAGGAGCTTCCGGTTTCTATTTGCCAAGGAGAGTTGCTAATAAGCTAGCTTCTTTTATCACCTCCATTATTATTTCCTTTTTCTTACCGATAGTGACTTTATTTAAATGTCCTATGAAGTGGATTAAGGTAGTAGATGCTGAGAGTGGCTTTAAAGCAATAAGCAGGGGGAATTGGCACCATCTTAGCTTGATTTCACGAGGATTTGAGATAGAGACTGAGATGATTTATGAGGCGGCAAGAAATAAGCTAGCGATTGCTGAAGTTCCAATAAGCTGCAACTGGAAATGCGGAACATCCAGCCTCTCTATCCTCAAAGATAGCTGGGAGACCATGAAGTTGCTGGTACGAAAACTTACAGGCGAAATTAAGGGAAGGTAAACAGATACTTGAAATCAAAGGCAAATACCCAGTGTATAAGGCAAGACGATACTATTCTAAGTCTTGTATTCCCTTAATGTAATCAAGCCTCGCTTTAAAAGACCAAGATGAAACGGATGCTTATCTTCGCTGCCTATCTTTATCGTTGACTTGTGCAATAGCTGCCACAACAGGCACCCTGGCCATAGGCAGCATCGTACTGACCGCTCCGTTCATTATCGCCTGTATATTGAGCATCCTCACCGGCATAATCTTGAACGCCTTAAGCAGGCGAAAATAAACTTGGCGTTGCGTTCTTCGTCGTCGCGAGCTATCTTCCCCTACCGTCATTGCACGCCCCCTTTCCATCATTGCGAGCCCTTCGCCAGAAAGGCGTGGCAATCTCCGGGATTGCAGAGCTTGTCCCGAGCGTAAGCGAAGAATCTCGTCGAGTTTGCTTGGCAATGACGGTTAGGAACTGCCTAAATACTCTAACCTTCATCTTGACTAATCTAATTCCTGACTCTAGACTATTGACTGCTTCTCAAGAGCACCTAATGCTGAAGATAAAGGTTTGTGAAATTGCTAGTAAGAATATAGAAATATGAACAAGGTTCTTATCGTAGCTTATCACTTCCCGCCCCGCACCACCATAGCTAGCCTGCGCCCATTGGGTCTTGCCAGGTATCTACCGGAGTTTGGCTGGGAGGTGGTGATTTTGACAGCAGCTCTGCCCGGCAGACCGAATCCGCAATTCGAGGTTATAGAAACGCAACACCGTGGTTCACTGGCTCTTGGCTGGGGTAAAAGATTATTCAAGCTCGACCCCGAGCAGACCTTGATGACCCAAATAGCTCAACTCAAGAAGAAGTTGCGAATCAAGTCGGAGAAGTCTCCTTTAGACCTTCTGCTGGCAGCTATCGGCGAAATTACCGCTTACCCTGACCCGCAGAAAGGCTGGCGGCATTTTGGAATCCAGGCAGGTAAAGATGTTTTGCAACAGCAACCCATAAAGGCAATTATTAGCACCTCATCTCCGGTAACTAGCCATATTATTGCCAATGAGCTAAAGAGGGAATTCAAAATCCCCTGGGTTGCCGATTTCCGGGACCTTTGGACACAAAACTATTATTACCCGTATAGCCCACTGCGCAGGATGATTGAGAGAAAGCTGGAACTAAAAACACTAGCTGCGGCTGATGCGCTGGTGACAATATCCCAGCCTGTAGCTGCAGAATTAGCAAAGCTCCATGAGCAAAAACCAATATATACCGTTACAAACGGATTTGACCCGGTGGAGGTGAACACCACCCCGGGAAATCTAACCAATAAATTTACCATCACCTACACGGGCAACCTCTACCCAGGTAAACAGAACCCGGAGCCTCTCTTTGCCGCTTTGCATGGCCTGGTTACTGAGAGAAGCATGGATGCCGTCGATATAGAGGTGAGATTCTATGGACCTCAGTCAGGCTGGATAGATAAGCAAGCCGAACGTTATGGACTAACAGGCATAGTCCGACAGTTCGGCATGGTACCCAGGGAAATTGCCCTGAATAAGCAAAGAGAGTCGCAGTTACTCCTGCTACTAAAATGGAGCGATACTCAACAGCGGGGGGTCTATACAGCCAAAATCTTTGACTACCTGGCAGCCAGGAGGCCTGTACTTGCTATCGGTGGTTTTCATGATGTGGTTAGCGAGCTACTCGACGAGACCAAAGCAGGCATCTGTGGGCAAACCAAGGAAGATATAAAGGCTTTGCTACTACAACTCTATCAAGAATACAAGTTAACCGGCGCTGTAAGCTACAGCGGCGGTGAAGCTGAGGCCAATAAATACAGCCACCGTGAGATGGCAAAAAAGTTTGCTTCAATCCTCAATACCATTACCCGCTAAGTTGGCTCTCATTTTGCAGGCTTTTATAAAGCTCTATTAGCTTCTCCTCCTGTTTTTGCCAGTTATATTTATCTATTGCCGCCTTCAGTGCACTTCTGCCCAACCTCTCCCTTAAGCCGGGGTTATCTCGAAGTTTGATTATAGCTTCTCTCAAGGCTTGTTCACTATATTCCACTACTAAGCCAGCCTTTTCTTGTTCAGTTACCTCACCGGAATAAGTCCCCCTGGTGCAGATTAGTGGTCTGCCACAGACCATGGCCTCATACAGCTTATTTGGCATACCAATGACACTGTTGGGGTCAGCGGGATTGAGCATACAAAATGACACATCAGCTTTCTTAGTCATAGGTATAACTTCTTCAAATGGAACTCTCCCTGAAAAAGTAACATTTGAAGTCCTAGAGCATTCTTCCTTGAGAGCCTGGACATAGTTTGGACGACCAGTGCCGCGGATAATGCATTGCACGCCTGGCAGCCCTCTTACCGCCTGAACAAGCATGAGGACTGCTCGCCCTTGATGTAAGCCGCCAATGTAAAGCAAGGTAAAGTCTCCTTGATTATCCGGAGGCTGATACTCCAGGCTTTGCAGCGGCTTGCAGTTCATGATTAGCGAAATTGGCTTGTCTGTAATACGTTCAAAGTATCTCTTCTGGGGTTCGCAAACATTGATAATCTTATCAACTCTCCTTATCAAGCGTTTCTCCAACCACAAAAATATATTGGCTATCCGATGAGGAAAAATCCTGGCCATCATATAGCCGTATATTTCGTGAGCGTCGTAGACCAAAGGCAAGCCAAGCTTCCGTTTAAGCCTGGTGCCGATAGCCAGAGTATCGAAGTCATGGCAATGGATGACATCAAAGCGTTTTTCTCTGTTTAATATTAGAGCCTGGCGATAAGCCTGCCTCTGCCACAATAGCAAATTCAATTCAACCCATAAGAACGAACCAAAACGGTATCGCTTTGGCAATAGTCTAGCTCTCAGCCGAACAACTTCAATACCATCCAAATTTTGCCTCGAAGGATTTTGCTCCTCTCTATCCCAGGCGATGACGGTAACTTCATAGCCGGCTTTAAGTAAGGAAGTGGCTTCAGCATAAACTCGTCGGTCAATGGCAAAGGCATTGGAAACAAACATTACTACTTTCATGCTAATCTTCACCTATTAATCTATCAGATTCTTATTGCTTGCCATGCTGGCGGCTGGCGGCTCGCGGCTCGATTTTCATCCCGGCCAAACCTACAGATAGTGTAGAAAGCTTATTATTATCTGCCGCAACGCTATTTGTAGGAGGGACGTAAAAAGAAACCATAAGCACCTTCCCTTTCTTGCTTTCAACGCCTGTCATTAATTCCTTTCGGATTTCATATTTTCTTCCTGGTGCTCCACCGGCTCTTGCTCACTGCTTGCGGAACTCGCAATTTGCTAACTTGTGCTGGCTCTCTGTTTCCACCACAGCACGATTTCTCTTCCATCAGTGACCCAGGCATTCTGCTCGCTTATGTACTTCGTAATTTTCTCGTAAACCTCTTTCCAGCCAGCCCAGCCACCCAGCGAGTCAAAGGATGAATTATGCCATAGCAAGACGAAAACTCCATGACATTTCTTTACCGCTTGAATAAGCTCAACCATCTCCTTATAGGCTTCTCCAGGAGAGAGATTCTGGTAATTGGCACCTTTAAGAGTACCTTCTTGTACTATTAGTGGCAGTTCCCAGATATCAAGTTCTCGGTTTTCCGTAATATCGAAGGGCTTGAACGGCAGACAAATACCACACCTGAAGCCAGCGCGGTCGGCAAAGCTCAGAGTGGTATCGTAGAGCAAACCTGCTTGCTCCTGGAATCGCCAGGTGTTGGGCACCTTCCAGCGCAGGTAGTGCTGCCGGCAACCGTAGTCTTTGCTGGCGGCTACATTATCCAGTTTTGCCTTCTCCTGCGCCATTTGCTCCGGATTATCGTAGCTATTATAGCTGCCATGCAGCCCTATCTCATCGCCTCTAGCTTCGATTTGCTTTACCAGCCTTTTCACCCGAGGTTCTGCAATCGCATAGCGGTTATCAAAGCTCGAATCTCCACCTGCCATGAAGTAAAAGGATGACTTGAAGCCATATTCTTGCTCCAGGTTCAGCATATAATCGAAGGTGTCATGGGGATCTTTTTTGAGCTTCAACATGACTTTCATCCAATCGCACATTAGATAAAATGCATCTTTAACTCCTATGCGTCTCAATAAAGATAGGCGTGTTTCGGCTTGAGGGTTAATTGGTTTGGTTTTCTGTTTTGTGTTCGGCATTAGAAATAGTTTAAGTCTATCGAGGGCGGCTCGTGCCATCAACGAAAATTTGTACATCTGTAGTGTGTCCACATCGTGGGTCAAGCAGACGGTAAATTCCTTGTTCTCAGGCCAGATAGGCTTTCGCTCTAAATCAGGCTTCAAGGAATGAATCCAGCTCCATAGAAGCTCGATATATTCATTGACAACTGGCCTATTCAGAAAGTTGCCTTTATAAGCCAGACCGGCACTAGCCGGAAAACGGTCATGCTCATCCTTTACATCGAGCACAACTTCTTCATATCGGGACAGCATGAAGAAGGAAGAGGCGATGATATCAATGTTGGTCTCAATCAGGCCTTCGGATTTTCTGACCCAGGCTTCATAATCACCGCGCCCGTGATAGATTAGGGGTAAGCCGTTATATTTCCTAAGTGGTATTGAGGGCAGGGAGTCTGGCTTAAGGTAATTCTTGCCAAAAAAACCAGAGGCATAGATATGAATCTGCTTTTCAGCACCAAGGTCAACGGAGTCACGAGCATAGCTTATAAAAAGTGCTTTGCGGGGATAACTCCCCTCTTGCCTAAGCTGACGCAGTGACATGACTTTATACCTAACGTCAAGGGTCGAAAGAATCAGAGCAAAGGTATATTCGATGGGCGCTGAGAAATGGTCGTTGTCATAGACGCAGATGATGTCGATATGTTCTGTCAAATCCTACTCCTTACAGCCGCCGCGCTTAGCAATCCTACCGTTATTCGTGTCTTACCGACAAGGTTGATAATGTAAACGCATTCCCCAATTAGGCTACACTTAGATTTATTATTCTCAGGCATCTCTATATCCCGAGCACGTATGTCGCCCATTTAATCAACCTGATCATGACATCATCCTGATAGTGCTAACCGACTCTCAACCTTAATGGAATGGCCTTAATTGCCGAAGTTTCCTAAAATATCGAACAGCCGCCTTTTTAGCATAACTTAGTTCACTCCTACCTATCATCTTGAATACAAAAAGAGATACTACCACCAACAGCATGAATCCGAGCTTGATTAGAATGTTCTGCCAGCTTATTTCCAGAAGGAAGTTATACCATAACGCTAGCATCGCTACCGCAACAGTGGTTATTTTCAAATAACCAGCGAAGTTAAAGTGAATAGGGTAATATCTCTGAGACATGACAAGGCGCAGGACGTAAGACACCACCGATGCTATCAGAGTGCCTATGGCAGCGCCTACCATTCCGTATCTGGGGACGAGTAAGAAGTTCAACCCAATATTTACCCCAACGGCAACAGCGGCACGCCATACATGATGTATTGTTTTCCTTGCCACGCCTACCCCGGGGACAAACCAGCTAAACACTTGGGTAAATAGTAGACCGAAAGCCAGCCAGGGAACTACTTGGTATGCCTCGACATAAGCTCCAGTAGCAAAAACTGTCAGTATTTCGCGTGAGAATAAGGAAACAGCCACGATAGCCAGGATGGCTACCGAGAAAGCGTAGTCTGAGATTCTGGAATAAAATGATTTGGCATCTGCATCCCTGAATGTTGACCATAAGATAGGTGTCCAGGCTACATGGAAACCAGCAAAAAGGACTGTGATAATTGAAGCTAGGTAAACCCCAATCTGGTATAGCCCCAAATCAGCAAGGCTGCAATAATTAATAATAAAATATCTGTCGGCGTAGGTTAGTATATAGCCCAATATTGCCACAGGAATCAAAGGGACTCCAAATGTCAGCATTTCCTTTAATCTCGGCGTTGAAAGTGACTTTGAGTAATATTTCCTGGTCAGCCACATAAGCACGAGGCAAAATGGTATGGATGTGATAAGGGGGGCTGCCAGGGCACCGGTTATATCCATTCTTAACTCTACAACTAGTAAAATGGTCAGGCCAACCTCGACCAGGATTTGTATTATAGAGATAACAGTGTATCTCATAGATCGAAAATTGAGCCTTAGCATAGTTAGCCCATAAGTACCAATAACAGTGAAGAATAGAGTGATCAGGGCAAGAATGAAATACTTGCCATAAGTACTATCTTGCAAAGTAAGCGCTGATAATTCCTGGGGGAATATCAGCACCAATGGTAGAATTAAAAGGAGCGCTGAAAAGATTATCTGGTAAAGTCCGGCAGATGCGATTAGCTTCCTATCCTGGGGGTCTTTGGAGTCATTATAAAAACGAGCGGTAGAGTTCTGAGGTGGGGTAAAAATAAGAGTGCGGATAATAGGGATAACCATTTTTACTCCGGCTATGATGCCAAAGGCAGTAGGAGAAAATACTCTTGTATAAACGGGGATTAAGAATATAGCGACAAAATCCCTAGAAATCGTACCTACACTATAAACAAGTGAATCTTTTACAGTAGTTTTTATTTTCTGCTGCAATAGACCGCATTCTCCTAATTTTCCGTTATGAGCTTGATAATATCATCGGCTATCTTTCGGTGGTCGTGGTATTTCTCCACATATTTCCTGCCCTTCTCTCCCAGCTCTCGCCTTAGCTCAGGGTTCTCCAGCAACATCTTAAGGTTCTGGTAGATATTATCTGGGTGTGTGTAAATGGTGGGCAGTTCTGGGGGAAAACCAGAGAACTCTGGCACATTGCCGCCTAACACGGCACATCCCGCAGCCATAGCCTCGAGGGCAAACATACCGGCGCCGAAGGCAAACAACTGGTCAATAGCTATATCAGCTTTGGATAGCATCTCTCGTACCTCAGTGTTACTGGTATTCTTGAACAGATAAAACTCGAAGTCGTACCCCTCCTTTTTGAGCTGCTCTATAGCCTCCAAAATATAGGGGGTTCCTTTGATTTCTGAATTGCTTGGAGCATGGACCACTATTGGTCTTGAGTTGGGAATGTTGTTATATCTAATATTACAAATATCCTGTGGAGCATAGATTGTAGCATATTTTCTGGTTAGCAATTGAGAATATGCTGGCCCGGAAAGTATGTAGTCCACATACTTTTCCACCCTGTGTATCATTCTCAACTTTCTCTTAAGAGCTTTTGGTCCTGCTTTCCGCTGCCTTCTCAACCTTTCCTGACTCATATAGTGTTTTATGCCTGCTTTCTTGGCTGCAGCTGCTAAGGATTCATAGTGCCTTATGTCGCTACCTACAAACCACATTACTGTCTTCTTACGGAATAGCTTAAGGATGGGAAGGTCTAGATTGTAGGGGATGAGACTTTCGCCATACATGAAAATAAATGTATTATGTTGCAGGAAAAACTTTAAAGAATAGTAGAGGTATTTGAATATCTGCCGTAACTTATTCAAACCCCGGAAATCCGGCCCCGGAAGATTCAGCAGTATATCGTATTCCATGCCGGATTCAGCTCTGATTGATGTGATTCGATTAATGGCATGGGTAACCTTTATCCCTCTTTCCCTGAGGGCGCTTGCCAGGACTGAGCCTATGTTCCCAATCACATGTGGTCCAATGAATACTTTCAAGTCCTTCTCTACCATTAAAGTGACACCCTTAGCAAATAGAACACCATATGAGATACCCGGAACCGCTCAGCACTATTCTAATGAAACAGGGGTATCCCACCAGGATTTAGCGGTCTTTGATTTTTTCAACATCCAGCTTGAAATGCATAAGTTGCACTTGGTTCATATCACTGAAGTTTTTTATGTTCCCTCGCGGGGACGCCGAAGACAACCTGTCCATCGCCTACATTCTTGGTGACCACCGAACCCATACCTATAAGTGCGTTCTTGCCAATCTCAATCCCATCTCTAACACAAGCACCTAGCGATACCCGAGAATAATCCCCTATTCGGCAACTTCCACCTATAACACTACATGTAATGATAAGACAATGCTTGCCAATGTTTGCTTCATGGCCGATAGAGCAGAAAGCACCCAACTTGGTCCCCTGACCGATAATAGTATCCTTAAATACCCCTTTCATAATGCTGACATGGCTTCCCATCCATACGTCATCTTCAATAGTAATGCCACCAATATGAGGATACTTCTCAAATTGTCCCTTTTCATTCCTTGTAAACTCCATTCCTTCGGCACCAATCACTGTTCCGGCATGAATAACAACTCTTTTCCCAATTTTGACGCCAGAATAGATGTAAGTATTTCCATAAATTATCGTGCCTTCTCCGACCTGGCATTTTCCTATGTAACAGTGCGGCCCAATATAGACATCAGGATATATCTTAGCATCCTTATCTACAACTGCCGTGGAGTCAATGCCGGATTTTACCTCCTCCTGAAAGAAAGTTTGCATCACCCTGGTGAGCGCCAGCTTAGGATTGGGAACGAGGATAAGCGTCCTGTCCCTGTAGTCTTCTTCAGTGACATTCAGTTCATCCGAACAAATAACAACCCTGGCCTTCGATTTCCTTATTAACTCCAACCCGATTTTGTCTCTCTGCAGACAAAATGATAAAGCATGTTTGTCAGCATCGCCAATTGAAGCCACCGATAATATATACCCATCCACTGGTCCCAGTAATCGTGCATCCCCGGTTAGCGCCTGATACAGCTTTCTGACGCTGATCTTTTTCCCCGCCGTTCTTCTAGCAATCACCATCTTCCTCTCCGTTGCCGGGGTAATCGCAATTATATGTGTTGTTCCCCCTAATATATTCCTCATAGATTTCCTTACAGGTATAGGTCTCCAGCCTGTTTCGACTTAAATATTGCAGCAAATCCTCAAATAAAGTGCCAATTCCCCTCCCTTTATGGCGGTATTTCTGCAGAGTATCAGGTTCGTGTAAGTATTGCTTAAAGCTAAGATAGTGGTTATCAGAAATTGTATTTGCAAAGATGTGTATCGGGTGGAAGGCATATACTTTCAGTCCATGTTTATTGACCCGTAACCGGGAAAGTTCGAAATCCAATCCGGCCAGGTAGTGCCAGTCATCTCCCCAGTAGCAGGGTATGCTGACCAACTTTTTAAAGTAATGATAAGGGCGCAGGCCAGCAACCAGGAGAACAAAGGCATTCGACTCATAACTCAAACCGTTATCAATAAAAACCTGGAGCAAGGGACCCGACTGAAATAAAAGATGGGAACGGACTCCTATCGCCTCCGGATAGAGTGCCTTGAGGGCTTTAATAGTTTTGGTATAATCGTTGTAATCGCTGTCCCGTTCAAAGTTGGGATGAAGGCTGATTTCATACCGACTGCTGTCCAATGCTTCCAGATAACTTGACCAGTGAGTGGCAAAGAAGGTTGCCTTTACCCGGTATTTGTCCAGGAAATCGACCGTATATTGGATTACTTCATCTGCAACCCAATCAATATCAAATGTGATAGCGATTTGGTTCCATGCATCGTTTTTCATGGCTTATTCAACGGTCATTACTGATCCGAAGCAATGCTCACCAGGACTCAGGTTATCCATTTCTTTTCATAGCATTTTGGAGAAAATGCCTTCATAATAATACCTTTGGTCGCTCGCCAATTTTCTTACATGGGCTGCCGACATTTATACTCCACGGCTCGACGTTTTTATTTACGAAGCTACCTGCGCCAATAATAGCGCCTTCGCCAATAGTAACGTCAGGCATAATAGTACAATTGGCACCGATATAAGCGTCATTTTTAATAACAAGTTTGCCAAACAGCGTCTTTGTCTGTCCTTCAGGCAGGTGGTCAACCATTCTCAGTCCTTCTTTGTGTGAATAAACCGCTGTTAATAAAACTGTCCCAACAGCAACGGATACATAATCGCCTATCACAATCTCACCGCCGCCCCAAATAGTCACATGGGGCTGAATATCAGTGTATTTTCCTACTCGGACACCAAGCCCACCCCATATGAACACGAAATCACATATCCGGCAGTAATCGTCTAGCTCTATAACCTCCGGTTTGACCATTTTGGATAATGGATTGATTTTGACACCCACGCCACATTTCTTGAGTTTATCCCTTACATTATCTCCCATTAGTTCATAACCTTGTATGTTGCAAGCCACATCAGTATCCATTATTCACCCCCATCTAGTTGTAGTGCTTGGACTGAGTTACAATCACCTCCCTCTAGAGCCCCTTAACAGACTCCCTTCAAGCTTCATAAAACTAGTCCTTGGTATATTCCCTGTGTTCAACCTTATCATTATGTTTGTAGTCGTGAAAATACTTCGCCCTGCTGGCTTTATTTCTAGACCATCATCCGTCTTCTCTTCTCTAATAGGAAGTCAAACCTGCAGCTTTCCATTTCCTTTTTATAGTCTACCAACATTTCAGCAAAGGAGTATTTCGGATACCACCCCAAATCCTGCTTCGCCTTACTGATATCATAGAGGAAAGGCTCTATTGAGTTTGATTTATCAGGGCGGTATATTATTTTAGAAGGATGTGTTATCGGTGAGAATACCTTTATAATCTCTTCAGCTTCCTCCCTTAAAGAGAGTAATTTTCCAGATGCTATATTATACAAACCAAGAGCAGTTTTGCACTTTGTGGCTAAAATAATGGCAGAAACGACATCTTTGACATAGATAATATCTCTTCCTTTTTCACAATCGCCCCAGACTTCAATAGGCTTTCCCTCGACAGCATTTTCGACGAAAACCTTGAAGCCTGTCTTGTGAGGCTTCCCGTTTTTGAAACCTTCTGTGTGAGGGCCATAGCCATATACTGGCGGCAGTCTAAGTATTATGCCCTGCATATCATATTGCTGGCTATAATGCTCCACACAGTCGGCGGCGGTACTTTCCGAAATGCTGTACATAGAGAAATTGCCCGTGTATTTGATAGCCTTGGTATCATCCTCTCTGATAACCTTGCCTTGCTTCCATAAACCTTGAACGCTTCGGTGGGAGATAGCATATATGACTTTGCGCACAGCTGTTTTTCGGCAAAACTCCAATATATTGAGCGTTCCGAGCACATTGACCTTTATATAGTCAGCTGGGTTGTATTCTTCTTCTTTCACGTTAGCCGGCTGTAGACAGGCCAGATTGACAATACACGCTACTCCCTTTCCTGGTAATTTGTTAAACTCCTCTTCCTTTGTAATATCCACCCGAGCAAAAGGAATTTTTCGTTCGTTATAATATGCCTCTCCGAGCTTATCCAAGCCCACAGCCAGGACATCAAAGCCTTCGCTGACTAGCTGGTCAACTAAATAAGCCCCGATAAAGCCTTCAGCTCCAAAGATTATTAACATACATGTATGCCTATCATTCTACTTTTTGCGGGAATTGTATCATCCTACCTTTTGACTTATTATTCCTCTGGGATTGCGTAACCAAATCCTGTCTTTCCGTACTCGTTTCCACAATAAAGCATATATTTTCGCCCTTTATGCTTGAATACAAAGGGGTAACAAATCATTTCGGAGTCCCATCCAGATTCGGATACATCTATTCCAACCTGTTCATCTTTTCTGTCAAAGCGGATACCATCTCCTGATTCTGCATATCCCATTCTATAGCCCCTGCTACCAACCGCATAACAATACCACATTTTATATATCCCGTTTTCCTTCATCACACAGGCACGCGATGTAGCGAATTCTCCTGGATATTTGAAATCTACACTAACAAGTCCTCTCCTAGTCCAATTGATACCATCTCTAGATTCAGCATACTTTATATTATATCTGGGTAAGTTCGGTGTCATCCATTCGTCGGCGGAATCATACCACATCTTCCATATTCTGCCTTCAATCAAAACACATGTAATTACAAGTATCAAATACGGTTCCCTATCTGTTCTATCTAAAATGGGAGCTTTTGAAAATCTTTCAAACGTTTTCCCCCCATCCTTGCTAATCGCCAGACCGGTAACCTCGCTCGCACGCACCGTTGACATTCTATTCCATCCAAGATAGTACATATATTTCATACCTTTATAGTCAACTATCCAAGTCGGTGTTACCCCACTATCGTCAAAACAACCCAACGCACCTAGCCCCAGTATTGGTTTTTCTGTAATGTATAAAATATTCTGAGGTTCATTTATATTGACCTCTATATAACCAATCTGGGATCTATTTAACCTGTCTCGCCCGGAAAAATATATCCTATAAAGGTCTTCCCCTATCCTTTCTGCGATGGGAAGCGCAGCATGAGTAATCACCCAATCAAACTGCCCTTCTGGCTTAAATATTAAACCTTTCTTAACCCATTTCATTTTTCACAACTTATTCCAACACACTAGTCATTGCTATTACATTATTTGTGCCACAGTTCCTCTGATAAGGGCAAAGCTATTCTGGTGATTCTAATTGGATGTTCTGTCCCTCCTTACCTTTGTTCCCTAGTTCTGAAAAAGGAAGGACGTAAAAGTGGGGATATTCTTTCAGCAGAGTCTCCTTGCTCTGGGAAAGCAAATGAGAGATATCAGTATAAGAATGCGTATAGTAGTAATAAGTGCATTCATCTGAGCCCCATCTCTTTTTGAAGTGGTATACACCCTGCTGTGAAGGGACGGTCGTACCTCCCCAGTTCCAGTAGCGGAACCCTTTCCCGGAACCATCTTTCATCGCATTGAAAATAAGTAAGTTAAGCAGCTGATAGCTTCGGTAATCTACAAGTACAGCAGGCACGAGATACTCTACGGTTTTAGAGAAATAGGTTAATAGCAAAGCGCCGATTTTAACTCCATCTAACTCGGCAATATAAATCCGGTAATCTTTATCATAGGTGAATATCCTGGGGATTACATCAAAGAGCTCCAACCCTTTTGGAGGCGCACCTACCACTTCCATGTTTTGCCGATGGACATCTGCCAGGAAATGTAGCGACTTGCTGCTGTCATCATGCCAGAACTTGATACCGCTCTTCTGCGCCTTCCTTATCAGGTTCCTAGTCTTGGAATGAATGATTGCCATCAAGTCTGAGTCTATGGTGTCACTGAACTCCGGTAAAGTGGTTATCATGCCAATGCGGCTGTCCAGGAAATCATATTTAGTATGTTCTCTGTATAAATCCGAGTCTGGCTCAAACGGCCGGGTGATAATAGTTGAGGTTACTGCCTTTTTCTCCTGTGCCAGCTCGCGGAAGGCACTCAGCAGGCTAACCTTTACCTGCTGCCGGGCGGGGTATGACGGGTCTACCGTAATGCCTGGGTTGCTGCCGTACCAGGGCAATGAATTGAGGACATTTCCATATTTAGCGTTGAGCTTTAAGAAAGCAGGCAGAGCACCCACTATCCTGTCGCCATCTAACGCGATAAGGTAATAATCGGTCGCATCGGTTATTCGCCTTAATAGCTCGCGGAACTTCAGAGAACTATTAAAGAGTGACCTTTCGTCCTTTAAGATAAGCTGATTGTATTCCTCTTCCCTGCTTGTAGTTAATAGCTCGGTCTTCATTAATAAGATACCTTATTCAATACTACCCACAGGTCTTTGATTTGAATACCAGCCAATAGTCTGCTTTAGTCCCTCCTCTAGGTTAATCCTAGGCTTAAAATCTATCAAATTCCGGGCCAAGTCAGTACTGGCGATAAATCTTCTTACGTCGCCTGGTCGCTCATCTTCATAAACAATGCTTTTCTTGCAGCCCATATACTCAGCTATCAGCCTAACCAGCTTGTTTATCGTAATCTCGCTACCGCTGGCGATGTTTACAATCTTCCCTCTGGTACTTTCGTAGTTATATATTTGCACAGCAGCTTCGGCAGCGTCAACCACATATATGTAATCTCTGGTTTGCTCGCCATCGCCATAGATCACCGGCGCCTCACCGGACAGTATCCTCTTTATTGTCAGGGGGATGAGTCCTGCATAGCTTCCCTCATTCTGCCTTGGGCCATAGTTATTGAAAGGTCTGATAATTGAAGCGTCAATACTGAAGGTGTTTACATAAGATAATACCAGTACATCTGTGGCTGCCTTGCTGGCTCCATATGGAGTTGTGGGATTCAATGGGTGGTTTTCATCCATAGGCGCATATTGGCAAGTTCCAAGAGCTTCCGAAGAGGAAAAGTGTATCAAGGTATCAAAATATCTCTCTCTCGCCAGCTCACAGAGACAGAGGGTGATATTGACATTCTGCTCGTATGTCCATCGAGGCTTTTCCAGGGAGGCTGGTAGAGGGACTACAGCCAAGTTGAATATCACCTGAATACCTTCTTGTTGGACTATATTCTTCATTGCTCCATAGTTCGACGCATCTAGATTATAGACCTTCAAGTCAGGGCGATTCCTCTTGGCTTCTTCCAGGTTAGATTCTTTCCCAAGGAAGAAGTTATCCACTACCACCAGATTAGAAAGCTTCTCCGGTATCAGCTTGTCGACCAGATGGCTGCCAATAAAGCCAGCACCCCCGCTTACCAATACCGATTTATTGCTAAGATTCACGGGATTTTCTCTTCCACGCCACTTACTTGCCCTGCTCTAATAGCAATACCCAATACCTGCGTAGCATCGTAACCACTTACTAAAGGCTCTTTATCTTCACGAATACAAGCAAGGAAATGACCTAACTCCAGCTTTAGCGGCTCCGCCCGCTCTACTGCAGGAATCATTTTCCAGCCTGCCTTAAATATCTCTATCTCCTGCTTAGAATAATCCAGATAAGCTACGCCCTCAGTACCGGTTACTGCCAGAGTTCTTACCCGGTGCGGAGTATACCAGTTCACCTCTACCGAAGCTGAAGCCTCCTCAAAACCCATGAGTATTATAGCGGCATCACCCCGCACATTCTTCCATCTGGTGGATCTGGCAAAAACACTGGTACACTCCTTGCCGATGAAATATCTAATAACATCTATATCATGGGTGGCCACGTCAACGATTATTCCTACATCGGTGATCCTGGGAACAAAGGGGCCAACTCTCTTTGCTGAGATATACACTAATTTCCCAAGAACTCCATCATCCATAATTTCCTTCAATTTTGTGACAGCCGGGTTGAAGCGCTCAACGTGTCCTACCATGAGCTTCACTCGGCGAGCTCGGGCTGCAGTGATTATCTCCTGAGCACTTTGCAAAGAGTCTGCTATTGGTTTCTCAATGAGCAGATTCACCCCCTTTTGTATTGCTGCCAGTGCGACTTCCTTGTGCCCTGCAGTAGGAACAACAATACTAACAGCGTCTAATCCCTGATTTAGCAACTCTTCATGGTTAGAGAAAGCGGTTGTCCCATACTGGGCAGCGATTCTCTTTGCTTTTTCCAAATCAGTGTCAGCGATACCAACCAATTCCGCGCCGAGCTCTGCATAGACCCGCGGGTGATTCTTTCCCATGTTGCCGACACCAATAACTCCAACTTTCATGAAAGCACCTCAAAATGGTTTAGATTCTATTAAGCACCCTTAGCTCTTCTGGCAAATCGACTACTTCAGCCGGACAGCCAATAGCAAGCTTCCAATCTGGTACATCCTTGGTAACAACAGCGCCAGCAGAGATCATGCTCCCTTCGCCAATCACTACACCGGGAAGTATAACAGCATTTGCGCCGACAGATACCCCCTTCATTAGAATAGGCCCTTTTAATTCGTTGCCTTTCCTAAAAGGGGGATACTTATCATTGGTTAACACCGCATTGGGACCGATAAAAACAAAATCCTCTATAATGGTATTGATAGCAATAAACACATTGCTCTGAATATTTACATTGTTTCCGATGCTACTGTTGCCCTCAATAACTGAGTTTGTGCCAATGCTGACATTATCCCCAATTAAAGTGTTTTCCCTAATAAGAACATTATGTCCCGTTTGAAAGTTGCTTCCAATACGAACATTGCAATATATAATGGTATTGGCTCTTATTAGAGCATTTTCGCCAATGTTGCTTCCTTCATATTGGTGATCCTTAACCTTGATACCTTTCGAGTGTACAACATTCAGAATCTGTCTATCCGGGTATCCCAATATTACGTTCTCTAATATAGAGCTATTTCTCCCTACAACACTCTCACCATATATTCTAGCTGACTCGTGAATCACTTCGTCACTCCTAGATTATCCCAAAACACTCCCGGCTTACTCTTAGCAGGTTATCTATCACGTATTCCTGCTCCTCATCAGTCATCTGAGCGTATAGAGGCAAAGTGATAGTCAATCTATCGGCAGCCAGCGACGCGGGATAATCCTTGTAATCGAGGTGATATTTTTGCCTGTAGTAGCCCAGAGTATGAACAGCATGGGTTCCCTGCCTTGTAGCTATTCCTAATTCCTCTAGCTTGAACATAATCTTATTCCTGATTTGGTTAAGCTCATCAAGTGATAGGGTCTTTGATACCGGGTTTTCGATTTGTGTAACATAGGACTGGTAGACATGTTTGCATCCTTCTGGGGCAGAGGGAAGCTGTAGGTATTCTATTCCCTTTAGGCTCTCATCATATATTCTTGCCCTCTTAATTTTCCTGTCGATAATGTAGGGCAACTTTTTCATTTGTTCTACGCCAATAGCACCTTGTAGATCAGTCATCCTGTAATTATAGCCCAGAACATCGAATTCTGGCAGCAGAAACCCTGCCTTCTGGTGCCTTGCCAGGTCTGAAATAGCAGCCCCATGGTTTCTCAGGGATTCTATTGTGGAGTCAATTTCTTCATTGTTGGTAATAATCATGCCACCTTCGCCTGTGGTTATAGATTTACGCGGGTGGAAACTTAAACAGCCAGCGTCTCCGAAGGTCCCGGCATGTTTATCATGGTATAGTGCTCCCAGAGCGCAAGCAGCGTCTTCAACGACACGTAGCTTATACTGCCGGGCTATTTCCATTATAGGGTTCATATCGGCCGAAAGACCAAAGAGATGAACGGGCATAATGCCCTTGACATTTGAGGAGCCTATTTTTTCCTTTCCTAAATAATCGGCTATCTTTTGATGGTCAACATTGAAGGTCTGGGGGTCAATATCGATAAATACTGGCCTGGCACCGGTATGTTCAATGGCATTAGCCGTGGCAATATAAGTAAAAGAAGGGACTAAAACCTTGTCACCGGGTCGTATTCCTGATGACAGCAGTGCGAGGTGTAGAGCTGTAGTACAAGAGGTGGTTGCCCTGGCGAATTTAGCTTTGGTGAAATCGGCAATCATCTCTTCAAATTTAGCCACCCGGGGTCCTTGGACTAGCCAGCCTGATTCCAGCACAGAAGCAGCAGCCTCTGCCTCACGGTTATCAAAGTATGGCTTTATAATCGGTATTTTCATATTGTCATTGTATCAAGCCAGTTACAGTTCCGACGAGCACACTGGGAGCATTTTAAGAAGCTGTCTTTTTTCTCATAAACAAGCTTCTGCTTACGAAGAGGGCAGACAAACAAATTTAATAAATTTTCGTCCCCCATGTCATTTACTGAATTCCCTCGGTGAGAATATCTGTAAAATACCAACAAGCGGGGTCAGCGACCCTTGCCGGGTCAAGCTTATCATCCAGGGCTTTTGCCATCAATACCGATTCTTGTCGCCTTTTGCCAATAACCCTCATCCCAATCCTCTGTACCATCAAGGATGACACAAATCCATTCCTTCTCAGGGCTTTGTTGAGAAAATTATCGGACAAAAGAGTTCGGAACTGAATCACATGAATTCCGCTTTCTTTAAATTCGCTTACTGCTCCATTAATAATGGTATTGAATACCTTCTCATCATTATTGCCCGCTACAAGGTCAGTAATCACCCCTTTCCCCTCTCCAGCGCTCCTTGTAATCACATATCCCACTACATCGCTCTGCCTCCTGGCCAGGAAAAAATCATAGGTTAAGTTTGGGTTATCAAATATCCTCCACTTCAAATACCGTGAATTACGGTCCGCTGTTATCCCAAATTTCCCCTTGTTACACTCCCAGAATTTATCCAGTTCCTCAGCTACTGTATCAATGTTGGTAACCTTCTCCAGCTTTACTGTTCTGTCCATTGAGCCCTCTCGGGAAAAGAACGGCATTAGAAATACAGTGCCTGCTTTGGAAATACCAATGAGCAGAGCAGCAATGAATCTATTGCGGATTACCTTTCTTATTGTATTAGCCAAATATTTATCTAAATATGACCTCTTAGTGGCTTTTACATATCTTGTATAACGTCCCACGGTGGCATAACCCAGTTTTAGACGAATATTGCCGTGTTCAGCAACCGCCCATGTAGTATAAAGTAGCCGGAACCTCTCTTTAGCTTCCTCACAGAATTTAACCTCGAAGGGATAATATATTCCCTTGCCTCTGTACCGTGGATGCATCACCGAGTTCTCCGTCTTTCCCGTCAGGATGGGACTGCCGAAGTAACTAAACTTGATAGGTATCAGGCCATGATGCCCAACAATCTTGCCTGTGTCGCTGTCTTCCAGGAGCCACATACTCCCCCACCCCTCTGGAGTATAGAGCCATTCCCATTCAAATTTCTCAACAGTTCTGGAACGACCTGCCACCAGGTTGTATAACTCGTTAAGCTCCTCTTTATCTTTCTCAGCAAATTTTCGGCTTATTATATTGGACATTTATTTACCTCACTTTGGTTATTGTACCAAACCGGTTGCGGTTCCGACGACCACTTTGTTGCCATGCTGGTTCTCACACCATACCTCCATGACAAATCTAACCCCAGAGTCCTCAGCCTGCTTGGAGTGGACAACCGACCTAGGCATTAATGTATCTCCCGGGTCAACAATAGCGATAAATTTTAGGCTCATCTTCCCATGCCTCAGCCAACTTTCCCCGAAGAGGTCAATCATCAGCTCTGTCAAATAGCCTTCAAACATAGCGCCAGACGCTGCTCGTGTCGGTAGACCACAACTCTTAGCAAATTCCAAGTCCGTGTGGATATTCTTCCTGGGCCAACCAGGGCCTCTGGGAAATCCCCCCGAGAAGGCATATACCTTCTCCTCCGTGACTGTCTTAAGCTTGCCAGAAACCTCGTGTCCCTCTGGGATATCCTCTGTGATAATTACCATCCTCTCACCCTCCCCCAGCTATATAGGTGTCGGTAATTCTCCTTCGAAGAATCTCTACCCCGTCCTCATCAACAATCAAGGCCTCTTTCACCTGATAGGCCCTACCCCGCTTCTCATACGTATCTACTACCTTCCAGTATACTCTAAAGGTTTTCCCTACCCTACCTGGGTTAAGGTATTCAACTTCCTCCTTTGCATGAACGGCAGCCATAGCGGGCGGCAGATAAAAGGATGGACTTCTGGTGACGTTGCTGTGGTTAATTAAAAGACCAGGGTACACTATTGCCGGTCCAGCCTCAGTCTCTTGCAGGTACCTCGGGTGGTGGTCCTCCTCTGCTTCGAGATACTGTTGGTTGAACTCCGGGGTGACGCGAAACTCGTAAGGCTCAAACTCCTCGCCTACACCTACCTCATCCGCCTTTTTTCTGTCAGCCATGCACTTGCTTCTTCTGCTAGCAAGGGAATTGAACAATCACTCTCTTTAGTTTTCCTAAATCGCCTCCCAAACTAACTCCGCAATGTCTCGAATCTCAATGTTGTCCCCTTTGCCGACAGTTAATCTACTATCCTCAAAATTATTCAGGCAATAAGGGCAGGCGATAGCCAAGATGCTTGCTCCCGTCTCCATAGCCTGCTCCAATCTGAGGTCAGAGAGCCTTTCCCCTTTTTTAGTGTCCAGCCAGATTCCTCCTCCTCCCCCACCACAACATAAGCTTTTCTGGCGAGAATCAGGCATCTCAACCAACTCCAGACCAGGGATACTCCGCAGAATCTCCCGGGGCTCTTCATATATGCCGTTATGACGCCCCAAATAACATGGATCGTGATAGGTAACTTTCCTATTTAATTCTTTGCTGAACTTTAACCTTCCTTCTTCGATAAGCTGGGCAAGATACTGGGTGTAGTGAATAACCTCAAATTCCCCCTCAAGTTGGGGGTACTCATTTTTGAAGGTGTGGTAGCAGTGGGGGGAAGTGGTAAGAATCCTTCTGACGCCATTCTCGGCAAAAACGCCGATGTTATGCTGCGCCAGACTCTTGAATAATTTCTCGTTCCCTGCCTTGCGAACACTCTCACCACAGCAAACCTCCTGGTAACCTAAAATGCCAAAGTCCACCCCTGCCTTCTCCAGAATACCAGCGGTAGCTTGAGCTATCTTTCTAGCCCGGGCGTCATAAGCCGGGAAGCACCCGGAGAAATATAATAACTCCGTGCCTTCAGTAAAGAGCTTTACAGCCAGACGCTCTGCCCAATCACCTCGCTTCTCTCTTGCCTCGCCGAAAGGATTGCCCACGCTGGCAATGTTTGTCATAACTCGCCGCAGTGAATCAGGAATTTTGCCTACACCTAGTTCTACTTCGACTCTACGCAGATTCTTCATGAAATCTATTATCTCTACGCCACGAGGACATTGGCCAACACAAGTATCACAGGTGGTGCATGTCCATATTTCCTCGCTTTCGAAGTCGGTTAGCCCTAATTGGGCCTCGTGGAGCATTCTTCGGGCTGACAGCCCATTCACCTCTGTTGTAACCTGAGTATAAGGACAAACAGCTCTACACGTGCCACACTGAAAGCAACTTACCCAGGGAAAGTCCTTTATACCTTCAGCAGCTAAAGCTTGGTCCAATTCAGCATTGGACTCATCCAGGATGATAGAAATGTCCGGTAGTATTCCAGTTATGTCCTTATATCGCCAGTGATAATCCAGTTCTTGCGCAATCCCTTTTATCCAATCTGGCTTACTGCCTATAGTCATTCAATTCCTTTCTTGCATTTCAGCCAGGAAAGCGGCTACTCTGGCAGCTACAGCATTGCCATCAGCGATGCAATCTGGGATAGGCTTCATCCCAATAGCAGCGCCAGCCAGGAACACCCCCTCCCTGGTAGCATCATTTGGATAAAGGTCTTTGTCACGGCACTCAAAAAAACCATCCTCAGCCACATCTATATCCAGCATAGTAGCTATCTTGGGGGCATCAAGGGCGGGGGTCATGCCATGAGATAGAGAGACCAGGTCAAAAACGCCCTGAATCGGCTTACCTAAAAAGGTGTCTTCAGCTTTGATAGTGACATCGCCATTGGGCAAGACCCCGCATTCAGCTACCCTTCCTCTAATATAGATAATACCCATTTCCTGTGCTCGACGATACATCTCTTCAAATCCACGACCGTAGGTACGGATATCTATATAGAAACATGTCACTACAGTATCAGGATGCCTTTCTTTAATCTCGATAGCCTGTTTGGTGCTAAAGGAGCAGCAGATGCGCGAGCAGTAGTTATGGCCTAGTTTCTCATTCCGGGAACCGACACAAAACACTATAGCAACCCGCTGGGGGATTTTACCATCGCTCGGTCTCCTGATTTCACCCTGGGTCAGCTCTTCAGGGTCAAGTAGGCGCTCCAGTTCAGTGGCAGTGATGACATTCTTGTAGATACTATATCCATACTCTTCCTGTAAAGAGGCATCGAAGGGCTCGAAGCCAGTGGCTACCACAACAGCCCCAGCCGGAATCTCATAACTACCTGTGCCTAGTCTAGCTTGAAAATGCGTCGCCTGACCTTCCACATGACTGACCGTAGTTCCACACCTGATTTCCACTAAGTGCGCTCTTCGGACTCGGTCTTCCAGTTCCTTGACTAATTCCTTGCCGCTATGGAAGAAAGGGAAAGTCTTGTCATAGTTTTTCACTCTGCCACCCAACTCCTGCTCCTTTTCCACTAAAACAGATGAAATGCCCAGGTCGTTTAAAGCGATAGCCGTCTGCATGCCGGCTACCCCACCACCTAAAATCACTACTTTTCGTTCCATAATGCACTCCTTTATGGTAAGGGTATTCCCCTCATGGTTCTACCTGCAGCGAGTGTTGCTTCCCGTAGTTCGTCGAGGCAAGGCAAGGTCTGCCCATCCTTTCCCAACCATGACCTCGACTCATCGTAGGGTATTCCAATTTTGTCCAGCAACGGCTCTACTGGCACAGTATGGAATTGAATTCCCACTATATCATAAGGGTCCCAACCCATCAGTAGCCCAGCTAATTCCATATAGGTCAAAACAGGAATAAAGTATTCCTTGCCCTTAAGTTCTTTGATCGCCCACTGCTCTTTGTCCAGATATACTTGACATCCGGGACAATTAGTCACAATAAAGTCCGGCTCGAAAGGGTCCATGCTTACCATCTTTTTATTGACGGAAGCGGCGGTGAAGCCACGATTAGGTGTCAGCATGCATTGTCTGAATCCCATACCACAGCAATGTCGGCGTTCAGGATAATCAATTTCCTTGCCACCCCAGGCTTTAATCATGCCAGATAATACTTCACAATATTCACCGCCACCCAAAGACCTCTCCAATGGAAAGAGCTTGTTATAGTGGCAGCCAACATGGTCTACTCCTCTTAAGGGGCGACCCGTTTCCTTCTCAATTAGCTGATAGGTCATAAATTCGTCCCTTAGCCTCAGGCGGTGTTTATAGATTACATCGCTTACATGGACTATATATCTGGGGAGCTCAAATTTCCTGCCGCAGGCTTCCATTAGCAACTTATCTATCTTCTGCTTAAGCCCAGTCTCTTCACGATAAAGGTCAAAACATTCGCTGTGAACGCCGAAAGAGGTAACACAAGCTACAGCGATGGTCTCATATCCAGCCTCCTGAGCCACCGACCATAGTCTGGCAGTGGTGAGCAGAGTACTCTCTATTGTATCTACATCTCCGTGGTAGGCTATTCCGGAACAGCAAGTGCACATAGATTCTGGCTTCAGATTCCAGTTCCAGTCTAAATCTAAAAGGTCAAAAAGCCTGGGTATTGTCGCCTCTGACCCAGGATAGCCAACTGCCAAAACACAACTTGGCAAAAGGAAATAGCCATCCTCGGGAATTTCCTTAATGTACCTTCTCCAGATGTTCTCCCTTGCCTCAACATTATATATATTGGTTTGCCTTGTCATGTACTCATCTTGTGATAACATTTGTCTCTCATCCATCATAAACTCCTTTTACTGCTGCATGGTTATACCGAGGCTACGCTGGACTATGCCTGAGGCTAAATCTTATAAAAGTAGTCATCGATATCCATATTTTCTTCCTTAGCTTGCTCTCGGGCATATTTCTCGATCTGATCCCATAGAACGAAGGTGCCCCCAACCTGCCATAATCGCCTTAATTGGTGTAAGGTATCGGGGTGAACCTTTCTCCCGGGCATAGAGCCATCCATGTCGGGGCAGCCACCCACCCGCCGATACATCTCGTCTTTATTGAGGGCATAGCGGGCGAACCTGGGTCCAAAATCAAGGTGAAAAGGCAGCAGGGTATTTCTAAAGTAAATAGAGCATCCCCTGTTCCAGTAGTTGCCACCCCAGAGATGTCTTCCCACATACTGCTGCCTTCCATGGGTACTGTATACATGGTAACCCTTTAGCTGACTAAGCTGTCTGAGAGAAGATATCACGGCAAAGGGATTATTGCCTCGAGGACATCGGAGCTTGCAAGTGCCACATTGCGCACAATACCAGATAGTATCTGATTTCAGCAACTCAACGATTTTTTCCTCATCCCTGGACTGAACGATTTCCATGACTAATCGAGGGTTGTAATCATAGAACTCTGCAGCGGGGCACGCCGCGGTACAGGTGCCACAGCTCATGCAGGAGTTGAAGGCGTGCTTGGCTACCAGGTGATTTTCGATCCACCAGACGCAGGATTTGTCTCGAGCCTCTTCATACCATTCTTCTGTTTCACTCTTTCCATATTTCTTCTGCCAAAGAGCTATCTCCCGGCGGTCCTTTTCCCTCTCAAAGGGGGTTAGAAATAGCTTCTTAATATTGGGATAATAATAGGCTCCCCCCCAAACCACTTTTTCATCCCTCAGCTTATAATATTCGTTGATTATCTCTTCGTCTGATAAATTGTCCAGATACTGGCGGCACTTTTCAGCGTCCCGTCCGTGCCAGGAAGGTTCCCTGCTAAACCAGGGCTCCAAATCCTCCTCTGGTATCTCGCTGGGAGAGTCAATCTCATCAACAGCATCCTCGGGTGGTGAAGGCTGACCGGGATAGCACTGCCTTGCTGGGTCAAGGCTTGCCTTGCCGTCCCTTTCCCTATATGTGCCACTCTTCCAATACACGTCTTGTGGCCAATCTTCAGGTTTGGTTCTGCCTTTCTTTATCTCTTCTTTTGCCATCGTCACTTCCTTTATCTTAGCATTTCGAGCCATCTAAGCATCGTTGAACGCAGTTGTATCCGAATATCAAATTATCCAACCACGCATTGCTCTCTAGCCCAAAGTGTTCAATAAGTTCAACAGTATACTTCATCGGCGCCAGCAAGGCAAATAATAATCTTCGTTCCTCAGGGATACCCGATTCCTATGTAGATAAAACTAATTGGCTTTCTTTATGTTCGTCACGGCGGTAGAGTTACCGCTTTGCTTATCTTTGCTGAACTTAGTGCAGTCCCAGCCATCACCACTTCCGCTATCCCTATTATTTAGAGCTATCTGGGCATCGTTGAACGCAGCTGCATCTGAGCATCAAATTATCTAACTACGCACCTGTCACTTTAGAGGCCAATATCTCCACTATCCTCTCCCCTGCCCTGCCATCCCCGAATACATCTCTTTGCCTTCCCTTTGGCTCAAAATGCTTGACCGCTTCAATGATTTTGTCCTTATTTGAGCTAACTAATGTATTCCAGCCATCCTCTACCGTCTCAGGCCAGCCTGTGACCTCATCAAGGGTAATACAGGGAACTTTTGAGAAATAGGCCTCCTTTTGAAGTCCGCCAGAATCAGTTAAAACTTTTTTAGCATTTCGTGTGAGGATTATTGAATCCAAATAACCAACCGGAGCTATTAAGCATACATTTGGGGCATCCCTTAGCTGACCATATAGCCTGTACTGCTTTAAGTATTTCACAGTCCTGGGGTGGATGGGAAAGACTATTTTCTCATCCGTACTAGAAAAAGCTTCCACTATGTTTTTAAGGTTTTCCTCAATCTCAGTATTCCGTGCCCGATGAACTGTAGCCAGAAGATATTTCCCTTTGCCCAGAGTCAGCTTGTGGAGTATTTCTGAGTTTCTCTTGGCAACCTGAGAGAATTGCAGGAAACTATCCAGCATCACGTCACCGGTGAGATAGACTCCATTATTGATACCTTCCTTCTTAAGATTGTCTACCGCTGTTTGTGTCGGAACAAAGAGGAAGCTGGATACGTGATCAGTGAGCACCCTATTGACTTCCTCAGGTATATTCTTGTCAAACATCCTTGGCCCAGCTTCCACATGAGCTACTGAAATGTGAAGCTTTACTGCTGCCAGGGCACCAGCCAAGGTAGAGTTGGTATCCCCATAGACTAAAACCAAATCTGGCTTTTCAGCAACCAGGGTATCCTCGATGCTTATCATCATCTTGCCAGTTTGTCTGGCATGGGTATCAGAGCCGACTTCGAGATTATAGTCTGGCTTGGGTATGCCCAATTCATCGAAGAATATCTTGGATAGCTCTATATCATAATGCTGACCAGTATGAACCAGAACCTCTTTATGATTTTTACGTAACTCTCTTGATACCAATACCGCTTTAATAAATTGGGGTCTGGCACCGACAACAGAGACAATCTTCATTCAAACCCCTGCCTGATTGTCGCCACTACCTTTTCTATCTGCTCTCCATCAAGCTCAGGGTAGAGAGGCACGGAAAGGACTTCTTCTTGAGCCCGTTCGCTCTCAAGGAAATCGCCCAGCTTGTGACCTAAAGATTTGTAGACTTCCTGAAGATGCAGAGAAAGTGGGTAGTAAATGGCAGTAGCAATGCCTTGAGAGTTAAGGTATTCACGTAGTTCATTCCTATTTTTGCGGGAATTTCTTACTCGTATTGTGTAGTAGTTAAAAATATGGGAGTTTCCCGGGGCAATGTAAGGTGGCTCAATCCCTTCAATTTTGCTGAGAAGCTCAGAGTAAAGTGAAGCCTTCCAACGCCGCTGGTCAATCCAATCGTTGAGATGTCTCAGCTTAACCCGCAAAATAGTCGCCTGAATCTCATCGAGGCGACTGTTGAAGCCAGGCACGAGATAGTAGTATTTCTCCTTACAGCCGTGATTTCGGAGTACCTCCACCTGTTTAGCGATCTCGGCGTGATTTGTTACCACCATGCCCCCATCTCCATACGCACCTAGAACTTTGCTGGGGAAGAAGCTGAGACAGCCGGCATCACCGAGGGAGCCGACTTTTTTGCCTTTGTACTCTGCTCCCAGGGCCTGAGCACAGTCCTCAATTATTTTCAGGTTATGCTTTCTGGCTACATCGAGTATGTGCTCCATAGCAGCTGGTTGGCCATAGAGATGGACGGGGAGTATCGCTTTGGTTCTTTTATTGATTTTGTATTCGATTTGAGCTGGGTCTATGTTATAGGTTTTCGGGTCAATGTCCACGAACACAGGTCTAGCACCACACTTAGCTATAGACTCAGCGGTGGCAATAAAAGTGAAGGGAGTCGTGATGACCTCATCACCAGCCTTTATGCCACAGGCAAGCAGGGCAAGCTGGAGGGCGTCAGTGCCCGAGGCAACACCCACAGCATATTTTGTTCCACAGTAGGCTGCCATCTCGTCCCCGAAGGCTTTGACCTCGGAACCCAGGATGAACTGCCCACTTCGCACCACCCTATGAATGGCAGCGTCAAGCTCATCTTTAATCGAATCATATTGAGCCTTTAAATCAACAAGAGGAATAGTCATGCCCCAGCCCGTTCCACTATAGCGTTTTCTTTAACTCCTTCCCTGAGATATTCCTTGCCGCATTGAGAACATTTTGTTCTTTCATTTTTCTTAAAATCCAGCTTCGTTCCGCACTCGCAGACCCATCCTTCAATGCGTGCTGGATTGCCGTATACCATGGCATAATTGGGAACGTCTTTGGTAACCACCGAGCCTGCGCCGATGAAGGCATATTGGCCTATGGTATTGCCGCAGACGATAGTTGCGTTTGCGCCGATGGTAGCGCCCTTTCCAACCATCGTGGGGACGTATTTTCCCCTTTGAGATATGTGGCTTCGAGGGCTCCTGACATTGGTGAATACACAGGAAGGGCCACAGAATACGTCGTCTTCTAAGGTCACCCCGTCGTAAACTGACACGTTGTTTTGAATCTTGACATTGTTACCGACGTTCACATTCTCACCAATGAATACATTCTGCCCTATGATACAGTTCTTGCCTATGTTTACGTGCGGCATTATGTGACAGAAGTGCCAAATCTTGGTGCCTTCACCGATGTTAGACGGCGCTTCTACAATGCTGGTAGGATGAATAAAGAAGCTGGCTTCAGTAGAGGCTAAGAGAATGTTTCCAAACTTGCCTTGAAGCGACTTCTGGCAGGCGTCAAGAACCCGCAACACCTTCAACCCACTTTCCCCATCCGTTTTGGGCTTGCTCCGCGTTTCCATGCACTTTAAAAAATGCTGGCACTCTAGCTTCAATGGCTCCGACATATCGAGTTTTACAGGAGTAGCCTCCTGCTTACGAGGCATGGGCACGCGGTCAATCCACTCTATCCCATGCTCGTATAGTAACAGTTTGTTCTGCGGCGCCACATCATCAAACACCGCCATCTTCTTGTCACCTACCACAACTAGCTTTTGCTCTTTGTATGGGTGAAGCCAGCTGACGAAGATGTGAGCCCTGACCCCGCTGGCGAAGCTCATGGTGGTTACAGTAATATCGGCTATATTATGATGCAGATAGCAGCCGCCGTGTGCGGAAACCTCCAAAGGTAATTCATTGAGCAGAAGCAGAATGACCGATATGTCATGGGGGGCAAAGCTCCAAAGAATGTCCTCCTCGGTCCTGAACTTACCCAAGTTGAGCCTACTGGAGTAGATGTAATCTATTTTTCCCAGCTCTCCGTCGTCTACCATTTGTTTGAGTTTGATGACCCCTGGGTGGTATTCCAGCACGTGACCCACCATCAGGACTTTCCGCTTCTCTTCAGCTAGCTTTACCAGCTCTCCGCCTTCCTTCACTGTGAGAGACAATGGCTTTTCCACGAAGATGTCTTTGTTGGCCTGCAGTGTTTGCTTTGCCATGGAATAATGAAGCGCTGCGGGGGACGATATGATAACTCCCTCTATTTCTTTATCTGCTAATACCTTCCCGAATCTGGTTTCAGTATTGACGTCAGGATAGAGTGGCGCAAGCTTGCTCAGAACCTCTGAATTGCTATCACAAATAGTATGGAGTGCGCCGAGTTCAGCGAAATTGCGGACCAGGTTCTTGCCCCAGTATCCACAGCCGACAACAGCGATATTTTTGTTCACCTTGCCTGCTCCACATGGCAGCGAAAAATAACTGTCCCACCTTCAGTGTAGGGCACCATTTCAAATACGACAGCCGGCATGCTCCTTATTCCCCTAATCTAACAATGTTAGCTTGCTTTAGCCCCCTGGTGACTCCGCGTGTATCAAATACCAGTTTTGCACGGGCAACCACTTCACCCACATTATAACAACTGTGGTCAGCGACTATGACGACACAGTCCATCGAGGCCAGGCATTCCTCATTGAGTTCCACCGATTCCATGTCGCCTGCTGGCAAATGAATCTGAGATACGTAAGGGTCATTGTAGCTTATCTCGACCCCCCTTTCACTAAGAAGCTGAATTATCTTCAATGCGGGAGACTCTCTGATGTCTTCAACGTCTTTCTTGTAAGCTACACCAAGGACAAGAATTTTAGCTCCATTCAAGCCTTTGCCCCTGGTGCTTAAGACCTCGAGAATGCGAGAAACGACATGATAAGGCATGTGCTCGTTGATTTCGGCTGCGAGCTCGATGAACCTGGTATGGAAATCAAACTCCCGGGCTTTGTTTGCCAGGTAATAGGGGTCCAGCGGGATGCAGTGCCCGCCGATACCAGGGCCAGGATAAAAGGTCATATAGCCGAAAGGCTTGGTTGAGGCTGCGGCAATAACTTTCCAGACACTTAAACCCATCTTCTCACAAAGATAAGCAAGCTCATTGACCAGGGCAATATTCACACTGCGGAAGACATTCTCAAAAACCTTGGTCATCTCAGCCACTTCAGGACTTGAAACCGGGACAACTCTTTCTACGATTTGACTGTACAAGAGCGTAGCGAGCTTTGTGGATTTGGGATCTAACCCCCCAACCAACTTCGGCGTGTTCCTGATGTTGTAGTTTTTGCTGCCGGGGTCGGTTCTTTCTGGAGAGAAGGCGAGATAGAAATCGCGTCCTGCTTTGAGGCCAGAGTGTTCTAGAATTGGTAGCATTACTTCTCGGGTGGTGCCTGGATAGGTTGTGCTCTCGAGAACCACTAATTGCCCTTTCTGAAGGTACCTGGAAACCGCTTCGGACTCAATAATGACATAAGAGAGCTCTGGGTCTTTGGTTTTGGTAAGTGGAGTGGGCACACAAATACAGATGGCGTTAACCTCCTTGATGCGGCTCTGGTCAGTAGTGGCCTCCAGAAGTTTCCCTGTCACTACCGAGGAGAGGTTGTCACTGGAAACATCAGCGATATAAGACTTACCCCGATTAACCAGGTCAGCTCTTTTTTGCTGGGTATCAAATCCCAGCACTTTGAAGCGTGCCATGGCAAAGGCGACAGCCAAGGGAAGTCCTACATAGCCAAGTCCAACAATACCTATTGTAGCCAACTTGTCCCTTAATTTTTCTTCCAGCTGTAACAAAGTCACCTCCCTTTCATATCCCCGCAACTTCAAGTTTAGCACAATACAACAGTCTGTAACATCTGGATTCCAAGCTCATAAAATGAGGGCCATGAATCCCATCCCACCAGTAATGAGGGCTGTGTTTTTACTCAGGATTCATTTGAGCCAAGATACTTAAAAATTTTCACAATTGTTGTGGTTATTGTGTCCTTGGATTGATATACGCGCTCATAGCTGTTCAACTCTTCGAGAGGCACGGGACTACTAAAGGGGTCGTTGCCCACTATTTTATAGTTTCCAGACGTCTGGTTTCCGACATAGGCCTCAGCTTCTTCATAAGTGGGAAAGGACCAGCCACCGGTGATTTCCTTATACTTCTCTCCTTCGTTTACCCTCTCTTCGTAAGATACGACTATCGATTCCGTGGGAGTCACGGCTTTGCCATCAAAGTTGTAGAGCCTGACCACAGTGGAGTTGTAGTAAGCGGGGTTGTATAAAACTCCCCATTGCCCGCCATCTTGCTGCGGCACATAACAAACCTCGTAAAAATCGCTTACGTTGCCGCCAGCCCACTCCACCATAGCATAGAACTTTGAAGTCGCCATGGCATAGTCAATCACCACATATTTCAAACCTAACTCATTTGCGTGTTCGTTGGCTGAGCTTTCATTCTGGGCGGTAAAGAACTGGCCAGCTTCGCGAGCCCCAGCTTGACCAGGATTGGCATTGGGTATGCGATGGGCAATCTGCATTATAAAGTAGCCGTAGTCCCACCAGGACATCACGCCGTAGGTAGTTTCGGGATATTCAAACTCATCCCGTGGCGAGTATAGCTCATAATAGAAATCGGGGTCATCAAAAGGTTCGGGGCTGTTATCCTCTAGCCATAGACACGAGCTATACCACCCTTGGTTCATAATATAGTTTGGCGTCTTGGCAAGTGTTTCTAATTTGTCGATATTGGGGTAAAAGACCAGGAAAAAGATGACGATTCCGACAACGATGACCCTTATCCATGCGCCTCTAGGCTGCATAAATGTTTTTGGCTTCGCTTTCTCCCCGGTTATCTTTCTCCTCTTCTTGAATTTTTTAACTGCTCCCACTACTTCCTTAGACTTAGCCAGCAATTTACTTAAGCCAGCAATGTCCAGCATTTTCCAAGAGAAATACCCTGTAAGCAAGGCAGCATTTACAGCATAGTAGTAACCGAAGCGGCGCTGCCCTAGGACTGCTATTAACATTATCATGCTCCATACTAGGAACAAGATTTTGCCAGCACCTTTTTCCTTAATAGCGAAATAAATAAGCATGGCAAAGGAAATAAATGAGATGAAGAAGGAGGTGGTGAAGTTGGTCCAGGCTGTCTGCAGACCGAATTCACCGCCGGGCAAAAGAAGAGGTTCCACCTCCATGATAGTCAGCCTGGCACCGGCCGGGGTGAAGATGCTAAATTGGCGGAGCATGGACTGAAACAGGGAGGGATTGCTGACATGAAGAACAGCAAGACCAATTCCAGCCAGTCCCAGCAAGGCCAAAGGATAGTAACCAGGCTTCAAAGCCTTGGCTGCCATGAGCCGTGAGATAATGCTTAAGACTATGGGTATCACTATGGCAGCCGGTATAGATACTCGATAAAGGGTATCCCGACCACCCTCGCCCAGCATGGGAAGAAGCATGAGGAAGGCAATAAGGAAAAGAGGGATGCCGACAATGCACAGATAGTCGCTCGATTTATGCCTTAAGTGGTCCGCGATGAACTGAATCACCAGGTAAGCAAATATAATGAAGATGAACAGCAGCCCACCTATCCAAGAAAGGAGATAAATACCCAGGAAGACGCCAGCGAGCAGGGTATAGACGAGAGGCTTGGTGATAGTTGACCAGTCCCTACTTAGAATGTGGGCGAAGGAAATCTCTCTTTCTCGAGCTCGTTTAATAGCCATTATTAGAAAGAGTATGCACACGGTGCTAAACAAAACTTCAGCTACATGGTGGTCGGTAAAGCCAAGCAAGGAGCGATGCATAAATTCGCCAGGCAAGATGGCAACCAGGGCAGCTGAAATTACGCCCACCCAGCGGTTAAACAGTTCCTTACCGATAAAGTACACCGGAATGATTGTCAGAGTGCCCAGAATAGCAGGCATGTAAGCAGCCACCACTTCCATGGTATGCAGAGTCGGTGTCCCCAAGCTAACAAGTCGAATGATGCCAGCGGCAAACCAGGCGAAGAATGGCCGAGCAAGTGCTCCACCACCGCCGGGGTAGAGCATGTAGGGGTCAAAGGAATTGAAGTGGGGAAAGTTATTAACCAGGGTCTCTATGTTGCGCATGTAATAATAGGCATCAGTCTCTCGAAACCAGACCCAGTCATTGACAAAAATTTGGTCATAAGGCAGGGCTATGCGTATGTACAATGAGATACCACAGAGGGCTGCCAGAATTATGCCAACTATAACTATGGGGGGGACTTTTCGTTTTTGCTCTGGACTTTGCTCGCTCACTTAAGATTCCCGCAAGGAAAATATCTTGCTGGCCTGAATATCTTCTCCATTATAAACTTACCGAACCGAATATTACAACAGATTATAACCAACCAGCTCCTTGAGACAGCCTGTTGAACCAGAAGCCAGATTTAATCTATAATTGCGTAATGCGAACTTATCGCACTTATCGCGCCGTCAATTTGAATGTTCTATGGTTTTTAATAGCTCTAAATGTCGTACTCTTCGTAATCACTCTGGTAAGGCCAGAAGCAGTCTATTTTCTAGCCTTGACACCCGCGTACCTCTCACAACAACCCTGGACCATCGTAAGTGCCATGTTTGTCCACGCCAATTTTTTTCACATATTAGTCAATATGATAAGCCTGTATTTCCTGGGGAGCTTCCTCATCCGAGCAGCGGGGGAGAGAAGTTTCCTGGCGGTATTTTTTCTGGGAGGTCTGGCGGGAAATGCCTTTTACTGTCTTCTTGGCCCTCCATCAATCCCGGGAGTGGGAGCCTCAGGAGGCATTTTTGCCCTTGCTGGAGCCCTGGCGGTAATGGTTCCCAGAGTGCCAGTCATTGTATTTCCCATCCCCGTCCCCATGCCACTCTGGGTAGCTATCTTAATCTTCTTCTTTATCCTTATCGTCTTGCCCATGCTCATCCACACCAGGATAGCCTGGCAAGCTCACCTGGGAGGTTTGTTGCTGGGGCTCGTAGCGGGTTTCATTTTTAAGAGAAGAAGGCGAATCTATTATTTTTGACCCTTAAAATATGGAGGTTAAAGAAATTCGCCTGAAAGCCGATGGACTTGAACTCGCCGGCGAGCTTCATATTCCGTCAGGTGACAAGGTCCACCCAGCCCTGTGCATCTGCCATGGCATTCCGGCTGCTCCCCCCGACCCCACCGACAGGGGCTATACGCTACTGGCGCAACGCTTCTGCCGTGCTGGCTTCGCCACCTTAATCTTTAACTTCCGGGGAGCGGGAAGGAGCGAGGGTAATCTAGACATCCTGGGCTGGAGTCGAGATTTACAAGCCGCTCTTGATTTTTTGTATAGCCTTAAGGAGGTAGATAAGACTCGTTTTTGCTTACTGGGATTTAGCGGAGGGGCAGCAGTTTCCGTTTATACAGCCGCCCATGACCCTAGAGTATCTTCACTGACAACCTGTGCCTGCCCTGCGGATTTTCGCTCTCTCTCACAAAAAGAAACGCCTCTGGACACTATCCAACGGTTTCGCCAAATCGGGTCAATCAGGGACAAAGATTTTCCGCCCTCGATAGAAGAATGGGAAAGGGGATTTGAGACCGTCTCTCCAATCAAGTGGATTGATAAAATTTCCCCCCGTCCTCTGCTTTTGGTTCATGGAGACGCCGACGAACTAATACCTCTGGAGCACGCACATAGGCTCTACCAGCAAGCTAAGGAGCCCAAAGAGCTAAAAATAATACCCGGTGCCAAGCACAGAATGCGCCTTGAACCAGCAGCAATGGCTTTGGTTCTGGGCTGGCTAAAGGCGAGGTGCTAAACCGAGAGGCATTTTCAGTAAACGAAGGGGGCAGCCTTGAAGGACATAAAAGTAGCAGGCAAGAGCCAATCACATAGAGGACAAGGAATTTTACACGACGCTACGCGGTTAACTGTTTCTTTAAGAAAGTATACGCTTTTTGGCCTTTTCTCAGCAGCCTGAACAATCCGCTATTTGTTACCTCGGCCACTATTTCCTTTTCCTTCATATGGTGGTCACCGAAGGACAGGATTCCATCTGGTTTCAATACTCGATGTAATTCCTTTAGTACCACGTCTGGGTCACTCAAGTGGTGAAAGATGTCGTACAATAGAACTGCGTCTAAGCTATTATCCGATAACCCGGTTTGGCAATCGGAAAGAATGGTTTCTACGTTTGTCAGTTGCTTTTTTGAGGCGATATCTTGAACCTTCTGAATTGCCAACGGATGAACATCCAGAGCGTAAATTTTCCCTGATTCGCCTACCAATTCTGCCAGGGGCATTATGTAACTCCCGGGTCCGCAGCCATAATCGAGCACATGAAATCCCGGCTTTATCCCCACCTCTTTCAACATATTCAGGCGGGGCAAGAAGAAATCACGAAATTTGTAGCCCACCGACATGAATTGAAAATCAAAATTGGACATTGGTTTATCCATGATGGCCTCCTTTCTTTTCAACAGGCGATTTAAGATAACGACCGTGAATATGCACAGTACAAGCCGAAGTCAAACGTTTGGGCGGAGCGAAGCGCAGCTATATGTTCGCTGTTATGCAACCCAAAGGGCGATATTGCGAAGCAACCGCAGAGCTCCGACCCTCGCTTATCTTTGAAATCAATATAACCAACTCCTATATTCTGGTGTTGCGTCCTTCATATCCTTATATAACCACACCATTCGATCCGCAAACCACAACTTGCTGATAACAATGACAACCCCACCGACAACCGTTGGCCATATTTCCAATATTACCAAACCCCAGATAAATGGAACGGCACCAATTGCGCTTATCGCCGACAAAATATTAGGCACAAGAAGGTGATGCTTCGGCACCAGAATCCTTTTTCGATTCATCCAGACCCATTCGCCAAGGACTGCTTTTGATGCCCAATTATTGGTGCTTTTCGGTTCGGGAAAGATTCGCGGGTTAAACCATACCCATGAAAGCACAATAATAATTGGAGCAAGAGACCACCAGCCAAGCCAAACTCTGCTCCAGAATGCTAAACCGATAAGCGGAACCATGGAAAAGCGGGTATAACCACTCCAGGGATTAGCATGACGCCGACGCGCTTTTTCATCCATCCGAAATAGTTTTGCTATTTTTCTTTCAAGCGTCATGCCCCACCTACCATATTTACCATTATGCCCATTTTAAACTTTCTGCATTCTTCTGGGGTTCGGGATTTCAGATAACAGTCGCGGACATGTAATGGAAGTTAGCTTTTTGCTTTGCCAGCTTGCTTTATCAGCCAGTATTCGATGCTGTCGGCTAAGGCCAGCCAGCTAGCTTCGATGATGTTGGTGGAGCTGCCCACAGTTCGCCAGTTTTCCCGGCCGTCGCTGGACTCAATAAGCACCCGGACCTGCGATGCAGTGCCTGCGGTTTCTTCGAGGATGCGCACCTTATAATCAATAAGTTTTACGTCAGTCAAGTAAGGATAGAATTGGAGTAAAGCTTTACGCAGAGCCTGATCAAGGGCGTTAACCGGGCCATCGCCCTCAGCAGCCGTATGCACTATCTTGTTATCCACCTTGACCTTAATAGTAGCTTCTGACAATGGCTCTTCTTGACTTCCTCTGGTGGGTGGACGGCGCCGTTTCTCCACCACGATTATGAAGTCAACCAACTCGAAAGGCGGCTGATAGTCCGGCTGAGCCCGGCGGAGCAAAAGGTCGAAGGACGCCTCGGCGACATCATATTGAAAACCCTGCTTCTCTAATAACTTAATTTGCTCCAGCACCTTCTCAATCTCCTTGCCTTTAGGGACAGGCAGTCCGCGCTCTTTGGCTTTAAAGATAATACTTCCTTTCCCGGCCAGCTCGGAAACAACAACATGCGGGCGGCTACCCACTAGATTTGGATTTATGTGCTGGTAGCTATCTTCCCATTTTATTAAGCCTGATACATGAATCCCACCTTTATGAGTGAAGGCATCATCGCCTACATAAGGAAGCCGGTCATAATGAGGCATATTAGCCAGCTCTGATATATAGCGAGAGATATCGTTTAGCTTGCTTAGCTGCTCGTCAGTAACGCAATCAACTCCCATCTTAAGCTTCAATGTTGGTATGATGGAACAGAGATTAGCGTTGCCACAGCGTTCACCATAACCATTCATGGTGCCTTGCACCTGAATAATTCCCGCTTCCACGGCAGCCAAGGAGTTAGCTACAGCAAGCTCGGCATCATTATGGGTGTGAATGCCCAAAGGAACAGGGCTTGCCCTTTGGACAGCTTCAATAGCTTCTGTTATCTGTCGTGGCAGGGTGCCGCCATTGGTATCGCAGAGAACCACGCATTCCGTACCGGCTTTAGTCGCTGCCACCACCACCTGCAAGGCATATTCAGGATTGCCTTTATATCCATCAAAGAAGTGCTCGGCATCGAAGAAAACCCTGAGCCCTTTTGCTCTGAGGTAACTTATGGAATCTGCGACCATGCTGAGGTTTTCTTCCAGCGTTGTTTCCAGAACCCGGGTTACCTGCTTATCCCAGGCTTTCCCCACGATAGTGGCCACCCTGGTTTTGGCTTGAAGCAAGGCCTGTAGATTAGCATCCTTTTCCGCCCGCGAATTCGCGTGCCTGGTGCTGCCAAAGGCTACCAAGGTTGAATGGGTCAAGCGTAAATTCTGTGCCTGGGCAAAGAACTCGGTATCCTTAGGATTAGAACCAGGCCAGCCACCCTCTATGAAGTCAATGCCCAGTTCATCCAGCTTCTGGCAGATCTTGAGCTTATCCTCGACAGACAAAGAAATCCCCTCCTGCTGGGCACCATCTCTCAGAGTGGTATCGTAAAGCTGCACTGCTGCCATTGAAAATTCCTTTAACCTTTCACCTTCTGAGCAATCAATTCCCCCATCTCTTTTGTTCCCACCCGAATCTTGTCTTCCGATATTATATCGTAAGTTCTATAACCTTGCTCCAGGGCAGCGAGGACAGCATTTTCTATAGTCTGTGCTTCAGTTTCCAGCGCAAAGGAATAGCGTAGCATCATAGCTACACTGAAGATAGTGGCAATAGGGTTAGCCAGGTTTTGCCCAGCTCGACTGGGAGCACTGCCATGAATCGGCTCATACATGCCGAAGGTTTTTCCTTTGGGAATTCCTGCTAAACTAGCCGAAGGGAGCATGCCCATAGAGCCAGCCAGCATTGAAGCCTCGTCAGTGAGAATGTCGCCAAACATGTTTCCAGTCACCAAGACATCCAGCTCAGCAGGACGCTGAATAAACCTCATAGCACAGGCATCAACCAGCATATGCTGAAGCTCAACATCGGGGTAATCGGCGGAAATTTCTATAGCAATCTGTCGCCATAGCCGGGATGACTGGAGAACATTGGCTTTGTCCACCGAAGTTAGCTTCTTACGGCGGTTTCGGGCTAACTCAAAGCCGACCCTTAATATGCGCTCAATTTCCATCTCGGAATAAGCCATGGTATCAACAGCCTGCCTTCCCTCCGGAGTTCGCCACTGTTTCTTGGGCTGGCCAAAGTAAAGTCCGCCTGTGAGTTCTCTAACCACCATCAAGTCAACTCCCTTAACCACCTCCGGCTTGAGATTAGTAGAATTCACCAACATAGGGAAAACTTTCACTGGGCGCAAATTAGCAAACAGTCCCAGCCCTTTGCGCAAAGCCAGAAGCCCGTCTTCAGGGTGGATTTTGGCTTGAGGGTCATCCCACTTAGAACCGCCAACTGCGCCGAGCAGCACTGCATCACATTGTTTACACATCTTCAAGGTCTCATCGCTGAAAGCTGTGCCCAGGGTGTCTATAGCAACGCCACCTATGAGACCATCTTGAAGGCGGAAGCTATGCCCGAATTTCTCACCCACAATCTGCAAGACCTTTAGCGCCTGGGTTATTACCTCAGGGCCAACACCATCACCGGGCAAAACCGCTACATCAAATTCCATACTTGTTTACCTCTCATTCTTCGCTGCCTATCATGGAAATCACGCTTGTTATGATGAGTGCCAAGTTCATCACAAAGGCCTCTTCCTTTCATCTAACAAAATAATGTTATCAGCTACCTTATCATATAAATCGCTCAGCGTGAATATGATGATTTGATAATCCGAGGCCAGCGTTTTGAAAAAGTTTAGCGTGTTAGCCAGGCGGACAGAGTCAAAATTAACAAAGGGGTCATCCAATATCAAAGGTGGCTTCTTATCGCCAAATATCAACTTTACCAAGGCAAGCCGACATGCCAGATAGAATTCATCAATCACACCTCCACTTAATTCCTCGGGCTTAGCCCAGTCCCCTTTCTCGTCTGAATATATCCAGAACTCCAAATCACCCTTGTCATCTTTACTGATCTCCACTTGCTTATATTTGTCACTTGTGAAGATTTCAAAATATTCTTGGATTCCCTCCTTTAAAATATCGATAATTGAAGAAAGAGCCTCGTCTCTCGCCTTAGATATGAAGTCTTTGGCTAACTCATATATTTTCACCCTTTTTTCTTCTTGCTCCAAAGCTTCCCGATGACTTTCCAAGTCCTCTTTTAGCCTAATTTGTTTTTCGGCATCAACCCCTTTTTCTTTTGCTAGCTCAATGACCGTCTCACAGTATTTTTTACGATCCGCAAGCTTAGCTTGCGTTTCCTCTAAACTCCGAACCTTCCTTTCTAGTTCGATGTATTTTTCCGGGCCCAGGCGTGTTTCTGTCAAGTCCTCGGTAAGTTTCGCCTGCTCAACCGCTAAATCCATAGTTATTTGTCGTTTTTGCTTTTGGAAATCTTCGATCGCCTTGCCCCTCAACATCCCCTTTAGCTGAGCCTCTAAGCTCACTTTCTCTTTAAGCCAAATTTTAAAATCCCTTTCCTTCTTATCAAAGTCGCCAACCGTTTTGCACTCAGCTCCAGTCAGCAACTCCTCCTCCTCCCTGCTAAGCTTACCAAGAGCTTCCTTCATTTCTTGAATGCGCTCTTCGATATCCGAAATTCTGGTCTTATCTTGAACGAGGGCAGTTCTTGCCCTTATTATGGTTATGACAAGAAGAACTGCGCCCAGGATTATCAACCCCAGGAGGTAGAAGGGGCCAACCAAGGTTCCAATTATCCCGCCTATCAGTATTGTTAGCGCAGTAGCTATGCTTCTCCCTGAACCGAGAAATCCAACAGATTTTCTTTTATCCAACTTCCCTTTCGCTTCAGCCAGCTCCTTCTCCCGCTGAGCTAGGTCCTTCTCAATACCCACACGGCTATTCTGGATTGCATCCAGTCCCTTTCTAAATTCCGAGACCTGTTGCTCATTTTCAAGCCCTTCAATGAACCTAAGTGCCTCGTTTGCCCCTTCAAGTTTGGTCATTAGTCCATTTACCCCACCAAGTAGCTCTTCCACTTCATCATATTTCTGCTTTAAGTCTTTTATAGATGCCTCGATTTCTTTACGCTGTTTATTTTTATCCAACAAAGCCTTGGCATTTTCATATTGCTCCTTGACCTGAGCCAGTTGCTTGTTCACTTCCACTAGCTCGATTTTTTGAGCCTCAACTTTTGAGACCTCGTTTTCAATGTCAGTACATTTCCGTGAAGAATCCTCTAGTTGGCCCCTCAGGCTCGCTAGGACGCCCGGGATTTTTGCCGGTCTGTCTAACCCCTTCCTCATCTCTGAGATTTTGTCATTTAGCTTCTTCATAGCTTGAGAGGCAAGGATGCCTTCTTTTCCCCCAGTTACCACTTCCTCTAAGCTATCACTTATCTGCTTTTTGCCGCTTGATATTGCCTTTACTTCGTCTTGGTAAATACAGGAGGTTAAGGAGAAAAATTCATCAGAGTCAGTCCCTAAGAGATCCTTCATCTTTCCCGAAACTCTTTTGGACGTATCAAATTTTTCTCCGGTATTGTGCCCGATAAAGCTGACAAGCCCTTTTTCAAAATCCTTGTATAGTGAATATGCCTTCCCTTTCTCCTCAAATTCCACAAGGGTTTCATATTGCCTATCCGAACCCCATGAAACGCAATCCTTAACCTCTTTCTTGACGCTCTTCATATCGTAAAAGAGGGCAGCGACTAGCCCCTTAAGCAGAGTGGACTTCCCCATTTCATTCAACGAACCCTTGACCACGTTTATACCGGGACTGAACGGAGCTCGATAATCAACAAGCTTTTTGAAGTTTTTGAGCTCGATCTTTATTAGTCTCACTATTAGACTTCCTTCCCATCTAGAAAGAGTAAGCCATATTGCAGAGCATTTTCTGCTATTTCCTTTTCCTCCCCTTCAGAGCCCGAAATCTTTTCTTTCATCAATTTGATGAACTTCGCCTTGATTAATTGCCCTTCATAAGTAGATTCCGAAATTTCCTTCACTTTCACGTGAGATTCATCGCTAACCTTAAGGTGGAAAAATTCCCCCCCCAAATCATCGGTTTCCAGTTCCTCAGGATTTACTATGAGTTCGGCATCGCGAAGCCCCTTAAGAGTGGCTTTTCTTACCAGATCTTGATGTGCTCCCTCAGAGATTCTCGCTTTTAGCTTCGCCACGTCTTGTATTTCACTCATATCTATCTCCACTTCATCATAGTTACGAAGCCCAAGCATCTTAATTTCAACTTTAACCACGCCTGAATCCGGGAGGCTAACCAAAAGCACTCCACCCTTCTCTGTTTGTCCAGGTATCCACTCCGGTGGGCCAGAATACCAGGCTGGAGGCTTCTCAGAGCATTGATATACTTCGTGCCAATGCCCCAGCGCCAGATAGTCCATGCCACTGGCTTTAACTTCCTCAAGCTTGAAGACATGGTCATCCTCCGCTATTTTTTCTGGGATATGGAGCGACCCGTGAGCCATAGCGATATGAAACTTACTTGAGGTCAAAGGCTTGAGCCCTTCCAGTGGGCTTGTGTAGGACCTGTTACTTAGATTTGGTTTCCCATACACTGTTAAACTGAACTCGGGATACTCCTTGTAGGATACATTTTCATCAGCAAAAATTTTTAGATTGGAGCATTTCCCTTCAAAGTCAACTTTTCTGTAAATTGACGAGGAATCAAGAGAATCATGTGTGCCAGGGATAAGACAGACTGGAATATTATTTGACCCAAGTAAATTAAATTGCTCTATTACCAAATCTATATTCCTTTGTGGCTGTTGGTTAGCATCGAATAGGTCTCCCGCAATTAAAACGATGTTCACCCTTTCATCTATTGCAGTGGCTATGACGTTCTTGAATGTAGTCCTCAACTGCTCTCGTTGAGAGGCACCCTTATTTCCTAGACCAGAGAACTTCGTCCCGAGGTGAATATCAGCCGTGTGCAAAATTTTGAGCATGACAAATGTACCTTCGCCAGGAGCGCCATTAAAATTCTTAAACCGACACTCGCAATGACTTTCTTAGCCACGAACCTTGGGGAGCAGCAGAACACCTACAGCGACCGCAGTCGCTATAACGGAGACCAAATACATTCCTGCCCCGGCAGCTAGTCCTATAGCGGCAGTTATCCAGATGGTAGCTGCGGTGGTTAGCCCTGCCACCTCTGCTTCACGCTGGCCACGGAGAATAACGCCGGCGCCGATAAAACCAATTCCAACTACTACTCCAGCGGCAACTCGAGAGATGTCAACTGCACCACCAAACCCGTATATAGATGCCAATGTGAAAAGGGCTGCCCCGGAGCTAACTAATATATGCGTACGCACTCCCGCTGCTTTGCCTGCCCGCTCCCGTTGAAAACCAATGCCCGCCCCCAAAGCAACAGCTAATAAAAATCTCAATGTCATTTCCAGCAAGGGACTCAAATTCATTACCTCCACGTTCAGAAGATCTCAGAGAGCTTAATTTTCGCCTTCCACATTACTTACCCCTTTTTGCTGCCAACAAACGATTCAGGGCATTCATATACGCCTTGGCACTGGCAACAATGATATCAGTGGAAGCACCACGCCCGGTATAGGTTACACCCTCGCTCTCTATCCGTATCAAAACCTCCCCGATTGCATCAATCCCCTCGCTAACCGATTTAACGGTGAACTCCGTGAGTCTATTAGGTATCCTAACTATGCGGTTGATAGCTTTGTATACGGCATCCACAGGACCCGTGCCCAAAGCAGCATCGGCCAAACTTTGTCCATCTGGACCGATAAGTCTAACTGTTGCTGTAGGGAGGCTATGGTCACCACAGGAAACTTCAACATGGTCAAGATGGTACACCTCGGTAACAGTGCGTAATTCCTCGGCTATCAGAGACTCAATATCCCGGTCTGTGATTTCCTTTTTCTTATCCGCTAACCTCTTGAAACCCTGAAAGGCGCGGTTTAAGGCTTCTTCGCTTAAAGTGTAGCCAAGCTCGGATAGTCTCTCCTTGAAGGCATGCCTACCACTTACCTTACTCAGCACAAGGGCACTCGAAGGGATGCCCACCGATCTGGGGTCTATAATTTCGTAAGTGATAGACTTTTTGAGCACGCCATCTTGATGGATACCTGACTGATGACGAAAGGCATTTGCCCCAATGATGGCTTTGTTAGGCTGGACGAGAAAACCAGTCATCTCGCTAACCAGACGACTTGTCCGGTAAATTTGAGTCGTATCAATATTGGTGGTGAGGTTGAAGAAATCTTGGCGAGTTTTTAGAGCCATGACAATCTCTTCTAGAGAAGCGTTGCCTGCTCTCTCACCGATGCCGTTAATGGTACATTCAACCTGCCGCGCACCTATCCTTATTGCCTCGAGACTATTAGCCACAGCCAACCCCAGGTCATCATGACAATGCACGCTGATCACAGCCTTGTCGATGTTAGGCACGTTGTCCAGTATGCCCCGGATTAAACCGCCAAATTCCTGGGGTGTAGCATAGCCCACAGTATCGGGGATGTTAACTGTGGTTGCTCCAGCATTGATCACCGCCTCCAGAATCTGGTAGATGTAAGCAGGGTCAGCACGACTGGCATCCATCGGCGAGAACTCAACATCGTCTAAATAACTCTTAGCTCGAGCCACCATTTCCTGAGACATCTTTAGAACCTCATCCCGAGTCCTCCTGAGCTGGTGGGCAAGGTGAATGTCTGAGGCTGAAAGAAAAACATGAATCCGGGGATGCTTGGCTTCTCTAACCGCCTCCCAGGCCTTGTCTATGGCTTCAACACTGGCAAGGGTCAGAGCACAAATTGTAGGACGCCTAAGTTCCCGGGCAATAAGGCTGATAGCCTCAAACTCTCCAACTGAGCTGGCAGGAAAGCCCGCTTCAATAACATCAATGCCAAGTTTATCTAACTGCCTGGCTAGTTCCAGCTTTTCTCGGGCATTCAAGCTCGCTCCCGCAGCTTGCTCACCATCTCGTAAGGTAGTGTCGAAAATGATGACCTTTTCCATGATTCTCTCCCTCAATAGAATGGGCAATCACTGTTGCTTCTTCGGCAGATTTTATCCTGATTTCTGATTCTGCTTCTCCTTTCTTAAATTCAGATAAAGCATAAGGAATCACATACTATTCGAAGCCCTAGCCAAGGCGTCCCTTTTCAGTTATGATACAGCAAATAATATCGGTATCAAAAAGCCTGCCTGTGCCCACACAACAGCAAGGTACTTGTAATGGGACAACGTGAATAGGATAAACGCCAAAGACAAATTTGTCAATGACGGCTAGGTGAAGATATAATTTAACACTAAGAAATTAACCATACTGAGAGGAGCAGGGCTATTCTATCCTGACAACAAGATTAAAATGGTACTGATAATAGACAACTATGATTCCTTTGTTTACAACCTCGCCCAATACTTGGGGGAACTGGGCTGGCAACCAGTGGTCTATCGCAATGACAAGATAACTTTGGCACAAATCGAAGAGCTAGCCCCCAGCCATATCATCGTTTCCCCAGGACCTTGCACCCCCTTGGAAGCAGGCATCTCCAATGAGGTAATGCAGCACTTTGGCGGGAAAATCCCTATACTGGGGGTGTGTTTGGGGCATCAATGCATTGGTCACGTCTATGGAGGCAAAATTGGTCGGACATTGCCAGTCCACGGCAAGACCTCCATTATCCACCACGATGGCAAAACTATCTATCAGGGCTTACCCAATCCCTTTCCAGCAACACGCTACCATTCCTTGATTATCGAAGCTGGGGATGTTCCATCCTGCCTCGAAGTCACCGCCAAAACCTCTGAAGGGACAATAATGGGAGTGAGACACCGAGATTACGTAGTGGAGGGAGTTCAATTTCACCCCGAATCCATCCTAACCGAAGTAGGACATAAACTTTTAGCTAACTTCCTTGGTTTCACACAGCCAGTTTGGAGCTAGGCAATAAGCTACTGAACAAAATCCGAATTTCGTATATACTAAAGTTAGCTAAAATGCCAAAGAATAAAAGGCCTTAATATCTATTAAATTCTTTTTATTACCAATCCTACAAAATCGCTTTATTCCTGAGGAAAGGTTAATGAACGAAGCTCTAAGCAATACACTATATGATGAAGTCCATGCCATAATGATCAAGGAGCTTCTGACGTTTTTCAAGAAAAACCTTAACGATATTGAATCAGAAGTTCCTTATAACTTCTACGGTAATAGAGGAAGTGTAGACCTCGTTGAGTATGGAGCTATGAATATATCGGGGATAAGCCATCAATATCTCAGGATGTATGAACTCGAATCAAGGATACCCCGTCTCGAAGAATTGATCAGGAAGCTAAAAGATAGAATGGAGTATTTTCCAAGATGCTTTGAAAAAGAGCGCGGGCTACCTAAACTCGGTGAGATTCATCTTTTTCTTGTTCTCCTTGGGACGATAGAAAACTGGAAGGTGGTCGATAAATATTTGCTTAACTTCAAGTCAGCATTTACAAGAATAAACAAAATCTTTCCAACAGATATTCTGAGTAAGACACGAGAGCCCGCGAATGACAACTTTTACGCACAAATCAAAAGAATTTGGCTGGTATTTTTCGACCCATTAAAGGTACGCCAATTGGATACGAGTGTAGAGCTGTTTCTTAGGAAAGGCGACCGTCCTTTTCACCGCTCGTCAGCATTTCGATATTTAGAAAGCTGGTCAAATTCAATAGATGACCTGCGGTCTAAGTTAGAGCTTATAAAGCCCAGATTTTCAGATGCAAAAGAATTTCTACAGGCTTATCAAAGATATGTGAGTAGCCAAGACTAACCAATTGCCCCGTAAGAGAATAAACTTGAGGCTGTCTAACCGTCACCTTCAGTGCTAGCGAGGGGCTCGGAATGATAAGCAGGTTGCACGTGGTTTGAGTTTAAGGGGAATCATGGGAGAAATTATTTATCTCAATGGCCGACTTGTACCCCGTTCCAGGGCTAAGCTATCTCCCTTCGACCATGGCTTCCTTTACGGATACGGGTTATTCGAGACCATGCGGGCTTACCAGGGGCATATCTTTCGCCTCGACCGCCACCTCGCCCGCCTTCGCCATTCCGCCGAGAGCATTGGTTTGGCAAACAGACTGACCGCTTTTGACTTAAAAGCCGCTTGCACTAAAACTTTAGATGCTAATAAGCTCAAGAACGCCCGCTTGAGGCTCACCGTTTCGGCCGGAGAAGGCGACATGACGCCTGACCCCGGCACTCGCTCCAGCCCCACTATCCTGGTCACCGCCCAAAATCTTGTTCCTCTGCCTCCGGAAAAATATGAATCAGGTTTTAAAGCAGCGCTATCTTCCCTGCGCCGTAATAGCCAGTCGCCCTTATCCCGACTAAAGTCTACCTGCTATATGGAAAATATCCTCGCCCGGATGGCAGCCAGAGCTGCTGGATGCGATGAAGCTATCTTGCTCAATGAACAGGGCTACCTGGCCGAAGGCAGCACGACTAACATCTTCCTGGCGAGTAATGGAGAGCTCATCACGCCCTCTTTGGAAAGTGGCGTACTGCCTGGAATTACCAGAGAGGCGGTTCTGGAAATAGCTCGGGCTTCAAATATCAAAACCTTGGAAAGACAGGTGGAGTTAAAAGAGCTAACTGAGGCTGAAGAAGCCTTTGTTACCAATTCCATACTGGAGCTTGTGCCCCTGACCTGGTTTGAGGGCAAGCTTATCGGCACAGGCAAACCCGGCCAGCTAACCAAAAAGTTGCTGTCTGCCTATAGAAAACTCGTAGACGAAGCATTACAATAGACAAGAAAGCGCACCATACAAGGCTTATCTCCAGTTTTTGCTATTTCGAGCATCGGAATGGTGCGTGGCAATCTCAACCCCGCCCTTGCTCCCTGGGACAATCTTTTCTACGGTACAGAATGAAGAAATCAAGGGCAACACTCCAATAACATCAGCCATGAAGTTTACCTTGAAATAAGTTTGCAACCTAATTTGTCTTTACTCAAGCTCTTTCAGCAAAGGTTCATTATGCATTAAATCCAAGGTTATTTTGGAAATACTTTGCATGATGTCTGGAAGCATATCTTCTTTCTCCAATTTAGACAGATCATTATATAAGACTAAGGAATGTAAGAAGGTAGATGTTTCCCATGCTTTCTTTATCAGGTCTTGCTGCCTCTCCGATACTTGTTGGCGATGGAGATAATCGTGAAGTGTATTAGCGTCCATATTTATGAAAATATCCAACCCTTTCTCATCCCCATTGGTTATTCCACCTGGTGCAACTTTAACTATATCTTCACCAGTCCATTCGGGATCAAGATCAGTCCAAACACAGCAGGTATTGTCTTTCTTCTCTCTGTAAACCAAGATTGGCTCTGGTAGCTTATAAGACGTCCCTTTATCTTCCTGTTTTGGCTTACTATAACTGATTCGGGTCTGTATTTCAGGAGTATATTCAATTTCGAAGTCCACAAATAAAGAATCATCATACGGTCGTGTTAACTCAATCGTAGCCCGCTGAATTTGCCCAGTTCTTATGTCCCGAGGAGGCACAAGTTTAATTGTTATTATCCCATTCCATAGGTGGAACGATTTCATAACATCTGGCTTCATTTTTAACTCGCCACTCTCTATTTCTCGATCAAAATAGCCATTTGCTGCGTCAGTCTCTAGCTTTAATCTCGCATAAGAATTTACGGGGATTTGTTTTCTATAAAGTCTATCCTTTGAGTATGACGAAATCTTTAAATAAGTGGGGAACCTCTTACCCTCATATTTTTCAATGGTCACCTGACCAGGTTGTTTTACATCTTTGACCTGTTCTCCTAGCCCAAGGTAGCTTATAAGTGAGCGGTTATTTTTTATAAGATTTGATACTACACTCTCCAAAAATTCGGTATCCTTGAGACTCTTTACTACCTGTCGTTCCCTACGAAACTGGTTTAGTCTCTGCAGCCCTTCATGTTTTGCCAACTCGTCTGCCAAAATCTCCTCTACCTCATTAGAAATTGGGCTACGTCTCATACGCTCTCTATCAGGCATAAAGGTTTGCTCACGAATATTGGGTTCAACATCGGTACAATCGATATGCACCAGCAAGTAATCAGCTAAATAGTAAAGTTTAGCCTTTGTTCTTAAGAATGAGCGACCTATCGTAGCATGTGTTTGTCCATTAATGGTGAAAAATATGGCACTATCTTGAGTAGTAAATTCACTCTTGCCAGTCCCTTCTTTAAAGAGAGTGACTTCTATGTTCCTTCTCCCAAATTTTCCTAACTCAGCAATGACAGTCAGTGCCTGGTCGACGCTATCGCGGTCGTCCACTGCGATTCTCATCCTATTCCCTAGCATTAGTTTGGTCGGGCTGTGTCCTTTGTAATCTCTTGCTTCGTATAGTGTAAGCGGTAATGCCGGAGCATATAGCAGCCTGTTCAACTCTCGCCAAAGGCCAAATCCAACTATGGACGGGTCAGGTAGATAATAATTGAACATCTTTATATAAGTCCCTGACGCAAAGGCTTCATTGTTTGGAAGTATATTTAGAGTCGCCCCGTGGAAAGACAGTATTTGTCCATTTTCATCGACACAGTATTCATACCACGAATTTTTATATGGTTCCAAGCTAGTAACGCTGTGGAGCCTCACCAAAGTAAATCCCCACTTATCATCCTGATTCGGCTTAAGCAAACTCGGTGTTTTTCGAGAGAGTATCAACTGATAGTGGTACTCCCCACAATTTGGCAATACCCCTGTGCCACCCATGTTATATTTCCCTTGTACGAAGCGGATTTTATCCTTGTTACCCTTATGAAGCGAAACAAACGTATTCTCAAAATCACTTGGATGCTGTCCTTCACCAGTGTCAACAACCACTATGTTTGGCCGCTGTTTCGAACCTTCAGCAATAACTATAATGTCACTTGCTAACTCTCTCCTCCGTTTCCCACCAACGTCAGATAGGTTCCCTTTTTTGATTCCATAGAACAGCTCCATCGTCTCCTGCATTGACTTTGGCGCGCTGCTTCCTTCAGGATCTATCCCTCGTAGCCTACATTCTTTAAGAAGTAGATGGTCAATAGAGTTAACTGGCTTCTCGGCAAGGGAGGCAACCGAATTCTGTTGTTGATTATGGATAGTGTTAAAATTACCATAATAACCCCCGTAAGGCTTCCAATTTTGCTCTCTGCTTAATATTTGATCGTCCTCTATAACTTTCCTGACTTCATGCTCAGATGCCGCTGAGATAAGTCTTAACAAAAGCGTCTTTACTGCTTTCTCGTCCATCTCCTATCTCCTCTTCCTTCTAGTAGTAGCCCTTCTACGTTTTCGACCAACTCTCCATCCCTTCAGGGCATAAGTGCCCCGCTTCACACGCTTAAAACGTGGGTCAATACTTATATGAGCAATCAGATTTGCGGCTGGATCTTCTCCTCTGATCTCAAAGCCTGTTCGCAAAATTGCTTCACACAAGTCTTTATAATACATAGGTATTCCGGTTTTTTTCAGTACTTCGTAGGCTATATCACTGGTCTTTCTCTTACTCCCAACGGCAGTATTCAAATTGTTTTTGGAAGTAGAAATTGCTTCAACAGGTTTTATTTCGAGATCAAGCAACCTATCGATCGCTGCCAATTTTTCTTGCCTTACCCTTATCTCTTTCTCAAGAGGGGTTAATTGTGCCTTAAGATCCTCAATCTCCTTCAATAAAATTTGTTTCCATTCTTGCAATTTTTCTTGCTCCATAATTATCTCCTATGATAAATTTTATATAAAGTCTATCATAGACATTTTATTTTGTCAAGTTTTGTTTTAGAAATAAGATAAACATTTCTTAACTCGTTGAGTTTAGCTAGGAACAAGAGCATCCGAAGTGAGCATTTCTGAATTTTCTTAGCAATGGAGTCAAGTTTGGCGAAGCCAACTTCCAGTTATCAGTTTCATATTGAATGCTGAGTGATGACTGTCAGTAATGATATTGTGAGATTGCTTCGACTGATTTCATCAGCGTCGCTATGACATAAAGCAGGCGTCATTTCACTAAACAAGTCCAGCGGTAATTAATAAACAACCTCTGTCTCCACCTCTTTTATTAAATATCCACTCTCGATTATAATAAGCTAAGTGGGAAGGCCATGAATACAAGCAAAACAGGCGAGCTCCTTTTCGGAACAGGCGGTGTCCCTGTCAGTGCTAAATCCCGTTCCACAGAGGCTGGCATTGAGCGTATTGCCGAGCTAGGTCTCGGCTGCATGGAGGTGGAATTTGTCCAGGGGGTAAAGATGAGCCCTCAGGCTGCTGTCTCGGTGGGAGAATTAGCTGCCAGAAAGAAAGTAGCGCTCACCGCCCACGGACCTTACTTCGTAAACCTGAATGCCGTTGAGCCACAGAAAGTACACATGAGCAAAGAAAGGATACTGCAAACTGCTCGCATTGCTGCTCTTTTCAGCGCCAGAAGTATTACTTTCCACGCTGCCTTCTATCTCAAAAGCACCCCCGCAGAGACCTACGCCACGGTCAAAAGGCATCTGCAAGAGGTGATGAATATTTTGCGGAAAGAGGGAAACAAAGTGACGATTTCCCCCGAAGTTACCGGAAAACCTTCTCAATTTGGCACCCTGGAGGAACTACTTCAGCTTAGCAGCGAGATAGAAGGAGTTGCCCTCTGCATTGACTTTTCTCACTGGCATGCCCGGACGGGAAAGGCCAACTCCTATCAAGAATTCCTCGGTATATTAGACCAAATTGAACGGAAACTAGGCAGGCAAGCCTTAGATAATATGCACATCCATATCTCCGGGATTGCTTACGGGAAGAAGGGAGAAATCAAGCATCTGATGCTCCCGGACTCAGACTTTCAATATGCTGAGCTACTTAAAGCTCTAAAGGAACGGAAAGCAAAGGGAGTAGTCATCAGCGAAAGTGTGCCCTACTTAGAAAAGGATGCTCTGCTCCTCCAGCAAACCTATCGAGACCTCCACTAGCCAAAATCATTGAGTACCTTCGCTACCAACTTCATGAGAGCGTACCTGGTTTTTGAGAGCAAGCCCATCAGCTCAAACAAACCTGGTCAGCTAACCCAAAATGGCAGTTGCTTACCAAGAACTCCTAAAATTAAGGCCAAGCCTTGCAATCCAACATTTAGCGAAGGCCCTTTTCAATTAGAAAGCAATAAGACTTGAAACCAAAAATGGTTGTAGCAATGTGCGGTCGATGGTTATCAGACAGGGATAAAACTAAGCGGAGCTATAGATATCCAGTATGGTTTCTATCTCCGATTTTCTCGGTGGCCATACCACATCCCAAGTTACTACTATCCCTTGGGGGGGAGGTATTTCTAATCCCTTGTCCTGAAGCATTGAAATGTAGAGTTCCGTGACCTCCCAAAGATTGTGAATTGCTTCCTCTGGAGTGCTGCCATGGCTCATACAGCCTTCCAGTTCAGGGTGATATGCCATAAAACAGGGCTCGTTTTCTGTTGTTACATCAGGAACAACGATGGTAGAGTAAAGGGTGCCTGTATCTTCTCTAACCTTGTTTCCCATGTTTAGCCTCCAATTCTTCAAGCCTTTTGGCAATGCGCAGCGCGTGGTCGATGTATCCTTTCGCCAGAGATCGAGAACGTGTCACAGTCGCTCTCAACTCTGGAAATTTTGGATGAACGTATACACGATGTTTACCCCCTTCTCTAAACTCAAAACCCAATCCAACATACAATTTTTCTAAGTCATCACTAGACCAGCCGCTTTTGCTGCGGCGCATGCTCTCCAATAAGCGCTCAACTGATGGCATTCATTTTAAGCCTTTGCCACAGGAGGTATATAGCTTACTCGGAAAGATACGTTTTTTTTGGTTTCTCCCCCTATAATAATGGCAAACTCATAGTCTCCCTCTGCATCAAATTTCACGTTGTTGAAGCCCATGAGCGAATTTATTCGCACAGGTCTACCCGGCTCGCCCCTTGGTACTTCAAGGTTGCCCCGCACAGACAAGATTTGATTTGCAGCTTCATCCAGTAGCTTAATCTCTACATCCTTTCGTGTTCCCCATTCGGCTGGGCCAGCTTCTGCCTCCCATACCAACAGCATTTGAGGATGAACATAAGGAATGACCCGAGCATTTATGTGAGTAAAAAGACCCATCACATTCAGCTTACCTTCCTTAGTCACATTTGCATAATCAGCTAAAACTGCTAGAGTAACTTCCATATAAGTTAGAATATCACGTGTCCGATAATCATGCAACTTGCCAATGTCCATACCATGCCCAAACATGGTGTCTTACAAAATTTGGCCTTTTTTAATAGCAGCGGTTCACTAGTTAGGTTCGTTGCCACATCGTCCAAAGCTCTTAATTCAAGGAGGCTTTGCCGCGGTATTTGGCTTTGCCTTCTTCGTAGAGGTCGCCGCCATAGATATCGTTTATGACCGTAACAGGGAAGTCCTCCACCTCCAGACGGTGAATGGCTTCAGCGCCAAGTTCTTCGTAGGCTATTACCTCTGCCTTCTTGATGCTCTTGGAAATGAGAGCGCCAACACCGCCGATTGCAGCCAAGTAGACCGCCTTGTGCTTCATCATAGCATCTTTCACCGCTTTGGACCGAGAGCCCTTGCCTATCATACCCTTCAGCCCTTCAGCAATCAGGCGAGGGGCATAAGCATCCATTCTGCCACTGGTGGTGGGACCAGCCGAGCCGATTATCCTTCCCGGCCTGGCCGGAGTGGGACCCATGTAATATATGGTGGCTCCTTTGATATCGAAAGGCAGAGGCTTCCCCTGGTCCAAAGCTTCAACCATCCTTTTATGAACGGCATCGCGAGCAGCATAGATGACGCCGGTAAGCGAAAGACTGTCTCCAGCTTTGAGGTCTTTCAAGACTTCGTCAGTTAAAGGAAGCGTAACCTCCTTAGACATAGCTTTCAACTTGTATTTACCCTTTACTTCTTTGTTTCCAACCTGCTTTTTTGCTTCATTTACAGGATTGCTTCGTCACGGCGAGCGCACCAGCACTGCATGTTGACTGCCACAGGCATGCTGGCAATATGGCAAGGGAAGGTTTCCACGTGAACCGCTAAGGCAGTAACTATACCACCATAGCCCATGGCACCGATGCCCAGATTGTTAACTCTCTCCAGAATTTCCCTCTCTAAATCGGCAACCTCGGGGTCAGGGCTCGGTTCGCCAACTTTGCGTAACAACGCTTTCTTGGCTATAAGCATGGCCTTGTCCGTCGTCCCACCTATGCCGACACCGATAATAACCGGTGGGCAGGGGTTGCTACCGACCTCATCAACAAGGTTGACGACAAAATCTACCACCCCCTGGCGTCCATCAGCCGGAGTCAGAACAGTCAGGCGAGAACAATTTTCCGAGCCACCTCCTTTGGGCAAGACACTGATTTTCAGCCTGTTTCCGGGAACTATGTCAGTATAAATCATAGCTGGTATGTTATTTTTGGTGTTTACCCTGGCAAAACAAGGCTGGCTCACTATAGATTTACGCAAATAACCCTTATCATACCCCTGGCGCACTCCTTCATTAATTGAAGTGTAAAGGTCGCCATTGGCTATATATACTTCCTGGCCTAGTTCCAGCATGACTACAGCAGCACCGGTATCCTGGCAAATAGGAATTTGTTCTTTTCCGGCAATTTCCACATTCTCCAGGATTCTATCCAGTACATCACAGCAAACAGGGGACTTTTCTTTTTCCCTTGCTTGCTTCAGGGCCATTATCACATCCGGGGGCAAATAATGACAGGAATGCTCAAATAAACGGGCTACGGTATTCGTTACGTCACCAGCCTGAATCTCTCTCATCCTTCATCTTAAACCGTCATAGGTTCATCACTTTGACTAGCTCTCGCACGGCATCGGCTGACTTCTTCAATGCCGCATCTTCTTCAGGGGTCAACTCGAGTTCTATTATCTGTTCAATACCGTTTTTGCCCAATTTGACAGGAACCCCTACAACCACCCCATTGATGCCGTATTCTCCCTCCAAGTAGACAGCACAAGGTAATACTTCTTTTTTATCCAACATTATGGCATCCACCATTTGGACTGCAGCGGCCGCTGGAGCATAAAAGGCGCTGCCCGTTTTAAGCAAGCTTACTATTTCACTTCCGCCCTTAACCGTGCGCTCCACCAGGCTATCAATCTTCTCTTTAGGCAGAAGTTCGGTAATGGGAACACCACCGACAGTACAAAGTCTGGTGATTGGCACCATCGTGTCACCATGCCCGCCTAAAACACAGGCAGATACATCCTTTACTGAGACATCGAGTTCTTGAGCAATGAAAGTCCGAAACCTGGCACTGTCGAGGATGCCAGACTGCCCAAATACTCTATTCCGGGGGAACTTACTTATATGAAGAGCTAACTGGGTCATGGCATCCAAAGGATTGGTCACCACGATAATTATGCACTTAGGTGAATACCGGATAACTTTCTCGGTGACTTCCTGGACTATTTTCATGTTGGTAAGCACCAGGTCATCCCGGCTCATCCCGGGTTCACGGGACGCCCCCGAGGTGATGACCACAATATCTGAATTGGCAGTTTCTTCATAGTCACTAGTTCCCATAATCTTAACGTCCGAATCAATTATGGGGGTGGCTTCCAGCATATCCAGTCCCTTGCCCTGAGGAAGCCCTTCAATTATGTCCAGCAACACAATATCCGCATAACCTTTTTCAGCAATCCTGAAAGCACAAGTGGCACCGACATTTCCCGCACCGATTATAGAAACCTTGCTGCGCATTGCACTTACTTCCCTGTTGATTACCTTTATATTGTCCCTTCAAATATGAGGAGGAACTCAAGCAATAACAGCCAAGATATCACCCTTGTTTACCGAATCCCCGGCTCCGAAGTTAATCATCTTAACCACTCCATCAACAGGGGAAGATATAGTATTTTGCATCTTCATTGCCTCCAGGATAAGCAGTGTATCACCAGCCTTTACTTTATCATCTACACTAACCAAATAGCGGATAATCATACCGGGCATGGGGGCGAGTACCTTTGTCCCCTCAGCAACTGCAGCAGGCGAGTCTTTCTTGTCCTCTACCCTTTGGGATGCTTTTATAGCTGTAGATGGTGTAGGTGAAGGAGCAACAGTACCCACACGCGGAGAAACAGTGAAAGTTGGAGAACCCCCGACAGCCTCCACATCTACTTCATAGTATTCACCCTCAACAAAAACATTGAATGTTCTTACACCAGGCCCCTTTTCGGGCACCACTTTTTCCGGTTTTTCCGACAGCTTGCCAGCTTTAGCTTTGGCGATAAGCTCATCCTCTTTCTTCACCTCTTCAAGAGTCTTAGGAGCACGGGGAGGCTTCCAATCATCGGGAATAGTTTTATTTATGTCATATTTATATTTCAAGAAGCGAGCACCGGTAGTAGGATAAAGAGCATAAGTAATCACATCCTGAATATCCTTGGCAAATTCTTTAGACTCCTTCCTGGCTTTTTCCAGTTCTGGCTCTAGCATATCAGCAGCACGGCACTCTATCGGCTCTTCACCCCTCTCATAGCCCCTGAGCACCATTTTTTGGATTTTCTTATCAATCGGAGCTGGCGACTTACCGTAAAGCCCCCAGCAATAATCCTTGGTTTCTTTTGGGATCATCTTATAGCGCTCAACCAAGACATTCTGCACCGCCTGAACACCAACAATCTGGCTTGTAGGTGTAACCAAGGGGGGATAACCAAGTTCTGCCCTAGTCTTAGCAGTTTCCGCTCGCACTTCATCCAGCCTGTCTAGAGCATTGGCCTGCTTCAGTTGTGCCACGAGGTTCGTAGTCATGCCACCAGGAATTTGGTGCAGCAGCACTCCGGTATCGATGACCGACATTGCCGATATGTCCAGGAAATCCCTGTATTTAGGAGCGATTTGCTCCAACATCTGGGCACACTTGAATAGTTGTTCAATGTCAAGCCCTGTATCCCTATCTGTGCCATATAGTGCAACTACCAGAGGCTCAATAGCCGGTTGTGAGGAGCGCAAGGCGAAGGGAGATAAAGCGGTGTCAATGATATCAACCCCAGCCTCAATGGCTTTTAACAAAGACATAGAAGCTTGTCCACTGGTGTAGTGAGTGTGCAACTCAACAGAAACCTTCAGGTTTTGTTTAAGAGCTTTGATTAGTTCATAGGCATCATAGGGAGAAATAAGTCCAGCCTGGTCCTTAATACAAATGGAGTCAGCACCCATGTCTTGGAGGGCGAGAGCTTTCTTGACATAGTATTCCAGATTATAGACCGGCCCACCCATCCTTGGCTGAGTCAGTGAATAACATATAGCACCCTGGTAGTGTTTGCCCGCCTTCTTAATCGCTTTGGCAGCACGTTCATGATTGCGTTCGTCATTTACAGCATCGAAAACACGGAAAATATCAATGCCTACTTCAGCAGCTTGTTCCACAAAGGCATCAACCAGGTCATCGGGATGATTTCGATAAGCTACCAAATTCTGTCCCCGTAAAAGCATCTGTAGCGGAGTATCAGGCATGAGTTTCCTTAATTTACGAGGCCTATCCCAGGGATTCTCACCCAAGAAACGGTGGGGCACGTCAAATGTTGCCCCTCCCCATACTTCCATGGAGTAGAAGCCACATTGATTCATTTCAGGGGCCATCCACTCCATATCTTCAGTTCGCATCCTGGTAGCCAATGTGCATTGATGCCCGTCACGAAATGTGGTGTCACAAATTTTGACCGGGTTCTTAGCCTTCGGCCTCTCCTTAACCTTATCAGTGGTTAAATCTTTGGCCAAAATTGGGCCTTTTCCTAGTTCGTTCATAAGTTCCTCCTTTCCGTCATTACGAGTCTTTCGCCTCTTGTCATCCTGAGCCCCGACCTGTCGGGGCGAAGAATCCAGACCCTTTGCTAGCTTCTCGCCTCGCTTAGGGCTTCATCTCAGGATAACAGCCAAATGTTATCACTCTAGGAACAATTCCTCGCTGCCAGAGTATTCTCATCAACTCCTCATGCCCAGAACTACCCCACGAGCCTGAGACCATTAATGGCCTTTGCTGAAGCATTGCCGGCCTCAGAGCCTTTTCTTCCTCTTCCATATAAGCAGCCACAGTAGCAGTAATAGCAGCTATCGTTCCTTTTTTGTCTTTCAATTGCGCCTCCGCTTAAATTTCCTCAGACAGGGATATTTCCATGTTTCTTTGGGGGTCTCGTCTCTCGTTTAGTGGAGAGAAATTCCAAGGCCCTGATTATCTTGGGACGACTATCCTGCGGGGAAATAATTTCGTCAACATATCCCCGCGAGGCTGCAATGTAAGGATTATATAGCAGGTCACGATATTCCTGAATCTTTTCCTGCTCCTTTGCTTCAGGATCAGATGCAGCCTCTATCTCCTTACGAAATATAACCGGTGTTGCCCCTTCAGCACCCATCACTGCAATCTCCGCTGTGGGCCAGGCGAAAACAAAATCAGCACCTAAATCTTTACTACACATGGCAAGGTATGAGCCTCCATAGTCCTTGCGGATTATTAAGGTGATCTTAGGAACCGTAGCCTCGGAGTAAGCCCACAAAAGCTTAGCTCCGTGCCTTATTATTCCCAGCCACTCTTGATCTTTTCCTGGTAAGTAACCAGGGACATCGGCAATGGTAAGCAAGGGAATATTAAAAGCATCACAGAACCTGATAAATCGGGTGATTTTATCCGAAGCATTGACATCAAGACACCCGGCAAGATGCATCGGTTGATTAGCGATAACGCCCACTGTCCTACCGCTAAGTCTGGCAAAGCAAATAATGGCATTTCGCGCATAATTATAATGAGGCTCAAGTATCTCACCGTTATCCACAATGGAATGGATAACATCCCTCATATCATAGACCTTGCTAGGTTCGTCTGGTATGATGCTGTCAAGTGCAGGATCAACACGGTTTGGGTCATCGGTAGGCTTGATTAAAGGGGGAGCCTCCGTATTATTTGAGGGAAGGTAACTCAGAAGTTTTTTAATGAGTTCGATAGCTTGGGCATCGCTATCACAGGCGAAATGGCATACACCACTTTTAGTGGCATGACTCATAGCACCGCCTAGCTCCTCAGAGGTGACCTCTTCTCCCGTAACCTGTTTGATAACTGCCGGGCCAGTAATGTGCATATAGCTTATTCCCTTCGTCATGAATACCCAATCTGTCATAGCAGGTGAATAGACTGCCCCCCCGGCAGTAGGCCCCATAATTGCCGAAATCTGAGGAATAACCCCCGAGGCTGCGGAATTCCGGAAAAATATCTGCCCATAGCCTGAAAGGGCATCAACACCTTCCTGAATCCGAGCTCCTCCAGAGTCATTAAAGCCTACTATGGGAACACCACACTTCATGGCTAAATCCATTACCTTGCATATCTTTTTAGCATGCATCTCACCCAGTGTTCCTCCCATGGAGGTGAAGTCCTGGGAAAAAGCACATACACGGCGACCATTCACCGTTCCATATCCCGTAACGATTCCTTCCGCGGGGACGTCAACTTTATCCATGCCAAAGAGCGTAGCTCGATGCTTAACAAACAAATCAAGCTCGTGAAAGCTGCCAGGGTCAAAAAGCAGGTCGAGTCTTTCCCGAGCAGTCAATTTCCCCGATTTGCGCTGCTTTTCTACTCGCTCCGAACCTCCCAAGGCTTTTGCCTTTCTTTCTCTGTCCCTCAGTTCATCCAACTGGTCAGCACCCATACCCATATGAATCCCTCCTCACGAATCAGCTTCCTTGTAAAAGCGTTATTTTAAACAGAATTCGCAACCAAGGCAAATCCTTAAGCCACAGAATTACCGCTAAGATTTGCTGGTCTACGGTACCTCCATTCAAGGGATTTTCTAGTATAATCACGCCAAACATGTTTGAGATGTCACTCGCTCTTTCCACGTTTCCTGGGGTAAAAACTTGTGACAGCCTGGCTTAGAATGGTATTATGGAGGGAAATTTGAAACCACAGCTAATCGCTATAGACGGTCCTGTGGCAGTCGGCAAGAGTAGTGTCGGCTCACTGCTAGCAAAAAGATTGAGATATGTTTTCTTCGATACAGGGATGATGTACCGAGCGTTTACCTGGAAGGTTCTCAAATCAGGTATCTCCATAGAGGACGAACTGAAGCTCCGTCGGTTGGCCAATACCACTAAATTTGATTTTATTCCTTTACAGGGATGCTATCTCTCGCCATTCATTGATGATGAAGATGTCTCCCCCAATTTGTTTCGCCCTGAAGTAGAGACACATGTTTCCCTGACATCGAAGATAGCCGGGGTACGCCAAACACTGATAAAGGAACAGCGTAGGTTGGCCCAGCGAGGAAAGTTAGTGATGGCAGGCAGAGACATTGGCACGGTAGTCTTACCTTGGGCAGAATTAAAGATTTTTCTCACCGCCTCCACCGAAGAGAGAGCCAGGCGCCGCTACAAGGAACTATTAGAACGAGGAGATAATTCTAGCATGGAAAGCGTCATCGCTGATTTAAAGAAGCGAGATGAGATGGATATCCATAGAACTATATCGCCGCTTAAACCCGCTGAGGATGCCATAATTATCGATACAGAAAACTTTACCCTGAAGCAAGTTGTAGATAAAATATATATTCTGGCGGTAAATCTATGACCCTCTCCCAAAAGATGTTCTTAGCTATATGCAGACCTTTGTTCTATATTCTTTTCTCTTGGAAACTTGAAGGAAGAGAAAATATACCCTTAACTGGTCCAATTATTTTGGCAACCAATCATGTTAATCTCTTCGACCCATTTTTCCTCATATTTAGCTTTCCGCGATGGATTAATTTCATGGCAAAAGAGGAACTCTTTCGGTCCCCCTTTTTGAGACCTTGGCTTCGCTGGGCTGGATCATTGCCCATACGCCGTGGAGGGAAGATTAGAGATAAACAGAAGATGCTCAAGAGCGCCAGAGATTCATTGGAAAAGGGATTCATCCTAGGGATGTTCCCGGAGGGCGGCAGAAGTCGCGACGGCAAACTCAGAAAAGGCAAACCAGGCTCCGCAGTGATAGCCTCAAAAACAAATGTCCCCCTTCTTCCTGTCGGCATCGCCGGCACAGACAAGATTAAGGGCATAAGCTGGCTATGGAAGCGCCCTAGCATAGCTGTCAACATTGGCAAGCCATTTAAGCTACCTCCAACCAACAGCCAGATGAGCAAGTCGCAAATGCAATTATTGACCGCACAACTAATGAAGGAAATCGCCGCTCTTTTGCCACCCGAATATCAAGGTGCCTATGGAAAACATGAAGATCGAGAAGGCTGAGAAGCTGGGCTTATGCTTTGGCGTCAGACAGGCCGTCAAGCTGTTGAAGGAGGCAGCTAACAAATATGGAGAAATAGAAACACTGGGACCTCTAGCACACAATCGGCTACTAGTGGAAACATTGACTAATCTAGGAATAAAGCCGATAAACCATCTTGACCAAACTCAAGGTAAAACCTTGGCTATCACCACTCATGGCACAAGTCCAGCGATATTATCTGAGATCAAAGCTCGCCACATTCATATTATTGACACCACTTGTCCAATAGTCCGCAAAGCCCAAAACACAGCCAGGGAATTAGCCAAGTCTGGTTTCGACGTCATAATATTTGGGGAAGCAGAGCACTCCGAGGTCAAAGGACTACTAGGTTGGACAGGAGACAAAGGTATAGCTGCCCTCAACGTGAAGCAAATAGACAAGTCGGGAAAATCACCATCACGCGTGGGAATCATCTCCCAGACAACCCAAACCCAATCTGCATTTATCGAATTTACCAGGCAGCTTATGGATATGATTGGGTCTAAGATTGAGGAAATGCGCCTTTTTAATACTTTATGTAAAGTAACACAGGGTCAACAAGAAGCTGCCATAAGATTAGCTCACAGGAGCCAACTCATGATAGTGATAGGCGGAAGTAATAGTGCCAATGCCAGACACCTTGTTGAAATATGTTCTCCTTTGGTGGAAACTCATTTGGTAGAAACAGCAGAGGAAGTCGACGATTCCTGGCTCGTGGGTAAACACTATATTGGTATTACTGCTGGAGCATCCACACCAGATGAAGCTGTAGAGGAATTAATAGCAAAGCTGAGGTCTTTATAATCTTCAGCCAAGCCGGTCGTCCAGCCTCCTGCCGCCAATAAGGTGAAGGTGAAGGTGAGACACCGCCTGTCCCCCATCAAGTCCACAATTTATCACTAGGCGATAACCCCTCTTGGCTATTCCCTCTTTCTCAGCTATATTTTTAGCTATTATGATAAGGCGCCCGGCAAGCTCTTGCTGTCCCTCAGTAAGTTCGGCTGAAGATGTAATATGAATTTTGGGTATAATGATCACGTGTGTAGGTGCTTGAGGAGAGATATCTCTAAAGGCCAGAAAATCTTCATCCTGATAGACTATGTCACTAGGCACCTCACCAGCAACAATGCGGCAAAAAATACATTCCTCTGTCATAATCTAACTCTCTTAACATATTACACCTTACTGTCGTAAATTCTCAATCACTTCCGCTCTTTCAAAGCTAACACATTTCTTCTCCAATCGATTAATTGCCCATTATGAGCTATTTAAGCAAACTTTTGCATTTTCCACCCAAATATGTTAAATTGAAATAAAAGAATTTAAATTAAAGGTGGGGATTACCCACCTTTTTACTAAGTATAAGGAATTAAATAAGAAAGAGAAGATGAAAACAGAGCTTAGGGCTGCGATTACTCAGCTTTCGGCTGAGAGGAACTTGCCTAAAGAAGTGGTCTTAGCTGCCTTGGAATCAGCACTGGCCTCGGCATATAAAAAAGACACATCCGCTCTGGAACAAGATGTTTTGGTAAAAGTTGACCCAAACGCTGGCGAAATCCATTTCTATATTCAAAAGATTATAGTTGAGTCAGTTGCCAATCCAAATCGTGAAATCTCCATCGACGAAGCTCGAAAATTACGGGCCAAAGCACAAGTTGGTGACGTAGTAAACATAGAATGCACACCCAAGAATATTGGTCGTATCGCTGCTCAAGCAGCAAAACAAGTCGTTCTGCAGCGATTGCGAGAAGCAGAACACCGCATTATTTATGAGGAGTTCACCGATAGGGAAGGAAAGGTTGTTACTGGAGCAATCCAATTCATCGAACCTAAGCGAATTTATGTCAGACTGAATAAAACAGAGGCGATACTTCATTTGAGTGAACAGGTTCCTAATGAACATTATTATAGAGGGCAGCGACTTAAATTTTATCTTCTTGAGATAGTCCAGGGGAGCAAAGAGCCTCAAATAATAGTTTCGCGCTCTCATCCCAACCTAGTACGTGGCCTCTTTGAGTTGGAAATCCCTGAAATTCACAATGGGATTGTGGAGTTAAAAGCTATAGCTCGCGAGGCTGGACATCGAAGTAAAGTGGCAGTGGCAACTACTCAAGAAAACGTTGACGCTGTAGGTTGTTGTCTTGGCCCTCGGGGCATAAGACTCCAAAGCATCATCAATGAACTAAAGGGCGAAAAAATAGATGTAATCCAATGGCATGCCGACCCAGGGGTGTTTATCTCTAACGCCCTTAGTCCAGCTCAAGTAGCAAGCATCAAAATCGATGAAGACAGAAACACAGCTACGGTGGTTGTCCCTGATAAACAACTCTCTTTAGCTATAGGCAAAGAAGGACAGAATGCCAGGCTGGCAGCGAAACTCACAGGTTGTAGGATCGATATCAAGAGCGTCTCTGCTATTGAGGTGGAAAGGGCCGTTACACAAGAGCCAGAAACAGCAGCGGAAGCTATTTCCCCCGAAGTTATGGAAGAGGAGCCACTTGAACCAGAGCTAGCTGAGGAGATTGGAGTGGAGGAGTCGGTTGAATTTCCAATCATTCCAGAAGCTCAACCTGAGAAGCCTGAAGAAAAACAGATTCGCTTTGCTGAAGATATTTTAGTGAGGGCGTTAAAAGCGGAAAGACCAGACAAGGGGAAAAACGGAGTTAAAGGTAAAAAAAAGGGAAAGGTGATAAAGTATAAAAAGCAAGACGACCATTTTGTGAATGATGAGAGCGAAGAGTAAGTATCTACCTCAGCGTACTTGTATAGCTTGTCGACAGATTAAGGAAAAGAAAGCCTTGATTCGCTTAGTGCGTGCTGAGAACGGAGCTGCTGAGGTAGATATATCTGGCAAGAAGCCGGGCAGAGGTGCTTACTTATGCCCTAAGAAAGTTTGTTGGGAATCGGTGCTGAAGAAAAATCGTTTAGAATATGCCCTGCGAACAAAGATTAGTGATGACAATCGCCAAATTTTAATTGAGTATATCCATAACTTGTTGGAGGAAAGCTAAATTTGGATGATAACAGACCAGGATTGAAGAAAGACCTCCCCAAAGTTGAGCTTCCGCCTTCCATAACTGTGAAGCAGCTAGCCGACGTATTAAAAGTAGAGCCTGTAAAGATAATTAAACAGCTCATGCGCAAAGGCATCATGGCCAATATTAACCAGACCCTCGACTTTGATACCGCAAGCATAACAGTTGCAGACTTTGGCTATACTGCTAAAGCAGCAAAGGAGCGTAGAGCTTTGCCCTCCCGAAAAGGAAAAGGCAAAGGTAAGCTGTCAGTTCGCCCTCCGGTGGTTACCGTTATGGGACACGTTGACCACGGCAAAACTACCCTCCTTGATGTCATCAGAAAGACTAATGTAACCGCTCAAGAGGCAGGAGCAATTACTCAACATATTGGTGCCTACCAGGCCTTAGTGGATGGACGCAAAATTACCTTTTTGGACACACCAGGACACGAGGCTTTCACTGCCATGAGATCCCGCGGGGCACAAGCAACTGATATTGTAATTTTGGTGGTTGCCGCTGATGACGGTGTTATGCCCCAGACTGTGGAAGCTATAGACCACGCCAAGGCTGCCAAGGTGCCCATAATGGTGGCCATCAATAAGATTGATAAACCTGATGCTAATCCCGAACGTGTAAAACAGCAGCTTGCTGATTCAGCTTTGGTTGTTGAGGAGTGGGGTGGCGATACTGTTTGTGTACCCATATCAGCTAAAAAAGGACAAGGAATATCAGATTTACTGGAAAACTTATTCTTAGTTGCTGACATATTAGAATTAAAAGCTGACCCTGATAGCGCCGCAGAGGGGGTAATCATTGAGGCTAAGTTGGACAAAACTAAAGGTCCTTTAGCTACCTTCCTTGTCCAGAAGGGCACCCTTAGACGAGGCGATGTTGTAGTAGCTGGCGGTGCTTGGGGAAAAATAAAAGCCATGTTTGATGATACGGGAAAGCAAGTTCACAAAGCTGAACCATCCACTCCAGTGAAGGTCCTCGGCTTAAATGAGGTGGCAAAATCGGGAGATCCTTTTATTGTGCTTCCCGATGAGCATGAAGCACGAAGCATTGTTGAAAAACAAAAATATCCCAGGCTGCGTACCACCTTAAGTTTAAGTGCTCTTTCCAGTCAAATAAGTGACGGGCAAATAAAAGAACTCAATATAGTTTTGAAGACAGATGTCGATGGCAGCATTGAACCCATAAAAACTTCCATAGAAAGGTTGGGCACAGAGAAGGCAAAAGCTAGAGTCATCCATGCTGCTAGCGGGAGCATCACCGAGAGTGACGTGCTTTTGGCCTCAGCCTCAAAGGGCATAATCATCGGTTTTAATACTCCTACCTCACCCGGAGCAACACAACTAGCTAATGTGGAAGCGGTGGGCATCCAACACTATGATGTAATCTACAAGCTAATAGAAGACATGGACAGGACACTGAAGGGGATGCTTGAGCCAACTTACGCTGAAGTACTCAGCGGACGCGCTGAAGTAAGGGCTGTCTTCCCCAGCAGTAAACTGGGGAAAATAGCCGGAGTCTATGTTATGGAAGGAAAGATATCGAGAGATGCCCAAGTTAAAATATTGCGCCAAAATAAAGTTATTGGTGACTCTCGGGTCTCCAGCTTAAAGCGTTTTAAAGAGGACGTTGCCGAAGTCTCCGCTGGCCTCGAATGTGGCTTGGGTATAGAGGTGTCTGTCGATTTTCAAATTGGCGACATCATTGAATTTTACCGAAAGGAAAGAACAGGCTAATTATACTTCCCCAGATAGGAGATCCAAATGAACAGGCGAAGTGAACGAACAAGTAAACTGATCCAGCGAGAAATCAGCGTACTGCTTGAGCGTGAGGTTAATGACCCCAGACTGAGCAAGCTTATCTCAGTAACAGAAGTCGAGCTCTCACCCGATCTTAAGCATGCCAAGATATTTGTTAGCACATTGGGAGGCGAAATAAATAATAAAGACGACATGCTGGCAGGCTTTAACAATGCTTCAGGATTCTTGCGCAAGGAACTTGCGTCACACTTAAAATTGAAATATACACCTCAACTCAGCTTTCATTATGATGATTCCATTGAGCGAGGAGCAAGGTTACTCAAATTGATGGGGGAATTAACCACCACTGAATAGCTCCATTCGGTTTTCGCTGAGTTCGCTTTGAAGGTATTGACATTAGTACCTATAAATATGTATAAAAGAGAGATAAAAACTGCCCAGAGCATAACCCTTAAGAACGGGAAACCATCAATTCAGGGAATTTGCCCTGTGTGCGGAACCAAGATATTTAGAATGGGTAAGGTCTAATTCCCATAGTAAGTTCTCCAAATTTATGATATGGAGGTGAGAATGGGAAAAATAAATGTAGCCATCATAGGTGTTGGTAATTGTGCCTCTTCCTTAGTGCAAGGAGTTCACTACTATAAGGATGCTAAGGAAGGTGAATTTGTCCCCGGTCTAATGCATGTCAACCTGGGAGGCTATCATATATCTGATATAAACTTCGTGGCTGCCTTTGATATTGATAAAAACAAAGTGGGCAAGGATTTAGCTCAGGCTATTTTCACCAAACCAAACAATACAATTAAATTTTGTGATGTACCTAAGACAGGCATCCGAGTTGAGCGGGGTATGACCCATGATGGATTGGGCAAGTATCTGTCTCAAATTATCACTAAGGCGCCAGGCCCGACTGCCAATATTGTAGATATACTCAAGAAGACCGAAACTGACGTGGTGATCAATTATCTACCTGTAGGAAGCGAGGAGGCAACTAAGTGGTATGTAGAACAAGTGCTAACTGCCGGCTGTGGCTTCATCAATTGTATACCTGTTTTTACTGCACGTGAACCTTACTGGCAAAATCGATTTGCCGAGCACAGACTTCCCCTCATTGGCGATGATATTAAGTCCCAGGTTGGCGCCACCATCACCCATCGACTGTTAACCAAACTTTTCCGCGACCGCGGCGTCAAGTTAGAGCGAACTTACCAACTTAACTTCGGTGGTAATACTGATTTTTATAATATGCTAGAACGAGAGCGATTGGAATCTAAGAAGATTTCCAAGACCAATGCCGTTACTTCACAGTTAGACTATGTTCTTGACCCTGACAACATCTATGTCGGCCCCAGTGACTATGTGCCCTGGCTAGCCGACCGCAAATTTTGCTACCTGAAGATGGAAGGTCGCACCTTCGGCGATGTCCCCCTAAATATAGAGCTGAAGATGGAAGTATGGGATAGTCCTAATTCAGCCGGGGTAGTTATTGATGCCATAAGATGCTGTAAACTAGCGCTGGACCGTGGCTTAAGTGGAACTATAGTGGGGCCTTCAGCTTATTTTATGAAATCTCCACCTATTCAGTATTCTGACGAGGAAGCTCGTGTAAAAACCGAGGCATTTATCGCAGGACAAGAGCAGGAAGTTCCTATCTCTTTGCCCGAGCTAGAGTCAGTTGAAATTGAGGGATAAACCGCTTTTATGCCAAAAATGCTAACTTCAAACAACGCAGCTTAAAAATCAATCTATTTGTGACTTTACTTATTGGAGCCTCCTACGTTTGAGAAAGGTAGCAAGTTGCTCGAAGTCTCCCTCTCCACCATGTGGACTAAAGGTAGATTCGGCCACATGGCAGAATTTGCCGCCAAAGCTAAAGAATTGGGCTTTACCCACATAGAAGCAAATGCCTCAATTTCCCCACGAATGCTCAGTGAGCTTCTCAAGACCACAGTTCCTATTTCAAGCATTCATTCTCCCTGTCCAGCGGTATTGTCATCCAGAGGAATCCCCATAAGTAGCCTTTCCCTAAGTTCCCTGGACGAGAATGAGCGAATGGAGGCCGTTAGCTTTACCAAGAAAACGATAGACCTTGCGGCAAGTGTGAGGGCCAGGGCTATTGTCCTTCATATGGGTGAAGTGCCAATTGACCTGAGTTTACAAGATAGGCTGTATAAACTTTGCGATGAGAGCCACACTCAAACTAAAGAATACAGCCAGGCTAAAAAAGAGCTGGTTTACCAACGCATTTCCCAAGCTCTTCCTTACCTTGATGCAGCGAGAAAAAGTCTTCAAGAGTTTAGCCAATATAGCCGGCAAAAAGGTATAATGCTGGGACTTGAGACCAGATTCCATCTTAACGAGATACCAAATATGGACGAAATGGCAGAGCTACTTAACGAGATACCAGAAAGCCTGGTGGGCTACTGGCATGACGTAGGGCATGCTGAAGTGCAACAGCGGCTTGGATTTAGCTTGCATGAAGAATGGCTTTCCCGGTTCAAAGACAGGATGGTCGGCATCCACTTGCATGACATTCTTGGCATTTCCGATCACCAAGCCCCAGGAACGGGAGACATGAATTGGGAAATGGTGGCCAAATATTTACCTCCGGGAATAGTAAAGGTTTGCGAAATCGGCGAATGGAATGACGAAGAGCAAATGCAAGGAGTAGTCAATCTTCTTCACAAGAAAGGGATACTAAACTAGCTGGAAGAGCTGGATGAAATTAATAGATATTCGACGGAATCTAGCCTATCGTATTACCGATCCCATAGTCGGGATTTTGAGTAAAAGTGGGGTAACGCCCAATGCTCTTACCATCATCAACCTGGCTCTGAATATAGTTGCAGCCTATGTTATCGCTACGGGGCACTTTATTCTTGGCGGGGTTTTAGTCCTAGTTTCAGGCTTATTTGACCTCCTCGACGGAGCCTTAGCTCGCTTCACCAAGAAAACTACAAAGTTTGGCGCTATTCTGGATTCAACGGTTGACCGCATTTCTGAAGCTGCGATACTCTGTGGTCTCTTAATCTGGTATATACCGCAAGGAGCCAGCCTAGAAATGGTGCTTATTTTTGCTGTTCTAATTGGCTCCTTCCTGGTCAGCTATATAAGGGCTAGGGCAGAGGGACTCGGCTGGCAATGTCAGGTTGGCTTGTTTACTAGAGCAGAACGGGTTATAGTATTAGCAATAGGTTTGCTGATAAATCAGATTTTTATTGCTCTATGTGTTCTGGTGGTCTTTGTCTTTATCACTGTAGTTCAAAGGTTAGTTTACCTGTGGAAACAAGGGAAAATTAAAGGTGAATAAGTGGCTGTTATAGTTATTGTAGGAGGGCAGTGGGGTGATGAAGGTAAAGGAAAGATAATTGACCTCTTAGCTGAGAAGGCGAAGGTAGTAGCTCGTTTCTCCGGGGGAGATAATGCTGGCCACACTGTGATCAACCCTCATGGCGAGTTCCGGCTGCATCTCGTCCCTTCGGGCATTTTTAACCCCGCGGCGACTTGCATTATTGGCAATGGGGTAGCTATTAACCCAGCAGTGCTTCTTGGAGAAATAGACGACCTGCGCAATCATGATGTCGATACAAGTCGCCTTTTTATTAGTGACCGTGCTCACCTGATCATGCCCTATCATACTCTTCTCGATGCACTGGAAGAGGAAAGGCGTAGTAAAGGAGCGTTGGGTACTACGCGCAGAGGAATTGGTCCTGCTTTTGCCGATAAAGTAGCTCGTTTGGGAATTCGTGCTGGAGATTTATTAGATAAGGATACATTTTGGGGCCGCTTGAGTGCTGCTCTTGAGTTTAAGAATATTATTTTGACAAAAGTATACCAGGTCTCACCCCTATCATTGGAAGAAATTTATGACCAATACTGTCATTATGGGGAGCAGCTAGTTCCTTTTATCAGGGAAACTAGTTCCATAATTCGCGAAGCGGCGACAAAAGGAGAGTTTGTTTTATTAGAAGGTGCCCAAGGAGCTTTACTTGACCCTGACTTTGGCACCTACCCTTATGTGACCTCTTCTTCACCGTTGGCCGGGGCAGGTTGTATTGGAGCGGGCTTGGGTCCCAGGCAAATCGACCGTGTGGTGGGTGTGTTTAAAGCATACAGCACTAGAGTGGGGGCCGGACCCATGCCCACAGAGCTCAAGGACGAAACTGGTGACTTTATCCGAGAAAAGGCTCATGAGTATGGTGCTACCACAGGAAGGCCACGAAGGTGCGGTTGGTTTGATGCTGTGGCAGGTCGTTTCAGCGTTCAAATAAACGGCCTTAGTGATATAGCCCTAACTCACCTCGATATCTACGATGGTTTTCCCTCAATTAAAATATGCACCGCCTACAAATTTAATGGCGATGTCCTAACTTCTTTCCCCAGAGATGTAGCCATATTAGAAAAATGCCAACCTATCTATGAAGAATTGGATGGTTGGCAAGAATCAATAAGTGGAATCCGAAATTTTGAAAAGCTGCCGGTGAGAGCTCACAACTATATGTCCCGGCTTGAAGACTTGCTTTCCTGCCCCATCAACCTCGTTTCCGTAGGACCAGATAGGAAGCAAATAGTATTGGTTAAAGACTTCTTCACCCGATAACCATCAGCCCTTGGGAATAGGCAAATCTATCTTGTAGTTCTTTAGTGCCGCCTGTATAAGGTCAGCTGATTTCTCATCAGGTTCAATTAGAGGCAAGCGAGGTTTACCCACTGGAAAACCTACATAATTCAGAGCCCACTTGACCGGCATGGGATTGGAAACGATGAACAGGGCATTTACCAGAGGTAATAAGCGGCGGTGGATCTTGGCTGCTTCTTGAGGCTTACCGCCAAGGAACTTCTCCATCATGTCCTTTATCTGGATTCCTACTAGATGAGAGGCGACGCTAATCACGCCATAACCGCCCAAAGCGAGTATGGGGAAGGTATCACTGTCGTTGCCGCTGTAAACTAAGAAATCCTCTTTTGTTCTATGAATAATCTCAGCTACCTGCCCAAGATTGCCACTGGCTTCCTTCACGCCCACAATATTATCAATTTGGCTCAGCTTGATTACCGTATCGGCAGCGAGGTTGGTAACCGTACGTGATGGCACATTATAGAGTATGCAAGGCAAGGTAGTACTCTGGGCGATGGCTTTAAAATGCTCCCACAAGCCTTGCTGGGTTGGCCGATTATAATAGGGAACTACCAGGAGACAAGCATCGACACCCGTTTTCTCCGCTTCCTTAGTTAATTCCTGGCTTTCTTTTGTATTATAGCTGCCTGTGCCAGCTACTACTGTTCCACGGTTACCTAACGCTGATTTCGTTTCAGCGAAAAGCCGTAGTTTCTCTTCCCTGCTCAGAGCAGGAGACTCGCCAGTAGTACCTGAGACCACGACACCGTCGCTACCCGACTCCAGTAAAGCTAGTGCCAGTTTCTTAGCCTGTCGATAGTCAACCTCGCCCTGAGCATCAAAAGGCGTAACCATGGCCGTTAATAAGCGACCCAGCCCATTTTTATGCCCAAAATTCAAAGAGCTTTTAGGAACCCCTGACCTATTCACTTAAACTAGCTAAACTCTCCTTACGGCTTATCCAACCCCTCTCTATCCCCTCTTCAGCAATTTGTACAGCATTTAGCGCTGCCCCTTTACGTAGATTATCAGCCACTATCCACATAACAAGTCCGTTGGGATACGAGATATCTTTTCTAATTCGGCCTACAAATACATGATCTGACCCACTAGCAGCCCAGGGTTGAGGGTAAAAACTGACGGTGGGGTCATCAAGTACCCTGACTCCGGGAGCTTGAGCCAAAATCTTCCTTGCCTCTTCAGAGGTGATGGGCGAACTGAATTCTACGTTAACTGCTTCACTATGCCCAAAGTAAACGGGGACTCGGACGCAACTAGCCGAAATAGCTATGTCCTCAACATGCAGTATCTTCCGCGTTTCTTCCACCATTTTCTGTTCTTCTTTAGTATATCCATTATCCAAAAAGACATCGATTTCTGGCAGTACATTAAAGGCTATTTGATGAGAGTAGACGTGAGGACAAATACGGCGACCTTCCAAAGCTAACCGCGATTGATTTGCCAGTTCTTGCATGGCAGCAGCGCCACTACTTGACACTGCCTGGTAGGTGCTTACCACAATTCGCTTTATGGGATTGAGCCTGTGCAAGGGATAAAGCGCTACCACCATTTGGATTGTGGGGCAATTCGGACTGGCAATTACCCCCTTATGCTGTTCTATATCCTCAGGATTAACCTCTGGGACCACCAGAGGCACTGCAGGATCCATCCTGAAAGCAGTACTATTATCGATGACCACTGTTCCAGCTTCAGCAGCCCAAGGCGATAACCTCCGACTAATATCAGCACCAGCAGAGAAAAAGGCAATATCAACATCGCGAAACACCTCTGGTTTCGCTTTCCTAACTTCAATTCTTTGATGATTAAAGCGGAGTTTCACCCCTGAAGAATGCTCAGAGACTACTAATTGGATGGAAGCTACCGGGAATTTACGCTGCTCAAGTACCTTAATAATTTCCTGCCCTACAATATCGGTAGCGTCAACAATAGCTACATTGAATCCTTCCATGGCTTTTCCTACAGCTTTAGCAAGGCATCCAACCCATAAGTTAGCCCTTTGCGTTTTTTCACTTCCTTAATTGCCAGGATAACGCCAGGCAGGTAACACTCCCGATTTATAGTATTGTGACGTAAGCTTAAAGTTTCACCCGCCTCGCTAAATATAATTTCTTGCCCAGCCATAAACCCTGGCAACCTCAGGCTATGGATTGCTATGTCACCCATCTGTCCTCCTCTAGTATTGCTGAGTACTTCACGTATAACTTCAGGATAAATGAATGGTTTACCATGCGCTTGCAACATCGCTCTAGCTGTAGCTATAGCAGTCCCTGAAGGAGCATCAGCCTTTTTATCATGATGCATTTCGACAATTTCGGCATGGTCGAAAAACTTAGCAGCAAATTTTGACAGATGTATCAAAAGTGCTGCCGCCAGAGAAAAATTGGGTGCCACAACTGCCCCTACCTTATTGGCCCGGCATAATTGTCCAATTTCTGCCAAATTTTCTTCAGAAAGGCCCGAGGTGCCTATAACCATATTAACTTTTTGTTTAATAGCAATGCGAGCGGCTGCCATGGAAACCTCGGCATTAGTGAAATCTACCACCACATCAGCGTTGCAGCTTCTTAAAAGCGAGTCTAAATCGGAAGAAAAGGGTATCAGTTCGACAGCCTCGGCTAAGGGAAGATATTTCTGAGTTACTTCCTTTTCAACAGCACCCACTGCCTTTAATCCGGGTTCGCGAACCACCGCTTTAGTTACCTCTTGCCCCATCCTACCTAAAGCGCCATTAATAACTACTCTTATAGGTTCTAAAGGGGAAGTCATGTTCCTTTTTCTCCCTCCAGCAGTGAAGTAATTTATTTCTTGTAATTGCCACGTCGTTCGCCTTTATCATGTGGGTGAACAAATTTCTTCCGAGGATGTCCACGGACCGAGGAATCCTTAACCTGGGCACCAGGAACACGGGAAAGTCCTTCAAATACCGCTTTGCGCGATAAATTTATTCTACCAGAGTTGTCAATGCCGATGACTTTCACCATTATCTCATCACCCACTTTAACCACATCTTCGACCTGGGGTACATGATAGTTAGCAAGCTCGCTGATATGGACGAGGCCCTCCTTCCCTGGCAAGATTTCTACCATGGCACCAAAATTGAACAGCCTGGTCACTTTTCCAGTGTAAACCTCTCCTTGTTCCACTTCCCGGGTTAAATCCTCTATTATCTTGATTGCTTTCTGGGCTGCCTCCTCGTTTGAAGAGCCAACGATAACCGTACCATCATTCCTTATATCTATAGTTGTCTTGGTTTCATCTATAATAGACCTTATAACCCTACCCCCAGGACCAATGACGCTCCCGATCTTACTCTGATCAATCGTCATTTCATACATCCTGGGAGCATAGGGACTAAGTTCAGAGCGACTAGCACTAATAGCTGAACTCATTTTCCCCAGTATTTCCAACCTTGCTTCATGAGCCTGACTTAAGGCTTCAGCTAGGATGCCATAATCTATCCCCTGTAGCTTGATATCAAGCTGCAAAGCCGTGAGCCCACGAGCCGTGCCAGCAACTTTGAAATCCATGTCACCATAGGCATCTTCCGTACCCACAATGTCAGTTAGAACAACATAGTCTTCATCCTCTCCAGTAACTAAACCCATGGCTATCCCAGCCACAGGCGCCTTGACAGGTACACCAGCATCCATCAAGGAGAGTGTCGAGGCACAAGCGCTAGCCATAGATGTGCTTCCGTGAGAACTAAGCACTTCGGAAACCAGACGTATAGTGTAAGGGAAATCCTCCTCTGACGGCAATACTGGTGCAATAGCCCGTTCCACTAAAGCGCCATGCCCAATCTCGCGCCTCCCTGTTGTTCCTATTCGTTTCACTTCACCAGTAGAAAATGGAGGGAAATTATAATGATGCATAAAGCGTTTAGTTTCTTCCAGACCTAATCCGTCCAGTAACTGCTCCCGATTTGTAGATCCTAAAGTGGTAATGGTCAACACCTGTGTTTCCCCACGGGCAAATAATCCTGAGCCATGGGTGCGAGGAAGGATACCAACTTCACAGCTAATAGGACGAATTTCTTTAGTTTGGCGGCCGTCCAAGTGTCGCCTTGTCTGCAATATTTTTTCCCTCACCGCAGCTTTAAGCTGGGTTTCAAAAGTAAAATTTATTTCATCCTCAGAAAAAGAATCAACCAACTTGTCCCTTGTTTCTTCCTTGAGAGACGTCAAAGCCTTATCTCTTTGCAGCTTCTCTGGTTCCTCTAGAACCTGGCTTAATTTCTCACTAAATATGGAAGCGATCTGAGATGAAAGCTCAGGAGCAAGTTCCTTAGATTCGATTTCTATCTTGGCTTTGCCGTAAATTCGCCTTAGCTCTTCCTGAAGCTCAATGATCTCCTGATTCACCTCATGTCCCCGTTTAATTGCCTCCAGCAATATTTCTTCGGAAACTTCCCTGGCACCTGCTTCCACCATTACAACGTTTTCTTTACTGCTAGCAACAATCAGGTCAAGCAAGCTATCTTCTATTTGGGGCAGGGTGGGATTCACAACTAAAGTACCATCTATGTAGCCAATATGTATTGCTGATATAGGACCAAAGAACGGGATATCCGATAATGTCAAGGCTGCTGAAGCGCCAATAAGGGCACAAATGTCAGGGTCATTTTCCTGGTCAACAGATAGCACTGTCGCCACAACCTGAACATCATTATGAAACTCCTTGGAAAGAAGAGGGCGCAGGGAGCGGTCGATGAGCCGACTAGTTATAACCGCTTCCTCCGTAGGACGTCCTTCTCGCCTGATGAAGCTGCCTGGTATTTTACCCGCGGCGTAGAGCCTTTCTTCGTAATCCACTGTTAGAGGCACGAAATCGACTCCCTCTCGGGGCTCAGAGCTCACACAGGCAGTAACCAAGACAACCGTGTTACCGTACTGAACAGCAACAGCACCCTGGGCTTGCTGAGCGAATTTACCTACCTGGATGCTAAGCGCCCTATCAGCTACTACACGCTCAAAAACATTCGACATACTATTCCTTCAAACTCAATCTGGCAATAAGAGAATGATACCGCTCGGGCGCCGTCCTGTTCAAGTAACCCAAAAAACGCTTCCTCCTCCCTATCACCCCATGGAGCGCATGTCGGGTGTGCCGATCATGGGGATACAACTTAAGATGCTCCGTTAACCGATTTATCCTCTCGGTAAGCAAAGCCACCTGAACATCGGCAGACCCACTATCATTCTCCTTAAGCCTAAATTGGCTTATAATTTCCTCTTTCTTTTCTTTGTCCACTGTTATAGACTCCCTAATTTAGTAATGTCGTATATCATATCACGATAAAAAAATCTTGTATAGAAATTGACCAAAAGAATGGGATGCTTTATAATGGGCTAGCAAAGGCAACTTTTTATGCACGAAAGTTGCGGTGTTTTTGGAGTTTACGCCCCGGGCATAAATGTAGCTCAGACGACTTTTTTTGCCCTCTTTGCTTTACAACATCGTGGTCAAGAAAGTGCCGGCATCGCTGTCACTGATAGCGACGGAATAAAAATACATACCCGTATGGGATTGGTCTCTCAGGCATTCACGGAAACTGACCTCGCCTTGCTCAAAGGACATATTAGCATCGGGCATAACCGCTACTCCACTACGGGCTCAAGCAGACCTGTGAATGCCCAGCCTATTATGGCGAAATCAGGGGGGGTAACCATTGCCCTGGCACATAACGGCAATATCATCAACTCCAAACAGCTCCGCGATGAACTCCAGGAGCGTGGCTATCATTTTCACACTAGCGTTGACTCCGAAGTCATTGCCAACCTGATTTTGGCCTCCCCTGGCCAGAACTGGCAGGAAAAAATAGAATACGCCACACACCGCCTCCAAGGAGCTTATTCCCTGGTAATCTTAACTGAAGATAAGCTGATTGGAGTTCGCGACCCCTTTGGAGTTCGTCCTCTTTGTCTCGGAACCATTGACGGCGGATGGTGCATTGCTTCGGAAAGTTGCGCCCTAGACCATATAGGTGCCCAATTCGTAAGGGAAATCGAACCCGGGGAAATTGTAGTCATCGATAGCCAGGGAGTGAAAAGTTTTAAGAAAGAAGATGGTAAAAAGGCCCTATGCATCTTTGAATACATTTACTTCGCCCGTCCCGACAGCATCATCCAAGGCAAACTACTCTACCCGACAAGGGAAGCCATGGGTAGAATACTGGCTGAAGAATATCCTGTTGATGCTGATTTCGTCATGGGTGTCCCTGATTCCGCTACTGCCGCCGGCATTGGCTATTCTAATGCCTCCGGTATCCCGTATTGCGAAGGCCTGTTAAAAAACCGATATGTAGGACGTACCTTCATTGAGCCTGACCAAAGGATAAGGGAGCTTGGCGTCCAATTAAAATTCAACCCCCTTTCCCAAATAATTGGTGGGAAAAGGTTAGTAGTCGTCGATGACAGTATTGTGCGTGGCACCACTACTCCTCGTGTAGTCAGTTTGCTCAAAAAAGCAGGTGCTGCTGAGGTTCATCTCCGCATCTGCGCCCCTCCTATCCGTTACCCCTGCTTCTTCGGGGTAGATATGGCGACCAGATGGGAACTCATTGCCGCGAGGAAAACTGTCCCGGAAATCAGAGAGCACCTTGGTGCTGATTCGCTGGGGTACCTTAGCCTCGATGGCCTAATTCGAGCTGTGGACCTGCCCAGAGATATTTTCTGCCTTGCTTGTTTCACTGGAGCATACCCCATTCCAGTTCAAATAGAGATGGACAAACTGGCTTTGGAAGTACTCCCCCAGGAGGAACTCAGTGAAATCCACCTCTAAGGAAGCTTATGCTCTCGCTGGTGTAGATGTTGCTCTTGCCAATAAAGTAAAAAAAATCGTTGCCCAGCAAGCTCAAGCTACATTTCGACCCGAAGTCATCGGCTCAGAATTTTTCGGCAGTATGTTCCAGCTCAAAGGATATGACGAGCCAGTTTTAGTATCCAGCACCGATGGAGTAGGCACCAAGCTCAAAATAGCCTCGCTTTCGGGCAAAAACGATACCGTGGGTATGGACATCGTCAACCACTGCGTGAACGATATCTTTTGTTGTGGCGCAGAGCCCCTTTTCTTCCTCGACTACATTGCCATGGGCAAACTTAGGCCTGAGCAAATAGAAGCCATCATTTCGGGTATAGCCCAGGCCTGCCGAGAAGTCGGCTGTTCGTTAATCGGCGGTGAAACCGCCGAGATGCCTGGCATATACTCCCAGGATAGCTATGACCTGGTGGGTTTCATTGTCGGAGTGGTGGAAAAAAACAATATCATCAACGGCAGTTCCATCGCTCCAGATGACGTAATCCTCGGCCTGCCTTCCTCCGGTTTACACACCAATGGTTATTCATTAGTGCGAAGAGCTTTTGGCATAGATGCTAACCCTTCATGCTTAAACAAATTTTATCCTGAGCTAGGAAAAAACCTCGGTGAAGAATTGCTCCAAGTTCATCGTTGCTACTATCCGCAACTTAAGCCAGCCTTGCCATTGATTAAAGGGATAGCTCATATTACCGGTGGCGGCTTTATTGGAAATATACCTCGCGTCCTACCCCAAGGCGTTGCCGTTTATCTTCATAAAGATTCCTGGGATATTCCGCCAATTTTCAAGCTTATCCAAGAAAAAGGCGATATAGAAGAAGCGGAGATGTATCGAGTATTTAATATGGGGATAGGCATGACCATTGTTTGTTCTCCACAGCAGGTAGCCCAGATCGTCACTATCTTGCCCCAGGCTAAAGTTATCGGCGAGATAATTAAGAGAGAAGACGAGGAAAGGGTAATAATAAATTAAAGGAGGTCCTGTGCGCGTCCTAATCAGTGTTTCGGATAAATCAGGCGTGGTTGATTTTGCCCGAGGTCTAAAAGAGCTAGGTATTGAGATATACAGCACCGGTGGGACCAAGAAGTCTTTAGAGGCTGCTGGAGTAAAAATACACAGCGTCTCGGAGCTTACTGGCTTTCCTGAGATCCTCGATGGCCGGGTGAAAACTTTGCATCCCGCAGTGCATGGAGGCATCTTAGCCCGACGTGACCTTCCCCAGCATCTATCTGAGCTAACCCAGAACCGCATTGAGCCCATTGACATGGTGGTGGTCAACCTCTATCCCTTTGTGGAAACGGTGAGCAAGACCGGGGTTTCTTTAGACGAGGCACTAGAGAACATCGATATTGGCGGACCAAGTATGCTTCGCTCCGCAGCCAAAAATTTCCCCTCTGTCCTGGCAGTAGTCGACCCCAGCGATTACGATACAATCTTGCAAAAGCTGCGCCAGGGCAATGTGGATTCGGAATACAGGAAAAGTTTAGCCCAGAAAGCTTTCCAGCATGTTGCTCTTTATGATACGGCCATCGCTCAATACCTTAACGAAGAAGCTTTTCCCGAAGAGATGACCATAGCCTTAAAAAAGGCTCGTAGCCTTCGCTATGGCGAGAATCCCCATCAGCAAGCTGCCTTTTACGTTGAGCAAAACGTGAGACAAAGGCAAGACGGCCTGGCATCGCTGGAACAGCTTGGCGGGCCCGAAATTTCCTTCAATAACCTCCTCGACCTAGATGCTGCTTTAAACGTTTTGAGCGATTTTACTGTTCCCACCATTGCCATAATGAAGCACACTAATTCCTGCGGACTTGCCTCCCATAATGATTTAGCCGAGGCTTATCGGAGAGCTTTGACGGGGGATCCTGTAGCTTCCTTTGGCGGTATAGTTGCCAGTAACCGAAGCATAGATTTAGCCACCGCCAAGGAAATAGATAAGACTCATTACGACGCCGTTGTTGCTCCAGAATATCAGAAAGAGGCCGTGGAATTACTGAGAAGGAAACAAAGCCTGCGCCTTGTTAAAGTTGCCCCTTATCATCGTCCTTCACCCTCCGAATCGTGCTTCGATTTCCGTTACATCAGAGGTGGCTTCCTGGCGCAAGCGGCAGACCTGTTAACCGAGTCGGAGCTTCAGCCTCGCGTGGTAACCAAGCGCCAACCAAGCAAGGCAGAGTTATCAGACCTGCTCTTTGCCTGGAAGGCGGTTAAGGGCATAAAATCCAACGCCATAGTTATCGCCAAGGACAAAACATTGTTAGGCATGGGAGCCGGACAGCCGAGCCGGGTGGTAAGCGTTGAGCTAGCTTTGAAAAGAGCCGGCGAGCGGGCTGAAGACAGCGTCCTTGCCTCAGATGCCTTCTTCCCCTTCACCGATGGCCCGGAATTGGCAATCAAGCACGGAGTTACCGCCATTATTCAGCCCGGCGGCTCGGTAAGAGATAAAGAGGTAATTGAGCTGGCAGATAAGTATAATATAGCCATGGTATTTACCGGTGTTCGCCATTTTAGACACTGAAACGAGAAATACGAAGCACCAAGCTCTAAATCCTAAGCTTTAAGAATTTGGATTTGGAATTTGTTTAGAATTTAGATATTAGGATTTAGAGTTTCTATGCAGGGGGTGGGAAATGCTAATGATTAGCAAAGAGGCTATGCACAGCGTCATGTTGCTTAGAGAGAAGATAGCCGACCCGAAAAAAAGGCGGAGTGTATTGCCGATGTGGAAAATATGATAAAAATGAAAGAATCCCATCTGGCCAGAGCAGAGTGGGGTTCTTGTCGTGGCAATATCCGCAATTTGGCACCACAGACAGACAGCGAATTACAGATACTCCGGAACACTTTAGAGGCTCTAAAGAGGAAAGACAGCCCGAAGGCAAGTTCTTTGTTAGAAGATTACATCGCTTTATTGCAGAAAACCTATAGACCAGAGCCTGAGCATTGGTGATGCCATGGCTAGAGTAGTAATTGTATCAGACATGTTACGTGGCTTTCTCGAGGAAGGTTATCCACTTTATTGTGGCAGCGAGGCCCGTAGTATCATACCCAATATCCAGAAATTACTGGAGCGAGAGTTAGAACAGGGCTCGAAAATCTTCTATTTATGTGACCACCATATACCCGATGACCCGGAATTCAAAATGTTTCCACCCCATTGCATTGAAGGTACTGAGGAAGCTGAACTCATACCCGAGCTTTCGCAATATCCCGGTGAAATAATACCCAAAAGAACTTTCAGCAGTTTCTACAACACTTCTCTAGACAAGAGACTGGAGGCAATCAAGCCCGAAACCATAGTCGTCTGCGGCGTAACCACCCATATTTGTGTTCTGAACGCAGTAATTGATGCCAGAACCAGAGGCTATGAAGTTGAAATCCCTGTTGATTGTGTTGCTTCCTTCGACAAAAAAGCTCACTTCTTCGCCCTGGACTATATGGAGAGGGTGCTGGGAGCCAAGCTTGTTAAACCCTCAGTTAAGGTTTCTCCGCCTCGTTTCGAAATTCCCGATTCCTGGTTGAACGGGGAAACTGCCGACATCTATTTTCCCCGCACCGTGGAAATACTTAAGAAAGAGGGGATTAATCCCGTAGCAACTATGGAGATATTTTCTCGCCGAGCTGGTATCCTGTGCGGCATAGAAGAAGTTAAATCTTTGCTCGCCAAAGTTCTCCCTGAGGATAATTGTGAAGTATGGGCGTTATCTCAAGGCGAGCCTTTCGACAGAAAAGAAGTAGTCTTGCGCATAAAAGCCCCTTATCAAAGCTACGGAACTTATGAAACAGCTTATCTAGGCATACTCTCCCATTGCAGCGGCTGGGCCGCCGCCGCCCGAGAATGCGCTGATGCTGCCCGAGGCATTCCTGTCATCAGCTTTGGGGCCCGCCATGTCCACCCCTCGGTGGTCGGCATTATGGAATACTCCGCTATAGTCGGAGGCTGCACTGGCTGCGCCAGTACCGCTGGAGCAAAACTTGCCGGCATCCAACCCACAGGGACTATTCCCCACGCCCTCATCATTATCATGGACAGCACTGCTAAGGCCACTCTTACTTTTGACAAGCATATGCCTTCCGAAGTGCCACGCATTGCCCTGGTGGATACTTTTGAGGACGAAGTTAGAGAAAGTGTAACTGTGGCCAAAGCGATGCAAGGAAAGTTACAAGGCGTAAGATTAGATACACCTTCAGAAAGAGGTCGGGTTACTGCTGACTTGATCAAAGAAGTTAGAGCCTGGCTGGACCTCGAGGGATTTAAAGATGTGAAGATAGTCGCCAGCGGTGGACTTGACCCAGAACGAATCAGATATTTTATCGATGAAGGGGCGCCTGTGGATATTTTCGCTGTTGGCAGCTATATCAGCGATGCCAAGCCCATTGACTTCACCGCTGACCTTCACGAAATAGAAGGCAAACCCATCGCCAAGAGAGGCAGAATGCCCGGCATCACCCCCAATCCCAGGCTAAAGAGAGTGATGTAATACTTCCAGAAGAACCCTTATTCACGCATAGTTAACTGCATACCCTCGTATAAAAAATCCTCTCCCTTGACGGGAGAGGATTAAGGTGAGGGTGAAATCCCCCTCCCTCTAACTCCCTCCCGCTAGGGGAGGGAGAATTATGAGGAGTTTGGCAATTGACCATCATTAGCAATGCATAGATTAGCTTTGATGCTTTTATGTCTTTATGATTTTGTTAACTCTTCCACTATCCTGGGCAATATCTCACCTGTCCTTCCCTGAATTAAATAGTCTGATACGCCTTCGTTGGTGAGCGGCGTAGGGTCAGCATTCACCTCTATTATCCTCACATTAGCCTTATGCCCCATTACATCCAGGCCCGTGACACCCGAATGAAACCTCGCCATCCTGGGTAGATTGGCAAAAGGATAAACTACTGCTGATGTTCCGCAGATAAGCATCAAGTCACATCTCGAAGCTTCTTTTTCCGATTCCTCCATGACGTCCGAAGGTATTGGCTCCTTGAAGTGAACCACATCGTATTTCAGGGCGGCACCACACTTACAGCGAGGCGGAAGCTCATCCAGGGAGATTTCTCCTCTGGCAAACCTCGAGCCGCAGGAAATACACCTCACTGCATTGACGCTGCCATGATATTCTAAAACCCTCTTGCTTCCCCCCTTTTTATGTAGACCATCAATGTTTTGCGTGATTACGCACTTCAGTATTCCCAGAGCTTCGAGCTCGGCCAGAGCATAGTGACCCGGATTTGGCTCGGCCTGCCTGATTTGTTCATAAAACGTCCCGTATGTCCCCTGAAACCCCAGCACTTCCTCCCAGTACGCCCTGGGGTTGTTCAGGAAAAGCTCGTATCTTTGATAAGCCTTAGCCTCTGCTTCTTTATTCGTGGTCCAGATGCCCTTTGGCCCCCTGAAATCAGGTATGTCCGATTCGGTTGACATGCCCGCCCCGGTTAATGCAATGGCATATTTGCTTTCCGCCAAATCTTTTGCTGCCCGCTTGACCAGGTTTTCCATTTAGGCGAAGCCAATCCCTTTTATCTCTAAGAAATTGCCATCGATTTTTGTCCTAGTGCCAAGAAATTCCTCGACCAGCCACAGGTTTGTCTCCACATGTTCAGTAATGCGAGGGACTGAATACCTGGTGACCCCCTCGGCTAAGCCAGCATAGATTATGAGCTGGTCTGCGATATATCTATCAACTGCGGCGCCAGTTTCGATATCTTCTATAAACCTCTCAGCCACATATCTTCCTATGGATTCCGAGCTTCTGCCCGGCCTCCCTGCCCTGTCGGAACCCATCCGGTTACCCGAGCTCGTCTCGGCGTATATCGCCAGGGCTGCTCCTTCTTGAAGGGAGCTTTCGTCTTCGATTTCCTCAATTTCTGCTTTATACCCATAAGAGCTTAATACCCTCTGGCATTCCGCTGCCATCCTCTGGCTTACTCTCTTTTCCTTCAAATGCGAGGAAAGCGCTATGCCTTTGATACTGAAAAACTCCCCCTGCTCAGTAAGATTTAACGGCTTCAATTTCCCCGCCGGCTCAACTCTAACTTCTATAATCCCACCACCCCTTGGCACATAGCCAGGACGGATTATGTCAAGCTCAGCCCGAACACCCATTTGCTTTAGAAACGGAAGCAAGACAAACTTCATATGATAAGCCGAAGGGGCAAAATCCTGAAACAGCCCGCCTTCCAGCCTGAATTTGGAAGGCTTTCGGGCAAAGCAAGCCAGAGGCAAAAGCGTCTGGGCCATCATGGTGGTTGAGCCCGCCGTCCCTATATCCCAGCTATACTCCCCCCCTCCGTTGAACCTTTCTCTGGGTGTGTAGGCAATTTCCTTAGAGCCCACCTCAGCATTGTCCACCACCCCATGGCACATCTCCTGGCAAGCCTGCACCACTTTGAGATGCTGCGCCCTTAAGCCTGGCTTATCCCTCCCAGCCCTGATATTTTCTATCCTTATTTCCTCGCCCAGCAGGCTAGCCAGCGCCACAGAATAGCGGACTATGGTCCCGCTTCCCGACTTCGTCCCACCGTCTATAAGCATCACGAGAGCCCATTCTTATTTCGTTGCTTCCATAAACTCTTCGACGGTTATCCCAGCACGGGTGATTAGTTTCCTTAGCGTTCCTCTCCCAACCTCTTTGTGATCAGGAACGGACAATGTTGCAATGTGACCCTCTTTTACCAAAATAATGTGACTCCCTTTCTGGCGTGCTATCTCCCAGCCCAGCGTTCTAAAAATCTTCGTTACTTCACGTCCACTGAGGAGCGGAAGTTTCATTAAACCGGAACCTCAACCTCGCGTGTCACAACAGTTAAAGGCATTCCTTTCTCTGCTCGCACCTCCAAACACTGCTTAATAGCATCTTCAATATTTTCTAAGGCTTCTTGCTCCGTTTTACCTTGGCTTACGCACCCTGGAATACTCGGACATTCGACAACGAATACGCCGTCTTCATCCTGTTCAATCGTTATGATGAACTTCATAACTTCTTCCCTCCTGCCTTCTTTTGAGCTCTTCAACGGTTACAGTAGGCTCATCTCGACGTTCAGCAATAATCGCCAGGTCATGTATATCTTCTAAAAGCTCCTTATATTCCTCCCCTTTAACTCCCCAGCTTATGCATTCTACCATTGCCGAAATTCGAATGCCAACTACGAGTTCATTCCTTCCCAAAGCAGGCTGGCCAGCGCCACAGAATAGCGGACGATGGTCCCGCTCCCTGACTTCGCCCCACCGTCTATAGTTATCATGTAGGAATTCGCCCAGACACCTTTAGTGCCCAGAAAAGTTGTTTTTGTGCTGGCTAATTTATTGCCGCCGCAATCCCCACACCAGTTTCCCCAGACCTACCCTCCTTTGAACGCTTCCGGTCAGCAACCTGTCCGAATTAAAAATGCGGACCGCTACCGCTATCATTATCACCGTGAAAACTGCGTTATAAGCAATACCGCCGATTACCAGCGGATAATTACCCAACATAAGAGCCCGCATAGCCATCATAGGGTGGGAAAAAGGTATGGCAAACACAAGAATTCTTAAGACGGCGGGAATGGTATCGAAATCTTTAAACATGGTTATAAACATGGAGATCAGAGCCAGGGCAGTTATCGGGAAGACCAGTGCCTGAGCACTTCTATAATTCTTAGCAAATGTTCCCAGGACTATACATAGCGAAAGCCCGGCTAAAAGAGCTACGAATAACGAAATCCCCACCAATAAATAATCTTGCATGCCCAGGGCCAACCCAAAATCTGCCAGATTTATATTTGAAATCTGGAATGAACTCATGTAGCGTGAAAATCCAATCATATAGATAGCTGCCATTATCACCCCCACCAGGGCGCTACCGACTATTTTGCCAATTACTATATGACTTCTCCTTACGGGCATGGTTAACAATGTCTCCAGGGTCTTGTTTTCCTTCTCCATGCCCATCGAAGATATTACAGAAGCCCCGGCCATGATTATGAGCATCATTACTACAACTGGAATAACTATCGATTGTGAACTTAGTATATTGCCCAGTTGACTTGACGATAGCCCTTCTATCTCCTTTCCCTTGAAAAATGTGGTTTCAACTCTTTGCGTCGGGGCCAGGACGAGAGCTGGATCAAAGGAGCTATCCTCTTGTATCAGTTCCGTAGATATCCCCTGGTTCACTGCCTGAATAAGCCCTTCAACCACGCCTGAGGATATGGAATCCATTATCCCCGCCCCTTTCATTATCCAGTAAATTTCTATTTCCCCGGGATGATTAGCATAAATGTTTTGGCTGAAGTTTTCAGGTATTACCAGAAGCGCAACTCCATTTTCTTCCCTTACTTCTTCCAATCCTGCTTCAGCATCACTGCCATCATAGATAACCTCCGCCTTCTCGGTAAGAACGGACATGGCTATATCGGAAAAATCGCCATCGTCCATATCCACGATTCCTACGACTGGCTTCTCCTCCAGTCTTTCCCCGATGCTGCCAATAGATTGCCCCACAGATGCAAACACTATGGCAATAACTATTATTGGGATCAGGGTCGCGAGGGTGAACAATTCCTTGAATTCTTTCTTTACTATGTTGCCAATCACTTTATTGCCTTAACAAAAGCCTCTTCTATATTTCCGGCGTCATATTCCTTTTTGAGTTCCGCAGCAGTCCCGCTGGCGACTATTTTCCCATCGTTTATCAAAGCTATGCGGTGACATAAGAGCTCTACCTCAAGCATATTATGCGAAGACAATAAGACCGCCACTCCTGCCTCGACTGAGCTATTTATTATCTTCCTTACCTCTTGAGCATTTACCACGTCCAGGCCGGAGGTAGGCTCATCTAATATTGCCAATCTCGGGTTTACCATTAAAGCTCTGCCCACGAGCAAACGCCGTGTCATTCCCTTGCTGTATGTATCAACTTTATCATCTATTCTCTCCCCCAAATTGCTTATCTCCATTCCTCGCTGGACCATATCCTGGGATTTCTCGCCATCGCCAAAGAATTTGGCGATAAAATTCAGATACTCTTTGCCCGTGAGATTTTTATAGGCGCCAGCCTCTTCGGGCAAATAGCTTATTATCTTTCTCACTTCTCCCGCCTCTTTAGGAAGTTCATAGCCGAAGACCGTTACCGAGCCCGAGGTTATTTGAAGCAGCGTGGCAACGACTCTCAATGCGGTTGTCTTTCCCGCACCATTAGGACCTATCAGGCCGAATACCTCCCCTTCGTTTACTTCAAAGGAGATTCCATTCAGTGCCCTGAAGTTCCCATAGTCCTTGACCAGTTCCCTAACTTCTACTGCTTTCATTTATCTCACGTATCGCAACAGTTAAAGGAAATTCTTGCGAAGCAAAAATTCTGGTGGGTACCATCACACACGAATCTCTTATGCTGTGTTAGGCGATGCAGTGGGAGGCTTATCTTCAAGATGAAATCCCACCCCCTCCACCTTCGCTAGTCTTTCCGCTTTTCCATCCTGTTTTTCCTTCAATCGAAATGCTATTAGGAGCGTTTAATATTTTCCTCTCTAACTGGCAAACTTCACTAAAAATACAGTACCTGTCACCTCTGAAAATTAACCTGTCTTGTAGGATTAAACTCTCTAATTTCTTCTCCGCTACTTCTTTCTCTGGTGGACAAAAACGTTTGTTTGGCCGACAGGCTATCTTGCCAAGTCTAAAGATTAGGTAATCCATTGATGCTGGTGTTGGGGGTCTATGATTATTAGAAATCTTGCCCCATTCTTGCCATACCTTTCTCCATGCTCCGCGGTTTAGGCTATCCACCAAAGAATACTGATAACAGAAAACATCCAAGAAACTTGCCAGTAAAGGGATGCGAAATTGGAGAATCCCGGTTCTCAAAGCCACTCTCATAGTGTTCTTATCACTCATCACGTCCAATTTCTCTATGTTCCTTCTGTATTTCCACACTCCTAAATCAGCCATATCTCTTAAGAACATATGAGCCTTCTTCGTAGAAAAGCCGTATCGTTCTTCAACTGTCAGCGCCTTAACAATCTCGGCTACATCTCCATCATGAACCTCATTGATTTTGTATGCCGATGAGTCATACTTCTCTACTAATAACGTTGCGGAATTCAGCATCCATGGTTTACGTTTATCTCTCTGTGATTGGGCACCTAGAAAATTGAGTAGTTCGTCTACCAACAAATCATTGTTCTTTACTTTCTTAGGATTGAAGCAGTCCGGGTGCCTCTTATAAAACTCAAAGGGGTTACTTCTGGCGTGAACATCAATATTGAAATCCTGAATTGCAGTAAAGAATCTTACATTGGCGATTTCCTCTTTCGTCAAATCAAGGGTATTCAACTGAACCTTAATGGTGTTATTTTTATAAATATCTTCCAACACTGTGGCTACTGCTAAACACTCTCCATTCGGATTAACCTTCGGAGACAATACCTTTTCATGGTTTTCTTCCCAGTATTTGTGAAATTCAGAGATATATTCAGGTGGCAGAGTGGCTTTTTTCTGGTAGAAAAACTTATTAATTCCATTCAATATTTTTGCTGCCAATTCATATTCATCAGTGCCTTTGAATTTTTCGGGTTCAAATCTTAGACCACAATGCTCTGAAAGTTTTTCGAGAAAGATGAGAAAATTAGACATATTTCCCCACCATATCAAATTTTTTCCAACCTCTGATTCTCATAAGATACCTTGTCATATCGGTTACCATATTGTCAGAAAGCCACCTTTCGGATATGAAGCAATATTCAATATCTTTGTTTTCTAGTGTTTCAACAACACTCGCAAACGCCGATTCCTTGTAATTTCCACTTGTTATAAGAAGCACTTTGTTGATATCTGTTAAATCAAATTCAAGTTCCTTGGGTATGACCCATTCGTTCTCAAAAAGAGGAACTTCATCATAATATTTTCTAATATCGCTTGACTTCCGTAATTTTTGGGAGCAATTGACTTGTTTTTTCTGTAAAGTGATACTGCGTCAAACTCAAAAATAACATTTCCAAAGAATGCAACGATTCCTTGGGTTATTCTGTCTGATAAGGATATAAACCCGTTTTTTGTTTTACATATTGAATCGCCTTTGTTTGCAATAATTTTCTGCTCTTTGAGTATTAAAGGTGCATTCTCCAAAAAGGTTGTATGGTAAAGTACAGGTGTCAATCTTGACTTCTTCCACCTTTCATTTATTACACTCAAATTATCCATTCTTATCACCTGTTTTTTCATAAACAAGTAAATACTGGTAACTTATCTTCAAGTATTCATTTGAAGTTTGAATTTCTGCATCTTGTTCTTTTTGTGTAACAACCACAATCTCTTTTAACCATAAGTCGCCTGTCGCGAGTAGATCTACTACTATCTTTTCAGCGGAAGGTTCTATATACCCATTTATTCTGACATCTTGCGTCTGGATCACAAGAAACCCGTCCTTGCTTAATTTGGACAAGTCTCGATTTATAATTTCTTTTATTCCGTGTAAATAAGACTTAATATTTGAATGAGCGGGTCTATTGTTCAAAAATGGTGACTTAATAAAAAGCAACCTTTTATCCTTTTGCCCCCTTGTCGCGATAGAACATATTTCATTCTCAGAATGAGAGATAAAGCTTGTAGTTGAATATCCTTTCCCATTTGAATATCTATCAATCACATTCTTATTTAAACGCTTTTCAAAATCTTTCTCTGGTAATGTCCATACTGTTGTGGTTTCAAGACCGTCTAATCTCCTCTTTAATGCTGGTTTCGCCAAGGTTGGGAAAACCAAACCATAATCCGTCTCTCTTTCTCTGACGCTTGAAAGGGCAGGTGACTCAGGCTTCTCAAAAATTGGTAGATACTCGTGGGCTAAAAGAAGAAAATTGTATTTTATGCTGTTGTCATACCAAAATCCTGTAGTCTTACAGTTATGTTGTCTCTTGATAACCAGCTCTCTCAATTTGAAGCCTGAATTCAAATAAACATTTATGAGTTTAAAGCCTAATGGAATTACATGTTTTTTTCTCCGTGTGTCTCCTATCAATATGGCACATTGTCTACCCGGTTTTAGCACTCTGAAACTTTCCTTTGCAACCTTTGACATCTCTTTGAGAAATTCGTCTATATCAAAAAACGATAAATCACTTTCTTTAGAATCCGTATAATGGATGATATTTGCATAAGGGGGATGAGCACAGATTAAATCTATGGAGTTATCCTGCAAGAACGATAAATCTCTGGCATCGCCAACCGACAGCTCCGGCTCGTAAATCCCCAAACGGCTATTTTCGTCAATCAAAGCTAATTGCTGCGATTCTAGGCTAAAATCTACATTTCCCCTTGCCAGTTCAACAGCTTTCTCGTTAATATCAAAGGCTATGCACCTTCTCCCCAGTAATTTCGATTCTACAGCAGTTGTTCCCGCACCACAGAAATAATCTAAAACTAATTCGCCAGGTTTTGAATATTTGAGAATCACATTTCGAGGAATATAGGGAGACCAATTGCCTCTATATTCCCCACTATGAGTTGCCCAGTTACCCCTCTGTTTAAAGCTCCAGACTGTGGTTTGCTCCTCCTTAAAATCTTTTGGGTGAAGTGTTTTTACTTTTTTTGAAGCCTTGAAAGCACTGATGTTGACTCCTTGTGACTTAGTAATGAGCCGCTCAATATATCTAAATGTAACTCCATATTTCTGACCGATTTCCAAGTCAGGAATTCCTCTTGCCTTTTCTTGCAAGATTGTCTCTTGGAGCTCTTTCTCAGTTCTGAAGCTTACCTTTGGATTAGCCACTGCATTCTCTTTGTTAACATAAATAAATCCACCATTTCACTTAACTTTAGTATATACGAAATTCGTTTTTTGGTCAGTAGTCTATGCGTCGAGCAATGGGGCACAGCCCCTAGTGTCAAAACTGCGATGCTATTAGGGCAAACGCTGTTGTATAATATACTTGGAACACGAGATGCCTAGCCCGGGACAGAGGACGGGGATTGCTAATTTGCCTTTGCATTATGGCAAGGTGCCGCCGTGGCTTTTCGGGCGGATGTGCTGAAGGTATGTAGTCAGACTCGATTTATTATACGCCAGCCCCCTGTGGGTGCGTAGGACGGAAGGCGATTTTTTCATCGACGATTGCTTTTAGTAATTCACTCCCTGCTGGTCGTGGAATTTCTCTCCCTTCCTTTTCAGCGGTTTTTAGCCAGAGTTCCATCGCCGTCATAACCTCTTTCAATGCCACTTCCTCAGTCTCTCCAAACGCAGAGCAACCGGCCAGCTCTGGAACCACTGCAATATACCCCCCATCCTCCTCGCTATAGAATATCTCTATTGCGTATTTATACATCTTCTTCCTCCAGTAGTTTATACCCTTGAACAACCTTTAAGAATTGTTTAACTTGATATGGCTTTGCTTTTCCTTTAACATTCTGAAAATTCAACATTTCTCTTACACCACCTTTGACGTATATCCTATGGCTGCCTTTACTCCCTCTAAGCCTGAAGCCAAACAACTCTGCTCCCTTACAGAGCATCTCAAATCTAATGCCTTTTGGATTTCTCCTGAATTCTTCATATATCTCCTTCTTGCTCATCTACACACTTATATGTCATTATGACTTAAACCGTTAGCCTTTCACCCCATGGCGTATAATTCATTATATACGAAATTCGTTTTTTGTTCAGCCACCTCGGCAGGGAGTAACTCCCCGCTCTACATTCCTTTTATAGGGCGGCATTTTATATTCCGCCACTCAAGAGATTGCCACGCGGAGTTTACCCTGAGCGGAGGTGAGATTCTTCGCCTTCGGCTCAGAATGACAAGAAGCGAAGGGCTGGCAATGACATGGGGAGAGTTGTTGAATACCCTCACTATTTCCAAGTCAGCTAAACCTTTCCTGACCTTCTGTGTCAAAACTGCAATGCCGTGAGGACAGCGCTGTTGTATAATATCCTACAAGTATGGCTAGCTCGGGACAGAAGACGGGAATTGCTAATTTGCCTTTGCATTATGGCAAGGTGCCGCCGTGGCTGTTCGGGCGGATGTGCCAGCTTGCCCGGGAGATTACCATCGTTACAGTAACGGAGTTTGGCAGTGGGGAGATGCTGCGCCGTCTTTCCGACCCCTACTGGTTTCAGGCTTTCGGCTGCGTGCTGGGTTATGACTGGCATTCCAGCGGCGTTACCACTACCGTCTGCGGCGCCATAAAAGAAGGAATGCGAGGACTGGAAAGAGAACTTGGCTTATTTGTGGCCGGGGGCAAGGGCAGGACTTCACGGAAAACCCCTCTGGAGATAGAAAACACCGGGCACCTGCTAAAGGTCAATCCGTCGGCTCTGGTTTACGCCAGCCGAATGTCAGCCAAGGTAGATAATTCCGCCCTTCAGGACGGCTACCAGCTCTATCACCACAGCTTCTTCTTCACCAAGGACGGCTCCTGGGCAGTCATTCAGCAAGGTATGAATGAGGTCAATCGCTATGCGCGCCGCTATCACTGGCTGGGAGAGAAAGTCAGCGATTTTGTCTGCGAGCCCGAGGCCGCTATCTGTTCCCAGGCCAGGGGAGAAGCATTGAATCTGGTGGCTCTGGAGAGCGCAAAGGTGAGAGATGTCATTGCCCAGGTTGCTGCCGAAGAGAAGCCAGATAAAATCGTAGGCCAGCTAAACAGGCTAAAGACCTTAAACTTGCCTCAGCGACCTTACATCAGCCTGGAAGATATTCACCCCGACAGGCTGGGCAAGATTTTCCTCACAGCCTATGAACATAAGCCCGAAAACTTTGAATCACTGCTAGCCCTGGAGGGCATAGGAGCCAAAACACTTCGCGCCCTTAGTCTTATTTCAGAATTAGTTTACGAGACACCGGTCAGCCTTCGCGACCCGGCGAGCTACAGCTTTGCCCACGGCGGCAAAGATGGCTATCCTTATCCTGTGGACAGGAAGACCTACGATAGCAGCATCCAATTTCTGTCACAGGCGGTGGAAAAGGCTAAAATTGGGGACAGAGAGAAGCTCGAAGCCTTCAGACGCCTGAGGGCCTGGCAGTGAGAATTGTAGCAAGAGGTGCGAGATTGCTTCGCTTGTCACCCTCACCTTAGTCCTCTCCCGTCAAGGGAGAGGAGATTGCTTCGGCCCGATAAATTGGGCCTCGCAATGACATGGGGTCTAGAGAGAAGAGATCTGGCCCCCAATGACACAATGAAGTTACTCCTGGCGATACTATAATATACGCCTCACAGCTTTAATCTGTCGAAGACCTTCTGTGCTATAATACTAGCTTAGAGGGAATTATACATGACTCATTTAATAATCTTTGGCAGAGATTTAAGGACAATAATCTCCATACTAAAGCAAGGGAGGTTTATGTGACTAAAGAATATAGCTATACGGTGATACTAGAGGAAGAGGCTGATTCTGAATTCATGGGTTATTTCAATGCTTCAGTGCCGGCACTTCCCGGCTGCTTTAGCTATGGGGCAACGAAAGAAGAGGCGTTAAGCAATATTCGGGAGGCTATCCTTTGCTACTTGGAAGACTTAAGGATCCATGGGGAGCCTTTACCTGACGACGTCACCCCTGAGCTCAAGAAGGTTAATATAGCTATATGAAAAGGGCACCCCGAGTTACTGCTGCGGAAGTAGAGAAAGCACTGTTTAGAATAGGTTTCCAGTTATCCCACACCAAAGGTAGTCACCGCTCCTATATCAAAGAGGGTAAACGAGTTATTGTTGCCTTTCACGGTCATAGAATAATACCGCCTGGTACCCTCAAAAATATTCTGAAGCAAGCAGGGTTATCTCCAGAGGAATTTGAACAACTGTTATAGCATGACAGAGAGAACAATAAATGGCTGACTTTGACATCGCATCTTATGTCTCCCACATTGAGGCAAACCGCTCGGTCAAGGATGCTTTAATGCAAAGCTTAAAGACGCGCCGCCCTCCATATCGCATCTCCGTAACCGACTTACTTAACCTCAAACAGGCTTACTTCAGGAGAAAGTATCCCGAAATCGTGCCGCCTCTGGAGAAACAGCAGCTTATGTGGGCTGGCACCGGCTTCCACAAGACCTTCGGCTCGGCCGTATCCAGCGAAGAATACCTGGAGCAATTCGTAGAAGCTGAGGGCATTGTGGGCAAGATTGATATCTACGAAAAGATTCCCGTAGAAGTCAAGACCACCTCCACACCTGTAGACACGAAGGATTTATTGAAATACAGGCCAACTTATATCGAGCAATTGGGCATGTACTGTGCTATGGTCAATGCCCACGAGGGAGAAATTATCATCTATCAGCGCCAGGGAGAGGAATCGCCCTCAACTTCCCCTTTGGTTGTCTCTCACGTTACTTTCCCCGACCTGGAAGCAATTCGAGAGGAAATGCAGCGGAGACGTGACCTCCTGGTACAAGCGCTCATTGCCAACGATCCCAGCAATCTTCCCGTTTGTCCCTGGTTCAACAAGCAGTGCGATTACTCACAGGTATGCGACTGCGCAACCACATCGGTGCCAGCATCGTACGAGATAGCTGAGTTAGCCGGGGAAATTTACGTCGATAGCATGACCTGCGAGCAACTCCTCAGCAAAATGGCTGGGTCTCAGCCATCCCAACTGTTTGGCATCAACGATATTGTCTTCCCCCGCAAAGCATATTTTGAGCGACTTAAGTTGAGTGAAGGAGTCCGGGAAGAGAAGGGAGAGTATCTTCGTTCCATGGATGAGCGTGGCTTTCTCGATACACTCCGCGATTCATTACGCTATGGTGCCCCGGGCGAAGCGCAGAGGATTCCCGTGAAGCATGCGCCACTATCCGACCTGGTCCAAATCTGGCAGAACCTGCCCACTATCCTGCGCGACCCAAAATTTTCTTCACTGGTGGAAAGAGAACGTTTGCCCAGAACATTCCCTCATTACTTCCTACGGCTGGGATTCGACTGTGCCTTAACAGAGAACACAAAAGGTAGACTGCTGCTCTACTATGTTAGAGTTGCCAAAGAGGATGCCAAACTGATGGTCTACGATGTAAACTTCAGGAATTTGAACGCTGTTAAGGCCGAAGCGTTACGACGGCTTGAGCTTTTGGAAAAGGCGACATCACCACTGCAGCTCCCTAAATGCCCTTCATGGATGTGCTCTTACTGCGACTACAGGCTTGCATGTGACGAAGCTTAGCATAAAAAACAATTAGATACCCATCAAGGAAAGGATATTGAGCAGACAGGTGGTTATTATATGATAAAATAGAGGATTGGAGAGGTGAGCAATGAATTGGTTGGACATAGTCATAATAGTCGTGTCAGTTTTATTGGGTATTTTGGGCTTGCGCCAAGGAATTATCAAGACAGTATTTAGTATTGCCGGGTTAATAGGTGGCATAATTTTAGCCGGGCGTTATTACGGTGGGCTTGCAGCATTGCTTTCTCCTTCCGGTGCTACCTCGGCCAACATAGCTGCTTATGCCATCATCCTAATAGCTACTTTAATTGTAGCTGGCGCGGTTGGCCGACTCGTAGCCAAGCTGGTTCACCTTGTCCTGCTTGAGTGGCTGGATAGGCTTGTGGGCTTCATCCTCGGCGTCTGTATAGGAGGCCTGTTATGTGCTGCCTTTCTCGCTATTGCAGCTAAGTATGACCCGGGCACGGAGGCAGTTATTCGTCAATCGGGATTAGCCAAATTCCTGATGGAAGGATTCCCCTTGTTATTAGCACTTCTGCCCGGAGAATTTGATTTCATCCGCGACTTCTTTTCACCATCAGTGTAGATCTATTAAGAGCTAGCGTATAACTTACTCCTCAAGAACTTCATCAAATACCTTTTTGAATTCCTTCTTAGGCTTGTAACCGAGAATTTGCTTAACAGGCTGACCGCCTTTAAATATGAGCATAGTGGGAATGGCAGCTATTCCGTACCTGACAGCTAAAGGACCGTTCTCATCCACATTCACTTTAGCAAAGCTCACCTTGCCATCGTAGTCCTTAGACAGTTCCTCCAGAATAGGATCAGCAGCTAGGCAAGGAGCACACCATTGTGCCCAGAAATCTACCACAACTGGCGACTTCGATTGCAAAACAACATCTTGAAAGTTATCCTCACCTATTATTGAATGTATCATAGAACTGACCTCCTTACTTAAAATGCTATATCTAAAGAAAAGAAGTTAACGGCATTGCTCGTTGTCTGTTCAGCAATGGTAGCTTCAGCAATTCCTTTAAGTTGGGACACGGCCTCCAGGCTTCTTAAAACATCACCGGGCTTGGACTCATACCGTGCTGCCCTTCCATAAGTGACAGGACAATCTGTCTCCAGAAGTAATCTCGGTAAGGGTGCTTCTTTGACTGCCCTTCTATGTTCCTCATGATACTCAGCAGCTGGCGTGGCAGAAATAAAATAGCCACTATCAATTATACCTTTAAGAACACTGGAAAAGCCAGTGAACCAATGAAAAACAGCTTTATCCATGCGGACATCCTGAATCAAGTGTAGTGCATCCTTCCAGGCATATCTGCTGTGAATTATCGCAGGTTTAGCATATTTCTTAGCTATATTCAGAAGCCGACCAAGAACCTCTTTCTGCAATTCCTTGGACGCCACCTTCACCACCCTCTTGTCATAGTCCAGACCTATTTCACCAACAGCCACTGTTGAAGCAATATTTTGCTCAATAAATCGTAAATTATCATCTATCTCAACGGTTCCCAGATTACCTAGCTCCCAGGGATGTAGGCCCAAAGCAGGATAGACAAAACGGCGATGTTTTTGCGATATTTCCAATGTTTTTATGTTCGATTGACGGTTCGACCCCACGGCTATTATGGCAATAACACCTGCTTTTTTAGCTTCCTCAAGCATCAAATCGAGGTTTTTCAGTTCGTCAAGATGGGCATGAGTATCGATGAGCTTGTACACTAAATTTTCTTCTCTTTAAGCATGGCCTTATAATACTTAAGCCCCTCCTCAGTCGGCTTGTAGCCGTAGAGGGAGAACCTGTCTTCTCGCTCCCTGGTAATCAAATTTGCCGATACCAACGCCCTCAACATTGCCTCGCCGAAGTACCCTGCCACATTAAGGTGATGGTCAGGAACTGCTTTTTTAGTCGCTTCATACTCCCTGCAAATAGCGGCCAATAGTTTCGCTGGCTCCTTTTCCAGGTTCTGGAGGAGAGCCTGCATAGTCTCTGTCTGTTTTACTACGTCAACAAAATCTTCGAAAGCACCCATGTCCGCTAACTCTTAATTTTAACAGTAATGAAGAGGTCACCGGGAGTCACCCCTTCCAATCCCATTCCCCTCAGTCTTACCTTCGTGCCCTGGGTAACTCCTGGAGGGACTTTGACTATAAGTTTTTTCTTTTCTTTGCCTCGCTTGTATTTTATCTTCCTATCAACACCAGATGCAGCTTCTTCCTGAGAGAGATAGATTTCGTGGTACAAATCCTCTCCCTTACTCCGCCAGGGGAGTTCCTGCACACCTAGCATCCTCTTAAGAGTAAACCTGATGACCTTGCCGAAAAGTCGTAACAATAAAGGTGGTCTATACTCCGAAGTCGCTGTAGACTGATCTCTTCCTGATGGTTGACCTGGAAAGGTGAAAACAAAACCTTTGCCACCAAAGAACAAATTGTTCACAAATCTCTCATCGAACCTCAAACCAGCTTCCTGAAACATCCTTGCCAATTCTTGAAATAAATAAGGATTGTTAAAGGCATCCGCAAACACCTGCTCCTGGCTGTAATAGCGCCCACCAGCATATTGAGTACCATATCCAGCAAAACCAGCCTGCCTCATCCTATCATATTCCTGCCGCTTCACCTCGTCGCCCAACACGGCATAGGCTTCGTTGATTTCCTTAAATTTTTCCCCGGCCCACTGCTCATTTCCTAAATTCTTGTCGGGATGATATTTCATGGCAAGCTTTCTGAAAGCACGCCTTATTTCCTCGTGACTAGCCCCCTCAGAAACACCAAGAATAGAGTAATAATCCTTCGTACTGTGATACATTTGCCTGAAACGATATTTTAGCGATTAAAGCTCAGTGCGGCAAGTAAAAAAGTGCCTGCCCCTCGATGGAAGTCCCGATTAAATCGGGAAAGGTGGGAGTGAAAATTTCTGAAAGTCACCCTGCCTGCTTAGTTTCTTGGTGGCGGGGGTTGGATTTGAAGGGGGACGAGGGGTGGTTCGTCTGATTTGAATATAGTTTACACTACTGTAGTAGTATTACGTCTGCGAATTGTTTGGGGCACTACAGGAAAGCGTTAGTATTCAGTTCAAGTATTAAAAGAGATTATTGACTAAGTTATTTCCCTTACTTCCGCTTTGACCATATACTCACACCCCAAATGATACCAATACCACCAAGCAAGAGACCAAGACCAGCCATAATTATGCCAACTTCAACCATTCCTATATTTTCACCTCCGAAATTATTGTTTATTTGAATATATCATACCCCTGCAGAAAACGAAATATAGTGTTCGTATGGTAAAACACAATCAGGCGGTTAGCAATCCGTTAGCAAAAACAAAAAACCGCCCATACGAGGGGCTCAAATAATGGCCGATTTAGCCTTGAAAATTGGTGGCGGGGGTCGGATTTGAACCAATGACCTATGGGCTGCAGGACTGAAATCGCGTTCAGCAGCTATGTCTTGGACACCGCACAAAAACTAGTGACAATTTTATTAATTAAAATTTAATAATGGTATTATATAATGCTACCATAGGTATTATAAGGCGACTATTGGATATGAAGGTAATACCTAGCTCGAGGAGACACCATTACGTGGCAAGAGTTAGCATCTTTTTGATTACGGTAGCCTTAATTGTCGGGATGGCAGGCTGTGATCCGCCTCGTATTGAAATAAATGATTGGTATGATTTGGATGCCGTCAGGGACAACCTGGGCGGCAGTTACATCCTAATGAACGACCTCGATTCCACTACTCTCGGCTATGAAGAGCTGGCGAGCCCGACAGCCAATGAGGGAAAGGGCTGGCAGCCAATTTGGGCCCTCAATGCCACATTTACCGGGACTTTCGACGGGCAGGGACACGAGATATGTGACCTGTTTATAAACCGCCCTGAGGAGGAGCCTGTCGGGCTTTTCGGTTATGTTGATGAGCGAGGAGTCATCAAGAATCTCGGCGTGGTGAACGCCGACGTTACTGGCTGTATCGGTGTTGGCGGTCTCGTGGCAGAGAGTTGTGGCACTGTGAGCAACTCCTATTTCACAGGCAGCGTGACCGGTTCTTTGGGTGGTGGCGGTCTGGTGGGATGGAATGCGGGTACTGTTATCAACTCCTATTTCAGTGGTAGCGTCACTGCCAATTATACTGCTGGCGGTCTAGTGGGAACTAGTGAGCGGGGCACTCTGCGCAACTCCTATTTCACAGGCAGTGTAACTGGCGATTGGTGTGTAGGTGGTCTGGTGGCATTTAATAATGAGGGCACTCTGAGCAACTCCTATTTCACAGGCAGCGTGACTGGCGATATGGGTATCGGTGGTCTGGTGGCATTTAATAATGGGGGCATTATCAGCAACTCCTACTATAATTATGATGAGGCCCTGATCAATGGCGAGAACATCATTACTATCGGAGCCTTATCCGGTGAGGACTTTGAGGAATGGCTGGCTAACGATAAGTCTCTAGATGTCAATGAAATGCTTTCTCAAGAAAATGGTTATTACTTGATAAACGCTGTCAGTGATTTCAAACAGCTACTGGCGTTCGGTCAAAGTGCTACTCTGAAGTTCAGATTGACAAATGACCTGGATTTAGGCGGTGAACCCAACTTCTACATCCCTTATCTGGCTGGAGAGTTTGATGGAAATGGTCACAGAATCTCGAACTTGAGCTTCAACTTTTCCTTCGTTTCCAATATTGGACTCTTCGGATACCTTGCTCCCGGTGGAAAAGTCACTCAAGTGGGTGTCGGGAACGTAAATATAACTGGCGCTAGTTTTGTCGGCGGTCTGGTGGGAGCTAATTGGGAGGGCACCGTCAGTGACTCCTATTGCAGTGGCAGCGTCACTGGTAGCGCCACTAGTAGAACGATTAGCTATGAGGAGGATGTCGGCGGTCTGGTGGGATTTAATACGGGCACTGTGAGCAACTCTTATTCCAGCGGCAGCGTCACTGGCAAGGAGTGTGTTGGCGGGCTGACGGGATATAATGAGGGCACCGTGAGCAACTCTTATTCCACAGCCAACGTGACCGGGGATTGGCTTGTCGGCGGTCTGGTAGCAATGAATCCGGGCAATGTGGACAACTCCTATTCTACCGGTAACGTGACCAGCGATGGAAAGTTTGGCGGTCTGGTGGCAAAGAATTACGGCACTGTAAGCGACTCCTTCTGGGACATCGAAACCAGTGGACTGACTATTTCGGATGGCGGGACAGGCAAGGCTACAGCCAAAATGAAGAGCATCGCCACCTTCTCAGGGGCGAGGTGGAACATCATCGCAGTCGCCCTGAACCAGACTAACCCCGCCTATATCTGGAATATCGTCAATGGAGTGACCTATCCGTTCCTGAGCTGGCAGCCATAAAAGTAAAGTGGTGGAGGATATTACACTTCGCATTAAGCCGGGATAAACTATTCCCAGAAGCTAGTCTGAAAACTTATTCTCCACCTGAGCTGGTGGAATGCCGTTTTCATCCCAGCCGCGCTTCTGATAGTACAGTGAAAGAAGCTTCTGGAAATCTTCCCGTCCGATCACCTTGCCTGCGTTTGGACCCGTAAGAGGAGGATTAGCCCAAACCTTGTAGGGAAGCGTGTCATCTTTGCGGCTCATACCGAGGCGGGCATTTATCAGTCTTGTTAGGTCGTATATGTCGTTCGAGAGTCCTAGAAGCTCCTCAAGGGACGTCTCATTTCCAGTCACATATTTGTAGAAGTTCGCATAGTGCCGCTCGCTCAGCCCAAGTTCAATCCAAGGCAACCGGCAAACACCAAGCATGTCAAACAACGGGCGCACTTTCTGGTGATATATAACGGTGTCAACCTTCTCATCGTTAGTCCAGTCCTGACCCTCTTCCATTTCCTTGGCAATGGTCCAGGCCCGTGTGTGATGTGCGCCTATGTCCGAGGTAGCATAGGCCAGACTCATGGAAATGCTGGCGCGGCTGTCATAGGCCGACTGCTCAAGGCCCTTGACCTGGAGGATGATTTTGTCCATTTCAGGCCAGTTCTCGATAATACGACGAGAGCCATCAGCAAGGATATCACCGATGCCCTGCCGGTGAGCGATTTTCTGTATCAGCTCCAGGATGGCATCCTCATCTCCCCAGGCGATCTCCCTGCCATCGAGGTCGCTGAGCGACAAAATCCCCTTTTCGTACCCCTCTATTGTAGCTCCCACGATGCTACCTGTGGAAATCGTATCTATACCCAGTTCATCGCACAGTCGGCTTGCAGAAAGTATCGCAGCGAAGTTGTCAATCCCCAAGTTTGGTCCCAGCATAGCACAGGTTTCATATTCTGGTCCCTCAACCACCGTGCCCGTATATTTCCCACTCTTAACGAGGCAAATATTGCCGCAACACATGGGACAGGAAAAGCATGCACTATCACCTATCTTATAGCGATTTACCATTGTTGTGCCGTTGACCTGATCGTGCCTGGCAAAAACGCTATCCTTGAAATTATATGTAGGCAGAATGCCCTTCTCGTTGGCGTAATCGATGACATTCATCAGGCCTTCTTGCTGCCACAGTTTAAAATACTTGTGCTCCTCCATATATTTGAAAGCTTGTTCAGCCTCTGCCATTAGCCCGGCCACATCATAGACGGGAAGATCCATGTGCCCCCGAACAACAACTGCCTTGAGGTTCTTGGCCCCCATGATTGCGCCCATCCCAGCCCTGCCGGCATTGCGGCTCCAGTCGGTGTTGACACAGGCGAACCTGACCATGTTCTCGCCTCCTATGCCTATCGTAGCAACATGGACAGCATGAGTGCCCAGTCGCTCTTTAATCATTCCTTCGGCTTCCAGACAGCTTTTTCCTTTCAGCTCGGGCATGGGCAGGATCGTCGTTTCACCATTGTCGATGAAAAGAACAGATAGTTCCGGCGCCTTGCCGGTAACGGAGAGAATATCAGTTCCCGTTTGTCGGAGCTCGATACCGAAGCCACCACCCATGGAAGAATCGCCGTAGAGCCCGGTAGCTGGTGAGATGGCGACAAAGGAGTTCTTTCCCGATGAGGGCAGGTAAACCCCGGTCAGAGGTCCCGGCGCGACAACCAGAAGATTCTCAGGGCCAAGGGGGTCTATTTTGAAATCATGCTTCCTTAGATTGTCCCAGACCAATTTCGCGCCAAAGCCACGTCCCCCGATATACTTTTCGATGAAGGCGTCCGCAGTGGTTCGGCGCTCAGCAGTGCCTTTCGTAAGGTCTATGTGGAGGTGTTGCTTAAAATATCCGCTCTTTATGCTCATAGCTCTTCTTTTCCTACCTCGGCATAGCGGATGACCTTCTTTTCACCCTTCTCATAGAACTCAATTTCCTTCATCTGAGTGTAACTCAGGACGTTGTCGAGACGCCGGGATTCGCCCAGGGCAGCCTCCGGTATGAGCATGAGTGCTCCCTTGGGACATTTCTTGACACACTCCGGATCTCCTCCACACATATCACACTTGATGGGCAGGTCATAATCTGGATGTATATATATCGCTCCAAAAGGACAGGCTTCCACGCATTTGTAACAGGAAGTGCAATTCTCTTCGTCCAGCTGCACAACGCCATCAAGCCATCGCAAGCTATCAGTGGGGCATATTTGTGCACATGTAGGCACTTTACATTGGCTGCACACAATCGGCATTCTCACAACCGGTTGAGGGTATGTGGTCAGGACTCTTATTGCCGCCTTCTTGGGATTATTCACTCCGAAATGTTTGATTGCACATACAAGTTCACAGATCCTGCAACCGGAACACTGCTCAGGGATTACCGTTAGCTTTTTCGACATCAGATGGTCCTCGGGAGATTCGTGTAATTATTATCCCTGGATGGCGAGATTGTCAACGAGGGCAAAGAGGCACTGTTGCATTGGCAAACGGGGCATAAAGCCTGTGAGTATCGTGCATTTCCTCGTTGCGTATTAGGCTCTTGCAAAAAGGCAGAATAACTCTGAAAGTCATACTGCCTGCTTAGTTTCTTGGTGGCGGGGGTTGGATTTGAAACAACGACCTCCGGGTTATCGACCCCAAAAAGGTGAGTTTTTAGTTACGGAGTTATGGTTAGGAGAAGCTGGATATGGTGTCGAGATGTACCAGATTAGTGGAGTTTGAGGATATCTCGAGGCTTTGCCAGATGCTTGACAAACATAGTTGAGCCAACTATATTTCCTCTTAATCAAGCTACTATGACCTGAAAAACCGGGCTTAAAGGCCTGCAGGACAGAGTCTTAACAAAGGAGGGCCAAGATGGGAAAGGAAATTTCTATTTACAACCTGGCCGATGGTGTGACTGATGAGCAGTACCGGGAGTACGTTAAAAATATCAAGGGCCCCTTCCTGGAGAGTCTGCCCTCGGTTAGTAAGTTCGAACTGGTCAGGATAAAGGGGGCGGTGACGGGGGAGTCCCCCTATACCTATGTCGGCATCCTGCATGTGGACAACCTGGATGAATTCTACCAGAGAGATGTCCCATCTCAGCAATTCCAGGACTTTCTAAAGGAAGTGATGCCGATGATTAAGAAGGAAGGCTATCATATGATGTACGGGGAGGAAATCTATTAATTTGTAAGCTGAGCCCCAATTTTTTTCGGAAAGACGCTAAAGAATTTTTATCGAAATATCTGGCCTTTTGTTGCCAGCTCAACAATCTGAGTCTTTGTTACTTCCAATGATAGGCTAAGATATTACTATACCAAGGAATTTTAATTATCGATTATGGCTATCCCTCTTTATCTTCTCAACTTCCTTCTCTATCTCTTGCTGGTCAGATCCGTCTCCAAAAACAAAGATGCGCAGACCATGACCAAGGACAAAGACACCCCATATACCTAGTGGCCATAGGAACCACGGATAGCCTCGGCCAGTCAGAGCCCAGATAACAACTAGTACAGCATTCACAATCAAATAAGTAGTGAGATCACGGTAAAAACGCTTTCTCTCTCTAACCTTCTGACTGGCCTGCTCGTAGATTTCGTCTTCAGACATCTGCTTTGGCATTTCCTACCTCCTCGATTAATATTTTAGCATATGTATCAGAGATTCTACTGGTATTATTCCTTTATCCGGATACACGCTCCACCCAGCATGTCTATACCATCCTGAACTACTGCCACCACTGGGGATAATTCTCAGTTTTCGTCGTTGTTTGTCGTTATCCGGTGGTAAAACTTATAGGTTTCTAGCCCAAAAATTGAAGGGGAGCGTTACCGCTCCCCTTAGCTTTGTCTTGGTGGCGGGGGTTGGATTTGAACCAACGACCTCCGGGTTATGAGCCCGACGAGCTACCACTGCTCTACCCCGCGTCGAACAACCATTTTATCACTTTATAAGGTTTTGTGCTCAGCCTGGTGTGAGTCAAGGCCTCGGCCATTAGTACGGCTTAGCTGAACAGATTACTCTGCTTACACATGCCGCCTATCAAGCAAGTAGTCTACTTGCGGCCTTACCCCCGACCGAAGTCGGGGTGGGAGATCTAATCTTGGGGTGGGCTTCGCACTTAGATGCTTTCAGCGCTTATCCCATCCAGACATAGCTACCCAGCACTGCTCCTGGCGGAACAACTGGCACACCAGAGGTCTGTCCCTCCTAATCCTCTCGTACTAAGGAGAGCTTCCCTCAAATCTCCGACGCCCACGACGGATAGAGACCGACCTGTCTCACGACGGTCTGAACCCAGCTCGCGTGCCGCTTTAATGGGCGAACAGCCCAACCCTTGGGACCTTCTTCAGCCCCAGGATGCGACGAGCCGACATCG